>WPCG01113141.1_pt1 | contig 196609 bp, 182 predicted proteins | sample 5403311 | NCBI WGS metagenome assembly WPCG01 (sample SAMN12869467, study PRJNA574797) | sludge metagenome | isolation source: wastewater treatment of Control | place: China:Beijing | collected 2019-05-17
AGGGGCTGAAACCGGTTCAAGCGCTGGTTAAACTGGCGCGCAAGCTGGCACGTATTGCCTTTGCGCTGATGCAGAACCAGACAACCTACCAGCCAAAAACAGCAGAATAAGGGGTTGCCTGGAACCATAGAATCTCCCACCGTTTCAGTACAGATCGCGCTTGCCTTGGTGGGAGCGGGGCCCCGCCGCGATGGAGCCTGGTAACTGGTAAGAGCCAATGCTTTTGCGGATAATCCCCGCATCGCAATACAGGACCAGCCCGACATGAGTAACGCCGTATCTCCACCTTCAGCACAACTCGATGCCCGTGGGCTGTTCTGCCCGGAGCCGGTCATGCTGCTGCACAATGCCGTGCGCGATCTGCCGGCGGGCGAGTGCCTGGAGGTGCTGGCCACCGATCCGTCCACCCAACGCGATATTCCGCGCTTCTGCAGCTTTCTCGGCCACCAGTTGCTCGAGCAGCAGGAAGTGGCCGGGGAGTTTCGCTATCTGATCCGCAAGGGCGCCGCCGCCTGACGCCCCCTCACTTGCGCAGCAGGTGGCTGCTGTCCAGCGGGAAGTTGCGCTTGCGCCGGCCACCGACTACCGCCAGGCGGATCGACAGGAACAGTGCCGCAGCTGTCAGGCCGATGATCAGGCCCTTCCAGAACCCCGCCGGCCCCTCGGCCGGCCCCCATAGATCGGTCAGGCCCAGCACATAGCCACTGGGCAGCCCGATCAGCCAGTAGGCGATCATGGTCAACAGCATCGGGATGCGGGTGTCCTGATAGCCACGCAGCGCGCCGGCACAGGCCACCTGCACCGAGTCGGAGAACTGGTAGAGGGCGGCATACAGCAGCAGGCTGGTGGTCAGCGCCAGCACCTCTGGATCATTGGTGTAGATGTACGGCAGCACATCAGCCAGCAGGTAGATGAAGCAGGCCGCCAGGGTGGCGAACAACAGCGACACGGCGATACCGACCTTGGCCGCGAACAGCCCGGCCCGGGCACCCTGCATGCCGAGGTTGTGGCCGACCCGTACGGTGATTGCCAGGCCCAGGCTGAAGGGCACCATGAACACCAGCGAGCTGAAGTTCAGGGTCACCTGGTGGCTGGCTACCACCACGGCGCCGAGGCTGCCGATCAGCAGGGCGATCAGCGCGAACATGCTGGTTTCGGAGAACAGCGAGATACCGATCGGCAGGCCCAGCCCCAGCAGGTTGCGCTGTACGCTCCAGCGCGGCCACTCGAAGCGCTCGAACAGGCGGCAGGCATCATACATCCTGGCGCGCTTGAGATAGACCAGCATGCAGCCGAGCATGAACCACATCACTATGGTGGTCGCGACGCCACAACCGACCCCGCCCATGGCCGGGAAGCCGAGCTTGCCATAGATCAGCACGTAGTTGACCGGCACGTTGAGGATCAGCCCGAGAAAGCCGATCACCATGCTCGGTTTGGTGCGCGACAGTCCATCGGTCAGGCCGCGCAGGGCCTGGTACATGCCGATCGCCGGGAACCCCAGCGCCACGGCTCGCAGGTAGGCCACGGTCTTGGGCATCAGTGACGGATCGACCTGCGCCCAGTACAGTACCGGCTCCACGGCGCACAGCGCCAGACCGGAAAGGATGCCCAGGCACAGGCCGAGCCATAAACCCTGGCGCACCAGCGGGCCGGTGTCAGCGGGGCGGCCGGCACCGTTGCTGGCGGCTACCTTGGAGGTGACGATCATCAGCACGCCGGTCAGGAACAGGAAGGTCGGTACCCAGAACGAGTTGCCCAGCGCCACCGCAGCCAGGTCGACGGCACTGACCCGTCCGGCCATGGCGGTATCGACGAAGCCGATCAGGGTGTGCGACAACTGCGCGGCGATGATGGGCAGCGCAAGCCAGATCAGCGCGCGCAATTCTGTTACACTGCGGCGCCAGCGGGACGGGGTTTCTCGGATAGTCATCTGGGTACTGGATCTGCGGGAAAAGCAGCCCATCCTATCAATTTGCCGGTTATTGTCCACCACTCGATGACACACCACTGCCAGGATCTGATCCGTCTGTTTGCCGCCTGCTTCGCCGATGAATTCAACACCCGGCTGGTCGGGGGTGGGGCCGAGCCGATCTACCTGCCGGCCGATGCGCACGAGCCGATGCACCGTATCATCTTCACCCATGATTATTACCGCAGTGCGCTGCACGAGATCGCCCATTGGTGCGTTGCCGGGCAGGCACGCCGTCAACTGGTCGATTTCGGCTACTGGTACGCGCCGGATGGGCGCAGCAGCGAGCAGCAGAACGCCTTCGAGCAGGTCGAGGTCAAGCCGCAGGCGCTGGAGTGGCTGTTCTGCGAGGCCGCCGGCCATCGGTTCCGGGTCAGCCTGGATAACCTCAGTGGCGAGGCCACCGACCCCGGCCCCTTCAAGCGGCGGGTCATCGAGCAGGTGCAGAGCTATCTGGATAACGGCATTCCGCAGCGTGCGGCGCGCTTCGTCGATGCGCTGCTGGGGCATTATCGTCCTGGTGCCACGCTGCTGCCCCAGGCGTTCAGTTTCCAGCGGCTGTGACCCGACACGCCGGCGCCTGGCTGGACAGATGCCGGATGCCTCCCGACAATGAAGTCAAACCCTGCGGAGCAGACACCGATGCACATAGTCGCTGATGAAAACATTCCCCTGCTGGATGAGTTTCTCGCCGGATTCGGTCGCCTGACCCGGTTGCCCGGGCGCCTGATCGATCACACCTCGGTCAGCGATGCGGATGTGCTGCTGGTGCGCTCGGTGACCCGGGTCAGCGCCACGATGCTGGCCGGCACGCCGGTGCGTTTCGTCGGTACCTGCACCATAGGTACCGACCACCTGGACCTGGCAGGGTTAGCGGCGGCGGGTATCGAGGTCGCCAGCGCGCCCGGCTGCAATGCACGCGGGGTGGTGGAGTATGTGCTCAGCTGCCTGCTGACCCTGTCCGAGCGCAGCGCCAGTGCCTGGCAGGACAGGACCATCGGCATCATCGGTGTCGGCGAGGTGGGCGGGCGCCTGGCGACCACGCTGCAGGCACTGGGCATCCGCTGCCTGCTCTGCGATCCACCGCGTGCCGAGCGCGGCGAGCAGGGCTTTGTCAGCCTGGATGAGTTGCTCGGCCAGAGTGATGTGATCAGTTGCCATGTCCCGCTGACCTCCAGCGGTGCCCATGCCACCCGGCATCTGCTCGACGAGCAGCGCCTGCGCGCACTGCGCCCCGGCACCTGGCTGATCAACAGCAGCCGCGGCCCGGTGATCGACAATACCGCCCTGTCCAGGGTGCTGCAGCAGCGCAGCGATTTGCTGGTAGCGCTGGACGTCTGGGAAACCGAGCCGCTGGTTGATCCGCAGCTGGCGGCCCGCTGTGCACTGGCGACGCCGCATATCGCCGGCTACAGCCTCGATGGCAAGTTGCGTGGCACCGCCCAGATATACCAGGCGCTGTGCCGCTTCCTGGACGTGCCGGTTACGCTCAGCCTGGACCAACTGGCACCGCGAATCGGAGCGGGGGAGTGGCGTGTGGAGCCGGGTACGCCGCCGGGCTGGCTGCTGGCCAGGGCGCTGCGCCAGGTCTATGACGTGCGCGACGATGATGCCCGCCTGCGCGCCATGCTGGGGAGGGCGGCATCGGAGCAGGCCAGTCGGGAAGGGTTCGATCGGTTGCGCAAGGACTATCCGTTGCGCCGGGAATGCAATCTGCTGCGTATCAGGACCGCCGCATCCGAGCCACAGGTGGCCCGGAGATTGCTGGCGGCCGGGTTTGTGTCAGCGGGCTCCGACTGAGCGGGGCGCCACCCATTGCTGGTCCAGTTCTTCACAGGCCTGCTGGATCATGCGTTCGGTAATGGCAATCTCCCGGCCGTGCTCATCCACCAGATAACCCCGTGCCTGCAGAGACGGGCGGGGTAGGTGATCGGTCAGGGAACGCTGCTTCTGCTGTACCTGTAGACTCATGGAATTTCTCCAGATCAGTTCTCATCGGGTAAGGTGTCGGCAGCTCTGCGGTGCCTGACACAAAGCAAAGCATAGACCAGTCTTGTGACTCCCGGATGACAGAAAATATCCCTGCGGGCGCTGTAGGACGCTGGTTTCAGGCTACCAGCCCAGGTCATGGTTCATCCGGCGAAAAGCGAAACCGCAGGGGAATCAGTGGGTTGTCTTTAGAAGTTACAGCAGAGGATGAGAGTCTGAAAAAAAGCCCCCGCACAGGGCGGGGGCTGGTTTACCACTTGGTCGATCAGCGATAGTTGCCGGCGCGCAGGGCAGCGATGCGCTGCTCCAGCGGCGGGTGGGTCATCAGCAGGCCGGCCAGGCCGTTCTTCAGGTTGCCGTTGATGCCGAAGGCGGTCATCTCGCCGGGCATCTCCACCGGGATGCCCTGTTCGGCGCGCAGGCGCTCCAGGGCGGCGATCATGTTGCCGCTGCCGGTCAGCTGCGCCGCGGCTGCATCGGCACGGAACTCGCGCTGACGTGAGAACCACATGACGATGATGCTGGCCAGGATGCCGAGTACCAGTTCGGCAGCGATGGTCGCGATGAAGTAGCCGATACCGGGGCCGCTACCCTCGTTCTTGAATACCGCGCGGTCGACGAAGTTGCCGATGATGCGGGCGAAGAACATGACGAAGGTGTTCACCACGCCCTGGATCAGCGTCAGGGTGACCATGTCGCCGTTGGCCACGTGGCCAACTTCGTGAGCCATGACCGCCTTGATCTCGTTCGGGCTGAAGCGCTGCAGCATGCCCTCGGAAACAGCGACCAGCGAGGCGTTCTTGTTCCAGCCGGTGGCGAAGGCGTTGGAGGCGCGCGACGGGAAGATCGCCACCTCCGGCATGCCGATGTTGGCGTCGCGCGCCAGTTCGGCGACGGTATCCACCAACCACTGTTCCTGGCGGGTCTGCGGCTGGGTGATGACCCGGGCGCCGGTGCTGCGCTTGGCCATCCACTTGGACATGAACAGGGAAACGAAGGAACCGGCGAAGCCGATCACCGCACAGAAGATCAGCAGCGAGGTCAGGTTCATCCCGCCCTGGCCGTCGTGGATACTCCCCACGCCGAGCAGGCTCAGGGTAATGCTGGCAACCAGGACGATGGCAAGGTTGGTCGCCAGGAAAAGCAGAATACGCATCATGTAAGTGAAGCTCCTATGGATACATGGGGAGTATATTTGGGGCTGGCGGCACGGGATTCAATCGACAGTCTGTTTCAAAGCGTGTCGAGTCGGGTTGCTCACAACAGCCCCGGGTTGTCGAGCGCCTGCTCGACGACAGGTTTCAGCGCACTGGGAACAACAGGTGCAGCGCCTGAACGCGGGCCGGGGCGTTGACCCCGGGTTAGCGTGCGAGGGCTTGCAAGGCAATTTACTGCTTGTAGCTGTGCAGGAAATTGGCGATGCGCCCGATGGCCATTTCCAGGTCGTCCTTGCGGGGCAGCGAGACGATGCGGAAGTGGTCCGGCCACGGCCAGTTGAAGGCGGTACCCTGGACGATCAGGATCTTCTCCTGCAGCAGCAGGTCCAGCACCATCTTCTCGTCGTTGTGAATCGGATAGACCTTGGGGTCCAGCTTGGGGAACAGGTACAGCGCGCCCTTGGGCTTGGTGCAGCTGACGCCGGGGATTTCGTTGAGCAGTTCCCAGGCGGTATCCCGCTGCTCCAGCAGCCGGCCACCGGGCAGGATCAGGTCGTTGATGCTCTGGTAGCCGCCCAGCGCGGTCTGGATCGCATGCTGGGCCGGCACGTTGGCGCACAGGCGCATGGAGGACAGGATCTCCAGTCCTTCGATATAGCTGGCGGCGCGCTGCTTGGGGCCGCTGATGATCATCCAGCCGGAACGGAAGCCCGCCACCCGGTAGGACTTGGACAGACCGTTGAAGGTCAGGCACAGCAGGTCCGGTGCCACCGCCGCGAAGGAGTCGTGCTCGACGCCGTCGTAGAGAATCTTGTCGTAGATCTCGTCGGCCAGTACCAGCAGCTTGTGCTCGCGGGCGACCTCGGCCAGTTGCTCCAGTACCTCGCGCGGGTACACCGAACCGGTGGGGTTGTTCGGGTTGATCAGCACCATGGCCTTGGTGTTGGGGGTGATCTTGCTGCGGATATCCTCGATATCCGGATACCAGTCCGACTGCTCATCGCACAGGTAATGCACCGGCTTGCCGCCGGACAGGCTGACTGCGGCGGTCCACAGCGGGTAGTCCGGCGCCGGGATCAGCACCTCGTCGCCGTTGTTCAACAGCGCCTGCATGGCCATCACGATCAGTTCGGAGACACCATTGCCCAAGTAGATGTCCTCGATGCCGACACCCTGGATCTGCTTGGTCTGGCAATAGTGCATCACCGCCTTGCGCGCGGAGAACAGCCCCTTGGAGTCACTGTAGCCCTGGGCAGTGGAGAGGTTGAGAATCACGTCCTGGAGGATTTCCTCGGGCGCTTCGAAACCGAAGGGTGCCGGGTTGCCGATGTTCAGCTTGAGAATCCGGTGACCTTCCTCTTCGAGGCGCTTGGCATGGCGCAGGACCGGCCCGCGAATGTCGTAGCAGACATTGGCCAATTTGTTGGACTTGCTAACCTGCATGATACTTACCTGTAAATCATCGGTTGATGAGAATGGGGCTGTGACCGCGAAAGCAAAGCGAGCATGATACGACTGCGATTGCAGCGAAGAAAGCCCGAACGACAACCTTGTGGAGGAAATCATGGATAAAGTGATCAAAACGGACGATGCCTGGCGCGAACAGCTGAGCGACGCGCAATATCAGGTATGTCGTCTGAGGGGCACCGAGCGGCCGTTTACCGGTGAGTACCATCGCAAGGGCGAACCGGGCCTGTACCACTGCGTGTGCTGCGATGCGCCGCTGTTCGATACCGACACCCAGTTCGATGCCGGGTGTGGCTGGCCCAGCTACTACGCGCCGGTCAGCGGGGACGCGGTCACCACCACCGAGGACTACAGCCACGGCATGCACCGCACCGAAGTGCTGTGTGCCCGCTGCGATGCCCACCTCGGTCACGTCTTCCCCGACGGCCCGCCGCCCACGGGGCTGCGCTATTGCATCAACTCGGTGTGCCTGCGGCTGGAGCCGAGGGCGGCCTGAGTGGCAGCGGCTGCGTTGCCACGCCAGTCCTGTTGACCCACCGGGGGGTTTTCCTCTTCCATAACAGGCACAATAGCGCACCCATCCATTTGCCAGGAAACCAGCCATGTCCGATATCACCACCGCTGACTTCATGCAGCGTGTCGTCCGCTTTCTCGATCGATACGAGCAGAACCTGCCGCCGATACAGCCGCAGATAGACTGGAACGAGGTACAGGCGGCGCGTTGGGTCGGGCAGGGCGATAGCGGCTGGCTCAAGCCATTGCAGCTCACCGCCGGGCATGGACTGAGCGATCTGGTGGGAGTGGACCGACAGAAACAGCTGCTGCAGGCCAATACCGAGCAGTTCGTCAAGGGCCTGCCGGCCAACAACGCCTTGCTGTGGGGCGCACGGGGCACCGGCAAGTCGTCACTGGTTCGGGCACTGCTGGCCGCCTGGGCGGACCAGGGCCTGCGCCTGATCGAGATCGACAAGGGCGACCTGGTGCACCTGCCGGCGCTGGTGGCGCAGATCAGCGGGCAGCCGTGGCGCTTTCTGCTGTTCTGTGATGACCTGGCCTTCGAGGCCGGTGACAACGCCTACAAGACACTGAAGACGGTACTCGACGGCTCGGTCGAGGCGACCCCGGACAATCTGCTGCTGTATGCCACCTCCAACCGTCGCCACTTGCTGCCCGAGCAACGCAGCGACAACCTGGCTGCCAGCATGGTCGATGGCGAGCTGCATCCCGGTGAGGCGATCGAGGAGAAGATCGCCCTGTCGGATCGCTTCGGCCTGTGGGTGTCCTTCTACCCGTTCACCCAGGATCACTACCTGGATGTGGTACGCCACTGGTTGAGCAGCATGGCGCAGGAACTCGGGCTTGAGTGGCAGTGGGACGAGGAACTGCAGAAGGAGGCCATCCGCTGGGCCCAGGCGCGCGGCAACCGCAACGGGCGCTGCGCCTGGCAGTTCGCACGGTCATGGATCGGTAAGGCGCTGCTGGTCAGGCACGACATTGACCGGCCGGGCCGCATATAAGCCAAAACCGAGCTGGAGCAATTGCAGCACCAGCATGCTGGCCAGTGCCCATTGCCAGTGACCACTGATATCGCGCAGCAGGCCGAGGGAGAAGGGCCCCAGTGCCGCCAGCAGGTAACCGATGCTCTGAGCCATGGCCGACAGCGCCGTGGCCTGGACCGGGTTGGCGGCCCGTAACACGAAGAAGGACAGTGCCAGGCTGAGCGCGCAGCCACAGCCCACCCCGATCAACGAGGCCCACAATAGCGCCGCTGAAGGCTGCAACCACAGCCCGGCAATGCCGACGAAGGAGGAGGCGAAGGTGCCCAGCACCAGCAGGCGCTGGTTACGCATCCTCGCCGCGAGCATGGGCACGAACAGGTTGAAAGGGATACTCACCAGATTGATGAGCGCGGTAGCGGTGCCAGCCTGATGGGCATCAAGACCGCTTTCCAGCAGGATCTTGGGCAGCCAGGTGGCCATGGAATAGAAATAGAAGGATTGCAGTCCCATGAACAGGGTGATGGCCCAGGCTACCTTGTCGCGCCAGAGACTGATGCGCGTCAGCTGGCCGAGCCTTTCCACGCCCTTGACCCGGAGCATGGGCAGCCAGAACAGCAGGCAGAACAGCGGCAGCACTGCCCACAAGGCGACCGGATAGCGCCAACTGCCGAACTGCTCCATCAGCGGTACCGCCAGATACACTCCCAGGCCGGCTCCCAGACTCAGGGTTACCGAATACAGGCCAGTCATCAGGCCTACCTGACGCGGGAAAAAGGATTTGACCAGGCCGGGAATCAGCACGTTGAGCACGGCGATCGCCGAGCCCAGCAGCAGCGTCCCCAGAATTACCAGTGGATACTGCTCCAGCAGGCGCAGGGTGACCCCGAGGCTGATCATCAGCAGGCCGGCAATGGCCAGTTGTTGGGGAGCCCAGCGGCGGGACAGCCAGGGCACGGCAATCGACACTACGCCAAAGCACAGCAGCGGCAGGGTGGTCAGCAGGCTGAAGGCACTGGCATTGATAGCCAGGGTATCGCGGATTTCCATCACCAGCGGGCCGACCACCACCAGCCCGCCACGCAGGTTGGCGGCGGCCAGCAACAAGGCGGCAATGGCGAGAGTGGCAATGAGGGGGTGGCCGCTGAACGGACCACCGGGCCGGGCTGTTACTGTCATCGATTGGGCCTTCAGGAGTGCGGAGTGGGCAGAGCGGGTATTGCGCAAGGTGCTGGATGGTACTCCCTCTGCCCCTTCAACTCCACAGGTTGCCGGCGGCGTTCAGTTCAGCAAGCGGGTGAGGCGCCGGACGATGTCATCGATCTGAGCGTCGCTGCAGATCAGCGGCGGCAGCAGGCGGATGGTTCTGCCCCGGGTGACGCTGATCAGCAGGCGCTCCTGCGCCAGCGCCCGGTACACCAGTTCCTCGCATGCTCGATCCAGTTCGATGCCGACCATCAGGCCCTGCCCGCGGATACCGACGATACCGGGGGCGCCATGCAGTCCGGCGCGCAGCCCCTGCAGCAGGCGCTCGCCCAGGCGAGCGGCACGCCCGGGCAACTGCTCACGCTGCATTACCTCGATGACCGCGCAGCCGACCCGGCAGGCCAATGGACTGCCACCGAAGGTAGAGCCATGGCTGCCAGGGGCCAGCAGGGTGGCGGCCTTGCCCCGAGCCAGGCAGGCGCCGATGGGGAAGCCATTGCCCAGCCCCTTGGCCAGGGTGATGACGTCCGGCAGCACAGCGCTGTGTTGATAGCCGAACCAGGCACCGGTGCGGCCCATGCCGGTCTGCACCTCGTCGACCATGAACAGCCAGTTGTACTCATCGCACAGCCGGCGCAGGGCCTGCAGGTAGGCTGGGGAAGCGGGACGTACACCACCTTCACCCTGCACCGGCTCGACCAGCACGGCGACGATATTCGGCGTGGCTGCGGCAGCCTGCTGCAGGGCCTCGATATCATTGTAGGGCAGGCGTACGAAGCCAGGCATCAGTGGCTCGAAGCCCCGGTGCACAGCAGGGTTGCCAGTGGCTGCCAGGGTAGCGAAGGTGCGCCCATGGAAGCTGTTTTCCATCACCAGCACCTGGGGCTGGGATATTCCCAGGCTGTTGGCGTGCAGGCGGGCCAGCTTGAGTGCGGTCTCGTTGGCCTCCGCGCCGGAATTGCAGAAAAAGCCCCGCTGCATACCGGAGAGTGCACAGAGCTGTTCGCTCAGTCGCTCCTGCCAGGGAATGCCGAACATGTTGGATGTGTGCAGCAACAGGTCGGCTTGCTCGGCAAGGGCGCGGGCTACCTCGGGGTGGGCATGGCCGATATTGGTGACCGCGACCCCGGCGATGGCATCGAGATACTCGATCCCATCCTCGTCCCACAGGATGGCGCCAAGGCCGCGCACGAAGGATAGCGGCTGACGGGTGTAGACGGGCATCAGAAAGGAAGAGGTAGCGGGCATGTTCAGCATTCTTTCGGCAGGTTGGCAGGTGTGAAGATCGGGTTGCTGTAGAGCACGCGCACGCCGTCAGGGCTGCTTTCCAGTACGCGCTGCTCGCTTCTGGCAACAAACAGCTCAAGGCGGTAGCCCTCCGTTTCCGGCAGGCGAAGGGCAAGCTCGGCTACGGCTTCCAGCGACCAGGGGAGAGAGGAGTCGAAATGGCCCAGCAGCCGGTCATGGCGATGGATTATGAGTCGATGGGTATGCATGGTGTCACTCTGTAGGCAAGGATGAGTAAGGGCTTCACTGCTCTGGTGCAGTCGGCCAGTAATGGCTGTCCGGCGTGGCGCGTGCACCGAATATCGCCTGGCCAACACGCACCACCGTGGCTCCTTCCTCGATGGCGATCTCGAAGTCACCGGACATGCCCATCGACAGCTCATCCAGCCCGATGCCGACAGGCGCGCCCTGTCGCAACCGATCGCGCAGATTGCGCAGCAGCACGAAGCAGCGGCGCACCCGCTCGGCCTCGCTGGAGAACAGCGCCAGTGTCATCAGTCCGCGCACGCGCAGTGCCGAGAATGTGGGCAATGCCTGTAGAAAGGCCGGTACCTCCTCAGGGGACAGGCCGTACTTACTGGCCTCGTCGGAGGTGTTGACCTGTACGAACACATCCAGCGAGCGCCCCTCGATCTGCAGGCGGCGATCGAGAGCTTCCGCGACTCGCAGACTGTCCAGCGCCTGGAATTCGGTGGCGAAGCGCGCCACCAGCTTGGCCTTGTTGGTCTGCAGATGGCCGATGACCGACCATTGCAGGTTGGTCAGGTCCTGCATCACCTGCCATTTCTGATGGGCTTCCTGCACCTTGTTCTCGCCCAGCATCCGGCAACCTGCCGCGTAGGCCAGCCGCAAACTGGCTTCGGGCTTGGTCTTGCTGACCGGCAGCAGGCGCACACTGGCCGGATCACGGCCGGCACGCTGGCAGGCCCGATCGATGCGCGCCTGCACCGCGGCCAGGTTATGGCGGAAATCCTCGACCGTGGTGGCCTGGGGATAACGGCCGTGCCGGTCATGATGGGTTTGGGTGTCGGAAGACTCGATCATCAGCTTGCTCGCCTGCAAATCAATAGATAGGTTGCAAAGGCTGTTTATAGCCCTAAAATGGACTGGTGTCGCCATCCACTTTTTCATGAAGATACAGACCAATTGTTCAGGAACGCCCAGCTTGAGTCGGTCAAGGCCTGGATCAACGATCCGGCGCAGGGGGCTTTGCCGCTGCATGCGCGCATCCAGCGGGCCATTCGGCAACTGATCCTCGACGGCGCGCTCGATGTGGGCAGGCCATTGCCTGCGTCACGTGCCCTGGCCAAGTCGCTGGAGGTCTCCCGGGATACGGTCGAGTCGGCCTACAGCCAGTTGCATGCCGAAGGTTTCATCGAGCGACGCGTCGGTAGTGGCAGTTTCGTGTCGGAGCGAGCGCAGCAATTGCCTGGACGGGGTAAGCCGCATCATGCCGCGGGCGGCAAGGCCCCGCCACGTCTCAGCCAGCGCGGCAGTGCGATATTCAGCAGTGGTGGCCTGCGCGACTTCCTGACCCCACGTCCGTTTGCGCCTGGCGTGCCGGAAACACGCAGTTTTCCATTGCAGACCTGGGAACGTCTCGAACGGCAGGTATTGAAGGAGTATGGCACCCGGATACTTTTGCACAGCCCACCCCAGGGTATGGAACCATTGCGCCGCGCCATCGCCGACTATGTCAATCTTGAGCGTGGCGCGCGGGCTACGCCGGATCGGGTGCTGGTGCTGACCAGTTCCCAGCAGGCACTGAGCCTGTGCGCGAGCGTGCTGCTCGATGCCGGCGAGCGGATATTCATCGAAGACCCCGCATACCACGGGGCACGCAAGGCATTCGATGCCGCCGGGCTGGAATGCGTACCCATCCCCGTGGATGCCGCTGGCTTGCGGGTGGAACACCTGGCTCAGGCGACAGCCGCCATGAGTGAGCAGCCCAAAGCGGTATTCCTGACACCATCACATCAGTTCCCGACCGGGGCGACACTGGCACTGGACAGGCGGCTGGCTGTCATCGAATGGGCCAGGCAGCACGAAAGCTGGATCATCGAGGATGACTACGACAGCGAGTTCCACTACGAGGGCAAGCCGACCGCCTGCGTGCAAGGGCTCGATCCGCATGAGCGGACGATCTATATCGGCACCTTCACCAAATCGCTGTTCCCCGGCCTGCGCATCGGCTACATGGTACTGCCATCGTCCCTGGTCACTCCCATGACCGTGGCGCGTACCCTGCTGGATGGGCACAGCGCGCCGATTCCGCAACTCACCCTGGCGCGTTTCATGGAGGGCGGACACCATGGTGCGCATATCCGGACGATGCGGGCCATCTATGCCAAACGGCGCGACGTGTTAGCCCAACTGGTACACGAGTATCTGGCCGATTATCTGGAACCACGGATACCGGCAGGGGGCATGCAGATGCCCTGCGTATTCACCCGCGATATTCCTGAGCGCGAAGCCGTGGCCTCGGCACGCCAGGCTGGCATAGACCTGCTGGGGTTGACGGCGCTGCATGCGTCCAGCCTGCACCAGGCTGGTTTTCTCATGGGATTTGCCGCCCATGCGCCACATGAGATGGAGGCCGCCGTGAAGACGTTGGTGAAGGTGTTGAGGGCGCTGACCAGCCAGTCACCCGCATAGCTCTGTTCGGGGTGTTGCCTGACCGTAGGTTTCTGAAAAAAGAGGAAGTGGAGCGGGTGAAGGGAATCGAACCCTCGTCGTAAGCTTGGGAAGCTTCTGCTCTACCATTGAGCTACACCCGCAGCGCGACGCATTTTACGCAGGTTTGTCCGGGTTCGGCAATCTATTGTGCCGGGCCGGTGGGACGTACCTGCTCGATGATGAAGTGGCTGTGAATGGTCGCTGGCATGCGTGACAGGGAAATCTCCAGATTCTGCGCCAGCACCTGGTAGGTCATGCGGGTGGTCAGCAGGTGCAGGGCGGATTTCAGCAGTTCGATGGTCAGCCATTCGCCCGCGCAGCGATGGCCGTGGGAATACTCGCCGCCACCCTGGGGGATGAAGTTGAAGGGGCTCTTGTCCCAGTTGGCGAACTGCTCGGGGCAGAAGCTGTCCGGTTGTGGCCAGGTTCGTGGGTCATGGTTGGTGCCATGCAGGTCCAGCAGCATCCAGTCGCCGGAGCGGAAATGATGGTCGCGCCAGGTGAATGGCTGGCGCACGAGGCCGCCGACCACCGGAAAGAACGGATAGAAGCGGCGGACTTCCTGGACGAACAGCTCGGCCAGGCCCGGCTCGCCATTGCCCAGGCGTTCCCGGTATTGCGGATGCTGGTGCAGGGCCAGGGCCGAGAAGGTGATATAGCGGGCCACGGCGACCACCGGGCGCAGCAGGTTCAGCAGCTCCACGGCGGCGGTCTTGTAGTCCGGATGATGGCCATGCAGCGCGGTATGGTGGGCGATGACTTCCAGTGGCGTATGCGGCCGGTCACTGCTGGATTGGCTGCGCGCAGTGCGGATCTGCTGGCGTGCCCAGCGTTCGGTGCGCTGGCGCAGCAACTGGCCCTTCCAGTTGCGTGGGCCGATACTGCCGGCACCTTCGATCATGGCTGTCAGTTCGGCGGTGCGCTGCTGGAGTTCATGCTCATCGAGGTGGATACCGACCCAGCGGCATACGCTGTGGCAGAGAATCCGCTCGACCTCATCCTGCAGGGTCACCGATGGCTGGCCCTGCCAGCGGGGTATCTGCTGCTGCCATTGCTCCTCGAACAGCGTCATCAGCTGCGCCAGGCGGGCCGGCCCCATCAGGCCCATGAACATCTCCTTGCGTCGCGCATGTTCCTCGTCATCCAGTGTCAGCACACTGCCGTGATCCTGTAGCAACGACAGGGTGGTCGGCGGCATGGCGCGCTGGCGGGTGAAGCGACCGGGGACGTAGAACATGCGGGCGGCGTCCTCGCCGGTCAGGCAGTAGACCGGTCGCAGCATGATGCGGGTCTGGAAGATGTCGCTGCGGTATTCCCGACAGTGCTCGGAAATGAATCGATAGCCGTTGTCGAGGAACGCCTTGCTGCTGTCGAAGGCGGAGGTGCGGGGGATCTGCATGCCATGGCTCCCGGCAGGACGCGGTCAATGGTCGTCAGAAATTTGGAAAAGAGGTTGGGAGCAAAGTTCGGTTTTTATGCGTATGCCGGCGGGTGCCGGGCCGTTGACGGATATTGCGGGTCGCGTTGTCGGTGCAACCCGCAATAGCAGTGGGGCAGCCGTTGCGGCTTTACAGGCGTGCTGCCCGCATCAGCCGACGATAGCTGTCGCGGCGCTTGTCCTGGTCGTAGATGGGGCTGTTGACGATCAGCTCGTCGGCACCGCTACGCTGGAGCAGGTCGGCCATCTGCTGGGCGACGCTCTGTTCGTCGCCGATCAGGGTGCCGGCCAGGGTCGAGAGCACCTGGTGGCGCTCATGGGGTTGCCACAGCGCGTCCATGTCTGGCACCGGCGGGCGCAGTTGCCCGCGTTCGCCGCGGATCATGTTGAGGAACGATTGCTGGTGCGAGCTGGCAAGGTAGTGCGCCTCGTCCCGGGTCTCGGCGACGAAGGCGTTGATGCCGAGCATGGCTCGCGGTTGTTGCAGCTCTGCCGAGGGTTGGAAGTTGTCACGGTAGTTGCGCATGGCGGCCATCATGTAATCGGGCGAGAACTGGCCGGCGAAGGCAAAGGGCAGGCCGAGGCTGGCGGACAACTGGGCGCTGAAGGTGCTGGAGCCGAGCAGCCAGATGGGCACGTTCAGGCCGGCGCCGGGTACCGCCACCAGCCGCTGGCCAGGTTCCGGCTCGGCGAAGTAGTAGCGCAGCTCCTCCAGCATCTGCGGGAAGTCTTCCCCATCGGTGCGGCCGCGGCGCAGAGCGCGGGCGGTGGCCATGTCGGTACCCGGGGCGCGGCCCAGGCCCAGGTCGATACGGCCCGGATAGAGCGACTCCAGCGTGCCGAACTGTTCGGCGATCTGCAGTGGTGAGTGGTTCGGCAGCATGATGCCGCCCGAGCCGAGGCGAATGCGTTCGGTGCCGGCGGCCAGGTAGCCGATCACCACCGAGGTGGCGGCACTGGCGATGCCGGTCATGTTGTGATGCTCGGCGACCCAGAAGCGATGGTAACCCTCTTGCTCGGCGAAACGGGCCAGCTCCAGGCTGTTGCGCAGCGCCTGCGCCGGGGTCGAACCGAGGGTGACCGGGCAGAGATCGAGGATCGAGAGCGGTACGGCGGAAGTCATTATATTGGCTCCGAGACAACGGGATGTGGTTGTCATGCTAACCCTGTGGGGCGGTAGAGCATAGTCCTGGGGCTCCAACAACAACCGTCAGCCAGTCGTTCCTCTGCAGATTTGTTCTCCGATATCTGGCTCGGTTCTTGCTTGGGTGAAGATGTGCGGAACTTTTGCGTCATTTTTTTGTTTCGGGGATCCTCAGGGTAATGGCCGTCAATCACAGTCAAGTCATCAATTCCATGCGCGGTAACCTGGCGGGGCTGCGCCATGGCAGCCTGGGCGTGCCGATCCTGCTGCTGGCGATGCTGGGCATGATGATGCTGCCGGTGCCGCCGTTTCTGCTCGACGTATTCTTCACCTTCAACATCGCGCTGTCGCTGGTGGTGTTGCTGGTCTGTGCCTATGCGCTGCGGCCGCTGGACTTCGCCGCTTTCCCGACCATCCTGCTGGTCGCTACTCTGCTGCGCCTGGCGCTCAACGTGGCCTCGACCCGGGTGGTGCTGCTGCACGGGCATGAGGGCGGGGATGCAGCAGGGAAGGTGATCGAGGCCTTCGGTGAGGTGGTGATCGGCGGTAACTTCGTGGTCGGTCTGGTGGTGTTCATCATCCTCATGGTGATCAACTTCGTGGTGGTGACCAAGGGCGCGGGGCGGATTTCCGAGGTCAGCGCGCGTTTCACCCTGGATGCCATGCCGGGCAAGCAGATGGCCATCGACGCCGACCTGAATGCCGGCCTGATCGATCAGGCGGAGGCCAAGACCCGTCGCCAGGAAGTCGCCCAGGAGGCGGACTTCTACGGCTCGATGGACGGTGCCAGCAAGTTCGTGCGTGGTGACGCCGTCGCTGGCCTGCTGATCCTGTTCATCAACGTCATCGGTGGTCTGGTCATCGGCATGGGGCAGCATGGACTGGGTTTTGCCGAGGCCGGCCGGATCTATATCATCCTGACCATCGGTGACGGCCTGGTGGCGCAGATTCCGTCGCTGCTGCTGTCCACCGCCGCGGCGATCATGGTTACCCGGGTGTCCACCTCCGAGGATATGGGCGGCCAGGTCAAGCGGCAGATGTTCGCCTCGCCCAAGGCGTTGGGTATCGCGGCGGCCATCATGATCGTCATGGGCCTGGTGCCCGGCATGCCGCACCTGTCGTTCCTCAGCCTGGGTGCCCTGGCGGCCGGCGGTGCCTGGTATATCGCCCAGCGTCAGAAGGCCAAGGCCGAGGAAGAGCAGGCCGCCGAGGAGCAGAAGGCGCAGCTGCCGGCGGCGCCGCGCCCGGAAACCCGTGAGCTGGGCTGGGATGACGTGACGCCGGTGGACATGGTCGGCCTGGAGGTTGGCTACCGGCTGATCCCGCTGGTCGACCGCAGTCAGGGTGGGCAACTGCTGGCGCGAATCAAGGGCATCCGCAAGAAGCTGTCGCAGGACCTGGGCTTCCTGATGCCCTCGGTGCATATCCGCGACAACCTGGACCTGGCGCCGAACGTCTACCGCATCACCCTGATGGGCGTCGGCGTGGCCGAGGCCGAGGTGTACGCCGACCGCGAACTGGCGATCAACCCCGGTCAGGTTTTCGGTGAGATCAAGGGTATTCCCGGCAAGGACCCGGCCTTTGGCCTGGAGGCGGTGTGGATCGAACCGATGCAGAAGGACCAGGCGCAGTCGCTGGGCTACACGGTAGTGGATGTCAGCACCGTGGTGGCCACCCATCTCAACCAGATCCTGCACAAGCACTCCCACGAGCTGCTCGGTCACGAGGAAGTTCAGCAACTGCTGAAAGTGCTGGCCAAGGCCTCGCCGAAACTCGCCGAGGAGCTGGTGCCGGGCATCATCTCGCTGTCCGGACTGCTCAAGGTATTGCAGGGCCTGCTGCAGGAGCAGGTGCCGGTGCGCGATATCCGCACTATCGCTGAGGCGATCGCCAACCAGTCGGGCAAGAGTCAAGATACCGGCGCGTTGATTGCTGCGGTGCGCGTCGCGCTGTCCCGCTCCATCGTCCAAGGCATTGTCGGGCTTGACTCCGAGCTGCCGGTGATCACCCTGGAACCAAGGTTGGAACAGATATTGCTTCAGAGTCTGCAGAAGGCCGGGCAGGGCAATGATGACGGTATTCTGCTGGAGCCGGGGATGGCGGAAAAGCTGCAGCGCTCACTGGCGGACATGGTGCAGCGCCAGGAAATGCAGGGCAAGCCGGCGATCCTGCTGGTGGCTGGACCGATCCGCAACATGATGGCGCGGTTCGTGCGTTACGCGGCTCCCGGCGCCCATGTGTTGTCCTACCAGGAAATACCGGACAGCAAGCAGGTCACCATCGTTGCCACGGTCGGACAGAATTGATTTAACAGGGTGAGATCAGGCCATGAGAGTCAAACGGTTTTTTGCGGCAGACATGCGTTCGGCAATGAAGCTGGTGCGCGACGAGATGGGCGCCGATGCCTCCATCATCGCCAACCGGCGGGTGGCCGGTGGTGTCGAGCTGACGGCGGCGCTGGATTATGAAGCGCCACGGCTGACGCCGCCCACCCCTGGCCTGGATCTGGAGCTGAAGAAGACCCAGGAGCGCATCATCAGCGCCCGGGCCAGCCTGCAGGATGGCGAGCGCCCCAGCGAGGGGCCCAGCGTCAACCGTCAATTATTTGGTGACAGCATGCGTCAGGCTGCCAAGCAGGGCTCGTCCGTAGCCCGCGATCTGCTGCAGCGCCTGCACAGCGAGCGCGCCGCACCGCCTGCCGAAGCGCCGGTCCGGCCGGCTGCCGCGGCCTCCGGCGACAGTCTGGATGTGATGCGTGCGGAAATCGCCGGCCTGCGCGACCTGCTCGAATCGCAACTGGGCGGCCTGGCTTGGGGGCAGGTCAACCAGCAGCAACCACGTCAGGCCAGCCTGTGGCGCCGTCTGGTGCATCTTGGCCTGCCGGCCGAGCTGTGCAAGGAACTGCTGGCCAAGGTGGCTGATGTGGCCGATGTCCGCCAGGCCTGGCGGCTGCTGCTGGCGCACCTGGCGCAGGGCATTCCGGTGATGCGCGAGGAGTTGATCGAGCGCGGCGGGGTGATTGCCCTGGTCGGCCCGACCGGCGCTGGCAAGACCACTACCCTGGGCAAGCTGGCGGCGCGCTATGTACTCAAGCATGGCAGCCAGAATGTCGCGCTGGTGACCATGGATACCTACCGTATCGGCGCCCACGAGCAACTGCGCACCTTGGGCCGTATTCTCAATGTGCCGGTGCGGGTGGTCGATGAGCAGAACAGCCTGAGCGAGGTGCTGAACGAGTTCGGCAACAAGCGCCTGGTGCTGGTCGATACCGCCGGCCTGCAGGCGCAGGACCCGCAATTGCGCGGTCAGCTCAGCGAGCTGGCGGCGCAGGGCGCGCGCATCAGCACTTTGTTGGTGCTGGCGGCCACCAGTCAGTATCGGGTGCTCAAGGCGGCATGGCACAATTACCGCTGCTGCAATCTGGCCGGCTGCATTCTGACCAAGGTCGACGAGGCCGCCACCCTGGGTGAGTCGCTGGGGCTGGCCATGGAGCAGGGTCTCCCGGTAGCCTATGTGGCTGATGGCCAGCGCATTCCGGATGACCTGTCCCGCGGTGTCGGGCACCAATTGGTCAGTCGCGCCGTAGGTCTGGCAGGTAACGAGATGGCCGAGGACCAGACCATGGCCGACGTTTTTGCCGGTATACTGCATAGTCAGCGCGCAAGTTAACGATTTCGATAAGGGCGACAGCATAGATGGGCAATCATTCGGTTCAGGTAATCGCAGTGACCGGCGGCAAGGGTGGCGTGGGCAAGACCAATATCTCGGTCAATCTTGCCCTGGCGCTGGCCGAGCTGGGCCGTCGTGTGGTGCTGATGGATGCCGACCTCGGATTGGCCAATGTCGATGTGCAACTCGGCCTGCGACCCAAGGCCACCCTGGCGGATGTGCTGGCAGGTAATTGCGATCTGCGCGATGTGCTGGTTGCCGGGCCGGGTGGTATCCGCATCGTGCCGGCGGCGTCGGGGGCGGCGGACATGGTCAACCTGGGGCCACGCGAGCATGCCGGGCTGATCCAGGCGTTCAGCGAGATCGGCGATGACCTGGATGTGCTGCTGGTCGATACCGCCGCCGGTATCGGCGATTCGGTGGTCAGTTTCGTGCGCGCCGCCCAGGAGGTGATCGTCGTGGTCTGCGACGAGCCGACCTCGATCACCGATGCCTATGCATTGATCAAACTGCTCAACCGCGACCATGGCGTGACCCGTTTCCGGGTATTGGCGAACATGGTGCACAGCCCGCAGGAAGGCCATAACGTCTTCAACAAGCTGGTGCAGGTGACCGACCGCTTTCTGGAGGTGGCGCTGCAGTATGTCGGTGCGGTGCCGTATGACGAGTCGGTGCGCAAGGCGGCACAGAAGCAGCGGGCCATGTATGAAGCCTTTCCGCGCTGCAAGGCGGCCCTGGCGATTCGCTCGATCGCCCGCAAGGTCGACGCCTGGCCACTGCCGGTGACCCCACGTGGACACCTGGAATTCTTCGTCGAGCGTCTGGTACAGCGGACCGGAACCACGCTATGAATGTGGCTTCCGGCGGTGCGGGTATGTACGCACGGGCGATGGGTGCGGCCAGCGAGCAGGATCGGCTGGTGCAGCAGTTCGCGCCGCTGGTCAAGCGTATCGCCTACCACATGCTCGCCCGGTTGCCCGCCAGTGTGCAGGTCGAGGACCTGGTCCAGGCCGGGATGATCGGCCTGCTGGAAGCCTCCCGCAAGTTCGACCATGGCAAGGGAGCCAGCTTCGAGACCTACGCCGGTATCCGCATCCGCGGTGCCATGCTCGATGATGTGCGCAAGGGCGACTGGGCTCCCCGCTCGGTCCACCGCAACAGCCGCCTGGTCAGCGGTGCGATTCGCGCCGTTGAAGCAAAACTGGGGCGTGACGCTAAAGATCACGAGGTTGCTGCCGAATTGGACATGAGCCTCGAAGATTATTACGCGATTCTCAATGACACTGCCGGCAGCAAGCTGTTCAGCTTCGAAGACCTGCTCGAAGCCGGTGCGCCTACCGAAGTCGGCGGCGAGCACGAGCCGTTCGACGGGCTGGAGGGCGAACGTTTTCGCAAGGCCCTGGCCGATGCGATCGACAAGCTGCCCGAGCGGGAACGCCTGGTACTGTCGTTATATTACGACGAGGAGTTGAATCTCAAGGAAATAGGCGCGGTGCTCGGAGTGAGCGAGTCCAGGGTCAGCCAGTTGCACAGCCAGTGCGCCGCACGCTTGCGCGCACGCATGGCCGACTGGCGCGATAGCTGAATTGGTTCATCGTTCCTGATTGCTCAGTGGTAACAGTTTCGCGGAGTGCAGGTGGCAACAGGCCCCGGCACTTCTTCTGGTTTGTACGGAGGTCGACTTGGACAAGAACATGAAAATTCTCATCGTCGATGATTTCTCGACGATGAGGCGCATCATCAAGAACCTTTTGCGTGACCTGGGCTTCACCAATACGGCCGAGGCGGACGATGGCACCACGGCGCTGCCGATGCTGCAGAGTGGCAACTTCGACTTCCTGGTCACCGACTGGAACATGCCTGGCATGAGCGGCATCGACCTGCTGCGGGCAGTGCGTGCCGACGACCGGCTCAAGCACCTGCCAGTGCTGATGGTCACCGCCGAAGCCAAGCGTGACCAGATCATCGAAGCGGCCCAGGCCGGGGTAAACGGCTATGTGGTCAAGCCATTCACCGCACAGGCGCTCAAGGAAAAAATCGAGAAGGTCTTTGAGCGGGTCGAGGCCAGATAATCCCGGGGGCAGGACATGGCACTAAGCAGCAATCCCGGCCAGACCACCGCTGACGAGTTCGAGCATTCGCTGAAGAACAATGCCCGGAAACTGGTGGACCGCCTCGAAGAGGGCGACTACCGCGAGGCGGTACTGGTCATACACGAGATAAACCAGGCCCGCGACCGTGGTCTGTACTACGAAGTCGGCAAGCTCACGCGCGCGCTGCACAGCTCGATCGTCAGCTTCCAGCTCGATACCGCGCGTTCGTTCGACTCCGATGGATGCGACAGCTCGAAGATTTCCGATGCCTCCGACCGCCTGGACTACGTGGTCAAGCTGACCGACAAGGCCGCCAATCGCACCATGGACCTGGTCGAGAACAGTGCGCCTGTGGTCGCCCAGCTGGGTCAGGAAGCCGCCAGCCTGCGCGCCGAATGGCAGCGTCTGCAGCGCCGGGAAATGAGCGCCGAGGAGTTCCGTGGCCTGTCGCGCGACATCCTCGACTTTCTCGAGCGCAGCGAACGGCACAGTAGCGAGGTGTCGAGCAACCTGAACGACATCCTCATGGCCCAGGATTATCAGGATCTGACCGGCCAGGTGATCAAGCGCGTGATCAACCTGGTGCATGATGTCGAGGAAAGCCTGCTGAATCTGGTGCGCATGGCCGGCCAGGTCGATCGCATGGCCGGCATCCAGCACAACCTTCCCGACCCCGAGGCAAAAAAACCTGTCTCCCAGGGTGAAGGTCCGCAGATTCATGCCGATAAGAGGGATGATGTGGTATCGGGGCAGGATGAGGTCGATGACCTGCTGTCGAGCCTGGGGTTCTAGAGGCTGTGGTCTGAGGGAGCACTGAATGAGCTTTGATGCGGATGAAGAGATTCTCCAGGACTTTCTGGTGGAAGCCGGAGAAATCCTGGAGTTGCTGTCGGAACAGCTGGTCGAACTGGAAAACCGCCCTGGCGATACCGATCTGCTCAATGCCATTTTCCGTGGTTTCCATACGGTCAAGGGCGGTGCCGGCTTTCTCCAGCTCGACGCCCTGGTTGCCTGTTGCCATATTGCCGAGAACGTCTTCGACATCCTGCGCAAGGGTGAGCGGCAGGTCGATGCCGAGCTGATGGATGTGGTGCTGCAGGCACTGGATACCATCAACAGCATGTTTGCCGAAGTGCGTGAAGGTGAGGAGCCGACCCCGGCCGAGCCGCAACTGCTGAGTTCGCTGTCGGCGCTGGCGCAGCCGGCCGCAGCAACCGCCGTCGAACCGGCGGAGTCCGCCGCGCTGCCGGTGGTGGTCGAGGACAGCGCTGCAGTTGCTGACAGCACCGAGGCCACGGAAACCGAAGCAGGGGATATCACCGACGATGAGTTCGAGCTGCTGCTCGAGGCTCTGCACGTCACCCCGGACGAGGATTCAGTGGCAGCCGATACCGCCGTTACCTCCAGTGACGAAATCACCGATGATGAATTCGAGGCGCTGCTCGACCAGTTGCACGGCACCGGCAAGGGGCCGGGCGGCACTGACGATACGCCGCCACCGGCGACCGCGAGCGCGCCGGCCGCTGACGCGGAACTGATCACCGACGATGAGTTCGAGGCGCTGCTGGACGAGCTGCACGGCACCGGCAAGGGGCCGGGCACAGGTGTGGCCGCATCCCCGGCTGCCAGCAGTCCACCACCAGCGGCCGCCGCCCCATCACCAGCACCCCAGCCCAAGCCTCAGTCCGCTCCCGTGCCGGCTGCTGCGCCCCGGGCGGAAAAGAAGGCCGACTCCGCTGCCGAGGCGCCAGCCAGCGAAACCACGGTACGGGTGGATACCGCCCGGCTGGACGAGATCATGAACATGGTCGGCGAGCTGGTGCTGGTGCGCAACCGCCTGGTGCGCCTGGGCGTGGGTAGCGATGATGAGGAGCTGGCCAAGGCGGTCGGCAACCTGGATGTGGTCACCGCCGACCTGCAGGCGTCGGTGATGAAGACCCGCATGCAACCAATCAAGAAGGTGTTCGGGCGTTTCCCGCGGGTGGTGCGTGACCTGTCGCGCAACCTGAAGAAGGAAATCACCCTGGAGCTGATCGGTGAGGACACCGACCTGGACAAGAACCTGGTCGAGGCCCTGGCCGATCCACTGGTGCACCTGGTGCGCAACTCGGTCGACCATGGCATCGAGCTGCCTGATGAGCGCGAGGCTGCCGGCAAGCCGCGGGTCGGCCAGATGGTGCTTGCCGCACGCCAGGAAGGTGACCATATTCTGCTGACCATCACCGATGACGGGCGTGGGATGGACCCCGAGGTGCTGCGCGCCAAGGCGGTGGAGAAGGGCATGATGGATCGCGATGCCGCCGAGCGGTTGAGCGAGAGCGAGTGCTTCAATCTGATCCTGGCTGCCGGCTTTTCGACCAAGACCGAGGTTTCCGATGTGTCCGGCCGGGGTGTCGGCATGGACGTGGTCAGAACCCGCATCGCCCAGCTCAATGGCACCATCGCCATCGAGTCGACCAAGGGCAAGGGCACGCAGATCTCGATCAAGGTACCCTTGACCCTGGCCATCATGCCGACGCTGATGGTCATGCTCGGCGACCAGGCCTTCGCCCTGCCGCTGGTCAGCGTTAACGAAATCTACAGCCTGGACCTGTCGCGTACCAACGTGGTCGATGGTCAGGAAGTGATAGTGGTGCGCGACAAGGCGCTGCCGCTGTTCTGGCTCAAGCGCTGGCTGATGCCGGGCGCCGAGGGCAGCGCTGATCGCTCCGCTGCCAGCGTGGTGATAGTGTCGGTGGGTACCCAGCGGGTCGGCTTCGTCGTCGACCAGTTGGTCGGGCAGGAAGAGGTGGTGATCAAGCCGCTGGGCCGCATGCTGCATGGCACGGCCGGCATGGCTGGAGCAACCATTACCGGTGATGGACGCATCGCGCTGATCCTGGATATTCCCGGATTGCTCAGGCGTTACGCGCGACGCGCTTAGGAGGATAGGGGTGGTCAAGGTTCTGGTGGTTGATGATTCGGGATTCTTTCGCCGCCGGGTGACGGAAATACTCAGTGCCGATCCGCAGATCCAGGTGGTGGGCACCGCCACCAATGGCAAGGAGGCGGTGGAGCAGACCCTGGCCCTGCATCCGGACGTGATCACCATGGATTACGAGATGCCGGTCATGGACGGCATCACCGCGGTGCGCCAGATCATGCAGCGCCAGCCGACCCCGGTGCTGATGTTCTCCTCGCTGACCTACGAAGGGGCGCGGGTGAGTCTGGACGCGCTGGATGCCGGTGCCGCCGACTACCTGCCGAAGAACTTCGAGGATATTTCGCGCAACCCGGACAAGGTGCGGCAATTGCTGTGCGACCGGGTGCATGCACTGGCGCGCAGCAACCGCCGCTCGCTGGGCTTCACTGCGCCGGCCGCGGTTGCCGCGCCGGCACCTGCTGCTACTACGCCGGCTACCCGCACACCGCGCCTGACTGCAACGCCGGCCGCGGCTGCGCCGGTGGCAGCCGAGCCGGCCAAGCGCAGCCCGGCACCGCGCAAGCGCAACTACAAGCTGGTCGCCATCGGCACCTCGACTGGCGGCCCGGTAGCGCTGCAGCGGGTGCTGACCAAACTGCCTGCCAGTTTTCCGGCGCCGCTGTTGCTGATCCAGCATATGCCCGGCGCCTTCACCAAGGCCTTCGCCGAACGCCTGGACAAGCTGTGCCAGATCACCGTCAAGGAAGCCGAGGACGGTGACACCCTGCGTCCCGGCCTGGCGCTGCTGGCTCCCGGTGGCAAGCAGATGATGCTCGACAGCCGTGGCGTGGTACGCATCCTGCCGGGGGACGAGCGGCTCAACTACAAGCCCTGTGTCGATGTCACCTTCGGCTCGGCGGCCAAGGTGCTGCAGGACAAGGTGCTGGCCATCGTGCTGACCGGCATGGGCGCCGATGGGCGCGAAGGCGCGCGCATGCTCAAGCAGGCCGGCAGCTCGGTCTGGGCCCAGGACGAGGCCAGTTGCGTGATCTACGGCATGCCGATGGCGGTGGCCAAGGCCAATCTGGCCGACGGTATCTATGATCTCGACGAGATCGGCCGCTACCTGGCGGAGCTGGGCTGATGGATATCCTCAGCCTGATCGGGATGATCCTGGCGTTCGTCGCCATCATCGGTGGCAACTACCTGGAGGGCGGGCACATCAGTGCGCTGCTCAATGGCCCGGCAGCGCTGATCGTGCTCGGCGGTACCCTGGGGGCCGCGTTCATCCAGACCCCGCTGCCGGTGTTCAAGCGCGCCCTGGTCCTGTTCCGCTGGGTATTCTTCGCCCCGCCGACGCCGCTGCGCGAAGGCATCGGCCAGGTGGTCAACTGGAGCAATATCGCCCGCAAGGACGGCCTGCTCGGCCTGGAGGCGATCGCCGACCTGGAACCGGACCTGTTCGCCCGTAAGGGCCTGCAACTGCTGGCCGATGGCTGCGAGACCGAGACCCTGCGCAGCATCCTCGAAGTCGAACTGGTCAGCCGCGAGAACAACGACCTGCGCGCCGCCCGGGTATACGAAAGCATGGGCGGCTATGCGCCGACCATCGGCATCATCGGTGCGGTGATGGGACTGATCCACGTGATGGGCAACCTGGCCGATCCGTCGATGCTCGGCAGCGGTATCGCCGTGGCCTTCGTGGCGACCATCTACGGTGTGGCGCTGGCCAACCTGTTGCTGCTGCCGATCGCCAACAAGCTCAAGGCGGTGGTGCTGGAGCAGTCCTGCTATCGCGAGATGCTGCTGGAGGGGCTGCTGTCGATTGCCGAAGGGGAAAATCCACGTTCCATCGAAATGAAGCTGGAAGGCTTCCTGGACTGAAGCATGCGTCGTCGCCGCGAACAGGAACATGAAAACAACGAACGCTGGATGGTGTCCTATGCCGACTTCATTACCCTGTTGTTCGCTTTTTTCGTGGTCATGTACTCGATTTCCTCGGTCAACGAAGGCAAGTACAAGGTGCTGACCGAGTCGTTGATTGGGGTGTTCAGCCAGGCGCCGAAAACCGTCGACCCGATCCAGATCGGCGAGGATACGCCGCGCTCCCCGGCGCCCCAGTCTCCGGCTGCGCCGCAGCAGTCGGCGACGGGCGAGGCCGGAGCGGCCGTACAGGAGCCGCTGGAGAGCATCGCCGAGGCGATGCAGGCGGCCTTCGGTGAGCTGATTTCGGTTGGTGACCTGCGCGTGCACGCCAACGAGCTGTGGATCGAGATCGAACTGAGTTCCGGGCTGCTGTTCCCCAGCGGCGATGCCTTGCCGCTGGACACCGCCTTTGCCCTGATCGAGAGGATCGCCGGCATCCTGGCACCCTACGACAATCCGATCCATGTCGAGGGCTTTACCGATAACGTGCCGATCCGCTCCCGTGTCTATCCGACCAACTGGGAGCTGTCGGCGGCCCGCGCCGCCAGTGTGGTGCGCATGCTCAGTGCCGGCGGCATCGATGCCGGGCGGCTGGCGGCGGTGGGCTATGGCGAGCATCGCCCGGTGGCTGACAACACCACCGCGGCCGGACGCCGCGCCAACCGCAGGGTGGTGCTGCTGGTGTCGCGCTATACCGACCGGCGTCATGAGCGCGCAGAGGACGGGCCAGCTGACATGCAGGATATGCGTCAGGCGCGCGCAGTGACCGGTGATGGCGCGGGGCCGGGCTGATGCAGGTGCTGACAATGGGTATAACGGCAACAGGGCGGGAGCGACAGGCATGAGAGTGTGGGCTGTAGCCAATCAGAAGGGCGGGGTCGGGAAAACCACCTCGGCTGTAGCGCTTGCCGGTCTGCTGGCGGACCAGGGCAAACGTGTGCTGGTGGTTGATCTGGACCCGCATGGCTCGATGACCAGCTATTTCGGCCACGACCCGGATCGCCTGACCAGCAGCGTGTTCAACCTGTTCCAGCATCAGGGCCAGGTGCCGGCGGGGCTGGCCGAGGCGCTGCTGCTCGACACCTCGCATGAGACCATTCGCCTGTTGCCCTCCAGTACCTCGCTGGCGACCCTGGAGCGTCAGTCGGCGGCGCAGGGCGGCTTTGGCCTGGTCGTCTCCCGGGCGCTGGCGCAGCTGCGTCATGATTTCGACTTCGCCATCATCGACAGCCCGCCACTGCTCGGGGTGTCGATGATCAACGCGCTGGCAGCCTGCGAACAGCTGGTGGTGCCGGTGCAGACCGAATTCCTGGCCATGAAGGGGCTGGAACGCATGGTGCATACGCTGAACATGGTCAATCGCTCGCGCCGCCAGGCGTTGCCATTCACCATAGTGCCGACCCTGTTCGACCGCCGCACCCAGGCCTCGCTGAGTACCTTGCGCATGCTGCGCAAGGATTACGCCGATCAGCTGTGGCAGGCCTATATCCCCATCGATACCAAGCTGCGTGATGCCAGCCTGGCCGGGGTGGTGCCGTCGCGCCTGGAAAGCAACGCCCGCGGCGTGCTGGCCTACCGTGCGCTGTTGCGCTACCTGCTGGTGCAGGCCCAGCCGAAACCGAAGGAAGTGGCCTGACGCGCCTCATGATCGGCCTGCGGCTGCCGATAAGCTGATAGACCCGGATTGCCGGCTTTGCAGATCAACCCGAACCACAGGCGATACATGAACGACTCCTTGCCCGTACAGCACTACGTACCCGAGCAGACCATCCAGTCCTATCTGGATGCGCTGTTGCAGGATGCCGCTGCGGAACTGGCTCTGGCCGAGGCCGAGGTCGAGGTCGAGCAACCGATGCCGCCAGTCGCGGCGCCGGTACTCGAAGTGGTGGTGACGAAGGAGCGGGTATCGGTGCCGGTGGCGGAGATCGTCGAGCCGCCGGCCGAGGAGCCCGCGCCGCCGGTGGTCATTCCTGCCTGGCGTGAGCAACCGTTCGAAGCGCTGTTGTTCGATGTGGCTGGCCTGACCCTGGCCGTACCGCTGGTGTCCCTCGGCACCATCCATGCCCTGGAAGATACCATCACCCCGCTGTTCGGCCAGCCGGACTGGTTCCTCGGCATCCTGCCGACCCAGGCCGGCAATCTCAAGGTGCTGGACACGGCACGTTGGGTCATGCCCGAGCGGTACCGGACGGAGCTGCGCGACAACCTGCGCTTTGTCATTTCCGTGCAGGGCTATGACTGGGGCATGGCCGTGCACGGCGTGAGCCAGTCGATTCGCCTGGACCCCGAGCAGGTGAAGTGGCGCTCGGGGCAGGGCAAGCGGCCGTGGCTGGCCGGGACCGTGATAGAACACATGTGCGCCTTGCTGGATGTCGAGGCGCTGGCGCAAATGATTGCTGCGGGTGCTGGCAAAGACGCCAGTGCCCGATTAGGATGAGACCATCAAGATCGAGAACAGAGACCGATGAAAAACAACACCGCACAGAGCAGTGATGATCCGATCCTGCAATGGGTAACCTTCCGCCTGGATAATGAAACCTACGGCATCAACGTGATGCAGGTGCAGGAAGTGCTGCGTCATTCCGAGATCGCGCCGGTGCCAGGGGCGCCGTCCTATGTGCTGGGCATCATCAACCTGCGTGGCAACGTGGTCACCGTGATCGACACCCGCCAGCGCTTCGGCCTGGAGCCGGCGCCGGTCACCGACCAGACCCGTATCGTCATCATCGAAGCTGACCGCCAGGTGGTGGGCATCCTGGTCGACAGCGTGGCCGAGGTGGTCTATCTGCGCCAGTCGGAAATCGAAACGGCACCGAACGTCGGCACCGACGAGTCGGCCAAGTTCATCCAGGGCGTCAGCAACAAGAATGATGAACTGCTCATTCTGGTCGATCTGGAAAAGATGATGACCGAAGATGAGTGGGCCGAGCTGCAGGATATCTGACGCGCATGGATGAGCGCTCGCTGCTGCTGTTGCTGGGTCTGCTGCTGGGTGTGCTGATCGCCGCCATGATCGGCGGCATCCTGGCCCAGCGGCGGCTGGCGCAGCGCCAGCTGGAGCAGGAGGCGCGTCTCAGTGGACGGCTGGACAAGCTGGCGCAGAAACTGACCGAGTACCAGCAGAGCAATATCCGCATGGGTGAGGAACTGATCACCCTGCGCGAAAAGATCACCCACCTGGAAAACAAGCAGCAGCGTCTGGAGCAGCAGGACCTGCACACCATGCCCTACAACCAGGCCAGCCGCCTGGTCGGCATGGGCGCCAGCCTCGACGACCTCATGCAATCCTGCGGCCTGACCCGCAGCGAAGCCGAGCTGATGTTGAAGTTGCACGGCAACAAGTAAGCGGTCTGCCGGCAAGTCCCTTATCACCCACGGCGGTGCGGCGACCCGGCGAGGCTCCCACGCTCTCATGCAGCAGCCGGGGTGTGGCGCGCCTGCGCCACGCCTGCGGCCTCCGAGCCACTATGTCGTCGAGTCGATCGCGACACGGTCAACGTGACCCGGTCCAATCGCGGCCCGAGGCGCTCGACAACCCGATGTTGAGTGGCGCCCCGTCAGATAGCCGCACCGCCCGAGGCAGCGGGGGCTATCAATCTTGCTCCGGCGGCACGAACCCCTCCGGCGCCTTGCCCTTCAGGTGCCAGGCGAAGGCGATGATCTCGGCGATGGTGCGGTACAGTGCCTCGGGGATCTGGTCGCCGAGTTCCATGCGTGTGAGCATGCTGGCCAGGTCGGCGTTTTCGTAGATAGGTACTTCATATTCCATGGCCAGCTCGATGATGCGCTCGGCCAGTTCGCCTTCGCCCTTGGCGGTGATGCTCGGGGCCTCGCTGCCGCCTTCATATACCAGGGCGATGGCTTCGCGCTGTTCGCTCATCTCAGGTCACCTCGTCTATCCAGCGTTGCTGTACCGCCTGGCGCGGCTGCGGTGGGCTGCCGCGGTGGACGCTCAACTCGCCGATCTCCAGGCCGCGGGTAAGCAGGCGGTCGCGCAGTTGTCCGAGTTCGTTGTTGAGCAGTTGCAGGGTGCCGGCCTGTTCGGCCCAGAACTCGCTGCTGACCCGGCCCTTGTACAGGCGGGCGACAGCCTGCAGCGGGCCCAGGTGTTCCAGATTGAAGGCCAGGCGTATTTCCCATTGCGGCGCCTGCTCAGCCTTGTGCTTGTCCGGCGCCTGCTGGTCGCGCTGGATGCGCATCTGCACCTGGGTGAACTGCTGACTATCACGCAGCGGCACATCCAGTTGCCAGACCGTCTGGCTGCTGCCGTCGGTAAAGGTCTGGGTCTGGCCCATGCTCTGGAACTGGTGGTGCTGGATGCGCGACAGCAGGGCGGCGGTCAGGCGCAGCAGGCTGCCGAGGTCGGGGGCATCGTTCAGCGCCTGCACCGCCCGCGAGGGCAGGGGGAACAGGCCGGGCCTGACCGCCAGCGCCTGCTGCCAGGGACCGGGCGGCAGGCTCAGGGCCTTGCCGGCATCCGGCGGCAGTTGTTGCTGCAGGGTGATCAGCAGGGTCATCAGGCTGGCCTTGAAATCGGCACCAGGTAGCGGCTCGGTTCCCGGTGGCGTGGCCAGACTCGACAGCAGCGGCAGCAGCCGTGCCAACGGCGGCAATTGCCCGACTGGCGCCGGTTCGGCGTTTGCCGGGCTGGTGCTCCCGGTACTGGCGGCGGGGCTGCGCAGGGCCTGTTGCAGCTGCTGGAGGCTGGCTTCCAGGAACAGCCCGCTCTGGCGTATCGCCTGGGCTACACCGGCGGTGCTGCTCAGGTGCTCGGGGGTGGCGACATGCGCCAGTACCTGACGCATGCTGGCCTGCAGCAGCGGCGGCAGGTCCGGCAGCGCTGCGAGCTTGTCGAGCATGCGCAGCATGGGTTCGGCGCTCGCCTGTGCCTGCAGGCTGGTGCGCATGCCCTGCAGCAGATCCAGTTGCCGTATCTGTTCGCTGGTGGAGCTCACCTGCAGGGTGCCATTGTCGGTTACCACGGCGGTGAGCAGGCTGCCCGGGGTGGCCGGGCGGAGACTGTCCAGGTTCAACAGGGTGCCGGAGGCCGGGCCCTGGAGTATCCTGGCGAGTATTGCAAAACGCGCCTGCTCACCGGCGGGTTGCAGCGGCTGGCTGTCGACGATGCGTGCCTGCACTACGCTGCCCTGGGGAAACAGCTGCGGGTCCAGGCTGCCGATGGCCCGTTGCGCCGCCGGCTGGCCGAGTGTGGCATCGAATACCGCCAGCAGCCGGGTAGGGCTGACCGACTGTACCGTGGCGGTGCTGCCCGGCTCCAGCGACTGGCGGCTGAGTACGCTGATCTCGGCTGGTGGCGATCCGGCCTTGGCCAGGCGCAGCAGCACTTCGAATTGACCGGCCTGGGCCTTGCTGTCGAGCACCTCGGCACGGGCACTTTCCCCTGGTGCCAGGGTCGCTGCGGCAATCGGACGCAGCAGCTCCAGGGCCACTGCGGAGGCGCTTGCAGATGGGCTGGAAGGCCCTGTTCTGGGGCTGCTGGCGGTGATCGGTGGCAGGTTCAGATCCGGCGTCATGTGTGTCACATATTGATGTAAATCAGAACCCTCAGGGTAGGGGGCGTATGTATAATGGCGCCATTAAACAGCATGCCTGACGCCCATCCAGTATAGCGGCAGGCTGCCGATAAACATGAGTCGACCGTGATTCGTTCTGCTGGTTTGGAGTAAAGGTGAAGCCACTGCCTGTTGAGTTGGACAGTCTGGCCTGCGAGCGCGACCAGCGCGAGCTGTTCGCTTCGCTGTCGCTGCAACTCGAGCCGGGTGAGGTGTTGCAGGTGGCCGGCCCCAACGGCTCCGGCAAGACCAGCCTGCTGCGCATCATGGCTGGCCTGCTGCCACCTTCGGCAGGCGACATGCGCTACGGTGGCGAGTCGGTGTTCAGTGGTGTCGGCCGGGAGAACTGGCGACAGCAGCGACTGTATATCGGTCATGCACCGGCGGTGAAGGGTGCACTGACCGCCGAGGAAAACCTGGCCTGGTTGTGTGCACTGAGCCGTCCGGTGGCCAATGATCACATCTGGCAGGCGCTGGAGCAGGTCGGCCTGCGTGGCTTCGAGGATGTCCCCTGCCATAATCTGTCGGCCGGCCAGCAGCGTCGCGTGGCCCTGGCCCGCCTGTATCTGGAACAGCATCCGGTGTGGATCCTGGACGAGCCTTTCACCGCCATCGACAAGGCCGGGGTCGCCGCGCTGGAGACGCATATCCTGCAACATGCGGCCCGCGGCGGACTGGTGATCATGACCACCCACCATGGCCTCGAGCATCTGCCGGGGGTGCGTTGTCTGGACCTGGGGCAGGTAGGCTGATGCGGCAGATTGTCTGGCTGTTGTTCTGTCGCGAGTGGCGCCTGGCCTGGCGCCGCCCGGGTGACCTGCTCAACCCGCTGGTGTTCTTCGCCCTGGTGGTGAGCCTGTTCCCGCTGGCGGTCGGCCCCGAGCCCTCGATGCTGCGGGCCATGGCGCCGGGCGTGATCTGGGTCGCGGCGCTGCTGGCGACGCTGCTGTCGCTCGACGGGCTGTTTCGCAGTGACTACGAGGACGGCTCGCTGGAGCAATGGGTGCTGTCACCGCACCCGCTGGCACTGATGGTGTTGGTCAAGGTACTGCATCACTGGATGATGTCGGGGCTGGCGATGGTGCTGCTGGCACCGCTGTTCGGGCTGATGCTGGCACTGCCGCTGTCCTCGTTGCCGGTGCTGGCGCTGACCCTGCTGCTGGGTACGCCGATACTCAGCCTGCTGGGTGCGGTGGGTGCGGCGCTGACGGTGGGTTTGAAGAGCGGCGGGGTGCTGCTGGCGCTGCTGATACTGCCGCTGTACATACCGGTACTGATTCTGGGCACCGGGGCGATGGATGCGGCGCTGCAGGGTATGCCGGTCACCGGGTTTGCGCTGTGGCTTGGCTGCCTGGCGGTACTGGCGCTGACGCTGGCGCCGATTGCCATCGCCGCCGGGCTGCGCATTGGAGTAAGCGAATGATTGGTCGAGCAGGTAACGCATGAACTGGAGTTTCTTCCACAAGCTGGGTTCGCCCAAATGGTTCTATGATATCAGCGGTCGCTGGTTGCCGTGGTTCGCCGTGGCCGGTGTGGCGTTGCTGGTGGTCGGCAGCATCTGGGGGTTGTTCTTCGCGCCCCAGGATTACCAGCAGGGCAACAGCTTCCGCATCATCTACATCCATGTGCCGGCTGCCTTCGTCGCCCAGTCCTGCTACATGATGCTGGCGGTGGCCGGGGTGGTCAGCCTGGTCTGGCGCATGAAGCTGGCGGACGTGGCGCTCAAGTGCGCGGCACCGATCGGTGCCTGGATGACCTTCGTTGCCCTGCTCACCGGCGCCATCTGGGGCAAGCCGACCTGGGGCACCTACTGGGTATGGGATGCACGCCTGACCTCGATGCTGATCCTGCTGTTCCTGTATTTCGGCATCATCGCCCTGGGCCAGGCGATCAGCAACCGCGAGACCTCGGCCAAGGCCACCGCGGTGCTGGCGATCGTCGGCACGGTGAACATCCCGATCATCAAGTATTCGGTGGACTGGTGGAACACCCTGCACCAGCCGGCGACCTTCAAGGTCACCGCGAAACCGGCCATGCCGGTGGAAATGTGGTTGCCGCTGCTGCTGATGGTGCTGGGCTTCTATGCCCTGTTCACCGTCAGCCTGCTGATGCGCATGCGGCTCGAGGTCCTGCGTCGTGAGCAGAAGACCCGCTGGGTGCGCGAGACGTTGGAGAAACTGTCATGAACAGCCTGAGTGACATGCTGGGCATGGGCGGGCACGGCATCTATGTCTGGTCGTCCTATGCCATAACCCTGTTCGTATTGGCGCTGAATGTGGTGCAGCCGTGGCTGGCCCGTCGGCGCCTGGTCAATGAAGAGGCGCGCCGCCGCCGTCGGGAGGTGATGTAATGCATCCGCAGCGCAAGAAACGCCTGGTGCTGGTTCTGTTGGTCGTGTTCGGGGTCGGCGTCGCCGTGGCCCTGGCACTCGGTGCCCTGCGGCAGAACATCAACCTGTTCTACACGCCAACCGAGATCGCCACCGGCGTGGCACCGGAGGAGGCGCGCATTCGCGCCGGCGGCATGGTGGTGGCCGGCAGCGTGCGGCGCTCCAGCGACAGCCTGGATGTGACCTTCGACGTCACCGATGGCGCCGAGCAGGTGACCATTTCCTACAGCGGCATCCTGCCGGACCTGTTCCGTGAAGGGCAGGGCATCGTCGCCCTGGGCCGGCTGAACCAGGACCGCGTGCTGATCGCCGACGAAGTGCTGGCCAAGCACGACGAGGAATACATGCCGCCGGAAGTGGCCCAGGCCCTGGAAAAGGTCGAACACATGAAGGTGGACGGCTACACGCCGCCTGCCGCCAACTGATCCGGAGGCCGCATGATTCCCGAGCTTGGACAGATCGCGCTGATCATCGCGCTGGTACTGGCGCTGCTGCAGGCCACCATCCCGCTATACGGCGCCTGGCGCGGCGACAGCCTGGCGATGGGCTTCGCCCAGCCGGCGGCACTGGCCCAGTGCCTGTTCGTGCTGTTCGCCTTCATCTGCCTGGTGCATGCCTTCGTCAGCAACGACTTCAGCGTGACCTACGTGGCGCTGAACTCCAACTCCGCACTGCCCTGGTACTACCGCGTCAGCGCGGTATGGGGTGGGCATGAAGGCTCGCTGCTGCTGTGGGCGTTGATTCTCGCGGGCTGGACCTTCGCCGTGGCGATCTTCTCCCGCGACCTGCCCGAGGAGATGCTCAGCCGCGTACTGGCGGTGATGGGCATGATCAGCGTCGGCTTCCTGCTGTTCATGCTGATGACCTCCAACCCCTTCGACCGCCAGCTGCCGTACTTCCCGGCGGACGGCAACGACCTCAATCCGCTGCTGCAGGACTTCGGCCTGATCGTGCACCCGCCGATGCTGTACATGGGCTATGTCGGCTTCTCGGTGGCCTTCGCCTTTGCCATCGCCGCGCTGCTCGGCGGGCGACTGGACGCGGCCTGGGCGCGCTGGTCGCGGCCCTGGACCATCGTCGCCTGGGCGTTCCTCGGCCTGGGCATCGTGCTCGGCTCCTGGTGGGCCTACTACGAGCTGGGCTGGGGTGGCTGGTGGTTCTGGGACCCGGTGGAAAATGCCTCCTTCATGCCCTGGCTGGTGGGCACCGCGCTGATCCATTCGCTGGCGGTGACCGAGAAGCGCGGGGTGTTCAAGAGCTGGACGGTCCTGCTGGCCATCGCCGCCTTCTCGCTGAGCCTGCTGGGGACCTTCCTGGTGCGTTCCGGTGTGTTGACCTCGGTCCACGCCTTCGCCACCGATCCGGAGCGTGGCGTGTTCATCCTCGGCTTCCTGCTGGTGGTGGTCGGCGGCTCGCTGGCGCTGTACGCGCTGCGGGCGCCGGTGGTCAAGAGCCAGATCGGCTTTGCCCTGTGGTCGCGGGAAACCCTGCTGCTGACCAACAACGTGATCCTGGTGGTGGCGACCCTGATGGTGCTGCTCGGCACCCTGTATCCCATGGCATTGGATTCGCTGACCGGCACCATGGTCTCGGTGGGCCCACCGTACTTCAACGCGCTGTTCGTGCCCTTGATGGCAGTACTGATGCTGGCGCTGGGCTTCGGTGTGCTGACCCGCTGGAAGGACACCCCGGTCAAGTGGCTGGTGGGCCAGTTGAAGTGGGTGCTGATTCTCTCGGCGATCGGCGCCGTGGCGCTGGCGATCTGGATCGGCGACCATCATCTGGCGGTCGGCAGCATGCTGTTCCTGGTGTTCTGGGTGACCGGCGCCAGCCTGCGCGACATTCTCGACAAGTCGCGCAACAAGGGACTGGTACGTGGCATGCGGGCGTTGCCGCGCAGCTACTGGGGCATGACCATGGCGCATATTGGCATCGCCGTCTGTGCGGTCGGCGTGGTCGGCGCCAGCCTGTTCGACAGCCAGCGCGACCTGCGCATGGCGCCGGGCGATACCCTGGAACTGGGCGGCTACAGCTTCCTGTTCACCGGCGCAACGCACCGCGAAGGGCCGAACTGGATCTCCGACAAGGGGCATGTCGAGGTTTACCGCAATGACCGGCGCATCACCGTGCTGAACCCGGAGAAGCGCCTGTACACGGTGCAGAACATGCCGATGACCGAAGCCGGCATCCAGGCCGGGTTCACCCGCGACCTGTTCGTCGCCATGGGCGAGCCGCTGGAAAATGGCGCCTGGGCCATTCGCGTGCATATCAAGCCGTTCGTGCGCTGGATCTGGGGTGGCGGTCTGCTGATGACCCTCGGTGGCCTGCTGGCGGCCAGTGACAAGCGCTATCGCCTGCGGGTGCGCCAGCGCCGCACCGCACCGCAGGCGGCAACCGGGGAGGTGGTCTGATGCGCAGATCTTGGATGCTGATTCCGCTGGTACTGTTCGTGCTGTTGCTGGCGCTGTTCATGAAGACGCTCAACGACAAGAAGACCCAGCAGGATCTGGCTATCGATCCCAGCGCGCTGCCTTCGGCGCTGATCGGCAAGCCGGTGCCTGACTTTGCCCTGCCTTCACTGGATGAGCCTGGGCGGATCATCAGCCAGGACGATTTCAAGGGGCAGGTCGCACTGATCAACGTCTGGGCTACCTGGTGCCCGACCTGTCGTGCCGAACACAGCTTTTTCAATAAGCTGGCCGAGCAGGGCGTGGTGATTCATGGGGTCAACTATAAGGACAACAGCGAAGCCGCACGTAGATGGTTGGATGAGCTGGGCAACCCCTATCAGCTCAACGTCGAGGATCCCCAGGGCAGCCTGGGTGTCAATCTGGGCGTGTATGGGGCACCGGAAACCTTCCTGGTCGATACCGCCGGTGTTATCCATTACAAATACATAGGTGCAGTGGACGACCGGGTGTGGAACGACGAGCTCGGCCCGCGCTACCAGGCACTGCTGGACAGGGCCGGGCAGGAGGCACAACCATGAGCAGACGTATCTGGCTGGTATTGCTGGTACTGCTGGCGCCGATGGCACTGGCCGCCATCGACACCTACGACTTCGAGACCGAGGAGCAGCGCAAGCGTTTCTACGCAATCAGTAGCGAACTGCGTTGCCCCAAATGTCAGAACCAGAACATCGCCGACTCCGATGCGCCGATCGCCACCGACCTGCGCCGGGAGGTGCACCGCATGCTCGGCGAAGGCAGGAGCAACCGGGAAATCGTCGACTTCATGGTCGAGCGTTACGGCGAGTTCGTACGCTACAAGCCCGCCCTGACGCCCGCCACCATGGTGCTGTGGTTCGCTCCGGCGGCCATGCTGCTGGGCGGATTCGTCTTCCTGCTGGTGCTGCTGCGCCGTCGCCAGCGGGCCCTGCGGGCATCCGCCACGCAGCACCTGAGTAAGGACGAGCAACAACGTCTGCAATCCCTGCTGGAAAGAGAAGAAGACGCCTGATGACAGACTTCTGGTTGTATAGCGCGCTGCTGATGCTGGCGGGCATGCTTATTGTGGTCTGGCCGGTATGGAAGCTGCGCGGCCAGAGCAGGATCGATCGCACCGGCCTCAACGTGGCGCTGTATGAAGAGCGCCTGACTGAACTGGATGCGCAACTGGCGGCTGGCGAACTGACAGCCGAACAGCACACCTCGGCCAGGGAAGAAGCCGGCAAGCTGCTGCTGGAAGATACCGCCAGGGCCGACGAGGCACGCCGGCCACTGCACCGCGGTGGGCCCTGGCCGCTGATCCTGGCCGCCGGTGCGTTGCCGCTGGTGGTCATCGCCCTGTACATGAGCTGGGGCAACCCGGCCGGCCTGTCGCTGCTGCGGGAAATGGAACACAACCCGATGCCGGACAGCCTGGCCGGCTATATCGACCGCATGGAGCGGATCACCGAGGTGCAGCCGGCTAATGGTGAGGCCTGGTACATGCTCGGTCGCGCCTATCTGACTGACCAGCGGCCCGATGAAGCCGTGCAGGCGTTCGGCAACAGCCTGCAGCGCATCGGTGAACGGCCCGAGGTGCTGGCGCAACTGGCACAGGCACGGTTCTTTGCCAACGCCAATGCGCTGGACAGCGAGGCGACCGCTGCACTGGATCGAGCCCTGGAGCTGAATCCCTTCGAGCCGACAGCGCTGGGACTGCTGGGTATTGCCGCGTTTGAGTCCGGTCAATATGTCAACGCCATCGACTACTGGGAGCGTCTCAAGGCCGGCATGCCGCCTGACAGCGATGGCGCTCGCGCCATCCAGGGCGGTATCGACCGTGCCCGTGAGCGCATGCAGCAAACCAGTGAGCCGGCCGATGCGACCGCTGCCGAGGAACAACCGCAGATCAGCCTGCGTGTGGAGCTGGCCGACGAGCTGGCGGCGCAGTTTGACGACAGCGCCGTGGTATTCATTTCCGCCCGGGCGCCCGATGGCCCGCCGATGCCGCTGTTCGCCGAACGCCTGAGCAAGGACAGCCTGCCGGCGCAGGTGGTGTTGGACAGCAGTGACGCACTGATGCCCGGCGTCACCCTGCAGCCGGGGCAGGCGCTGCAGGTGAGCGCGCGTATCTCGGCCAACAGCGATGTGATGCAGGCCACCCATGCGGCCCAGGCCGTGGATACGGTCGTCGGCGAGCAAGGCCAGGACATCGTCCTGCGTATCGACCAGCCCCTCTGATCTTCCTTCTGGCAGCCCGCTTCGCGCCGAGGCGGCGCTCCCACGGGGCGCGCTGCCTGCCAGTCCCGGCACTCGAACCAGATTGCATGAAACCATGGACGGTGCTGCCATACGAGCGCGGTCATATGGGCGTGCGGCATCCGAGCCGCTGCGTCGTCGAGTCGATCGTGGCCCGAGGTGCTCGACAACCCGATGTTGTGGGAGCACCGCCTCGGCGCGAAGGGTGCTGGCAGCAACCCCATAGCCGCCAGGGCAGGTGAACTGCCCCCATAAAAAAACCGCCGTCACGAGGACGGCGGTTTTGATCTTGCCCGGCAGAACTGGCTCAGAGCCCGAATACCCAGAACATCAGGTAGTAGGCCAGCAGGCCGACGATGATGACGCCGGCGATGTTCAGCTTGAAGCCGGCGGAGATCATGTCGGTGATCTTCATGTGGCCGGTACCGAACACGATGGCATTCGGAGGCGTGGCCACCGGCATCATGAAGGCGCAACTGGCGGCAACCGCGGCCGGTACTGCGTACAGGATCGGCGATACGTCCTGGGCCATGGCCAGGGCGCCCATCAACGGCAGGAAGGCCGCAGCGGTTGCGGTATTACTGGTGATCTCGGTGAGGAAGATGATCACTGCAGTGATCACCAGCACGATGGCCAGGGTCGGCAGCATACCTATCACGGACAGGGACTCGGCGATCCAGACCGCCAGGCCGGAGGAGGTGATCACTGCCGCCAGGGACAGGCCACCACCGAACAGCAGCAACACACCCCAGGGCATCTTCGACGCGGTTTCCCAGTCCATCAGGTTGCCCTTTTCACGGTCGACCGGAATCAGGAACATGATGATCGCTGAAGCGATAGCGATGCTGGTGTCGTTCAGCCAGGGAATCAGCGAGCTGGACAGCAGCGGCTGGAAGATCCACGCAGCGGCGGTCAGCAGGAATACGACGCCCACGGTTTTCTCGCCGCGGCTCATCGGTCCCAGGTCGGCAAGCTGTTTCTGCAGCAGTTCGCGACTGTTGTTTTCGGCCTTGAGCCCGAAATCCTTGCGAGCCAGCAGGAACCATACGGTAGCCAGCATCAGTACCGAAATCGGCACCCCGATCAACATCCACTGACCGAAGCCGACGTGGATATCATGGTTGTCAGCCAGGTAGGCGACCAGCAGCGCATTCGGCGGTGTACCAATGATGGTACCGATGCCGCCGAGACTGGCCGCATAGGCGATGGCCAGCAGCAGAGCGGTGGCATACTTGCGAACCGCCGCCGGATCGTCATTTTCGAACATGCTGATCACGGACAGGCCGATCGGCAGCATCATGATGGCGGTGGCGGTGTTGCTTACCCACATGCTGAGGAAGCCCGTGGCGATCATGAATCCACCGATCTGGTGACTGGGCTTGCTGCCCACCGCCAGCAGGGTCATGAGCGCGATACGCTTGTGCAGGTTCCAGCGTTGCATGGCCAGGCCCAGCACGAAACCACCCATGAACAGGAAGATGGTTGGATTCGCGTAGGGGGCGGTAGCCTGGCCCACGGTGCCGATGCCCAGGGCGGGAATCAATACGATCGGTGCCAGCGAGGTGGCCGGAATCGGAATCGCCTCGGTAGCCCACCAGGCGGCCAGCAGCATCATGAGGCCGGCGGCTTTCCAGGCTGCCTCGCTCATGCCGGCTGGCGCAGGGAGCAGAAGGGTCATGACCAGCAGCACAATGCCGATGATCAGGCCCAGGGTTCGGCTGAAGGTCCAGCCGCTAGCTAATGGTTGGTTTGTTGTCGTGGCAGACATTCTCTTATCCAGTATCGAATTTATCTTGGCTTCACTTTCGCAACAGCGCGCTTGCCATGGCGCTGCCAACCCCCAGTAAAGCCTATTGCGTGGCAACCTGCTCAACCGAATGGGCCTTTCTCAGGCAATGGATATCAATGCCTGGTCGTGGGGCTTCTATTCAGGAAGTAATACAGGTAAAAAGGGACGTTTCTCACTTCTGCAAGCCCGCCGGATGACTGTCAGACACTCACCGACGGCAAGGGACAGACATTTTTCAATGCGACTCAAGTGCATCAAACTGGCGGGTTTCAAGTCCTTTGTGGATCCTACCACAGTTTTCTTTCCCACTAATATGGCGGCGGTCGTGGGGCCAAACGGCTGCGGCAAGTCGAATATCATCGACGCGGTACGCTGGGTGATGGGGGAGAGTTCGGCCAAGAACCTGCGTGGCGAGTCGATGACGGATGTGATTTTCAATGGCTCCAATAGCCGCAAGCCAGTAGGGCAGGCGTCTATCGAGTTGGTTTTCGACAACAGCGACGGCACTTTGCAGGGTGAATATGCCGGCTATAACGAGATATCCATTCGCCGCAAAGTCACCCGTGAAGCACAGAATCAGTATTTTCTCAATGGGACCAAATGCCGACGTCGGGATATCACCGATATCTTCCTCGGCACCGGCCTGGGACCGCGCAGCTACTCGATCATCGAACAGGGTATGATCTCCAAGCTGATCGAGGCCAAGCCCGATGAGCTGCGCCTGTTCATCGAAGAGGCCGCTGGCATCTCCAAATACAAGGAGCGCCGCCGCGAGACGGAGAACCGCATCCGTCGCACCCACGAGAACCTCGAACGCCTGACCGACCTGCGCGAGGAACTGGAGCGGCAACTGGCGCACCTGCATCGCCAGGCCCAGGCCGCGGAAAAATACAAGGCGTACAAGGCTGATGAGCGTCAGCTCAAGGCACAGCTGCAGGCGCTGCGCTGGCAGACCCTGGATGCGCGCACCAGCGAGCGCGAACAGCAGGTGCGCAGCCTGGAGGTGGCGCTGGAGGCGATCATCGCCGAGCAGCGTAACGCCGACAGCGAGATCGAAAAGCAACGCGACCAGCACAGCGAACTGAACGACAGTTTCAACCAGGTGCAGGCCCGTTACTACAGCATCGGTGCGGAGATCAGCCGCATCGAGCAGACGCTGCAGTTCAACCGTGACCGCCAGCGCCAGCTGCGCGATGACCTGCAGCAGACCGAACAGGCCTGGCAGGAAGCGCAGAGTCATCTGACCCAGGACCAGGCGCTGCTCGCCGACCTGAATGCCGAACTGGCCAGCAGCGAACCGGAGCTGGAGATGGCCGGTGCCGCCGATGAGGATACCGCCATCCAGATGCAGGTCGCCGAAGAGGCCATGCAGCATTGGCAGGGTGAGTGGGACGAGTTCAACCAGCAGGCCAGTGCGCCGCGCCAGCAGGCCGAGGTGGAGCAGTCGCGTATCCGTCATCTGGAGCAGAGCGTCGAGCGCTTCGGGGATCGTATTCAGCGCCTGGAGGATGAGCGGGCGGGGTTGTCCGCCGGCACGCTGGACGAGGAACTGGATGAGCTGGCCGAACAGCTGGCCGAGCTGGAGTTGCGCAGCGAGACCGATCAGCAGCAACTGGACGACCTCAGCGAGACCCTGCAGCAGGAGCGTGAAACCCTCAATGCGCTGACCCAGGAGCTGGACATCCGGCGTGGCGAGTACCAGCGCCATGGCGGCCGCCTGGCCTCGCTGGAAGCATTGCAGCAGGCCGCGCTCGACCAGGGTGCAGGGGTGCAAGGCTGGTTGCGCGAGCAGGGGCTGGATGGCGCGGCGGTACTGGCGGGGCAGTTGCGCGTCGAGTCCGGCTGGGAACGGGCGGTGGAGGTAGTGCTCGCCGATGACCTGCAGGCGGTCAGCCTGGCCTCGCTGGATGAGCTGCCGATCGACAGCTTCCACCACGGCCATCTGCGCCTGGTAGAGCAGGCGCAGATGGCTGGCGCTGCCGATGCGCCCGGTGATCGGCTGCTGGCCAAGGTTGACTCGGTGCTGGATCTGGCGCCCTGGCTTGGCAACATCTATATAGCCGCCGACCTGCAGCAGGCCCTGGGCATGCGTGGCGCGCTGGCCAGTCATGAGTCGGTGGTCACTCCGGCGGGCCACTGGCTGGGGCCGAACTGGCTGCGTTTCCAGAATGGTGATGAACAGGAGGCCGGTGTACTCGCCCGCCAGCAGGAAATGGAACAGCTGCAGGCCAGTCTGGAACTGCAGCAGGACCAGCTTGATGCCGGTGAGCAGCGGGTAGCCGGGCTGCGTGAACGCATCCGCGAACTGGAACTGCAGCGCGATGGCCTGCAGCAGGGTATCGCCCGCCTGGGCCGTGAGCAGGGCGAACTCAAGGCGCAGAACTCGGCCAAGCAGGTACGCCTGGAACAGATCAACGCCCGGCGCCAGCGCATTGCCGCCGACCTGGAGGATATCAAGGCCCAGCGTGCCGATGAACTGGAACAGCTGGGCGAGGCGCGCCTGACCCTGCAGGATGCCCTTGAGCGCATGGCCGACGACACTGCTCGCCGCGAGGCGCTGCTGCAGCAGCGCGAACAGGTGCGCGAGCAACTGGAACAGGCCCGCCAGCAGTCACGCCAGCACAAGGACCGCGCCCACCAACTGGCGCTGCGGGTACAGTCGCTGCGCGCGCAGCTCGACTCCACCAGCCAGGGCCTGGAGCGCTTGCACACCCAGGCCGAACGCCTGGCCGAACGCCGTGAGCAACTGCAGATGTCCCTGGAGGAAGCCCAGGGGCCGGAAGACGATCAGCGCATCGAGCTGGAAGCCTTGCTCGAACGCCGGCTGCAGGCCGAGCAGGACCTGGGGCAGGCCCGCCAGGCCCTGGAGCAGGTCGATCAGCAGATGCGTGAACAGGAGCGGCGGCGCCACCAGGCCGAGCAGCAGGCGCAGGTATTGCGCAGCCAGCTGGATGAGCAGCGACTGCAGGCCCGCGACATGCAGACCCGCCGCCAGGGCCTGCAGGAGCAGTTGCTGGAGGCCGGCTACGATCTGCAGGGGGTAATCGCTACGCTGCCGGACGGCGCCAGCGAGAGCGACTGGGAGCAGCAGCTGGCCCGGCTGGACGGGCAGATCCAGCGGCTTGGCGCCATCAACCTGGCGGCTATCGAGGAGTACCAGCAGCAGTCCGAGCGCAAGCGCTACCTGGATGCGCAGAATGCCGACCTGGTGGAGGCGCTGGATACCCTGGAACAGGTCATCCGCAAGATCGACAAGGAGACCCGCAGTCGCTTCAAGGAGACCTTCGACAAGGTCAATGGTGGCCTGCAGCACCTGTTTCCCAAGGTCTTCGGTGGTGGCAGCGCCTGGCTGGAGCTGACCGGCGACGACCTGCTGGATACCGGCGTGACCATCATGGCACGGCCGCCGGGCAAGAAGAACAGCACCATTCACCTGCTGTCCGGTGGCGAGAAGGCGTTGACCGCGATCGCCCTGGTGTTCTCCATCTTCCAGCTCAACCCCGCGCCGTTCTGCATGCTCGACGAGGTGGACGCGCCGCTGGATGACGCCAACGTCGGGCGTTACGCGCGCATGGTGAAAGAGATGTCGAGCCGGGTGCAATTCATTTACATTACCCACAACAAGATCGCCATGGAAATGGCCGATCAGTTGATGGGTGTGACTATGCATGAACCAGGATGCTCCCGGCTTGTCACAGTCAATGTTGAAGAGGCGGTGGCACTGGCGGACGTGTAGAATCGATCGGTGCAAAAGCACGGGCGGGCGTGTTACTGTCTCGCATGAATTCCGGGTATGGCATTAAAGCGACATGCCCCTCATTGTCTACGGCATAACGGGAACAGCATATTCATGGATTTTGGTTTGCGTGAGTGGCTAATCATCATCGGCCTTCTGGTCATTGTGGGGATTCTTTTTGATGGCTGGCGGCGTATGGGCGGCCGTTCCCGCATCCGCTTCAAGCTCGAACGCAACTTGAAGGACCTGCCTGACACTCCCGACAATGATGAACTGCTCGGCCCGGCGCGGGTGATCGGGCGTGGCGAGCGGGAGGAACCGTCCTTCGGTGATGAACTGGTCGATGACATCGCCATCAGCGCCACCAGGCAACCCGAGCAGGCCGGCCTGGATCTCGACGAGCCGCAACCCGAGCCGCAGCCGACACCACGTGCGGAGCCGGCAGCAGCCAGTGCACGCAAGGTGCGTGAGGCGAGCGCCGAGCCGGTCATGACCGCCAGTCCGACCGCCGCAGCGCCGGCTGCCGAACCGCCGCCGGTCGAGGAAGTGTTGATCATCAACGTGGTGGCGCGCAGCGAGGAAGGCTTTCCCGGCGCGGCCATGTTACAGAGCCTGATGGAAAGTGGCCTGCGTTACGGCGACATGAACATCTTCCATCGCCATGAAAGCATGACCGGCAACGGTGATGTGCTGTTCTCCATGGCCAATGCGCTGAAACCGGGCATCTTCGATCTGGACGAGCTGGAGCACAGCCATGTGCGTGCAGTGAGCTTCTTCATGGGCTTGCCCGGCCCGCGGCATCCCAAGCAGGCGCTGGACCTGATGATCGCCTCGGCGCGCAAGCTGGCCCAGGAACTGGGCGGCGACCTGAAGGACGAGAACCGCAGCGTGCTGACCGCCCAGACCATAGAGCACTATCGCCAGCGCATCGCCGAGTTCGAACGCAAGCGCTTCGGCCTGCGCCGCTGACATCCTGCGGGGCTGACATCCTGCTAGGCTGCTAGAGCCCCGTCATCCTTCGCGAACGACTGCATGGATGCAGGAGTTAGAGCGACGCAGGAAGCCAAAGCCGAGGCGAAGGATCCAGGGTGCCGGCTGACTTGGTGTAGCCTGTGGATCCTTCGCCTTCGCGAAGGATGACGGTATGGCTGGAACGATGACGGTGTAGGAAGGATGACGGCGTATGGCGTATATAGAAGGATGACGGTGTAGATAATGGTTGCTCCACCCTTGTGGAGGTTGTGCTCCGTCGCCAGTGCTGCGGGGTTCCCTGCTACAATCACCGCCTTTGTTCCATCTTCGACGATTTGACCGCCCATGACCGTGACTCCCGACCCGGCGCTGCTCGCGCAACAGCTGCGCAAGCAGATCGACCAGCACAACTACAGCTACTACGTGCTCGACGAGCCGACAGTACCCGACGCCGAGTACGATCGCCTGTTCAACGAGCTGCGGGCGCTGGAGGAGGCCAATCCGGACATCATCACCGCCGATTCACCGACCCAGCGGGTCGGCGGCATGGCTTCTTCGGCCTTCGGCCAGGTGCGCCACGATGTGCCCATGCTGAGTCTGGGCAACGCCTTCGCCGAAAGCGATATGCTGGACTTCGACCGCCGGGTGCGGCGGGGGCTGGACCTGCCGGAGGGTGATCTGCTGGGCGGCGGGACGCAGGTCGAATACTGCTGTGAACCTAAGCTCGACGGACTGGCCATCAGCCTGCTGTACGAGAACGGCATCCTGGTGCGCGGTGCTACCCGTGGCGATGGCACCACTGGCGAGGACATCACCGCCAACGTGCGTACCGTACGCAATATCCCGCTGAAGCTGCGCGGCAGCGGCTGGCCGGCAGTGCTGGAGGTGCGTGGCGAGGTGTACATGACCAAGGCCGGCTTCGAGCGTCTGAACGAGAGCGCCCGGGACAGCGGTGGCAAGACCTTCGCCAACCCGCGCAATGCCGCGGCCGGCTCGCTGCGCCAGTTGGACGCCAACATCACTGCCCAGCGCCCGCTGGAATTCTGCTGCTACGGCATCGGCCGCTTTGAAGGCGAGCTGCCGGACACCCAGGTCGGCATCCTGCAGCAGTTGCGCGACTGGGGGTTGCTGATCAGCCGCGAAATGAAACTGGTCCGTGGCATCGACGGGTGCCTGGACTACTACCGTGATATCGGTGAGCGGCGTAACGCACTGCCCTACGAGATCGATGGCGTGGTATTCAAGGTCAACGATCTGGGCTGGCAGCGTGAGCTGGGCTTCCGTGCCCGCGAGCCGCGCTGGGCGATCGCCCACAAGTTTCCCGCCAGCGAGGAAATGACCGAGTTGCTGGATGTGGAATTCCAGGTCGGGCGTACCGGCGCGGTGACCCCGGTGGCGCGACTGAAGCCGGTGCAGGTGGCCGGTGTCACTGTGTCCAACGCCACCTTGCACAATATGGACGAGGTACAGCGCCTGGGGGTGATGATCGGCGATACGGTGATCATCCGCCGCGCTGGTGACGTCATCCCGCAGGTCATGCAGGTGGTCACCGAGCGACGCCCGGCCGATGCCCGGCCGGTGCATATTCCCGAGCAGTGCCCGGTGTGCGGTTCTGCGGTGGAGCGTACCCAGCTGGTCAAGCGCGGCCGTGGCAAGCAGACGGTGACCGAGGGAGCGGTGTATCGCTGCGTCGGTCGGCTGGCCTGCAAGGCGCAACTGAAGCAGGCAATCATCCACTTCGTATCCCGCCGCGCGCTGGATATCGATGGCCTGGGCGAGAAGATCGTCGAGCAGCTGATCGAGCGGGAGATGATCGCCTCACCCGCCGACCTGTTCGCCCTGACCCATGACCAGGTGATCACCCTGGAAGGCTTCGCCGAGGTATCGACCAACAACCTGCTGCTGGCAATCCAGGAGAGCAAGCAGGTGACCCTGGCGCGCTTCATCTATGCCCTGGGTATTCCCGATGTGGGCGAGGAAACCGCCAAGCTGCTGGCGCGTGCGCTGGGCAGCCTGGAGCGCATCAGCCAGGCGCTGGCGGAGGTGCTGATGTTCCTGCCGGAGATCGGCGCGGAGGTGGCCCATGAGATCACTGCGTTCTTCGAGGACGAACACAACCAGACGGTGATCCGCCAGTTGCTTGAACGTGGCGTGCAGTTGCAGGAGGAGGGTGAACTGGCCGCCGAGTTCGCCGCCAGTGTCAGCCTCGGCGCCTTCCTGGCGCGGCTGGAAATCCCCTCGGTGGCCAATACCGGGGCCGAGCGCCTGGCCAGTACCTTCGGCAGCCTGCAGGCAATCATGCAGGCGGACTGGCTCGACCTCAAGCAGGTCGAGCGGCTCAACGAGAAGGCGATCAAGAGCCTGCGTGAGTACTTCCAGGATGCGCAGCGGCGCGAGCGGGTCGAGCGCATCGAACAGCAGTTGAAGGACTTCGGCATGCACTGGGACAGCCCCCGGGCGCAGTCCGCTGGCTTGTCACTGGGCGGCCAGACCTGGGTGCTGACCGGCACCCTGGAGCGCTTTTCCCGGGACGTAGCCAAGCAGTATCTGGAGAGCCTGGGCGCCAAGGTCGCTGGCAGCGTGTCGGCCAAGACCCATTGTGTGGTCGCCGGGCCGGGGGCGGGTAGCAAGCTGGCCAAGGCCGAACAGCTGGGCGTGCCGGTGCTGGATGAGGCCGGGTTGCTCAAGCTGCTGGCCGACAACGGCATTCAGCCATGAACCACGGTATCATCCTGGCGCCGATGGAAGGGCTGGTGGATGCACCGCTGCGCGATATTCTCACCCGCATCGGCGGCATCGATCGCTGCGTCAGCGAATTCATCCGCGTCACCGAAGGTCAGTTGAACATCGGCAGCATCCGACGCATCGTGCCGGAGAGCCTGCAGGACTGGAAAACCGCCACCGGTGTGCCGGTGCATCCGCAACTGCTCGGCTCCGACCCGCACTGGCTGGGGCATAACGCGGCGCTGCTGGCGGAGCTGGGCGCGCCGGCGGTCGACCTGAATTTCGGCTGCCCGGCCAAGACCGTCAATCGCCACCGTGGCGGCGCGACCCTGCTGCGCGAGCCGGACACGCTGTATCGCATAGTCACGGCGGTGCGTGCTGCGTTGCCGGCGCAGATACCGGTCACCGCCAAGATGCGCCTGGGCTACAGCGATACCAGCCAGACCCTGGACTGCGCCAGTGCCCTGGCCGCTGCCGGTGCGGCGGAAATCGCCGTGCATGCCCGCACCAAGATGGATGGCTACAAGCCGCCGGCACACTGGGAATGGCTGGCTCGGGTGCGCGAGGCGGTGCAGGTGCCGGTGATCGCCAATGGTGATGTGACGGACGTGGCCGATTACCAGCGCATCCGCCAGGTCAGCGGCTGCCAGCAGGTGATGATAGGTCGCGGACTGGTCGCGCGCCCGGATCTGGGGCGGAGCATCCAGCTCATGCAGCAGGGTGCAGCGGCGCAGGCAATGACCTGGGCCGAACTGCAACCCTGGTTGGTGGATTTCTATAGCCAGGTGCGCTCGCGGGTCGCCGATCGTCACGCGCCGGGTCGCCTCAAGCAATGGCTGGGCTTTCTGGCGCGCAACTATCCCGAGGCCCAGGTACTGTTCGACCAGGTACGCCGGCAGACCTGTGCCGATACGCTGCAGACGCGGCTGGCCAGCGAGATAGCTGCCGCTGCCTGAACTACCCGCTGGTAGTCCGCTTCGTGCCGGGGCGGCACTCCCACACCACCGGGTTGTCGAGCGCCTCGGGTCGCGATCGACCGGGTCGCGATCGACTCGACGACAGGGCGTATATTGCACTCCTGCCAACGATCAGCCCCACCTTTCTCAAGCAACGAAAATCGCCTTTAATCAAGACAGCGGACCGTGAAGACGGGGCCGCTTTTGTCATGATTGGAAACCGTCATAGTTCAAAATGATAATTCCGCATCCTATTCACTGATGCCATGTTTTCGAAATCGACTTTCGCAGTGCGAACCTGATAGTCTTCCGAAGAGTCCACTGACGTACCGGAGAGCCTAGTGCTGAATAACAATAACTACCCATCCACGCCGCGTGCCTGGTTCACCGTTGCCATCCTGTTGATGGCCTATGTGTTGTCATTCGTTGACCGGCAGATTCTCAATCTGCTGGTGGGTCCCATTCGTGCCGATCTGGGTATTTCCGATACGCAGATGAGCCTGCTGATGGGCCTGTCTTTCGCCATCTTCTATACCATTGCCGGTATCCCGCTGGGCCGGGTGGCCGACACTCGCAGTCGCCGTGGGCTGATCGCCTGGGGCATCCTGTTCTGGAGTCTGATGACCGCGGCCTGTGGTCTGGCCAAGCAGTACTGGCATTTTGTGCTGTTCCGTATCGGCGTCGGTGCCGGGGAGGCGGCGCTGTCTCCGGCGGCTTATTCCCTGATGGCCGACAGCTTCCCGCCGGAGAGGCGCGCCACCGCCATCAGCGTGTATTCCATGGGTATCTATCTGGGCGCCGGCATGGCCTTCCTGCTTGGCGGCATCGTCATTACCTGGGCCAATGCCCGTGGTGACATGGTCCTGCCACTGTTCGGCACGGTGCGGCCCTGGCAGGTGATTTTCCTGGTGCTGGGTGCCGCCGGTGCTCTGTTCAGTCTGGTGCTGCTGGCCATCCGCGAGCCGAGCCGCAAGGGCGTGGGTGCCGGTGTGGCGGTGCCGCTGAAGGATGTCGGTGCCTACCTGCTGAGCATCCGCAAGGCGGTGATTTGCCACAACTTCGGTTTCGCCTGCCTGTCGTTCGCCTCCTATGGCGCCTCGGCGTGGATCCCGACCTTCTTCATCCGCAATCACGGCCTGACCGCCGGCGAGGTGGGCATCTACTACGGCTCCCTGGTGATGTTCGCCGGCTCGCTGGGCATCGTGTTCGGCGGACGCCTGTCCGACTATCTGTCGCGTCGTGGCTACAAGGACTCGAACATGCGTGTCGGCCTGCTGTCGGCGGTGCTGACGCTGATGTGCAACGCGGTGTACCTGGTCGACAACATGACCGTGCTGTGGATCATCATGTTCTTCAATGTCTTCACCGTGGCCATGCCTTTCGGTGTCGCACCGGCAGCGATCCAGGAAGTGATGCCCAACTCCATGCGCGGGCAGGCTTCGGCGATCTATCTGTTCGTCATCACCCTGATCGGCCTGGGTATCGGCCCGACCGCTGTGGCCCTGGTAACCGACTATGTGTTCCAGGACGACATGGCCATACGTTATTCGATTTTCTGGGTAGCCAGCATCATCACCATCGGTGCCGTGGTGCTGCTGTGGATGGGAATCAAGCCCTACCGCGAGGCGCGAGAAACGCTCGCCGCCTGGGGGGCGAAGCAGGAACAGACGGCCTGAACCGTCATCACTCGATATGTGGCGCCTCCGGGCGCCCGGCTTGAAAACAGGAGCTGAACCATGACTGATGCAGTAATCGTATCCACGGCCCGTACCGGCCTGGGCAAATCCTACCGCGGCGCTCTCAACGACACCCACAGTGTCGACATGGCCGGCTTCGTCATCGAGGAAGCGGTCAAGCGCGCCGGTATCGACCCGGCACTGGTCGAGGATGTGATCCTCGGCGCCACCTTCCATGAAGGTGCCCAGGGCAAGAACATGGCACGCCTGGCGGCCATCCGTGGCGGCCTGCCGGTCACTACCGCCGGCATGTCGCTGAACCGCTTCTGCAGCTCGGGTCTGCAATCCATCGCCATCGCTGCACAACGTGTAGTCAGTGAGAAGATCCCGGCCATCGTCGCCGGCGGCGTCGAGTCGATCAGCCTGTGTCAGAACGACAAGATCAACATGTTCCGCGGCACCAACGAGTGGATCATGAAGAACAAGCCGGAGCTGTACCTGTCCATGATCGAAACCGCTGACATCGTGGCTGCCCGCTACAACGTCAGCCGTGAATCCCAGGACGAATATTCGCTGATCAGCCAGCAGCGCGTGGCCGCTGGCCAGGAGTCGGGCAAGTTCGACGACGAGATCGTGCCTTTCACCACCAGCATGAAGGTGCAGAACAAGGAAACCGGCGAAATCTCCGATCAGCAGGTCACCCTGACCCGTGACGAGTGCAACCGTCCGCAAACTACCCTCGAAGGTCTGGCCTCGCTGAACCCGGTACGTGGTCCTGAGCACTTCATCACTGCCGGTAACGCCAGCCAGCTGTCCGATGGCGCCTCGGTGTGCACCGTGATGAACGGCAAGGTCGCCGAGCAACTGAACATCGAGCCCATGGGTATCTTCCGTGGCTTCGCCGTGGCCGGTTGTGAGCCGGACGAGATGGGTATCGGCCCGGTCTTCGCCATCCCGCGTCTGCTCGAGCGCAACGGCCTGAAAATGGACGATATCGGCCTGTGGGAACTGAACGAAGCCTTCGCTTCCCAGGTTGTCTACTGCCGTGACCGTCTGGGCATCCCGATGGAAAACCTCAACGTCAACGGTGGCTCCATCGCCATCGGCCACCCCTATGGTGTGACTGGCTCGCGTCTGACCGGCCACGCACTGATCGAAGGCAAGCGCCGTGGCGTCAAGTACGTGGTAGTGACCATGTGCATCGGCGGCGGCCAGGGTGCAGCTGGTCTGTTCGAGATCGTTTGATCCTGCGATAGATTGTAGGTTGCTACTCGCAAGCGAACCCGAGCTCTGCTCGGGTTTTGCTTTTTGGTTGAACCTGTTTGTTTCAAGCTGACCCGGAGCATTTTTTCATGACACAGAAGATCATCAACACCGACGATCTCGCCTTTCTGTTGTACGAGCTGCTGGACGTCGAGCGCTTTACCGAATTTTCCCGCTATGCCGATCACAGCCGCGATACCTTCGATGCGGCGATCGAGCTGGCCCTCAAGGTCGGTGCCGAGACCTTCGCACCGCACAACCACCTGTGCGACGGCGATGAGCCCCGTTTCGAAAACGGCAAAGTGGTGATCCGCCCGGAAGTGTCCGAGGCGCTGGCGGTGCTGCGCGATACCGGCCTGATGGCCGCCTCCCAGGATTACGAGCGTGGCGGCATGCAGTTGCCGTCGGTCATCGCCCAGACCTGTATCGGCCTGATCAAGGGCGCCAACGTCAGTACCCAGGCCTATGCCGGGCTGACAATCGCCGCCTGCAACCTGATCATGGCCCATGGCAGCGAGGAGTATAAGCGCCGTTTTGCCGAGCCGATGATGGCCGGGCGCTTCTTCGGCACCATGTGCCTGACCGAGCCGCAGGCCGGCTCGTCGCTGGCTGACATCAAGACCCGCGCGGTACCCGCCGGTGATGGCAGTTACCGCATCAGTGGTAACAAGATCTTCATCTCCGCCGGTGACCACGAGCTGAGCGAGAACATAGTGCACCTGGTGCTGGCCAAGTTGCCGGATGCGCCCGCTGGGGTGAAGGGCATCTCGCTGTTCATCGTGCCCAAGTTCCTGGTCAATGAGGATGGCAGCCTGGGCGAGCGCAACGACGTGACCCTGGCCGGCCTGATCCACAAGATGGGCTACCGCGGCACCACCTCGACCATGCTCAACTTCGGCGAACGGGGCGGGGCGGTTGGCTATCTGGTCGGCGAGCCGCATCAGGGGCTGGCGCAGATGTTCCACATGATGAACGAGGCGCGCATCGGTGTGGGGCTGGGTTCGGTGATGCTCGGCTACACCGGCTACCTGCACGCGCTGGAATACGCCCGCGAGCGTCGCCAGGGCCGTCCGCTGAAGGAGCGCGATCCGCAGAGTCCGATGATTCCGCTGATCCAGCATGCCGATATCCGGCGCATGCTGCTGTCGCAGAAGGCCTTCGTCGAAGGTGGCCTGTCGCTGTGCCTGTATGCCGCGACCCTGTCGGATGAGAAGAAGCACGCCGACGACCCGCTGCTGCGCGAGGAGTCGGCCGGGCTGTTGGAGCTGTTGATCCCCATCGTCAAGTCCTGGCCGTCGCAGTTCTGCGTCGAGGCCAACAGCCTGGCGATCCAGGTGCATGGTGGCTACGGCTATACCCGTGAGTATCCGGTGGAACAGTTCTACCGCGACAACCGCCTGAACCCGATCCACGAAGGCACCCACGGCATCCAGGGCCAGGACCTGCTGGGCCGCAAGGTACCCATGCAGGAAGGGCGCTTCTACAAGGCACTGCTGCAACGCATCCGCACCACCATCAGCGAATGTGCCGGGGCTAGTGAACTGCAGGCTTCCAGCAGCCTGCTGGCCGATGCGCTGGATACCCTGCAACAGGTAACCGAGTCGCTGCAGGCGGTGCGCAAGGAGGATGTCGAGCGCGGCCTGGCCAATGCCTATCTGTACATGGAGTGTTTTGGCCATGTAGTGGTTGGCTGGATGTGGCTGCGCCAGGCCCAGGTTGCATTGCGCGGCCTGCAGCAGGGCGGCGACCGACCGAAGGCCTTCTACGAAGGCAAGCTCAGGACCTGCGAATACTTCCTGCGTTACGAGTTGCCCAAGCCGCTGGCGCTGGCCAGGGTGCTGGGGGAGGCGGATCGCTCTACGCTGGATATGCCCGAGGCCTGTTTCTAGGCTCATGCCGACTGGTCAGCCGTGCTGGCCAGTCGGTGTTTCTTTGGTCCACTCGTCTTCCCATCAGATACTCTGAATCACCGGCTCAGCCAGTAATAACAGGGCAATGCCGGCCATCGCCGTACCGGAAATACGGCTGACCAGCCTGGCCGCTGCAGGTCTGGTTTGCAGCACCCATTGCGCCCCGTAGCCCACCACCAGATAAACCACAGCGCAGCTGAGCAGATGAATGCCGCCCAGGGTCAGCATCTGCGCCGGCAACGGCCAGTTGCTCTGCGGGTCGGAGAACTGTGGCAGCAGCGCCAGGAACAACAGCAGCACCTTGGGGTTCAGGCCGCTGATACCGGCGCCCTTGAGCAGCCACTGCCGGGTGCTGTCGGGTGTGTCGCTAGCAGCACTGGCGGGCGAGGCCGGATTACGAATCAGCGCCACGCCGAGCCACAGCAGGTAGGCACCGCCGAGCACGGTCAAGGTATTGAGCAGTATGGGCAGCTGCATCATCAGCGCGCCGACCCCGGCGGTGACCAGCAGGATGGCCGCCATATGGCCCAGCAGCATGCCACCGACCGCAGGTAGCACGACCTTGCCGCGAATGCCGGCGGCAATCGCGTAGGCCCAGTCCATGCCGGGGGTGATGATGAGCAGGAAGGACACCACCCAGAACATTGCAATGATTTCGATAGACACCTGGGTTGCCTGGCAGCTTCTGAACAGGGGGGGGGAGGATATCCCTGTTCTGCTAGAATTTGTTTTCAAATAAGGTTGTTATGGCAGGAATAATTGGAAGGAAAGTGGTAATGGATAGGCTTGATAAGAATATTCTTTCCGAGCTACAGAAAAATGGCCGGTTGTCGGTGACCGAACTGGCGGACCGGGTCGGCCTGAGCCTGTCGCCCTGTCACCGCCGTCTCAAGGCATTGGAAGAATCCGGGGCGATCCGCGGCTACCGGGCGCAGCTCGACCCGCTGGCCCTCGGGTTGGGTTTTTCCGCGCTGGTGTTCGTCACCCTGCGCGATGGCAGCCAGGCGGGTGTCGCCGGGCTGGAAGCCGCGGTTATCGAGATACCCGAGGTGATCGAGGCGCAGCGGTTGTTCGGTGATCCGGACTATATGCTGCACGTGGTGGCCAAGGATTTGCCGGCCTTTCAGAAACTGTATGACGAAAAGCTCTCGGCGATGCCGGGGGTACAACGGCTGACCTCCACGCTGGTGATGAAGAATGTGATCCAGAACCGGGTGCTGCCGTTGTGATCTGGTGGGGGGCTATGGTGGATGTGGCTGCACCAGCTTCTTTGTTTGTGTGGGCTTCGCTCCCCCTCTCCCCAGCCCTCTCCCGCGAGGGGAGAGGGGGCAGCATTGTGGCTGCTGAACCTACTTTGTACTTCTGATCGCACTATATGGTCAGGAATATATCGAAGCTTCTGTTTGCACAAACCGGCTCCCTCTCCCCTTGCGGGAGAGGGCTGGGGAGAGGGGGAAAAGAAAGCCAAACTCAACCACCAGCCAGCCGCCGCTCCAACTCGATCAACTTCTTCTTGCGCTCGACACCCCAGCGATACCCGGAAATCCCGCCATCGCTGCGCAGCACCCGATGGCAGGGCACTACCATTGCCAGCGGGTTGGCGGCGCAGGCGCCGGCTACGGCGCGTACTGCGGAGGGGTTGCCTATGCGTTTGGCCAGTTCGGTATAGGTGATGGTCTGGCCGGCTGGTACCTTGGCCAGCTCGGCCCAGACCTTCTTCTGAAACTCACTGCCATGGGCAGCCAGTGGGTGTTGCAGGTTCAGCTTGCCCAGCGGGTGATCCACGTAGTGCAGCAGGGTCTGCATGTCCTGCTGCAGCCCGGCGTGGTCTTCCTCCAGTGTGGCCTTGGGGAAGCGTTGCTGCAGGTCAGCCACCATGGCGCCATCGTCATCGCCAAGCAATATCGCCGCCGTCCCCGCAGCGCAAACGGCCAGCAGCAAGCCGCCGAACTGGCAATGGCCGGTGGTGTAGCGCAGGTGGTCTGGCAGGGTTTTCATGGCTGGCTCCGTGGCTGGTCAGATAGGCTCATCTTAGTCGCCGGGCCGAGTCCGGGAAAGGTGGAGTTGCCGGAACCCTGGGGGTGTAGCGCGCCTGCGCTACGCCGGCGGGCGGCATGATGCAGCGTACGCCGGTTGACCCTCACATCATGGCAAGGTTTACTGTCGAGGCTCTATATAGCCACTGCCGCCAGAGGTCCAGATGAAGGTTCCACTCAAGGATGCAACACCCGCCACGCTCAGCCTGCCGATCGAGGGCATGACCTGCGCCTCCTGTGTCGGCCGGGTGGAGAGGGCGCTCGCCCGGGTCGAAGGGGTGGGTGCGGTTACGGTGAACCTGGCTACCGAGCGTGCCGAGATCCAACCTGCCGGGGCGCTGGACGGCGCGGCGCTGATCCAGGCGGTGGAGAAGGCCGGCTACCGGACCGCCGCCGGTACGACCGAGCTGGCGATAGAGAATATGACCTGCGCCTCCTGCGTCGGCCGGGTGGAGCGGGTGCTGCGTACGGTGCCGGGGGTGACCGGGGTGCAGGTGAACCTGGCCACCGAGCGCGCCAGCGTCCAGGGTCTGGCCAGTGACCAGGCATTGCTGGCGGCGGTGGCCAGGGCCGGTTATCCCGGACGGGTGCTGGGCGATGCCAGCCAGTCCAGCGAGGCCGAGGCCCAGCGCAAGGAGACCGAGCAGAACACGCTGCGCCGTGACCTGCTGATCGCCGCACTGCTGGCGCTGCCGGTGTTCATCATCGAGATGGGCTCGCACATGATCCCGGCCATGCACGAGCTGGTGATGAACAGTATCGGCATGCAGCGCAGCTGGTACCTGCAGTTCGTGCTGACCAGCCTGGTATTGCTGATACCGGGGCGGCGTTTCTATCAGCAGGGCTTCCCGGCGCTGCTGCGCCTGGCCCCGGACATGAACTCGCTGGTGGCGGTCGGCACCTCGGCGGCCTATGCCTATTCGGTGGTGGCGACCTTCGCGCCGGGCCTGCTGCCTGAGGGCACGGTCAACGTGTACTACGAGGCGGCGGCGGTGATAGTGGCGCTGATCCTGCTCGGCCGTTATCTGGAGGCGCGGGCCAAGGGCCGCACCTCCGAGGCGATCCAGCGGCTGGTCGGGTTGCAGGCCCGGGTCGCCCATGTCTCGCGCGACGGTGGTATCGAGGACATCCCCATCGGCGAGGTAATGACCGGCGATGTGGTCGAGGTCCGGCCCGGTGAACGGGTGCCGGTGGATGGCGAGGTGCTGGAGGGCCAGACCTATATCGACGAGTCGATGATCACCGGTGAGCCGGTGCCCGTGGCCAAGACCGCCGGCAGCGAGGTGGTCGGCGGCACGGTGAACCAGACCGGCGCCTTTACCCTGCGCGCCACCGCCGTCGGTGGCCAGACCGTACTGGCGCAGATCATCCGCCTGGTCGAACAGGCCCAGGGTTCCAAGTTGCCGATCCAGGCGGTGGTGGACAAGGTGACTATGTGGTTCGTGCCGGCGGTGATGGGTGCGGCGTTGCTGACCTTCCTGGTATGGCTGGTGCTGGGCCCGGAACCGGCGCTGACCTTTGCCCTGGTCAATGCGGTGGCGGTACTGATTATCGCCTGCCCCTGTGCCATGGGACTGGCTACGCCGACCTCGATCATGGTCGGTACCGGTCGCGGTGCCGAGCTGGGTGTGCTGTTTCGCAAGGGTGAGGCCCTGCAGTTGCTCAAGGATGCCGCCGTGGTAGCGGTGGACAAGACCGGTACCCTGACCGAGGGTCACCCGGTGCTGACCGACCTGGAGGTGGCTGGCGGATTCCAGCGTGATGCGGTGCTGGGCAGTATCGCGGCGGTGGAATCACGCTCCGAACACCCGATTGCCCGGGCCATTGTCGATGCCGCGCAGCAGCAGGGCAGCGCCTTGCCGGCCCTGACCGAGTTCGAGTCGGTCACCGGTATGGGCGTTCGCGCCCGTGCCGATGGTATCCCGGTACAGGTCGGCGCCGACCGCTATATGCGCGAGCTGGGGCTGGATGTCGGGGTCTTCGCGCAGACCGCGCAGCGCCTCGGTAGCGAGGGCAAATCACCGTTGTATGCGGCGATCGACGGCCGGTTGGCGGCCATAGTCGCGGTCGCCGACCCGATCAAGCCCAGCACCCCCGCCGCCATCGAAGCCTTGCACCAGTTGGGCCTCAAGGTGGCGATGATTACCGGCGACAATCAGGTCACCGCCCGCGCCATCGCCGCCCGCCTGGGTATCGACGAAGTGGTGGCCGAAGTGCTGCCCGAGGGCAAGGTCGAGGCGGTGCGCCGGCTCAAGGCCGAGCATGGCACCCTGGCCTTCGTCGGTGACGGCATCAATGATGCGCCGGCGCTGGCCGAGGCCGACGTCGGCCTGGCCATTGGCACTGGCACCGATGTGGCCATGGAGGCGGCGGATGTGGTGCTGATGTCCGGCAACCTGCAGGGCGTGCCCAATGCCATTGCCCTGTCGCAGGCGACCATCGGCAATATCCGCCAGAACCTGTTCTGGGCCTTTGCCTACAACACGGCACTGATTCCGGTGGCGGCGGGGGTGCTGTATCCGTCCCACGGGATTCTGCTGTCACCGATCTTCGCCGCCGGTGCCATGGCCCTGTCCAGCGTGTTCGTGCTGGGCAACGCGCTGCGCCTGCGGCGGTTCCGGGCGCCGTTACTGCAAGGCTGAGCCAGCGTGGCTGGCTGACTGCTGCAGGGCGGCCTCGTGCTGCAGCCAGCTACGGAAGTCGGCCGATCCTGGCAGGCTGGCGCACTCCGGGCGGTAGACGATGTAGTAGTCCAACTGCGAGGTGAAGCTGATCTCGGGGAACAGCCGCACCAGGCGACCGGCGGCCAGGTCGTCATGGGCCATGGCGCTGCGCGCCAGGGCGATGCCATGGCCTTCGGCCGCGGCCTGCAGGACGGCGGCGGAGCTGTTGATCTTCATGCCGCGCAACGGCACGCTGCCGGTTACCCCGGCACTGTGCATCCAGGCTTCCCAGGTCGGGAAGCCTGGATGGCCATCCATCGACAGGTCGTGGATCAGCGTCTCGCGTGCCAACTGGTGCGGATCATCCAGCGCACCCAGGCGTTGCAGCAGCGCAGGTGAACACACCGGGTAGACCTCTTCGCTCATCAGCTTGTCCGCGGCCAGACCCGGCCAGCTGCCGGTACCGTAACGCACCCCGATATGCATCTTCCCGGCGATGAAGTCCACCGGTCTGAGGCTGGTTTCCAGGCGCACGTCGATATCCGGGCAGAGCGCCTGGAAGTGGTGGATGCGCGGCAACAGCCACTTGGCAGCGAACGCCGGGCTGACGGTCACGCTGAGCGCATAGTTGGCCGAGCTTTCCTGAAGATACTTGTAGCCCAGCGCCAGCCGGTCGAGGCCGGAGCGGATCACCGGCAGTGCCCGTTCGGCGGCTTCGGTCGGTATCAGCCTGACCGGTCCGCTGGTGGCACGATGGAACAGCGGCTTGCCCAGCCACTGCTCTAGCGAGCGGACCAGTTGGCCGACTGCGGCGGGGGTGACGTGCAGTTCGCTGGCGGCGCCGGCAAAGCTCTGATGGCGGGCGCTGGCCTCGAATGCGCGCAGGGCGTTGAGATGCGAGGGTAATTTCATGGCGGTAAAGTTTTTCTTTCCGTGTGGAATACTTTGTCTGATTTGTTGGGAAGAAGACGTTCGCTGAAAATGCGCTGCAAAAGGCATGGATGCGTGCTTGACGATCCCTGGCAAGGGCGGATCAGGCAAATCATCATACATATTTTTTCTATCTCATGCAGAGGTTGCCGGGAAACCTCCAGGCCGGACAGGAGCCATAGCCATGCTTGTCAACGCTGATTTTTCACGTCGCGCCAGTCTGACGCCGGACCAGTATCAATGGGTGCCTTCGCCCCAGCCCGGTGTTGAGCGGGTGATGCTCGACCGCCTGGGTGCCGAGTACGGGCATGCCACCAGCCTGGTGCGTTATGCGCCGGGCGTGCACTTTCCCCTGCACCAGCACCCCGGTGGTGAGGAAGTGCTGGTGCTGTCGGGTACCTGGTGTGAGGGGGCGCAGCAGTATCCGGCGGGTACCTATCTGCGCAACCCACCGGGCTCCAGTCACGCGCCGTTCAGCAGCGAAGGCGCGACGCTGTTCGTCAAGCTCTGGCAGATGGCCCCGGAGCCAGGCCAGCCGCTGCGCATCGATACCCGCGATCCCGCCGCCTGGAGCCTGGACAATGCGCATGAATGCTGCGAGTTGTACCGGGACGCGGTCGAGCATGTCTGGCTCCAGCGCCTGGACGCCGGCAGTCGCGTGCTGCCGGCGCTGGTACCTGGCGCCGAGCTGCTGGTGCTGGAGGGTGCCCTGCGCGAGGGCGAAATGCTGTATCCCTCGGGCAGCTGGTTGAGGTTACCCGCCGGGGAATATGCCGGGCTGGTTGCAGCTGACACCCTGGTAACCCTGTACCTGAAGACCGGTCCGCTTGGCGCCCGCAGCGGGCAGGGGGAGCACCGATGAGCGCGCATGACGGCACTCTCGATCAGGCTGCGCCAGCGCTGCTGTCCGAGCGCGAGCAACGCGGCAATATCACCCGTCTGACCCTGGCCCAGGCGCTGGCCGGCGCCAACTCGGTGGTGGTCTATGCCACCGGCGCCATCGTCGGCCATATGCTGGCTGCGGACAAGGCGCTGGCGACCCTGCCGATCTCCATCTTCGTGGTCGGTATGGCCGCCTGCATCCTACCCAGCGGGGTGATCGCCCGGTGTCATGGCCGGCGCACCGCCTTTCTGGTCGGTACCGGGGCCGGGGTCCTCGCCGGGTTGCTGGCGGCGCTGGCGGTCATGCTTGGCTCGTTCTGGCTGTTCTGCCTGGGCACCTTCTTCGGCGGTGCCTATGCCGCCGTGGTGCTGTCCTTCCGTTTCGCCGCGGCCGATGGCGTCAGCCCGGCCCGGCGTGCCAGGGCGCTGTCGCTGGTGATGGGCGGCGGTGTCGCCGCCGGCGTCGTTGGGCCGCAACTGGTGACCCATACCATGTACCTGCTGCCCGCGCACATGTTCATGGCCAGCTTCCTGGCCCAGGCGCTGGTGGCGGCACTGTCGGCGCTGGTGTTGCTGGGCGTGCGGCTGCCGAAGCCGAGCGCGGCGCAGATCGCTGGTGGGCGGCCGCTGGCGGATATCGTGCGCCAGCCACTGTTCATCATCGCGGTGACCTGCGGCGCGGTGTCCTACCTGCTGATGAACTTCCTGATGACCGCCGCACCGCTGGCCATGCAGATGTGTGGCCACTCGCAGCACAGTGCCAATCTGGGGTTGCAGTGGCATGTGATCGCCATGTACGCGCCGAGCTTCTTCACTGGCCGGCTGATCGCCCGTTTCGGGGCCGGCCGGGTGGTGGCGACGGGACTGCTGCTGACCGGCATCTCCATTGCGGTGGGCCTGACCGGCGTCGAGGTGGCGCATTTCTGGCTGACCCTGATCCTGCTGGGAGTCGGCTGGAACTTCGGCTTCGTCGGCGCCTCGGCCATGGTGCTGCAGTGCCACCGGCCGGAGGAGAACACCCGGGTGCAGTCGCTCAACGACTTCATCGTGTTCGGCACCATGGCGCTGGGCTCCTTCGCCTCCGGCGGGGTGCTGGCTGCCTATGACTGGAGCGCGGTGCTCTGGGTCTCGCTGATCCCGCTGGGTCTGGCGGTGCTGGCTCTGGTGACCACGCCCCCGGAGCACCGGGTGCGGGCCAACTGAGCGGGAACCCTTATGGGGGCACAGTGCACCGCCACCTCGATGGTCGGCATGATCGCGATAGCTCATGGAAAACCCTTAAGTCCCGGTTAATCGGCAGGTGTCAGTATCTGGACAGGTTTACCGGGAGGATGTGAGTTTGAGTGTCTATCGACCTGTGCTGATGCTGCTGGTCCTGGCCTTGTGGTCTGGCAACGGCCTTGGAGCTGGCAATGCTTTCCTGCCCTGGAGCAATGACCAGGGTTTTCTCGAGGCCGGCGAGGTGTTCCAGTTGGAGCCGCCGCAGGCGGCTGGTGATGGCTGGGTGGCGCAGGGGCGTATTGCCGAGGATTATTATGTCTACCGCCATTCGCTGCGGCTGGAGGATGCTCAAGGACGGGCCGTCGAGCTGGATATGCCGGAGGGTGTCGCCCGGCATGATGAGTTCTTCGGCGATACCGAGATCTTCATGGGAGACAGCCTGCAGCTGCGTTTCGCTGCGGCAACCGCGCCGCTGACCCTGCACTGGCAGGGGTGTGCCGAAGCCGGGCTGTGTTATCCGCCGCAGAGCCTGGCGGTGAGCCTGCCCGGATCGTTGCCGGTTGACGCTGGAGGTGACAGCGGCAGCTTGGCACCACAGAGCGGATCGGCCGCCCTGGCCGAGGACCAGGCCGCCGCGCAGCGGCTGGCGACGCTCGGGCCGCTGGCCGGTACCGCGCTGTTCTTCGGCTTTGGTCTGCTACTGGCATTCACTCCCTGTACCTTGCCGATGATCCCCATAGTGTCGAGCATGGTGGTGGGCAGCCAGGCCCGGCCACGCCGGGCTTTTGCCTTGACCCTGAGTTACGTGCTGACGATGGCCGGTACCTATGCGCTGCTCGGCGTGGCCGCCGGGCTGGCCGGAGCCAACCTGCAGGCCACCCTGCAGTCGCCCTGGTTGTTGGGAGCCTTTGCCGCGCTGTTCGTGATTCTCGCCAGCTCGCTGTTCGGTCTGTTCGAACTGCGCCTGCCATCAGTTTTGGTGAACCGGGTCGAGGCCGCCGGGCGTGGCCAGGCAGGTGGCAGTCTGGCCGGCGCAGCGGCGCTGGGCCTGCTGTCCGCACTGCTGGTCGGTCCCTGCATGACCGCGCCGCTGGCTGGGGCACTGCTGTATATCGGTCAGACCGGCAGTGCCCTGTACGGCGGGCTGGCGCTGTTCGCGCTGGGACTGGGCATGGGTCTGCCGCTGCTGGTCATCGCGGTATTCGGTGCCCGGATACTGCCCAAGCCGGGGGCCTGGATGGACCGGGTGCGGGTGGTGTTCGGTTATGTCATGGTCGGCATGGCGGTGCTGATGCTGGCGCGCTTTCTGCCGGGCACTGTCAGTCTGCTGCTATGGGGCGCCTGGGCGCTGTCGCTGGCGGTCGGTCTGGTTGCCTGGGCCCAGGCGCTGGTGGCCCGGCAGCGCCTGGCCTGGGGGCTGCGCTTTGGCGCGGTGCTGGTCGGCTTGTGGTCGTTGCTGATGCTGGTCGGCGCCGCTTCGGGTGGAGTCTCCACGCTGCAGCCGCTTGCCCACCTGCGCGGTGCCGCTCCGGTGGCTGCGGCGGTGCAGGTCGAGTATGTGCAGGCCAAGTCGGTGGCGGATGTGGACGCACGCCTGGCCGAAGCGGGGGAGCAGGGCCAGTGGACGCTGATCGACTTCTATGCCGACTGGTGCATCAGTTGCCATGTGATCGAGCGCGAGGTGTTCGGTGACCCCGCTGTTACGGCGCGTCTGGCGCGCATGCAGGTAGTGCGTCCGGATGTCACGCGCAACGATGCCGCCGACCGCGAGCTGCTCAGACACTGGGGTGTGCTCGGGCCACCGACATTGATCCTGGTCAGCCCGGATGGCGAGGAGCACCGCGCGCTGCGTGTGGTCGGCGAGATTCCGGCCAGTGACTTCCTCGCACGTCTGGATACGGCAGGTACGCCATGATCAGCGTCGGCCCTTTTCCGCTGCAGGCGGTGATCGTTTCCGGCGCCTTGTTGCTGGCCTGGTTGGTGACCCGCAGCCTGGCCCGGCATATGGCCGGCGAGCCGTACAAACTCGCTGGCGCGCTGCTACTGGATGCGTTCTTCTGGGGCCTGCTCGGTGCCCGGCTGGCCTGGATTCTGCTGTGGTGGGAGGAGTACAGCGCCGCGCCGGTCAGCATGATCGCCATCGGCGATGGTGGTTTCAGCTGGTGGGCGGGTGTTGCCATTGCATTGAGCTATGTTGGCTGGCGCAGCCGTGCCCGGCGCGTGCTGCGGATATCGGTGCTGACCGGCGTGCTCAGCGGGGTGCTGGCCTGGTTCGCCGCCGGTGCGGTGATCGGCCTGCTGCAGGCACCGCCCATGCCCAATCTGGCGCTGGCGACGCTGGACGAGCAGCCCATCACCCTGAGCGACTATCAGGGCCGGCCAGTGGTGATCAACCTGTGGGCGACCTGGTGCCCGCCTTGCCGGCGCGAGATGCCGGTATTGCAGCAAGCCCAGGTGCAGTTTCCGCATATCTCCATCGTGCTGGTCAATCAGGGGGAAGACGCACGGCAGGTGCAGGGTTTCCTTCAGCAGCAGGGGCTGGAGCTGACCGATGTACTGCTCGATCCCTTCTCCCGCACCATGCACGAAATGGGTGCGCGGGCGCTGCCCACCACGCTGTTCTTCGATGCCCAGGGGCGCCTGGTGGACTCGCATATGGGCGAACTCACCATGGGCAGCCTGAAGAGCAAGGTATCGCGTCATTTCCCCATTTCACCGTCCGCTACAGACAAGGAGTAGACATGTTTTCACCACCTTCGCGCATTGCTGCCAGCCTGGCCACCGGCCTCATGCTGATGGCCGGCTGCAGCCAGGCGCAGGACCAGCGACCAGCGGCGATCCAGGCTCTGGAACAGCAGGGCCTGACGATTATCCAGGAATTCGATGCCGGAGCGCCTGTACGCACCTTTGCCGCAGTCGCTGGTGACCGGCCGGTGGCGGTCTATCTCATGGATGACGGCAGTGCCATTGTTGGCACGCGGCTGGATGCCGACGGCCAGCCGCTGGACGATGCCGCGCTGGAGGAACTGGTTGCCAGGCCCATGAGCGACCAGGCCTGGGCGCAGTTGGAGTCCTCCAGTTGGGTACTGGATGGCCAGGCCGATGCGCCGCGTATCGTCTACACCTTCACCGACGCCAACTGCCCGTTCTGCAACCGTTTCTGGGAGGCGGCGCGGCCCTGGGTGGATGCCGGCAAGGTGCAGCTGCGGCATGTCATGGTCGGTGTGATCAAGGAGGACAGCCTGACCAAGGCTGCGGCCATTCTCGGCGCCGCTGACCCATCAGCCGCACTGGCGGAAAACGAACGCAAGCATCAGCGTGGCGGCATCGCTCCCGTGCGGAGTGTGCCGACGGAGATCGGCAGGCAGTTGGAGGATAATCACCAGCTGATGATGATGCTGGGCTTTCGCGGCACGCCGGGTATCGTGGTCAAGGGCGAGAATGGCATGATCAGCAAGCACAACGGCATGCCCCGGCCAGAGGCCTTGGCCGATATCATGGGGCCGCGCTGACAGGCGGTGTCAGTGCCACCGCTTTGCTGAACGCCGCAAAATTGATCTGGCGCATCCCACAGCCACTCCGTTTGGCCTATCGTTAGGCTGGTAGCGCAGTTTCACTGTGCTGATTCGGTTCATGGCAAGGGCTGCACATATGGCATCTTCTGTTCTCTCGAATAAACGTATTCTGTTTCCTGTCGTGCTCGGCGTAGTGGCGTTGCTGGGTTGGTATGCCTGGACGCAGTATGCCGAGCAGGGGCCGGGGGAGGGGTTCATCAGCGGTAATGGCCGTATCGAGGCGACCGAGATCGATATCGCCACCAAGCTGGCGGGCCGGGTCGAGCAGATCCTGGTGCGCGAGGGTGACTTCGTCAGCGCCGGCCAGGTAGTGGCGAAGATGCAGATCGACACCCTGCAGGCGCAACGTGAGGAAGCGCTGGCCGCTCACCAGGAATCCATACATGCGGTTGCGGCGGCCAAGGCGCAGATCAGCCTGCGGGAAAGCGACGTGGCGGCCATGCAGGCGCTGGTGGCGCAGCGTGAAGCCGAGTTGAATGCGGCCAGGCGCCGCCTGGCGCGTACCGAGGTACTGGCCAGGGACGGTGCCATTTCCCGCCAGCAACTGGATGATGACCAGGCCGCCGCCCATAGCGCAGAGGCGGCGGTGGCCGCCGCCAGAGCCCAGGTGTCGGCGGCGCAGGCAGCAGTCGAGGCGGCGAAGGCGCAACAGACCGGCGCACAGTCCCGGGTCGCTGCCACCCAGGCGACCATCAACCGTATCGAGGCCGATCTGGCGGACAGTGAACTCAAGGCCCCGCGCGATGGCCGGGTGCAGGTGCGCGTGGCCCAGCCTGGCGAGGTGCTGGCCGCCGGTGGCCGGGTACTGAACCTGCTCGACCTGTCGGATGTGTACATGACCTTCTTCGTGCCCGAGGTTGCCGCCGGCCGGCTGGCACTGGGCAGCGAGGTGCGCCTGGTGCTGGATACCGCGCCGGACTATGTGGTGCCGGCACGTATCTCCTTTGTCGCCAGCCAGGCCCAGTTCACTCCGAAGACCGTGGAGACCGCCAGCGAACGACAGAAGCTGATGTTCCGCGTGCGGGCACAGATCCCGCCCGAGCTGTTGCAGCGCTACCTGGAGCAGGTCAAGACCGGTGTGCCCGCCGTGGCCTGGATCAAGCTGGACGCCTCCGCCGCCTGGCCCGAGAGTCTGGCCATCCCCGCCAGCCTGAGCCTGTCGCATGCCGACGACTGAAGCCGTCGCCCGGCTGCTGGACGTCAGCCTGCGCTACGGCAACACTTGCGCGCTGGACGCTATCGACCTGGACATACCGGCTGGCCGCACGGTCGGCCTGATCGGCCCGGACGGGGTTGGCAAATCCAGCCTGCTGGCATTGATCTCCGGCTCGCGGCGTATCCAGCAAGGCCAGGTACTGGTGCTCGGCGGCGACATGGCCGAACGCCGGCACCGCAACCGGGTCTGTCCGCGTATCGCCTATATGCCCCAGGGGCTGGGGCGCAATCTCTATCCGACCCTGTCGGTGGAGGAGAACCTGCAGTTCTTCGCCCGGCTGTTCGGTCATGATGCGGCGGAGCGGCGCCGGCGTATCGATGACCTGACCCGGGCCACCGGCCTGCATGGCTTTCTCGAGCGTCCGGCGGGCAAGTTGTCCGGGGGCATGAAACAGAAGCTGGGCCTGTGCTGTGCGCTGATTCATGACCCGGACCTGCTGATCCTGGATGAACCGACTACCGGTGTGGACCCGTTGGCGCGGGCGCAGTTCTGGGAACTGATCGCCCGTATCCGCCGTCAGCGCCCGGGCATGAGCGTGATGGTCGCTACTGCCTACATGGACGAGGCCCAGGGTTTCGACTGGCTGGTGGCGATGGATGAGGGGCGGATACTGGCCACCGGCACCCCGGCGCAGTTGCTCGAACATACCGCCAGCAGTTCGCTGGAAACGGCATTCATCGCGCTGCTGCCGGAGCAGCGCAAGCGCGGGCATGCCCCGGTGGTGATTCCGCCATTGCAGGTCGATGAGCAGGATATCGCCATCGAGGCGCAGAACCTGACCCTGCGCTTCGGCGACTTCACCGCGGTGAAGGATGTCAGCTTCCGCATCCGTCGTGGCGAGATCTTCGGCTTCCTCGGCTCCAATGGCTGCGGTAAGACCACCACCATGAAGATGCTCACCGGGTTGCTACCGGCCAGCGAGGGGCAGGCCTGGTTGTTCGGTGCAGAGGTCAGCCCTAAGGATATCGAGACCCGGCGCCGGGTCGGCTACATGTCCCAGGCCTTTTCCCTGTACAGCGAACTGACCGTGCGCCAGAACCTGGTGCTGCATGCGCGGCTGTTCTCCGTGCCGGAACAGGAGATTGCCGAGCGGGTGGCACAGATGGTGGACAGGTTCGGCCTGCGCGAGGCCATCGACAGCCTGCCGTCGAGCCTGCCACTGGGCATGCGCCAGCGCCTGTCGCTGGCGGTGGCCATGGTGCACCAGCCGGAACTGCTGATCCTCGACGAGCCGACCTCAGGTGTCGATCCGGTGGCGCGTGACGCCTTCTGGCGCCTGCTGGTGGAGCTGTCGCGGCGCGACAAGGTGACCATCTTCCTGTCCACCCACTTCATGAACGAGGCCGAGCGCTGTGACCGCATGTCGATGATGCATGCCGGGCAGGTGCTGGACTGTGACGTGCCGGCCAGGCTGGTAGAGAAGCGCGCAGCGGACAACCTGGAACAGGCCTTCATCGGCTACCTGATCGAGGCCGGGGCCGGTGGTGGAGACGAGCCGCAGGCGGATCTGCCGGCGACGCTCCAGTCTCCCGCTGAGCAGCCGCCTGCTGCCCGGCATCGACCATTCAGCCTGCAGCGCATGCTCAGCTATCTGTGGCGCGAGAGCCTGGAGCTGCAGCGTGACCCGATCCGCGCCACACTGGCGCTGGTCGGCTCGCTGATGCTGATGTTCGTCATCGGCTTCGGCATCAGCCTGGATGTGGAAGATCTGCGCTACGCGGTGCTCGACCGCGACCAGACCAGCCTCAGCCGCGACTATGCATTGCAACTATCGGGCTCACGCTACTTCATCGAACAACCGCCACTCACCGATTACCAGGAGCTGGACCGGCGCATGCGCAGCGGCGAGGTGTCGCTGGCCATCGAGATACCCCATGGCTTTGCCCGTGACGCGCTGGCCGGGCGCCCGGTGCAGATCGGTGCCTGGGTGGATGGCGCCATGCCGCAGCGGGCCGAGACGCTCAAGGGCTACGTGCAGGGCATGCACCAGCACTGGCTGGCCACGCAGATCATCGAGCGTGGTGGCGCACTACCGGTCAGTGCCGAGATCCAGACCCGCTTTCGCTACAACCCTGATGTGCAAAGCCTGCCCGCCATGGTGCCGGCGGTGATCACCATGCTGTTGCTGATGCTGCCGGCGATGCTGACCGCGCTGGCGGTGGTGCGGGAGAAGGAAACCGGCTCGATCACCAACTTCTACGTCACCCCGGTGACCCGCAGCGAGTTCCTGCTCGGCAAGCAGTTGCCCTACGTGGCGCTGGCGATGCTCAACTTCCTGTTGATGACCTTGCTGGCGGTGACCCTGTTCGGCGTGCCGATCAGCGGCAGCTTCCCGACCCTGGTGCTGGCGGCGCTGATCTTCAGCCTGGTCGCCACCGGCATGGGCCTGCTGGCCTCGGCGGTGACCCGCAGCCAGATCGCCGCGATGTTCTTCGCCATGATCGGCACCATGGTGCCGGCCACGCAGTTTTCCGGACTGGTCGATCCGGTGTCCTCACTGGAGGGGGCAGGGCGGGTGATCGGTGAGCTGTACCCGGCCAGCCATATGGTCAGCATCAGCCGCGGCGTGTTCAACAAGGCCCTGGGTCTGCCGGAACTCGCCGGGGCGTTCTGGTCCATGCTGCTGTCGGTGCCGGTGATCATGGGCCTGGCCATCGTGCTGCTGAAGAAACAGGAGCGTTGAGATGACTGGCCGATCACTGATCAACATCTACCGCCTGGGCGTCAAGGAACTGTGGAGCCTGTGGCGCGACCCGACCATGCTGGTGCTGATCGTCTACGTGTTCACCGTGGGCGTGTATACGGCGGCCAATGCCATGCCGGAAACCCTGAATCGGGCACCGATCGCCATCGTCGACGAGGACGATTCGGCACTGTCGCGGCAGATCGTCTCGGCCTTCTACCCGCCGTATTTCACCACACCGCAGATGATCAGCATGGCGCAGATGGACAGCGGCATGGACGCGGGTCTCTATACCTTCGCCCTGTACATTCCCCAGGGCTTCCAGCGCGACGTGCTGGCCAACCGGGCCCCGGACCTGCAGCTCAACGTGGACGCCACGCGCATGAGCCAGGCGTTCACCGGCAGTGGTGCGGTGCAGCAGATAGTGACCGATGAAATCACCGAGTTCGTCCAGCGCCAGCGCGGCAGCGCACAGCCGCCGATCGAGCTGGTACTGCGTGCGCGTTTCAACCCGGGCCTGGAGAAGGCCTGGTTCGGCAGCCTGATGCAGGTGGTCAACTACATCACCATGCTGTCGATCATCCTTACCGGCGCGGCGCTGATCCGTGAGCGCGAGCATGGCACCATCGAGCACCTGCTGGTGATGCCGGTTACGCCCACCGAGATCATGCTCGGCAAGGTCTGGTCCATGGGGCTGGTGGTGCTGGTTGCCGCCGCACTGTCGCTGAACCTGGTGGTGCGCGGGGTGCTGGGCGTGCCGGTGGATGGTTCGCTGCCGCTGTTCTTCACCGGTGCCGCACTGTGCCTGTTCGCTACCACCTCGATGGGTATCTTCCTCGCTACCCTGGCGCGCAACATGCCCCAGTTCGGCATGCTGATGATGCTCACCATCATGCCGTTGCAGATGCTCTCCGGCGGCACCACGCCGCGCGAAAGCATGCCGCAGCTGGTGCAGACCATCATGCTGGCGGCGCCGACCACGCACTTTGTCGAGGTCGGCCAGGCGATCCTCTACCGCGGTGCCGGCCTGGACGTGGTATGGAAGCCGTTCCTGGCGCTGGCGGTGATAGGTTGTGTGATGTTTGGCGGCGCACTGCTACGCTTTCGTAAGGCCCTCGGCGGTATGGCCTGAGCCCCTGTCCGGGCACCGGCCGGCCGCTGACATACAAGGACAGCTGACATGCTTACATTGACCTGCCTCGGCGGCGCCGGCACCGTGACCGGCTCCAAGCACCTGCTGACCCATGGCGACACCCGTATCCTCATCGATTGCGGTCTGTTCCAGGGTCTGAAGAACCTGCGCGAGCTGAACTGGCAGCGCCTGGTGGTGGCGCCGGACACTATCGATGCGGTGGTGCTCACCCATGCCCACCTGGACCATTGTGGCTACCTGCCGCGCCTGGTGCTGGATGGCTTCACGGGGTCGATCTACGCCACCGAATCGACCCGCGATGTAGCCGAACTGATCCTGCTCGACAGCGCCTGGCTGCAGGAAAAGGATGCCGAGTTCGCCAACCGCAAGGGCTTCAGCAAGCACAAGCCGGCCTTACCGCTGTACCGGGTGGTGGATGCCGAGCGTACGCTCAAGCAGTTCAAACGGGTGCCCTGGCACCGCGAGGTGGAGTTGCCCGGTGGTGCAAGGCTGCAGATGCGCCGCGCCGGACATATCCTCGGTGCTGCCACCGTACAGATCGATATCGCCGGCAAGCGGGTGGTGTTTTCCGGCGACCTGGGGCGTTATGGGGATATGGTCATGTTCGACCCCGAGCCGGTGACCGAGGCGGACTACATCGTCATCGAGTCGACCTATGGCAACCGTCGGCATGACCAGTCGGACCCGCTGGAGGCCCTGGCACAGGTGATCGAGCGCACCGTTCAGCGCGGCGGTACCGTAGTGATACCGGCCTTTGCCGTGGGCCGGGCCCAGGCGCTGATCTACGACCTGTGGCTGTTACGCCAGGCTGGACGCCTGAAGAATGTGCCTGTCTATCTCGACAGCCCCATGGCCAGCAGCGCCACCGAGCTGCTGTGCCGGCACAACGCCGATCACCGGCTGACTGCCGATGAATGTGCCGCAGCCTGCGGGTCGGTCAATTACATTCGCGATGTGGAGGAGTCCAAGGCGCTGTCCGGCAACCGCTACCCCAAGGTGATCATCTCCGCCAGCGGCATGGCCACCGGCGGCCGGGTACTGCACCACATCGCCGCCTTTGCCGGCGACCACCGCAACACCCTGCTGTTTTCCGGCTTCCAGGCCGCCGGCACCCGTGGCCGCAAGCTGCTCGAAGGTGCGCGGGAGGTGAAGATCTATGGCCACTGGATGCCGGTCAACGCCCAGGTGACCGAATTGCCGATGCTTTCAGCGCATGCCGACAGCGATGAACTCATGCATTGGCTCTCCGGCTTCCAGCGGCCGCCGCAGCATGTGTTCATCGTCCACGGCGAGCCGGAGGCATCCGAAGCCCTGCGTGAGCGTATCCTGCGTGAGCTGGGCTGGGAGGCATCGGTGCCGCTGCAGAACCAGGAGATCCATCTGTAAGCCCGTCCAGCGGGCAGCTGTTTCTTCTCCGTCTTGATCCATGTCAGTTCCTCCGGACGTTACCTGGCCTACTCTGCTGGAGCGATGAAGGCAGGTTTCTGAACTGACTGGCATGCATCCCCCCGGCTTCGTAGCCTGCGCGAGGCCCGAGGGCAGGAGAAACTGCTATGACTGAAGAAAACAACGCCGCGCAGAATCCGGAAGATGAGCTGGCGACCCGGTTCCCCACGGCCTACACCATCCTGTTGTTGCTGATAGTTCTGGTGGCTGCACTGACCTGGATCATTCCGGCGGGTCAGTACGAGCGCAGCATGAACGAGGAGATCGGGCGCGAAGTAGCCGTACCGGGAACCTATCAGGTAGTCGAAGCCAACCCGCAGGGCTTCACTGACATCATGCTGGCGCCTACGGCCGGCTTCTACGACCCCGACAGCTATGTTGCCAATGCCATCGATGTGGCGTTGTTCGTCCTGTTCCTGGGTGGCTTTCTCGGTGTGGTGAATGCCACCGGGGCAATCGATACCGGTATCCGCAGTGTCATGCAGCGCCTGGAGGGGCGAGAGATCTGGATGATCCCGATCCTGATGACGCTGTTCGCCCTCGGTGGCACGACCTATGGCATGGCCGAGGAAACGCTGGCCTTCTATGCCATTCTGGTGCCGATCATGATCGCGGCGGGCTACGATGCGGTGACCGGGGTGGCGGTGATTCTGATCGGTGCCGGTATCGGCGTGCTGGGCTCGACCATCAACCCGTTCGCCACCGTCATCGCCTCCAATGCCGCGGATATTCCCTTTACCGATGGCATGCTGCTGCGGCTGGTGCTGCTGATTGGCGGGCTGGTCATCTGCGCGGCCTATGTGATGCGTTATGCCCGGCGGGTCAAGGCAGACCCCTCGCGTTCGGTCGTGGCCAGGCAGCGTGAAGCTCATCGCAAGCTGTTTCTGCAGGCCGAGGACGAGCATGATGATATCGCCCTGAGTCTGACGCAGAAACTGGTGCTGCTGATCTTCGCGGTGACCTTCGTGGTCATGATCTGGGGCGTGTCTTCCCAGGACTGGTGGATGGACAAGATGGGGGCGCTGTTCCTCGGATCTGCGATCGTGGTCGGCCTGGTCGCCCGGCTCGGCGAGAAGAGGCTGACCGGCAGCTTCGTCGACGGCGCCCGCGATCTGCTGGGAGTGGCCCTGGTGGTGGGGCTGGCGCGGGGTATCGTGGTCATCATGGAGCAGGGGATGATCGCCGACTCGATCCTGCATGGCGCCGAAACCACCCTGGGCGACCTGTCGGAACTGGCGTTCATCAACCTGATGTTCTGGATCGAGGTGGGCATGAGCTTCTTCGTGCCATCCTCATCCGGTCTCGCGGTACTGTCGATGCCGATCCTGGCGCCGCTGGCGGACTTTGCCGATGTCAGCCGCGACCTGGTGGTGACTGCCTATCAATCGGCCAACGGCCTGGTCAACCTGATCAACCCGACCTTTGCCGTGGTCGTCGGTGGTCTGGCCATAGGCCGCGTCTCCTATGATCGCTGGCTGGTGTTCATCTGGCCGCTGCTACTGATACTGACGCTGTTCATCACACTGGTGATCAGCATTGGAGCCTTCCTGTAACCCACTGGCAACAGAGGATTCATCATGACTGAACATGCTCTTGGCGTTCACTCCGAAACCGGTATCCTGCGGCAGGTCATCGTCTGCCGCCCCGGCCTGGCCCATCGCCGACTGACGCCGACCAATTGCGATGCGCTGTTGTTCGATGACGTATTCTGGGTCAAGCAAGCGCAGAAGGACCATGATGTGTTCGCCGAGCTGATGCGGGCGCGTGGCGTGGAGGTGCTCGACGTCAATCAGCTGCTGGCCGACACCCTGGATATCGACGAAGCGCGCAGCTGGCTGCTCGATCGACGGATCACCTGGGACCATATCGGCGTGGGTATGGTTTCTGACCTGCGGGCCTGGATGGATGAGTTGCCGGGTCAGACCCTGGCGGAATTTCTCATCGGCGGATTGCAGGTGAGTGACCTGCCGTTCAATCCAGGCGGCCTGTTCGGTAACCACCTGGGGCCGTCCGGCTTCGTCCTGCCACCGCTGCCGAACTTCCTTTTCACCCGCGACAACAGCGCCTGGATCTACGATGGCGTCACCCTGAACCCCATGTACTGGAGCGCACGCAAGCCTGAAACCCTGCTGATGGCCACGGTCTATCGCTTCCATCCACTGTTTGCCGGCAAGGTCGACGTGCTCTGGGGGGACCCGCTCAAGGACCACGCGCTGGCCACGCTGGAAGGTGGCGACATCATGCCGGTCGGCAACGGGGCGGTGCTGGTGGGCATGGGCGAGCGCTCATCACCCCAGGCGATCGGGCAACTGGCCAATGCCCTGTTCCAGCGCGGCACCGTCGATCGTGTGGTTGCCTGCCAGATTCCCAAGACACGGTCCGCCATGCATCTGGATACCGTGTTCACCTTCTGTGGCGGCAATGTGGTAACCACCTTCAAGGAAGTGGCCGATCAGATGGTCTGCTACGACCTGCGCCCCGGTACCGGCGGCAAGCACCTGTCGTTCCGCCAGGACCCGCGACCGTTGTTCGACGTGGTGGCTGACGTGCTCGGCTATGACTCCCTGGTCGTGGTGCCTACCGGCGGGGATAGCCCCGCAGAGCGCGAGCGTGAACAGTGGAATGATGGCAACAATGTACTGGCGCTGAGCCCGGGCGTGGTGATTGGCTATGATCGTAACGACGACACCAATGCGGCGCTGGAGATGGCGGGTATCGAAGTGCTGAAAATACCCGGTGCCGAACTGGGCCGGGGCCGAGGTGGTGGTCGTTGCATGAGCTGCCCGACCATCCGGGATGCGATCTGACGGGAAGGTACGAAGATGGCTTTCAATCTGAAGAATCGACACTTTCTCACCCTGCGGGACTTCACGCCGCGTGAAATCAGTTTCCTGCTCAAGCTGGCAAGCGACCTGAAGGCAGCCAAGTATGCGGGTACCGAAGTGCCGCTGCTGCGGGGCAAGGATATAGCGCTGATCTTCGAGAAGGATTCCACCCGTACCCGGGTCGGGTTCGAGGTGGCGGCCTTTGATCAGGGCGCACGGGTCACCTATCTGGGGCCCAGTGGAACGCATATCGGCCATAAGGAATCGGTCAAGGACACCGCCAGGGTCCTTGGCCGGGTATATGACGCCATCGAATATCGCGGCTTCGGTCAGGCGGTGGTCGAGGAGTTGGCGCAATATGCGGGTGTGCCGGTCTACAACGGCCTGACCGATGAATTCCACCCCACCCAGGTACTCGCCGATCTGCTCACCATGCAGGAGCATGTGGACAAGCCGCTGCGTGAAGTGGCCTATGTGTTTATCGGCGATGCCGCCAACAACATGGGCGACAGCCTGCTGATCGGCGGGGCCAAGATGGGCATGGACGTGCGTCTCTGTGCCCCCAGGGCCTGCTGGCCGAGCGAGGCCGTCCGGCAGGAGGCGCAACGGATCGCCGAGGCCAGCGGCGCCCGCATCATGATCACCGAGGATATCGACAGCGCCGTTGCCGGGGTGGATTTCGTCTATACCGATGTCTGGCTGTCCATGGGTGAGCCCGAGGACAAGTGGGCGCAGCGGATCAAACTGCTGTTGCCCTACCAGGTCAATGCCGAGCTGATGGCCCTGACCGGTAACCCGCGGGTGCGCTTCATGCACTGTCTGCCCGCTTTTCACAATACCGAAACCAGCATTGGCAGGCAGATCCAGCAGAAGTTCGGAATTGATGCCATGGAGGTCACCGAGGAGGTGTTCGAGGGCCCGGCCAGCATCGTCTTCGATCAGGCGGAAAACCGCATGCACACCATCAAGGCGGTACTGGTCGCCACCCTGGGAGGCTGACATGCTGATCGTCGTTGCTCTGGGCGGTAATGCCCTGTTGAAGCGCGGTGAACCGCTGACCGCCAGCGTCCAGCGCGCCAATGTGCGGATAGCCGCCCAATCCCTGGCCGCCCTGGTGCGTGCCGGTCATGATCTGGTGGTCACCCACGGCAATGGACCTCAAGTGGGGTTGCTGGCCCTGCAGGGCGCCAGCTACAGGCCGGACGAGGCCTATCCCCTGGATGTCCTGGGGGCGGAAACCGAAGGGATGATCGGCTACATCATCGAACAGGAACTGGAAAATGCCCTGGAGCACGACCGGCCGGTGGCAACCTTGCTGACCCAGGTGGTGGTGGACCGGCATGACCCGGCGTTCGCCAACCCGACCAAGTTCGTCGGGCCGGTGTACCAGCGGGCTGAGGCCGAAGACCGAGCCCGGGCCGCCGGCTGGCATATCGCCGCCGACGGCAACAGATGGCGCAGGGTAGTACCCTCGCCGCGGCCACTGGAAATTCCGGATATGCGGGTGATCAGGCTGCTGCTGGACCAGGGGGTGATCGTCATCTGCGCGGGCGGAGGTGGAATACCGGTAGTGCGGCTGGAGGATGGCAGTACGCTGGGGGTCGAGGCGGTGATCGACAAGGATGCCGCCAGCGCCTTGCTGGCGCGCGAACTCAAGGCCGATGCCCTGTTGCTGTTGACGGATGTCGATGCGGTGTACCGGGATTTCGGCTCGGACAGTGCCACAGCAATACCAAGCCTGAGCCCGGAGCAGGCGGGTGCCCTCGACCTGCCTGCCGGTTCCATGGGGCCCAAGATGAGAGCCGCCATCGAGTTCGCCGAAGGTGGCGGGATCAGTGGTATTGGCAGATTGGAGGATGCACTGGCGATCTTGCAGGGCAGGGCGGGGACGCGGGTGTTGAGAGAGCAGGATGCCACGGACGGCAGAGAGGTGGACTGAGCGTCAGGCTGGGATATTGGCTCGGCGGTTGCAAACAGTATGCGCAAAATGCGAAAAACAAAAAGCCCAGACCGAAGTCTGGGCTTTTTGTTTATTTGGAGCGGGAAACGAGGCTCGAACTCGCGACCTCAACCTTGGCATGGTTGCGCTCTACCAACTGAGCTATTCCCGCAAATCTGACGCCGAAGTGGCGTCCCCTAGGGGACTCGAACCCCTGTTACCGCCGTGAAAGGGCGGTGTCCTAGGCCACTAGACGAAGGGGACGTATCCGGACTTCACAGTGCCGAGGTGTTAACCCTGGCTACTTGCCGCTTACTTCATGTTGCGTTGTTCGCTGCAAGTGGCGCGCATTTTAGGCATGGTCCTGGGAAGCGTCAACCCCCCAAGCCAATCTTTTTTCAGGTTTTTTTCGTGCTCCCCGAATTCCGTGGCCTGCATGGCGGTGGATGTGATTTCAGGCCCTGTCATCTGCGGTGACGCCATGGTCCGGGGTGGCACTGCAGTGGGGGCCAACACTTCATCGGTGGGTTCATTGTGTCGCCATCGCTAATATGGCATAACGACATACATTCTTGCCGATGGAGAGTTTCCCGTGTCCCCCATGCTTATTGCGATCCTGGTTGTCGGCGGTCTGGCGATAGTGATCGGTATCGGCTTTCTCAGCCAGGCCGTGGAGCGTTCGCGTCTGCAGCGCGCCCGGGCGGTAGCCGAGTTGCAGGCGCGCTGGAACCATTGCAACGGCATCAGCGCAGGGTTGCCGGGCCAGTTCATGTCCGCCGAGCTGAAGATGCTGCTGTTGCAGCTCGAAGCCAGTCTACTGGAGCGCCTGCTCAAGCAGGATGGCAAGCAGGCACGTTATGCCAGCCAGCTGGCCGAGGTGCGCGAGCAACTGGGCAAGGGCGAGCCGCGTATCGACAATGCGCCGCTGGTGATCGGTAACGAGGCCAGTGCGCAGGTGGCCCGGCAGCAGTTGGGTGACCTGCTCCGTCTGCTGGAGCAGGCGCGGCGCGAAGGTAGTATCGATGATGCGGTATTCCAGCGCTGGAACCAGGAACTGGGCCAGCACCTGCTGCAGACCACCCTGAGCATGTACCAGGCGCTGGCCAACCAGGCGATGCAGGCCGGCAAGCCGCGTGTCGCCAAGCTGCAGTATGAACGGGCACTGGCCTACCTGGCCAAGCAGCAGCATCCCGCCGGCGTCAGCCAGGTCGCGGTGTTCCGCCAGTTGATGCTGCAGGCGGAGCAGGCCGCGCTGCATATGGAACAGGCCGGCACGGCATTGAGCGAGGGAGTGCAGGCGCTGGAGGAGGATGATCAGGCATGGAAGAAGAAAGCGTTGTACGATGACTGACTTCTCAATCTGGAGCCTGTCGCATGTCCCTGATCCTCTACGGGGCGATTCTCTCGCCCTTCGTCCGCAAGATCCGTATTCAGCTGGCCGAGCAGCAGATCGCCCATGAGCTGGTGACCCAGCCGCCGTTCAACCAGCCCGACTGGTACTACGAGATCAGCCCTTTGGGGCGTATTCCGGCACTGCGCGATGGGGATGTCGGTCTGGCCGATTCCAGTGTCATCGGCCAGTACCTGCAGGATACGCGGGGTGGGGCGGCGTTGTACGGTGAGACTCCGCAGCAGGCCGCCCGGGTACGCTGGCTGGAGAAGTATGCCGATTACGAGCTGGGTGCGCTGGCGACCCTGGTGGTATTTCGCAACCGCATTGTCCGGCCGGTGCTGGGCGAGTCCTGTGACGAGGCTGCCATCCAGCAGGCGCTGGAGGTGGGGCTGCCACCGCTGTTCGATTACCTGGAAACCCAGCTTGGCGATCAGCGCTATTTCCTGGGCGAGCATTTCAGCATGGCCGATATCGCGGTGTGCTGCCAGTTGGTCAACCTGGCCCATGCCGGCGAGCTGATCGATGAGATGACATGGCCGGGCCTGTCCTCGCTGCTCAGCCGGGTTACCGCACGCAGCAGCGTCAGCAGCCTGCTGCCGGCCGAGCATCAGTTGGTAGCGAAGATGACCGGGCGGGTGTAACCGCTCCGGGCTATCAGAGTTTCCGGTGTGCTTTTCGGGGTGTGGCGCGCCTGCGCCACGCCTGCTCCGGATGATGCTGGAGCCTGTCGTCGAGCGGGCGCTCGACAACCCTGGGGTGGCATCAGAGTCTCCGGTGTGCTTTTCGGGGTGTAGCGCGCCTGCGCTACGCCGGCTCTGGATGATGCTGGAACCTGTCGTCGAGCGGGCGCTCGACAACCCTGGAGCGGCATCAGAGTTTCCGGTGTCCTTTTCGGGGTGTGGCGCGCCTGCGCCACGCCTGCTCTGGATGATGCTGGAACCTGTCGTCGAGCGGGCGTTCGACAACCCTGGGGCGGCAGATGTTCATTGCTTCTGGGCGGCACTGCTGCAGGAGTGGGGCGGGGTGGTGCCGAGGGTGTTGCAGGCAGCTGGCTTGTCCGCTTGCTCGCTGCACTGGCGGGCGGCCTGGGCCTGTTTGCTGCAGCCGAGCATGTCCAGGCCGGTCGCCAGGTTGGTCCAGCCCGGCTGGAAGTCGGGGAAGTCATTGACCAGCCGCTGGAACTGTTCGAGGGCGGTCTGGCGCTCATTCTTGGCCCAATAGGTATTGCCCAGACCCAGGCGCGCCGCCGGCTGTTCCGGCCACTGCTCTGTGGCGCTCTGGTAGGCGCGCAGGGCGCTGTCCAGGCGGCCGGTCTGCTCCAGGTCGCTGGCCGCCTTGAGATAGACCAGTGGCTGGGCAGTGGCCGGTAACTGGCCCGGTGGCAATACTACCCTGGCCCAGCGGTCGGCGCGTTGCCAGGTGCGCATGAACACCGTGAATGGCTCGCGCTGGGCCTGGTTCAGGCCGCTGTGCAGGATCATCTCCTGCGCCGGCAGGTCATAGCCGATGACCACCGCGTAATGCCATTGTGGATACCAGTCGAAGGCCAGGTTCTGCATGACCAGCACCGGGTTGCCGGCGTTCACCTCGGCCAGAATCGCCTCCAGCTTTCTTTCCAGCGGGTAGACCAGCAGGTCGCGCTCGCGGGCGGCCGAGACCATTTCCACCTGCAGGGTGCCCTTGCGTTCAGGCAGGTAGATGCGGTCCTTCAGGGCATCCGGCGTGGCGGCCACATCGCGGTGATTGAGGACCATGGCCAGCGAGGCAGGGCCGCACTGATAGGCGTCCTGGGCGTGAAACGGCACCTCATCGAGGATGACCCGCTCGGGCAGGTGGCTCAGGGTGGATGGCTCGGGCAGCACCGGAGCGCGCCCGGCGCAGGCTGACAGCAGGGCTGTCAGTCCGAGCAGGGCGGCAAGCCGCAACAAGGCAGGCACTGCTTAGCGGTTGATACAGTTGACGAAGCGGAAGATGTTGGTGGCGCAGAGCATGTCGGTGATGATGAAGATCACCAGGAACAGCACGATGACACCGAGCACGCCGGCACCGGCCGGGGCTTCATCCAGCTGGCTGTTGAAGTAGGCCAGTTCTTCTGCGGTCAGACTGTTGATGCGCTGTTCAACCTGCTCGGGAGCGACGCCCATGCTGGCCAGCTTGTCCTGCACCGCTTCATCATCCAGCATCGCCTTGAGCTGGTCACGATCGACACTCAGTTGTTCCTGCGCTATCACCTCATGGGTGCCGACCATCGCAGCCTGGGTGGCCTGGGCGTGCAGGCTGGCCATGCTGGTGAGCATGAAGAGTGCGGCCATGAGGATGGATACATAGCGCCGGGCAGTGGATGTATGGTTCATGGGACTACTCCTTGTTTCGAGTCGGGGGCTTTGGTTTTTTGCTGCTTATCGACACTTCTTGTGACACGCAAAGCCGGGGCCGGTTCCTGTCATTGTCACCCGGGCTACCAGCCCAGGCGATCGCGCAACTGGTAGTACCAGGCGCCCAGGGCGGTCATGGGCACCCGCAGCAGCCTGCCGCCAGGGAAGGGATAGTGAGGTAGCGCGGCGAAGGCATCGAAGCGCTCGGCCTGCCCGCGAATGGCCTCGGCAAGTACCTTGCCGGCGACGTGGGTATAGGTCACGCCATGGCCACTGCAGCCCTGCGAATAGAAGATGTTGCTGCCCAGCCGGCCCATCTGCGGCAGGCGCGACAGGGTCAGCAGGAAGTTGCCGGTCCAGGCATAGTCGATCTTCACCCCGCTCAGCTGGGGAAAGGTGCGCACCAGGTTCGGCCGGATCATCGCCTCGATGTTGGCCGGATCGCGTGCGCCATAGACCACGCCGCCACCGAAGATCAGGCGCTTGTCGGCGGACAGCCGATAGTAGTCGAGCAGGTAGTTACAGTCCTCGACGCAGTAATCCTGCGGTAGCAGTCGCTGGGCCAGTTCCGGCTCCAGCGGCTCGGTGGCGATCACCTGGGTGCCACAGGGCATGGACTTGGCCGCCAGCGGTGGCAGCAGGTCGCCCAGGTAGGCGTTGCCGGCCACCACGATGAAGCGTGCACTGACCTGGCCTTGTTCGGTATAAACAACAGGCGTCGGACCCTGCTGCACCCGCAATACCGCCGATTGCTCATGAATGATGCCGCCCAACGACTCCACCGCTGCGGCCTCACCGAGTACCAGGTTGAGCGGGTGGATATGGCCGCCGCTCATGTCCAGCATGCCGCCGATATAGCGTTCAGTGTCCACCACGCCGCGGATCGCCTGGGCATCGAGCAGTTGCAGTTGGGTATGCCCGTAGCGTTCCCAAAGCTGTTTCTGTTGTTCAAGGTGGGCGAGTTGCCGGTGATTCAGTGCGGCGAATACGCCGCCGTCCTTGAGGTCGCAGTCGATGGCATAACGCTGGACCCGCTCGCGTATGATGCGCCCGCCTTCGAAGGCCATTTCGCCCAGCAGTCGTGCCTGTTGCGGTCCGACCTGCTTCTCGATCACGTCCAGGTCCCGGCTGTAGCTGTTGACGATCTGCCCACCGTTGCGTCCCGAGGCGCCAAAGCCGACCTTGGCAGCTTCCAGCACAGTAACCCGGAAGCCATGTTCGAGCAGGAACAGCGCCGTGGAGATGCCGGTATAGCCGGCGCCGATCACGCACACGTCGGTTTCATGGGCGCCCTGCAGGGGTGGGCGTTCCGGCGTTGGCATGGCGGAGGCGGCGTAGTAGGAAGGCGGGTAGGGCGTATGGTTCATGCTGCGCACCTTGTTTGATATTTTTTACGTGTTCGATGCTACCGGTTCAAACGAGGGAGCGCCAGAGTCGAGCGAGCGCGGCCCGGTCAACGTGACTCGGTCAACGTGACTCGGTCTGATCGCGGCCCGGATCGCGCGACACCCCGGGGGCAGTGCCACAACGCTGTTCACTTAACGCCGTCATCCTTTGTTTCTCCCCGTCATCCTTCGCGAAGGCGAAGGATCCACCGGCCACTCCGGGTCAGCCGGCACCCTGGATCCTTCGCCTTCGCGAAGGATGACGGAGCCTAAAGAAGAATGACGGAGTTTAAGAAAGGATGACGGGGAGAAGCGAAGGATGGTGGGGAGAAACAAAGGATAACTGGATTTCGCCCCCCTGGGTTCAAGTCTGCCCCGGCGCCTTCGGCAGCGGGCGGGTCAGGAGGATGCATATCACCGAGCAAGCGAGCATGATGCCGATCATGTGGAAGGCATCGTTGTAGGCCATGATCTGCGCCTGCTGGCGTACCTGGGTGTCGAGCATGCGCAGGGCCGCTTCGGCGCTGCCCAGTTGTTCGCCGAGCAACTGCAGCCGCTCGGTGGCGGCGGCGTTGCCGACACTGACATGGCTGCGCAGGATGTCGAAATAGTAGGCCGCGCGACTGTCGAGGATGGTAGCCAGGGCGGCGATGCCGATGGCGCCACCCAGGTTGCGCAGGATGTTGTACAGGCTGGAGGCGGAGCCCGCCTGGGAGGGTGGGATCATGGCGGTGGCGATGATCGACAGCGGCACCATGATCATGGGCTGGCCGCAGGCCCGCAGAATCTGGATGCCGATGAGCTGGTCGCCGGCAAAATCCAGGTTGAGCGAGCCGGTGAGGAAGCTGCCCAGGCCGAACAGCACCAGGCCGCTGGCGCAGATCAGCCGCGCGTCGACAAAGCGCATCAGGATCGGCACCAGGGGGATCAGCAACAGCTGGGGCAGGCCCATCCACATGATCACCTGGCCGATCTGCAGTGCGTTGTAGCCCTGGATCTGCGCCAGGTACAGCGGCAGGATGAATACGGTGCCGTACAGTCCCACGCCCAGGCCGATATTGGCCAGGCTGCCGAGCAGGAAGTTGCGCTGCTTGAGCAGGCGCAGGTTGACCAGGTGGTTGTCGCGGGACAATTGCAGGATCACGAAGCACACCAGGCTAACGAAGGCGAGGCTGGCCAGCGTCACCATCCAGGAGGATTCCAGCCAGTCTTCGCGATGGCCCTCTTCGAGAAATACCTGCAGGCAGCCCAGGCCGATGGCCATGGTCAGGATGCCGGCGTAGTCACCCTTTTTCAGCAGCTCCCAGCGCGGCTCGCTCTTGTCCAGACCATACAGCAGGCCGAAGGTCATCAGAGCGCCGGGGACGATGTTGATGTAGAAGATATATTCCCAGCCGCAGTTCTCGGTCAGCCAGCCGCCGAGGGTAGGGCCGATGGAGGGGGCGAAGGTAGCGGTGATGGCGAACAGCGCCATGCCCTTGGGGCGCACATTCAGTGGCAGCTTGGTCAGCACCAGCGAGAAGGCGAAGGGAATCAGCGCACCCCCGGCCAGGCCCTGCAATACCCGGAAGACGATCATGCTTTCCAGGTTCCAGGCCATCGAGCAGAGCAGCGAAGCCATCACGAACAGGGCCGAGATGCTCACCGCGAAGCGCCGCGGTGAGAGGATCATGGCCAGCCAGGCGGCCAGCGGAATGATGATGATCTCGGCGACCAGGTAGGAGGTGGAGATCCACGAGCCTTCCTCGATGGTGGCCGACAGCGCGCCCTGGATATCCTTCAACGACGAGTTGATGATCTGGATGTCCAGGATCGCCATGAAGGCGCCGAGAATGGCGCTGAGAATGGCAATCCAGTCGCGGCGGGTCGGAGGCGGGATGTACTGCGCTTGTGCCGTTTCAGTCACGCAGGTCGACCTTGACGCTGACCGACATGCCCGGGCGCACCTTCTGGCTCAGCGGATGATCGTTGTCGATGCGGATTTTCACCGGAATCCGCTGCACCACCTTGGTGAAGTTGCCGGTGGCATTGTCCGGTGGCAACAGGCTGAACTGCGCGCCGGAGGCAGGGAACAGACTGTCGATGGTGCCCTGCACCGGCTGGTCGTCGAAGGCATCGAAGATCAGGGTGGTGCTCTGGCCCTGGCGCATGCGCTTGATCTGGGTTTCCTTGAAGTTGGCCTGCACCCACAGGTCCCTGCCGGGCACTATGGCCAGCAGATGATCGCCCGGCTGTACGTTCATGCCGATGCGCACGCTGCGCTGGCCGACCCGCCCTGGCACGGGCGCGCGGATCTCGCTGCGCGACAGGTCCAGTTCGGCCTTGGCCACCTCGCTCTGCGCCGCCTGGATCAGCGCCGCCAGCCGGTCGATATCCGCGCCCAGGGTATCCTTGCTCAAGACCTGGGTCTGCAGCTCGGCCTCGGCGCCGCGCACCTGGGCCTTGGCCACATCCAGCTGGGCGCGAAAGTTGCTCAGTTGTTCCTCGGAGGCGTAACCGGACTGACGCAGCGGCAGGATGCGCTTGATATCCAGCTCGATACGGCGTTGCTCGGCCTTGCGTGCCTCGACGGCAGCGCGGGCCGCCTCGATCAGGCTGTCCTGGCGCACCAGCTGGGCACGGGCCTGCAGGTGTTCGGCCTCGCGGGTCGCCAGGTTGGCACGGGTCTGCGCCAGTGCGGTGCTGAAGTCCCGGTCGTCCAGGCGCACCAGCAGATCCCCGGCTTCCACGCTCTGGTTGTCGGTGACCAGTACCTCGGTGACCTGCGCGGCGAGCTGGCTGCTGACGCGGGTGATGTCGCCGTGCACATAGGCGTTGTCCGTCTTTTCGTAATGCCGGCCGATCAACCACCAGTGGCTGAGGAAGGCGGCGATGACCAGGGCTACCAGAAGCAGGAAAACGAACAGACGAGTGCGGACCCGGGCCGACATGCTTTACCCCTTTTTGTATTGTATGCGCCACTCTACCACTGTTCCGCGCTGGCCCAATGGCGCTAGAATCTGGAAACTTTGTTGCATTACAGGAACAGTGTGATGGGATTGGACGACGCCCTGATATTCACCCGGGTCGTGGAGTGTCATAGTTTTACCAGTGCCGCGCTGACGCTGGGCATGCAGAAATCCACCGTCAGCCGACGTATTGCGCAGTTGGAAGAGCGGCTTGGCGTGCGCCTGCTCAACCGCACTACGCGCAAGCTGCGCCTGACCGAGGTGGGGCAGGCCTACTACGAGCGTTGCCGGCAGATCATGCAGGAGTTCGCCGAGGCCGAGCAGGCCATCATGCAGTTGCAGCGCGAGCCTACCGGCCTGCTGCGCATCAGTTCGCCGATCGAATTCGGCCAGCTGTTTCTCGGTGGCGTGGTGGGCGATTTCATGCGGCTGTATCCGGCGATTCAGGTCGAGGTCGAGTTGACCACCCGGGTGGTCGATCCGGTCGAGGAGGGGGTGGACATCGTCATCCACCGCGGCCGACCGCAGGATTCGAGCCTGGTGGCGCGCTCGATGATGCACAGCCCGCGGCAGCTGTTCGCCAGTCCGGCCTACCTGGCCGAGCATGGAGTGCCGCAGCGACCGGAAGACCTGCTGCAGCACCGCTGCATCCACACGCTGACCGACGACGGGCGCAAATGGCATTTCCTGGAGCCGGCGGTCAGCGTGGCGATCAGCCCGGCGCTGACGGTCAATAACATCACCTTTGCCCGGGAGGCTGCGCTGGCCGGTGCCGGGGTGATCAATGTACCGGCGTTCATTGCCGAGCCCTTTGTCGAGCAGGGCCTGTTGAGTCGTGTGCTGGAACACTGCGTGCTGCCCTCCACCGAACTCTATGCGCTGTATCCGTCCCGGCGTTTCCAGGCGATGAAGGTGAAGGCCTTTATCGACTACATGATCGAGCAGCTGCGCGAGCGGCTGAATGTCGGGGTGGAGGAGCATGATGATCCACTGGTAAAATTGCCTTCTACCTGAGCTACTTACTGGCCCGCTGGGGCCGCTGTTATCGAGATATTCCATGACCGTGCGTACCCGTATTGCTCCGTCCCCCACCGGAGATCCCCATGTAGGCACCGCCTATATTGCCCTGTTCAACCAGTGCTTCGCCCGCCAGCACGGCGGCAAGTTCATCCTGCGCATCGAGGATACCGACCAGGTGCGCTCCAGTGCCGAATCGGAACAGCAGATCCTCGACTCGCTGCGCTGGCTGGGGCTGGACTGGGATGAGGGCCCGGATGTAGGCGGCCCCCATGGCCCCTATCGGCAGAGCGAACGCAGTGCGATCTACCATGAGCACAGCGAACAGCTGATCGCCAAGGGCCATGCGTTCCGCTGTTTCTGCAGCGCCGAACGCCTGGACCAGCTGCGTGCCGAGCAGATGGCCAACAAGCAGACGCCCGGCTATGACGGTCACTGCCTGCATCTGAGCGAGGCGGAAGTGGCCCAGCGCGTTGCCGCTGGTGAACCCCATGTGGTGCGCATGAAGGTGCCCGACGTTGGCGTGTGCAAGGTGCAGGACATGCTGCGTGGCGAGATCGAGATCCCCTGGGAGCAGGTCGACATGCAGGTGCTGATGAAAGCCGATGGCCTGCCTACCTACCACTTGGCCAACGTGGTGGATGATCATCTGATGCAGATCACTCATGTGCTGCGCGGCGAGGAGTGGATCAACTCGGCACCCAAGCACATCCTGCTGTACCGCTACTTCGGCTGGGACATGCCGCAGCTGTGCCATATGCCGCTGCTGCGCAACCCGGACAAGAGCAAGCTGTCCAAGCGTAAGAACCCGACCAGCATCATCTTCTACCAGCGCATGGGCTACTTGCCGCAGGCGCTGCTCAACTATCTGGGGCGAATGGGCTGGTCGATGCCGGACGAGCGCGAGAAGTTTTCCCTGGCCGAGATGGTCGAGCACTTCGATATCCAGCGCGTGTCCCTGGGGGGGCCGATTTTCGATGTGGAAAAACTCGCTTGGCTGAACGGGCAGTGGATTCGTGACCTGCCGGAGCAGGAGTTTGTCGACGCGGTGCAGCAATGGGCACTCAACAGCAACTACCTGCGACCGCTGGTGCCACTGGTGCAGAGCCGGGTGGAAACCTTCAGCGAACTGGTACCGCTGGCCGGGTTCTTCCTGACCGGCCGGGTCCACCTGGACGTGGCCCAGTTTGCGCACAAGAAGCTGTCCCAGGACGAGGTGCGCCAGGTGTTGCAGCTGCTGCTGTGGAAGCTGGAAGCGCTGCGCCAGTGGGACAAGGATGGCATCACCGCCAACATCCAGCAGGTGGCCGAAGGCATGCAGCTCAAGCTGCGCGACCTGATGCCGCTGTTGTTCGTGGCCATCACCGGCCAGGCCAGTTCGGTCTCGGTACTCGACGCCATGGCGCACCTGGGGCCGGACCTGACCCGCTTCCGTCTGCGCCAGGCCCTGGAATTGCTGGGCGGGGCGTCGAAGAAGGAGGTCAAGGCCTGGGAAAAGCTGCTGGCCGATTTTGCCAGCGCCCAGTAATTTGCCCTTAAGTTGCTGTTTTACGTAATTTTCTGTTGACAGCTTCGGGCCATGGACCTAATATGCGCCCCGTCCAGAAGACGGGGCTATAGCTCAGCTGGGAGAGCGCCTGCATGGCATGCAGGAGGTCTGCGGTTCGATCCCGCATAGCTCCACCAATTTTTTGGTCATCGCTTGTCGGTGACCTGTTTTACACTAGCCGATATGCTTTACTGCATATCAGGTGATGAAACGATACCAGCATCGTTTCGAGAAGGGTTTGCGTCCCCTTCGTCTAGTGGCCTAGGACACCGCCCTTTCACGGCGGTAACAGGGGTTCGAGTCCCCTAGGGGACGCCATTCTTTACCGGCACTTCGGTGTCGGGGTCGCAAGACCACGGGGCTATAGCTCAGCTGGGAGAGCGCCTGCATGGCATGCAGGAGGTCAGCGGTTCGATCCCGCTTAGCTCCACCATTTCCAAGGGCCGACACTTGTTGTCGGCCCTTTTTTTATCCGCAATTCCCCGGTATCAGTCACTCACCATGTGCAGATGCCCAAGCACGGATTCGACCAGCGCTCCAAGCTGGTCCGGCTTCATCAACTCCTCTGGAAGCAACCGGTCGATCAGCAACTGGGACAACCCATGGACCAGGGCCCAGGCGGCGAGTGTGCCACTCTGCTCCTGATCGGTAGTGGCAGTCTGGCTCCGCAGCAGCCCGAAAGCAGCACCGGCTGCATCAGCCAACAGCCCGGGCTTTTTCCGGTCCAGTTCGGGGCTGAACATCAGCTTGTAAAGCGACGGATTACTAATGGCAAAGCTGATATAGGCCTGCCCCATCTCCATGAGGGTGCCATCCTTTCCCTCTTCTGCGCGCAGGCGCCTGGCCAGCTCGTTAAAGCCGTCCGCCGCCAGCGCCATCAATAACGTCTCCCGGCTGTTGAAGTGCCGGTAGGGCGCGGCATGGGACACTCCGACGCGACGCGCCAGCTCGCGCAGACTCACGGCGCTTGCACCGTTCTGTTCAAGGGCTTCCCGGGCTGCGTTCAATAGCGCTCCGCGCAGGTCGCCATGATGGTAATCAGATTCTTTGGTTTTCAATGTTGACAGTGCCTACTTTCGGGTCCAATGTTTATAGTGTCTACATTACCGGAGGCGGCCATGATTTTCTTCCTTTCTTTACTCGTTCTCACTGGCCTCGTCTGGCTGGCTGGCCGTATGGGCGTGACTTCTCTGCGTGAAGGGCGCTCGTGCATGAGATTGGCACTGGCTGTGGCATTAATGTTTTTTGGTGCAGACCACCTGCTCACCCCGCAGCGCTACCTGCCCATGATTGAAAGCTGGATGCCCTGGGCAAGCACCATTGTGGCTCTGACCGGCATCTGCGAAATCGCCGGCGGCTTGGGGCTATTACTGCCCAGGCTACGTCGATGGGCGGGTGCGCTGCTGGCGGTGTACTTCATTGCGGTGTTCCCGGCCAATGTGCATAACGCCCTGCAGGGTTTGAGCGTGGACGGCTTGCCTGCCAGCGCGTGGTACTACTGGGTACGGCTTGGATTTCAGCCACTGGCAGTCTGGTGGGCGTTATTCAGCGCGGGTCTAGTACGCTGGCCCTTCACTGGCGGGTCGGATATCAGCTTGCGCTCGGCACGCATGCATAGGAGACACCATCATGGTTAATAACGGAAGTGCGCTTGGATTCACCACTCTGGGTCAGGAGTTGACGGAAATCGAACTGCCTCAGCGCGGCCAGGTACCCGAGTGGCTTGAGGGTGACCTGTTGCGTACCGGGCCGGCACAGTTTGAGGTAGGCAAAGCGTCTTATCAGCACTGGTTCGACGGTCTTGCGATGCTGTACCGGTTCCATTTTCAGGAAGGGTGTGTGGTCTACTCCAATCGCTATTTGCAAAGCGATGCCTACTTGAAGGCTAAAGCCGCCGGAGCACCCAGCAGTCCTGAGTTCGCCACCAACCCGCGGCCGACTCTGCTACAGAGATTGCGGCTCGTCGCGCGAGCGGGTTCAGGCAACAACGCCAACGTCAACACCAGCAGGGTTGGCACCCATACTGTGGCATTAACGGAGACACCCCAGCCAGTGGCCTTCGATCCGGCCAGCCTGGCCACCCTGGACAGCCGCACGCTGCTGCCATCGCTACCGGGGCAGGTCACCACGGCCCATCCGCACTTTGATGCGCGTCGCCAGTGCCAGTACAACTACCTGTTGGAGTTCGGGCGGGTAAGCAAGTACCGCCTCTACCGCATTGATGCCGGCACAACACAAGCGCAACTGGTGGCCACGCTCGACACGCAGCGCCCGGCCTACATGCACTCATTCGGTATGAGTGAGCGTTATCTGGTGCTGACCGAGTTCCCGCTGGTCACCAACCCCTTGCGCTTCCTGCTCGGGAATCGGCCGTTTATCCAAAATTACCGCTGGGAGCCAGAGCGGGGCACCCTGTTCCATGTGATCGACAAGGACACTGGTCAGATCATGAAAACCGCCCGGGCAGAACCGTTCTTTGCATTTCACCACGTCAATGCCTTCGAACGGGACGGGAAGCTCTGCGTAGATATCATCGCCTTTCCCGATCCTTCGGTGATCGACGAGCTATATCTGGAGCACCTCAGATCCGAGGCACCCACGAAGGCAGCGGGAAAGCTAACCCGCTTCACCGTTGACCTGGATGGCGATGACGCGGTGGTATCACAAACACTGGCGGAGGCCGCACTGGAGTTGCCCCGCTTTGATTACCGTCGCCGTGCAGGACAACCTTACCGCTACGTGTACGCAGCGGGGACAAGCCCCAACGCGGCATTCATGGATACGTTGATTCGGATTGACCTCGAGACAGGGAAGGAGACAGCCTGGCATGAGGCGGGCTGCTACCCAGGCGAGCCGGTATTCGTACCCAGGCCCGAAGCCCAGGGCGAAGACGACGGCGTCATTCTGTCCGTGGTACTGGACGCCAAGGTCGGTCGATCATTTCTTATCGTTCTGGACGCGGCAAGCTGGCGTGAGCAGGCACGGCTCAAGGTGCCACATCCGGTGCCGTTCGGTTTCCATGGCAACTTCTTTAGGGCTAAGACCTTGTTGAAAAAAACGGACAGATTTATCTAATGATTGGGCACTCCACCGCCACGGCCGAGACTATTGCAGCGGCCGCAGTCGGGCGACCAGCTCTCCCTGGCGGTTGATGCCCATCTTTTCGTAGATGCTCTTGATCTGGCTGCGAATGGTTGCCACCGACACTTCTCGCGCCTCGGCGATGGTTTCGGGCTTCTGCCCGTTGGCCAGTTGCATGGCGATCTGTGCTTCGGCATCGGTCAGCAGGAAGGCCGCCTTCAGCGCGGCAATCAGCTGCTGGTCGTCCCGCTTGGCGCCACGCACCAGTACCAGTGCCCTGGGGGTGAAGCTGAAGGTGAAGGGTCTGGCCGGCAGCGAAATCACATCAACGATGATGGTGTCGGGTGTCTTGTCGCCCCGCAGCGAACGAATGAACAGGCTCTTCATCAAGGGTGGGCCTGGGCGCCGCAGACCGGCAATCGCCGCTCGGATGGTTTGGTCCAGCGCCAGGCTGTCCTGGGGCAGTTCGGCTGCCAGGCAGTTGAGTTGCAGCTTGAGAAAGCGTCCGCTGCTGAGCAGGTCCTCGGCCTGGGGTGTCATGGCCATTACCTGTCCCACATGGTCACAGGCGAATGCCGCCAGAGACATGGCCTCCATGGCGCCGGTAAGCAGGTTGGCGATATTGCCTTCGAGCAGCATCTGGGTACGCACCGCGCTGCGCACATGGGGGGCCAGGGAGGCGAAAACCTGCTTCTGCTCGTTGGTGATATGCCCGTCCCTGCTGCTGCGTGATACCGCCAGCCCGATCAGGGAGTCCGTTCCAGCGATCAAGGTGCTCAAGCAGCAGTAGGGAACGTCCCAGTGTCTGCTCCACTTGTAATGCTCGTTGGTTTTGATCTGCTCTGGCGTAATGAAATCCGCCTCGGCTATTACTCGCCCCGTCCCGGCCGCCATGCCAGCGCGCACCCGTGGATTCAGTTCGGGACTGGAGAAGCCCAGTTCATCGAACTCGGTGGCTATCTCGGGATTTATGGTCCAGGTGTTGAAAGGTGTAGTGATACTGGTTCCGATGCCGATCAACTGGCCACCTTCCGAACCTGTGGCCTGGGCGAACAGCTCAAGGGCCTGATACCAGCCATCCCCATTCAATGCTGCGTCGGTAAAGCTATCGGCAACCCGAACCCACTGATCATCCGCGTCGAGCATTCTTGTTTTTCTCGGTCAAGCCCAGTCGGCAGGCCTGTAGCGGGCCTGACTGTTTCGGTCACGATAATGCCTCGATAATGGCCTTTGGGAAAGAGGCGGGGAATGTTCCATCAATCATCTCGCCTATGATGCCAGTCCAGGTTCGACAACCCGTGTCGGCCTGCTTATGCTGTTCTCTCGATAACCCATAAGACCCGCAAAAGGGCTGCCGATGAAAACTGCCTTGCCAGATGGCCTGATCGTTGTGGCCAAAGCTGATTGCCCCACCTGCCGGTTGGCCGAGCCACTGCTCGCTGAGCTGAACGCGCAAGCCGGGCCTCTGACGGTCTATGTGCAGGACTCCACGGAGTATGCTGCCGACCTGCCTGGCACCCTGTACGACAAGACTCTGGAACACTCCTACCGCCTGGGTATCGAGTTCGTACCGACGCTGATCCGTGTCGAGAATGGCGTCGAGGTGCAGCGCACCTATGGCTGGCACAAGGAGGATTGGCGGCAGATATCCGGGCTGGCTGCGCTGGGTGAGGGCTTGCCAGTGATGCGCCCCGGCTGCGGGTCGAAGACGCTGGAGCCGGGGATTGCCGAGGAACTGGAGCTGGCATTCGGGGATATTCGGCTGCAGTCCCGCGAGATCGATTTTTCCGCCGTCGATGATCCCTTCGAGGCCTGCTTCGAACGTGGCTGGAGCGACGGCTTGCCGGTGGTGCCACCGACGCCGGTGCGGGTGCTGCGCATGCTCAAGGGTACCCGGCGCAAGCCGGATGAGGTGGTTGGCCTGATGCCGCCGGACCTGGTGCCCTGCACGGTGGAGAAGGTGGCGATCAATGCGGTGATGGCCGGCTGCAAGCCTGAATACATGCCGGTGCTGCTGGCGGCGCTGGAGGCGGCCCTGACCGACGAGTTCGGCCTGCACGGGCTGATCTGCACCACCATGTTCGGCAGCCCGCTGATTATCGTCAATGGCCCGGCAGCCAGGGCGGTCGGCATGAACTCGGGCGTCAACGCGTTGGGGCAGGGTAATCGCGCCAATGCCACCATTGGCCGGGCTTTGCAGCTGATCATTCGCAATGTCGGCGGTGGCCGCCCCGGCGAGATCGATCGTGCCACGCTGGGTAACCCCGGCAAATACAGTTTCTGCTTTGCCGAAGCCGAGGACAGTGAATGGCTGCCATTGGCGCAGGAGCGCGGTATCGAGTCCGGGCGTTCGGCGGTGACGCTGTTTCCCGGCGAGGGGGTACAGGGCATCATCGATCAGAAGTCCCGCGATCCCGAGTCCCTGGCGCGTTCCTTCGCCTTGTCACTGCGCGCTGTCGATCATGCCAAGCTGGCCATGGCGGGGGATGCGGTGCTGGTGGTATCGCCCGAGCATGCGCGGGTCTTTATCGACGCAGGCTGGTCCAAGCAGCGGCTGCGTGAAGAACTGGACCGGCTGCTGCTGGCGCCCGGCAAGGACCTGGTCGCCGGTGCCGGGGGCATTACCGAGGGAATTCCCGAACGTTTCAAGGACATGCAGGTACCCAAGTTTCGTCCTGGTGGCCTGCTGATCGTCCGGGCCGGCGGTAGCGCCGGTCTGTTTTCTGCCATCATCGCCGGCTGGGCTGCGTCTGGCCCGGTCGGCTCGTCTGCGGTAACACGTGAGGTGAACACATGAACGAGAACAGGGTACTGGACCCGACGGCGGAGCAATCGCCGGCCCAGCGGGCGCGTCTGCCCCGGCCGACGTCCATAGAGGGCAAGGTGGTCGGCCTGCTGGATATATCCAAGCCGCGTGGTGATGTCTTCCTCGGCCGTATCGAGGAACAGCTGGCTGCCATGGGTATCCAGGTCAAGCGTTACGCCAAGCCGACCTTCACCCGGATCGCCCCGACCGAACTCAAGCAGCGGATGGCCGCCGAGGTCGATCTGCTGGTGGAAGGGCTGGCCGACTGAGGGTCTTGCACGTCGTGCTGTATGCATGACATAGCAGACTTGGAGTCGCGCCAGATCCCAGGAGTTGGAGTTGCCTCCAGCGAATTCATCGAGGCTGCGGCGTTGCAGTCGCGGGCGCTGGGTTTCGACCCGGCAATGGTCTTCGTGCCGCATCCGATTCAGGATCGTACCGATGAGGAAATGCGTGCCCTGGCCGATGCCGCCCTGCCGGATATCCTGCGCTTGCTCTGCGCAGAGGAGGGTGATGCCGCCGAGTGAGCATGCCGAGGGTTTGCGGCAACCGGGTGTGAACAACAAAAGGTAAGCAATGAAACAGCCGACAAACCCTCTGTATCCGCCTTCGGTTGACCATATACTGGGTTGGCCGCTGACCCAGGCACTGGTGGCCAGCCATGGCCGGGCGCTGGTGCTCGGTTGCCTGCGCGAGGCCCTGGCATTGTGGCGTGACGGTACGGCAAATGACCCGGCAAGTTTCACGCAGGCAGTGCAGCAACTGGTCGAGAAGACCCTCGTGCCGTCCATGCGGCCGCTGTACAACCTCACCGGCACCGTGCTGCATACCAACCTGGGCCGCGCACCGCTGCCGCCGGAAGCGATCGAGGCAATGACCGCGGTAGCGCTGGGCGCGAGCAATCTCGAGTTCGATCTGCAGACCGGGCTGCGTGGCGACCGTGATGAGCATGTCGAGCAATGGATCTGCCGCCTGACCGGTGCCGAGGCGGCCACCGTGGTCAACAACAACGCCGCAGCGGTATTGCTGGTGCTCAATGCACTGGCGCAGCGCCGCGAAGTGGTGGTATCCCGGGGTGAGCTGATCGAGATTGGTGGCTCCTTCCGCCTGCCCGACATCATGGCCCGCGCTGGGTGCAAACTGCGTGAGGTGGGGGCGACCAACCGTACCCACGCCCAGGATTATGTCCAGGCCATTGGTCCGCGCACTGCACTGCTGCTCAAGGCCCACACCAGCAATTTCAGTATCCAGGGTTTCACCAAGGCGCTGAGCGAGGTGCAGTTGGTAGATATCGCCCGTGAACATGGCTTGCCGCTGGTGGTGGATCTGGGCAGTGGTTCGCTGATCGACATGCAGGCGCTCGGTCTGCCCGCCGAGCCGGTGGTGGGCCGGGTGCTGGAGCAGGGCGTGGATATCGTTACCTTCAGCGGCGACAAGCTGCTCGGTGGGCCCCAGGCCGGCATCATCGCCGGCCGGGTGGACCTGGTGGCGCGCATACGCAAGAGCCCGCTCAAGCGGGCGCTACGCTGCGACAAGATGACCCTGGCCGCCCTGGAGGCGGTATTGCGCCTGTATGCCGACCCCGACACCCTGGTGCAGAAGGTTCCGACCCTGCGCCTGCTCACGCGTAGCGCCGAGGATATCCGCGGTACCGCCGAGGCCTTGATGCCGGCGCTAGCGGCATGGGCTGGTAGCGCTGTCCAGGTGGATGTGCATGAGGTCAGCAGCCAGATCGGCTCCGGTTCGCTACCGCTGGAACTGTTGCCCAGCGCCGCATTGCGACTGCGCAGCACCCGCCCCAACAAGCGCGAGCGCAGCCGCCATTTGCGTGAGCTTGCCGAGCGTTTGCGTAGCCTGCCGCAGCCGGTGATAGGGCGCATTACCGATGACAGCCTGCTGCTCGATTGTCGCTGCGTGGAGCAGCCTGCGGCGCTGCGGGCGCAATGGGAGGCTGGGGTGTGATCATCGCCACTGCCGGGCATGTGGATCATGGCAAGACCTCGCTGGTGCGGGCGTTGACCGGCATCGACACCGATCAGCAGGTCGAGGAAAAGCGCCGTGGCCTGACGATCGAACTCGGCTTTGCCTGGGTTTTCACTGACGAGGGGCAGGCGCTGGGCTTCGTCGACGTACCGGGACATGAGCGCTTCATGGCCACCATGCTGGCCGGCGTCGCCGCGGTGGACGCCGCCTTGCTGGTGGCGGCGGCGGATGACGGGGTGATGCCCCAGACCCGCGAGCACCTGAGTGTACTGCGGCTGCTCGGGGTGGAGCGGTTGGTCATTGTCCTCAGTCGTTGTGATCTGGCGGAGCCGGCGAGGGTGGCGTTGGTACGGGATGAACTGCATGAGTTGCTGGCACAGCAGGGCTGGGATGAGCCGCCGGTGTTCTGCGTATCGGCTGTCACTGGCGAAGGCATACAGCTGCTCCAGGAGTACCTGCTCGGGCTGGCCCGGGATCACCGTCTGCGTACCCCTGGCGGCCATGCGCGGTTGATGGTCGATCGCCGCTTCAGCGTGGCGGGAGCTGGCTGCGTGGTAACCGGCACCCTGGTCAGCGGCAGCCTGCAGGTGGGGCAGCGCTTGCTGGCCGACGGGCTTGAGCTGCGCGTGCGCAGCCTGCAGATAGCGGGTCGGGAAGCGCCACAGGTGGCAGTTGGGCAACGCTGTGCCGTGAATCTGGTGGGCGTTACCGAGGAACATCCGCGCCGGGGGGATTGGCTGACGGCAGTGGCGTTCGATAGCTCCGATAGGCTGGATGTGGAGCTGGTGCAACTGGAGGGCAGCCGCTGGCATCGCGGCCTGCTGCAGTTGCACCTGGGTACGGCGGTGCATCCGGTGCGGGTAGTGGTGCTTGAGGAGGGCCGGCCGGCGCTGGCGCAGTTGATGCTGCAGCGCCCGGTGCAGGCGGTATGGGGGGAGCGCTTCATCATCCGCGACCCGGCGGCCAATGCCACGCTAGGCGGTGGACGGGTGCTTGACCCGCAGGGACTGCGGCGCGGGCGTGGCAAGGCGCAGCGCCTGGCGCTGCTACGGGACTGGCAGCAGGCTGCGACTGCACGGCAGGCGTTGATGGCGGCCATGCGCTGGCAACCGGTGGAGTTGGGTGGCTTCGCCCAGCGCTTCAACCTGACCGAAGCCGAATTGCAGGCACTGCTCGACACCATCAATGATTGCGAAGTCCTGCGCGGGCCGCGTCAGGCCTGGGCGCTGTTGCCGGAGCAGCTGGAGGCGGCCTGGGCCAGCGTGTTTGCCTGGCTTGGCGCCTGGCATGCTGCGCATCCCGAGCAACTGGGGCCAGGTGAGGGCGAGCTGAAGCTGGCCGCTGGTCTGCAATTGCCGTCGGAGCTGAGCAGCTGTCTGCTGAGCCGATGGTTGCGCGAAGGTCGTCTGCAGCGTCAGGTCTGGGCCTGGCACCTGCCGGGGCACCGACAGCAGTTGCTGGAGCAAGACCAGATGCTGCTCGCCAGGGTCAGCGAACTGTTGCTGGCTGGCGGGTTGCGTCCGCCGATTATCGGTGAGCTGAGCCAGGCGCTGGAGATGGAACTGGAGCAGCTCCAGGCGTTTCTCCAGCGCATGCAGCAAGCGGGCGAGCTGATCGCGGTCGCACCGAACCGCTATTATCTGCCGTCCCAGATCGATGGGCTGGTGGCGGTGGCGCAACGCTTGGCGGCGGGCTCCTGCTCTGGTAGTTTCACTGCCGCCGAATACCGGGATGCTTCCGGTATCGGACGCAACCTGACCATCCAGGTGCTGCACTATCTCGACCGGGCGGGTATCACCCGTTTCGTGCGGGAACAACGTTTCCTTGCCGCTGGCTGACGCCGGCGAACAGAGGAAGGACATCGTCCCCGGTGGGGCGCCCGGACTTCAACTCCGGTGAGATGCGCAACGCGTGTCTGGTGGGTTCGACTCCCATGTCCTTCCGCCATTTACCTTTCCTGCGAGTCCCCATCGCCGCGAGGCGCGGCTCCTACAACCACGGCTGGCGCTGTGCTTTCCGGTAAAGGGTTGAGTGGGTAGCACTGCTCCCTATACCAGGCAATCCACATAGTGGCGGATGCTGCCATCCTTCTGCGTCACCATCCGCAATCCGTGGATATCACTCTCGAACCCGGGGAACTGTTCGTCCAGGCTCTGGGCCACGTGCAGGTAGTCGGCGATCGCCGTGCTGTCATCGGGAAAGCGTTCCCCCGGCATGATCACCGGGATGCCGGGCGGGTAGGGCACCAGCATCACTGCGCTGATGCGCCCTGCCAGCTGCTCTACCGGCACCATTTCCACCTGGCCACGGACCATCTGCTGGTAGGCGTCGGCGGGGCGCACGACGATCTCCGGCAGCTCGGTGTAGATCTGCCGCAGTACCCGGACCATATGCTGCTGCTTGTAGAAGCGGTGCAACTGATGGCAGAGCTCCTGCAGGCCCAGGCCGGGATAGTGACCGCTGCGGGCGATCACCGGCAGGGTCAGTTCCAGCGGGGCATTGCCGTCGTACAGCCGCTTGAACTCCTGCAGTTCCGATACCAGGGTGCTCCATTTGCCCTTGGTGATACCCAGCGAGAACAGGATCAGGAAGGAGTACAGACCGGTCTTCTCTACCACCAGCCCGCGTTCGGCGAGAAAGCGGGTGACCACGGCCGCGGGAATGCCGGTGCGGCCCAGGCGGCCCTGGTCTTCCACGCCGGGGGTGAGCAGGGTGACCTTGATCGGGTCGAGCAGGGCATAGTCCTCCGCCATGTCGCCGAAGCCGTGCCATTCGGCCTGGTGGTCCAGGGTCCAGTCGTCGGCGCGCAGTTGTTCGGTATCCAGCGCCTGCTCCGGTTCCCATACATCGAACCACCACTGGTCTTCGTCCAGGCGCTCGGCGGTCTGTTGCATGGCGCGGCGGAACGACAGGGCCTCGTCGAGGGTTTCCTGGACCAGCGAGCGGCCGGGTTCGCCGGCCATCATGCCGGTGGCCACGTCGATCGAGGCGATGATGCCGTAGTGCGGCGAGGTGGAGGTATGCATCATGAAGGCTTCGTTGAAGCGTTCCACATCCAGCTGCTGTTCGGCGCTGTTCTCGGCGAGGATGATCGAGGCCTGGGACAAGGCCGCCAGCACCTTGTGCGGCGACTGGGTGGCGAACACCAGTGGATGCCGGGCGCGTTCGAAGCCGCGTTTGCTGCCCATGCCGTGGCGTCCGGCATAGAACTCATGGAAGGCCGCGTAGCCGTACCAGGCTTCGTCGAAGTGCAGGATGTCGACGGCATCTTCCAGCTCATCCTTGATCAGCTCGGCGTTGTAACAGAGGCCGTCATAGGTGGAGTTGGTCAGTACGGCGAGGCGGATGCGTGCATGGCGCCCCTGCAGCAGCGGATGTTCAGCCAGGCGCTGGCGCAGGCTCTGTGGGGAAAACGAGTCCAGACTGATCGGCCCGATGATGCCGTAGTCGTTGCGTGAGCCGGTCAGGTAGACCGGGATCGCGCCGGTCATGATGATCGCGTGGAGGATGGATTTGTGGCAGTTGCGGTCGACCAGTACCACGTCGTCGCGGGTGACGAAGGCGTGCCAGATGATCTTGTTGGCGGTGGAGGTGCCGTTGATCACGTAGAAGCTGTGGTCGGCACCGAAGGTTCTGGCGGTATTGGTTTCGGCCTCGGCGATCGGGCCGTTGTGATCGAGCAGTGAGCCCAGCCCGGGAACCGACACCGACAGGTCCGAGCGCAGGGTGTTCTCGCCGAAGAAGTCATGGAACGCGCGGCCTACCGGGCTCTTGCGAAAGGCCACACCGCCGCCGTGGCCGGGGGAGTGCCAGGAGTAGCTGGCGCGGCCGGTATAGTCGAGCAGCGCCTTGAAGAAGGGCGGCAGCAGCTGTGCCAGGTAGGCGCGGGCAGTGCGGGCGATCTGCCCGGCGATGAACGGCATGGTGTCTTCGAACAGGTAGATGATGCCGCGCAGCTGGTGTAGGTCGCGCAGTTGGCTGAGCAGTTGGCCGTCCAGTGCCTGAGTGGTGCTCAATGCCATGATCGGCAGCTCGGGTGAGCGCGAATGCGCGGCGGAGAACAGCTTGCGCACCGGTTCCAGCTCGTGGGCGGGATCGTTTTCGGCGGTGAACAGGATGCAGGACAGGCCGCGATGCGCCTCGGCTACCAGGCGGCCTTCATCCAGCGAGGTGGTCGCCAGTACCTCGAAGCCTTCGTGCTGCAGGGCAGTGAATAGTTCGGCCAGTTGCTGGCCTGCGACGTTGTTTCGCCCGGTATCCGGGTTGATGACCAGAATGGGGAAGTGCAGATGCTTGAACATGCCGTCTCCTGAAACGGGAACAGATTCTGACGCTGTGCATCCAGTGTTGTGCCGGTACGCATGCTTGGCAAGTGCGCAGGGTGAATTGCTGTTCGCCTATCGGGCAGCCTGCGATGGTATGCTGCACCTCTTTGTTTTGCTTGCGGGAGACAGGGTGTGAAATGGGATCTGCAGAACCCCTTTATCGATCATGTGCTGGTGCAGCCTGAGGATATCGATGAGTTGGGGCATGCCAACAACGCGGTCTATGTGCGCTGGTTGGAGCGTTGCGCATGGCAGCATTCCCAGTCGCTGGGGCTGGGCTTGCCCGAATACCAGCAGTTGAACCGGGCCATGGTGGTGGTGCGTCATGAGATCGACTACCTGGCGGCGGCCTATGTCGATGAGCAGTTGCAGATGGCGACCTGGATCGTCAGTTGGGATAGCAAGCTGCGCATGACCCGGCGCTTTCAGCTGATACGCCCGGACGATGGCGTCACCCTGCTGCGGGCCCACACCACCTTCGCCTGCGTCGAGCTGAGCAGTGGGCGCCCGCGGCGGATGCCGGCGGAATTTGTCGAGGGATATGGGCAGGCGATTGTGGCCTAGTGGCGGATTGTCGAGCGCGACCCGGTCCGAGCGCGGCCCGAGGCGCTCGACAACCCGGTGGGGTACTCAGCGATACTCGCACAGGTAGGCGGTGTCCTGCGCTACCTGCAGCTGGAAGCGACTGTTGGCCGGTACGGTAAACTGGCTGCCGGCCTTGAAGTCTTCCCAGAACTCGCTTCCGGGCAGCTTGACGGTCAGCTGGCCGCTGATCACGTGCATGATTTCCAGCTGGTTGGTGCCGAACTCGTACTCTCCCGGGGCCATGACGCCGACGGTGGCTGCGCCTTCAGGTTGAGTGAAGGCGATGGAGGCTACTTTTCCTTCGAAGTACTGGTTGACGCTGAACATGTCGTGGCTCCCTGGATGGGTGGAAAGAGGCGCATATTATGCCTGCGGTCGCTTTTGCCAGCCAGCACGGCGAAGCCTGCTATCATCAGCGCTCAACTGTGTAATGCATGACATCAGGAGTCTGGTATGGCGAATGTGGCCTTTGTTGGGTTGGGGGTGATGGGGTATCCGATGGCGGGGCATCTGGCCAGGGCCGGGCATGAGGTGACCGTGTACAACCGCACCGCGGAAAAGGCGCAGCAGTGGGTGGCGCAATATGGCGGGCGGGCCTGCGCTACACCGGCCGAGGCGGCGCAGGATCAGGATTTCGTGATGGTCTGTGTCGGCAATGACCAGGACCTGCTGGAGGTGATCAGTGGCGCCGAGGGTGTGCTGGCGGGAGCGCGCAGTGGCACTGTGATCGTCGACCATACCACCGCATCGGCCGGCGTGGCCCGGCAATTGAACGAGCTGACCGCGGCGCAGGGTGTGGGCTTTCTCGATGCGCCGGTGTCAGGTGGCCAGGCTGGTGCCGAGAATGGCCAACTGACCGTGATGGTCGGTGGTGAGGAGGCGGTGTTCGACCTGGCGCGCCCGGTAATCAACAGTTATGCCCGCATGCTCAAGCTGATGGGGCCGATCGGCAGTGGCCAATTGACCAAGATGGTCAACCAGATCTGCATCGCCGGGCTGGTCCAGGGCCTGGCCGAGGCGCTGCATTTCGCCCAGCGCGCGGGGCTCGACGGTGAGGCGGTGGTCTCGGTGATCAGCAAGGGCGCGGCCCAGTCCTGGCAGATGGAAAACCGCCACAAGACCATGCTCGCCGGCGAATTCGACTTCGGCTTCGCGGTCGACTGGATGCGCAAGGACCTGTCGATCGTGCTGGATGAGTCGCGCCGCAATGGTGCGCAGCTACCGGTCACCGCCTTGGTCGACCAGTTCTATGCCGATGTCCAGCAGATGGGCGGGGCGCGTTGGGATACTTCCAGCCTGATTGCCAGACTCAACCGCGGAAAATAAAATACACCGCACCGAGCAGACACAGGCCGGCCCAGAGATAGTCCAGTTTCAGTGGCTGATGCAGGAAGAGCACCGCAAAGGGCACGAACACGCAGAGCGTGATCACTTCCTGCATGATTTTCAGCTGGGCCACTGACATCTCGGTATAGCCGATGCGGTTGGCAGGCACCATCAGCAGATACTCGAACAGGGCAATGCCCCAGCTGACCAGGGCGGCGATGACCCATGGCTTGCTGTTCAGGGTGCGCAGGTGCCCGTACCAGGCGAAGGTCATGAAAATATTCGACAGGCTCAACAGCAAGGCGGTTTGCGCCCAGACGGGTATCTGCATGGTGTGGGTCTCGAAAAGGCATGATGGGTGCCCGCAAGCCGGGGCGTAATCAGATTCACGGGGATTCTAACTTCCATATGCAATGTCGAGAAGGCTGTGGTGCCTGCTGCGTGGCACCCTCGATAACCTCACCGATTCCGGGCATGCCGCAGGGCAAGCCGGCGGGTGTCGCCTGTATTCACCTGACCGCGGAGCGCCGCTGCGGCATCTTCCACTCGCCGATGCGGCCCAGGGTATGCGCGGATTTCATGGCCGATGAGCAGGTGTGTGGCAATGATGCCGAGGAGGCGTTGCAGATTCTCGCCTGGTGGGAACAGGCTACGGCCTGAACGGAACCGCCACCTCTACACTCGCCATCTTCGCTCTACACCCGTGATCTTCGCCCTACACCCGCCATCCTCGGCGTAGGCCGAGGATCCATGGCGCCGACTGGCGCGGAGTGGCCGGTGGATCCTTCGCCTGCGCGAAGGATGACGGGTGGGGGCGAAGGATGACGGGGTCAAGTGAACAGCATTCGCCGCGGAGCGGGTTTTTCCGGGACTGCCCTTACTTGCTCGGGTAGTCGCGCTGGGTGTGGCCGGTGTACAGCTGGCGCGGGCGGCCAATCTTGTACGGGCCGCTGATCATCTCGTTCCAGTGTGCGATCCAGCCCGGGGTGCGGCCGGTGGCGAAGATCACGGTGAACATCTCGGTGGGGATGCCGATGGCCTTGAGAATGATGCCGGAGTAGAAGTCCACGTTCGGGTACAGGTTGCGTTCGACGAAGTAGGGGTCGCTCAGGGCGATCTCTTCCAGCTTCATTGCCAGTTCCAACTGCGGGTCGTTGATGCCCAGTTCGCCGAGCACTTCGTCGCAGGTCTGCTTCATGACCTTGGCGCGGGGGTCGAAGTTCTTGTACACGCGGTGACCGAAGCCCATCAGCTTGAAGGGATCGTCCTTGTCCTTGGCCTTGGCCAGGAACTTGTCGATATTGGACACATCGCCGATTTCATCCAGCATGCGCAGTACCGCTTCGTTGGCACCACCGTGGGCCGGTCCCCAGAGGGCGGCGATACCGGCGGCGATACAGGCGAACGGGTTGGCACCGGAGGAGCCGGCCAGACGCACGGTAGAGGTGGAGGCGTTCTGTTCATGGTCGGCATGCAGGACGAAGATGCGGTCCATGGCGCGGGCCAGTACCGGGCTGATCGGTTTGATCTCGGCCGGGGTGTTGAACATCATGTGCAGGAAGTTTTCCGAGTAGCTCAGGTCGTTGCGCGGATACATCATCGGCTGACCGGCGGAATACTTGTAGACCATGGCGGCGATGGTCGGCATCTTGGCGATCAGACGAATGGCCGAGATTTCGCGATGATGGGGGTCGTTGATATCCAGCGAGTCGTGATAGAAGGCGGACAGAGCGCCGACGACGCCACACATGATGGCCATGGGATGGCCGTCACGACGGAAGCCGTTGAGGAAGTTCTTCAGTTGCTCGTGAACCATGGTGTGGTTCTTGATGGTGCTGTCGAACTTCTCCTTCTCCGCCGGGGTGGGCAGTTCGCCCTTGAGCAGCAGGAAGCAGGTTTCGAGAAAATCGGATTTTTCCGCCAGTTGCTCGATCGGATAGCCTCGATGCAGCAGTACACCCTTGTCGCCATCAATGAAGGTGATCTTGGATTCGCAGGATGAAGTCGCCATGAAACCGGGGTCGAAGGTGAAGACGCCTTCGTTGGTCAGGCCGCGAACGTCGATGACATCCGGCCCCAAAGTGCCCGAATAGACAGGCAGCTCGATGGGGGCAGCGCCCTCGATGATCAACTGCGCTTTTTTGTCAGCCATTGATGGCCTCCTATTTTGCTGTATCGAAAGTGTGACCCCCCACGCAGGGCCCGCATCACTATAAGGTCAAAAACCCGTTTGTCAATTCTACCGATAGAGTTTCCCGATCGTTGCTATTCAAAGGTTTTATTGACAAAACGGGATGCGCGCATTTGACGCAGTGCGGAGTCTTGCAAGGGCGGGGGAGGCTGTCGGCAGGGCTTTATCGCGTTGTAATCAGGCCGCCAAGTCTCTATACTCCTTGACCGGCAAAATGACCCATTCGGCTTCGTTCCTGAAGCTGTGCCGCGCGTCATTTGGGTGTGAACCACACCTTTCTATAATCCAGCCCTGTCCACAGGGTAATGAGTGTGAATATAGCCGTGAATAGCAAAAGACCTGTCAACCTAGATCTCAGGACAATCAAACTTCCTGTCACAGCCTATACGTCTATTGTTCACCGCATCTCGGGAGTCATCCTGTTCATCGCCATCGCTGGTCTGCTTTGGATGCTGAGCACGTCACTGAGTTCCGAAAGCGGTTTCGAGCAAGTCAAGGCATGCCTGCAAAATCCGTTCGCCAAGCTGGTGCTCTGGGGTGTCCTGTCCGCCCTGTTGTATCACCTGGTGGCGGGTATTCGTCACCTGGTGATGGATGCCGGTATCGGTGAGAGCCTGGAGGGTGGCCGACTTGGCTCCAAGCTGGTGATTGTCATCGCCGTCGTTCTGATTGTTCTCCTGGGGGTATGGATATGGTAACCAACGTCACCAACCTGTCGCGCAGCGGTCTGTATGACTGGATGGCGCAGCGCGTATCCGCTGTGCTGCTGGCAGCCTATACCCTGTTTCTGCTTGGTTTTCTGCTGCTCAACCCTGGGCTGACCTACGCCGAGTGGCAGGGTCTGTTCAGCAACAACGCCATGCGCATCTTCAGCCTGCTGACGCTGGTTGCGCTGAGCGTGCACTCATGGGTCGGCATGTGGACCATCTCCACTGACTACCTCACCCCCATGGCCTTCGGCAAGGCCGCCACCGTCCTGCGCTTCCTGTTCCAGGCGATCTGTGGTCTGGCGATGTTCGTGCTGTTCGTCTGGGGTGTACAGATTCTTTGGGGTTTCAACTAATGGCTAACATTCGTACTTTGACATTTGATGCCATCATCGTTGGTGGTGGTGGTGCCGGTATGCGCGCGGCGCTGCAACTGGCTCAGGGCGGTCACAAGACTGCCGTGGTAACCAAGGTGTTCCCGACCCGCTCGCACACCGTTTCCGCCCAGGGCGGGATTACCTGCGCGATCGCCTCGGCCGACCCGAATGACGATTGGCGCTGGCACATGTACGACACCGTCAAGGGCTCCGACTACATCGGTGACCAGGACGCCATCGAGTACATGTGCTCCGTAGGGCCCGAGGCGGTATTCGAACTCGAGCACATGGGCCTGCCGTTCTCCCGTACCGAGCAGGGCCGCATCTACCAGCGTCCGTTCGGTGGCCAGTCCAAGGACTATGGCAATGGCGGCCAGGCCGCACGTACCTGTGCTGCTGCCGACCGTACCGGTCACGCGCTGCTGCACACCCTGTACCAGGGCAACATCAAGAACAACACCACCTTCCTCAACGAGTGGTATGCGGTTGACCTGGTCAAGAACCAGGACGGCGCCATCGTCGGTGTCATCGCCATCTGCATCGAAACCGGCGAGACCGTCTACATCCGCTCCAAGGCCACCGTTCTGGCCACTGGCGGCGCGGGTCGCATCTACGCTTCCACCACCAACGCCCTGATCAACACCGGTGACGGTGTCGGCATGGCGCTGCGTGCCGGCGTGCCGGTGCAGGACATGGAAATGTGGCAGTTCCACCCGACCGGTATTGCCGGTGCCGGGGTACTGGTCACCGAAGGTTGCCGTGGTGAAGGTGGCTACCTGATCAACAAGCATGGCGAACGCTTCATGGAGCGTTACGCGCCGAACGCCAAGGACCTCGCCGGTCGTGACGTCGTGGCCCGCTCCATGGTCAAGGAAATTCTCGCCGGCAACGGCTGTGGCCCTGATGGCGACCACGTGATGCTGAAGCTGGATCACCTGGGTGAAGAAGTGCTGCACAGCCGCCTGCCGGGTATCTGTGAACTGTCCAAGACCTTCGCCCACGTCGACCCGGTTACCGCTCCGGTGCCGGTAGTTCCGACCTGCCACTACATGATGGGTGGCGTGGCCACCAACATCCATGGTCAGGCCATTGCCCAGGATGCGGACGGCAACGACAGGATCATCGAAGGTCTGTTCGCCGTAGGCGAAGTGGCCTGCGTATCGGTACACGGCGCCAACCGTCTGGGCGGCAACTCGCTGCTCGACCTGGTGGTGTTCGGCCGTGCTGCCGGTCTGCACCTGGAAAGCGCACTGAAGGAAGGTATCGACTACCGCGGCGCTTCCGAGTCCGACATCGAGGCTTCGCTGTCGCGTCTGTCCGGTATCAACACCCGCACCACTGGTGAAGATGTCGCTCCGCTGCGCAAGGCACTGCAGAACTGCATGCAGAACTACTTCGGTGTATTCCGTACCGGTGAATACATGCAGAAAGGCATCAAGGAGCTGGAAGGTCTGCGTGAGCGCATCGCCAACGTCAAGATCGACGACAAGAGCAACGCGTTCAACACTGCGCGGATCGAGGCGCTGGAACTGCAGAACCTGCTGGAAGTGGCCGAGGCAACCGCCATCGCCGCTGAAGCGCGCAAGGAAAGCCGTGGCGCCCACGCCCGCGAGGACTTCGAGGAGCGTGATGACGAGAACTGGCTGTGCCACAGCATGTATCACCCGCAGACCAAGCAGCTGACCAAGCGCGCGGTCAACTTCGCACCGAAGACCGTTCCGGTGTTCGAACCTAAAGTCCGCACTTACTAAGGGGGTCCGGTATGTTGCAAGTCAGTATCTATCGTTACAACCCGGAGACCGACAAGGCTCCTTACATGCAGGACTTCCAGGTCGATACCGAAGGCAAGGACCTGATGGTGCTCGACGTCCTGCAACTGGCCAAGGAGCAGGACGCCGGTCTGGGCTTCCGTCGCGCCTGCCGTGAAGGGGTGTGCGGTTCCGACGGCATGAACATCAACGGCAAGAACGGCCTCGCTTGCATCACTCCGCTGTCCAGTGTAGTGAAGAACAACAAGCTGGTTCTGCGTCCGCTGCCAGGTTTGCCGGTAATCCGTGACCTGGTCGTCGATATGAGCATCTTCTATAAGCAGTACGAGAAGGTTCAGCCGTATCTGCAGAACGACACGCCGGCGCCGGCTATCGAGCGCCTGCAGTCGCCCGAGGAGCGGGAAAAGCTGGATGGCCTGTACGAGTGCATTCTCTGTGCATGCTGCTCCACCTCCTGCCCCTCGTTCTGGTGGAACCCGGACAAGTTCATCGGTCCTGCTGGCCTGTTGCAGGCCTACCGCTTCCTGGCGGACAGCCGTGATACCGAGACCGAGAACCGCCTGGCGGCACTGGATGATCCGTTCAGCGTGTTCCGCTGCCGTGGCATCATGAACTGCGTGAATGTCTGTCCCAAGGGTCTGAACCCGACCCGGGCCATTGGACATATCCGCAACATGCTGCTGCAAAGCGGGACCTGATCAGAGCACTTTGAAGTACGTCTGCGCCGTCCCCTGCATCAGGGGGCGGCCAGTAATTGAATTCGGGCCGCCGCTCACAAAGCTGCGGCCTGTATTATGTAGCTAAACCAACAGGGGCACCGGGTAACACCCGAACTATCTGTCGGGGCCGGCAATATTCCGGTTTCGCGGAATGTGACAGAGCAGGGCGACTGGCAGGGACAATGCCGAGACCCCATCTGACTGTTCTGCACGGATGGCAATCTGATTGCCAATTAATGGTCTTTTGCGCCAGGTGGTGTCCCCTTATAGAGGGTGACCAAGAATGCCAGACAGCGAAATGCAGCAGCTGTGGAGTACCTCTCACCTATCCGGTGGGAATGCCTCCTACGTTGAAGAGCTCTATGAGCTCTATCTGCACGATCCGAACAGTGTCGCCGAAGAATGGCGCAGCTATTTCGACAAGCTGCCCCAGCTCAATGGCTCGACTGGCTCGGACATTTCCCATTCCACCATTCGCGAGCATTTCCTGTCGCTCGCGCAGAACAACCGTCGCCCGCAGGCCGTAAGCGGCGGACAGGTCAGCAGCGAGCGTGACAAGAAGCAGGTGGGTGTGCTGCGCCTGATTCAGGCTTACCGCATGCGCGGCCACCAGGCCTCCAGCCTCGATCCGCTGGGCCTGTGGGAGCGGGAAAAAATCGCTGATCTGACGCTGGTCGAGTACGGCCTGACCGATGCCGATCTGGACACCGTGTTCCGTACCGGTGAACTGAACATCGGCAAGGAAGAAGCCCCCCTGCGGGAAATTCTCGATGCGCTGAAGTCGACCTATTGCGGTACCTTCGGTGCTGAATACATGCATATCGTCGATTCCGCCCAGCGCCGCTGGTTCCAGCAGCGTCTGGAGAGCGTGCGCGGCAAGCCGCAGCATTCGACCGAGAGCAAGCGTCACCTGCTCGAGCGCCTGACCGCCGCCGAAGGCCTGGAAAAGTACCTGGGCACCAAGTACCCGGGCACCAAGCGTTTCGGTGTGGAAGGCGGCGAGAGCCTGATCCCCATGCTCGACGAGATCATCCAGCGCTCCGGCTCCTACGGGGTCAACGAAGTCGTGCTGGGCATGGCCCACCGTGGCCGCCTCAACGTGCTGGTCAACACCCTGGGCAAGAACCCGCGTGACCTGTTCGATGAGTTCGAAGGCAAGAAGATGATCGACCTGGGCTCCGGTGACGTGAAATATCACCAGGGCTTCTCCTCCAACGTTATGACCTCCGGTGGCGAAGTGCATCTGGCGCTGTCGTTCAACCCCTCGCACCTGGAGATCGTTTCCCCGGTGGTCGAGGGCTCGGTACGCGCCCGCCAGGATCGTCGCAAGGATGCCACCGGCGACAAGGTGTTGCCGATCAGCATCCATGGCGATGCGGCCTTCGCCGGCCAGGGCGTGGTCATGGAGACATTCCAGATGTCCCAGACCCGTGCCTACAAGACCGGTGGTACCGTCCACATCGTGGTCAACAACCAGGTCGGCTTCACTACCAGCCGTCAGGAAGATGCCCGTTCCACCGAGTACTGCACCGACATCGCCAAGATGATCCAGGCGCCGATCTTCCACGTCAACGGCGACGATCCGGAAGCGGTCCTGTTCGTCACCCAGCTGGCGGTAGACTATCGCATGCAGTTCAAACGCGACGTGGTGATCGACCTGGTCTGCTACCGCCGCCGTGGTCACAACGAAGCGGACGAGCCGTCCGGCACCCAGCCGCGCATGTACGCGGTGATCAACAAGCACCCGACCACCCGCGAGATCTATGCCAGGCGCCTGGTCGAGGGCGGTGTGCTGAGCGAGGAGCAGGTGCAGGAGCGGATCGAGGAGTACCGCACCGCGCTGGATAACGGCGATCATGTAGTGAAGAGCCTGGTCAAAGAGCCCGACTCCAACTCCTTTGTCGACTGGAAGCCCTACCTGGGTCACCAGTGGACTGCGCGCCACGATACCCGTTTCGACCTCAAGACGCTGCAGGAGCTGGCCAACCGCCTGACCAACCTGCCCGACGGCCTGGTGGTCCAGCGCCAGGTGTCGAAGATCATCGAGGACCGAGTGAAGATGGCCGCCGGCGGGCTGGCGTTGAACTGGGGCTTTGCCGAGACCATGGCCTACGCCACGCTGCTGCATGAAGGTCATCCGGTGCGTATTACCGGTCAGGACGTGGGCCGCGGAACCTTCTCCCACCGTCATGCGGTGCTGCACAACCAGAAGGGCGATGGCGCCTACATCCCGCTGGCCAACCTCAGCGACAACCAGCCGCGTTTCGATATCTACGACTCGCTGTTGTCCGAAGAGGCGGTGCTGGCCTTCGAATACGGCTACGCCACCACCACGCCCAACGCGCTGGTGATCTGGGAAGCCCAGTTCGGCGACTTCGCCAACGGTGCCCAGGTGGTGATCGACCAGTTCATCACCAGCGGTGAGCACAAGTGGGGCCGGCTGTGCGGTCTGACCATGCTGCTGCCGCACGGCTATGAAGGGCAGGGTCCCGAGCACTCCTCGGCGCGCCTGGAGCGCTTCCTGCAGCTGTGCGCCGAGCAGAACATCCAGGTTTGCGTGCCGACCACACCGGCCCAGATCTACCACCTGCTGCGCCGTCAGGTGATCCGTCCGCTGCGCAAGCCGCTGGTGGTGCTGACGCCGAAATCCCTGCTGCGTCATAAACTGGCAATCTCGACCCTGGAAGATCTGGCCGAAGGGTCCTTCCAGACCGTGATCCCGGAAGCCGACGCCATCGATCCGGCGAAGGTCGACCGAGTGGTCATGTGCAGTGGCAAGGTGTATTACGATCTGCTGGAGAAGCGGCGCGCCGATGAGATCGAGAATGTCGCCATCGTCCGTATCGAACAGCTGTACCCGTTCCCGGAGGATGACCTGGCCGAGGTTCTCGCCCCTTACACCGGATTGAAGAAGGTCGTCTGGTGTCAGGAAGAGCCGATGAACCAGGGCGCCTGGTATTGCAGCCAGCATCACATGCGCCGCGTGCTGGCACAGCACAGCGTCAGCAATCTGTATCTGGACTACGCTGGACGAGAGGCTTCTGCAGCACCTGCTGGTGGCTACCCCTCCGTTCATGCCGAAGAACAAGCGAAACTCCTGCAGGACGCGCTCTACGCTTGAGCCGCTGCACAACACAGTTTATTTAAGGATTGACAATGGCGATTGAAATCAAGGCCCCTACATTCCCCGAATCGGTTGCGGACGGCACTGTTGCAACCTGGCACAAGCAACCTGGCGATGCGGTCAAGCGTGATGAGCTGATCGTTGACATCGAGACCGACAAGGTTGTGCTGGAAGTTCTGGCCGAGGCCGATGGTGTACTGGGTGATATCATCAAGGGCGAAGGCGATACCGTTCTCAGTGGTGAACTGCTGGGCACACTGAATGAGGGTGCTACTGCCGCACCGAAGGCCGAGGCCGCTCCGGCAGCCGCCGCTGCAGCTCCCGCCGCTGCTGAAGCCGAAGCCGGTGACGAGCAACTGCTGAATCCGGCTGCGCGCAAACTGGCCGAAGAAAGCGGTCTCGACCCGGCGCAGATCAAGGGCACCGGCAAGGGTGGTCGCGTGACCAAGGAAGACGTGCTCAACGCCATCGAAGCGAAGAAGTCCGCACCGGCCGCCGCCGCTGCACCAGCGGCCAAGCCCGCCGCCGCCCCTGCCTCCAGCGTGGTGCTGGGCGAAGGTGATCGCGTCGAAAAGCGTGTGCCGATGACCCGCCTGCGTGCCCGCATCGCCGAGCGCCTGGTCGAGGCGCAGTCGAGCATGGCCATGCTGACTACCTACAACGAAGTCGACATGAAGCCGGTCATGGACCTGCGCAAGAAGTACAAGGACCTGTTCGAGAAGAAGCACAATGGCGTACGCCTGGGCTTCATGTCCTTCTTCGTCAAGGCGGCCACCGAGGCGCTGAAGCGCTTCCCGGCAGTCAACGCCTCCATCGACGGCAAGGACATCGTCTACCATGGCTACCAGGATATCGGTGTAGCCGTATCCAGCGACCGCGGCCTGGTAGTACCGGTGCTGCGTAACACCGAGTTCATGAACCTGGCGCAGATTGAAGGCACCATCAGCGACTTCGGTCGCAAGGCGCGCGACGGCAAGCTGTCCATGGAAGAGATGACCGGTGGCACCTTCACCATTTCCAATGGCGGTGTGTTCGGCTCCCTGCTGTCCTCGCCGATCGTGAACCCCCCGCAGGCCGCGATTCTCGGCATGCACAAGATCCAGGAGCGCCCGATGGCCGTTGATGGCCAGGTGGTGATCCGGCCGATGATGTATCTGGCGCTGTCCTACGACCACCGCCTGATCGATGGCAAGGAGGCGGTCAGCTTCCTGGTGGCGATCAAGGAGCTGCTGGAAGATCCGGCTCGCATGCTGTTGGACATCTGACCGCAGCAACTGGTTTTAACGCGTCAAGCGGCAGGCTGCCGGTAGTCCTACCGGCAGCTTGGGATACATAGCTGCAAACAGAGGAATTGGTTTATGAGCGACAAATTTGATGTAGTGGTCATCGGCGCCGGTCCGGGGGGCTACGTAGCCGCCATCCGTGCTGCCCAACTGGGTCTGAAAACCGCCTGTATCGAGAAGTATCAGGGCAAGGATGGCAAGTTGGCGCTGGGCGGCACCTGCCTGAACGTGGGTTGCATTCCTTCCAAGGCATTGCTCGACAGCTCCTGGAAATACCACGAAGCAAAGGATGCATTCCAGGTCCATGGCATCTCCACCGGCGAAGTGGCGATGGATGTGTCGACCATGATTGGTCGCAAGGATCAGATCGTCAAGAACCTCACCGGCGGTGTTGCCGGTCTGCTCAAGGCCAATGGCGTTACCGTCTACCAGGGCCACGGCAAGCTGCTGGCTGGCAAGCAGGTTGAAGTCACCAAGGAAGACGGCAGCAGCGAAGTGCTGGCGGCTGAGAACGTGATCCTGGCTTCCGGTTCGCGTCCGGTCGAGATTCCCCCGGCGCCGGTTGACCAGAAAGTCATCGTCGACTCCACCGGTGCACTGGACTTCCAGTCCGTTCCCAAGCGCCTGGGTGTGATCGGTGCTGGTGTGATCGGCCTGGAACTGGGCTCGGTATGGTCGCGCCTGGGTGCCGAAGTGACCGTTATCGAAGCCCTGGACAAGTTCCTGCCGGCTGCCGACGAGCAGCTGTCCAAGGAAGCGCTGAAGATCTATACCAAGCAAGGTCTGAATGTGTTGCTGGGCGCTCGCGTGACCGGCAGTGAAGTCAAGGGTGAGGAAGTCACCGTCAAGTTCACTGACGCCAAGGGCGACCAGGAACAGACCTTCGACCGTCTGATCGTCGCTGTCGGCCGTCGCCCGGTCACCACCGACCTGCTGGCCGCCGACTCCGGCGTTACCCTGGACGAGCGCGGTTATGTCTTCGTTGACGACCATTGCGGCACTTCGGTGCCGGGCGTGTACGCCATCGGTGACGTGGTACGCGGCCTGATGCTGGCCCACAAGGCCTCGGAAGAGGGCGTTGTGGTAGCTGAACGCATCGCCGGTCACAAGGCGCAGATGAACTACGATCTGATCCCGTCGGTTATCTATACTCATCCGGAAGCTGCCTGGGTCGGCAAGAATGAGCAGCAGCTGAAAACCGAAGGCGTTGACATCAACGTCGGCGTGTTCCCCTTCGCTGCCAGCGGCCGCGCCATGGCCGCCAACGACACCGCCGGTTTCGTCAAGATCATTGCCTGCGCCAAGAGCGATCGGGTCCTGGGTGTACACGTGATCGGCCCCAGCGCCGCAGAACTGGTACAGCAGGGCGCCATCGCCATGGAATTCGGTACCAGTGCCGAAGACCTGGGCATGATGGTTTTCGCTCACCCGACCATGTCGGAAGCGATGAAGGAAGCTGCTCTGGCAGTGAACGGCCACGCCATTCACATCGCCAACCGCAAGAAGCGCTAAGCACGCCTCCCCGGACCGCCGGCACCTCTGCACAACGGATGTGCCGGCGGCCCGGTTGCCGATTCACAAGGCAAGGTCGAAGGATCGACCAGCACCCCCTGCGGGTGACTCGGGTATGCAGGGACTACGGTCCGGCAGCCTGATCGGTGACAGCGGCGCAGTACCGCCGCTGTTATGAAATTCATACGAACAACGGTACAAATGAATGAACCTTCACGAATATCAGGGGAAGCAGCTGTTCGCTGAGTACGGCCTTCCTGTCTCCAAGGGCATCGCTGTCGACACTCCCGAAGCAGCTGCCGAAGCCTGTGACACCATTGGTGGTTCCGAGTGGGTGGTCAAGGCCCAGGTTCACGCCGGTGGTCGCGGCAAGGCCGGTGGTGTGAAGCTGGTCAAGAGCAAGGAAGACGCCAAGGCCTTCGCCGAGCAGTGGCTGGGCAAGCGTCTGGTGACCTACCAGACAGACGCCAACGGCCAGCCGGTTTCCAAGATCCTGGTGGAATCCTGCACTGATATCGATCAGGAGCTGTACCTGGGTGCCGTAGTCGATCGCTCCACCCGTCGTATCGTATTCATGGCCTCCACCGAAGGTGGTGTCGAGATCGAGAAGGTCGCCGAGGAAACTCCCGAGAAGATCCTCAAGGCCACCATCGACCCGCTGGTTGGTCCGCAGCCCTACCAGGGCCGTGACCTGGCTTTCCAACTGGGCCTGAAGGGCGACCAGATCAAGCAGTTCACCAACATCTTCGTCGGTCTGGGCAAGCTGTTTGCCGACTACGACCTGGCGCTGCTGGAAATCAACCCGCTGGTGATCAAGAAAGACGGCAACCTGCACTGCCTGGACGCCAAGATCAACATCGACGCCAACGCACTGTACCGTCAGCCGAAGCTGCGCGCCATGCACGATCCGTCCCAGGACGACGCGCGTGAAGCCCATGCCGCCAAGTTCGAACTGAACTACGTGGCCCTGGACGGCAACATCGGTTGCATGGTCAACGGTGCCGGTCTGGCCATGGGTACCATGGACATCGTCAACCTGCACGGCGGCAAGCCGGCCAACTTCCTCGACGTAGGTGGTGGCGCGACCAAGGAACGTGTGACTGAAGCGTTCAAGATCATCCTATCCGACAGCAATGTGGCCGCGGTTCTGGTCAACATCTTCGGTGGTATCGTACGTTGCGACATGATTGCCGAAGGCATCATCGGCGCGGTCAAGGATGTAGGCGTCAAGGTGCCGGTAGTGGTGCGTCTGGAAGGCAACAACGCCGACCTGGGTGCCAAGGTACTGGCTGAAAGTGGTCTGAACATCATCGCAGCAACCAGTCTGACCGACGCTGCAGTACAGGTCGTCAAAGCGGCGGAGGGCAAGTAATGAGCATCCTGATCGACAAGAACACCAAGGTAATCTGCCAGGGCATCACTGGCTCCCAGGGTTCCTTCCACACCGAACAGGCCATCGCCTACGGCACCCAAATGGTCGGCGGCGTGACCCCGGGCAAGGGTGGTACCGAGCACCTGGGCCTGCCGGTCTTCAATACCGTTCGTGAAGCGGTTGAAGCCACTGGCGCCGACGCCTCCGTGATCTACGTTCCGGCTCCGTTCTGCAAGGACTCCATCCTGGAAGCCGCCAACGCCGGTATCAAGCTGATCGTGTGCATCACCGAAGGTATCGCTACCCTCGACATGCTGGATGCCAAAGTCAAGTGCGACGAGCTGGGCGTACGCCTGATCGGGCCCAACTGCCCGGGCGTCATCACCCCCGGCGAGTGCAAGATCGGCATCATGCCTGGTCACATCCACCTGCCGGGCAAGGTGGGCATCGTTTCCCGCTCCGGCACCCTGACCTACGAAGCGGTCAAGCAGACCACTGACGCCGGTTTCGGTCAGTCCAGCTGCGTCGGTATCGGTGGCGACCCGATCCCTGGCTCCAACTTCATCGATATCCTGAAGCTGTTCCAGGAAGACCCGCAGACCGAAGCCATCGTCATGATCGGTGAGATCGGCGGTAGCGCTGAAGAAGAAGCCGCAGCCTTCATCAAGGCCAATGTGACCAAGCCGGTGGTCTCCTACATCGCTGGTGTGACTGCTCCGGCAGGCAAGCGCATGGGTCATGCCGGCGCGATCATCTCCGGCGGCAAGGGTACGGCCGACGAGAAGTTCGCCGCACTGGAAGATGCAGGCGTCAAGACCGTCCGCTCGCTGGCCGAAATCGGCAAGGCGCTGTCGGAGCTGACCGGCTGGGAAATGAAGTAATTCCCCGCTGATGTGCAGACAAAACCCCGCTTCGGCGGGGTTTTGTCATTTTTGGTTCATGATGTGACCGCCAGCGTCCCTTTTGCTCATACGCATGTTTATAATGCCCGCATTGCTGTCTGTACCGGGCAGTCCCTGACAGAAGAACATCAATGAAGACACTATCGCCGGCCAATATCGTGGCCCTCGGTTTCATGACCTTCGCCCTGTTTCTGGGCGCGGGCAACATCATTTTCCCGCCCAGTGCCGGCCTGCTGGCGGGCGATAATCGCTGGCCCACGGCGCTGGGCTTTCTGCTGACCGCGGTGGGCCTGCCGTTGCTTACCCTGGTCGCTCTGGCGCGGGTGGGTGGTGGTATCCAGGAGCTGACCGCGCCGCTGGGCAAGCTGCCTGGGCTGATCCTGGCCATCCTGGTCTATCTTTCCATCGGGCCGCTGTTCGCCACCCCGAGAACCGCCGTGGTCTCCTATGAAGTGGGAGTGGTCGGCCTGGTGGGTGACAGCTGGCAGACATTGCTGATCTATTCATTGGTGTACTTTGCCGTGGTGCTGTACCTGGCCCTGAGGCCCGGACGCCTGGTGGATAACATCGGCAAGCTGATCACCCCGATACTGTTGCTGGCCTTGGTGATTCTCGGTATGGCCGCCCTGTTGTTCCCGGCGGGAGAGGTTGGCGAGGCAGCGCGGGGCTATCGGGAGAATCCGCTGATTGAGGGGGTTCTGCAAGGCTACCTGACCATGGATGCGTTGGGTGCGCTGGTGTTCGGTGTGGTGATCACCCGCGCCATTCGTGATCGCCAGGTGCAGGAAACCCATGTGGTGACCCGCTACACGATCACCGCATCGGTGATCGCCGCCCTCGGGCTGGCCCTGGTCTATCTGGCGTTGTTTCAACTGGGGGCTACCAGCAGCTCGCTGGTAGAGCCGGGCGCTAACGGTGGACAGATTCTGGCCGCCTTCGTCCAGTATCGTTTTGGCACGGCGGGCAGCCTGCTGCTGGCGGTGGTGATCACCCTGGCATGTCTGACCACCGCGGTGGGGCTGATATCGGCCTGCGGCGCGTTTTTCAGTCGTGAATTCCCGGTCAGCTACCAACAGGTGGTCTGGGTATTCACCATCTTCTGCATGGCGGTGGCCAATCAGGGGCTGGACAGCCTGATCCAGGTTTCCATTCCGGTGCTGGTGGGCCTGTATCCACTGGCTATAGTATTGGTATGTCTTGGCCTGTTCCTGCCGGGTTGGCAGCGGCCGCAGAATATCATGCGACCGGTGATGCTGGTCGCCTTGCTGTTCGGCATCATCGACGGTCTCAAGGCCGCCGGCTTCATCGAGCGCGACACCGCCTGGATGAGTGGCTTGCCGCTCGCTTCGTTGGGGCTGGGCTGGCTGGTGCCGGCCATCGTCACCTTGGTCATTGCCGTTGTCGTCGATCAACTGCGCTACGGCAAGCTGCGCAGCGCATGAGTGCCTTGAAAGGAGCGCAATGAACGATCTTCTGCACGCCGAATCGCTCTGGCTGAACCTCACCGCCTTTGGCTGGTTCATGTTCTGCTGGATCGGCTACACCCGCTACGCCTGGCACAAGGGCAGGGATACGCCCTGCCTGGCGAGTGTTCTGCACCTGTATCGCAAGGACTGGATGAGCCGGCTGCTGCTGCGTGAACAGCGTATCGCCGATGCCAGCCTGATCAGCAACCTGGAGCGCAATACCTCATTTTTCGCCTCCAGCACCCTGCTGATCGTCGCTGGTCTGATCACCGTGATGGGGGCGACGGACCGGGCCCAGAGCCTGCTGCAGGACCTGCCATTCGTGGCGGCGGTCAGTCGTGAAGTCTCGGAAGTGAAGCTGCTGGCGATGCTGGGCATCTTCGTCTATGCGTTCTTCACCTTTTCCTGGGCGATGCGCCAGTACAATTTCGCTTCAGTGTTGTTCGGTTCGGCTCCGCTGGTGGGGGAGAAGCATGTCAGCGAGATCGAGCGCAAGGCCTTCGCCAGCCGGGCGGCCAAGGTGCTGTCCAAGGCAGCCCATTCCTTCAACCTGGGACTGCGTTCCTACTACTTCGCGCTGGCGATGCTCTGCTGGTTCATCAATCCCTGGGTGTTCATGGGGATGACCGCGGGCGTGGTATATGTGCTGTACCGCCGAGAATTCAAATCCACCGTGCTGGAAGTGTTGATGGCGACACCGGCGCAGTTTCCCGAATCGCCGCCAGCCCCGGAGCAGTAGCTGCAGAGACAATACCGGCCGCAGAAGCGGCCGGTATTGTCGTGGGGATACAGCAAGGTGCGGGAGGTTATTCGCCGTTCATGCGCTGGCTCAGATCGTCCCGTGCCTCAGCGGCGGCATCCTTGGCCTGCTGGCCTTTCTCCTGCAGATAATCAGTGGAATCATCGTAGGCTTCACTGATCCTGTCGCCGGCTGCGTCCAGGTTCTCCTGGATGCGTTCACCGGTGGTCGGCTCGTCATTGAACGTCTGGTCGGCTTTCTGCTCGATGGCATCACCGGTGCTTTCCATGGCATCACCGACATTATCCATCGCATCGGACATGGACTCGCGAGCTGACTCCATCTTGTCTTCCGGCTGGTCCTGGCAGGCTGCCAGCAAACCGATACTGGCCATGAGAATGGCTGTTGCGCAAAGCTTTTTCATCTGATTCTCCAAGTGATGATTCACTGCTTGGTTAGTCCGGCGTAAGCGGCAAGAGTTCCCGCTTCGCTACACCAAGCGTAGTAGATTCATGCTGGTCTGTTAAAATCTGCGGTTTTGCATTCCGGTGGGCCTGATATGAGTATTGAACAACGCGCACGCAATTTCCTTTCCGTGCTGCGCCATTGCCAGGTGCTTGGCATGACGGTGGAGCAGGCCGATGAGAACGGGCTGGTGATCAAGCTGCCCTATAGCGAGCTCATTGTCGGCAACCCGGTGACCGGGGTGGTGCACGGCGGTGCCATCACCACCTTGATGGACAGCTGCTGCGGCATTTCCACGGTCTGCTATCTGGACGAGTTCGAGATCTGCCCGACGCTGGACCTGCGTATCGACTACATGCATCCGGCCGAACCGGGGGCGCCGATCTTCGGTTTTGCCGAATGCTACCGGGTCACACCCACAATCATCTTCACCCGCGGTGTGGCCTACCAGAACAGCCGTGAGGAGCCGTTGGCGCATGTGGTCGGCACCTTCATGCGCATGGGCAAGGGTTCACTGGACCTGAACCGGTCGCCGCGCACAGCAGGAGGTGCGGCATGAACCCGCAGATCGAGCAATTGGTACGCGATGCCCACCAGACCGGTGACTACCGGCCGCTGATTGAGCAGATTCCCTATGCGCGGATGATCGGCATGCGTGTCCTGCGCCTGGGTGAGGAGATGGTCTTTCATCTGCCGATCAGCAAGGACAACATCGGCAATCCGGTATTGCCGGCGCTGCACGGCGGTGTGCTGGCCGGGTTCATGGAGCTGGCGGCCATGCTGCACCTGATGGTCAGCATGAACAGTCCGAGCTTTCCCAAGATCATCGATTTTTCCGTGGATTATCTGCGAGCGGGTTTGTCGCGTGACACCTATGCGACCTGTCAGGTATGGCGTCAGGGGCGGCGAGTGGGTAATGTGGCGATTACCGCGTGGCAAACACGTTCGGATGAGCCGGTGGCCACGGCGCGGGCGCACTTCAAGCTGGATTGAGCCGGCTCGGCTAACCACAGGAGAGGTCAGGACATGGAAGCCTTGTTGATACTGGTCGGGGCAGTGCTGTTGGCCCTGGGTTGGCTGTGGCTGGTGATCGCCGCGGTGCGCCTGTCGGTCGGCAGGATGCTGCTGGCGCTGGTTTGCGCGCCGCTGACCCTGGTGCTGCGCGGTCTGGGCTATCCGCTATGGCCACGCCTGCTGTTGCTGTGTGGTCTACTGGGGCTGGCCACCGGTGCCGTGCTGTTGCACATCAATCATCCCGAACGCCTGCAGCTGCTGTTGTCCGGTCGTTGGGCGGCGGAGCCGGAGACCGGCAGCGACCTGCGCGGCACCATCATGGGCCAGCCGTTCGCACCGAACCGGATTGTCTGGCGCGGCGAGGACCTGGTATTCGAGGAAGGGCCTCCCGACCGGGTCCGGCGCTCACTGACCATCCGCTTTGGCAATGCCCGTGAACTGCTGCGCACTCCGCTTATCGAACGCCTGCCCGGTGATCAGGGCCCCTGGCCGGAGCTGATCCTGCGTTGGCATACCGGCGCGCTTTCCGAACCCGGACTGCGCCGGGTGGCGCGGGACTACAGCCTGAGCCTGGACTTCGCCAAGCCGGTTGCCGGCAGGGTCGAGGGGCGTATTCATCTGCACTTGCCCACCATTCACAGCACCTGGCTGACCGGCCAGTTGCTGTTGTCTTCCACACCGGACTGGTTGCTGGAGCGCGAACGAGCCGAGCGCAGCGTGCGCTATTCCCGGCGCGATGAGCCGGCTGCCACCGAGCCAGCGCCGGCCTCGCCGGCAGCTGCGCAATGGCAGGAATTGAGCCTGCTGGCGTTGCTGGACGAGCCCGAGCTGTTCAATGACACACTGGTGCGTCTGACTACCTGGTCGGGGCGGGTGCACCAGGGCCGTTTCAAGCAACTGAGTAGCGAAAAGCGCCTGATCCTGTCCCAGGAGCGTGGCTCGGACCAGGTCGAGCTGCATTTCCATCCACTGGATATCCGCCAGATCGAGCAACGCGGCTTGCAATGAAGCGTCAACAGGCCCTGTCGACTTGAAATCCGCCAACAGTATCCCCATCAACAGCTCATCTGCCCGGCTGTAGCCGGGTGAACATCCGTTGTGAAACATGGAGATACTGCCAACATGACCGTGGAAGCCCAGAAGGAAACGCTCGGATTTCAGACCGAGGTGAAGCAGCTGCTGCACCTGATGATCCATTCGATGTACTCGAACAAGGAGATCTTTCTCCGCGAGCTGATTTCCAACGCGTCGGACGCCTCGGACAAGCTGCGTTTCGAGGCCATCGCCAGGCCTGAACTGCTGGAAAGCGAGCCCAACCTGCGTATCCGCATCAGCGCTGACGAGCAGGCCAACACCCTGACCATCGAGGATAACGGCATCGGCATGTCCCGTGATGAGGTCATCAGCCACCTGGGTACCATCGCCAAGTCCGGCACCGCCAGCTTCATGCAGCAACTGACCGGCGACCAGAAGAAGGATGCCCAGCTGATCGGACAGTTCGGTGTCGGCTTCTACAGTGCCTTCATCGTTGCCGACCGGGTCGAGGTGTTCACCCGCCGCGCCGGTCTCGGCGCCAATGAAGGGGTGCGCTGGGAGTCTGCCGGCGAGGGCGACTTCACCATCGAGAATATCGACAAGCCCGAGCGCGGCACCCGCATCGTTCTGCACCTCAAGGCGGACGAGAAGGAGTTCGCCGACGGCTGGCGCCTGCGCAATGTCATCAAGAAGTACTCCGATCACATTTCCCTGCCGATCGAACTGCCCAAGCAGCACTTCGGCGAGGAACAGGACAAGCCCACCGAGATCGAGTGGGAAAGCGTCAACCGCGCCAGCGCGCTGTGGACCCGTCCGCGTACCGAGGTCAAGGAAGAGGAATACCAGGAGTTCTACAAGCACGTCTCCCATGACTTCGAGGACCCGCTGAGCTGGAGCCACAACAAGGTCGAGGGCAAGCTGGAATACACCAGCCTGCTGTACGTGCCGGGCCGCGCACCCTTCGATCTGTACCAGCGTGAAGCGCCGCGCGGGCTGAAGCTCTACGTGCAGCGGGTGTTCATCATGGATGACGCCGAGCAGTTCCTGCCGCTGTACCTGCGCTTCATCAAGGGTGTGGTCGACTCCAACGACCTGTCGCTGAACGTCTCCCGGGAGATCCTGCAGAAGGACCCGGCCATCGACAGCATGAAGTCGGCGCTGACCAAGCGCGTGCTGGACATGCTGGAGAAGCTGGCGAAGAACGACGCCGAGAAGTACGCCACCTTCTGGAAGGCCTTCGGCAGTGTGATGAAGGAAGGCCCGGCGGAAGACTTTGCCAACCGCGAGAAGATCGCCGGCCTGCTGCGTTTCGCCTCCACCGCGCAGCCCGACGATAGCGAAGTGGTCAGCCTGGATGCCTACATCGAGCGCATGCAAGAAGGCCAGGACAAGATCTACTACCTGACCGGTGAGCGCTACAACCAGGTCAAGAACAGCCCGCACCTGGAGATCTTCCGCAAGAAGGGCATCGAGGTGCTGCTGCTGACCGACCGTATCGACGAGTGGCTGATGAGCCACCTGAGCGAGTACAAGGACAAGCAGTTCGTCGACGTGGCCCGTGGTGATCTGGACCTGGGCAAGCTGGAAGGCGAAGAAGACAAGCAGGCCCAGGAAGAGGTGGCCAAGGCCAAGGCGGACTTGATCGAGCGGGTCAAGAAGGTGCTGGCCGACAGCGTGGATGAGGTCAAGGTCTCGCACCGCCTCACCGATTCGCCGGCGGTGCTGGTGATCAACGAGGATGGCATGGGCCTGCAGATGCGCAAGATCCTCGAAGCCACCGGGCAGAAGGCGCCGGACAGCAAGCCGATCCTGGAGATCAACCCGGCGCACCCGCTGCTGGAAAAACTCGACCAGGAGCAGGACGAGGACCGCTTCGCCGACCTGACCCACATCCTCTTCGACCAGGCCGCTCTGGCCGCCGGCGAAGCCCTGCAGGACCCGGGCAGCTATGTGCGTCGGCTCAACGCGCTGCTGGTTGAACTGAGCAAGTAATATCGCTGTACCGACAACGCCCGGTGTGGACTTCATACCGGGCGTTGTCGTTTCTGCATGCCCTGCAAAACACCATCATTGCGAGCCCGTAGGGCGCTGCAATCTATGGGCGTTGATATGCTCCGCGTAGGGCCGTGGGGGACACCCGCCCCATCCCTACGCGCACCCCGCCATCCATGGCGCTCGTCTACGGCCGTCCCTGGCCGCAGACGGTTCTGCAATGGCGGCTGGTCACCACGGCCTGAGACGTCGGAGTATCACTCCCTGGGGGGGTAGCGCGCCTGCGCTACGCCGGACGAAACTGCCAGCCATTTTCCAAGTGGCATCTTCTTGACTATGCTGTGCCGATCACTTTCGGCTCAGGAATCTCCCATGAAACGCATTCTCGGTACTTTGCTCATGGCCGGCAGCGCAGGGCTGGTGCAGGCGCAGATGGTCACCCAGACCGTGGACTATCAGATCGACGGCGAGACCTACCAGGGCATGCTGGTGTACGACGACGCGGTCACCGATACGCGCCCCGGGCTGTTGATGGTGCCGAACTGGATGGGTGTTACCGAGAATGCGGCGAAGAAGGCCTTCCGCGCTGGCGGTTCGGACTATATCGTGTTCATTGCCGATATGTACGGCAAGGATATCCGCCCGGCCAACGCCGAGGAGGCGGGCAAGGCCGCTGGTCTGGTCCGCTCCGACCGGGCGGTGATGCGCAAGCGGGTCAACGCGGCGCTGGAGGCATTCAAGTCCCAGGCAGGCGAAGTCGCGCTGGATACCCGTCGCCTCGGTGCCACCGGTTTCTGTTTCGGCGGCACCACGGTGCTGGAGCTGGCCCGTTCGGGTACGCGGATCGGCGGTGTGGTGTCCTTCCATGGCAACCTGGATACGCCGGAGCCGGCCGATGGCCGGGCGATCGAGATGCCACTGCTGGTGCTGCATGGCGCCGATGACCCCTATGTGCCGCCGGAGCAGGTTGCTGCCTTCGAGAACGAGATGCGCGAAGCGAAGGTCGCCGACTGGCAACTGATCAGTTATGGCGGCGCCGTGCATTCGTTCACCGACCCCACGGCGAACATGCCGGGCCAGGCGCAATACGACGAGCGCACGGCAGGGCGGGCATTTGCGCAAATGCGAATGTTTTTCAATGAGGCTCTGGAAGCTGGTACTATTTCGACACAACCACAGCCAAACAATCCCTAGCTGATTGATTCTCCGTTTGTCACACTTCGGCATAATCCGATTGCGATAATCAGCGGTCGGGGTTGAACCGAAGGAATCATTGGATGATGAAGTTGATCAGCAGCGCGCAGCGTTGGCTATTGTGCTGCGCTGCCGGCGGTATTCTTGCCCTGCCGGTATTGGCGGAGGAGGGGACGTTCCAGGTCACTGCTGAGCCGGTTCGGGAAATTCGCGTGGCCAGCCGGATCGAGGCGTTGGGTACGCTGTATGCCAATGAAACAGCAGTGCTGGCGGCCAATCTCACTGAAACCATTTCCCGGATCGACTTCACCGACGGCCAGCGGGTCAAGGCTGGCGATATCCTGGTGGCGCTGACCAATCGCGAGCAACTGGCCCAACTCGATGAGGCACGCACCAGTGTGGCGGATGCCGAGCGCCAGCTGGAGCGTGCCAGGCAGTTGATCGCCGCCAACCATGTATCGCGCCAGGAACTGGATGACCGCACCCGTGAATACAATATTGCCCAGGCGCGGCTGCGGGCGGTGGAGGCGCGTCTGGCCGACCGGCTGATTCGCGCGCCGTTCGACAGCGTGGTCGGGCTGCGCCAGGTCAGTGTCGGCACCCTGCTGACCCCAGGCATGCCGGTGGCGACCCTGCACGACGACAGCGTGATGAAGCTGGATTTCAGCGTGCCGGAGCTACGCCTGGCGGACCTGCAACCGGGGCAGCGGGTGATCGCCAGCAGCCGTGCCTTCGTCGATGAACTGTTCGAAGGCGAGATCGCGGTACTGGATAACGAAGTCGACCCGGTTACCCGGTCGATCCGCGTGCGTGCGCTGATCCCCAATGCCGATGGCCTGCTGCGTCCGGGCATGCTGATGCGGGTGCTGGTCGAGGGTGAGCAGCGCCAGGCGCTGGTGATCCCCGAGGGGGCGTTGCTGCCGTTGGGCAAGCAGCAGTTCGTCATGGTGGTGACCGAGCGTGATGGTGAGACTGTCGCCGGACGCCTGGAAGTGCAGATCGGCGAGCGCAGTGCCGGGATGGTCGAGGTGCTGGAGGGGCTGAGCAAGGATCAGCAGGTCATCACCCACGGCAATTTCCGGGTCAGTCCCGGCCAGCCGATCGAGCTCAAGGTGGCCGAGGAAGTCCTGCCGTGATTCTCTCCGATACCGCTGTCCTGCGTCCGGTATTCGCCACTGTCGTCTCATTGCTGCTGATCATCTTCGGCCTGGTGGCGTACCAGACCCTGCCGCTGCGCGAATATCCCGACATCGACCCGCCCATCGTCACCATCGATACCACCTATCGCGGCGCCTCGGCCAGCATCATCGACTCCCAGGTGACGCAGATCATTGAGGAGAACATTGCCGGTATCGAGGGTGTGGAGTACATCGAGTCGAGAAGCGAGGATGGCCGCTCGCAGATCACCGTGCGCTTTTCCATCGACCGCGATGTCAGCGAGGCGGCCAACGATGTGCGCGACCGGGTATCGAGAATCCTGCCGGACCTGCCGGTGGAGGCCGATCCGCCGGAGATCGAGAAGCTGGACGCCAACCAGGAGGTGGTGGTGTGGTGGAATCTCAACAGCGACCGCATGTCGGTGCCGGAGCTGACCGACTATGCCGAGCGCTATCTGGTCGACCGTTTTTCCAATCTCAAGGGCGTGGCGCGGGTGCGGGTTGGCGGCGCGCAGCCCTGGGCCATGCGCGTGTGGCTGGATGCCGAGTTGCTCGCCGCGCACAACCTGACCGTGGATGACGTGGAGCAGGCGCTGCGCCAGGAGAACGTCGAGCTGCCGGCCGGCAGTATCGAGTCGGTCGACCGCCAGTTCACCGTGCGCGTGCAGCGCGCCTTCAGTACCGCCGAGGATTTCGCCCAGTTGGTGGTCGCCCGCGGCGCGGACAATCACCTGGTGCGCCTGCGCGATGTAGCCCTGGTCGAGCGTGGTACCGAGGAGCAGCGCAGCCTGTTCCGTGGCAACGGCGTGCCCATGGTCGGTATCGGTCTGGAGCGCCAGTCCACCGCCAACACCCTGGAAATCTCCCGTTCCGCAGCGCAACTGGCGCAGCAGCTGAATACGACCCTGCCCGAAGGCATGCGCCTGAGCCCGAGTTTCGACAGTTCGATCTTCATCGAGGGCGCGATCAAGGAGGTCTACCGAACCCTGGCCATCGCCCTGGTGCTGGTGGTGCTGGCGATCTTCCTGTTTCTCGGCAGCCCGCAGGCGGTGCTGGTGCCGGCCATCACCCTGCCGGTGTCGATGACCGCCACCTTCATCGCGCTGATGGTATTCGGCTTCACGGTGAACCTGCTGACCCTGCTGGCGCTGGTGCTGGCCATTTCGCTGGTGGTGGATGACGCCATCATCGTGCTGGAGAATATTCGCCGGCGCATCGACGAGGAGGGCGAGACGCCCTTGGTGGCGGCGTTTCGCGGTACCCGACAGGTCGGCTTTGCGGTGGTGTCGACCACTCTGGTGCTGATTGCGGTGTTCGTGCCCATTGCCTTTCTCAGTGGCGATGTCGGCAAGCTGTTCGCTGAGTTCGCCCTGACCATGGCGGCGGCGGTGGTGTTCTCCAGCTTCGTGGCGCTGACCCTGTCGCCGGCGCTGGCCTCGAAGATCCTGCGCCGCAGCGACGACAACCACCGCCTGGTGCGCACCGTCGACTGGACGCTGCAACGCAGCCGGAATCTCTACGGCAGGGTACTGCAGCTGGCGCTGCGGTTGCGCTGGCTGACCGTGCTGCTGTTCGCCGGGCTGTCGGTACTGAGCGTATGGCTGATCACCTTGCTGCCCAACGAATATACCCCGATCGAGGATCGCGGGGTGTTCATGATCATGGTCAACGGTCCGGAGGGCGCCACCTACGACTACATGGTCGAGTACATGGACGAGATCGAGTCGCGGGTGCTGGACCTGGTCGAGAGTGGCGAGGTGTCGCGCATCATGGTACGCGCGCCGCGCTCGTTCGGTGCCATCACCACCTTCAACACCGGCATGCTCAACGTCGTGCTCAACGACTGGGCGGACCGCCGGCCGGCCACCGAGATCATCGAGGAGCTGCGCGAGCGCTTCACCGACCTGTCCGGGGTGCGCATCATCCCGATCATGCGCCAGGGTTTCGGTGCCGGGCGCGACCAGCCGTTCCAGCTGGTGATAGGGGGCGCTGGCACCTACCAGGAGCTGGCCGAGTGGCGGGACATCCTGCTGGACAAGCTGGCCCAGGACAATCCGGGCCTGATCAATATCGACACCGACTACAAGGAAACCCAGCCGCAGCTGGAGGTGCATATCGACTACGACCGGGCAGCGGCGCTCGGCGTCAACATCAACACCATCGGCCGCACCCTGGAGACCATGCTCGGCTCACGGCGGGTGACCACCTACCTGGATGATGGCGAGGAATACGACGTGATCCTCGAGTCCGAGAAGCTGGACAAGCGCACGCCGTCGAGCATGAACAACATCTACGTGCGCTCGGCCACCAGCGGTGCATTGATTCCGTTGTCGAACCTGATCACCGTCGAGGAATACGCCGGCTCCACCAACCTCAACCGCTACAACCGCAACCGCGCCATCACCATCGACGCATCCATGCTGCCGGGCCTGGCGCTGGGCGATGCGCTGGACCATGTCGAGCAACTGGCGCGGGATAACCTGCCGGAAACCCTGGTGATCGGCTACAAGGGCCAGTCGCTGGACCTGCGCAATGCCGGTGGCTCGATGAAGTTCGTCTTCATGCTCGGCGCGCTGGTGATCTTCCTGGTGCTGGCGGCGCTGTTCGAGAGCTTCGTGCATCCGCTGGTGATCATGCTCGGCGTGCCGATGGCCATTGGCGGCGGGCTTATCGGCCTGTGGCTGACCGGCAACAGCTTGAATCTGTACAGCCAGATCGCGTTGCTGATGCTGATCGGCCTGGCGGCGAAGAACGGGATTCTGATCGTCGAGTTCGCCAACCAGCTGCGTGATGCCGGGCGCAGTTTCGATGAGGCGCTGGTGCAGGCCAGTATCCTGCGCCTGCGGCCGATCCTGATGACCGGGGTGACCACCATCGCCGGCGCCATACCACTGATCCTGGCCTCCGGCGCGGGCGCTGAAACCCGCTCGGTGATCGGTATCGTGGTGGTGTGGGGGGTGGCGGTATCCATGTTCGTGACGCTGATCCTGATCCCGGTGTTGTACAGTCTGCTGGCGCGCAGAACCGGTTCTCCCCAGGCGGTCAGGCGGCAGCTGGAGCAGGAGTCGCAGTCCGGGCTGGGCGGCTGAAACAACTGGAAACAGGCCATTCACCAGATTGATGGCGAAGGTGTGGTGTTGGTCGTGGGCGGGTGCGGGCTGCGTATTCTCTGGCGTCGAGGGCCGATTGGCACCTCCTGTCGTGGCCTGCAGGCGCTTCCGGCAGCGGTTGGGGCAGCGCTTGCCAGGGCAGGCTCATGCAGACTTTCCCGTTGCCTTGCATAATGGCTTGAGCCTAGGCCTTCGAGGTTGGCGGGCCGAATAATAAATCCAATAAAAAGCCACGGAGTCTGTCATGTCCAAACCCGAATTGCCCGGATGGCGCTGGGGACCATTCACTTTCCGCCTGCCTTTCTACCATACCCGCCTGTATTGGCCCGAGGCCTTGCAGGGGCTGTTCGTTGCCGCTGCCACTGGCCTGTCGCTGGTACCGCTGATGACCATGTTCTTCGGTCTGAGTTTCGAGGAAGCGGTGGCGCTGTCGATGCTGCATTCGATCCTGATCGGTTCGGCGCTGATCTTCTTCGGCGAGCCCTATGCGCCGGGCTGGATCACACCGGCCTTGCCGCTGGTGCTGGCTTTCGTACTGGGCAGTTACGAGGACCCTGTTCTGCGCTTTCAGGCGATGACGGCGATATCGCTGAACTTCGCCCTGTTGCTGTTCATTCTCGGTGTCTCCGGGTTGGGCAAGAAGTTCGTGCTCTGGCTTCCCGATACACTCAAGGCCGGTATCATTCTTGGTGCTGCCATTGCTGCCCTCAAGCGTGTGTTCATCGATGATGCCGAGCGCTTTCTGCTGCAACAGCCGGTCATCACCACGCTGGCCTGTGCGGTGTGTCTGATATTCGCCTTTTCGCTGCCGATGGCCCGGCTGAAGGAGAAATATCACCTGGTAGCCCTTATCGGGGCGATGGGGCTGCTGCCGGGCTTTCTGCTGGCGGCACTGGTCGGCCCGCTGGTGGGGGAGGTCAGCTATGAGATCGAGTGGGGCATCCTGATCCCGCCGGTGGGCGACCTGTGGTTGAAGGTATCGCCCTTTGCGATCGGCTGGCCGAGTGCCGAGATGTTCATCAAGAGTATTCCGCTGGCGCTGATCACCTATGTGATCCTGTTTGGTGACATCGTTACCGGCAACGAGGTGATCCGTGAAGGTATGGCTACCCGCAAGGATGAGCATATCGATATCAGCCCCAACCGGACGCACCTGTCGCTGGCCATCCGCAATGGTCTGATGGGTCTGTTCGCCCCTTTCTTTCCGACCCAGGGTGCGCTGTGGACCGGGGTTCACGTGATCATCGTGCAGCGCTGGAAGCAGGGTAGACGGGCGATGGACAGTCTGCACAGTGGGCTGGTGTCCTATTATCTGATGGGCATTCCGATCCTGTTCGTGTTGCTGCCGCTGCTGACCGGCCTGCGTCCGCTGCTGGGTGTGGCGCTGTCGCTGACCCTGGTACTGACCGGTTTTGCCTGTGCCTACATCGCCATGGCGATTCCCAGGAACAACACCTCGCGTGGTGCAGTGGTGCTGATCGGCGTGGGGTTGGCGCTCTTCGAGCCCTGGGTGGGCCTGCTGTTCGGCATTGTCACCACACTGCTGTTGGTGGGCTGGGACCGCAACCCCGACCCGATTCCCCACGAGGACTGAGCACCTCTATCCGCTCGTCCTACCTTCTGCAGGAGCCGTGGCCTGACGGCTCCTGCAGGGGGAGTCCATGCGCTGCTGTGCTATGCTCGCTGGCTTCGTTGCTGCCGAGGCCCCCATGCGCTCCCTGTCCGACAAGTCCTACACCGGTGGTCCGGTCAACTGGCGGATCATCCGCAGCCTGCTTCCCTACCTGAGCGAATTCCGTGGCCGGGTGCTGCTGGCGATGAGTTGCCTGATCCTGGCCAAGCTGGCCGGGGTGGCGGTGCCCTGGATGCTCAAGCTGATCGTCGAGCATTATGAAACCGTTACCGATGCGCTGATCCTGGTGCCGGTGGCGCTGCTGGCTGGCTACGGTTTGCTGCGTTTCGCCACTGTATTCTTTTCCGAGTTGCGCGATGCGGTGTTCGCCCGGGTTGCCGAGCGCGCCATGCGGCGTATTTCGCTCAAGGTATTCGAGCATCTGCACCGGCTGGATCTGGGCTTTCACCTGTCGCGGCGTACCGGCGGGCTGGCGCGGGATATCGAGCGCGGCACCAATGGCATCAGCTTCCTGCTGCGTTTCATGGTGTTCAATATCCTGCCGACGCTGCTGGAAATCGGCCTGATCGCGGCGATCCTGCTGGTCAATTTCAGCCCGGTCTATGCCCTGACCGTGCTCGGTTCGGTAGTGGTGTACGGGCTGTTCACCATCGTCTTCACCGAGTGGCGCAACCGCTTCGTGCGGGAAAGCAACCAGTTGGACAATCGCTCCAATACCCGGGCGGTGGACAGTCTACTGAACTACGAGACGGTGAAGTATTTCGGCAACGAGCAGTTCGAGGCGCGCCAGTACGATGTGCACCTGGCCAGCTGGGAAGCGGCGCGGATGAAGACCCGGCTGTCGCTGGCGGCGCTGAATTCCGGGCAGGCGCTGATCATTGCCGGTGCGGTTACCCTGTTGATGGTCATGGCGGCGCGTCAGGTTTCCGCCGGCGCCATGACCCTGGGCGAGCTGGTGATGATCAATGCTTACATGATCCAGCTGTTCATCCCGTTGAATTTCCTCGGCTTCATCTACCGGGAAATCCGCGAAGCGCTGATCAATATCGAGCGTCTGTTCGGCCTGTTGCAGGCACCGGTACGGGTGGTGGACGCTGCCGATGCGCGGGAACTGCAGGTGAGCGGTGGGCAGGTGCGTTTCGACCGCGTCGGTTTCGCCTACCAGGCCGAGCGGCCGTTGCTGCAGGAAGTGAGTTTCACCATTGCTGCGGGGCAGACGCTGGCTATCGTCGGTCCCAGTGGTGCGGGCAAGTCCACCCTGGCGCGTCTGCTGTTCCGCTTCTATGACGTGGATACCGGCAGCATCAGTATCGATGGCCAGGATATCCGCAACGTCAGCCAACAGAGCCTGCGCCAGCATATCGGTGTGGTGCCGCAGGATACCGTGCTGTTCAACGATACCATCGGCTACAACATCGCCTACGGCAAACCGCAGGCCAGCGAGGCTGAGGTGTGGGAGGCGCTGCGCCTGGCGCAGCTGGAGGACTTCGTCAGGCGCCTGCCCGACGGCCTGGATACCCAGGTGGGTGAGCGCGGTCTGAAACTCTCCGGCGGGGAGAAACAGCGCATCGCCATTGCCCGGGTGCTGCTGAAGAACCCGCCGTTACTGATCCTCGACGAGGCCACTGCGTCACTGGATACTCACTCCGAACGGCGCATCCTGGATGCGCTCAACCTGGTGGCGCAGCGCCGTACCACCCTGGCCATTGCCCACCGGCTGTCCACCATCACCCACGCCGAGCAGATCCTGGTGCTGGACCAGGGGCGGGTGGTGGAGCAGGGCAATCACCAGCAACTGCTGGCTGCCGGGGGTGCCTATGCGCGGTTGTGGGCAGAGCAGTTGCGGCATGGGGAAGGCGGGGCGTAGCGCCCCGAGGCGGGGCCTTCACGATATCGGGTTGTCGAGCGCCTCGGGCCGCGATTGGACCGGGTCACGTTGACCGGGTCGCGATCGACTCGACGACGTCGTGGCTCGGAGGCCGCAGGCGTAGCGCAGGCGCGCTACACCCCGGGTAGATCAGCGCGGCGTCATCTGCTCCTTGGAAAAATCATCCACTTCGATCACCGCCCGCCGGGCCAGTCGGGCGTCGCGGACCTTCTGTGCTTCGTCCGGGCTGATCACCCCGCTTTCGGCGGCGACCGCCAGGCTGTCAGCGTCGCTGTCATGCTGCAGCTCGCCGGAGCGCAGGGCCTTGCTCAGGCGCAGTTCGATGGGGTCGGCGAGGATCACCTTGTCCAGGGTGCTGTTCAGCAGGCCGGTGACATCCTCCGGATCGTTGCTGCGATAGCAGCCTTCCAGCAGTCGGTCACGCGAGGCACCAGGTGTCATCAGCCGCCGCGCCACTTCCTTGCCGGTGGTGTCGGCCGGTGGCTTGAGCCGGCGCCCCAGCGGGAAGATCAGCACCCGCAGGGCAATGCCCATGCAGCGATCCGGGAAGTTGAGCAGGATCTCGTGCATGGCCTGCTCGATCTTCACCAGCAGGTCTTCCACGCCCCAGCGCAGCAGCGGCAGGTCTTCCTCCGGCTCGCCCTGGTCGTGATAGTGCTTGAGCGTGGCGCTGGCCAGGTAGATGAAGCTGAGCACGTCACCGAGCCGGGCGGACAGGCGCTCGCGGCGTTTCAGCTCGCCACCGAGCATCAGCATGCTGGTGTCGGTCAGGGTGGCGAAGGCGGCGGACAGGCGCGACAGCTGCCGGTAGTAACCACGGGTATCGGCGTTGCCCGGGGTCCTGACCAGGGCGCCGCAGGTCACCCCGAGCAACAGGCTGCCGGCGGCATTGCCCAGGGCGTGGCCGATATGCTCGTACAGCAGGGCGTCGAAGCGGGCGATGGCCCGGTCCTGATCCGGGTCCTGGGTGGCGAGCATTTCCTGCAGTACATAGGGATGGCTGCGGATGGCGCCCTGGCCGAAGATCATCATGCTGCGGGTGAGGATATTGGCGCCTTCCACGGTGATGGAAATCGGTATCGACTGATAGCCGCGGCCCAGGTAGTTCTTCGGCCCCATGCAGATGCCCTTGCCGCCATGCACATCCATGGCGTCGTTCAGGCATTGGCGCATGCGTTCGGTGATGTGGTACTTGACCACGCCGGACAGCACCGCGGGTTTCTCGCCCAGATCCACTGCACCGGCGGTCATGCTGCGTGCCGCATCCATGACGTAGGTATTGCCACCGATGCGCGCCAGGGCTTCCTGCACGCCCTCGAACTCACCGATCGGCAGGTTGAACTGGCGGCGAATCCGCGCATAGGCGCCGGTGGTCATGCTGGCCATCTTGGCGGCGCCGGTGCCGCCGGCGGGCAGGGAGATGGAGCGTCCGACCGCCAGGCAGTTCATCAGCATCTTCCAGCCGTGGCCGATCATTTCCTGTCCGCCGATCAGGTAGTCCATCGGAATGAACACGTCCTTGCCGGCGTTGGGGCCGTTCATGAAGGCGGCGTTGAGCGGGAAGTGGCGACGGCCGATCTCGACGCCCTGGGTATCGGTGGGGATCAGGGCCAGGCTGATGCCCAGTTCTTCCTGGTCACCCAGCAGGCCGTCGGGGTCGTAGACCTTGAAGGCCAGCCCCAGCAGGGTGGCGACCGGGCCGAGGGTGATGTAGCGCTTCTCCCAGGTGACGCTCAGGCCCAGTACTTCCTGACCTTGCCACTGGCCCCGGCAGACGATGCCGCGGTCGGGCATGGCGCCGGCATCGGAGCCGGCCTCGGGGGAGGTCAGGGCGAAGCAGGGCACCTCTTCGCCGGCGGCCAGGCGTGGCAGGTAATACTGCTTCTGGGCGTCGGTGCCGTAGTGCATCAGCAGTTCGGCGGGGCCCAGGGAGTTGGGCACCATGACCGTGGAGCCAAGGTCGCCGCTGCGGCTGGCCAGCTTCATGGCGACCTGCGAATGGGCATAGGCGGAAAAGCCCTTGCCGCCATATTCCTTCGGGATGATAAGGCCGAAGAAGCCGTTGCTCTTGATGAACTGCCATACCGGCTCGGGCAGGTCCTGCAGCTCGGTGGTGACCTGCCACTCGTTGGTCATGCGGCACAGTTCTTCCACCGGACCATCGAGAAATGCCTGCTCTTCGGCGCTCAGGGTCGGCTTGGGATAGCTATGCAGGGTATCCCAGTCGGGGCGGCCGCTGAATATCTCGCCATCCCACCAGACGGTGCCGGCATCCAGGGCTTCCTGTTCGGTGTCGGAAATCGGCGGCAGCACCTTGCGGAACCAGTGGAACAGCGGGGTGGTGATGCTCCTGCGGCGCCAGTCGGTCATGTTCAGCGGAATGGCAATGCCGAGAAACAGCGCCCAGAGGATCAGGTCCAGCAGCCAGTGCACCGGGCCGAGCAGGGTCATCGCCAGCAGGTAGGCGCCGACCACCAGTGAGCCGTTGAGCAGGCCGCTGCGTACCCAGGCCAGCACGGCAATACACAGAATCAGGCCCAGCAGCCAAAGCAGGGTGAGCATGAAGCACTCCTTCGGGGTTGAGATCCAGTCTTCAGCATAGCCGGTTTGGCCGCGGGATGCGGCCTGGGCTGTAACGGGATATCACCGCAGGGAGTGGCAGGGACAACGCCGCTTTGGCGTTGTCCCGATGCGGCGGGGGCTCAGGGCTCGATACGAGCGCTGTCGTACTTGATGGTCTTGCCGGCCAGGTAATAGTGGAAGCAGGCCCAGATATTCGCCAGTGCGGCAATGATCAGGGCGTAGCGCAGGCTCTCCATGCCATGCATGCTGCTCATCAGGTCGCTGGCCAGACCGATCAGCTGCGGGCCGAAGCCGAGGCCGAACAGGTTGAGGATCAGCAGCATGATCGCCGAGGCCAGTGCCCGGCTGCGCAGCGGCGTCAGGCTCTGGATCATGGCGAAGCTGGGGCCGAGATAGAAGGCGCCGAGAAACACCGCCGGTATGTAGGCAGCCAGTGCCAGGGTGGTGTTGTCGATGGTGTAGAAGGCGATGACGAAGGGGACCGCGCAGATCTTCGCCAGGCCGACGATCCAGGCGTTCCAGCTCTGGTTGCGTGCTGCCAGCTTGTCCGCCAGCATGCCGCCAACCCAGGCGCCGAGGCCACCGACGATGCCCATCAGCGGACCCAGCAGCAGGCCTACCTGGCCGGCGGTGAGGCCGTGGCTGCGCATCAGGAACGCCGGGTTCCAGACGATGGTGCCATAGCCGACCAGGGCGGTAAGGGTCACCCCGATGACCACATGACGGGTGGTGCGCACACGCCAGAGTACCGCCATGCCGGCCTTGACGCTGACCTTGCCACGCGGTGGCGGTGGCACGCCATCGGCAAAGCCGCGCGGCGGCTCGATCATGGTGAAGCGCACCAGCAGGGCGATCAGCAGGCCTGGCAGGCCGACGATGAAGAAGGCAGCACGCCAGCCCCAGGCGTCGGCAACGAAACCGCCGACGATAAAGCCGATCATGATGCCGAAGTACACGCCCAGCGAGTACAGGGCCATGGCGCTGGAGCGTTTCTCCTTCGGATACAGGTCCGAGAGCATGGAATGCGAGGGCGGGCTGGAGCCGGCCTCGCCGATACCGACGCCGATACGCGCGGCGGCCAGTTGCCAGAAGTTCTGCGCCAGACCACAGACGGCGGTCATCAGACTCCAGATGGCGATGGCCCAGGCGATGATGTTGCGGCGGTTGGAACGGTCGGCCCAGATGGCGATCGGGATACCGAGGGTGGCGTAGAACAGGGCGAAGGCGATACCGGACAAAAAGCCGAGCTGAGTATCGGACAGCAGCAGATCGGCCTTGAGCGGCTGGATCAGGATACCGACGATATTGCGATCAACGTGGCTGGAGGTATAGGCCAACACCAGAATGAACAGTGCGTAACGCCGGTAGGCCGGCGTGATGCGACTGGTAAAGTCGTCCTGGGCAGGTGCCGGTGTTTCTGGCGTCTGGGACATGGAGTGTCTCCGTCATCTGTGGTTATTTTTGTCACGCAGCAGCATACGACTGGGCACCTGCGACCACAATCGACCGGTGGGTCACATTTGTAGAACTTTTGTAATTGGCTTGAATCCGCGATTTTCATCCCCATATCGTCTGGCTGGTCGCTGGATTAAGGGTGTGTGCATGACGACGGCAATTAGCATTCGTGGGCTTGAGAAAACCTATCCCAATGGCATGCGTGCCTTGAAAGGGGTGGATCTGGAGGTGGCACAGGGTGACTTCTTCGCCCTGCTCGGTCCCAACGGGGCGGGCAAGTCCACGACCATCGGCATCCTGTCGTCACTGGTCAGCAAGAGCGCCGGCAAGGTCAGCATCTTCGGCCATGACCTGGACACCGAGCTGATGGCCGCCAAGCGCTGTATCGGCGTGGTGCCCCAGGAATTCAACTTCAGCCAGTTCGAGAAGTGCCAGGATATCCTGATCAACCAGGCCGGCTACTACGGTATTCCGGCTGGCGAAGCGCGTGAGCGCGCCGAGCATTTCCTGCGTCGGTTGAATCTGTGGGACAAGCGCAATGTAGCCTCGCGCATGCTGTCCGGCGGCATGAAGCGGCGCCTGATGATCGCCCGGGCGCTGATCCACGAACCGCGCCTGCTGATCCTCGACGAGCCGACCGCCGGGGTGGATATCGAGATCCGCCGTTCGATGTGGCAATTCCTCGAAGAGATCAATGCCCAGGGAGTGACCATCATCCTGACCACTCACTACCTGGAAGAGGCCGAGCAGCTGTGCCGCAACATCGCCATCATTGATGGTGGGCAGATCATCCACAACACCAGCATGCGCGAATTGCTCAAGGAGTTGCAGGTCGAGACCTTCCTGCTCGATTGCCGCGATGTGCAGGCCCAGGCGCCGGTACTCGCCGGTTACCCCTGTGCCCTGGTGGACGATCACACCCTGGAAGTGCAGGTGGACCGGGAGCAGGGCATGAACGGACTGTTCACCGAGCTGGCCGCGCAGGGCATCCAGGTGTCTAGCCTGCGCAACAAGAGCAACCGGCTGGAGGAACTGTTCCTGCGTCTGGTCGATGGCAATGCGCAAAAGGGAGTGGCATGAACATGAATTACTGGCGCAACAGCTGGGTCGCCTTCACCACCATCCTGTTCAAGGAAATCCGTCGTTTCTCCCGCATCTGGCCGCAGACGCTGCTGCCGCCGGGCATCACCATGGCGCTGTACTTCGTCATCTTCGGCAACCTGATCGGTAGTCGCATCGGTGACATGGGCGGGTTCGACTATATCGACTACATAGTGCCGGGGTTGATCATGATGGCGGTGATCACCAACAGCTATTCCAACGTGGTGTCGAGCTTCTTCAGCACCAAGTTCCAGCGCTCGATCGAGGAGCTGATGGTCGCACCGGTGTCGCCGCACGTGATCCTGCTCGGTTACACCCTGGGTGGGGTGGCGCGCGGGCTGGCGGTGGGGCTGATAGTGACGCTGATGTCGCTGTTCTTCACCCGTCTGCAGGTGCAGCACATCGGGTTGACCATTGCCGTGGTGTTTCTCACCTCGCTGGTGTTCTCGCTCGGTGGTTTCATCAACGCGGTGTACGCCAGGAACTTCGATGATATCTCCATCGTGCCGACCTTCGTGCTCACGCCGCTGACCTACCTCGGCGGGGTGTTCTATTCGATCAACCTGTTGCCGGAGTTCTGGCAGGGGGTATCGTTGATCAACCCGATCCTGCACATGGTCAACGCCTTCCGTTTCGGCATCCTCGGCGTGTCGGATATCAACATTGGCGTGGCGCTGCTGCTGATGGCGGTATTCGTGGTGGGGCTCTACCTGTTCAGCTATCGCCTGCTGGTGCGTGGTACGGGTCTGCGCCAGTAGTCGTTGGTTATTGGCCTGGTCGGCGCCGGACAGGTATGCTTGCGGGTCCCAACCCAGGAGACCCGCAGATGCACCCGGCAGACCAGTCGCCCCTCGGAAAAAACAGTAGCTACAGCGATATCTATACCCCATCGCTGTTGTATCCGATCCCGCGCCAACCGATCTGGCAGGAGCTGGGACTGGACCCCGAGCGGTTGCCGTTCCATGGCGTGGATGTATGGAACAGCTACGAGGTGTCCTGGCTGACCCCCTCCGGCAAGCCGGAAGTGACCGCCGTGGAGTTCATCTTCCCGGTCACTGCCAACGCGCGCATCGTCGAGTCGAAGTCCTTCAAGTTGTACCTCAACTCCTTCAACCAGACCGTCTTCAGTGACCGTTCGGAAGTGTTACGCACCCTGGAGTCCGATCTGGGCGTGACCGCCCAGGCGCCGGTGATGGTGCGTCTGCTGGATATGTCGCGGCTGCAGCAGGCCGGCATCGCGCGTCTGCCCGGCGAGTGCCTGGATGACCTCGATGTGCGCATCGACACCTACGACTACTCGCCGCAGCTGTTGCAACTGGCGCCGGAGGGTGGGCAGGTGCGGGAAACCCTGCACAGCAACCTGCTCAAGTCCAACTGCCCGGTGACCGGTCAGCCGGACTGGGGCAGTGTACTGATCAGCTATGCCGGGCCGGCGATCGACAGGGCCAGCCTGCTGCGCTATCTGGTGTCCTTCCGCCAGCATGCGGACTTCCATGAGCAATGCGTGGAGCGCATCTTCCTGGAACTGCACAAGCTGCTGGGTGACAAGTGCGAGCTGACGGTCTACGCACGCTACCTGCGGCGCGGTGGCCTGGACATCAACCCCTGGCGCTCGACCCAGGCCGGCATGCCGGACAACCTGCGCCTGGCACGCCAGTAGCGAGGCGGTCCTGCCGGGGTGGTGCTCAAATGCCCATGTTCGACAGCGTCTGCACCACGTTCTGCAGCGTCGCCGCCAGGGTCGGATGCCGCTCGGAAAACTCCTCGATCATCAGGTTCACGCCATCCACCAGGCTGGGGTCATTGGCCAGATCCTCGTCGGCCTCGCGTACCAACAGGCGGGCTTCGAGCGTGTTGGCCAGCGCCTCCAGCGAGCTGCGCTCCTCGGCGGAGAGATGGATATCCGGGTCGTTCAGGGTCTGGTGCAGGGATTCAAGCTGGGCTTGCAGTTGTTCTTCCGGCATGTGTCACTCCTTCAGCAAAGCGCGTTGCCTACACTATAGACGCCCAAGCCCGCCGCCGTCTCCCCCGTACTGTCAAGCCGCTACCGGTTGTCTGCAGCCCCCTGTTTCCCTGACAATCATCACGAAATTGCTCAAAGGGCGGAAAGTTTTGCATTACACTGGTGGCCTCGATACGCGGCACCCGGTATCTCGATCCGCCGCCCTGGTTCCCAAGATGGAGAGTTCGCGCTGATGAAACTATTGAATGCCACCACCTGCAGTCTGCTGGCCGGGGCGCTGGTACTGTCGGTAACCGCTCCGGCGGCGGCAATCGATGATGATTACGACTACCAGGACGGCTACCACAACCCCGATCCCTGGGAGCCGATGAATCGTGTGGTGTTCCGTTTCAATGACACCCTGGATACCTATGCCCTCAAACCGGTGGCCAAGGGGTACGATCGGGTCATGCCGCAGTTTCTCAACGACGGCGTGACCAACGTGTTCAACAACCTCGGTGAGCCGAAGAACCTGATCAACAACACCCTGCAGGGCAAGTTCCATGATGCCGGCATCGATCTGGCGCGCTTTCTGATGAACACCACCGTGGGTGTGGTGGGGGTATTCGATGTGGCCACCCGTATGGGCCTGCAGCGCAACGACGAGGACTTCGGCCAGACCCTGGGCGCCTGGGGCGTGCAGAGCGGCCCCTACCTGATGCTGCCGCTGTTCGGCCCGAGCACGGTGCGCGATGGCAGCGCCTTCGCCCTGGAGGGCTACGCCGGCTACAACTACGGCTCGCAGATGGACCATGTGCGCAGCCGCAACACCGCCGCGGCTGTCGATGTGGTCGATACCCGCGCCGGACTGTTGTCCCAGGAGCGCCTGATTCGCGGTGACAAGTACCGTTTCATCCGTAACGCCTGGTTACAGAATCGTGAGTTCAAGGTCAAGGATGGGTTGGTGGAGGATGACTTCTAGGCTGTGTGGTGAGCAGCCCCTTGGCGCACCGACCGTTGGAAGGTTGCCTGTGTCGGCGGATGGGAGTAATGTCTGCCCCTTGGTGAATGTCAGGCTCGATTCTGACTTCTAATAAACCCCTGTGGCCGCCAAGCTCAGCCTGGCTTTTCGGCAATGACGTAGGGAATCTATGCAGCGTCCTGGCACCACTTTGCTGGTTATTGATGATGACGACCAGGTTCGTCACAGCATCGCGATTCACCTTGAACAGTGTGGTTTCGAGGTTCTGCAGGCCAGTCGTGCTCAAGATGGGCTGTCGCTGGTAGTGAGCCAGCGTCCTGAACTGGTGCTGTGCGACCTGCAGATCTCGGACATGAGCGGCTTCGAGCTGCTGGAGCAGATCGGCGAGCAGGCGGCGGATACACCGGTGATCGTGATCTCGGCCGACGGGGTCATGAGCGAGGTGGTGCAGGCCCTGCGCGTAGGTGCCAGCGACTACCTGATCCGCCCCCAGGATGACCTGGAAGTGCTGGAGCACGCGGTGCGCCGTTCCCTGGATCGGGCCCGCCTGCGCAACGAGAACCAGCGCATCCGCGAGCGCCTGGAGCTGGCCAACCAGGAGCTGGAAAATCATCTGCGCGAACTCCGCGATGACCAGGCGGCTGGCCGTCAGGTACAGCTCAACATGCTGCCGCCGACGCCCTGGGACAGTGGTGAGTTCTTTTTCGAGCACCGCATCATTCCCTCGCTGTATCTTTCTGGCGACTTCGTCGACTACTTCCGCATCTCCGATACCCAGTTGGGCTTCTACCTGGCCGATGTCTCGGGGCATGGCGCCTCGTCGGCCTTCGTCACCGTGCTGCTGAAGTTCATGACCACGCGCCTGTTGTATGAACAGCGCAAGCAGAAGGAAGAGGGGCCGATCAGCTTCCAGCCTTCCGATGTGCTTGGCCATATCAACCGCAGCCTGATCAGTTGCAAGCTCGGCAAGCATGTGACCATGCTAGGCGGGGTGATCGACGAGGCGCAGCAGACGCTGACCTACAGCATCGGCGGGCATCTGCCGCTGCCGGTACTGGTGGTCGATGGCCAGGCGCAGTACCTGCAGGGCAAGGGGCGGCCGGTAGGGTTGTTCGAGGACGCCGAGTACGAGAACCACCAGCTGCCGCTGCCGCCGGCGTTTTCACTGACGCTGTGCTCCGATGGTGTGCTTGATTGCATCCAAGGGACTACCCTGAAGGAAAAGGAGGACCGGCTGCCGGGATTGGTGGGGCAGGCCGGTGCGGACATGCAGACCTTCATGCAACTGCTCGGACTCGAGCAGGCCAAGGTGATGCCGGATGATATCTCAGTGTTGCTGTTGAGCAGGAAACCGGAATGATGACAACAGGCAGGATTCAGTTCGCTGAATCCGAAGGTACTTTCGTCCTCAAGTTCATCGGCGATGTGCGCCTGACGCTGTGCGCCGCGCTGGATGCCTATATCGAGAAGATTTTCAGCGCCCTGAGCTTCGAATCCATCGTCATTGACCTGACCGAGACCGACAACATCGACAGCACCTCCCTGGGGCTGCTGGCCAAGCTGTCGATCCTGTCCAAGGAGCGGGTCGGCCTGTTGCCGACCCTGGTGTCGACCCATGAGGACATGAACCGTCTGCTGCAGAGCATGGGCTTCGACCAGATCTTCAATATCGTCACCGAATCCACACCCACCGATGCCGAGCTGCAGGAATTACCCGGCCAGTTACTGTCCGAGGACCAGGTGAAGGACCGGGTGCTGGAAGCCCACCGCATCCTGATGAACCTCAACGAGCATAACCGCACCGCCTTCACCGACCTTGTCAGCAGCCTCGAATCAGACTGCTGAGCCGGCGCGCTCCTCCAGCAACCTTTCCAGCTTGCGCTGATCGACGGCAAACGCCCGGATGCCTTCGGCCAGCTTCTCGGTGGCCATGGCGTCCTCGTTGTGCGCCCAGCGAAAGCCCGCCTCATCCAGGACTTCGCGCTCATCCTCGCAGGCACTGGCAAGCACCGCCGAGGGCTCCAGCGGGCCGGGCTCGTCGGCCAGTTGCTGCAGCAGCGCCGGGCTGATGGTCAGCCGGTCACAGCCGCACAGTGACTCGATCTGGCCGATATTGCGGAAGCTGGCGCCCATCACCACGGTGGCATACAGGTGCTGCTTGTAATAGCGGAAGATACGCGCCACCGACTGCACGCCCGGGTCTTCCATGCCCTGGAAGTCCCGTCCTTCGCGTTGCTTGTACCAATCGTAGATGCGCCCGACGAAGGGCGAGATCAGGAACACCCCGGCATCGGCGCAGGCCTGTGCCTGGGCAAAGGAGAACAGCAGCGTCAGGTTGCACTGGATGCCTTCGCGCTCCAGTTCGGCAGCGGCCTGGATGCCCTCCCAGGTAGCGGCGATCTTGATCAGTACCCGGTCACGGGTGACGCCGGCCTGTTCATACAATTCGATCAGCTTGCGCGCCTTGTCCACGGTCGCCTGGCGATCGAAGGACAACCGCGCATCCACCTCGGTGGACACCCGGCCGGGTACCAGATTGACGATTTCACTGCCTACGGCCACGGCGAAATGATCACAGGCATCGGCAATCTGCTGATAACTGCCGCTGGCCTGCTGTAGTGCGCGGTCGAGCAGGTGGGCATAGTCCGGCTGTTGTGCGGCCTTGAGCAGCAACGAAGGGTTGGTGGTGGCATCCACCGGCTGCAAGGTGCGAATGGCGTCGATGTCACCGGTATCGGCGACGATCAAGGTGTGCTGACGGAGACTGTCCAGTTTGCTTGTCATGATGGTCTGCAGTGGAGGAAGAAGGAGCCTTCGACCTTACCTCAAGCCTGTTACAGCGGGCAATGCTGGCGCCATGTGGATTGCCGGCTAACGTAGATCTTCAGCCATCAACCGCGCACACGTCCAACCATGTCCTCGACCACCTCATCATAAAGCGCCAGCGGCTGTTCGGTACGATGAATCTCGGTGCTCAAACGCCGGCGGAAATGCCTTGCCCCCGGCAGCCCCTGGAACAACCCGAGGATATGCCGGGTCACATGGTGCATGCTGCCGCCCTGATCGGTATGTGCGGCGATATAGGGGCGCAACGCCTGCAGCACCTCGATGCGGCTGCGTACCGGGGCATCGTCGCCGTAGAAAGCCTGATCCACGCCAGCCAACAGGTAGGGGTTGTGATAGGCCTCACGACCGACCATCACGCCGTCCAGTGTCTGCATGTGCTGCTGCATCTGGTCCAGATCGGTCAGGCCACCATTGAGGATGATCTCCAGTTGCGGGAAGTCCTTCTTCAACTGGTGCACGACCTCATAGCGCAGCGGCGGAATCTCGCGGTTCTCCTTGGGCGACAGCCCCTCCAGGATGGCGATCCGCGCATGCACGATGAAGGTCTGGCAACCGGCCTCGTGCACCTGGCCGACGAAATCCAGCAACTGCTCATAGCTGTCGCGACCATTGATGCCGATACGGTGCTTGACCGTGACCGGGATGGTGCAGGCATCCAGCATCGCCTTGACCCCATCGACCACCAGTCCGGGGTGGCCCATCAGGCAGGCGCCGATCAGGTTGTTCTGCACCCGGTCGCTGGGGCAGCCGACGTTCAGGTTGACCTCGGCATAACCCGCCTGTTCGGCCAGGCGCGCGCACTGTGCCAGCTCCCCGGCATTGCTGCCGCCCAGTTGCAACGCCAGCGGCTGCTCCTCGGGGCTGTAGCCGAGAAAACGCTCGCGGTCGCCGTGCAACACCGCGCCGGTGGTGACCATCTCGGTGTAGAGCAGGGCGTGGCGGCTGATCAGGCGGGCGAAAAACCGGTAGTGGCGGTCACTCCAGTCCATCATCGGCGCCACGCAAAAGCGCCGGGACGGGCCGGGACGTGTCAGATTGAGAGCGACAGGGGATAGTGGGGTGCTCATTGGCTTGCGCTGGTCTCGCGGGCGTGAGTTGGCCTCTGGCCCGGTGCTGCGCAGGTCGAGCAGGCCGTGCCGTGATGGCGGGACGGCGCAGTCTAGCAGAAAAAAAGCCGCCTTTGATCGGTGATGCGATCAGCGCAGGTCCAGACGCTCGTCCCCAAAAATGGGTATGTCGAAAAAACACCGCGATGCTATAAAGCCACGCAATTGATATCGGATGGCCTCATCAGGAGCGCCGTGCGAGCGGATGGTAAGGGATAGCTCGAGTCGCGGCGGCTCACTGCTCTTCACCTATTGGAGCCAGCACCTGGCTGGCGGTCTCAGTTCCATGTAGAGGTGACCCCATGAAGGAAGTTCGAGGTTTGGCAATCTGTTCGGCGCTGGTGCTGTTGTCCGCCTGCGCCAGCACCGGGGTGAACAATTCGGCAGGGCGGGCCACGGTGTATGAGGATGTGCGCACCAGCAGTCCCATAGTGCAGGGTGTCGGCATCGAGTCGCAGGATATCGTGGCAGTGACCGACCGGATGATGCGCGACATGCTGTCCAACCAGTTGCTGGCCGGCCGCACCCCGGCGCCGCGGGTGATCATCGACTCCCAGTACTTCACCAATGAAAGCTCCTCGCGCATCAACAAGAACATGATCACCGACCGCCTGCGCATCGAGCTGCAGCGCGCCGCGCAAGGCCGGATGCTGTTCATCGGCCGGGAGTATTCGGGCATGGTCGAGGCCGAGCGCGCGCTCAAGCGCGATGGCGTGACCGATGCAGGAACCATCCGCAGCACCCGGGGGACCGCCGGGGCGGATTACCGGCTGGTCGGCCGTATCACCTCCGCCGACGCGGTGGACAGTAGCAGCGCACTGACTTCCCGCTACCAGCAGATTTCCTTCGAGATGATCGACCTGGAGTACGGTACCGTCGTGTGGAGCGGCCTGTACGAGTTCAAGAAGACCGCGCAGGACGACATCATCTACCGCTAGGCGGCCAGCGATACGGAGATTGCCATGCGTCATTATCTGACGGCATTGCTGCTGGCGATGCTGCCCGCCGCCGTGTCCGCTACTGCGCTGCCGGCCCCCCTGAGCAAGGCGGTGCAGCGCATTGCCAGTGATGAGCCCAACAACCGGGTGCTCAACCAGTTGCAGGCGGCGACCCTGGCGTTGGATATGGGTTACCGCGAGCAGGCCGGTGAGCTTTTCGATGCCGCGCTGAACGGCATCACCACCGTGTATGCCAACAGTGAGCAGGCGGCCCGTGCGCGCAGCCTGTGGTACGACGAAGGGGCCAAGGACTTCAAGGGCGAGCCCTATGAACGGGCCATGGCGTTCTACTATCGCGGCCTGCTGGATATGTATGCCGGTGACTACGAGAATGCCCGGGCCAGCTTCAAGAGCGGCCTGCTGCAGGACGCCTTTGCCGAGGAAGAGCAGCACCGTGCCGACTTCGCGCTGTTGATGTTTCTCGAAGCCTGGTCCTCGCATGTGCTCGGTGCCCAGGGGCTGGCCGGCGAGCGGTTCGAGGAACTGCTGAGCTTTCGTCCGGGCTTCAAACTGCCCGACGCCAGCCACCGGCTGTTGGTGATGGTGGAAACCGGCAAGGCGCCGCGCAAGCTGCAGGATGGTATCGGCGGCAACATCCTGGTGTATCGCCCCGGCAAGCGCTTTCGCGAGGAGGCGGTACGGGTGCGGGTAGATGGCAGGACGCTGGACCTGAACCCCATTGAAAGCATCTTCTGGCAGGCCTCCAGCCGCGGCGGTCGTCCGATCGACAGCATCCTGGAAGGCCAGGTCCAGTTCAAGCAGACCACGCAGAACGTCTCGGCCGATGTCTCCGGCGTCGCCGCCCACGCCACCATGCTGGCACCGGCGCTCGGTGCTGCCGGCGGCGTGTTCGCCGGGGTCGCAGCGGTGGCAGGCGTTGCCACCCTGGCGACCTCGCAGGTCAAGGCGCGGGCCGATCACCGCTTCTGGAACAACCTGCCGGACAAGGTGCATGTGCTGACCTTGCCGATGCCGGCGACGCGCCAGGTGCAGATCGAGTTTCTGGACGCCAGCGGCGTCGTGATTGCGGAGTTGACGCAGACTGCCAGCATCGAGGTGGATGGGGCGGGCAGGGGCGTTTTGTGGGCGCGAGCCCGACCAGCCACGGATGTGGACAGGCCCTGAGGATGAAGATGATGAAAGTGCTACCCCTGACCCTGTTGATCGCGGCGGCGCTGACCGCGGGCGGTTGCAGCGGTATCGACAAGAATGAAGGGCCGCGGCCGGCGGTGCGCATCGTTGACGAGCGCGCGCCCAACCAGCGGCTGAACCTGGATACCGTGGTGATCCTCGACAAGTCCTTGCAGGATCGCAAGTCCGGCAAGCTGGCGGTGGAGAACTCCGGTGCGCGGCGCACCGCCTCGGGCACGGTCGAGGCCTATGCGGTGATTCGCAACCGCACCGACTATCCGCTGCAGATCGAAGGACGCACCCAGTTTTTTGATGCCGTGGGTATTCCCCTGGGTGCCCCGTCGCAGTGGCAACGCCTGTACCTGGACCCGCAATCGATCAATGGTTACCGCGAGCTGTCCACCGGCACGGCAGAGGTCGCCCACTACTACATCGAGATCCGGGAGGGGCGCTGACATGCGGACAATACACGCACCCGCGGTTCTGCCACTGGCCTTGCTGCTGGCGCTCGAGGCGCAGGCGGCCCCGGACAACACCGCCTTCGACCAGCCTTTGCTTGGCAGCAGGCTGGAGCAGCAGACCCCGGCCGGCAGTGTGCCGCCGCTGAACCAGGCCCCGTTGGCACCGGCATTGGCCGAGGAACAGCACTATATCACCGAGCCTGCCGGCGCCTTCGACCAGGCAGCCGCGGCGGCGGTGACGGCTCGCTTTCGCAGCGCCTACCAGCAGGGTGGTGCGCCGCGCATGGCGATCTATTTCAATCGCGAGCTGAGCGACGAGGTGCGCGAATGGGTGCCGGGCAGTCATCACAAGCTGAGCACCACGCACAACCAATCGGCGAGCTTCAACAGCCTGCACAGCGGGCCGGTGAGTGCCCAGGCCAGCGCCAATGCAACGATCGAAAGCCAGTCGCGCCACTACACCGGGGATACCGGCAAGCGTCCCGATATGCGCGAGTCCTGGCATTGGCAGTTCGAGGATGCCATTACCACCGCACTGCTCGATGGCGGGGCGAATGTTGTCGATCGTGCGGTGATTTTCCGTCAGATGGCGCGCCAGGCACCGCAGACTGCGGGCATGGACGGCAGCATGTCGAGCACCCTGAACGAAATCTCGGCGCTGGACAAGTACGCCGATGTGCTGGTCGAGATGAAGGTCACCCGCTCGGCCACCGAGTTCGGCTATGACTTCCGCGCGGTGGCCAAGAACGTGCGCAGCGGACAGGTGATCGGCACCGCCTTCGTCAATGGCGACCAGGTGCAGCAACACAGCGCGGCGGTGGCCAGTGCCAGCGGCTATGCGCTGCGTCCGAACACCTACCTGACGTTGGAGCAGGTTTCGCGGGAGCTGACCCTCAAGCTGATGCAGTCGTTGAGTAGCCAGTGGGGCGTGTAAGGCCCCTTTGCACGCGGTAATTCCAAGGAGAAACACATGAAAAGAACAATGATCCTGCCGGCCTGCGCCCTGTTGCTGAGCGGGTGCGCCACGGATATGACCTCGGGCTATCTGGGTTACAAGCCTCCGCCGCGCGTACTGATACCACAGGAGGTGGTGGACATGATGCCACCGCCGGCCATCACCGAGGTCGGTATCGGCAAGACCGTGGAGGGGCAGGCCGGGCATTTCTATGCTTTCAAGGGTAAGCCGGGCCAGACCGTAACGGTAGTTGCCCGCTCCTCGGGGCCGGATACCAGCCTTTACCTGTACGGCGATGCCAATGATTTCCGGCGTAACGCGGAACCCTTGAGTTTTGTCGGCGCGCTGGGCAGCGGAATCGGCGCCATGCGTGACCCTGACGGCCTGCATTCGCACCTGATCTTCACCCTGCCGGAAGACGCCGATGGCTCCTATGTTGCGGTGGTCATGCCGCAGGACCAGGCCGGCTATACCGTCACGGTACTGGATGGCGTGGTACCGCAGCGTGAACTGATGGCATTGCCGCAGCCGATCTTCGGCCCGGAAGGCAAGTACATGAGTCCCTTCACCGAGGACAACACCGTCACGCCCTGGGTGGAAAAGGGCCTGCAGGCCTCCGTGGCGGGCAACGTGGGCATGGCTCTGGGCAGCCTGGCAGCCCTGTCCAATTCGGATAACCTGATGTTTTCCGTGCTGGGCGGGATTGCCGGTGAGAAGGTCGGCAAGGAAGTGGTACTGCAGGCCATGGGCGGTTGGGATTTCATCCGCGAGAACAGCGACATGTCGTTCAATACGGTGGAAGACCTGGCACGCTACATGACCTATGAAAACGCCAGTCATCCGCAGTATGCGGAAGTCCTAAACGCCTCCTATGGCATCTATCCCGAGCTGCGCCAGGCCATGGCCCAGGTGCAGATGGAAACCAGCACGCTGGCCAGACTCTATCCCCACAGCTTCATCATGTCGGCCCAGCGCTGAGCCTTTGTACCGCTTGACCAGCCATTGCCCAAGGCAGGCATGGCTGGTTCGAGCAACTCCCGCCAAGCTTTGCCCCAAGCGGTGATACACTATCGCCCATTCGGATCGTTAGTCTTTTCCCGTTTCCAGAAGGAAAACCCGTGTTCACTGAATTATCCCTGCACGAGCGACTGCTCAAGGCGCTGGCGGCGCTGTCTTTCGAAAAGCCGACCCCAGTCCAGGCGGCGGCGATTCCCCCGGCCATTGCCGGTGAGGACCTGTACATCATCGCCCAGACCGGCAGCGGCAAGACCGCCGCCTATGTGCTGCCCATCCTGCAACGGCTGCTGGAGGACGATGGCAAGCCGGTGGCGCCGCGAGCGCTGATCCTCTCGCCGACCCGCGAACTGGCGCAGCAGATCCACAAGGATATTCAGGACCTGGCCCGCTTCACCTTCCTCAAGTCCGAGCTGGTCATCGGCGGCGAGGACTTCAAGGTCCAGGCCGCCAAACTGCGCAAGAACCCGGACATCATCATCGCCACGCCAGGCCGCACATTGGAGCAACTGGGCGCCGGCGGGCTGGATCTGTCACAGGTACAGACGCTGGTGATAGATGAAGCCGACCGCATGCTGGACATGGGTTTCAGTGAGGACGTTCTGACCATTGCCCAGGCGTGCCCGACCGAGCGCCAGACCATGCTGTTCTCCGCCACCACCGGTAACACCGGCCTCAAGCGCATCATCGAGCAGGTGCTGCGCGAGCCACGCTGGCTGGAGCTGGACAGCGTGCGTGACGACACCCCGGCGATCCGCCAGCAGGTGATCGCGGTGGACGATAATGCGCACCGCGAGGCACTGACCAAATGGCTGTTGCTCAATGAATGCCAGGGCAAGGCCATCGTCTTCACCAACACCCGCGTCATGGCCGATCGGCTGAATGGCGTATTGCGCGCGGTGGAAGGCCTGCGCGTGTACGTACTGCACGGCGAGAAGGACCAGAAGGAACGCAAACTGGCCATCGAACGTTTCAAGCAGGGCGGCAACGGCGTGCTGGTGGCAACCGATGTGGCGGCCCGCGGCCTGGATATCAGCGAGCTAGACCTGGTGATCAACTTCGACATGCCGCGCAGTGGTGATGACTACCTGCACCGTGTAGGTCGTACCGGGCGGGCAGGAGCCGAAGGCGTCGCCATCTCGCTGGTGGCACCGCACGAATGGAACCTGATGTCGAGCATTGAGCGTTACCTACGCCGGCAATTCGAACGCCGACTGATCAAGGAACTGGCCGGCAGCTTCAAGGGACCGAAAAAGGTCAAGGCCTCCGGCAAGCCGGTGGGGGCGAAGAAGAAAAAAGACGACAAGAAGAAAGTCAAACGACCCAAGACCGCCAAACCAGCAGCCAAGCGCAAGCCCGCCGTGCCCAAGGGGCAGGTGGTGCTGGATGGTGGTGATGGATTGGCGCCGCCGAAGCGGCGGGGGTGAGGTTGGTACTGGGAGTGTCGTCTGCCGGCCGTGTCCCCCTCTCCCCCGGCCCCTCTCCCGCCAGGGGCGAGGGGTGACTCGCGACTGGAGTATTTGTGTTTAGCCTGCACGTTTCCGTGATGGGTCAACTCGCTATTACTGGCTTACGGTATGGAAAGCCGCCGCGTTGCACTACTGATAGTTACCGTAAATAGTATCGGTCGAAACTCGACCTCAGCCTTTATGAAAGCCAGGTGATAGAACTCTTTGCATTTGCAGATTGTTGCAGGATAAGCACGAGAATGCAGGCGCGAGTCACCCCTCGCCCCTGGCGGGAGAGGGGCCGGGGGAGAGGGGGAAGGCCGCCAACTCCAAGACCACCAGCAACCCCCCCAGCCCAACACCTCACTCCACCTTCTGCCGCGAATGCAACGCCGCCACCTGCTGCGCCGCTATGGCATGCCCACAGGTAGCCGCCTTGGCCAACCACATCAACCCCATGGTCTCATCCTTGGGCACACCAACACCCTTGATATACAACGTAGCCAGATTATGCATCGCATCAGGATGCTCCTGCTCCACCGCCAACTGCAGCCAATGCAGCGCAATATCGGGTCTGTCAGCATCAAGAAACAGCTGGGCCAGATCATTCTGCGCATTAGCGTCGCCGGTATCGGCCTGGATAAGCAGCTCGTAATCCTCCGGATCGACCGGAACACAGAGCAGGGGGATAAGGTCGGCCAGGGTGAGCATGGCTCGACCCCGCGCATCGTTGTCCTGACGAGAAATCCGACCAGCGGTCAGCCTACGCCACAGAGTTCGCTTGCTAACCCTGGTGATGATGATCGCAGAATTTATGCTGATTGCTGATGAGCCAGACAAAACCACTGCCCCACGACCACGATAGCCAGTACCCGACCGTACCCGGTCCTTTTTTCGCTATTCTATCCAAAAAACTGGAGGACTGAATCATGGTCAAAGTTGTTGATCTTCCTACCTTTGACGCGGCTGACTACCTCGACAATGCAGAAGCCATCGCTGCGTATCTCAATGCCATTCTCGAAGAGAACGATGATGCGCTACAGGCCAGCGCCTTGGGTGATATCGCCAAAGCTCGCGGGATGACGCAGATTGCCAAGGATGCCGGTATAGGCCGTGAGTCCCTGTACAAAGCCTTGCGCAGCGGTGCGAGCCCGCGCTTTGATACTATCAATCGCGTGCTTGGTGCTCTGGGTGTCAAACTGGTGGCCGTGCCGAAGGATACTCCGCTTGTTTAATACCGGTCCGCGACAGCCAAGACCCGCGCCGACAACCTGATCGGCTTCTACCGCCTGGCGATCCGCAAGCAACTGGAGCGGGAGCGGATCGGCCAGTTGGTGATCTTTCTCGAATGGATGGTCGCCCTGCCGGAATCGGTCAGTGATTACTACGATGAGCAGCTGGAAACTCTGCAAGAGGAAACGACCATGACCTACATCAGCTCGTTCGAGCGCAAAGCGATGGAGAAGGGTGTTGCCCAAGGAGTTGCCCAAGGCAGCCTGAGCATCCTGCTCAAACAACTGAACCACCGCTTCGGTGAGCTTGATCAGGCAGCGCTTGAGAAGCTGCGTGAAGCCAGCCCTGAGCAGCTGGAACGCTGGGCGGAAAATGTTCTGGATGCCCGGACACTGGAAGAGGTGTTTACCCTGCATTGAGCAGGGGTTGTCTCGGGCGGCAAAGCTGCCGAAAACCCGTCATCCTTCGCGCAGGCGAAGGATCCACCGGCCACTCCGAGTCAACCGACACCGTGGATCCTCAGCCTGCGCTGAGGATGACGGAGTAGAGATCTATCCCGCAATGTTCCAGACCAACTCTGGCGTGGGCGGAAAATTCCTTAAGTGAACGGCATTACCAGCTTGCCGGGGGATTGATGTTTCCGACTCAGGAAAAGGTCTGGTGCATTTTCCCGGATTGCTCCAAATGAGCATAAGCCGCGCGGCTGAGCCGGTGGCAGGGTTGTCGAGCCCCTGCTCGACGACAGGGGACGAGTAGCTGACACTGTTGCTGGCGTAGCGCCCGACCGCGGACCGGGAAACTCACCCCGCTAATCCTATCTTCTCCATGAGAGGCCGTCAGACCACCTCGGCCAGCAAGCTTTCGTAGGGAATACGCAGTCCATGGTGTAGCCGCCTGATCATGGTCAGGCTCAGTTTGCGTTTGCGATTGAGCACTTCAGATACCCGCCCGCTTGAGCCGATGAAAGGTTCAAGATCCTTCTGTGTCAGCCCTTGCTGTTCCATCCGGAACTTGATGGCCTCAACTGGATCGGAGGGCGGCATGGGGTAATGCTCGTCTTCATATTTTTCAATCAGCAATGCCAGCACTTCCAGCTCATCGCCCTCTGGAGTGCCCATGGCAGCTCCCCACAGCTGATCCATCCGGGCAAACGCGGCGGCAAGGTCCTCTTCTGTACGAATCAGTTTGATATTCATCATACGGTCTCCGCATTGACCTCGTCGTACTGCTCATGCGTGCCGACGAAGCGTATATATCCGAGCTGCCTGCCGTAATCAATTGCGACAATGACTCGATACTTGTTGCCAGCGATGTTGAATACCACTCTCCCACCTTTGAGAATGCTGGCTGTTCTCAGCTCTGCTTTCAGCTCCTGCGGTGTGTGGTAGCAAGCTTTCTCCATGTGGCGAAACCACTCTGTCAATGGTACCGCCGCATCTGCGTAAGCTGGGTTGCTTTCCCAAAATAGCCTCAAGCGACTTTTTGCGATCACTCGCATGAAACCTCCCTTTTTGGGAGATGTTAGCAGTCGTCACGCGTCAAAACAACCGGATGGAAGGTCGAGAAGAGTGCTCCGTCTCACAGTTTCCATATTTCCGGGCCTGATAATCCCTTGCATGGGCGGAGAATGTTCTGGATGCCCGGACGCTGGAAGATGTGTTTACCCTGCATTGAGCAGGCTTTGTCACGGGCGGGGAGGCTGCCGGCGTAGCGCCCGCCCGCGGACCGGGGCGCTACACCCCGTTGGGCTCCAAGCGGTACGGTCAGGCGTCAGCGAACCACCAGCACCGACACCTTCGATTGCTGCAACACACGCATGGCATTGGTGCCGACCAGGTAGTCCTCGATGCGCTTGCGTTTATGGGTGGACATGACGATCAGGTCGGCATTGATCTTTTCCGCGATACGCAGGATGCCCGCATAAGCCTTGCCATCGGCTACGATCAATTGCGCCTTCATGTCGGCTGGCACCTGCTTGGCAGCGAACTCGCGTAGTGCTGCCTTGAGGTTTTTCTTTGCCGTGGCGGCGAATTCCCTGGGGAGAAATCCCTCTACCATCGGCATACCGATGGCGGGGATGATGCTGAGCAGATGCAGCGATGCGCCATAGGTCTGGCACAGCTGAATGGCACAGGGCAGGGATTTGGCCCATGACGCCTTGTGGTTCAGGTCAATCGGTAGCAGGATCGTCTTGTACATGTGTGCACTCCTTGTCAGCGGGAGGTCAATGGCGCTACCTGCCGGCGGCGCCACTGCAGGCCGGCCACCAGAGCGAATACCATCAGCGCGGGTATCCACATCCATTCCTTGCGGCGGCGGTCGACCGGGGCCAGCACTTCGATGATCTCCTGGTCGAAGTCGAAGCCCAGCTCCGACGCCAGGCTACCGTAGGTCACCATGTCGACCAGGGTTCGCTCATCTTCCTGCATCAGGGTCAGGCCAAGTCGGTCCAGTCTCTGCTCGCCAGTCGCGCCGTCGGGTACGGGTACCAGGAGATGGAAGGTCCTGGGGTTGCCGACGTCGTCCAGGCCGCTTATCTGCATGCGCAGGTTGCTGTCAGGCTCCATCCGGTCGAGTGCCTCGGTGATCTGCGCCGGTGGGACGGATTGGTAGGGATCATGCAATAGGTCCATCCAGAAGCCGGGGCGGAACAGGGTGAAGGCCACCAGCAGCAGGAGCAGGCTCTCGTACCAGCGGCTGCGGGTGAGCATCCAGCCCTGGGTCGCGGCGGCGAAGATCAGCATGGCCACCGTCGCGACGATGAAGATTACCACGCCATACACGAAGCTCACATCGATCAGCAACAGGTCGGTATTGAAGATGAACAGGAAGGGCAGCGCTGCGGTGCGCAGGCTGTAATAGAAAGCCTGGAATCCGGTACGGATCGGATCGCCGCCGGAGATCGCCGCAGCAGCAAACGACGCCAGCCCTACCGGTGGTGTGACGTCGGCCATGATGCCGAAGTAGAAGACGAACATGTGTACGGCGATGAGCGGGACGATCAGGCCGTTCTGCTGGCCCAGGGTGACGATGACCGGGGCGAGCAGTGCCGATACCACGATATAGTTCGCCGTTGTTGGCAGCCCCATGCCGAGGATCAGGCTGAGCACTGCCGTGAGTACCAGCATCAGCAGCAGGTTGCCCATCGACAGTGCTTCCACCAGGTCAGCCAGTACCAGCCCCACGCCGGTTTGCGAGACGGCACCGACGATGATGCCGGCGGTCGCGGTGGCGATGCCTATGCCGATCATGTTGCGTGCCCCGGCAACCAGCCCCTGCCACAGGTCATCGGCGCCGCGCCTTAGCGGGCCGGCAATATTGCGCTGCTTGCGGAACAGGGCGGTGAGCGGGTGCTGCGTCAACATGATGAAGATCATGAATGCCGTGGCCCAGAAGGCCGACAGGCCGGGGGACAGCCGTTCGACCATCAGGCACCAGACCAGCACGACCACCGGCAGGATGTAATGCAGGCCGGTCATCAGGGTGGGCCTGGTTTGCGGCAGGATCACTACCGGTGACGTGGGGTCGTCGAGTTCGAGGTCCGGATAGCGGGAGCCGATCCGCAGCAGGGCGATGTAGGCGATACCCAGGCCCAGGGCGATGATCCAGCCGGCATGCTCGCCGAGCAGGGGTTTGAGCCAGCCCAGCCCGTAATACACGGCAACGGACAGGCCCATGATCAGCAGCAGGCCGGTCAGGAAGCCGAACAGCTTGCGCAGCAACGGACGGTCCGGGTTGCTGCTCTGCAGGCCCTGCATGCCGGCTTTCAGCGCCGCCAGGTGGACGATGTAGAACAGTGCGATATAGGAGATGACCGCCGGCAGAAAGGCGTGCTTGATGATCTCGGTGTAGGGGATGCCAACATACTCGACCATCAGGAAGGCTGCTGCGCCCATCACCGGCGGCATGATCTGACCATTGACCGATGCGGATACCTCGACTGCGCCGGCCTGTTCGGCGGTATAGCCGACACGCTTCATCATCGGGATGGTGAAGGTGCCGGTGGTGACGGTATTGGCGATGGAGGAACCGGAGATCAGGCCGGTCATGCCGGAGGCCGCCACGGCGGCCTTGGCAGGCCCGCCGCGGTAGTGACCAAGCAGGGAAAAGGCCAGCTTGATGAAGTAGTTGCCTGCTCCCGCCTTGTCCAGTAGGGAGCCGAACAATACGAACAGGAACACGAAACTGGTCGATACGCCCAGGGCGATGCCGAACACCCCCTGGGTGGTCAGCCATTGGTGGTTGGCCAGCGAGACGAAGCTGACGCCACGGTGGGAGAGCATGTCCGGCATCCAGGGGCCGGCCAGAGAATAGATGATGAAGACCAGCGCAACGATCATCAGTGGCGGGCCCAGTGCTCGGCGGGTCGCCTCGAGCAACAGTGCAAGGCCAGCCAGGGCAACGACTACATCCACAGTGGTGGGATTGCCGGGGCGCCCCGCGAGGTCAGTGTAGAAGATATAGATGTAAGCGGCGCAGAAGGCGCCCGCCAAAGCCATCAGCCAATCCACCAGGGGTACGTGGTCACGGGGTGAGCGGCGGAAGGCGGGGAAGGCCATGAAACCGAGAAATACCGCCAGCGCCAGGTGGATGGAGCGTGCTTCGGTACTGTTGAAAACGCCGAAGCCGAGCATATAGGGCAAAGGTGAGGCGATCCACAACTGGAACAGCGACCACAGGGCGGCTACGCCAAGCAGCAGTTTTCCGGTCAGGCCGTGGGGTTTGCGTGCACCAGTGTCGCTGGTGGCGACAAGATCTTCCAGTTCCGTCACCAGGTCGTCACGCTTGGCTGCTTCGCTCATGACTGGTCCTTATGCAGTGCGAGGGGAAACTCCAGGCGGTTCGGCCGACCGCCTGGAGCGAGGGCGCGCGTTACATCCAGCCACGCTCCTGGTAATAGCGCACCGCACCGTCATGCAGGGGGATCGACAACCCCTCCTTGATCATTTCCTTTTCATCCAGGTTGGCAAAGGCGGGATGCAGCCGCTTGAACCGGTCGAAGTTGTCGAATACCGCCTTGACGGTCTGGTACACGGTTTCCTCGGGGACGTTGGCCGATGTGACCATGGTGGCCCGCACGCCGAAGGTCTCGATGTCCTGGTCATTGCCCCGGTACATGCCGCCAGGGATGGTGGCTTTCGCATAATAGGGGTGCTCGGCAATGATGCCATCGATCTCCTGGCCATTGACCGCCACGATGACCGAGTCGACGGTCGTGGTGGCCTCCTGGATCGAACCGTTGGGGTGTCCGGCGACGTAGACCATGGCGTCGATGTTGTTGTCCCCGAGTGCCGCGGCCTGTTCCGCTGCGGACAGCTGGGATGCCAGGGCAAAGTCCTTGATGGTCCAGCCCAGCGCGTCCATCACCACATCCATGGTGTCGCGCTGGCCGGAGCCGGGGTTGCCGATATTGAAGCGTTTACCCTTGAGGTCCTTGACGTGTTCGATCTTCGCATCGCGCCGGGCGACGATGGTCAGCGGCTCGCCGTGTAGCGCGAACATGGCGCGCATCTCCTTGAAGGCGCCGGCGCTGGCGAAGTTCTCGGTGCCCTCGTAGGCCTTGTACTGGATGTCCGACTGCACCACTCCCATATCCATTTCACCGCCGCGAATGGCGTTGACGTTGGCCACCGAGCCGCCGCTGGAGGGCGCGTTGCAGCGGATGCCGTGATCCTTGGTATTGCGATTGACCAGGCGGCACATCGACTGCCCCACCACGTAGTAGACGCCGGTTTGCCCGCCTGTGCCTATGGTGATGAAGTTCTGTTGAGCGACTGCCGGTGTGGCCGCAGTGGCTGCGTAGCACAGGGCTGCGGAGAAGAGATATGAGAGTGCTTTGATGCGCATGCAGGTACTCCTTGTTCTTTTTCGTACCGGCGCGCGGCAAGCTCCGCCGGTCGTTACATCGGCCTGCTGTGCCGCAGGCCTGTCGGAGTAAGTGTAGCCGAGCATGACGAAAGTTCCCGCTCGGCTCCGGAACGGGGTCAGACCGGCGGCCAGCCGCCCATGTCGCGCCAGCGGTTGACGATGCTGCAGAACAGCTCGGCGGTCTTCTCGGTGTCGTAGCGCGCGGAGTGGGCTTCGCGACCATCGAATTCGATATCGGCGGCGGCGCAGGCCTTGGCCAGCACTGTCTGTCCGTAGGCGAGGCCGCCCAGGGTGGCGGTATCGAAACAGGAGAACGGGTGGAAGGGGTTGCGCTTGATCTCGGTGCGCTCGACCGCCGCGTTCAGGAAGCCCAGGTCGAAGAAGGCATTGTGCCCGACCAGCACGGCGCGTTTGCAGCCGGCGGACTTCACCGCCTTGCGCACATGCTTGAAGATTTCGGTCAGCGCATGGTTCTCGCTGACCGCCATGCGCAGCGGGTGATCCAGCTTGATGCCGGTGAACTCCAGCGCCGCCGGCTCGATATTCGCCCCTTCGAAGGGCTCGATGCGGAAGAAATGCGTCTGGTCGGGATACACCTGCCCATCGTCGTCCATCAGGATCGGCGTGGCGGCAATCTCCAGCAGGGCATCGGTCGCCGAGTTGAAGCCGCCGGTCTCCACATCCACCACCACCGGCAGGAAGCCACGGAAGCGGTAGGCCATCGGCGGCTTGGGGCCGCCGGACTGGGGCAGCTCATCCATCGCGTCGTTATCGTAGTCGAACTCGCTCACACAGCGTCCTTAATTCAAGAGGGATCAGATGACCCGCCATTGGAGGGTTTCACCCGCACGCAGCGGCACCACCTGCTGCTCACCGAAGGGCAGGGTGGCGGGCAGGGCCCAGGGTTCGCGTACCAGGGTGATGGTATCGGTATTGCGCGGCAAGCCGTAGAAGTCCGGACCGTACAGGCTGGCAAAGCCTTCCAGCTTGTCCAGCGCGCCCAGCTCCTCGAAGGCCTCGGCATAGAGTTCGATCGCCGCATGGGCGGTATAGCAGCCGGCACAGCCACAGGCGGCTTCCTTGGCGTGTTGCGCATGGGGCGCCGAATCGGTACCGAGGAAGAATTTGCTGGAGCCGGACACTACCGCATCGCCCAGCGCCTGCTGGTGGCGCTGGCGCTTGAGAATCGGCAGGCAGAAGAAGTGCGGACGAATACCGCCCACCAGCATGTGGTTGCGGTTGTACAGCAGGTGGTGGGCGGTGATGGTCGCACCAATGCGATCCGAGGCGCTGCGCACGAAATCCACCGCATCGGCGGTGGTGATGTGCTCGAACACCACCTTCAAGGTCGGGAAACGCTCGGTCAGGGCCACCAGCTGCTGGTCGATGAAGGCTTTTTCCCGGTCGAAGATATCCACTTCGGCATGGGTCACCTCGCCATGCACCAGCAGCGGCATGCCGACCTCGGCCATCGCCTCCAGCGCTGGGTAGATCTTGTCCAGCGCGGTCACCCCTGAATCGGAATTGGTGGTAGCGCCTGCCGGGTAGAGTTTGGCGGCAATCGCCTGGCCCTGAGCGTGGGCCTGGCGGATCACCTCGGGCGAGGTCTGGTCGGTCAGGTACAGCACCATCAATGGCTGGAAACCGCTACCCTGGGGGCGCGCCGCCAGAATCCGCGACTTGTACCCATCGGCCTGCTGCCCGTCACGCACCGGCGGCACCAGGTTCGGCATGATGATGGCGCGGGCGAAGTGGCGAGCGGCATCCGGCACGGTATGCTGCAGCGCCGCACCGTCACGTAGATGGATATGCCAGTCATCGGGCCGGATCAGGGTAAGGCGGTCGGTCATGGGGAGAATTCCAGGCTGTTGCAATGCCGCAATGCTACCGGAAATGGCCGGGGTTTACACGCCAAAGGACCTGAGCGGTGTGCGGGGCTGCGACACCAGCAAGGGGTCTCTCTAAATGTCGAGCGCTGTCGTCGAGCGGGTGCTCGACAACCCAGGGACGGCCATAGTTGAAAATGCATGATGGCTTGCTCACTCTTGTCCTCCGTGCTGCCTGTTGCGCAGCGAACTGAACCCGGGGGATTTCATGATTGATTCGGTACCCAGCGAGATATCGGCACAAGTGGCCCGGGCGTGCGAGGTCATCGAGTATCACCTGGCCCCGGCATTGATGGCGATACATCTGTACGGCTCCGTACTGGATGGTGGGCTGAAGCCGAGCAGCGATCTGGACCTGCTGGTCACGGTGACGACACGGCTCGATGAAGACGTACGGCGCGCCCTGTCGTTCGAGCTGCTGCGGGTGTCGGCTCCCCCGGGGCAGAGCGAGGGCCTCCGTGCCCTGGAAGTCACCGTGCTGGTATACGATGACGTACTGCCCTGGCGCTATCCAGCCCGGCGGGAGCTGCAGTTTGGTGAGTGGCTGCGCGACGATCTTCTGGCCGGTATCGTCGAGCCAGCGGTGGAGGATGCTGACCTGGCGATCCTGCTGACGCAGGCGCGACAGCGCAGTCTTGCCCTGGCCGGCCCGCCGGCGGAACAGCTTTTCGAGCCGGTCCCGCAAGGTGACTTCTCCCGGGCACTGGCCGATACCCTGACACTATGGAACTCACCTCCGGACTGGGCGGGTGATGAGCGCAATGTGCTGCTTGCCCTTGCGCGCATCTGGTACAGCGCTGCCCACGGCGGTAAAAAAATAGTGCCGAAGGACGTGGCGGCCAGTTGGCTGGTGGAGCGCCTGCCGTCCGAGTTGCAACCGCTGTTGCTTGAGGCTCGACAGGCTTATCTCGGGCTCGGACAGGAGCGTCTGGCCGCGAGTGGGGATCAGTTGGTCTGGTTCGTTTCTCTGGCGAAAGGCGAAATCACCAGGTTGATTGATCCTGGTGCCGGGAACGTCTGATGGATTGGCGTATTGTGGCGTTGATTTCCCTGTTTTACCGCTAATCTTCGGCATAAAATCCCGTTGAAAAACCAAGTGTGGTGGATCTGCCTGTGTGCCGCTGCGCTGCGCAACTCGCGACCAAACCCTTGCTAGACTCTCTGCCATGAAGGCCCATTTTCCAGGGCTCCTGATCACTGCGGGGAGAGATGCATGTCGCGTAATATCATCGTTCTGGGCGCCGGTATGGTCGGCGTTTCCATTGCCTGGCACCTGGCGCGTCGTGGTCACGCAGTGACCCTGGTGGATCGCCGTGAACCGGGGCGCGAAACCTCGTTCGGCAATGCGGGCATCATCCAGCGCGAGGCGGTGCGCCCCTATGCCTTCCCCCGGGATGTCGGCACCCTGCTGAGGGTATTGCCCAACCGTGAGGTGGACATCCGCTATCGCCCGACCGGCATGCTGAGTGCGGCAGGTCCGTTGCTGCAATACTGGCTCAACTCGGGCGGGGAGCGCTATGCGCGCATTACCCGGGAGTGGGCCTCGCTGATCATGCGTTGCCAGGATGCGCACGGACCGATGATCGAGGCGGCCGGTGCCGAAGGCCTGGTGCGCAAGGGCGGATGGCTTGAGCTGTACCGCACGCAGAAGGCGATGGATGAGCGGCTTGCCGAGGCCCGGGAGGATCGGCAGCGCTTCGGGGTGGAGTTCGAGGTGCTCGATGCTGCGGCGTTGCAGGCCAGTGAACCGCATCTGCGGAAGAACCTGGTGGGAGCCATTCACTGGACCCAGCCGTGGATGGTGTCGGATCCGGGGGCGCTGGTGCAGGCCTATGCGCGGAACTTCGTGGAGCAGGGCGGTCGCCTGGTGCAGGCCAGCGTCGAGGGCGTAACCCGGGAAGGCAGCGGCTGGCGCGTGGCGACCAGCGAGGGAGCCTTCGAGGCCGAGCAGGTGGTGGTGGCCATGGGGCCCTGGTCGGGGGACCTGCTGTCGAGCCTGGGCATCAAGGTGCCGCTGTTCGTCAAGCGCGGTTACCACATGCATTACTCGGCGGAACAGGGCGCCACGCTCAACCACTGGGTGATGGATGCCGAGAAGGGCTTTCTGCTCGAACCGATGCGCGCCGGGATTCGCCTGACCACCGGGGCGGAGCTGGCCAACCTGGACGCGCCTCCCCAGTACAGGCAGCTGGCGGCCGCCGAGCGGGCGGCGCGCAAGCTGTTCCCGCTGGGCAAACGACGCGATGCCGAGCCCTGGAAGGGCGCGCGCCCCTGCATGCCCGACATGAAGCCGGTGATAGGTCCGGCACCGGGCAAGCCGGGTTTGTGGCTGGCCTTCGGGCATGGCCACCAGGGCTTTACCCTGGGGCCGGCAACGGGAGAGCTGCTGGCGCAGATGATGGACGGGGAGACGCCAGCGATCGATATGCAGCCGTTCGCTGCGGACCGCTTTTAAGCACCTTGGGGCGCCTCTCGTTTTTTATCGGCAGTTAATTGACCATTCGTTACAGAATGGCTAGTATCGCCTCCTGACTCATTCGAAGACGCCAGCATATGAGCAAGGAAAAACTGCCGGGCCAGGGTCGTCCTCGACAGTTCGAGGACGAAGAGGTCATTGATGCCGCTGTGGCGGTGTTCAGTGAGAATGGCTTCGCTGGCACTTCCGCTCAGGATCTATGCGACGGCACCGGGCTGGGCCGGGGCAGCCTGTACAACGCCTTTGGCAGTAAGCAAGGGCTGTACGAACAAGCCTTGTTGCGCAGTCATCAAAAGAGCATGTCGGCGCAGTTGACCATTCTGAAAAGTTCAGCGCCCGCCAAACAGCGGTTGCGCACCCTGTTGCTCTGGGGCATCGCTGAAGATCTGCAACAGGCAGAACAACATGATGCCATGGTGCTGTTCTCGGCACTGGAGCGCGGCAGCAAGGATGAGGTCGTGGCCAGGTTGAATGGGGAATACCGACAGCGCCTGGAGAAGGCACTGGTTGCTGTATTCACGCAGGGGCAGGCAAGCGGGGAGCTTGGCAGGAAAGCCTCTGCTATCGCAATGGCCAGGGGCTTCCTGGCTGGATACTACGGATTGCGTGTTCTGAATAAGAACATTACGGATAAGGATGTTCTTGATGATGTCGTGGCCGGATTGCTGGCCAACTTGTAGTTTCCACTCGTCAAGTCGTTTTTCGCAGTAACCATACCTGTACATGAATAGCGAAGTATCAGGCCTCCATGGTCTGGTACATGCTTTCTTATTCTTTTCTGTAACGTTTGTTAAACAACTGTAAGGAAGTAACGAATGCCTCTGGTCATTTATATTCTTGGGTTGGCCATTTTCTCGATCGGTACCTCCGAGCTGATGGTGGCAGGGATGATGGGCACCTTGTCCGATGCCTTTGGCATAAGCATAGGGCAGGTCGGCCACCTGATCTCGTATTTTGCTTTCGGGGTGATGTTGGGAGGCCCGGTGCTCACCTATGTGTTTCTCAGGCTGAAAGTGGCTTATCGACCAACACTGTTGGTAATGCTGGCGCTGTATGTAGTGGTGCAAGGTTTCAGTGCCTTTATCTCCGATCATTCCATCCTGATTGCCGTGCGGGTGATCACTGGCGTGTTGTGTGCCGGCTGCCTGAGCTTGTCATTGGCCACCAGCATGGCGCTGGTATCCATTGAAAACCGGCCCCGTGCTGCTGCCGTGGTTATTGGCGGTTTCATGATTTCCAATGTCTTCGGTGTCCCGCTGGCGACCATCATCAACCAGTACTGGGGTTGGCGTATCAGTTTCGGGCTGGTGGCGGTGCTGGTGCTGTTCTGTCTGCTGGTGCTGATTCGCTCATTGCCGAACTCGGGTGGCCAGGACAGCCTGAAAATGGCGGAGGAACTGAAGGCATTCAAGAACATGGCGTATTGGAAGGCCTGCGCAACCAGCTGTTTGATCCTCGGCGCCAGCTTTGCCGCCTTCAGTTACTTCGTGCCGGTACTGACCACTGTGACCGGTTTTACCATGCAGGTGGTTCCTTTCATCTTGATGCTCTATGGCGCGGCAAACATAGCCGGAAACATCGTTACCGGGCATCTTGCCTACCGGCATAGCCTGCCCATCATGGTTGTCGGATTGACGGTGCTGAGCATGTCGCTGACCGGCATGGCATTGCTGGCGCAATATCCGTGGTTGGCCGTGGCCTTTGTCATTCTGATTGGCTTGTCCGGTGTGCCGATGAACCCGGCGATGATGGCGCGCATCGTCAGCGTGGCCCACCCCGGCCCCATGGTGAATGCGGTGCATACCTCCGTTATCAATATCGGTCTGGGCGGCGGCACCTTTCTGGCCGGCCTGGCGATCTCCGCAGGCTATGATTTCCGTGCGGCGTTATGGATAGGGGCTGGCCTGGCTGTACTGGGGCTGTTCTCCGTGCTGCCCTACCTGCGTCGTGGGAGAGTGGGTTGGAGTTGAGGTTGTTGCTGATGAATCTTAAAGTTTCCCGTCGCGCCGCCGATTCCTTCTCCTGTAGCCCTTGATGCGGGAGAACCTTCCTTGCCACGCCTGCCTTTCGCCCTGTTGCTGGGTATCGCCCTGCCGGCCCAGGCCATGACCTTCCAGACGCGCATGGAGAATGTGCAGTGGACGGTGGCCGGGGATCAGTTCGAGTGCCGGCTCAGCCAGCGGGTGGAGGGCTATGGCGAGGCGATGTTCGTGCGCCGGGCGGGTGAGCGGCCGGTGTTCGAGCTGGCGGCCTGGAGCAACCTGATGCGCCCCGGCGCGGCGCAGTTGTTCAACGAAGCGCCGCCGTGGCGGCCTGGCGCGCGGGCGCAGCTGCTCGGGCAGGGCACCGTGGTCGATGGACCAACAGTGCTGCGGTTGCCCTACCAGCAGGCCGGGCAGATGCTCGCGGGGCTGGCGCAGGGGTTGCACCCGACCATCCAGCGTGCCAGTGTCAGCGATGCCGGCAGCTCGGTCCGGGTGGTGGTGTCCAGTGTCGGCTACCGGCAGGCCTGGGAGGATTTCCAGGCCTGCGCCAGTGAACTGTTGCCGATGAATATCGACCAGGTCTCGCGTACCGCCATCGGTTTTCCCAATGGTGGCTCGGAACTGGATGAGCGGGCGCGGAACATGCTCGACGTCGCGCTGGCCTATATCGAGGCCGACCCGGCCATCAGCCGCATCCAGCTGGACGGGCATTCGGACAATGTCGGCGATCGCCTGAGCAACCGTGAACTGTCGCGTCAGCGGGTGCTATCGGTGCAGGCTTACCTGGTTGAGCGGGGGGTGGACGAGCAGCTGTTCACTACGCGTTTCCACGGTGACCGCTATCCGCTGGTGGCCAATAACACCGCTGACGGGCGGGCCAAGAACCGCCGGGTCACGCTACGCCTGGAAAAGGACTGAATGCTTTCCGGCAGCCCCGAGTTTCTCCGCACGCCCCTGTAATTACTCGCCTGCCGGCGGTAGAATGGCAGCCTTTGGCTGGTGCCTTTCGCTGCGCCGGTAATCTTCATCAAGGGAGCGCGTAATGACTGATGTGAAAAAAGTCGTCCTGGCCTATTCCGGCGGCCTGGATACCTCGGTAATCCTCAAGTGGTTGGAAGATACCTACGGTTGCGAGGTGGTCACCTTCACTGCGGACCTGGGCCAGGGCGAAGAAGTCGAGCCGGCACGCGCCAAGGCACAGGCCATGGGCGTGAAGGAAATCTACATCGACGACCTGCGCGAAGAATTCGTCCGTGAGTTCGTGTTCCCGATGTTCCGCGCCAATACCGTCTACGAAGGCGAGTACCTGCTCGGCACCTCGATTGCCCGCCCGCTGATCGCCAAGCGCCTGATCGAGATCGCCAACGAGACCGGCGCCGACGCCATCTCCCATGGTGCCACCGGCAAGGGCAACGACCAGGTGCGCTTCGAGCTGGGCGCCTATGCACTCAAGCCGGGCGTCAAGGTGATCGCTCCCTGGCGTGAGTGGGACCTGCTGTCGCGCGAGAAGCTGATGGATTATGCCGAGAAGCACGGCATTCCGATCGAGCGCCACGGCAAGAAGAAGTCGCCGTACTCCATGGATGCCAACCTGCTGCACATCTCCTACGAGGGTGGCGTGCTGGAGGATACCTGGACCGAGCACGAAGAGGACATGTGGCGCTGGACCAAGTCGCCGGAAGCGGCGCCGGACGTGCCCACCTATATCGAGCTGAGCTACCGCAAGGGCGATATCGTCGCCATCGACGGCAAGGACATGACCCCGGCCGAGGTGCTGGCTTATCTGAACAAGATCGGCGGTGAAAACGGCATCGGTCGTACCGATATCGTGGAAAACCGCTTCGTCGGCATGAAGTCACGCGGTTGCTACGAAACCCCCGGCGGCACCATCATGCTCAAGGGCCACCGCGCCATCGAGTCGATCACCCTGGACCGTGAGGTTGCCCACCTCAAGGACAGCCTGATGCCCAAGTACGCCGAGCTGATCTACAACGGCTTCTGGTGGAGCCCGGAGCGCGTGATGCTGCAGGAGATGATCGATGCGTCCCAGCTGAACGTGAATGGTGTGGTGCGCCTGAAGCTGTACAAGGGCAACGTGATCGTGGTCGGTCGCAAGTCCGACGACTCGCTGTTCGATGCCAATATCGCCACCTTCGAAGACGATGCCGGTGCCTATGACCAGGCCGATGCGGCGGGCTTCATCAAGCTCAACGCGCTGCGCCTGCGCATTGCCGCCAACAAGGGCCGCAAGCTGCTTTAATACAGTGACAGGCCGTAAGCTGCAGGCTGCCGAAAAATCAGTCTTGCAGCTTGAGACTAAAAGCCCCGGCCCATGTCGCTGGGGCTTCGTTTTTCAACACCGTGAGGAATGAGATATGCGTCTTCTACATACCATGCTCCGTGTGGGCGATCTGGAGAAATCCATCGCTTTCTATACCGAAGTGCTGGGCATGACCCTGTTGCGCCGCAAGGACTATCCGGATGGGCGCTTTACCCTGGCCTTCGTCGGTTATGGCAACGAGGCGGAAAACTCGGTGCTGGAACTGACCCATAACTGGGATACGCCCAGCTACGACCTGGGCAACGGCTATGGCCATATCGCCATCGAGGTCAACGACGTCTACAAGGCCTGCGAACAGATCAAGGCCAGCGGCGGCAAGGTAGTGCGTGAAGCCGGGCCGATGATGCACGGCTCCAGCATCCTGGCCTTCGTCGAGGACCCGGATGGCTACAAGATCGAGTTGCTGTCGCCCAGCCGGGGGGATTGATATCGGGGTGTGGCGCGCCTGCGGTCTTGCTGCCGCTGCTGGATTGTCGGCGAGCAGGGGCTCGCCAACCCCAGGCAGCCCCGTCATTCTTCATTGTGAACCGCGCAGCGGTGAAGCAATCCATGGGCACGCAGTAGCAGGCGCGTGCCCAGGGGATTGCCATACACTCAGGCCGGATTGATCCCGCGAATCCTGGTCGCCATATCCGCCGCATACAGGTCGGTCATGCCGGCGATGAAATCGATCACCCGCATATAGCTCGAATAAAGATCCCAATCCTCGCGCGGGGCGTTGTTGCCCAGCAGGTCGAGGATGCGCCGGTGCTTGAAGCTCAGCGCCTGCCCGCTCTGCTGCTCGTTGACCGCACCGCAGAAGGCTTCCAGCAGGGTTTCCAGGGTGCTGTAGGCGCCGATTTCATGCAGGGTCTTGCGCTTGTCCTGGAAGATGCGCTCGCGGGCGATGCTCTTGGCTTCCAGTACGCAGCGCTGCGCAGCCGTGGGCATGTGGCTGACCAGATCGCCCGGCAGGGTGCCGGCCAGCAGCGCCGGTTGCTGGGCGATGAACGCCTCGGCGGCGGCATTGACCAGGTGCTCGATGGCCTTGCCGCGCAGGATCGCAAGCTTGCGCCGGGTGGAGTCCCGCGGGCCCAGCTGACGGTAGGTTTCCGGCAGGTCGTCACCGACCAGATCCAGCAGCAGGCGTTCGACCTCGCTGTAGTTGAGCAGCTCCATTTCCAGGCCATCTTCCAGGTCAATCAGCGCATAGCAGATATCGTCCGCCGCCTCGACCAGATAGACCAGCGGGCTGCGCGCCCAGCACTGGTCGCTGTGCTGGGGCAGACCGAGCTTGTCGGTGATCTGCAGCAGCAGCGGGTATTCTGCCTGGTAGCAGCCGAACTTGTGTTTCTTGTAGCCGATGCTGTCGGCGTGCTGCGCGGTCCAGGGGTACTTGAGATAGGCGCCGAGGGTGGCATAGGTCAGGCGCATGCCGCCATCGAACTGGTGGTACTCCAGTTCGGTGAGCACACGAAAGCCCTGGGCATTGCCCTCGAAGTTGAGGAAATCCTGGCGCTGGGCCTCGTTCATGTCCCGCAGCCAGCCCTGGGCATCGGCCTTGTGGAACCAGTGGCGGATGGCATCTTCGCCGGAATGACCATAGGGAGGGTTGCCGATGTCATGGGCCAGGCAGGCAGCCTGTACTATCACCCCCAGGTCGGCCGGTTCGCACCAGGCCGGCAACACGCCGCGCAGCATCTCACCGACGCGCATGCCCAGCGAGCGCCCGACGCAGCCAACCTCCAGGCTGTGGGTCAGGCGGGTATGGATATGGTCATTGCTGGATACCGGGTGCACCTGGGTCTTCTTGCCCAGCCGGCGGAAGGCGCCGGAGAAGATCACGCGGTCGTGATCCTTGTGAAAGGGTGTGCGTCCCAGCTCCTCGGTGCTGGCGACGGGTTTGCCGAGTCGTTCGCGGCAGAGCAGTGTTTCCCAATCCATGATGTCCTCCGATCAGATCATCCGAGTATGTGGCAATGCCGCCGGGCTGCCAAGGGTGCTCCGGGGTCTGTTCCGGGGTAGAATGGCCGCTGTCCCGCCCCACCTCGGAATCCGCATGAGCGCTGCATTGACCCTGACCCTGTTCGGTACCACCGCCTGCCACCTGTGCGAGGAGTGCCTGATGCTGACCCAGCCGCTGCAAGGCAATGGCATTCAGCTGCGCCAGGTGGATATTGTCGAGGAGCCCGATCTGCTGGAGCGCTACCAGCTGCGTATCCCGGTGCTGCGCCGGGATGATACCGGTGCGGAGCTGGACTGGCCGTTCAGCCTTGGCCAGTTGCTCGACTGGCTGGGCGATGCGGTAGGCGAGGGCAACTGACCATGGCACAGATCGTCAGTGCGTTCTGGAAGCGCAAGACCCTGGAGCAGATGGACCGTCAGGAATGGGAGTCGCTGTGCGACGGCTGCGGCCTGTGCTGCCTGCAGAAGCTCGAGGACGAAGACGATGCCAGCGCCATCTACTACACGCGGGTGGCCTGCAAGCTGCTGGACCTGGATACCTGCCGGTGCAGCGACTATGCCAATCGACGCAGGCATGTGCCGGACTGCGTACAACTGACCCCGGCGATGGCCGAGGAGTTCGCCTGGCTGCCACCGACCTGCGCCTATCGCCTGGTGGCCGAGGGCGAAGACCTGCCGCCGTGGCATCACCTGGTCTGTGGTGATCCGCAGGCGGTGCACAAGGTGGGCATTTCCCAGGCCGGGCGCATGCTGGCCGAGGACAGTGTGGCGAACGAGGACTGGGAAGAGCACATCATTTTTCGGGTGTGATGGTGGTGGCTGGGCGAAGCGCTGCTTCGCTCCCCCTCTCCCCAGCCCTCTCCCGCGAGGGGAGAGGGGGCAGGCAGTGCGTGCTGAAGCTACCTTCTCTGCCTGATCCGTCAGAGAAAAAATCGTAATCCACTCGGTACAGGAAGACAGAATACTGCCAGTTAGCACAAACGAGCCCCTCTCCCCTTGTGGGGTGAAGACGGGCGAAGCATGCTTCGCCCGCCTGAACACCTCGAACTTTGTTACGGGCCGGGGCGCAGCGTGGTGGGGCTTCACTATCGTAGTATCAGGAAAACGGAAAGACTCCAGGCAGCTTCAATCTACCCCCTCTCCCCTTGCGGGAGAGGGCTGGGGAGAGGGGGAAGCGCCACCCCTCACTGCCGAATCTGCAACTCCCGCAACTTGATATACAGATAGCGAATCTGGTCATACTCGAACGGGCTGTCCAGCGAGCCATAGCGGAAGCCGTTGATATAGCGCAGGTTGATGGCATACAGGCCGTAGGCCCAGGGGTTGTCGTTCATGTAGTGGCGGTTGTCGAGGAACGCCGCGGTGTCCTCTATCGACCAGTCCACCGCCTTGCCCGTGGTGTCGCGCAGGGTCGAGGGGCCGAGTAGCGGCAATACCAGGTAGGGCCCGGTGGGTACGCCGTAGTAGCCCAGGGTCTGGCCGAAATCCTCCGGCTCCTGGGGCAGGCCCATGGCCTTGGCCACATCGAACAGACCGAGTACCCCGAGAGTGCTGTTGAACAGCAGTCGCGCCGTGGTGCGTGCGCCTTTCTGGAACTTGCCCTGGGCCAGGCTGTTGGCTAGGTTGGGTACGTCCGCCAGGTTGGCGAAGACATTGGACACGCCGGTGCGCACGAAGCGCGGGGTGACGGTTTCGTAGGCGTTGATCACCGGCAGGTAGACATAGTCGTCGAACTGGCCGTTGAAGCGGTAGACCCGCCGGTTGAAGCCCTCGATCGGATCATGCACCTTGAGTGCTTCGAGACTGGAACGCTCGAACTGATAGTTGCTGCCCTCGGTATCGATGGTCAGCTCCAGCAGTGGGTCATGGTATGCGGGTATGCCGTCGGCACCCTGGGCCGCCAGGCTGGTCAGCAGCACACAGCCGGCCAGCAGCCGGGTTATGGGCAGTTTAGTCATGGCTGTCGCCCTCCATGAATTGCAGCATGGTCGCTACCACGTCGCGGTGCTGCAGGTTGCCGCCATGGCCGCCATGGGGATAGATCAGTGCGCGCTCACCGAAGGTCTCGGCGATGAAGCGATAATTGTCCGCGCTGAGGATGAAGTCGTCGGCATTGGTCAGCGCGGCGATATGCGGGTTGTCACGCAGGAACGGCGTGATGCTGTACAGGCTGGTGTCCCAGGCCATGTCGTCGATGGTCTTGCCCTGGTTGGCATCGGTCCAGACCGGCCACAGCTGGGTCTCCAGATAGCAACTGAAATCGCAGAACAGCGCGCGGCGCAGGTAGGGGGTCAGTGAGGTGCTGACCTTGAGCGTTTCGTCGGCCGGCGCATAGCGACCGCCCTCGGTGATCAGGTCGGCCATGAAGTTCAGGTCGGCGGCGGCGAAGCGGAACACCGCGCCGATCAGCATGGCCAGTTCGGCATCGGTCAGGGCGCTGTCGGAACTCTGGATGCCATGGAACAGGCCGCTTTCGATATCGGTACCGCCGCTTTCGGCGAAATAGCGCGCCAACTTCTCGAATATATGCTCATAGAAGCTCTCGCCGCTGCTGACTCCGTCGAGCTGGGTGCGAGCCAGGGCGTCCAGGCGCTGGATGGAGGCATACAGGTCCACCGGTGGGTTGAGCAGCAGGGTGCGGGTGAAGTCGAACTGCTGCAGGCTCTGGTCCAGATGGGCAACGAAGGCAGCATTCAGCGCGCCGAGGCTGAAGCCGGCCAGGCGATATTCGGTGATCTGCAGCTTCTTGCGCTTGCGCGCATGCTCGGCGGCCAGGGACATGGCACTGTGCAGGTCGCGGGCATCGCTCAGCCCCAGGCCCGGCAGGCCACTGCGTGAGGCCGCGGCGATGAAGTCATGGTTGGTCGGCGAGGACAGTACGATGACGTGCATGCCGGCCTGCCAGAACACCCGCTTGAGGTAGTCGAGCCGCGGACTGCTGTAGCCCGATCCGGTGCCGGCGATGAGAAATACCAGCGGTGCCGGCTCGTTGTGCCAGGCTAGGCGATAGTGCAAATCGCGGTAGCGTGACAGTGCCGGCGGCAGATGGCGCTCGGGCAGTACGGTGACCGAGAGGTCGGTCTGCCGCACATCGGTTTCCGCAGGTACCGGGGCAACCAGCTGCGGCGGCGTGCCGACGATGGTCGCCAGGAACGGATTGGTTATCGGGTAAGGGGTCTCATCCGCCTGGGCAACATGGCTTGCCAATGCCGCCAGACTGATGCAGAGATATCGGAGGTATCGGTTCATGAGCTTTCCCGGTTGGCTTCATGAACTATACCCGAAATACTATGGATAGTTCCTTACAGGCGCGGTTCAGGCGCGGAACACCGGCGGCAGGTTGAGACCGGCCTGCAGACTGCGCCGTTGCTCCAGGCGTTTCCAGACCTTTTCATGAAAGTGGAAGGCTACGGTGTTGAGCGCCGGTTCGACCAGCGCGACGGCGCCGCCGAGCAACAGGCTGCCGGTCATGGCGTACACCACGCCGAAGGCGATGGTGAAATGCATGGCGGCAAAAGTGAAGGTCTTGGTCATGGCGCACCTCGTTAGCAATAATGGGAGTCATTCCCGTTTGAATGCTATCTTAAGTGCGCCGCTTGCAGGGTCGAAACAGTCTTTGCCAATCGTGCTGATTGGCGTGTTCAATCAGAGGTCGAAGTCGTAGTCGGACAGTTCTTTCTGCAGCCGACGTTCTTCCAGGTAGTCGTCGATCTGCCGGCGCCTGGTCAGGTTGGATTTGCTGTTCAGCGCCTCGGTCTCGGCGCTGTCGTCATCGTCCACAACGAAGTCGTCTTCATCCAGTTCGATATCGGTTTTTGCTTTGGCCATAACTCCACTCCGCTATTGAAGGTTGCCATTTGCGCACCTTATAGCGGGAGTCGAGGGGAAGCGGAAATAGAATTTTTTTATGGATGGATGGCATTTTGCTGATGATGTCAATCCGATGTCTTGTGCCGGTATTCACACAGGTCTTCGATCCGGCAGCTGCCGCACTGTGGGGTTCTCGCCTTGCACACATAGCGGCCATGCAGAATCAGCCAGTGGTGGGCATCGACCAGGAACTCCCTGGGCACGTGGCGCATCAGTTTCTTCTCCACTTCCAGCACATTCTTGCCCGGGGCGATGCCGGTGCGGTTGCTGACCCTGAAGATATGCGTATCCACCGCCATCACCGCATGGCCGAAGGCGGTGTTGAGCACCACGTTGGCGGTCTTGCGGCCGACGCCCGGCAGCGCTTCGAGTGCGGCGCGGTCATCCGGCACCTGGCTGCCGTGCTGTTCGACCAGGATGCGGCAGGTCTCGATGACGTTCTTCGCCTTGCTGTTGTACAGGCCGATGGTCTTGATGTACTCCGACAGCCCCTCCACGCCCAGGGCGTGGATCGCCTCGGGGGTGTTGGCTACTGGAAACAGCCTGGCGGTCGCCTTGTTGACACCGACGTCCGTGGCCTGGGCCGACAGGATGACAGCGATCAGCAGCTCGAACGGCGAGTCGAAGTCCAGTTCGGTGGTCGGGTGCGGATTGTCCTCGCGCAGCCGACGGAAGATTTCATAACGCTTTTCTTTGTTCATCGTCAGTTGATGGTTCCGGTAACGCGGACCCGCTTGCTGCCGGTGGCGACGGGTACATCGTCGCGCGCCGCCGTGCGGGCCTTGATGTGAGTGTCGATGACGTTCTTCAGGGCGATCAGCAGGCCCATGAACAGGAAGGCGCCGGGCGGCAGTATGACCAGCAGCACCTCCTTGTAGTTGGCGAACACCACCAGGGTCCAGTCGGCGGCGATCGGGCCGAATAGCAGATGCATGTTGGCGAACAGCGTGCCCTGGCCGACCAGCTCGCGCAGCATGCCGAGTACCAGCAGTACCAGGGCGAAGCCCAAGCCCATCATGAAGCCGTCCACCGCCGCCGGTAGCACCGGATTCTTCGCCGCGTAGGCATCGGCGCGGCCGAGGATAATGCAGTTGGTGACGATCAGCGGAATGAAGATGCCAAGGATCAGGAACAGTTCGTAGGTATAGGCCTGCATCAGCAGTTCGATGCAGGTGGTGACCGCGGCGATGATCATGACGAAGGCCGGCAGGCGTACCGCCTCGGTCACCGCATGACGGATCAGCGAGACCGAGACGTTGGAGCAGACCAGTACCAGGATGGTCGCCACGCCCAGCCCCAGGGCATTGACCGCGCTGCTGCTGACGCCGAGCAGCGGGCACAGGCCGAGCAACTGTACCAGGCCAGGGTTGTTGTGCCACAGGCCGTCAGCGGCGAGTTCGGAGAAGCGTTTGTCAGTCATGGGTCGGCTCCTGTTCGCTCAGTTGCAGCAGCTCGCCGCGCTGCTGCTCGAAGTAGCGCAGCGCCTGGTAGATCGCCTGGACCACGGCGCGCGGGGTGATGGTGGCACCGGTGAACTGGTCGAACTCGCCGCCATCCTTGCGCACCGCCCAGCCTTCGGGCGCGGGCATACTCAGGCTCTTGCCGTCGAAGCTGAAGATCCAGTTGCCCTTGGCGACCTCGAACTTGTCACCCAGGCCGGGTGTTTCCCGATGGTTGACCACGCGCACCCCGGCCAGTTCGCCATTGGCGCGGATGCCGACCAGCAGGTCGATGCGGCCGCTGTAGCCGTCCTGGGTCACCACCGGCAGGATCACCGCGATGACCTCGCCGCTGCGCCGGGCACGCCAGGCGGTGGCGGGTGCCGGCAGCTGCAGGTAGCGGCGGTCATCGATGCTGAAGGTATCCTGCAGCAGGTCATTGTCATGCTGGTCGTCGGGCAGGATCTCATTCAGCGCGCGCATCTGCATGCGCTGCTGTTCGGCGGCGATACGTTCGCTGGTAGCCTGCTGGATGAAGGCGATCAGGCCCACGGTGAAAATGGCGAATAGGCCGAGGATCAGGCTGTTGCGCAAGATGGAGCGGCCAGGCGTCGCTGCGGTCATGGCTGATCCACCTTGCCCAGGCCGCGCTTGGGCTTGCTGTGGCCGTAGGTGCGCGGTGTGGTGTAGTAATCGATGGTCGGCGCGCACAGGTTCATCAGCAGTACGGCGAAGGCTACCGCATCGGGGTAGTTGCCCCACACCCGGATGACGTAGACCAGGATGCCGACCCCGGCGCCGAACACCAGTCGTCCACGTGCGCTGGTGGCGCCGCTGACCGGGTCGGTGACGATGAAGAAGGCGCCCAGCATGGTCGCCCCGCCGAGCAGGTGGAACAGCGGCGAGCCATTGGAGGCCGAGCCCGAGCCGTTCCAGAACAGCAGGCTCATGAGCGCCAGGGCGGCGAGCATGCCCACCGGGGCGTGCCAGCTGTAGACCCGCCGGTACAGCAGGAACAGGCCGCCGGCCAGCCAGGCGAGGCTGATCCACTCCCAGGCGCGCCCGGCCATACTGCCGAAGGCCGGCTGCGCCGCGCGCAATTCGTCGAGGGTCAGGGCGCTGTTGTTCTTCAGCAGGTCCAGTGCGGTGGCGCTGGCCCAGCCGTCGGCGGGCAGGCTGGCGGGGGCGAATACCCGTTGCAGGCCATCGACCAGGCCCAGGGTCGGCGTCAGCGCCGGCTGCAACTGCTCGATACCGCGCCATACCGGCCAGCTGGTCATTTCCACCGGGAAGGACACCAGCACCATGGCATAGCCGAGCATCGCCGGGTTGAACGGGTTCTGGCCCAGGCCGCCATACAGGTGCTTGCCGAAGACCATGGCGAAGCCGCTGGCGACCAGCACCAGCCACCAGGGCGCATAGGGCGGCAGCGCCAGTGCCAGCAGCCAGGCGGTGACCAGGGCGCTGCCATCGTTCAGGTAGAAGGCCACCGGGCGTTGGCGCAGGCGCAGGATGGCGGCCTCGATGGCGATGGCGAAGCTGCCGGCAAGCAGGATATTGATCAGCGTGCCCCAGCCGAAGAACCAGGTCAGCAGCAGGACGCCGGGCAGGGTGGCCAGCAGCACCTGCAGCATGATACTGCGGGTACGGTTGCTGCCCAGCGCGTGGGGCGAGCTGATCGGGGGGCTGACGGCCATCAGCGGGCCTCCTGGGTGGTCGCCTGCTCGAATGCCTGCTGCGCCTCGGCGAAGGTCTGTTCCAGCTCCGGCAGTTGCTTCTGCAGGTCAATATTGTCGGGGTTGGTCGCCAGTTGCTTCTGCACCCGCTGCAAGGCCATGCGGGCGGTGGCGGCGGCGACCTTCAGTTGCTTCTGTTCAGGGCTCAGGGTGCTGACCTTGCGCGACTGGATGCGGGCCAGGTCCGGGGCGGCTGTCGGGAGCTCGGCAAGCTGCGCTCTGGCGGCCTGGGCTTCGCGAGCGGCCTTGGCACGGGCGGCTTTCTCGGCTCGCGCCTGGCGCTCCCGTTCCCGCTGTTCGGCTTCGCGCTGCAGTCTTTCCTGGCGGTGCTCGAAGCGTTGCCGGGAGTGCTCGGCGCGACTGTGCTGCTGCTCGATGGCGCGCATCTCTGCCTTGCCGGCGCGGAAGTACTGTACCAGCGGGATGCTGCTGGGGCAGACGTAGGCACAGGCGCCGCATTCGATACAGTCGAACAGGTCGTGGCGCTGCAGCTGCGCGTAGTCCTTGCCCATGGCGAACCAGTGCAGCTGTTGCGGCAGGAGTTCGACGGGGCAGGCCTCGGCGCACAGGCCGCAGCGGATGCAGGGCAGCGCCGGCGGGGGCGGCGGCAGTTCCTCGCGGGTAGCGGCCAGCAGGCAGTTGCTGGTCTTGATGATCGGCGCGGTGGTGTCCACGGTAAAGCCCATCATCGGCCCGCCCAGCACCAGCCGATGCAGGCGCTCGGGCTGCAGGCCGGCGAAGGCCAGCAGCTCATGGATAGGAGTGCCGATCGGTGCAATCACGTTGGTTGGGCGTTGCAGAGCAGCGCCGGTCAGCGTGACGATGCGGTTGATCATCGGGCGGCCAAGCAGAATGGCTTCGTGGATCGCCAGGCAGGTGCCGATGTTCTGACAGAGCACGCTGATGTCTGCCGGCAGTCCGCCACTGGGTACTTCCTTGCCGGTGAGGATCTGGATCAGCTGTTTCTCGCCGCCGGAGGGGTACTTGGTCGGGATGGCGATGATCTGGATCGTGGTGTCCTGTGCCGCGGCGCGCATGGCGGCGATAGCTTCGGGCTTGTTGTCCTCGATGCCGACCAGTACCTGGTCGGGTTTGAGAATATGCATCAGTACTTCGATGCCGCTGACGATCCGGGCCGGGTAATGGCGTATGGTCATGTCGTCAGAGGTGATGTAGGGCTCGCACTCGGCAGCATTGATGATCAGGGTGCTGATCCGGTGATCCGGGCGCGACAGCAGTTTGGTCGCGGTCGGAAAGCCGGCTCCACCGAGGCCGCTGATACCGGCAGCCTTGATCAGGTCGAGCACATCCACCGGGTCGAGGCTGCGATAATCGGCCACCGGTTGCAGCTCGATCCGACGGTCTTCGCCGTCGCTGTCGAGGATGATGGCCGGCTCCGTCAGGCCCGAGGCATGGGGGTAGGGGGCGTCCTCAATGGCAACTATGGTGCCCGAGGTCGGGGCATGCAGCGGACAGCTGTACTGGCCATGGCTGGAGGCCAGCAACTGGCCCTTGAGCACCCGCTCGCCAACCTGGACGATCGGCTCGGCGCGGCGGCCGATATGTTGCAGCAGCGGCAGGATCAGGCGCTTGGGCAGGGGGATGCGCTCCAGCCCGCGAGCGGTCGATTGGGCCTTGTTCTGCGGCGGATGGATACCGCCGGGCATATCCCAGATACGCGGTTGGGTGCTCATCAGGCGACACCCCGCTGCGAGCCGAAGCTGCCGGCCAGTGGCTGAGGTGCATTCCAGCGCCAGTTCTGGGTGGTCACCGGCAGCGGCAGCATATCGATGCAATCCACCGGGCAGGGTTCCACGCACAGGTCGCAGCCGGTGCATTCATCGACGATGACCGTGTGCATCTGCCTGGCCGCGCCGAGAATCGCATCCACCGGACAGGCCTGGATGCACTTGGTACAGCCAATGCACTCCGCCTCGCGGATATAGGCCACTGTGGGCGGTTTTTCCTCGCCGTGCTCGCCATCCAGCGGCAGCGGCTCCACATCCAGCAGATTGGCCAGCGCCTGGATGGTCGCCTCGCCGCCGGGCGGGCACTTGTTGATCGGCTCGCCGTGGGCGATGGCCTCGGCATAGGGCTTGCAGCCGGGGTGCCCGCACTGCCCGCACTGGGTCTGCGGCAGCAGCGCGTTGATCTGCTCGACGATGGGATCGCCCTCGACCCGGAAGCGTACTGCGGCATACCCCAGCACGGCGCCGAAGACCAGCGCCAGGAGCAGCAGTACCAGTACCGCGGTAAGGATGATCGTCATGTTCAGATCCTGATCAGTCCGGTGAAGCCCGTGAAGGCCAGGGACATCAACCCGGCGGTGATCATGCCGATCGCTGCGCCGCGGAAGGGCATGGGCACATCGGCAATGGCGATGCGCTCACGCAGCCCGGCGAACAGGATCAGCACCATCGAGAAACCCAGTGCCGCACCGAAGCCGTAGGTGGCAGCGGTGAGGAAGGTCTGCTCGGCGCGGTTGGTGATCAGCAGCGCCACCCCGAGCACCGCGCAGTTGGTGGTGATCAAGGGCAGGAAGATACCCAGCACGCGGTACAGCAGCGGGCTGGTCTTGTGCACCACCATCTCGGTGAACTGCACCACCACGGCGATCACCAGGATGAAGGAAATGGTACGCAGGAACTCCAGCTCGAAGGGCAGCAGGATGTACTGGTAGGTCAGGTAGCTGAGGATCGACGCCAGGGTCAGCACGAAGGTGGTGGCCATCGACATGCCGAGCGCGGTCTCCAGCTTGCCGGACACGCCCATGAACGGGCACAGGCCGAGAAACTGCACTAGGACGAAGTTGTTGACCAGGATGGTGCTGAGCAGGATGAGGATGAATTCAGTCATCATCGGGTCTGGTTCTCGTTGTCATCGCTTTCCCCTTCTCCCCCTCTCCCCAGCCCTCTCCCGCGAGGGGAGAGGGGGCAGCCTGTGCATGGACTCAATCATGAAGTATGGCTGATGCTCGGAGGGAGCAGCCTGCGTGCGCAGTCAGCCATGCTGTATTCGGAATACCCATTTGGTGCAGGAAGATAAAGTAGCTCCAGAGTGTACAAACCCGCTCCCTCTCCCCTCGCGGGAGAGGGCTGGGGAGAGGGGGAAAGAGCCCGTCAACGCACCCGCTGCCCCGGCCTGGCACCCGCATCCGGGCTCAGCAGGTAAATCTCCTCACCCCCGGGACCGGCAGCCAGCACCATGCCCTCGGAGACCCCGAACTTCATCTTGCGCGCCGCCAGGTTGGCCACATACAAGGTCAGCCGGCCTTCCAGCTGCGCCGGGTCGGGGTAGGCGCTCTTGATGCCGGAGAACACGTTGCGGGTCGCATCGCCGATATTCAGCGTCAGGCGCAGCAGTTTGTCCGCGCCTTCGACGAATTCGGCCTTCTCGATCAGCGCCACCCGCAGGTCCACTGCGGCGAAGGTGTTGAAGTCGATCTCCTCGGCCAGCGGGTCCTTGACCAGCTCGCCGTTGCCAGCGGGCGTGCTGCTGTCGGTGGCGGCCAGGTCCTCTTTGGAGGCTTCCACCATGGCCTCGATGCGTGCCGGCTCGATACGGGTCAGCAGTGGCTGGAAGGCATTCAGCTGGTGTTCCCCGAGCAACTCGCCCAGGTCGCTCCATTGCTGCGGCGGCAGGTTGAGGAAGGCTTCGGCATCGGCGGCCAGCTTCGGCAGCACCGGCTTGAGCAGGATCACCAACTGGCGGAACAGGTTGATGCCCAGCGAGCAGATCGCCTGCACCTCGTCCTGCTTGCCTTCCTGCTTGTTCAGGGCCCAGGGCGCCTTGTCGGCTATCCAGGCGTTGGCCTTGTCGGCCAGTGCCATGATCTCGCGCATGGCGCGGGAGAAGTCGCGCTTCTCGTAGGCGTCGGCAATCGACGGGAAGGCCGAGGCGAAAACGTCGGTCAGCTCTGGTGCCGGGTTGGCGGCGGTCATCAGGCCTGCGTTGCCCTTGTGGATGAAACCGGCGCAACGGCTGGCAATGTTCACCACCTTGCCGATCAGGTCGGAATTGACCTTCTGCACGAAGTCTTCCAGGTTCAGGTCCAGGTCATCCACGCCGCGTCCGAGCTTGCTGGCGTAGTAGTAGCGCAGGTACTCCGGGGACAGGTGATCCAGGTAGGTGCGGGCCTTGATGAAGGTGCCGCGGGACTTGGACATCTTCTGGCCATTGACCGTCAGGTAGCCATGCACGTTGACGCCGGTCGGCTTGCGGTAGCCGGCGCCCTCCAGCATGGCGGGCCAGAACAGGGTATGGAAGTTGATGATGTCCTTGCCGATGAAGTGGTACAGCTCGGCCTCGGAATCCTTGTTCCAGAAAGCGTCGAAGTCCAGCTCGGGGCGGCGCGCGCAGAGGTTCTTGAAACTGGCCATGTAGCCCACCGGGGCATCCAGCCAGACGTAGAAGTACTTGCCCGGCTCACCGGGAATCTCGAAGCCGAAGTAGGGCGCATCACGGCTGATGTCCCACTCCTGCAGGCCGGCGTCCAGCCATTCGGCGATCTTGTTGGCGACCGCGTCCTGCAGCGTACCGCTGCGCGTCCACTGCTTGAGCATGTCCTGGAAGTCGGGCAGGGTGAAGAAGAAGTGCTTGGAGTCCCTGAGCACTGGCGTGGCGCCGGAGATCGCCGAGCGCGGGTCCTTCAGCTCGGTCGGCTCGTAGGTGGCGCCGCACTTTTCGCAGTTGTCGCCGTACTGATCCTCGGCCGCGCACTTGGGGCAGGTACCCTTGATGAAGCGGTCAGCGAGGAACATGCCCTTTTCCGGGTCGAAGTACTGGGTCACCGAGCGCGTGCTGATATGGCCGTTGGCCTTGAGCTTTTCATAGATTAGCTCGGACAGCTCGCGGTTCTCCTGCGAATGGGTCGAGTAGTAGTTGTCGAAATCCACCAGGAAGTCGGCGAAGTCGGCGGTGTGCTCGGCCTTGACCGCGTCGATCAGCTGCTCCGGGGTGATGCCTTCCTTCTCCGCACGCAGCATGATGGCCGAGCCGTGGGCGTCGTCCGCGCAGACATAGATGCACTGGTGATCGCGCAGCTTCTGGAAGCGCACCCACATGTCGGTCTGAATATATTCCAGCATATGCCCCAGATGGATCGAACCGTTGGCGTAGGGCAGGGCGCTGGTAACGAGGATCTGGCGTTGCTTGAGGTTGCTGGACATGGACACTCGGCTTCTGTTGGGTGAACGGATCAAAGCCGGTAATTGTACCTGTTTGGGCGGTGCAGGTCACTCGATTGACCTGCACCGGGTCAGGCGCTGATGGCGATTGGGGCTGCCATCAGCGCTGCTTGAAACGGGAAATCAGGCTTTCTTGAATAGCCCCAGCGCCCGCAGTATGTAGATGAGCAATACGGCACCGGCAATGGCGATGATGAAGCGGATGATCATGCCACCGGCGGCAATACCCAGCAGGCCGGCAATCCAGAAGCCCAGCAGGGAACCGACGATGCCGACGATGATATTGGCGATCAGCCCCATCTGCTCGTTGGTCTTCATGATGATACTGGCCAGCCAGCCAACAATACCGCCAATGATCAGGGTAACGATCCAGCTCATGGGTAACACCTCTTCCTGCTGTTGTGAGTACGATCCAGTAAAGCAGATAAGTCCCCGGCCTGCCTGTCGGAGCTGCAGCTTCAACTAGACTCAGGACAGGTAGTTACGGAGGGCGGCATGAAATATATCTTCGAAGTACATATCAGGGAGGGGCATCGCGCCGAGGACTATGCCGATGCCTGGGTGCGTGCCAGCGAGATCATTCAGCGTGCGCCAGGCGCACGGGGTACCGAGTTGCATCGCAAGATCGGCGATCCACGCACGCTGATCGCTATCGCCAGCTGGGACAGCAAGGCGCAGCGCGATGCCATGGAGGGCCGGCACGACCCCACGGTGGCGGCGATCATCAGGAGTGCCGCGCCGTTCTGCGAGATTCGCCCCATTGGCGAGTTCGAGGACCCGGAATGGGTGGTCCGGCCGGAATGATGTCCGTTAGCATGTTGGGCAGACCATCGAAAAGGAGCGAAGCATGAAACGTCTGTCGCGGGGTTTATCCTCGGCATTGCTGATGACTGGGATGCTGGCCGCCAGCCAGGTCCTGGCGCAACCGACCGGGCTGTGGAATACCGAAGACCACCAGGGGCAGGTGGAAATCAGCAACTGCGCGGACAAGCTGTGCGGTGACCTGGTCTGGCTGGCCGAGCCGCTGGACGTGGATGGGTTGCCCAAGCTGGATCGACACAATCCGGATGAGACCCTGCGCAGCCGCCCGGTGCAGGGGCTGCGCATTCTCTGGGATATGCAGCCGGCCGGGGATGGCAAGACCTGGAAGGACGGCCGGGTATATGACCCGGAGAGTGGCAAGACCTACCAGGGCAAGATCACCCTGGAGGAGCCGGACGTGCTGAAGTTGCGCGGCTTCGTTGGCGCCCCGGTGTTCGGCCGCACCTCGACCTGGACACGGGCCGAGGAAACCGAGCCGCTGGAGCCGTAGTGGTCATCGCAGCTGCGGAGCCAGCCGCAGCATCTTGATCGCCAGCAGCAGGTAAGCCAGTGACCAGGCGGCCGCGGACAGGCTCAGCAACAGCGGCTGGGCAAAGGGCGTCGGGCCGCAAAGAAAGCGCGTCACGCTGGCGATGCCGATCAAGGCGGTTATGGTGGCTACCCAGGCGGTGGGTGGCGGCGTCTTCTGGGTGCGCTGGAAGTACAGCCGCAGCATCACGCTGGTCGACAGGGTGCCCAGCCCACCCACGGTGATCAGGTGCAGCGCCGGGGTGGCGGTGGTCAGGTTGAGGAAGGCCAGGCCGGTGGCGAGACTGCCCAGCGTCAGCCAGGCATACCCGACGCCGAAGGCCAGCAGATCAGGCCGTGCGGTGCAGCGCCATAGCTGCCAGCGCAGACCGCGCACTGCCAGCACCAGCCCACCGGCCACCAGGCACAGACCGGCCCCGCGATAACTGAACGCGTGGCCGGGCCAGGGCAGCAGCAGGGCGATGATCGCCAGCCCCAGCAGGATGATCAGCGCCGCCTCCATGCGCGGCTGCAGCCGGGCCTTGAGCTCCACCCCGCGTTGTTCCAGGGTAATGGCCGCCGCGGGGGCGATCAGTCGGCCGCCGATAAAACTCATCAGCAATAACAGGCAGAGCACGCCGGCATGCATCAGCCGGCTGGTATCCAGGGGAATGCCGCGCGCCAGTTCCGGCCAATGGCGCCATGCCAACAGCAGTACCAGCCACAACAGTGGCAGCAGGCACAGGGTCAGGATCAGCGGAGCGGTGATCCGGTTGCGCCACTGCTTCGCCGCACTGAAGCGCGGCACTACCTGCCGGGCCAGTGCCAGCGCGAACACTGCCGGCAACAGCAGCGCCAACCAGCTGCTGGGCAGCAGCACATGCGCCAGCCGCGCTGCAAGCCACAGACCGAGCAGCAGGTAGAGCACTTTCCATGGCTGCGGGCCCAGGGTATAGCCGGCAATCAGCGCCAGGGCAAAACCGAATATCAGCTCGTGACCATGGCCGGAACCGACCAGACCGGGCGGCCAGCCGCTGCCGGACAGCGTGGCCCAGACCGATAGCGGCACGGCGATGCTGGCGAGCAGGGCTGCGATGGGGAAGAACAGGGCAAAGGCCGGGTATTTGGTGGGTGCTGGCATTGGTCTGCGGGTGTTGAAAGGTATAGCCGGATGCTAGCTCATGCTGGGCTGACCTGAAACAGGGGGAATTGCTCTCTACCCCGTCATCCTTCGCGAAGGCGAAGGATCCACCGGCCACTCCGGGGCTGCCGGCACCCCTGGATCCTTCGCCTTCGCGAAGGATGACGGGAGTAAGGCGAAGGATGGCGGGAGTGCGGCGCAGGATGACGGGAGTGAAGCGAAGGGTGACGGAAGGGGACCATGGGCCGGTTTAGTTCAGTACATTGTCGACGATGGCATAGATGAGCCCAGTGGTGACGGCGACCAGGATCAGGTCGCTGCCGGCGCGGCGCCATTCATAGCCGGCATAGTGCGGCAGGTGCCGGACATGGGCCGGGGCAAGAGGGTGGGCCCAGCCATACGGGATCGGGCGGCCGACCACCAGATGTACATGGGGCGGCAGTGCCGGTCCGCGGCCGATCTGATGGTAACGGCTCTGGTGGATCTGCCGACGCAACTGGTCACGGTGTGGCGGTTTGCGCTGCTGGTACTGATGTCGTTGCTGGTATATCTGGCGATGGCCGGGCGGATGCGCATGGTCCCGGGGACGATAGCCGGAGCCGGGGTGCTGCTGACCATGGCGCCTGGAGTCGTGCCGCTGCATATGCTGGCGACGCAGGTCGCGCTCGTGCTGCTGCTGTTTGAAGGCCTTGCGCTGATCATGTGACTGACCCGCTGCAAAGGAGGCCGGAGCGGCATGGGCGGCCACGGCAAAGAGTGCCGTGGTGGCAAGCAGGGCGATGGTGAGGCGAACAAGAACTTTCATGGCGATACCCTCGAAGCGATGACCGTTAGAGTGATCCTGGCGCCTGAAATTCCCTGGCAGCGCAGCCCCAGCATAGGACAGCTCTCCCGCGCTTTGGGCTTTGTAAAGACAGCTTTACCCGGATTTACTCAAGCATTGTCGAGGCCAGCGCCTTGCTTACGAAAGTTGTTCAATCAGAAGCATAGAGTCAATTTATTTCATGTATCAGGGCGGAGTCGGGATGATGGCGTCCATCGAAGCAATCAACCATGGAATTCGTCCTATGAGCATCATCAAGCGTATCTTTACCCGACCTCGCAATAACCCACCGAGCAAAAGCGTCGAAGAACACCCCAACTTCTGGATGTATCAATAACAGCGGCTGGAGCCACCGTCCTTGCGCGGTGGCAGATCGAGGGTGTTCAGGCTGGTTCCTGTTCCCCTTCTTCCTGCAGGGTGGCCAGTACATCGGGGCTGCCGCGAAACGCCTTGGCAAACAGCTCGCGGTGTTTCGCCATGTAGATTCCCGCCTCTTCGGCCTGCACTTCGGTGAGCGAAGGCACTGCCTTGAGCAGTACTTCTCCGAGCCGTTCGGCCAGCTCCAGCATCTTGTCGTGACGATCGGCTTCGGCTTTATCCATGAACAGGCGCTCCGGGTCTCTGCTGCTTCGGTACACTATTTCAACGGCCATTTCTTACCCCTGGCTTGAAGATGGTTTCCTGGTCCATGCGATCAGTCTGCCGCATGCTGGTGGCAGTATACTGTATGTGTATACAGTTTTGAACTGTAATTCACCCTCCCGCGTTTCGGTTTTGCTACCATCGCAGCGGCGTTATTTTTTCCAGAGCGAGAACCCCATGAGTATCGAAAGCTGGCTGGCCTTCGTCGTCGCCTGTTGGATCATCAGCCTGTCGCCGGGTGCCGGGGCGGTGGCGTCCATGGCCAGTGGCTTGAACTACGGGTTCGCCAGGGGCTACTGGAATGCGCTGGGCTTGCAACTGGCGCTGCTGCTGCAGATCGCCATCGTCGCTGCTGGGGTAGGCGCGCTGCTGGCCACGTCGGCGCTGGGCTTTGCGCTGATCAAGTGGTTCGGTGTGGGTTACCTGGTGTATCTGGCGTTCCGGCAGTGGCGCGCGCCGACGCAGGAGATGAGCCTGCGACCACGGCCAATAGGTCGTCCGCTGAGTCTGGTGCTGCGGGGGTTCGTGATTAATATCAGCAACCCCAAGGCGATCGTGTTCATCCTCGCGGTGCTGCCGCAGTTCATCGATCCGGGCCGGCCATTGCTGATCCAGTATATGGTCATGGCGCTGACCATGGTGATAGTCGACCTGATCGTGATGGCCGGCTATACCGGGATGGCCGCCAAGGCCATGCGGCTGTTGGACTCGCCTCGCCAGCAGCGCCTGCTCAATCGCAGCTTCGCCGTGATGTACGGGATTGCCGCCGGCCTGCTGGCGACGGTGCGCCGGGTTTGAAGCACCGCTGGCTGGTGACTATTGCCAGTCTTCCTGCTCGATGAAGCCGCTGGTGATGATCCAGCCGATACCGAAACGATCGGTGAGCATGCCGAAACCCTGGGCCCAGAAGCTCGGGCCAAAGGGCATCCGGGTAACTCCGCCATCGGACAGTCGGTTGTAGACCTGCTCGGCCTTCAGCAGGTCGTCATAATGCATCTGCACGAATACACCCTGGGGCGCCTGGTAGGCGCCGGGCGGTGCATCGGAGCCCATCAGTACCCGGTCGGCGATGGTGACTTCACCGTGCAGCACCTTGTCCAGCCAGCTGTCCGGCACACCGGTGCCTTCTGGTGCGTCCCGATGGCTATGGATGGTGCCGAGGGTGCCGCCGAGTTCACGGGCATAGAATTGCAGGGCCTCGCGACAATTGCCGGCGAAAGTGAGGTAGATGGCCAGGCTGGCCGGGGCCTTGGGAGCGGATGCTTGCGTCATGGTTCTCGCCCTCGCTGCTTGCAGAGTGATGGTTCCATTGTTGATTTATGACGCTGGGCGGAGTTCAGGTGGACGGATGGGCGGTAGTACCGGCCCGCCGTAGCGGGCCCGTTGGCAGGATGATCAGGGTGTGGCTGGCTGGAACACCAGCACGCCGGCATCACCACTCAGAGTAAGGCGCGAGCCACTGTCATCGAACTGCACCTGCAGCGGCTGTTGCAGGTAGGTCTTGATGGTGTTTTCCCGGGCCATCAGGGCTGGCTCGCAGGCCATCATGGTCTGCACCAGTTGGCCGACCTTCAGGGTGTTGTTTTCCAGCTCGTAGTCGCCGCCCATGCCATTGCAGGCATTGCTGACGCCCATGCGCTCGGGCTGGAAATTCAACTCGATGGGTGGCCGGTCGCCGCCGGTCAGGTTCGTGGCCGCCAGGCCCTCGGCGTCGGTTGCCTCGACCAGGGACCATGGCTGGGCGGTAAGGGTCTCGATCGATACCGCGTTCGCGTTGGTATCGTTGCCGTTGCAGCCGCCGATCAGCAGGGCCAGTGCCAGCGAAGCGGGAAGCAGGCGGCGAAATGTGGCTGTATTCATGTCATCTCCGGGAGAAAGTTCGGTTCCTATCCTGCACTACTGCGGCTCGCTGGTCGAGCCGTCTGCGGCACACCGGCGACCTGGATCTCCGGCAGGCTGCCGCCATTGAACTCCACCCGGCGGATCGGGAAGGCCAGGTGCACGTCCATGTCGCGCAGGCTCTGCAGCAGTTGCAGGTTGATCTCCTGCTGGACGTCCATGTACTGGTTGTAGTCGGCGGTTTGCATTATATGCACCACTTCGAAGGTCAGCTGGCTTTCGTTGAAGGCGAAGAAGTGCGCGCGATCAAACTGGGTCTTGTCGGCGTTATCGATGATGTTCTTCACCTGGGCGCTGACCTCGCGCACCTTGTCGGTCGGCGTATGCGGGCTGATGCCGAAGGTAAAGACGATGCGCCGGGTATCCATGCGCTTGTAGTTATGCAGGGTCTGCGCCAGCAGCTCGGCGTTGGCACAGACGATCTGCTCGCCACTCAGGGCGCGGATGCGGGTGGTCTTCAGGCCGATATGCTCGATGGTACCGGCGACTTCGCCGAATACCACGAAATCACCGATCTCGAACGGCTTGTCGATGCCGATCGACATGGAGGCGAACATGTCGCTGAGCAGCGTCTGTACCGCCAGGGCGATGGCGATACCGCCGACGCCGAGGCTGGCGATCATGGCGGTGATGTCCACCCCGAGGTTGGCGAGGATCGACAGTAGCATCACCGTCCAGATCACCAGCCGGACCATGATGCCGATCAGCGTGGTGGTCACCGGGTTGCGCGCCTTGCCGTCGCGGTTCAGGCTGGTGGTCCACAGCTGTACCGCGTGGTCGGCCCACAGCGCGAGCTGGAAGGCCAGGGCGATGAACCAGCCATGGGACATGGCCTGCTCCCAGCGTGGCGACAGTTCGACGCTCTTCAGGCCCAGCATCAGGGCGAAGGCGAGCAGCAGCAGATGGCTGGTCGAGCGCAGCAGCTCGGAGGCGAAATAGAATACCCTTGAATGGGATTTTCGGTCGCGCTGCAGAAAGTGGCGGCTCAGGACACGCAGTGCAATGGACAGGATGAGGTAGGTGCCAAGCGTCACGACCACCAGAATGCCCAGTTGCAGCCAGAGCGAGCGATCGGTGAGGACGTCCCAATACGGCATGGTAATCTCCAGTCGGTTGTTCGGCAGGGCCTGGGAAGCCCCTAATTATTTCTGTTGCTGCGCGGCCGGATTAGTTCCAGCAGATTCGGCACGTGGCGGTGTATGCTGTGTGCCGCCGACGGGCTGCCGCGTCCTGTGGTAGCGCTGGCGAGACCCTTTTCAACTTGTGCTATGGGGGCTATGGCGCTCTGGTGATGCTGGTGTTGGCGCTGCTGACTGGCGCCTCTTTCGCCATCGAGCAGACGCCAGCCTATATCGGCTCGTTGCTGTACCTGGCGGTGATTGGTTCGATCGTCGGCTTCGCTACCTACTTCTCGCTGGTCGGCCGCATCGGCGCCGGGCCGGCGGCCTACACCACGGTGATGTTCCCGTTGATCGCCCTGGGCATGTCGACTCTGTTCGAGGGAGACCAGTGGAGCGGGGCGGCGGTGTTCGGACTGGTGTTGATCCTGATTGGCAATGTGGTGATGTTCTACCAGCCGCGGGCAGGAAGGGTGGCAGAAACCTAGCTGCAACAGGGTTGCCATGTGGCGCTGTCATGCTGAGCGCCTTCACCACAACCCTGACGAGAACATGCATGAAGAAAACCTATCTGGCAACGCTGATCCTGGTCGCGTCAGCGACCGGCTTGTCGGCCTGTCTGGACAGCTCCAGCTCCCGCGATGACAGCGTTTCGCCGCCGGTCGAGAATGCACCGCCTACCCGTGTGCTGGTGTCACCCTATCTGCAGAACCCGACTGAAACCGCCATCAGCATCACCTGGTTCACCGACACGGCGGTAGCCGGTGAGGTCACGGTCGACGGCGTCGGCAGTTTCCCATCCGAGCCTGAGCAGGCCATGGCCCTGGACTATGGTGACAGCGAGGTGGTCTATATCCACGGCGAGAACAACTTCGGTCGCATCCACGCCGAGGTTCCCTCCGGGCAGGCGCCTGCCCTGGCGTACCGGCACCGGGTGCGGATAGACGGGCTGGAGTCGGGTACGGAGTACCTTTATCAGGTCAAGCAGCCGGGGAGCGAGGCGGTGATGGAAGCGCGTTTCAGCACTGCGCCGGTCACCGGTGAGCGGGCCACGGTGCGCTTCCTGGCCATGTCTGATATGGAAACCGAACCGGAATCGACACAGAAGCCGGTAGCCTGGGGCGCCAGTGCCCTGGCTGTGGGTGGTGACAAGCTGGACACCGACCCGGACACCTACAACCGCATGTATCCGGTGGACCAGACCAGCGGATACCGGGCCAACATCCAGTACGCCATGGAGCGCGAGCCGAATTTCTGGGTGATCGCCGGCGACCTGGTGGAAAAGGGCGGCCGCCAGCTGGATTGGGACGAGTTCTGGCGGCATGCCGCTGGCGAGTGGAGCAGTTTCGCCTCGACTACCCCTATCTTTCCGGCGTTGGGCAACCATGAGAACTACTGGCACCCGGAGGGTGGCTCCTATACGCCGCCGGCAGTGATGCGTTCCTACGACAAGTGGGACAGCTACTGGGACCTGCCGCGTAACTACGCTGCCGATGAGCGTCACGAGAAGCGCTACTATCGGGTGGATTATGGCCCGGTCACGCTGATCACCCTGGACTCGTCCAATGGCGATGACCGTGATCCGGCCAAGGATACCAACCTGGCCATCGATGGCATCCAGTCGCGGGTGCCGGACTTCAATCGTGACAGCGAGCAATGGAACTGGGCGGTCGATGAGCTGGCCGATGCCCAGGCCCGGGGTCAGGTCATCTTCGTGCAGTTCCATCACACGCCCTTCGGTACCGGCGTGCACAGCCTGCCGTCCGGCAGTGCGGGTATCGCCAACAACGAGGACAACCAGTCCGGGCAGCCGATGCGTATCTACCATGAGCTGTTCGAGCGTTACGGGGTAACGGCGGTGCTGGCCGGCCATGATGAGCTGCTGGAATACGTGCAGCTGGACGGCGTGCATTACTGGGATGTGGGCTTTGCCGGTGACGGACTGCGCGGACCGGGTTACGCGCCGACCACCACCTATGTGCCCTTCGATCAGCTGCCCGCCGAGGCGCAGGCCAGCCACTGGAGCGCACATGGCGATGCCCCCGAGATCTGGAATGGCAAGCAACTGGTCGATGGGGGTAAGCACTATGGCTTCCTGGAAGTGGAAGTGCGGCCCAGTGGCAGCCAGGACTACGAAGTGACCATGACGCCGCGCTATGTTTTCCCGCTGATGGATGAGGAGGGTGTCGCCACGGGTGAGTTCTCCCAGCGGCAGTACGACAAGGTGGTACGGACGACGATCACCCGCTAGGCTCCGCTCTGCCAGCCCGGGCCCGCAGCATGAGTCCATGCTGCGGGCCTTTTCATGGGCGCCGCCAGCATTTGCTAGAATCGCGGCACATTTTCGAGGGAGCAGGATCGGTATGCTGGAGTATTTCATCATCGCTTTTGCGGTGATCAGCGGGCTGTATTTCCACTGGTGGCTGATGGTGCGTATCCGCCGCTGGAGTAATCGGGATCTGGCGCTGTCCATGGCCGGTGAGGACCAGGCCAAGCGCGATTACATGCTCGGACAACTGGCCGAGGCGCAGCGCCGCAGGGTGGGTCGCAAGGAGCTGGAGTCATGGCTGCAGCGCGCGGCGGATGCTTATCCGGGAAACAACGCCTGAGTGGTGCCGGGGGCCGGTCGCTGTTCCAGGTGATGGCCCTCCACCGACCACCAGCGAGGCAGTAGTCGCTGTACCACCGGCTGACCGAAGCGGTCATCCAACAACCAGATCACGCCTTGATCCTCGGGGCTGCGGATCACCCGGCCGGCGGCCTGGACCACTTTCTGCAAGCCGGGATACAGGCACGCATAGTCATAACCGCTGCCGAACATGGTCTGCATCCGTTGCCTGATCTGTTCGGTGATCGGGTTGACCTGGGGTAGCCCCAGCGTGGCGATGAAGGCGCCTACCAGGCGCTTGCCCGGCAGATCGATCCCTTCGCCGAAAGCGCCGCCCAACACCGCAAAACCGACGCAACGGGTGTCATCGGTAAAGCCATCGAGGAAGGCTTCGCGCTCGGCTTCGTCCATCTGGCGTGACTGCTCGCGCACCGGTATGTCGGGCCAGGCCGTACGGAACAGCTGCAAAACCTGCTGCAGATAGGCATAGCTACTGAAGAAGGCCAGGTAATTGCCGGGGCGCTCGGCGAACTGCCGGGCGATCAGGTCGCAGATCGGCTGCAGGCTGTCAGCGCGGTGCTGATAGCGGGTCGACAGATTGCGGGTAAAGCGTACCTGCAACTGCTCGGCGCGAAACGGCGAATCGACATCCAGCCAGTGGGTGTCCTGCGGCAGCCCCAGCAGGTCCACATGGTAGTGCCAGGGGCTCAGGGTCGCGGAGAACAGCGTGGTGCTGTGGGCGGCGGCAAAGCGCGCGGCAAGAAAGGGCGCCGGCAGGATATTGCGCAGGCACAGGGTCGACAGCCGGCGCCGGCCGACACGCCGCAGACTGACATCGAACAGCGAGTGGGCGCCATAGTGCTCGGCCAGGCGGCAGAACGACAGGGCGTCGAGATAGAAACGCAGCAGCGCCGGATCGTTGCCCTCCGGTTGATCGGTCAGGTGGTCGGTGATGGCGCCGACCAGTTTCTGCAGGCCGAGCAGCAGCAGGTCGGGCAGGGCGGGATGCACCTGATAGTCCGCCTGCTGCTCGCGGTGCAGGTGATTCCAGTGGCGATTGACCCGGTCCAGCGTGCTCTTCAACCCGCTGGGGGCGAGCTGGCGCAGCGCCTGGAAGCGACCCTGGTCCAGCTCGGCGGTATACATGCCGCGCCCGCGCTCGATCAGGTTGTGCGCCTCGTCGACCAGCAAGGTCACGCGCCAGTCGTTGACCAGGGTCAGGCTGTAGAGCAGGGCGCTTATGTCGAAGTAGTAGTTGTAGTCAGCGACCACCAAGTCCGCCCAGCGACACAGCTCCTGGCTCAGGTAGTAGGGGCAGACCTGGTGCTGCAGGGCGACTTCCCGCACCGCCTGCCTGGTCAGCCAGCGGCGCGCTACCGCGGCCTGGCGTGCTGCCGGCAGGCGGTCGTAGAAGCCGCGGGCCAGCGGGCAGGAGTCGCCATGGCAGGCCCGCTCCGGGAATTCGCAGGCCTTGTCGCGGGCGACATGCTCCAGCACCCGCAGCGGCATGTCCGGCTGTTGTGCGCGCAGGGTGGCCAGGGCATCGAGCGCCAGTTGCCGCCCCGGTGTCTTGGCGGTGAGAAAGAACAGCCGGTCCAGTTGCTGCCCGGGAAATGCCTTGAGCTGGGGAAACAGCGTGCCCAGGGTCTTGCCGATGCCGGTGGTGGCCTGGGCCATCAGGCAGTGGCCATCGCGCGCCGCACGGTACACCGCGGTGGCGAGCTGGCGCTAGCCGGTACGAAACTCAGGCCAGGGAAAGCGCAGTTGCTGCAGCGTGTCGTCCCGGGCCGCGCGGTGCGCGCTTTCCTGCTGCGCCCAGTCGAGAAATCGCTGGCACTGCAGCTCGAAGAAGTCGCGCAGCTGGTCCGCGCTGAAGCACTCTCGGTAGGCGGTTTCCTTCTGGCTGATGACGTTGTAGTAGACCAGTGCCAGGTCGATAGCGTCGAGACCACGCTCGGCGCACAGCAGCCAGCCGTAGACCTTGGCCTGGGCCCAGTGCAACAGGCGCTGGTTCTGCGCGATGCGGCCAACGTCGCCGCGGTGGGTCTTGATCTCCTCCAGCAGGTTGCGCGTCGGGTCGTAGCCATCGGCGCGGCCGCTGACCCGCAACTGCTGGTACTCGCCAGCCAGAGGCAATTCGCTCAGGTAGCCGGCAGCGCGGCGCGCCACCACCGTCTGGTGCCCGGCGATGCCTTCCTGGGAGCTGGGCGCCGGGGTGAAGCGCAGGTCCAGGTCGCCTTCGCGGGCGGTGAATTCACACAGGGCGCGCACCGCCATGCGATAGCTCATGGTGCCCAGCTCACGTAGCAGACTTCCGCCGGCATGCCGTGCCGGGCGCAGAACGCCAGCCAGCGGCGCTGGTTGTCCTGCAGGCGGTCGCCGGGGCCCTTGACTTCGATCATGCGGTAGCGCCGCTCGGCCGGCCAGAACTGGATCAGGTCCGGCATGCCCGCACGGTTGCCGCGCAGGTCGAGCAGCAGGCGCTGGAACCACAGCCGCAGGTGCGCCGCGGGCAGGCAGTGCAATGCCTGGTCGAGCAGTTCCTCGCTGAGCACCGCCCAGTTGACGAAGGGCGTCTGGATACCCTGTTTGGTCTGCCAGGTCCGGCGGATATGTTGCTGGTAGTCGCCGCTGTCGAGCCGGGCCAGGCAGGCGGCGAACAGCGCATGCCGGCGGCTGTGGAAGTCCGGGCTGTGCAGGTCCGCCGGTGCACTGTGGAAGGGATGGAAGAAGGCGCCGGGCACGGGGGCGAAGATCGCCTCCCAGCACAGCAGGCCGAACAGGCCGGTGACCAGCGTGTTCTCCACGTAATGCACCGGAGCCTGCGGGCTGGCCAGGTGTTCGCCCACCGCATGTTCCACCCCCAACGGGTGTGGGCCTGGCAGGCTCAGCTCGATACGCCGGTTGTCGGGTTCGGCTGCCACCGGCTGTGGCAGATGCCCCAGCCGGCGCGCCAGGCGCCGTTGGGCGCGCAGAGCCAGCTGCAGCTCGGCATCATCTTCCGGGGCCTGCAATGCCGCCTCGACCAGGCTATGCGCCTGCGCATGCCGCTGGAGTTTTTCCAGGATGCGGATCTGCCGCTGACGCGCACCCTTCCAGCCGCTGCGCTGGTACAGCTGCAGCGCCGCCACGGGCGCGGCTTCGCGCTCCAGTTGCCGCGCCAGCTGGAACAGCAGGCGGGCATGGCGGCTGTGCAGCCAGGGATTGTCGCAGCGGGGCTCGCCGAGCAATTGCAGAATGTCGGCGACCGGTTGGCCCTGTTCCAGCAGGCTGCGGCAGTTGTGCAGATGCTGGTACAGCTCCAGGTCGGCGCGGCAGCTGAAGCCCCGCGACTCCCTGGTCAGGGGCACGGATTCATAGCGCAGTATGCCCAGCTGGGCCAGCACGAACTCCTCCCAGCCCTGGCTGAGGTTGCCGAAGAACATCAGCCGCAGCCGCTCGCACAGCTCGCCGACCAGCACGCTCAGCAGCCGTTCGCTGCTGTCCGGGCACCATTGTCGGAAGGGGCGCGGCCCTGTGTTCAGGGCACAGAGCTGTTCCAGCAGCTCGGGTTTGCGCAGCGTGCGCAGCCCGGTCGCCGGGGGCAGCAGAGCGACGAGTTCGTCCTTGCGCAGCAACTGCCCCAACTGCTCGGCGTCCAGCGGCTGTGCATCGCACAGCCAGCCGTGCGCGAGCAGGGGCTGCGCCGCCTGGTCGATATCGCCGATCTCCGGGTAGCACAGCTGGGCGGCGCGAAAGTGCGGCCCCTTGCGCATGATCAGCCGCACCAGCAGCGCCCTGGACGGTCGTGGCAATTGTCCGAATTGTTCGATAAAGGTCCGTTCCCCGGTATCCAGCAGGTCGGCATAGCGCTCGTGCAACCAGTCCAGCGCCTGCTGGAAGTTGTCCAGGTAGTAGAAGGGCTGCGGCTGGGCAGCGGGCTCGTTGGTGGGGGTTGGCTGGTTGGGCATACAGTATTCTGCCCGCTGCGCCGCCGGCAGTTCAAGCCGGCGGCGACGAACGTCACCATGCCCGCAGCGGCACGCTCACTTGCGCAACAGGCGCAGCCCGTTGAGGATCACCAGCAGGCTCACGCCCATGTCGGCGAACACCGCCATCCACATGGTCGCAAGGCCGGCCAGGGTGACCACCAGGAACAGCGCCTTGATGCCCAGCGCCAGCACTATGTTCTGCATCAGTATCGCCGAGGTCTGCCGCGACAGGCGGATGAAGGCGGGGATCTTGCGCAGGTCATCGTCCATGATCGCCACGTCGGCGGTCTCGATCGCGGTGTCGGTGCCGATCGCGCCCATGGCGAAGCCGATATCGGCCCTGGCCAGGGCCGGGGCGTCGTTGATGCCGTCGCCGACCATGCCTACGCAGTGGCGTGCATCGAGCAGCGCCTCGATACTGGCCAGCTTGTCGCTCGGCAGCAGATCGCCTTTGGCCTCGTCGATTCCGACTTGGGCGGCGATTGCCGCGGCGGTGTGCGGATTGTCGCCGCTGAGCATCAGCGTCTTCACGCCGAGCGCATGCAGCTCGGCGATCGCCTGCCGACTGGTGTCCCTGAGCGTATCGGCGACCGCGAACAGCGCCAGCGCCCGGCTCTGGTCGCTGAGGATGACCACGCTCTTGCCCTGGCGCTCCAGTTGGTCAAGCTGCGCTTCGATGGCCGGCGAGCACAGGCCGAGTTCCTCCAGCAGGCGGTGATTGCCCAGGTGGTAGCGGATGCCGTCGATGCAGCCACGGCTGCCGCGACCGGGCAGGGCGCTGAACTGTTCCACTTCGTGCAGCGGCACCGCATCGCCTGCCGCCTGCCGGGCGATGGCCTGGGATACCGGGTGGTCCGAGCGCTGCGCCAGGCTGGAAGCGATGGCGCGCCAGGCCTCGGCCGGGCCGTCGGCCAGCAGCTGGAAATCGGTCTGCGCCGGCTTGCCGTGGGTCAGGGTGCCGGTCTTGTCCAGCGCCAGGTGGGTGAGGCCGCGGCCGCTTTCCAGATAGGCGCCGCCCTTGACCAGGATACCCTTGCGTGCCGCCGCGGCCAGACCGCTGACGATGCTCACCGGGGTGGAGATGACCAGTGCGCAGGGGCAGGCCACCACCAGCAGTACCAGCGCCCGGTAGACCCACTCCAGCCAGTCGGCGGCCATCAGCAGCGGGGGCAATACCGCCACCGCCAGGGCGAAGGCGAACACCACCGGGGTATAGATGCGCGCGAAGCGATCGACGAAGCGCTGGGTCGGTGCGCGCGAGCCCTGGGCCTGTTCGACGGCATGGATGATGCGCGCCAGGGTGGTATCGCTGGCCGGTGCGGTGACCTCGAACTCCAGCTCGCCGGTCTGGTTGATAGTGCCGGCGAACAGGGCATCGCCTGGGGCTTTTTCCAGCGGCAGGCTCTCGCCGGTGATCGGCGCCTGGTCCACTGCGGAATGGCCCTGCAGCACTGTGCCGTCCAGGCCGATGCGCTCGCCGGGGCGCACCCGCACCCGGCTGCCGATGCCGACCTCGGCTACCCTGCGCGGATGCCAGTGGCCGTCCTCATCTTGCACGGTGGCGGTGTCCGGAGTGAGGTCGAGCAGGCCGCGAATGGCATTGCGCGCCCGGTCCAGCGAGCGTGCCTCGATGCGCTCGGCAACAGCGAACAGGAACATCACCATGGCCGCCTCCGGCCACTGGCCGATCAGCACGGCGCCGGTGACCGCGATGCTCATCAGCGCGTTGATATTGAGGTTGCGATGCTTCAGCGCGATCCAGCCCTTGGTGTAGGTGCCCAGCCCACACAGGGCGATGGCGGCGATGGCCAGCAGCGCGACCAGCCAGTCCGGACCCCATTGGCTGAAGTGCAGCGCCTCCGCCAGCAGCGCGCCGCTGCCGGCCAGCCCTAGTCGCCACCAATGGGTGGGCGGTGTCTGCGTCTCGGCACTGTCGGCCTGTCCGGGGCGTACCTGTTGTGCAGTGAAACCCAGCGCACGGATGGCCCGCAGGGCGTTGTCGAGCGCCGTCGGGGCGTGGTCGATGGTCAGCGTACGGTCCAGCAGATTGAACTGCAGGCCGAAGATGCCTGGCAGGCCGGACAGCTGGTCGCTGATCAGCCGCTCCTCGGTCGGGCAGTCCATCTCGCTGATGCGGAAAGTGCTCGACAGGCCATTGCCCGCCGTCGGCTGAGCGGCAACGGCGACTGCCGCCGGTGCGGTCCTGGTGCTTGACGGGTGGTTACCACAGCAGTTGGTCATGGTTGTTCTCCTTTGCTATGGTGCAGTGAACACCCTATAGCGACTATAGAGTCAACAGCCGGTGAGGGGATAACAGATGAAGATAGGCGAACTGGCGAAAATGACCCACTGCCAGGTGGTCACCATCCGCTATTACGAGCGTGCGGGCCTGCTGCCGCCGCCTGAGCGCAGCGAGGGTAATTATCGCCTGTACACAGCGGTGCATGCCGAGCGACTGGCATTCATCCGCAACTGCCGGGCACTGGACATGACCCTGGACGAGGTGCGCCAGTTGCTCGACTACCGCGATCATCCGACCCAGGACTGCACCGGGGTGAACGAACTGGTGGATGAGCATATCGCCCATGTGACGGCGAGGATCGAGATCCTGCAGGCGCTGCACCGGCAACTGACGGAGTTGCGCCAGCGCTGTACCGAGGAGCACGGCAGCGCCGACTGCCAGATTCTCCAGCAACTGACCACCAGTGACAGCTTCCCCGCCGGGCACGCGGCATCCCATGTCGGACCCAGCCACCGGGAGCTGTCCGGCGGCGAATGAGGGTTCAGCGTGCTTCGAGCAGGGCCAGTGCCTCGCTGGCGCCCATGGCCCGCGCCAGGTCCAGCGCGGTGTGCCCCTCGGCATCGGTCCGCCGCGGGTCGGCACCGGCCTGCAGCAGGCGTTCGAGCATGTCCAGACGATTGAACATGGCCGCGTACATCAGCGGCGTCTTGCCGCCCACCGGGCAACCGTTGACGTCGGCGCCGTGGCGCAGCAGCAGCTCGACCATGTCCAGGTCGCCCTTGAACACCACCCCGGCCAGCGGCGTCTGGCAGCGCTGGTTGGCCAGCTCCGGATCGCCACCGCGTTCCAGCAGCGCCTGCGCCGCCGGCAGATGGCCATTGTAGCTGGCCAGCATCAGCAGGCTGTCGCCGTTGCTGTTGCATAGGTTGGCCGGCAGGCCGGCATCGAGCATGGTGCTCAGTTGCTCGGCATCACCATGGCGGGCCAGGTCGAACATGCGCTCGGCGAAGGCCAGGGTCTCATCGTCCAGGTCGGGGCGGTCAGTCATGCTGTGGTTTTCCTTGAGCAAAGACAAAGCCTGATTGTGCACCGGCTGTGAGCATCGGTCACCCCTCGGCGGGCTGAAACCCCAGGGTCTGCTTTAATGAACAGAGTGACCAGCCATCAGAGGAGATACCTATGGAATTGCCGAACCATGATCTTGGCGCGTTGTTCGAACAGCTCGGCCTGTCTTCCCGGCCTGAGGATATCGATGCGTTTTTCGCCAGCCACGCCCTGGCGCAGGACGTGAAACTGATCGATGCTCCGTTCTGGACCCCGGCCCAGGCCACCTTTCTCAAGGAAGAAATGCGCGAGGATGCCGAGTGGGCACCCCTGGTCGACCAGCTCAATGCGCGCCTGCATGAGCAATAGCAGACGCTGGACTACAGCAGCTCCTCCCACTCCTGTGGGAGTCGCCGGCCCCCATGGATTGCCACGCCCTTTGGTTGCAATGACGAAGAGATGGCCGTTCCTGTGGGAGCCGCGCCTCGTGGCGATGGAGGCTGGTAGGCCGCATCGCGCCGGGGCGGCGCTTGTATGGTTTTCCTGCAGGTCCAAAATGGGACCTGTCAGGGTGGAGAGGCTAGCGTCGCTTCCGACCTTCTCGGTACGGACTGTGGGAGAATCCGCCCCGCCCTCACCAAAACGCCAATAAAGAATCCATCGGCAGAGCACAGCACGCTCCGACCGACGATATGTTGCAAGCCAGCGTCTGGTGAGCC
>WPCG01024129.1_pt1 | contig 188812 bp, 168 predicted proteins | sample 5403311 | NCBI WGS metagenome assembly WPCG01 (sample SAMN12869467, study PRJNA574797) | sludge metagenome | isolation source: wastewater treatment of Control | place: China:Beijing | collected 2019-05-17
CAGCTCCAGCATCGCTTCGCCGTACGCTTCCTGCAGATCCTTTAGCTGGCGCTCGTACTGTTCCTTGATATCCAAAGGATTGGCACGCAAGGCATTCTCCATGCCCCGTTTGGCATCATCGACCCATTGCTCGACTTCCGATGGCGACAGATCGTACTGTCGGCTCGCTTCTGAAACCGTCGTTTTGCCCTGGATGATGCCCAATACCAACGCGCTTTTACGCTTGGCCGTACAGCGTTTGATGTCTTCTTCCATCGTCTTGCTCATGTCTTCTTTCCTCGATTATGACCTGAGCAGGTTTTCACTGGGTCATTACATCGTCGCAATACATGCCTGAAAATCGCCCTCTTCAGCCAAAGAACCCCTGTTTTCGCTGCTATCTACCCGCGTCATGTTTTTTCCCACTATCGCGTGTCGTCCAGATTTCGGATTTATTGATAAGCATGTTGCCTTTCATACTGACTGCCGTCACAGGAAAAATGCCTATCCCTGAACAACCATTCCCCACAGGATCGCACCTCACATGCCAATATTCAGCAAACCAACACTCAAAAAATCAGTATTAATTTATCCAAAGGAAAAACTACTTTTTTTCGACACCGTTATCCTGCCAACCTTTCACAACTGAGGATGGAAATACCATCCTCTTCATCAAGCCGTCTTCACCATTCTGATAAACGAGCAGGGTTTGCCTACCTATTCTTGATTTTATATCAACAGGCCCAACAAGATAATAACGCTTGCCACCGACCGGAGCACATAAGCTATCACCAGCAACGGCATTAAAAATCTCACACCCCTCGTAATTAACCGTTAAATAATGATTATTCATCCCACCCACGCTGATCAACTGGGCGACTCTCGTCACAACAAATGATGCATTATTTGACATTACCAACAAAGCCGCAATTCCTACAAAACCAGCCAGACAAGATCGCGTCACCAGATCCCACTTTGTTTTTGCTGCTGCAACCATAGACATCAGCAAGGCTTGCAGAGCCAGCCATGCTCCCAAGGCTGCCCAAGACCACTCGACTGGGACACCCTCATGGTCTTTATAAAACACAATAAATACTTGCATATGATACAAGCACAGCAGAACACCAATCACCAATCCAGTGATAAAAATACCCCATTGCTTCCAACTAACGGCGGCTTTCTTTCCACGTATGGTCACCCAGGCCACAAATACCAACAATATCCCGACAACAATTGATGCAGCCACTTCAACCTCGGTCGACGCTGAAAAACAATAAACACACCCCAGAAAGCACAACATAATGCCAAAAAGAGTGGAGCACAAAACAGCTGCCCCCCTAACACTCGGATCCGTCTGTGAAAAAAAGATATATAAAACGACGCCACCCAAAGCCATCAAAAAAGCAAGAACCACCAGCAAAAACAGGGTCGCAAATGCTGCACCAACCAACGTCACCAAAATCTCGGACGGTTCAAAATCAGGGACAAAGCCGTTAGAAACAAAAAACACCAACAAAAACAAACCGCCAAAACACAAAACAAAAGCCCAAGCACTTAACATCAAGCTCCGCGGCCTGATGCTCAAAGACAGCCACGCAATCAGATTTTTCTCCACCGCAAACCTCTCAAATATTTATTAAATAGCCATTCATATCAGAATCACTTCATTCTGATAAAGCCAACCCTCTACCCATATTCGCCTAGCGGGACAGATACAACGACATCACCCAGAAAAATAAAACCGATTTTCGAAAGCGGTCAGCCCCCCAGCAGCAAACAAAAAGCCGGATACAGCAATCAGTCACTAACGTTTTTCAATTCCCCTCCTGCGCCACCAACTGCCCATTCAGCGCCAGCACATCGTCCTCAGAAAACCGCCCGGCATAGAATTGCAGCTTGGCATAGGCCTGCAGCCATTCCACATGACTGCGTATCAGGTCCTGCCGCGCCCGGTAGGATTCCCGTTCGGCATGCAGGGCATCCGTGTTGGTGCGTTCGCCGCCAGCCACGCTTTTATGCATGGCCGCAATCAGTTCCATGCTGTCAGCGACATTCTGCTGCAAGGTTTTCACACGCTCCGCGCTACCGTGATAAACCCGGTAGTACTGTTCCAGCGTCGTGACCGTGCTGCGTGTCACTTGTTCCAGCTCATGCTGGGCCTGTTCCAGCCGATGGCTGGCTTGGCGGGTGGCGTAATAGCTGGAACCGCCACTGAAAATGGGGATGGAGACTTGCAGGCCGATTGTGTTGCTCCTGTAATCGCGCCCTTTGTTATTGATGGTGTCGGAGACGATGCGCTCATGCGTGGCAAAGAGTGACACCCTGGGCATGAATTGGCCTTTTTCCCGTTCGACGGTCAGGTCGTTGTAACGCACAGCAAGACGCGCCGCCTGGACCTCCGGGTTCTGCTGCTGGATGTCTGCCTGCAGAACCGCCAGGTCATCTTCCGGTAAAGCCGGTGCGCCTGAATGCGGGTTAATGTCCAGCAGCGCTGAGGCCGTGACCGTTGCCCCCACGATGGCAGACAATTCCCGCAGCCGGTCAGCCAGCGCATTTTCATGGTTCACCAGTTCTGCCTGGGTGGCGCCAAGCTGGGTGCGGGTTTCCAGTATGTCTATGCGCGTGCCCTCGCCTTCGGCCATCAAGCGTTCGTTGCCATTGAGCATGTCCTGGTACACACGCACCTGCCTGCGCGCCAACGCCAGCGCATCCCGGGCCAGTACGGCATTCAGATAGGCGTCGATCAGCGTTACCGCCTGCTGCTGGAATTGCAGCCGATACTGGATATCCGCATATTCCGCCTGTGTCTTGCCCATGCGGTAGGTGCTGATGGCCGAATAATCGAAAAGCGTCTGTTCGACCGTCAGGCCGGCCCGGCGGCCATAGAAGGTATCTTCGGCGCGCACATGGCCGGTCAGCGGGCTGTCGTAATACTCCGTCTGCTGCGTGCGGTTGCGCATGTAGTTGATGGAGGCCTGCGGCAGCAAGGCGGCGCGGGCAAGTTTGCCGGCGTCCTGCCCCGCCAGCTGCGCCGCACGCGCACCCTGCACTTGCGGGTCATTGAGCAGCATGCGCCCATAGGCCTGCACCAGATCCAGTGCGGGCAACTGTTCCGCCTGCCTGTCCGATGCCTGGTCTTCAAGCTGATGCGGTGCGGCGAATGCCACTGGTTGTGTCTGGCGCAGCATCAATACGGATGGTGACTGGACGCCAGCAGGTTCTGCCTGAGCATGATGGCCGCTATCCAGGCAAAGCAGCAAAGCCACCACTGCTATCGACACCGGATGAGACACACGCCCGATGGCCCGCCCCCCTCGAATACCTGCCCGCTGCCCCCTTTTCCCGGTTCGCCCCCCACCCATTTCCGTCATCGCCGGCCCAGTCATTTATTCCTCCGTCAGCGCCAGGCGGGCACGGTCGCGCAAGGGTTTGAGCAGATAGCTCATCATGGTGCGTTCGCCAGTCTTGATGAAGGCGGTCACTGGCATGCCCGGCTGCAACTGCAGGCCCGGCAGCACCTCCCTGCCCTGTAATTCATCAACATTGATTTCGACGTGGTAGTACGGCAAGCCCTGATAAGGATCTTCCAGACGATCTGCGGAAACGGTCTTGACGGTGCCTGGCAGCCTGGGGGTCGACGCGCGATTGAATGCCGCAAATTCCAGCTCTACTGGCTGTCCGACATGTATTTTGTCCACGTCCTGAACAGGCAGGCGGCCTTCAACTATCAAGGGCTGGTCCAACGGCACGATGTCCATCAGTTTGTCGCCGGCACTGACCACGCCGCCCTGGGTGAAAACAGCCAGGCCGGCCACGATGCCCTCGGTGGGTGCCAGAATCTGCATGTTGCCCACGTCATATCGCGCGCTGTCCAGGCGCGCGCCGAGGTCTGCCGTACGCGTGCGGGTTTCGGCCAGCGCCGTGCGCAGTTCCTTCTGATAATCCTCGCGCTGCTGCACAAGGCGCAGCTGGTATTCCTGCACCTGGCCTTGCAACTGTGCCAAACGCCCCTGGTCATCGGCAACGGCCCCAGCCAATTGCAGGAACTGGCGTTCGGACTCCAGCAAACGGTTACGCGCCAACAAGCCATCGGCCGCCAGCGAACGCTGCCCGGCCAATTGGCGCTCAAAGGCCTCGCGCTGGCTCAGGCGAGATTGCAGGATGCGCAGCAGGCTGTCGCGCTGCTCGCGCAGGCCGCGCAAGGTAGCCTCCAGGCCATCGAGCGTGATTTGCTGGGCTCTGCGGCGGCTGTCGAACAATTGTCGCTGCGCCTGGATGATCTCCGCCCCCTGGGCCTGTCCCGCCTGCCCGGCCTGCAACAGGCGCTCATCGAAGCGGATGTCGCTCAGGCCATCACGTTCTGCCATCAAGCGGTTCTCCATCGCCAGGCTGCTGAAGAACTGGAATTGCAGGGAATCCAATTGATTGGCTGCAACATTGGGTTCCAGCACGACCAATACCTGCCCCGCCTGCACGCGCTGGCCTTCGCTGACCAGAATGCGTTCAACCCGGCCGCCGGTGATCGGCTGCACCGCTTTCCGATTGCCACTGACCACCACCTTGGCTTCTACCGGCACCCCAGCATCCAAAGGTGCCAGCATGGCCCAGCCGAGAAACCCCATCACACCGACAAGCACGATGAGCCAGCCCAGGCGCACAAAGTATCGTTCGTCCACCGACAGCAGTTCATCCCTGGCGTCGATCAAGCCGGCGCCCACCGGCAAGGCCCCTGTGTTCACTGGCATGCTCATGCTCCTTCCTTGCGTTGTGCATAGTTCATCGCCGCCCCGTAGGTGGGAATGGGCATGGCCCGAGGCTGTGGCATGCTGGCAGGCGCCCTGGGCGGCGCGCCACGCTGCATGCGCTGCATCACCTCGGCCAGCGGGCCGAAGTCGGCCTGTGCGCCGGCGTGCAGTACCAGCAGTTTGTCGGCCAGCTTGAGGATGTTGGGTTTATGCGTAATCAGTACAAGGGTGATGCCGGCCCGCTTGATGCGGGCGATGGCCTCAGCCAACATCGCATCACCCGCCTCATCCAGGTTGGCATTCGGCTCGTCGAGAACCACGAGGCAGGGTTCGCCATACAGGGCGCGGGCCAGCCCCACCCGCTGGCGCTGGCCGCCCGACAAGCCCATGCCGTTTTCTCCCAGTTGTGTCTGGTAGCCGTCGGGCAGTTGCAGAATCAATTCATGCACGCCAGCCATCTGCGCAGCGGCAATGACCTGTTGTTCATCCACCCGGCCAGCCTCACTGGCCGCAAACCGGGCGATGTTCTCTGCCACAGTCCCCGCGAACAACTGGACATCCTGCGGCAGGTAGCCGATCAGCGCCCCCAGGGCTTCCGGCCGCCATTGGTCCAACGGGGCACCATCCAGCCTGACTTTGCCGCGCAAAGGTAGCCAGGCATTGACCAGGCAACGCGCCAGCGTCGTCTTGCCCGAACCTGATGGGCCGATCACGACCAGTGCCTCTCCCGCTGCCAGCTTGAAGTGAATGCCATGCAGCACCGCCTGGGTCTGGCTAGGGGGAGCAGCCAGCAGTTGCTCGACCGCCAGATTGCCAGCCGGCCTGGGAAAATCCATGCCTTTTGCCAGCCGCGGAAAATCCTCCAGCAAACGGCTCAAACGCCGTTCGGCCTCCTTCACCTGCGTCCACTGGCGCGACGCGCCGATAATCTGGTCTATGGGTGCCAGGGCGCGGCCCAGCAGGATGGAGCCTGCGATCATCATGCCTGCCGTCATCTGGTGTTCCAGCACCAGCCACGCCCCCAGGCCCAGCGCCAGGGATTGCACCGCCATGCGCAATGACTTGTTCCAACCCTGTATCTTCGCCATGCGTGCACTGGCCAGGTTCTGTTCACGCACATAGCCCAGATGCTGCGTGGCCCAGCGGCGGCGCAGGTTCGCCAGCATACCCATGCCGGCTATGGCCTCGGCGTTACGTAAATTTGCGCTGGCATCGCGGCGCGACGCAATGGCCAGTTCCCCGGCTCTCTGCAAATGCGGGCGGCTGACACGCTCATTGATCCAGGCCACGCACATCAGCAGCACCGTGCCGCCCAGGGCAAACCAGCCCAGTGCGGGGTGGAAATAAAACATCACCAGCACATACACCGGGAACCACGGCGCATCGAACAGCGCGAACAGCGATTGGCCGGTGGCGAACTGGCGCAGCTGCTGCAAATCCTCCAGCGGCTGCGCTGCGTTGAGCTTGCCGGTCCTGAGGTTGGCACTAAAGGCCGCGTCATAGACACGTGGCGCCAGCTGGCGGTCAAAGCCCGTGCCCAGGCGCAGCACCACCAGCGAGCGCACCCACTCCAGTGCCCCCATGAACGCGTACATGCCCAGCAAGATGAGCGTCAGCATCAGCAAGGTCATCTCATTACCGGACGTCAGCACCCGGTCATACACTTGCAGCATGTACAGGGCAGGGGCCAGCATCAGGATATTGATGACACCGGAAAACACGCCGATGTGCACAAAACTGCTTTTATAGGTCAGCAGGGCACGGGCCAATTCACCACGCGCACTCCCTGCCGGCCGGGATTTATCCGCCGTCATTACATCCCCAGCCTTTTTTACGGAAAAAAATCCCCCTCCCCACTGGCAAGGGGAAAGCCGAAATCTGCCTGCAAAGTGTTTTTGCAGGGGCTTCCGTAAACCGCTAGAATCAACGGCTTCCGGAACCCGGAACCTGGCCGCAAAGTGCCAGGCCCCGGTACTACCCGGTCAAGTGGTGGATCTTCCCGCTAGAAAATCACCAGCACTTTTCCGATCAAACCTCTTGCATTTCTGGAATGGCTGCTTACGCGGCCAGCAGGAGGTCGCTTTCGACTTCTGCGAACGCAGAAGCAACAACACCACCAGAGGCGTAGTCGTCGGCGAACTCGTAGTAATCGACTGAAACGCCAGTGCCGGCCAGCGCAGCGTCGATATTGGCCCACGAGTCGGCGATGTCCGAGCCCTTGGATTCCAGGTACTTGTCCAGCGCCCACTCGAAGGTGGATACACCCAGTGCGTTTTCTTCAAACGCCAAGTTGTAGAGCACTGCAGAGTTGAAAGTGGCCGATGCGTAGTAGCCCGGTTTTGCCATCAGGTCGCCGAAGGTGATGCCAGTGGCGGCACCGGTTCCAGCCTGGCTCAGCGCGATAGAGCTGTTTCCATTGCTACCACCGAACAGGGTAGCCGCGTAGTCCGACACGATGTTGAAGCCCTTGATGACCAGCAAAGGCTGGTCTGCATCGAACGCCGTGACCGTGGGAGCCAGTGGCGAATTTCCGGTATCAGCGGAAGTGCCCAGGTACAGGTTATTCAGGGAGCCGGAGGTTTGCATGGCGAGCGCACTGCCAGCCGACACTGTATCCCACGAAAAACCACCAGTGGACTCCAGCAGGAACTTACCACCGGGTACGGGCGAGGACGAAGGCGTGACGCCTTGGCCTGCGTACACATTGAAGTCGTGGATTTTGTTGCCAACGCCGGTGTAGATGGCAGGCCCTACATACGTATTGCCGTCCACACCGACGACCGAGCCGATGTAGCTGGGATCGCCACCGCCAGCATTGATGCCGGTGTTGTCGTAAATACCTTTCCAGGTATTGATATTGCTTTGAAGAGACATGTGTCGCTCCTATATTTCAAGCCGGTCGCAACTCCGGCAATATCGCCCCAGCCCGGATGGCTGAAGCTGCGAAATCATCAAAATCGGTATTCCATATTGGCGGTAATCGTCCGCCCTGGATAGAAGTTATAGCCAAAGGTGGTTGGTGTGGCATCCATTCTGTCCGTTAAATTCGATACATACACACCTGCTTTCAGGTTATTGCTGAAACGGTAGTTAACGAATAAATCCAATTTGGTTACGCTAGGATAAAGATTGGCAGTAACAAATCCCTCGCCGTCGGGCAGCGGGACAGAACTGTGAACGCTACTCCCGTTGCCTTGAGCACTCTCAACATACCAATAGGAGGCGCGTTGCTTGCCGCGATAGTGCAAAGTTCCGCCTAGTTCCAGTTTCCCCTGATAAGGGGTTAATGCCATTGTCAGGCTTCCGCTGATTGGCTCAATTTGTCCATCCTCAACCCAGTTCCAGCCGGAATAGCACAGGCGATCACCTTTGCCGATAGCGGTATGGGTGATATTGCCGGTCGCTAGGTCTTGCACACTGCTATAGCCCTTGCCACTGGGGTTTTGATAACTGCACATTTTGTTGTTATGGCGCAAAGGCAGTGTGAGATGGGCGCGCACATAAAACGAAGGCTGTTGATAAGCCAGGTTCAGCTCAAATCCTTGGTGAATCACTGGAGCCAAGTTGTTTACACTGGCATAAACACCATTTTGCTCGCTTGACGCCTGATTCTCGTGCCAGATAGGCCCATAGCCGATGTAATTGCGAATGCGATTGCGATAAAAGCCGACGCCTGCACTCAGAGAATCTTGGCTCATTAACCAAGCCTTACGCTGGTAGTTCACGCCTAAATTGAGTGACAGGTTTTTCTCCGGCTCCAAATGCGGATTGGCGGTAAATCCCTGGCGCAACCACATGCCATAAAGATACATTTCGCTACTTGTGGGCGCTCTCTCACTATAGCCAATACTGGCGTAAGTAGTCAGTCCTGTTCCGGGCTTGGTGTACTGCAATGCAAAGTTAGCCTGCTTCAGGTTGTAATTTTTCTTTTCATCACCCTCGACCCAGATACTGCCGCCACCAAACTCTTCAGATTGCTGTCTTGCCAGCTCTGTTGCCATGCTAACAGCGGTGCGCCTGTCGTACCCTTGAGCCATAAGCAGGTCACGATAATAGGTTCGCCCGTACTGTGTTCCTGCTTTTCGAATTCCGCCAATTTGATAACGGAGATCGTAAATATCCATGGAAACACGCTGCCAACCTATGCCGGCACTGGCCTGCCACGGCCCATCTCCTTCGGTGCTCAGTGCGAGGGTGAGCCCCATAGTTTCTGATCGTGAGTCGGGGTCCCATTTCTGTCCCTTATATTCGATACCCATCGTCTCTTCGATATATCGCCCATAGAACTCATCTTCACCTAGGCTATCAACGTTCTTGTTTCTACGTGCAATTTCTACCCCAGCATCCATTCGTAATGAACCTAATAAAGCTGCATCAAAATGGCTGGCGTTGCTCAACTTCAAACCAAAGGATTCATTCTCAACAAAATAATGCATTTGCTCGCCTGGCACGACACTGCCTTCCCGAGCTACCCAACGCTGCTTGCGATCCTGGACTTCGCGAAACAGTTGGAATTGCGGATTAACCAGATCAGAGAAAGCCCCTTTATACTTCAGGCTAATGACTTGGCCCTTCAGTTCAGAGCCTACTGACCAAGGCTGCCCTCCCCAGACAGCCCCGTTTTCCGTACCTGGCATGACGGAACTACCATCCTGTTCAGGGATGTAGATGATAGGTTGTTGATCTGTCTCGTATTTAGCGTGGTTGGCTGTGGCAAACAGCTCCAGGCTCTGATCGTAGGTGTCATTGAAGAAATGGCGAACCCGCAGCATCTGGGCATCCGCATTGCGTTGCGTGCCTTTTAACTCGCCAGACTTAGCCGCTTGTTTTAACCAGCCAGCCTTATCCGAAGTCAGTTGGCAATTGCGAAATCCATCCCGCCCCCCCCTTGTCACGCCGACGATGCCAAGATAACGGCAGTCATCTGCTATGGGGTGGAGGTATGTATGCTTGCTATCTCTGAACTCCAGGTTATTCGCATGGAAGTTCCTCATCATGTCACCTTTGTCGAAATTGCTGCCTATTTTGTAGGCATCGTTTCGACTATCAGACGCACCGACCATCACATCCCAACGATCATTGCGCCCACCGAGGAAGAATGAGCCAGAGGGTTTCTCACCGTTGCGGTATTTGCTGAATCCGGTCTGCCCACGAACCATCCCACCAAAGTTTTTTCCTGGGAACAGAATGTCGTCCAAATCCATGTATTTGAAATCGACCGAGCCACCCAAGCTGCCGAGAGAGCCGGTGCTGGTACTGACACCGCGTGTGACGTCAATGGAACTGAGCAGCCCCGGGTCCACAAAGATCGAACCAGTTCGGCCAATATCTTTGGTGAAAGCATGAAAGTTTTGGGTCACACCTTCCAGTGATTGCGATACTCGTCCATAACCAACGATGCCTTGGACCTTGACGGATGTTTCAGGAGCAGCATAAAGATTGTTTGCTGAAACGCCGGAAATCGAATCAAGCAAGTCTGCCATGTGACTAGCCCTACGCCGCTCCACATCTTCCTTACTCACTCCACTAGTATTGCCTATAGCCTTCTTTTCTTGTTCAGCTGTGCCGACTACCTCCACGGCGTCCAGCGTGTGAGGGGCATCGGCATCGGTGATATTCAGAACAGACGGTTCTTCCTGGTCAGAGTGCAGTTCAGGGGAAGGACGTTGCACTTCCTGGGCCAGCACTGCCTGACCGGCCAGGGCCAATATGATGGCCAGGCTCAATTGCCGCGGGCGCACCGGTACCGCCGTTCCTGCTGGAAACGGCGCAAGCTTGCGGCGCCGCTGCCCGGCAACGGCAAGCAGTTCCCTGTGGCTCACTGCCTTGTCTCTAGGAAATTTCATTTGATGAATAAAAATAAACGATATAAGTAATGATAGGCATTTACATATTTACCGATGATCGCCCATCGCTCAGGCTGTGCTCTTGATGGCATCTTGCCCCGGTTGTGCTGGCGCAGGCGCAGTGTTGAGGCCTGGCGCCTTATGGACAGGGCCGCACGCTGGGCTCACTACCCTCTGCCAGCCAAGGCCTATGATCACGAAAATATGTGCTGGCTGCTAACGGTTTACGGGAAAAATTTGACTATTCGAGAATATTTGTTGCGCTAAAAAATACCGGCGAGCACCTGTGAGGCAATGGCATTCATGTCTCGCCAGGCGTTGCAATATCGAATTGAAAAATTGAAAACACCGGCCATGGCCGGTGTTGAGTGTGCTGGCCCGCAAGCGCCAGAAAATGCCAAGAATTGCCCGCAATTTCCCGCTATTGCCGCCTGGCCTGCATGCCCAGGGCGCATTGCTTGGGTGAAACGCCGGTATGGTTCCTGAATATCCGGCTGAAATGGCTGAGGTTTGAAAATCCGCAACTGACTGCCGTTTCCGTCACGCTGACACCGCGCTGCAAGAGCGCCACGGCGGCATCCAGCCGTATGCGCGTCAGGCAGCTGTGTACCGAGCAGCCATACAGGGCCTGAAAGCCCGATTGCAGGCGTTTTTCGTTTAGCCCCACCGCACGCGCCAGCGTTTGCACGCTCCATTCCTGGTCGTAGCTTCGTTCCAGCAAGGCCCTCGCATCCAGCAGCCGCGGCCGGTCTGCCGGCACAGGCAGGCTGGCCCGTTGCTGGGCCAGGTTTTCCCGCAGGAAGCAGGCAACCGCTTCAAAGGCCTTGGCACGCAGATAGAGATCACGCGAAATGCAGCTGCCCGGATAGATGCTTTCAAAACCCAGCAGCTCGCCCGCCAGACGCTGCAAACTGCTGGATGCAGGCATAACGCCAAGAAAAGCGTCCAGATGCGACTGGTCGCCCGAGGTAGTGCAGATGCGCTGTTTCAGGTCGTCCATCTGTAATCCGGTCAAGCTGGTCATGGCCGTCTGGGGAATGTGGATGCTGACCATGCGGAACGCGCCTTCGGATTCGCTGTCGAGCACATCCCAGCCCTTCGCATACTGGCCGGTTGCCATCATGATCGCAGATCCTGCCCGGGCATCGAGCACGCCGCCGTCGTCGAACGCTGCCTGCATGCGCCCCTGCAACAGGATATTCACACTGAATGCAGAAGGCCCTTCTGCCTCGAACGACCATTTATTGCCCGGCCGCCCGTTGATGCAACTGATACAAAGGCCTTCGCAGGGCTGATACATGTGAACGGCATGCCGCCAATCCTCATGCACACGGTTCAGGCTTTCTTCCGACATTTTTCCGGGATCAAGGGCCTGTTGGGCGGATGGACCTGCGCTCCCCGACATAATTTCTTCCTGAAAAAATCAAATTTTTTCCGTAAACCGTTAGCGCAACTTCCCTGCAAACGTAATGATGTTGGATATCACTCTTATCTATTCTATCCACAAATCCTGTAGATAGAAATTGTCCATTGTGATTGACCCGCATTGCAATGCAGCGCTTTCCGCAATGCGGCAGAACATCCGCCTCCAGCAGGCTACGGACCACTCCGCATGTCGAAATCCTATGTTGTTCCGTCGCGCCTGAGCGCACGACAAGTTCTGCCAGCCATCGCAGGCATCTATATCAGCCAGACCATCATCACCGCACTGACGACGCAGGCCCTGCCGTCGCTGCTGCGTGATGCCGGGGCATCGCTGCAAGTTGCGGGCCTGACCGCCCTGCTCTGGATTCCCTGGGGCTTGCGATTCATCTGGGCGCCCGCCGTGGAACGCTGGCGGCTGCCCGCCCATCGGCTGGAACGACGCTCACGTACCTTGATCCTGACGGGCCAGTGGCTGATATCCGCCATTCTGTTCCTGCTGGGGCTGGCGGCCTTGGCTGGCTTTTTCTCGCTATCCGCTCATGCCGGATGGATTCTCTGCGGCTTGCTGCTCGCCGCGCTGGTAGCCGCCACCACCGATGTCGCCAGTGACGGATTCACCGTGGAACAATTGGCGGCCCAGCAACGTGGCTGGGGCAACGTGGCCCAGGTCGGCGGCAGCTATATCGGCGCCATGCTGGGCGCTGGCGGATTTCTGCTGGTCGCCGGCAAGGCCGGCTGGCCCTGGGCCCTGATGGCCGCAGGCCTGGCAACGCTGTTGCTCAGCATCCCCATGCTGCTGTTGCGTGAACCGCCGCGCGAACGCGAACTGGCGCAGGGGCACCGCCCCGGGCTGCTGCATGCGCTGCGCCGCCCGGAAATCCGTACCGGCCTGCTCCTGATGCTACTGGCCAGCGTGGGAGTGCGCCTGACGCTGGGCATGTTCGGCCCCTTCCTGCTGGATCGCGGACTGAGCCTGGAACAACTGGGCTGGCTTTTCGGTTCGCTGCATATCTTCGCCGGGCTCTCTGGCGCCTGCCTGGGCGGGCTGCTGGTACGGCTGGTCCCCGGATGGCGGGCCGTATGGATTGCCGTCGCGTTGAAAGCCTGCGTGCTGGCTGCGCTGGCGCTGGCTGCGCCATCCGCCTCGTTGACAGTCCTGATGGTATTGGTCGGGCTGGTATTCGCCGTCCTGGGCTTTGTCTGGGTCGCCTTGTATTCCGCCTTGATGGGGCTGGCATCACCGCTGCAGGCAGGCGTGGATTTCACCCTGTTCCAAAGTGCCGATGCGCTGCTGGCTGTTGCCGGCGGAATGGCAGGCGGGTGGCTGGCGCAGCACTTGGGCTACCCGGTCTTTTTCGGGCTGGCCGCAACGTCTGCAGTCATTGCGGTGATCGTGATCAGAAGCCAGGCTCCGTCCCTGGATGGCCTGGATCCGGAATTGCACTCCCATGGCTGCTGATTCCCGTCCCGCCTCCCCCAGCGTATGGAGCATCATGCGGCCGGTCGGCAGCCAGATCCGAGCCGCGATGATTCTGGCAGGGCTGGCTGCTTCGGCAGCGCTGGGCGCGCTGTGCGCACTGGCCTGGGCCGTGCATGGACTGCTCACGCAGCCCGGCCCGTGGCCCTGGCAGCCATTGCTGCTGGCTACCTGCCTGACGGTGCTGGCCTATCTGCTGCGGCTGAGCGGCTTCAATCAATCACATCTGGCCGCGTTTCGCCTCGAAACCCATTTGCGCACTGCGCTTTCGGCGCATCTGGCCCGCGTGCCGCTGGGCTATCTGCAGCAAACGGGCTCCGGAGCGTTGGCCAAGGTATTGATGGATGACGTCAAGGCATTGCATGTTTTCGTGGCTGACAGCACACCGCTCTATGCCAGGGCATATGTTTCGCCCGTCCTGACCTTCATCCTGCTCTGTTGGCTGGATTGGCGCCTCGCACTGGCAGCCGCAACCGTGCTGCTGCTGGGAATGGCGGTCGTATCTCTGGCCATGCGCGGCAGCATGGAAATGATGTCGCGCTATCACCATGCCAGCGAGAACGTGAGCAAGGCAGTGGTGGAATATGTGCAGGCCATGCCAGTGGTACGCACTTTCGACACCGGCGCCACCACCTTTCAGCGCTACCAGCAGGCGCTGGACCGGTTCCGGGACGTCGTTCAGCAGTGGTACCGCATGGCCGGGGTTTCATCGCGCCTGTCCGTCGCCATCCTGAACCCGCTCCCTACCCTCGCTGTCTTGGTCTGGCTGGGCGCCTGGCTGCTCAGCCAGGATGTACAAGCCACTTCCACCTGGCTGGCAGCCTTGCTGGTAGGCACCGGCATGGCCGAATCCCTGTTGCCGCTGATGTCGCTCAAGCACCTGGTTGCCAAGACGCAGATGAGCATCCACCGTATTCACGAAGTCATGGCCGAACCCGCACTGCCGGCACCTGATGCCAAACGGGCCAGGATGCCGGCAGATGCCAGCGTGCGCTTCGAACGCGTGAATTTCCGCTATGCGCCGGATGGCCCGTTGGTCCTGCAGAATGTGAGCTTCCACGTGCCGCAAGGCAGCATCACGGCGCTGGTCGGGCCATCCGGTGCTGGCAAAACCACGGTGGCGAGGTTGATTCCACGTTTCTGGGACGTGAGTTCGGGCTGTATCCGTGTGGGCGGCGTGGACGTCCGGGACATGCCGCCAGACACCTTGATGCAACAGCTGGCCTTCGTTTTCCAGGATACCTTCCTGTTCGCCGACACGATTGCCAACAATATCCGGCTGGGCATGCCTGGCGCCACGCTCCAGGCCGTGATGCAGGCAGCCCAGGCCGCACAGGCTCATGATTTCATCATGGCGCTGCCGCAGGGCTATGACACCCCCGCAGGGGAGCGTGGCGTCTTTCTGTCCGGCGGACAGCGCCAACGCATCACCATTGCCCGGGCCATTCTGCAAAACCGGCCAATCCTCATCCTGGACGAAGCCACTGCCTTTGCCGACCCTGAAAACGAAGCCGCCCTGGTGACTGCGCTCTCCCACCTGATGCGGGGAAAAACCGTGTTGATGATCGCGCACAGGCTATCGACCATCCGCGATGCAGACCAGATATTGGTTTTCGACCAAGGCTGCCTGGCCGAAAGCGGGCGGCACGAAACCCTGTTGCAGCAGGCAGGGGTATACGCCAGGCTTTGGCGCGGCTACGAAGCCGCCCAGAACTGGTCGCTGACAGGAACACTGGCATGAAAAAACCGGCCTCCGGCCCACGCATTACCTCGCTGCGCGAGACCTGGCAACTATTGCTGCGCAATGCCCGCAGCCGTGCTCCCCGGCTGCGGACCAGCCTGATCGGGTTGGGCGTGGCCGCCGCCATGCAAGGCCTGGCACTGGCCTGTCTGATGCCGGCTTTCCAGGCACTGATCCCTGTGCCGGACTGGCAGGCCGCCTTGCCCTGGCTGCTGGCCATGACAATCCTGCTGTTGGCCAGCAGCGCCATCCGCTGGCATGCGCAAGGCTTCGACTACGACGGCGACATGGTATGCAATACGCACGAACTGCGCACGGAGCTGGGCGCACAGTTGCGCCGCATTCCGCTTGAATTGCTGCAGGACAAGCGTACTGGCGGCGTCAACGCGGCCTTGCTGGGCAACGTGGACGAAACCCTGAGCTACGTCCTGACCATCGCCAATATGATGGCCAGCGCCTTGATCACGCCCGCCGTGGTTGCCCTCGCCGCCCTCTGGTTCGACTGGCGCATGGGCCTGGTCCTGCTGCTGGTGTTTCCTTTGCTGGTCCCGCTCTACCGCTGGCGTCGCCCTGCTTTCGGCCGTGGCATGCGCCTGCTCGCGGACGCCAACGAACGCGCCAGCAGCGACATACTGGAATATCTCCAGGGCCTGCCCATACTACGGGCAGCCTGTTGCGCCGGCGCGCGCGCCGAGACCCTGCAGGACAGCTTCCGTCATCTGGAAACGGTGCAAACCCTCGGCCATCAAAAAGGGGCGAAGCCCAACCTGATCCTGACCACCGTCATGGAGCTGGCCGTGCTGCTCGTGGTGTTCGTCGGCACGCTGCTGGCCGCCCAGGGCACGCTGGACATTGCCATCCTGGCAGCCCTGATGGTCGTGGCCGTTCGTTTCGGGGAACCCTTGGCCACCTTTGTGCTGTACGCCAAGATACTGGACCTGATCGAGGCCGCACTGGGGAAAATCAACGCGCTGCTGTCTCTGGCGCCACTGCCGCAGCAACAACCGGTGCAAATGCCGCAGACCTTCGATGTGGCGTTCGAAGCCGTGGAATTTTCTTATGCCTCAGCCAGTACGCCATGCCTGCGCCACCTGGACGCCAGGATTGCAGCCCGCAGCCTGACTGCGCTGGTCGGCCCTTCCGGCAGCGGCAAGACAACCGTGACGCGCCTGCTGATGCGGCATGCCGATCCACAGGCCGGGCGCATCCTGATCGGCGGGGTGGATATTCGCGCCATCGCCCCGGAACAGCTGAACTCGCTGATTTCCGTGGTATTCCAGGACGTTTACCTGTTCGACGATACCATCCTGGCCAATATCCGCATGGCCCGTCCCGAGGCAACGACCGCCGAGGTGGAAGCTGCGGCGCGGGCCGCGCATTGCCACGATTTCATCTGCCGCCTGCCCTCAGGCTACAACACCTGCGTGGGCGACATCGGCGGCAGGCTTTCCGGCGGAGAACGCCAGCGCATCAGCATCGCCCGCGCCATGCTGAAAAATGCTCCCATTGTGATTCTGGACGAGCCCACCGCCGCGCTGGATACGGAAAGCGAGGTAGCCGTCCAGGCCGCGATTGATGTTCTGGTACGCGAACGTACAGTCATCGTGATCGCACACCGTCTTTCCACTATCGCCGGCGCCGACCAGATCCTGGTCATCGACGCTGGCGAGATCGTAGAGCAAGGCCGCCATGCCGAATTGCTGGCACGGCCTGGCCGTTATGCCAGGATGTGGCAGGCCCAGCAAAGCGCAAAAAACTGGCATGCCGGGCGCCGTGCGCAAGACCGTAATTCACTCCCGGAAGCACTCATATCCTGACATTCCGGCCGGCTGGCAGGGAAACAATCAATTCGATGACCAGGACGCCGGCCAGCAGCAAGATGGGCAGGTGCCAGTCACCGGTACGGTAGTAGATCGCCCCCACCAGCAACGGCCCGGCCACAGCGATCAGGTATCCCACAGTCTGTGCCATCGCGGAAAGCCGGGTCGCAACGTCAATACTGGAAGCCTTGGCCGCGAACAGAAAAGCCCCCAGCGAAGGCCCCGCCCCCTGGCCGAAGCCCCGCAACAGCGCCCACAGCCAGGCTTAACCCAACGGGGCATACATCAATCCCAGGGTGCCCGCCAGGCAGCTCAGCACCGTCGCGGCAATCCATGGGCGCTGGTCAGCACGGCGCGATGCCAGCAGCGGCGTGATGAAGCTGCACACCATCAGACTGAGCTGCGATGCCGAGAAGATACCGGCAGCCCCGGCCTGCGCGCAAACATCGAAACTGAACCCCGACGACCAGGAAAAAATCCTGCGCGCGCGTGAAATCCTGCTCAATGAGTACGCTCAGCCGCTTACCATTGCCTATTTGAGCGCTGCCGTCGGCACCAATGATTTCAAGCTCAAGCAGGGTTTCAGGGAGTTGTTCGATACCAGTCCATACCGCCTGCTGACTTCGGTACGGATGGAAAAAGCCCGGGAGTTGCTGGAAATGGGCGCCCGCGTCTCGACCGCCGCCTATCAAGTCGGCTATCAGCATCTATCGAGTTTCAGTACGGCCTTCGAACGTTATTACGGTCATGTTCCCAAGAGCGTGGCCCATGCTGGCAAGGAACGCGATTAGCCAGCCCCCCTGCTGCCCGCCAGGTATCAGCCCAACAGGCGTTCGTCCGCCATCGCCTCGTCCCGGCGGTCCCAGTCACGACTGGCCATGCACGCGCGTATGCGAGCCATGGCCTGCGTGCGCAACTGGCAAACCCGCCCTTCGGTCACCCCCAGAACCAACGCTACCTCCTTGAGGTTCATGTCTTCCTGGTAGAGCAGGGACAGCAACAGTTTTTCTCGTTCCGGCAGTTTTTCCAGCGCTTCGATCAGGACCGTGCGGAAATCCGCCTGCATGATGGCATTGAGGGGATTGGCACGGCCCTGGTCGGAAAAAATCCAGTCGTGGCCAGATTCGTCCTGGCCGTGGGACAGGTCTTCGGCATAAAGCAGTTGTGCCCCGTGCGCATCCTGCAACATTTCATGGTACTGCGACAGGCTGACCCCGAGCTCCTCGGCCATGGCCGCCTCGGTCGCCGCCTGGCCAGTGCGGGCTTCGACGCTGCGCATGGCATCTTCGATGCGACGCGCTTTTTCGCGCACGCCACGCGACAGCCAATCCATGCCGCGCAATTCGTCCATCATGGCCCCACGGATGCGTTGGGTCGCATAGGTGGCAAATTGGGCATGCGGCATTTTCCGATATTTGCGCACGGCATCAAGCAGGCCCATGCTGCCTGCCTGTATCAGGTCATCCAGCTCCACCGACGCCGGCAGGCGCGCCAGCAGGCGCAGCGCGATCCGCCGGATCAGGGGCAAATACTGTTCGATGAGTTCCGATTCTTTCAATGACACGCCTAGCGACCATGAACGCCGGCTCCGCCTGGGCGCCGGGGGAGCATCAGAAATTTAGCGGGCAGCCAGCCGCCTCAGACCGGCATGCTGGAGATTTCCTGGTAGGCCGCAACGAAGCGGTTGCGTACCTGTACGGTCATCTGAAAAGCGATACCAGCCTTTTGCATATCCAGCATGACATCGTTGAGCGCAATGCCAGGCTGACCGGCCTCGTAGGCCTGCGCCTGCTGGTTGGCGGATTCCTGCATGGAAGAAACCCGGGCCAACGAGCGTTGCAGTTCCTGGGCGAAGCCGCTTTCCCTGGCCGCGCCCGCTGCCCGCATTTCGGCCGTAGGCGCAGCGCCTGCCGCACGCGCAAGCTCACGCATGCTGGACAACAATTGCTCGATTCCGGACATTTGCACCATGGCCATTCAGACTACCTTTTGAACCCTGGCGCAAGACATGCGCGCAGGTATTGGCGCCAGGCAGCAGCACTGCCCACCGCGGGAAATTGCCAAAACACAATAGCAGATATAACTGGCAGACGCAGCCGCACCAGCGCCTCCTGATGCTCACCAAAAGACAGGCCATCACCGCTGCAAAAACAAGCCGGCATGCGGCTTTCAGCTTCGTTTCCTGCTACCTGCAAAAATTGATTAGCGCCAAAAATGGCGGCTTTTCAGCGTTTATTCCCCTACTGCCGACAGCGATAATCCCCAGCTCGAATATAGAGGTCCGCCTCGTGCCGCAACCCGTATTTCTGCTGAGAATCGCGCTACTGCCATCACTAGCCTGCGCCGCCCTCCTCCAAGGACTGTCCGCATGAGTCAAGACACAGTCCCGGGCCGCCTGTCCGGTTTCTTCACCCGCTTTCCGCAGTTGGCCTTCCTGGCCCGCGTGCCCAAGCCGGCGCTGCTGGGCGCGGGCGCCCTGGCCATTGCCTTGCTGGCGGTCGCCCTGCTGTGGTCGCGCGGCCCTGAATACCGTGTCCTGTTCTCCAACATCGAAGAACGAGACGGCGGTGCGATCGTGACCGCGCTCACCCAGATGAACGTGCCCTACCGTTTCAGCGATAGTGGCACGGCCCTGCTTGTTCCCGCCGAGAAAGTCCATGAAACCCGCCTGGCCCTGGCGGCCCAGGGGCTGCCCAAGGGTGGCTCGGTCGGTTTCGAACTGCTCGACAACCCCCGTTTCGGCGCCAGCCAGTTCAGCGAGCAGGTCAGCTACCAGCGCGGCCTGGAAGGCGAGTTGGCACGTTCCATCGAATCCCTGCATGCCGTGGAACGCGCCCGCGTGCACCTGGCGCTGCCGCGCCAGTCATTGTTTGTACGCGAGCGCCAGAAGCCCACCGCGTCGGTACTGCTGACGCTCTACCCCGGCCGCCAGATCGACCACGCCCAGGTTACCGCCATCAGCTGGCTGCTGGCTTCCAGTGTGCCGAACCTGCACGCGGATGACATTTCCGTGGTGGACCAGAGCGGCCGCCTGCTATCCACCCCCCAGGGCGAGGAATTCGGCTTCGATGCCGACCAGCAACGCCGCGCGCGCCAGATCGAACAGCGCGCCGAAGAACGCATCCTTGCGCTGCTGAACCCCTTGCTGGGCAGCGGCAATGTGCATGCGCGCGTGACCGCCGACCTGGACGTTTCCCGCCGCGAACAGACTTCCGAAAGCTATCGTCCCAATCAGTCGCCCAATGAAGCAGCGGTACGCAGCCGGCAAAGCAACCGCCGCGAGCAGACCGGCCTGGCCCCCGCAGGCGGCCCGCCGGGCGCACTCAGCAACCAGCCCGCCCCGACTGCCGTCGCGCCGATAGATGCGCCCGCCACCGGCAATGCCGCTAGCCAGGCAGAAGCCGGCAAACCCGCCGCCCCGGCCGCACCGACGCAATCCAGCACCGATGAAACCATCAACTACGAAGTGGACCGCACCATCGAACATGTGCGCACGCCGGCCGGAGAAGTACGGCGGCTGTCGGTGGCCGTGGTGCTGAACTACCTGCCTGACGCGCAAGGCGTCCCCCAGCCCTTGTCCCCCGAGGACATGGCCAAGATCGAAGGCATCGTCCGCGATGCCGTGGGCTACAGCGAAGCGCGTGGCGACAGCGTCAGCCTGGCCAACAGCCCCTTCACCGAAAACCTGGCGCAAACAGACGAACCGCCTTTCTGGCGCGACCCGTTCTACCTGGACCTGGGCCAATCCATGCTGCAATACCTGCTCTATCTGTTGCTGGCGCTGTTTGCCTGGCGCGCCGTCATCCGCCCCATCCTGAACCAGCGCAATGCCCCGGCAGCCGCGCCGGCGGCGCCAGCGACGGCGCAGTCCGAAGCGCAGTTGCAGCAGATTCGCGAGGCGCAGAGTGCCGCGCTGCGTGAACAGCAATTACAGGCCGAAAAGCACAGCCACGAAAAGAACCTGGCCGCCGCCCGCGAACTGGCGCAGAAGGACCCACGCGCCGTGGCCATGATTATCCGCGCCTGGATGGAGGGCAAAAATGGCTAAGTCCCCCTCTGTCACCGAAACGGAACTGAACGGCCTGCAGAAAAGCGCCATCCTGATGCTTTCCCTGGGCGAAGATTCCGCTGCTGCGGTATTTCGCCACTTGCAGGGCACGGAAGTCCAGGAACTGGGTGCGGCCATTGCCAACCTGAAGCAAATCTCGCGGCAGGACGTCAACAGCACGCTGAGCAGCTTCCGTGACGATGCAGAACAGTTCCTGGCCGTTTCCATCGGCTCGGACGACTACATCCGCGCCGTGCTGACCAAGGCGCTGGGCAGCGAAAGAGCCGCCGGCATCATTGACGACATCCTGGAAGTCAGCAGCACCAGCAGCGGGATTGATACGCTGAACTGGATGGATGCCTCGGTGGTGGCCGAACTGATCGGCGGCGAACACCCCCAGATCATCGCCACAATCCTGGTGCACCTGAAACGCGACCGCTCCGCAGCCATCCTGAATTTCCTGCCGGCCCGCCTGCGCACCGATGTCATGCTGCGCATCGCCACCTTCGGCGGTGTGCAACCCGCCGCGCTGGCCGAACTCACCACGACGCTCAGCACCTTACTGAGCGGCCAGGGCGCCAAGCGCAGCAACATGGGCGGCGTGAGGACGGCAGCGGAAATCCTCAACATGATGAGCACCAGCGACGAGAAATCCATCGTCGATGCGCTGCGCGAACGCGACAACGACCTGACCCAGCGCATCGTCGACGAGATGTTCGTGTTCGAGAACCTGCTGGAAATGGACGATCGCAGTATCCAGACGCTGCTCAAGGAAATCGAGGGCGAAGTGCTGACCATTGCGCTCAAGGGCGCGCCGGAAGACCTGCGCGAGAAATTCCTGGGCAATATGTCGGTACGCGCCGCGCAGATCCTGCGCGAGGATATCGAGATGCAGGGCCCGGTGCGCATGTCCCAGGTCGAGACCGAACAGAAGAAGATCCTGGCGATCGCCAAGCGCCTGGCCGAAGACGGCCAGATTGCCCTGGGCACCCAGGGCAACGACGCCTATGTCTGAACAAGAAACGCCGCTGCCGCCCAAGCCGCGCAACCGTGCATGGCAACGCTGGCAAATGGCCTCACTGGAAGCGGAAACCGGCGCGCCTGATTCACCTGACGCACCTGACGCGCCTGTGACGCCCCCGAAACCGGAAGAAGTCGATCCGCGCGCGCTCATCGCCCAATGGCGCGAGCAGGCCGAGCAACAGGGCTATGAACTGGGCTACGCCCAGGGCCTGGAAGCTGGCCGGCGCGACGGACTGGCCAGTGGCCGCGAGGCAGGCGAAAAGCAGGGCCATGCCGAGGCACTGGCCCAACGCCAGGAAGAGAACGCCGCACTGCACGCCCGCCTGCACGACATTGTTCGGCAGGCCGACACGGCCGCCAAGCGGTTGGACCGCGAAGTGGGCGACGCGCTGATCCGGCTGGCCCTGGATATCGCCCAGGATATCGTGCGCGCCGAACTGCGCCAGCGCACGGACGCCATCGTCCCGCTGGTGCGGGAAGTCCTGGCGCTGCATTACCAGCAGCCCATCCTGTCCATGCGCCTGCACCCTGACGACTACGCCGTGGTGCAAAGCCAGTTGCCTGCGGAGCTTGCCGCCACCGGCTGCCGATTGAGCGCCGATGCCAGCCTGCAAGCTGGCGACTGCCTGGCGGAAACCACGCTGGGCGACATAGATGCCACCTTGCGCGCGCGCTGGCGCCAGCACGCGGAGGCGCTGGGCGTTGAACATGAATGGGCTGCGGCCGCGCCGCCAGCCAGCCCTTCTGAACCTGGCACGGGCCAGGCGCAAGCCGATGAGCCTCCCGCTTGAACAGCGCTGGCTGAGCCAGCTGCAACTGGCCCGGCAGCGCATCGCGCATTGCCCGCCCTGGCAGCCGCTCGGGCGCATCACGCGAGCGGTCGGCCTGGTACTGCAAGCTACCGGACTGAGACTGCCGGTGGGCGCCGCCGTCACCATCGCCCATGGCCAGGGCGATGATGGCGGCATCGAAGCCGAAGTCGTCGGCTTCGACGGCCAGACCTTATACCTGATGCCCTTGCAGGACATTGCCGGCATCATGCCTGGCGCCCGCGTGGTGCCCCAGTCCCTGCCCCGGCGCCGCGTCACGGCCTTGCCGCCGGGCGAAGCCGATGCCACCCCCGCCAGCCATGCCGCACGCCAGCTGCCGGTCGGTGACATGCTGCTGGGTCGGGTGCTGGACGGCGCCGGCGTCCCCCTGGACGGCAAGGGTTCACTGCAGGATGCGCCGCGCAGCACGCTCGCCCACACCTTCATCAATCCGCTGGACCGCGCGCCCATCCATGACGTGCTGGATACCGGCATCCGCTGCATCAATGGCTTGCTGACGGTGGGCCGGGGACAGCGCATGGGCCTGTTTGCCGGGTCCGGCGTCGGCAAGAGCGTGCTGCTGGGCATGATGGCGCGCTATACCCAGGCCGATGTGATTGTCGTCGGCCTGATCGGCGAGCGCGGCCGCGAAGTGCAGGAGTTCATCGAAACCAATCTCGGCCCGGCAGGCCTGGCCCGTTCCGTGGTGGTGGCGGCCCCGGCTGACGTCTCTCCCGTCTTGCGCCTGCAAGGCGCGGCCTATGCCACGCGTGTGGCCGAATACTTCCGGGACCAGGGCAAGCATGTCCTGCTCATCATGGACTCCCTGACCCGCTACGCCATGGCGCAACGGGAAATCGCGTTGGCCGTGGGCGAACCGCCAGCCACCAAGGGCTATCCGCCTTCGGTGTTCGCCCGCCTGCCAGCCCTGGTGGAACGCGCCGGCAATGGCGCGGCTGGCGCCGACGGCGCCAGCCATGGCTCCATCACCGGTTTCTATACCGTGCTGGCCGAGGGTGACGACCAGCAGGACCCGATCGCCGATGCGGCACGCGCCATTCTGGACGGCCATATCGTCCTGTCGCGCCAGCTGGCGGAATCCGGACATTACCCCGCCATAGACATCGAAGCCTCCATCTCGCGCGTCATGACTGCGATCACCGATGCCGGCCAGCAGGCCGACGCACGCCGCTTCAAGCAATTGTTTTCCCGCTATCAACGCAGCCGCGACCTGATCGCGGTAGGCGCATATGTGCCCGGCAACGATGCACAGCTCGATGATGCCGTGGCCCGCTTTCCTGCCCTGGAACGCTATTTGCAGCAGGGCCTGAACGAAAACATTTCCTACCCGCAGGCCACCCAGGCTCTGGGCGGCCTCTTCACCCAGGCAGGACGCCATGTCTGAAGCCACGCCGCTGGACACCCTGATCGACCTGGCGCGCCAGCGCACCGACGACGCCCTGCAAGCGTTCGGCCAGGCCCAGGGCAAGTGCAACCAGGCCCGCCAGCAGTTGCAGGCGCTGCATGAATACAGCGATGACTACCGGCATAACCTGCAACACGGCATGGGGCAAGGCATGCAAACGGCGACTTACCGCAATTATTCGTCGTTTCTCGACAGTCTGGATCAGGCCATCGCGCAGCAAAATGGGATATTGCAATCTCAGCAGCGGCAATTGGAAGCATTGCGCCAACGCTGGCTGGATGAGAAACGCAAGCTGGACGCCTATGTGACACTGGCCACGCGGCGCACGCACGCAGCCGACCTCGTCGCCCAGCGTCGCGAACAGCGCGCCATGGACGAGGTTTCCGCACGCCTGGCGCGCCAGCCCCTGGCTTACGCCCCCTGATTCCACGCCTGTCCATTTTCCTGCCCGCCCATCATGACGAGTCTCCCCCCCCTGGTACAAGCCAACCAAGCGCTGGAATCCGTGCGAGATCAGGCCGCCGCCCAGCGCCGCGGCGAGGCCCGGCACCTGGAAAACCGAGGCCTGCGGGACACCTCAGGATTTTCGGCGCTTATGGCGCGCCAACAGTTGCCGCCGCACGCAGCGCAAGGCAATGCCTCGCGCCCCGCCGGAGACTCTGACACGGCAGGAGAAACGGATGCCCTTGCGCAGGCGCAAGCAGCAACCGAGGCCCGAACGCACCCGGATGCCACAGCCGCCATGACCCTGGCCGCCACCACGCAGCCTGCTGCGACCGGCGCCAGAGACGCAGCCGCCACGCTGGCGCCAGAGGCCGCCGGCCATGGCGATGCCAGTGACCCGGACGGCCTGCGCAATACCATGCTGTTCCTGGCCCAGACGCAACGCCCGGCCGCTGCCGGCGGCGCGCAGGCACGGACGGCCAGCATGAGCGGACTTGCCCCGGCGGAGCGCCACACGGATGCCACTTGGCCTGAAGCCGGACCGGAAGAAACGCAGGACAGCCTGCGCGCCAGCTTCCTGACCAACGGATTGGCGCCAAGTGCAAGGGCTCAGGTCGGCCGTAACCGCAGCGGCGCCAGTATGGTCGCTGCGGGCCGGGAACCCCGTGCCATTGCGGGGAAAACGGCGGCTGAACCTGCCCTGCCAAGCCGGCCCGGCCTCCGCCACGCAGGTGCGGCCACCGGCGCGCGCCTCGCGCCAGCCGCAGAAGCCGGCTCTGCCGACGCGGCCCAAGCCAGGCTCGTGGCAGACACATTCAGCACGGGCATCGCGGCAGAAACCCGCGGCACGGAGGAAGCGTCTCCGGGCCTATCAATGCAGGTTGCGCCAGCCCCTACCGGCTTGCCGGCCGCCAGCCCGACGGGCGGGCTTCTGCATGGTGCGCCCGGCACCGCACCGGCGCCGCATGCCGGCGCGCTGCCGCAACACCTGGACAGCCCCGCCTGGCAATCCGCCCTGAGCCAGCAATTCCTGCGCCTGGGGCAATTTGCCGCCGGCCAGCAATCGGTCGTTCAGCAAATGGACCTGAGCCTCAATCCGGCCTCGCTGGGCCCATTGCGCATCATGATGACCGTACAGGACGGCGTTGCCCATGCCTGGATCAACACGGCCCACTCACATGTCCGCCAAAGCATAGAATCCGCCCTGCCGCAGTTGCAGGACGCCTTGGCCGATACCGGCCTGACCCTGGCGGATACCCAGGTCAGCGACCAGCCCGGGGCGGGCCATGAACAGGCTCAGGCATTTTTCCAGGCTGCGCTGCGCCAGGCCCGCAGTGGCCCATCCGCCAACGTCACCGATAGCGGTGCGGCCTCGCTGGCAAGCGCCGGCAGGGCACCGGCCCGGGTATTGCGCCCCGATGCGCTGCTGGACACTTTCGCCTGAAGCCATAGCCACGAATACCTGCTGAAACCAGGCTTTGTTCTCTGGGCAGGATTCCAGGCCGGTCGGGCACAATCTGGAATCGGGCGCACGCGGCAAGCGTCGCCTTCCGGACAGTCTTATCCCAGGCCCCAGGCGTTTTACTCCGTATTCCTCATGCCAGATATCGACGCCAGCACGTCCCCTCCGCGCAAACGCAATCTCTTCCTGAAATTTGTCGGCGCAGTACTGCTCATCGTACTGTTTGCCTTCGCAGGCATTGGCGGTGCGTGGTTCTACGTCAACCGCGAACACCCGGTGGCTACCGATGCCACCCAGGCAAGCGAACCCGCTGACGCCACGTCCGCCGTCTCGAACGGCAGGGACCCGGACGCCAACGCACCCATGCCGATTTTCGTGGATCTCACGCCTTTCACCGTCACGCTGTCCGACAATGTCATGGAACGGCTGGTGCACATGGCCATCACCGTCCGCCTCAGTGATGAAGAATCCAAGGAAAGGCTGCAACGCTACCTGCCGGAAGTGCGCAACCGCGTGCTGATGATCCTGACCGACCAATCCCCCGAAACCATTGCCAGCACACGCACCCGCGCACGGCTGTCACAGGATATCGCCGAGGCCTTGAGCCGGCCTTTCAAACCGCTGGTGCGGGGCCAGCAGATCATCGACGTGCTCTTCACCGATTTCGTGGTGCAGTAGCGAACCATGGGCTACGAAGCATTCCTTTCTCAGGACGAGGTCGATGCGCTGGTCGCCGAGGTTTCCGGCGACACTTCCGCGCAGGATGCCGCCGGGCAGGCTGATGCGGGCGCGGTAAGGGCCTACGACCTGGGCTCGCCGGACCGCATCGTGCGCCGGCGCATGCAGACGCTGGAACTCATCAACGAACGCTTCGGCCGCAATATCCGCAGCGCGCTGCTGCAATTCATGCGGCGCAGCGCCGACGTCTCGGTCAGCAGCCTGCGCATCATGAAATACATAGATTTCGAGCGCAACCTGCCCGTGCCCAGCAACCTGAACATGGTTGCCATGCGCCCGCTGCGAGGCTCCGCGCTGTTCGTCTTCGACCCCAGCCTGGTCTTCCTGGTGGTGGACAGCCTCTTTGGCGGCAGCGGCCGCTATCACACGCGAGTCGAAGGACGCGAGTTCACCCTGACCGAACAGCGCGTCATCCAGCGCCTGCTGCGGCTGACACTGGATTGCTACGGCAAGTCGTGGGAGCCGGTCTACCCGATAGACTTCGAATACATCCGTTCCGAGATGCACACGAAGTTCGCCAGCATCACCGACAGCAATGAAGCCGTGGTGGTCAGCGCCTTTCGCATCGAGTTCGGCACGGTAGGCGGCACCCTGCATATCTGCCTGCCGTATTCCATGATCGAACCGATCCGCGACCTGCTGACCCGCCCGCTGCAGGACGCGTCGCTGGACGCCGCCGATCGCCGCTGGACCTCGCTGCTGGCACGCGAAGTACGCCAGGCCGAAGTCACGCTGGCAGCGCAGTTCGGGCACATCCCCCTGAAACTGCAGGATTTGCTGAAGTTGAAGATCGGCGATGTCCTGCCGCTGGAAAGGCCGGAAACCGTTCAGGCCAGCGTGAACAACGTGCCGGTAATGGAATGCGAATATGGCCGGCACAACGGCAGTTATGCGCTGCGCGTGCAGCAGATCCTTGCGCACCCGGACCTTGATTCGAATGAGATTGATGCACTATGACGACTGATTCCTCGTCCCCGAACCAACCGCCCTTGCCCGCCGATACTCTCGCGCAAGACCTGGGCGGCACACAGGCTGACGGCCTGACGCAAGCCGGCGAGAGCGCCAGCGGCATGAACCTCTGGGAACAGGCTCTGGCCGAGCAGGCTGCCGCCACGGCGGCCAGCGCCCAGCCGGCGCCGGCCCAGGCTGACGCCACTTCCGCCCCTGCAAGTACAGCCGCCACCCCGAAGCGCGTGGACTTCCCGGCCCTGAGCGATACCGCCGGGACGTCGGTCAATGACCTGGATATCATCAAGGATATTCCGGTCCAGCTGACGGTCGAACTGGGGCGCACGCGCATCACCATCAAGAATCTGCTGCAGTTAGGCCAGGGTTCCGTCATCGAGCTCGATGGCCTGGCCGGCGAGCCCATGGATATTTTCGTCAATGGCTTCCTTATCGCCCAGGGCGAAGTGGTTGTCGTCGAAGACAAATACGGCATCCGCCTGACGGATATCGTGACGCCATCGGACCGCCTGAATCGCCTGAACAAAACCCGCTGACCATGGATTCCGGCTCGATATTGCGCATCATCGCCGCCCTGCTGGGCGTCATCAGCGCGATCCTGCTGGGCGCCTGGCTGATCCGCCGCAGCGGCGTGCTGGGCCAGCAGGCGCGACGCCACGATTTACGCGTACAGGCCAGCCTGGCGCTGGGGCCCCGGCACCGCATCGTACTGGTTTCCGTGGAAGGCGAACGCATGCTGCTGGGCCTGTCGCCGCAGAACATCCAGCATCTGGCAACCCTGCCCCCCGGCGCCGCCGAGGCCGAGGCTGGCGACATCCCGGCTGCCAGCCTGCCAAACGGCAACGCCGCACCTGTGGCCGGCGCCTTCCAGCGGGCGTTGAACCAGTGGCGTGCAGCCCAGCCCTGAACCTGCCCATCATGCATCTGCCTCGCCTGTCCAACGCCCGCTTCGCCGCCGCCTGCCTGGCGCCGCTGCTGTTCCTGGCCTGGCCCATGCCGGCCGCGCTGGCGCAATCGCTGGCCATGCCCGCACTGACTGCCACGCCCGCCGCCGACGGCGGCCAGATTTACTCGCTCAACGTGCAAACGCTGCTGATGCTGACGCTCATCGGACTGCTGCCAGCCATGCTGCTGGCCATGACCGGCTTCACCCGCGTCATCATTGTGCTGAGCCTGTTGCGCAATGCCATGGGGACCGGCTCCTCGCCGCCCAATCAGGTGTTGATCGGGCTGGCGCTATTCCTGACCTTTTTCACGATGTCGCCGGTGTTCGACCGCATCTATGAAGACGCCTATACCCCGCTGTCGCAAGGCAGCATTTCCTTCGAGGCTGCCGTCGAGCGCGGCGCCCAGCCCTTGCGCGAATTCATGCTGGCCCAGACCCGGGAAAACGATCTGAGCCTGTTCGCCGGCATGGCGGGGCTGCCCGAACTGGAAGGTCCGGAACAGGTGCCCATGCGCGTGCTGATCCCGGCCTTCATGACCAGTGAACTGAAAACGGCATTCCAGATCGGCTTCACCATTTTCATTCCCTTCCTGATCATCGACCTGGTCGTTGCCAGCGTGCTGATGGCGCTGGGGATGATGATGGTGCCGCCCGTCACCATTGCCCTGCCTTTCAAGTTGATGCTGTTCGTTCTGGCGGACGGCTGGACCTTGCTGCTGGGATCGCTGGCCCAGAGCTTCAATACCTGACCTGCAACCGGCAAATGCGCCGCCACAGGCGCACCGCCCCATGCACCGGAGAAATCATGACGCCCGAAGCGGTAATGACGCTGGCCTATGAAACCATCAAGATCGCGTTGTCCATTGCCGGACCGCTGCTGCTGGTCATCCTGCTAGTTGGCCTGGCCATCAGCATTTTCCAGGCCGCCACCCAGATCAACGAAATGACGCTGTCGTTCATCCCCAAGCTGCTGGCCATGTGCGGCACGCTGGTATTGCTCGGCCCTCTGCTGATCGAACAATTGGTGGACTACATGCGCCAGCTGTTCAGCGCCATTCCCCAGTTCGCCCAGTAGGCGCAAGGCCAGGACGGCCATGATTGCCCTGACGCTGGACCAGCTTTACGGCTGGATCCACGCTTTCATTCTTCCCTTCGCCCGCATCGGCGCGCTGATGCTGACCGCACCCGTGCTGGGCGACGCGGCCATCCCGAAGAAAATCAAGCTGGCCATCGCGCTGGCGCTCACCCTGGCCCTGGCGCCTGCTGCCGGGCCAATTCCGGATATTCCACCAGGCTCCTGGCCCAGCCTGGCCATCATCGCCAGGCAGCTCCTGATCGGGTTGGCGATGGGCCTGTGCATGCGCGTGGTCTTTGCCGCCGTGCATACGGCGGGCGAATTTGTCGGCCTGCAAATGGGCCTGTCCTTCGCCACGTTTTTCGACCCTGGCGCGGGTGCCAGCACCACCGTGCTGTCACGCCTGTTCAATGCGATTGCTGTCCTGCTGTTCCTGGCGCTGGATGGCCATCTGCTGATGATCGCCGGCCTGCAGCGTTCCTTCGAAAGCCTGCCGCTGGCGGCGCCGCTGGATTTCAGCGGCTGGGGCGTGCTGCTGGAATGGAGCAGCGCCATCATCGTCTCCGGCCTGCTGATGGCATTGCCGCTGATCACCGCTTTATTGACCATCAACCTGGCGCTGGGCATTCTCAACCGGACAGCGCCGCAGATGTCTGTGTTTGCCGTCGGTTTTCCCGTGTCGCTGATTGCCGGCCTGCTGGCCCTGCTGGTCGTACTGCCCAACAGCAGCGGTTTTCTCGGCAATCTGATCCAGGATGGCCTGGAAAACATGCTGCGCCTGGTACAGGCGCTGGCGGGAGGCTGAGCGGCCGCCTTGGGCAGCTCGCCCGCCGGGCCTGCCCACCACGCTAGTCGTCGCCCATCCCCTCGCCCGAGCCGCGCGTACCTGCAGCCTGGCGCCGGCTGGCCGGCGCCAGGCGGAAAACATGTTGCGCCACACGCAGGCCATCGACCCGGTCCATCAAGGTCTGCATGGCTTCGGCCAGGCTGTCCACCAGCGCAGAATTCTGCTGCGTCTGGCCGTCGATCTGGTTCATCGCCAGGCTGACCTGTTCAACACCGATATGCTGCTCGTTCGAGGCCAGCGAAATTTCGCTCATGGTCTGGTCCACACGCTCGATGGCGGCCATGACCTGGTCCACCATGGAACCCGCCGCCTTGACCTTGCTGGCGCCAGCGTCCACCCTGCCAGTCGACTCCTGGATCAGGTCACGCACTTCGCGTGCCGCCTCCGCGCTCTTCTGCGCCAAAGAACGCACTTCGCCAGCCACGACGGCGAAACCCTTGCCAGCTTCCCCTGCCCGCGCCGCTTCCACTGCCGCGTTGAGTGCCAGGATGTTGGTCTGGAAGGCGATACCGTCGATCAAGCGGATGATTTCCGATATTTTCGCTGAACCGGCTTCGATCTCTTTCATGGTTGCAGCCACGTCGCTGACGCTCGCCCCCGCCTGACCGGCAAGCTGGCGGCAGTCATGCGTCCACTGAGACACCTGCTTGACGTTGTCGACGTTGTGCTTGACGGTTGCACTCAACTCGTCAACGCTGGTGGCGGTCATTTCCAGCGAGGCCGCAGATTCCTCAGTGCGTTGCTGCAGGTCTTTGTTGGCCGAACTGATGGTTTCCAGTACTGTCACCACACCACGGGTATTGCTGCGCATATCCAGCGCCACGCTGTTCATGCCGCAACGCGTCATTTCCAGCGCAAAAGCCAGGCGTCCGACTGGATCATCATCATGGTATTGCAGCGCTGTCCCGAGATCCCCTGCCGCGAGCCGGAATGCGCGGTCCACCACCGCTTCGATGGATTTGCCCGTGCGCGCCGTGAGCCGCCAGCCATACAGGAAGATCAGCAAGGATGCCAGCAGGGAGCCGCCCAGCAGCCACCACATCCCGGTGTCGCCGATGTCTGCCGCACGCAGGTGCCACAGCGAGGTCAGCGCCGCCAGCAGCACCATCAACGAAGAAAAGAACGCATAGCGCAACATGCTGGGCGCCAGCCAGGGCTTGGTCAGCTTGCGCAGTGCGCCTGCCAGTCCGCGCCAGCCGGTCGGGACAATACGGCCACGCACCAGGCGGGCTGCCACCCGATGGCCGGCGCGCCAGCGTTCGTAATAATGCCGAGCGCGGGTTACATGTTGTTCACTGGGCTTGACGCGCACCGACGAAAACGCCACCACCTTGCCAGCTTCGCGTACCGGCGTGACATTGGCCAGCACCCAGTAAAAACCGCCGTCCTTGCGTCGGTTCTTCACGACGCCCAGCCACGAATTGCCGCTTTCCAGGGTTTGCCACAGATCGGCGAAGGCTTCCGGCGGCATGTCCGGATGGCGCACGATATTATGCGGCTGCCCCATCAATTCTTCCCGTGTAAAACCGCTGGCAATCACGAACGCCTCGTTGGCGTAGGTGATGCGACCTTCCAGATCCGTGCGCGAAATCAGGTAATCCGATTCGCTCAGATGATATTCATGGTCATTGACCGGTTGGTTATTTCGCATGCGGTATCTCGCAGTTCATAGCTGGCATCATCGTGGGCAAGGCGTGCCTTGCCTGCGGCGTGAACACTCAGAAGGATTCCCAGTCGTCCTCTGACGCGGTGCGGGTCGGCCGGCGCGGCGCCGTACCGGGTTCCAGCCTGGGAGTGGCGGCAGGCCTGGCGGCTTTGCGCGGCCCGGCAGCAGCGGCTACCGCCGGCTTTGAGGGTGCCGCGGGCCTGGGCCTGCTGGCGGCGCCGTTCAGGCGGGCCGACGCCAGTGCAGCGCCAGCTTGCGTGCGGGCCGCACCGGAAGCAGAAACCTTGAACTCAGCCACGGCATGGGCCAGGCTGGACGCCTGTTCTTCCAGCGAACCGGCCGCCGCCGCCGCCTGCTCGACCAGCGCAGCATTCTGCTGGGTGACCTGATCCATCTGCGCCACCGCGCGGTTGATCTGGTCTATGCCCAACGACTGTTCCTGCGAGGCAGAGGAAATTTCGCCCATGATGTCCGCCACACGCTGCACCGACTCCATGATTTCGCGCATGGTGTCGCCGGCGCGGCCCACCTGGTCGGAGCCGGCATTGACCTTATTGACCGAATCGTCGATCAGTTGCTTGATTTCCTTGGCGGCCTGGGCGCTGCGCTGGGCCAGGGTACGCACCTCGCTGGCCACCACGGAAAAGCCCTTGCCCTGGTCGCCCGCCCGCGATGCCTCGACGGCCGCGTTCAGGGCCAGGATATTGGTCTGGAACGCGATACCGTCGATCACACTGACAATTTCTGCAATTTTTGCCGAACTGCTTGAAATTTCAGTCATCGTGGCAATAACTTCGGACACGGCCTGGCCGCCTCGACGTGCGACGTCCATGCTGCCGGCCGCCAGATGATCCGCCTGACGCGCATTATCGGCATTCTGCTGCACCGTAGAGGCCAGTTGCTCCATGCTGGCCGCGGTTTCCTGCAATGACGCGGCCTGCTGCTCGGTACGGCTGCTGAGATCAGTATTGCCCAGCGCGATTTCCTTGCTGCCATGGGAAATTTCCTCCACCCCACGGCGCACTTGCAACACCATGCGCGACAGGTTTTCCTGCATCTTGCGCAGACCGGCCATCAACAAGCCGATTTCGTTGCCATCCCGGACATCCACCCGCGACGTGAGGTCGCCCTGGGCCACACGGTCCAGCAACTGCCCGGCCTCGCCCAGCGGCCGCAGAACGCGGCGCCGCATGACCTGCCAGGCCACCACAGAGATCAGCAACCCGGCAATCATCAACACCAGTACCGCCAGTTGCGCCCAGTGCTGGCGTCGCACTTCCTGTGTCTGCAATTGCGCAATGTGCGCCTGGGCGGCATCGGTGAATTCGCGCAGCAATTGTCCGCCCTGCGCCAGCAACGCTTCCAGTTCGGCCTGGGACACCGGTTCATCGCTGCCGCCCGACGACAGCGGCAGCAAATTGCGGGCATTCTGGCGCATCAGGGCATGATGGCGCTCCAGCACCTGGCCCAGCGCTTGAGCGGTACCGACCTGCCCGGCCTCGCCGGCAAACAGCGCATAGCGCTCGTCAGCCTGCGACAGTGCAGTCTCGGCCTGATCCAGGGCCTGGCGGATATCCGCCAACGCGCCATCCTCGCTTTCGATGCGCCGCGCACGCTCCATCCAATAATGGCTATTGCTGACCGACGCCGCCACTTCCTTGAGCGGCAACACCTGCCGGGTGGTCAGGCTGTAGAGCGTTTCGAAGGCGTTGCCGGACACCCGCATCCCGTTCCAGCCCAGCGCCACTGCCACCAGCAGCAAGGCCATGAACAGGCCCAGCACCAGCATCATATTGATTTTTATGGACGTATTCCGAAACATGATCATCAATCCCTTTTCACTGCGGCGCGCCGCTACGCCTAGTTATTGCCGTTGAACAGTCCCAGGCTCTGGATCCGCTGGAATGCCAACATGGAGGCTTCCAGCGCATTCTGGTAATAGATCTGCTGGCTATAGGCGGCGAACTCATTCAAACCCACCAGGTTGTCGAGTTGCTTGGCATAGCTCAGGCCCCTGGCGCTTCCCACGGTGTCCAGCGCGGACAGCTCATTCATGCGCGCCCCCAGCGAGGCCTGCACAGTCAGTACGTTGTCATACACGCTGCCCAGCTTGCGCTGCGCCTCACCAACCACGTTCTGGAAGTTGGCAACAGACACGGGGTCGTTTTTGTCCAGCGACTCCAGGGCGTCTATGGTCCGGCGCAAGGTGGAAAACACATCCATATCGGCTTGCGCCATGGGTTCCAGCGTGAAGCAGTCGCCCTCGGCCGGCTGTCCCTGGATCGCCAGCGACAAACCGCCGACGGACAGGTTGAGCCCGGTTTCCGCGTCGTAGGGGCCGCTGTCCAGCACTGTCTGGTTCGCATCGGTCACGACATAGCGCACACCGCCTGCTGCGGGATCGGCCTCGAAAGCGATACGCAACGTCTTGCCGACATGCTCGCCGTCCTGGCTGGTGACCGCCGGCGAACTGAAGGTCGCGGTGCCCTGGTTGCCCGGCGCGGATGAAGCGGCATAAGAGCGATCACCGGGATTGGCGCGGGCAAAGATATTCATTGCGGATTCCGCCGTTGGCATCTGGCGGGTCTGGTCCACCTGGATCAGGCGCTTGCCTTCGTCCCCCTGATAGGCGCCGCTGACCCAGCCGTCGCTATCGGTCTGGAACGGCGCGACATCGCCACGATGGCCCGAAAACATGTAAACGCCATTGCCGTCCCTGGCGTTGGCCTGGTTCAGCAGGCGGTCATAGGATTCCTTGAGCACCTTGGCCAGCGCACGCTGGTCGGTTTCCGAGTAAATGCCATTGCCGACTTCCACCAGGCGTGTGGTCACGTCCTGCAAGGTATTCACGGTGGCGTCCAGCATCTGGCTGGTTTCGCCCATGTTGTGCTTGGCCACCTGACGATTGGCGGCGAAGCGCTCGTTAAGTTCCAGATTCTGGCTGGTTCGCACTGCCTGGGCGGCCGCCAGCGGGTCGTCTCCAGGGCGCACCACGCGCAGGCCGGTGGAAATCTGCTCGAACAGCTGAACCTGCTGCGCTTCCTTGCGCGAGAACTGGCCGAGGGCAATCTGGTACATCAAAGACGAGCTGATACGCATGGCGATATCCTGTAGACGCGGCGCTGGCGGTTACTTCATGGACAGCAGGGTGTCGAACATCTGGCTGGCAACGTCGATCAGACGTGCCGACGCCTGGTACTGCTCGGCGTATTGCATCAGCGCGACCTGCTCTTCACGCAGACTGACGCCCGAGACCTCCTGCTGCGCCGTCAGGCGCTGCGTCACGAGATTGTCCTGAGCCTTGCTGGCCGTGGTGACCTCCCCGGTCTTTACCCCGACCTTATTGACGATTTGCAGATAGGTATCGCTGATGCTCAGCGACCCCTGCCCCATCACCTTGTCGGTCTGCAGCTGGGCCAGCTTCAGCGCGTTGGCATTGTTGATGGCGCCACCGCTGGCATCCGCAGCAGCGATTTCCGCCGGGTTTTCCACGGCCACAGCCAGGCTGGCAGCGGCGTTCATGGTGGGTTGCAGCAACCAGCTGTCTCCATGCTCGACGGCTCCCGGCTGCGTGGCGTCGGGCAGGTTCAGGCTCAAGCCGTCGATTTCCACCTGTCCGGCATCGCCGTCGAAGCTCCGTTTCACGCCATCGGACAGGCGCTGAATTTCATACTTGCCGCTGGCGGCGTGATAACTGATGCGGTAATCGCTGGCCTGCAATGCCTGGATATCCTTGACCTCCGCAGTCAGGCCCGCATTGCCGCCCGCACTGGCGCTGCCCTGGTTGGACAGGCTGGCGTGAGCAACCGGCGCCGCGATCGTGAAGAAGTCGCCGCCCGGCTGCCCAGCCTGATCCAGACCCTGGCGGTGCTGCGTATTGAAGGCATGTGCCAGGCCCAGCGCCAGGCGCCCCAGGTCATTCTGCACGCTATCGAGCGACTCGCGTCTGAAGGCCAGCAAGCCCCCCAGGCGTCCGCCGCTCAGGCGGGTGTCATCCAATTCCACCCAGGTGCTCTCGCCGTTTTCAGCGGGCAGTTCATAGGCAATGACGGTACGGCTGGGGTCATTGGCCGAAGTCATGGCGCGCAGCGGGTAGCTCTGGTTGCCTGACAGCAGCACTTGGCCATTGCCGACGGTCAGGTTGATGGAGGAACCCTGCTCGACCACCCGCACGCCGACCAGCTGATTCAGTTCGGACACCAGCTGGTCACGTTGGTCTAGCAGGTCATTGGGTGCCTGCCCTGGTGTCGCCGAGGCCTTGGCCAGGGTAATCTGTTCGTTCAGCCCGGCAATACGGTCCACATAGCTGTTGATCTGCTCGACCGTTGTGCCAACCTGGATGTTGATTTCATCGCGCTGGCGATTGAGCATCTCCTGGGTTTCATTGATCTGCGTGACCAGGCTGTTGGCCTGCCCTATCATTTCCTGGCGCGCCGCTGCGTCGCCCGACTCGGAGGCAACGGCCTGGACGCTGGAGAAAAATGCCTTGAGCGCGGGAGAAATGCCGGTTTCGCTATTGCCGATCAGATTATTGATCTGGCCGATCTCGTTCAGATAGCTGTTGTACGAGGACTGCGTAGAACGCGCGGACACCAGCTGGTTGTACAGATAGGAGCTGTATTGCCTGGTCACGCCGTCCACCGCCACGCCACGGCCATAGAAGCCCACACTGGTGGCGCTGCCGCCAACCGAAGACACCAGCACCTGCTGGCGGTTGTAGCCTTGCGTATCGACGTTATTGATGTTGTGGCCGGTCGTATTCAGGCGCGCAGTCGCGGCGTTGATACCCGTCAGTCCCAGGTTGTACAGATTCATGGTCAGGAGACTCTCATAATGGTTGCCTGTCGCCCTGGGCCTGACTTGCCCCGGACACCCCGGCATTCCCATGGAATAACGGTTGCGCGGCGCGGAAATTTAGGGTGATTGGCTAGCGTTCCAGCATCGCCATCACATTGATCAGCTTGTCGGCATAGCCTGGGTCGGTGGCATAGCCAGCTTCCTGGATGCGACGCGCGGCCTCGGCCGGGTCGGAAGCCTGCAGCACCCCCTGATAACGCTCATTGCGCTGCAGCAAACCGGCATAGTCGCGCAAGGCGTCTTCATAGGACGAATAGGCGCGGAATGGCTGCGTCAGCTTGCGCGCCTTGCCGTCCTCGTATTCGGTGGTCATGGTTTCCACCACCGCGCCACGCCAGGCTGGCGTAGCCTTGATACCGAACAGGTTGTGGCTGGGGCTGCCATCCTCATGGCGGATTTCACGCCGCCCCCAGCCGGATTCCAGCGCAGCCTGCCCCAGAATCAACTGGGCCGGGATGCCGCTTTCCTGGGCGATACGCTGCGCCATGGGCGCCAGCTTTTCGACGAAACTGGCGACGAAGTCCGGCGCCTGCGCGGCCGCCTTCAGCATTGGCGCCTGGCCAGCAAAGGCCGCGCCAGCGCGTACTGCTGCAACGCCTGCACGTGCGCCACGCCAGAGATTCTGCTGCAACGTCGGACTGGTTGGCGCAAGGCTGCCATCAACGCGCAGCTCACGCGTCAGTTCGCCGGTGCCGCCAGGCCCCCTGCCACTCACGCTGCCCGCTGCACCCGAAACATCCGCCATGGCACTGCCCGGCTGGCGGATCTGCCGCAGCAGCGCCTCGGCCAGCCCCAGGCCGGACTGTTTGCTTGCCAGGTCAGAGGCAATCTGTTGGTCCGCCAGCGACTGCATCATGCGCGTCTGTTCGTTGTCGAACAGTCCCTCACTGGGCGTCGCGTCCCGCATGCGCTGGATCAGCATATTGATGAACAGGGCCTCGAACTGCTGCGCCACCTCGCGCTGCGCCGCCTCGCCATCGGGCGACTGCTGCACTTTGGCCCGCAGCCTGTCCATTTCCCGCGTATCGAAAACAAAACCCTGCGCCAGCGATGCAGCAGTGGAACCGGAAGCAATCGTCATCATGCAGCCTCAGATGATTTCCAGCTCGGCGCGCAAGGCGCCGGCGCGCTGCATGGCCTGCAGGATGGACAACAGGTCCTGTGGCGTGGCGCCCAGCGCATTGAGCGCATTGACCACATCCTGCAGATTGGCGCTGGTCTGCATGTATTTGAGACCGCCACCATCCTGCAACAGGCGTATTTCGGTATTGGGCGCCACCACCGTCTGCCCTCCCGCGAAGGGGGCATTGGGCTGGCTGACATCCAGGCTGCGGTTGATCACCACGGAAATATTGCCGTGCGCCACGGCGGATTCCTCGATGACCACGGTGCGGTTCATCACCACCGAACCGGTGCGGGCATTGATGATGACTTTGGCGGCCACCGGCGCCCGTTCGATGGGCAGGTTTTCCAGGCGCGACAGGAACTGGCTCAGCGCCGCATCGGCAGCCGGCGCGGCCACGGCGATGACCCGGCCGTCCAGGGCGTTGGCCGTGCCGGGGCCGAACGCCGCATTCACCACGTCGACGACGTTCTGCGCCGTGCCAAAGTCATTTTCTTTCAGTTCCAGGTGCACCTGCCCTTGCATGGCGATCACGGTCGGCACGGCGCGCTCCACAATGGCGCCATTGGTAATCATGCCGCTGTTGAGCTGGTTCACCTGCACGCTGTTGCCGCCGGACGAGGCGCCCGCGCCGCCAACCAGCAGGTTACCCTGGGCAATCGCATAGACCTGGCCATCGGCGCCCTTGAGCGGCGTCATCAGCAAGGTGCCGCCGCGCAGGCTTTTGGCGTTGCCCATGGACGACACCACGACATCGAGATTCTGGCCAGGACGGGAAAACGGTGGCAGTGTCGCCGTCACGATCACCGCCGCCACGTTTTTCAGCTGCATATTGGTTCCGGGCGGCACCGTCACACCCAGCTGCGCCAGCATGTTCGCCACGCTCTGCTGCGTGAAAGGCGCCTGCCGCACCTGGTCGCCACTGCCGTCCAGGCCCACGACCACGCCATAGCCGATCAGCGGATTGTCGCGCACGCCCTGCACGCTGGAGACATCCTTGATGCGCTGGGTGACATTCATGGCCTGTGCCGCAGGCACCAGCCCCAGACACAGCAAGACCTGACAAACAATCAGAAAAACGCGACGCACCGTGACTCCCACTGTCTTCAAAATGGCATTACGTTCAGGAAAAAGCGTTGCAGCCAGCCCATGCTCTGCACTTCGTCCATGACCCCCTGGCTGCGATACTCCAGGCGTACGTCGGCCACTTGGGTGGACGACACCGAATGCGTGTTGCCAGTCATACTGCGCGGGTCCACCGTGCCGGAGAAACGCACGTATTCGCTGCCCCGATTGATGGCAATCTGCTTTTCACCCGCCACGCGCAGGTTGCCGTTGGGCAGCACTTCGATGACAGTGGTGGTAATGGTGCCGGAAAAGGTATTGTTGGCCTTGCTGTCGCCAGTGCCCGACGCATTGTTGCTGCCGGTGGCATCCATGTTCTGCTGCGGCCCGAACGCGCCCGGCAGGGCGCTGGGCATAGTATTCATGCCCAGCCCGGCCGACCCATTGCGCTTGGTATTGGTCGCCACGCTTTTGGCCGCATTGGTGTTTTCGTTGAGCACAATGGTGACGATATCCCCCACCTGGCGCGGCCGCCTGTCCTCGAATAGCGGATAGCTGCCATAGGCCGTCGGCTGGTAGATCGCGCCATTGGGCACAGCCAGCGGCTGGGCTGGCGCTGGCGGCGGCGCGCTGACGGGACCAACCACGATAGGCTCGGGCGGTATCAGGGCGCAGCCCCCCGCCGCCAGCAGCGGCGCAAGCATCAACAAGCGGGCCAGCGGCCGGCAGGACGAGCGGAGCGAAAACCGACGGTGCATCATCAGAGCTGCGTCAGGCGCGCCAGCATCTGGTCTGACGTGGAAACGGCCTTGCTATTGATTTCATAGGCGCGCTGGGTCGTGATCATGTTGACCAGCTCCTCGGCCACATTGACGTTCGAAGTTTCCAGGTATTCGTGCGCCAGCGAACCTGCGCCGTCCAGGCCGGGCTGCAGGACATTCGCCGGGCCGGAAGCGCTGCTTTCCAGGTACATATTCTGGCCTATGCTTTGCAGCCCGGTCGGGTTCACGAAGGTGGCCAGCTGGATCTGGCCGATCTGCACGCTGATACCCGCTGCCCCCGGCTGGGTCACCGACACCACGCCGCCCTTGCTGATGCTCAGACTCAGGGCATTATCGGGCACGTTAATGGGCGGTTGCAGCACGTAGCCACCGGCAGTGACCAGTTGGCCATCCTGATCCACCTGCAAGGCGCCATCACGCGTATAGGCCAGAGAACCGTCGGGCAGTTCCACTTCAAAGAACCCGCGTCCTTCGATCGCGACGTGCCAGGGGTTGCCAGTATTGTTCAGGCTGCCTTCGGTATGCACCCTGGCCGTGGCCACGGTGCGTGCGCCGGTACCCAACTGCAAGCCGGAGGGCAACTGATTGGCGTCGCCCACCTGCGCGCCGGGCTGACGCACCACCTGATACATCAGGTCCTCGAATACCGCGCGCTGGCGCTTGTAGCCATTGGTACTGACGTTGGCCAGGTTGTTGGCGATGACATCCATGCCGGTCTGCTGGGTTTCCAGGCCGGTCTTGGCTATCCATAGTGAACGTATCATCCGGGCATTCCTTGCGCCTGATGGTCAGGCATAGACTGCATAACGATCCGCCGCCGGCAACGGCACGCGGACCCGTACTGGGTATTACTGCGACACTGCCAGCAACTCATTGGCCCGCTGCGCGTTGCCATCGGCGTGCTGGATCACCTTCATCTGCATTTCGAAGCGGCGCGCGTTATTGATCATGCCGACCATGGCCTGCGCGGCACTCACATTGCTGCTTTCCAGGGCGCCGGTCACGACACCCACCGCCGGGTCCGCCAGCGCCGGCCCGGACGGGCCATCGGGGCCATCTGCCAGCCTGAACAGGCCATCATCACCGCGCAGCAGTTGTCCAGACGGAGGATTCACGCGCTTGAGCTGCCCCAGCGCGGCGACGTCATTGGGCGCATCGCCCGCGCCCAGCGTGTTCACGTTGCCATCGGCGGAAATCGTGATGGAGGCGCTCTGGGGTATATCGAAAACCCCGCCTTCGGCCGACAGCACGGCCAGGCCACGCTCGGTGCGCAGCACGCCGTCACTGCCGACCTGCAAGCTGGCGGTGCGCAGGTAGGCTTCGCCGTCTGGCGCCTGAACAGCCAGCCAGCCTTCGCCGGCCAGCGCGACATCCAGTTCGCGGCCCGTGCTCTGCAGCGGCCCTGGCGAGAAATCCGACCCTGGCGTGGACGCCACGGTATAGACCCGCGTCGGCGCACCAGGGCCGACCACCGGCACCGAACGGTAGGCGGCCAGCTGTTCGCGGAAACCCGGCGTATTGATATTCGCCATGTTGTTGCTGATCGCCGCCTGGTGTTCCAGCGTCCTGGCGGCGCCGCCCATGGCGGTATAAAGCAGCTTGTCCATGCGCCGCAGCCCTTAGCGCATGGTGACCAGGGTCTGCATGATGCCGTCCTGGGTCTTGATGGTCTGGGCGTTGGCCTGATAGGTGCGCTGGGCGATGATCATGTTGACCAGTTCCTGGCCCATGTCCACATTGGACGCCTCCACCGCCTGGCCCACCAGCAGCGACAGGCCATTGCTGCCCGGCTGGCCCAGCACGGCCGGGCCGGAACTCACGGTTTCCATCCAGGCATTGCCCCCGGCCGCCTGCAGGCCCTGCAAGTTATTGAAGTCCGCCAGCACTACCGTGCCGATTTCCTGGCTCTTGTCGTTCGAATACTGCGCCATCAAGCGGCCATCCGCAGCCAGCGACACGCGGACATACTCGCCAGACTGGTAGCCGTTCTGCAGCATGTCATAGCGGAATTTGCCGCCATACTGCGACGAACCGCCATAGTTGAAGGAAATATTCAGGTCCGCTGCAGGCGAATCGTCCCCGCCAGGGTCCGCAAAACCTTTGGATACTTGGGCAATGGGGCTGGTCATACGACCGCTGGTGTCGAAAGTAAGCGCCTGCGCGTTGCCTGGCACATGCTTGCCGTCGAGCGCATACTGCACTTCCCAATTGCTCGCCGTGCCCTGCGAACCGGAACGCTTGATGAAATACTGGGTCAGCACATGAGAGTTGCCCAGCGAGTCGTACACCGTCATCGGCGTGGAATCGCTGAACGTGCTGCTGTCGGTTGGATCGAAGGGCTTGAGCGCCGGGTCGATCACGGGTTCATTGGCATCCAGGTTCAGGTTCGCCGCCAGCGAATCGGTCGCCTGCGGCGCAATGTTGCTGGACGGAATGCTCAGGGGCACAGGGTCGGCGCCCACCGCGCCGGCAGGGTAGCCGGTCAACACGTGGCCCTGGATATTGACGATCTGGTGGTTCTCATTTTCGAAGAACTGCCCGTTGCGGGAATACAGGATGGAACCATCGGTATCCTGCAGGCGGAAGAAACCGTTCTGGCCGTCAATGGCCATATCCAGCTCATTGTTCGTGCTTGAGATGGTGCCTGCGGAAAAACGCTGGCTGATGCCGGAAACCTGCACCCCCATGCCGATGCGCGAACTGGCGAATACATCGGAAAACACCGCACTGCCCGCCTTGAAACCGACAGTCGCCGAGTTGGCGATATTGTTGCCGATCACATCCAGGCCCGCAGATGCCGCGTTCAGGCCGCTCAAACCTTGACTGAAACCCATTTTTCACACTCCCAGAACGCCACCGGGCGCGCCATGCCGCGCGCGCCGGGGCTGGTCCGCAATTACATGATTTGTCGAATATCGAACAGGCTGACCTGCCCGGCCAGGCCCAGATCCAGGCGCAGGCCTTCGGTGGTGTAGACCACACTCTTGACCTGCCCGTAGCTCAGTGTTTCGGCCGCGACAGCGCTGCCATCCGCCGCCGTGGCCGATACGCGCACGAAATACGCGCCTTCCGGCAAGGTGGTGCCGGCATCGTCCTTGCCATCCCAGGACAAGGGCACCACGCCCACTGCCTGAGCGCCCAGTTCCATGCGCCGCACCGGCGTGCCGTTCTTGTCCAGCACTTCGACCACCACCCCGGCCGCCGGCGCCTGCATATCCACGCCGAACGGCGTGGACTGCACTTCCCCGCCATCGCCGTCCGCGCTGCCCAGCAGCACTTTGCTGCCAGGCACAAGCACATCCTTGCCCACCAGCGCCGCCGCCTGCATGGACTGGCCGACATCCAGCTGGCCCGAAAGCGCCAGCAAAGTGCTGTTCAGCTGGTTCACGCCAGCCACCGTGGACAGCTGCGCGATCTGCGAGGTGACCTGAGCGTTGTCCATTGGGTTGAGCGGATCCTGATTCTGCATCTGCGTGACCAGCAATGTCAGAAAACGATCCTGGGTATCCGCCATCAGGTTATCGGTACTGGCCTGCGCCGTGGAAACCGCCAGCGAGCGGCTATCCACGCTGGCCGCGTTGCTGCCATCTACTATCGTGCCCATTCTTTCCTCGTGTCCGTGTTAGCTGCCACCAGCGGCACCTGGGCTACTGCCCCAGCGTCAGCGTGCGCTGCATCAGGTTCTTGGCCGTGTTCAGCACTTCGACATTGGCCTGGTAGGAGCGCGAGGCCGCGATCATATTGACGGTTTCGGCCACGACATCCACATTGGGCATGGCGACATAGCCCTGGGCATCCGCCATGGGATGGGCCGGGTCATAGACCATGCGCAACGGGGCGCTGTCCTGTACGACCTCGGCCACCTGGACGCCACCGATCTGCTCGTTACCGTAGGTCTGCCCCGGCACCGGCGCAACCTGGAAAATCACCTGCCGCGCCCGGTAGGGTTGGCCATCCGGCCCGGCCACGCTGTCGGCATTGGCCATATTGCTGGCCGACACATTCATCCGCTGCGACTGTGCCGTCAACGCCGAACCGGCAATCCCGAAAATATTCGTCAGTGACATGACTGCCTTTCCTGTTCCTATTGCTGCATGGCTGCGAGCAACCCCTTGATACGGCTGGACAGCACTGTCAGGCTGGCCTGATAGCGCATCGCGTTATCGGCGAAATCAACACGCTCGACATCCATGTCCACGGTATTGCCATCCAGACTGGGTTGCAGCGGCTGCCGGTACAGCAGGCTGGCATCACCGGATTCCGGTGCGGCCGAACGCAGATGGCCGGGAGCCGTCACGGCCAGCGGCAAGCCGCCTTGCTGGCCTGCCTCTGCAGCCGCGAGCGCCTGGCTGAAATCGAAGTCGCGCGCCTGGTAGCCAGGGGTGTCGGCATTGGCGATATTGGCCGCCAGCACTTCCTGGCGCTGCGCCCGCAAGGCCAGGGCTTTCTGGTGGAAACTGAAATGGTCGTCGATACGGTCGAGCATGGAAGAATATGAGCCCTGGTTCTCGTTGACACTGAAACTGCAATCGGCCGGAACCTGCCAGCCCAGGACGAGTGACACGCCCCGCAAACCCGGCAGCCGGTCATGCAGTCATGCGGCCCGTACCGGCCTACCCGCTTCCGATACGGACGGGCGCCCCTCGCGCCATCCTGACAAGGATGTTACGCAAGGAAACGGACAGACAATGCCAGGAAAAAGAATGTAAATATTTGCCTATTCCCCCTTCCATCATCCCGGTTTTTCCGGACCGGCCCGCCACCCGGGCCGCAGCTCGCCCGACGCCCGAGCCCGCCAGTTTTTAAGGCCGCCGCACCAGCACACCAGGCCAGCGCCCAGGCCCCTTAAAATACGGCCATGTTCCGTTCCCTCACCCGCTCAGGCGAGCGCCCGTCCGCGCCCTCTGCCCGCCCTGCCGCCAGCGCCGCAGCCATGCTGGCGGCCAGCGTTTTCGCCCTGGTGCCCCTGCCGGCAGCCCAGGCGCAAAGCCAGGCCGAATTTCAGCAACTGGCCACCGAGCTCATCGCCACCCACAGCAGCCAGCTAGAGGGCCAGCTCAGCGTTACGCTTGCGGCGCCGCGCCTGGAACAGCGCCGCCCCTGCACCAACGGTCTCAGCGCTTTTCTGCCGGGCGGCGCCAGGCTACGCCCGCGCATGAATATCGGCTTCCGTTGCGAAGGGCCGCAACACTGGAGCCTCTACGCCCAGGCAGAGATTGCCGTGAACGGCAGCTACCTGGTGGCTTCAGCGCCCATAAAAAACGGCGAAAACCTGGACCGCAGCAAAGTCCAGCAAAGAGAAGGCAACCTGCTGCAACAACCCGCCGATGTGCTCACGCAATGGGAACAACTGGCCCGCCAGCAGGCCAGGCAACGCATCGCTGCCGGCCAGCCCATACGCGCCGGCGCACTGCGCGATACCGAAACCGTGCTGCGCGGCAGCACCGTCAAACTGGTGATCGAGGGCCAGGGCTTCAGCGTCAGCACTGAAGGCGTGGCCATGGAAGACGCCGCACCTGGCCAGGCCATTCAGGTACGCAATCCGGCAGGTGCGCTGCTCTCGGGCCGGGTGCGCAACGCCGGCACCGTGGAAATCCTGTACTGAATGGCGCCTGTATACCGGCGCCCAAAACCAATGCTGAAAAATGCCACGCGCAGCAGGCTAAACTTTTGCCGGCATCTGCCGTTAACCTGGGCAAGCCCCCGAAACCTACCGCCCATGCCGGCAGCCCGGCCTGTCATGCCCGTCCGGAGAACACTTTGATCATTCCGACCAACCCGCTTTCCAATGCCCCCGCCAGCGCTGCAGACAGCGCTCGCGAACGTGCGCCCGCCACATCCGGCCGGCAGGAAAAAACGGGTGCCGCCTCTGCTGCGGTTTCGATCTCCCCAAGTGCCGCCTCCCTGAGTGCCGCCTCCCTGGATGCTGCACGCGCACCAGCCGAACCCCCCGCTGCCGCCACTGGCGACGTAGACACTGCCAAGGTCGAACGCATCATCCTCGCCCTGCGCCAGGGCGAATACCGGATGGATACCGCCCGCATCGCCGATGGCCTGCTGGCCAGCGCCAAGGATCTGCTCAAGCCCTGACACCAACGGCTGCAGCCCCCGCCCTGCGCAACCCCATGACCGCACCCAGGCCAGGCAATCCAGCCCCCACGACAGCCCGTTACACCATGTCCGCCATGCCCGCCCCCCTCCCTGCCCAGGCCTGTACCGACTTCTGCCTGGCATTGGCCCAGGAAACCGAGTACTTCCAGGCGTTCAGCCGCCTGCTGGATGAAGAAGCCGCGCTGCTGGCAGCGCCGCACGATGCTGAAGCCGTGCGCGCCATGGCGGAGCAAAAGCAGGCCTATGCCGAACGACTGCATGCCTGCGAACAGCGACGCCTGCAACTGGCGGCCGAACTCCTGCCCGACATGGCGGACGCGCCGGCCCGCCTGCAACAGCTCAGACTGACTCCTGCGGTGGAAGCCGCCTGGCTGCCGCTGGCAGACGCTGCGCAGGCCGCTCATGACCGGAATCGCCGCAACGGCATCGTCCTGGGCGTGCATCTCAAGCATGTAGACCAGGCCATCCAGGCCATGCGCCAAGCTAACCAGCAGACCGAGCTTTATGATGCCCAGGGCCGCACGGCCCGGGGTAGAAGCAAGGCCTCAGGTGCAGGCCGCTACCACCGTGCCGGCTGACCCGTCCCACCGACAGGCCTCCCACGGACCGGCCGGCGCCTTCGGCGTCGTGTGGATGATGCCTCGCCAGGCCTAGGCCTGAAGGCCGGGGCTTGCACTCAGACTTGCACTTAGGCCCGTGCTCATGGCCTGCAACGCAAACAACCGCCAGAGCGCATCCATGGTCTGCCGTGCCGAATCCTCACGATCCCAGCCGGCAGCAGCTTCCAGGGCCCGCCGCAATGGCTCCGCATGCCCGGCATGAATGGCCTGCCAGGCCAGGGCACCCATCTGTCCTGCCAGCAAGGCCCGCATACGCATGGTTTCCGTCAGCCGGGATTGCTGGTCAGCGGCGGATGCCTCGTCTCCGACGGCCACGTTCACGGCGCGGCCCAACCCTTTCCAGGCCTGCGGCATCAGGCCGAAGGCCAGCCGCATGCGCTGCGCGTACAGCCACCAGGCGGCCAGCCGGGCGTTATCGGCCAGGCTGGCCGGTACGTTACTGAGCATCATCTGGACGCCAGGCCGGCCTTCGGCCTCGTCATCGACATGGCGCAGCACCAGCAAGCGCAATCCTGACGGGCTGCCCGCGACCATGCCGGCCGGCGGTGCTTCCCTGGCGCTTTCCAAGCTCCTCCTATCCGAAGCCTCCCTATCCAATCCCGCCAGCGCTACGCCTGCGCCCCACCAGCCGGCTGCCATCTCATCCCAACCGGTGCTCATGGCAAGCGGCAGCGGCAGGCTGGCAAGGCTGTCCGCCAAGGCTGTGGCCATCACCGGCTGTTCCTCCCCGGCGGCTATCAGGCGGACATCCGGCGGGCAAGCCGCCATCCAGAGGCTGCCTGCCGGCAAGCCATGCGCCGGCGTTCGCCCCGGCGTCCATGACGCGCCATCGAACGGGTCCAGCATATGCACGGCCCGTGCCTGCGACAGCTCGCCATCGAGCCACGCCATGCCTTGCGCCCGGCTTGCCATGGATTCCGCGGGAGATAGCGCCGCCTGCCGGTTTTCCTGTGCCGCACCTGCCGACGTTTGTGGCACGCCCAGGCGACCGAATGGTCCGGCCAGCACTGGCGCAGGCGCGGCCAGCATATGGCCACGGTCGCTGGCCAGCAGCACGCCTTCCAGTATCGTGCGCGGCAATTCGGGGTCCAACGCCGCCTGGCCGTGCACGGCCAGCAACACGCGGTCACACGCCGTAACCACGGCATCCCCTGCCGCCCGCGCCCAGGCGCTTGCCAGGGCATGCGCTGGCAGGCATGCCTTGCCCGCGCTTGCCTGGCCGGCCGCTACCCAGGTTTTCCAAGCATCGAACGCCAGGCGGCTCGCCGGATCGGCACGCATCCAGGCAGCACCCGAAACAAACGCCGCTGCCGCACTGCCTTCCTCTCCTGCCTGCTGACTATGCAGCAGCCAGGGCAGCCACTGGCCCAGCGCGGCTTCACCTTGTCCGGTACGTTCCCTGGCCTGGACATCGGCATGGTGCAGCAACGCCGCCAAGCCCGCCGCATCCGGCGCATACAGGCCGCTGCTGCCACCAGCCGGATGCAAGGCGCCATCCACCAGGCTTTCGGCTGAAGGCAAGGACAGGTCTTCCGGCACTTTCTGCCCGTGAGCGACATAATGCACCGCCAGACCATGACGAATAGCGGCATCCAGCACCGTCCCGCTGCGCGAGGCCTCATCGAGTTTGGTAATGATGCAACCTGCCATGGCCGCCCCTGCCGCATAGGCCTGCACGACTTCTTCCAGCGTATCGCCCTGGCCTGCGGCATTGAGCACCAGCAGGCGCCGCACCCGCATGCCCTCCTGGTGCAGCAAGGCAAGCTGGCTGGCCACCTTGCGGTCACGCTGGCTCAGGCCCATGTTATCCACGAGGACAATGCGCTTGTCCGACAACCGGGCCAGCAGACTCTTGAGATCGGCATCGGCGCGCAAGGGGTAGACCGGCACGCCCATCATGCGCCCGAATGTCTGCAATTGCTCCTGCGCCGCGATGCGATAGCTGTCCGCCGTTACCAGCGCCAGGCTGCCACGCCCATGCAGGGCCACGCAACGGGCGGCGAGCTTGGCGATGGTAGTGGTCTTGCCCACACCCGTAGGACCGACCAGCGCATAGATGCCAGCACCGGCCAGCAATTCCTGCCCGGCAGGCACGGTGACCAGGCGGCTGATGAGAGCAGTGCGCAGCCTCAGGCGCAATGCATGCGCATCCTCGCCATCCGGCACCTGCTCCAGCAATTCGCGCGCCAGCGTGGCGCTGAAACCTGCCGCCAGCAACTCCCGAAACAGGCCGGCCTTGGCCGAGGATTCCTGCAGCGCCTTGCCCCAGATCAGGCCATCCAGGCGTTGCGACATCTCTCCCTGGAGATTTGCGAGCAATTCACTAACCGGCACATTGCCCGGCGTCGCGGCAGCGTCCCTCAGCGGCTGGCTGGCGGCCTCCGACGGCTGGCCGTCATGGCCGGGCCAGCCTGCCGTCGGCACCGGTATGCGTGGCAATCTGTCTGCGCCGGGCGGGCTGTCGGACTGGTTCTGCGTACTGCGCTCCGCGCCTCGGCGTAACTCCGGCTGGGCGAAATCGGGCGCAGCCGGCACCGGTGCGGCCGTCAGGGGGGCCGCCGATGCCGGGGTTTGCACCTGGGCCTGTGTCTGGGCTGATGTCTGGGCCGTCACCGACGGCTTGGGAACTGCGACTGGATCGAAATCCGCCGAAATGCTGCGTGGGTCCGCCGCCATAACTTCGATCTGAGCATCTTCCAGGCGGCGGTTGGAGATGATCAGTGCATCCGGCCCGAGCAACTGACGCACCTGATCCAGCACCTCACGGTTGCTGGCGCCGACGAACTTCAGGATTTTCATGCTGCATTACCTATCAGACTGGTCACCTGTACGCGATGGTCACCAGGAATTTCATTGTTGGCCAGAACCACGATCTGGGGAATATGGCTGCGCAGGAAGCGCGACAGGCTGGCCCGCAAGGCCGACGACACCAGCAGGACCGGCGCGTCGCCGTTATCCTCTTGCCGCACCACGGCTTGCTGCGCTTCACGCAGCAAGGTATCTGCCAACCCTGGCTCCAGCGCGCCGCTGGTGGAAAGCGCCTGGGTCAACACACGCTCCAGCCGGCTTTCCAGGCCAATCACGCGCAGGTCCGTGGTGTTGCCAAACCATTGCTGCACCAGCATCCGCCCCAGCGCCTGGCGCACGTGGGCCAGTAAAGTGCCAGCGTCCGCGCCGCCAGGTTGCGCCGCCAACCGCGGCACCCACTCGGCCAGCGTATCCAGGATGGTCCGCATATCGCGTATGGGCACTTCTTCTTCCAGCAAGCCTTGCAATACCTGGCGCAGCAGGTTCAGCGACACGACCTTGGGCACCAGGTCGCCCGCCAGCTTGGGCGCTTCGCGGTTGATGCGATCCAGCAGTTCCTGCACTTCCTGGCTGCCCAGCAAGGCCGCACCATGGCGATGCAGCAAGTGGTTGATATGCGTGGCGATCACGGTGCCAGGATCGACCACGGTATAGCCTGCCGCCTGCGCCCGTTCGCGCTGTGCCAGGTCTATCCAGAACGCCGGCAGCCCGAACGCCGGGTCGGTGGTCGGAATGCCTTCGATGGCTGCACTGTCCAGCCCACCGGGGTCTATGGCCAGCCAGCGGTCCGGCATCGCCGAGCCACGGCCGATCTCCACGCCGGAAAGCAGGATACGGTACTCTCCCGGCTGCAGTTCCAGGTTGTCACGGATATGCACCACCGGCGGCAGGAAGCCGACCTCCTGAGCGAACTTCTTGCGCAGGCTGCGGATGCGCAACAGCAATTCCCCGCCCTGCACGTGATCGACCAACGGGATCAGGCGATACCCGACTTCCAGCCCCAGCGGGTCGACCAAGGAGACGTCATCCCAACTGGCCTCCATATCAGCCTCCTGCGCGGCAGCCGCTGCTGGCGCGCGCGCCGCCTGTTCCTGCTGGGCGGCACGCGATTGGCGCTGCATCTGCGCCCAGCCGCTGGCGCCCATGACGGCAGCCAGCGACAGGAAAACCAGGTGCGGCATGTTCGGAATCAGCCCGATGAGCGTCAGTACGCCAGCCGCGAGAAACATCACATTGGGATTGGCGAACAGCTGGCTGGTTACCTGCTGGCCGATATCCTCGCCCGTCACCACCCGCGACACCACCACGCCTGAGGCCGTGGAAATGACCAGCGCAGGAATCTGTGACACCAGGCCGTCGCCCACCGTCAGCAAGGTGTAGACCCGGCCGGCGTCGCCAAATGACATATCGTGCTGGGCAACCCCGACGATCAGGCCGCCGACGATACTGATGACCATGATCAGCAGGCCGGCCACCGCATCGCCACGGACAAATTTGCTGGCGCCATCCATGGCGCCATAGAACTCCGCTTCCTGCGCCACGGCGCCACGGCGACGGCGCGCCTCTTCCTCGCCAATCAGGCCGGCATTCAAGTCGGCGTCGATCGCCATCTGCTTGCCTGGCATGGCATCCAGCGTGAAACGCGCCCCGACCTCGGCAATGCGCCCGGCGCCCTTGGTGATCACCATGAAGTTGATGATGACCAGGATGATGAACACGACCAGCCCGACGGCGAAATTGCCGCCGACCAGGAATTGGCCAAAGGCTTCGATGACCTTGCCAGCGGCATCCTGCCCGGTATGACCATGCAGCAACACCACGCGCGTCGAGGCCACGTTGAGTGACAGCCGGAACAGCGTGGCGAATAGCAGCACGGCGGGAAACGCCGCGAAATCCAGCGGCTTCTCCGTGAACATCACCACCAGCATGATGATGATTGCCAATGCAATATTGAAGGTAAACAGCAAGTCCAGCAGCAGTGGCGGCAGTGGCAACACCAGCATGCCCAGCACAAACATGATGAGGATGGGCCCGACCAGCAACCGTGGGTTGCCTCCGTTCAGGCGCCGCAGATGATTCAACAGGCCGGCATTCATGCGGCACTCTCCTTGCCATCGGGGTCCAGGCCAGCGGGCACGGCCAGGCCGTCCGGCGCAGCCGGTTCAAGGCCCAGTCCGGACTCCTTCCAGGCACGCAGCCGGAATACCCAGGCCAGCACCTCGGCCACGACGGCATACAATTCCACAGGAATTTCCTGCTCCAGTTCTACGTGATGATGCAAGGCCCGCGCCAGCGGCGGCGCCTGCAGCAAAGGCACACCATGTTCCTGCGCCAGGGCGCGTATCCGGGCCGCAACCAGGCCGCTGCCCTTGGCCACCACCTTGGGCGCGCCACCCCGGCCTTCCTCGTAGCGCAAGGCCACGGCATAGTGCGTGGGGTTGGTCACTACGACATCCGCCTGAGGTACGTTGGCCATCATGCGCCGACGCGCCATATTGCGCTGTTGCTGGCGCAGCCGCCCCTTGACGTGCGGGTCGCCCTCGCTCTCCTTGTGCTCCTGCCGCACGTCCTGGCGTGACATCCTGAGCTTTTTCAAATGGCTGAAGATCTGCCAGGGTACGTCCAGCAACACGATGAACAGCAAGGCGGCAATGATGGTGGTGCAAATCCGCGCCACCGTGCCCAGCGCTTCTGCCAGGGCTGCCGCCGTCGGCGCATTGAGCAGCGCCAGGATCGTGTCGCGCCGCGTCCAGATCGCCCAGGCTGCCACGCCCCCCACCAGCAGGGACTTGGCAAACGCCTTGACCAGTTCGATGAGCGCCTGCATGGAAAACATGCGCTTGACGCCCTTGAGCGCATTGAGCCGTTCCAGTTTGGGCGCCAGGCTTTTCGATGACAGCAACAGGCCGCCCAGCAGCACGGAGCCCGCCAGCGCCGCCACCAGCAGCACGGCAAACAAGGGCAGCAGGCCTTGCAGCACTTCCCAGGATGACGCGGCGCTTTGCGCCAGCATCTGGGTTGTGTCCATGGCCACCGTACGGCTGAAGCCCAGGCTCTGGCGCAGCATGCCGCCGATTTTCTCGTACAGCAGCGTAGCACTCAGCCAAAGCCCCGCCATGCCTCCGGCCAGGATCAGGAAGGTGGACAGCTCGCGCGAACGAGCCACCTGCCCCTCTTCCCTGGCCTGTTCAAGCCGCCGGGGCGAGGCCGCTTCGGTTTTTTCGAGATCGCTGTCGTCAGCCACGCCAGCCCCTCACGCGCACGGCCGGGCCAACCAAGGCTGCTGCGACGGCTTGCAACAACCGATCACAAGCCCAGTTCCGACAAGAGGTCATCAACCTGATCCTGGCTGGAGACGATATCCGTCCGGCCTTCGACACGGACCTGCGGTCCGTTGAGCAGGCCTTCGGCTTCGTCGCGCTTTTCCTGGGGCACGTGATCCAACAGCACCTGCAGCAGCTCTTTTTCCAGGGTACCGATCAGATCGGTCAGCTTCATGATGACCTGCCCGGTCAGATCCTGGAAATCCTGGGCCATCATGATGTCCAATAAATGCCCGTGCGTGGCCTCGGCATTGCGGGCGGCTGTCTGCAGATAGGCGCAGGTATCGGCCGGCAGATCCGCGTCAGCCACGCCACCGGCGCGGCTGCCCGCCTGCCAGCGGGCCAGCAGCGCCTGCGCGCCCTGGTCGATTTCGCCTTGCAGCGGCTGGGCCTGCTCGATGGCGCCCAGCACCCGCGTGGCGGCCTGTTCCGTCAGGTTGGCGACATAGCGCAGTCGGTCGCGCGCATCCGGTATCACCTCTGCCGCATCGCGGACCTTCTGGTCCAGGCCCAGCTCCCGCATGCTGTTCTGCAACAGGCGGGTCAGGCGCGCCACGCGGATGAACAGGTCTTCCTTGCCCGTAGCTGCAGGCTGGTCCTGACTGTCTCGTGCGTCCATCAGATAGGCTCCATGGCGCTCACTGCGCCATTTTTTCGAAGATCTTGTTCAGTTTTTCTTCCAGGGTGGCTGCCGTGAAGGGCTTGACCACATAGCCGCTGGCGCCGGCCTGGGCGGCCGCAATGATGTTTTCCTTCTTCGCCTCGGCAGTGACCATCAGCACCGGCAGGCTCTTCATGGCCTCGTCCGCACGGATGGTCTTGAGCAGCGTCAGGCCATCCATATTGGGCATATTCCAGTCGGAAATCACGAAGCGGAAATTGCCTTTCTTCAGCATGTCCATGGCCATGGCACCATCTTCGGCCTCTTCGACGTTCTCGAAGCCCAACTCCTTGAGCAGATTGCGCACAATGCGGCGCATGGTCGGAAAATCGTCGACCACCAGAATTCTCAGACTTTTGTCCATGAACCGAAACCTCTATCCAATCAATTGATAAATCATTGCCCGGTACCGGCCCCGCTCAAATGCGGCTGACCCTGGCACCGAGTTTTTCCTGTATCGCCGCGCCGATCTGGGCCAGCGGCACAACACTTTCCACCGCTCCCACCTGCACGGCCTCACGCGGCATGCCATAGACCACGCAGCTGTTTTCGTCCTGGGCCAGCGTCTGTGCCCCCGCTCGCCGCATCGCAAGCAGGCCCGCCGCGCCATCCTTGCCCATGCCGGTCAGGATGACACCTATCGCATTCCTGCCCGCCACGGCGGCGGCGGAATGAAACAGCACATCCACCGACGGGCGATGCCGGTTAACCGGCACGCCGTCATCGAGTTCCACCACGTAATTTGCGCCGCTGCGCGCCAGGCGCAGGTGGCAGTCGCCGCCCGGCGCCAGGTAAACATGGCCCGGCAATACCCGTTCGCCATCCCTGGCTTCGCTGACGCTCAGCGCGCACAGGCTGTCGAGGCGCTGCGCGAAGGAACGGGTAAAGCCCGCCGGCATATGCTGGGTGATCAAGATGCCGGGCATGTCAGGCGGCAGGTGCTCCAGCACCTGCCGGATGGCCTCAGTGCCGCCCGTGGATGCGCCAATGACGACGATTTTTTCCGTGCCGGTAAACGGGGTACGCAATGCCGGCCGGCGGATTGCCGCTTCCTCGCAGCCGGCCGCCGTCGCAGGTGCCACGGCGGCGGCGACAGCGGTTGTGGCTTTGGCCGCTGTAGCGGCTGCGCCAGCGCTGACGGCTGCGGACACGGTAGCAGCCAGGCGCGGCCTACGGCTGATCCTGGCGCTTGCAGCGACACGGATTTTCTCCGCGATGAGATCGCTGTATTCACGCAGGCCGTCGCGTATCCCCAGCCGGGGCTTGGTCACAAAATCCACCGCGCCCAGCTCCAGCGCCCGCAGGGTCACCTCGCCACCGCGCTCGGTCAGCGAAGACACCATCAGCACCGGCATGGGCCGCAGCCGCATCAGCTTCTCCAGGAAATCCAGACCGTCCATGCGCGGCATTTCCACGTCCAGCGTCAGCACGTCCGGCCGATGTTGCTTGATCAGCTCCCGCGCCACATAGGGATCAGGGGCGACCGCCACCACTTCCATATCGTCATGGCTATTGATGATCTCGGTCATCAGGCCGCGCACCAAGGCCGAATCATCGACGCACAGAACGCGTATTTTCTTGTTCATTGCTTTTCCTGCTTGCTATTGCCCAAGTAAAGGCGCTCATCGGGTTCGTGTTCCAGGGCACGAACCCTCGCCGCCCAGGCCAGGGCTTCTCTTTCCGCGGCGTCCGCTTGCTGGCCGCCAAACCGCCGTACCCGAGTCAGGCCGCTGGCGGGAAAGAAGTTCACCCTGCGGGCCTGTGTACCGCCCAGATCATGGGCAATGACCGGAATACCGGCACGTTCCAGATAGGCCCGCACGAACTTCGCGTTACTGGCACCAACCGCCATCCGTGTCACGCCTGCCAGCACCGCGCCGCCGCCGAATACCTTGGCCTCCAGCCGTTGGCGCTGCGCACCGGCCCGGATCAAGGCCTCAATCAGCGTGTCCATGGCGTGCTGGCCATAACGCATGCTGCCCGCCGGTGCCCGGCCCGACCCGGTTGGGGCAACGCCAGGCAGGATGAAATGATTCATGCCACCCACGCCATTGGCGCCGTCACGCACGCAGGCCGCGACGCAAGACCCCAGCACCGTGGTCAACATCAGGCCATCACCAGGCGCAGCAACGTAATACTCGTTGGGCAGCACCTTGACCGCCTGGCATTGCTCGCCCTGGTCGAAATAACGGATAGACGCCCGCACGCCGGCGTGGATACTGACCGACCACTCCTGCAGCACATCCGTTTCCCGTCCGGCCTGGGCATGGCTCATGCCTGGCCTCGCGCGCATTCATAGACCGTCTTGCCGCGCAACACGAAATCCCGGGTGATATTGCCGAAATTCTCCGAGTGTCCCGCGAACAGCAAGCCGCCCGGCTTCATCACCGACGCCAGCCGCTGCAATACTTTGGCCTGCGTCGCCTTGTCGAAATAAATCATGACGTTGCGGCAGAAAACCACATCGAAGAGACGGCCCTGCAAGGCGCTCCAGTCGAGCGCGACCAGGTTAAGCACGGCAAACTCCACTTCTTTCGCCAGTTCCGGCTTGACCCGCGCCAGCCCGGCGTTGACGCCGCGTCCACGCTGGAAAAAACGTTTCTGGCGCTCGGCGTCCAGCCCGGCAAGGCGCTGGATTTTATAGACCCCGGTCATGGCCTGCTCTATCACCTCGGTATCTATGTCCGTCGCCAGGATACGGGGGCGTTGATGCTCTGGCCCCAGCGCCTCGGCCAGGACAATGGCGATCGAATATGCCTCTTCGCCGGTCGAGGCGGCACAGCACCAGACATCCAGAGGCTCGTCGCGCCGTTGCCGGGCAAACTCGGCCAGGATGGGAAAATGGTGCGGCTCGCGAAAGAAGGCCGTGAGATTGGTCGTCAGCGAATTGATGAAGGCCGCCCACTCCTGGCTGGCGGGATCGCCAGCCAGGGCATCCAGGTACTCGCGAAAATCGGCGCATCCAAGCGCGCGCAGGCGCCGCACGACACGGCCGTACACCATCTCGCGCTTCTGCTCGCCCAGCGTGATGCCGGCCTGTTCGTAAATCATTGCGCGGATGCGGTCGAAATCCCGCTCCGACATCTCGAATTCCTGCGCGGTCCGCCTTGCAGCGTCTCCGCCAGTACGAATGGACATAAATCCCCTGATCCTGTTCCGCCTGCCCGCCCCCGGGCCGCGTACGCCTAAGCCGTGGCCGTCCCGCCCGGCGCCTTGGCAACCATGGCGTCGCCACGCAACTTGAATACCGCCACCGAATGCGCCAGGCGTGCTGCCTGGTCCTCCAAGGACGCCGCGGCAGCCGCCGCCTGCTCAACCAGCGCGGCGTTCTGCTCGGTGTGTTCGTCCAGCAGCGCCAACGCGTGGTTGACCTGGCCGATACCGCTGGTCTGCTCCTGTGAAGCCGCGTCGATGTCCTGCATCATGTCGGTCACTTCCCCGACCGACGCCTCGATTTCCCGCATGGTCACGCGGGCCTGGTCGACCTGGCCGTTACCCTCTTCCACGCTGCGCACCGAGGCCGCGATCAGGCCGCGTATCTCGCGCGCGGCCTCGGCGCTGCGCTGCGCCAATGACCGCACTTCACCGGCGACTACCGCAAACCCCCGGCCGGCCTCACTGGCCCGTGCCGCCTCAACGGCGGCATTGAGCGCGAGGATGTTGGTCCGGAAGGCGATGCCGTCGATGACGCTGACGATCTCGGTAATCTGGTGAGCGCTGGCGGAAATATGCCGCATGGTTTCCACCACCGCCTCCATGGCGACACCGCCACGCTGGGCCGCCGCCATGCTGTTGGCCACCATCTGGGTGGCGCGCCTGGCATTGTTGGCATTCGACTGCACCTGCAGCGAAAGCTCGCGCATGCTGGCGGCCGTTTTTTCCAGGCTGCTGGCCTGCTGTTCGGTACGCTGGCTCAGATCGGCATTGCCCAGCGCAATTTCCCCCGCCCCCAGGTGGATGGCATCCACTCCCGCACGCACTTGCCGGACGATGTCGGTCAGGCCCATCTGCATCTGCGCCAGCGCGCCATGCAACTGGCCCACCTCATTACCTGCGTCCACCACGATCGCTGCAGTCAGGTCGCCGCGGGCACTGGCTTCTATGCGGCGCACCGCCTGACGCACCGGGCTCAGTACCTGCCGGTTCAGGTAAACATAAGTCAGCACCGTCAGCAGAATGGCCGCCAGGCTTCCCAGCGCCACCCCCGCCACCACCCAATTCAGGTAGCGCTTGGCCGCATCCGCGTCCGCGCGCGCTTGCTGTGCCAGTTCCTGCAACAAAGACGCCTGCGCCAGTCCGCCATCGGCAGCCTCTCCCAGTGTCCGGACCACCTGTACGGTGCGCACGGCATTCTCGTCGAGCGTCTGCGTCAGGGAACTCAAGGGCAACAGCCCCATGCCTGCGCCAGCCAGCAGCATCAGGCAAAACAGGCCCAGGACCGCCACGATGCTGGTCCGCAAGGATAGATTCCGGATAAACGCACGCATGCCAGTAACTCCTTGGCCCAAGCCCGTTGGTGTATGACGCGCCGGCTCAGCCGGCAGCCCGGTCGATCAGCGCCATGTCCTCGCTGCTCATCAAACGTTCGATATCCACCAGGATCAGCATGCGCTCGTCGAGCGTCCCCAGGCCGGTCAGGTACTCCGTCGAAAGCACTGCACTGAACTCAGGCGCGGGGCGAATCTGCTCCGCGCCCAGCGTCAGCACATCGGAGACGCCATCAACCACGACCCCGACCACCCGACCGCCGAGATTCAGGATGATGGCCACCGTCTGATCGTTGAAATCCGCCGCCGCCAGGTTGAAGCGCACACGCAGGTCCACGATGGGCACAATGACCCCGCGCAGGTTCATCACGCCCTTGATAAAGGCGGGAACATTGGCAATGCGCGTCACGCTGCTCGCGTCATAGCCGCGGATTTCCTGCACCTTGAGGATGTCTATGCCATATTCCTCTTCGCCCAGCGCGAAGATCAGGAATTCCCGCGCGCCTGCCGCCTGGTCGGCCGCTTCCGTGTCCACATTCGATCCGATATTCATTTGCTTCCCTCAGTTGGCTACGACTTCTGTGCAAGGCTTCAGCTGGCGTCGGCGCTGGAAGCCAGCGCCGGCCGGGACCACGGCTCGCGATTGAAGCCGGCCAGCGCGAAGACATCGACGATCAGCGCCACGCGCCCATCGCCCAGAATGGTGGCTGCCGCGATTCCCGGCACTTTGCGGTAATTGGTTTCCAGGTTCTTCACTACCACCTGATGCTGTCCGATCAGGTGGTCCACCAGCAACGCATAGCAACGCCCCTGCGCCTGCAACACCACGGCAATGGCCTGCGACGGGTCGGCCTGCGCGCCCTCGATCGCGAAAACCTTGCTCATTTCCACCAGCGGCAGGTAGTCGTCCCGCACTTTCAGCAGGCGCTCTTCGCCTGTCAGCGAACGCAGTTGATCCATCCGCGGCTGGATGGATTCCATGACGTTATTGAGCGGCAGGATGAAAATTTCATTGCCGACCTGCACCGACATGCCATCCAGAATCGCCAGCGTCAGCGGCAGGACGATGCGGGTGGTCGTGCCCTTGCCGCGCTGCGACAGCAGCTGCACGTGACCACCCATGGCCTGGATATTGCGCCGGACGACATCCATCCCCACGCCACGCCCCGAGATGGCCGTCACCTGCTCCGCCGTCGAGAACCCGGGGGCAAAGATCAGTTGCCAGACATCTTCGTCCGGCGCGTTGTCGGCAATCAGCAGCCCGGACTTGTGCGCCTTGGCCAGAATCTTGGCGCGGTCCAGGCCCCGGCCGTCGTCGCGTACCTCGATGACGATATTGCCGCCCTGGTGCTGCGCCGCCAGCGTCAGGCAACCCTCCGGGCTTTTGCCTGCGGCAAGCCGCTCCTCGGGCATTTCAATGCCGTGGTCCAGACTGTTGCGCACCAGGTGAGTCAGCGGGTCGATGATGCGTTCGATCAGGCTCTTGTCCAGCTCGGTGGCCTTGCCTATGGTTTCAAGCTTGATCTTCTTGCCCGTGGATGCCGACAGATCTCGAATCACACGCGGAAAACGGCTGAACACATACTCCATGGGAATCATCCGCATGGACATGATGGCTTCCTGCAGTTCGCGCACATTGCGCTCCAACTGGCCCAGCCCGCCAAGCAGACCGTCATGCTCGACTGGGTCCAGCGTCGAGGCGGTCTGCGTCAGCATGGCCTGAGTAATAACCAGTTCACCCACCAGGTTAATAACCTGGTCCACCTTGCCTACGTCTACCCGCAGCGAGCCGGATTCCTTATCGTGGCCAGCGTTGCCGCGTGCCGGCGGGCGGCGCGCGGGTTCAGCAGCGGCAGCCGTGGCGCCCGGCCCCCGGGCGGCTGCATCGTTGCCGGCTGGTGCCGCCGTCGCTGCCTGCGGTTCCCCTGCCAGCCCGGCTTCATGCGCCTGGGCAGTCGCCAGTAATGCCGCACCGGCAGTGGTATTGGCGGAAGCTGCGGTTTCAACAACCGCTGCCGCCACGGCGGCAGCTTGCGCCGCAGCAGACTCCGCCGGCGCGGCTGGGCCGGACTGCGCCTGAATGTCTATCTGGTCGGCATTGACGATGAAGCAGCTGACCGCTTCGATATCCGCTGCCGCGCAACTGGTCTGCACCATGGCCACCAGGCTGCCTGGCGACGCTTCATGCGACAGCACCTGCCCCAGGTTCCCGAGTTCTTCGAGCAGGGTTTGGGCATCTTTGTCCGAAACACGGCTGAAGGCCACACGCAGTACCGCTTCCCCCGCGGGTATTTCAGACGGCAACGCAGGGACGACGGCTTCGGGCCGCGCTTTCACGGCCGCCCCTCCCACAGGCACAGCTACCGCAGGCACGACCACCGCAGCGGCAGGCACCGGCGCCGGCGATGCCGCACCCTGCTGGCGCAAGGCGCGCAAGCGCTCGCCCATGGCCAGGAATTCCGCCTCGTCGGGCTCCGCATTATTGCGGTAATCGTCCAACTGATGCTTCAGGACATCCTTGGCCTGCAGGAAAACGTCGATCATGTCGGCTCGCAGGGGCAGTTGTCCCTGCCGTACGGCATCGAGCAGGTTTTCCATCAGGTGCGTGGTCTGCGCCAGTTTTTCGAAGCAGCCGAACGTCGCCGCGCCTCCCTTGATCGAGTGCGCCGCACGGAAGATGGCATTGAGCTGCTCGCTGTCGGGCTGGGCCACATCCAGCTCCAGCAGCAGGCTCTCCATATTGGCCAGCAGGTCGTCCGCTTCGTCGAAGAAAGCCTGGTAAAACTGCGTCAGATCTATTCCGCTCATTACGCTGCCTCTTTTTCAAACATTCGCCCGGCCATCAGTTCCGCTGCCCGGAACCCTGTGCCTCTGCTGCCGGCACCACATCCTCGATATCGCGCAAGGCCTGTTCGGGGTGAGCCGCATCCAGCGGCACACCGCCGTCGGCAGCCAGCCCTGCACTCGCATTCTCTGCCTCCAGACGCCGCTGCGTCGTCGCGTTCAGCAGGACCAGGCTGATACGGCGATTCATATCGGCATAGGGGTCCTCGCGCACCAGCGGCATACTGGCGCTCATGCCCAGCACCCGCATGATCTTGTCTTCCTGCATCCCCCCTGCCACCAACTCGCGACGCGATGCATTGGCCCGCTCCGTGGAGAGTTCCCAATTGCTGTAGCCGCGTTCGCCACCGCTGAAAGGCCGCGCATCGGTATGCCCGGACAGGCTGATGCGGTTCGGCAGTTCGTTGAAGACAGGCGCCAGTTCACGCAGGATCTCGCGCATGTGGGGCAGGACTTCCGCGCTGCCAGAGGCAAACATCGGCCGGTTTTCACTATCGACGATCTGCAGCCGCAGACCCTCGGCCGTCATGTCGATACGCAGCTGCGGCTTGAATTCACGCAGTTTGCGGTTCTGTTCGATCAAATCGTTGAGGCGATGACGGAAGGTTTCCAGCCGGCGCAGGTCGCGTTTTTCGCTTTCGCTCAGGACCGCGATCGCGGACGCCGGCGCCTGCTGCAAACCCGCCTGGGTTTCATTGATCTGCCGGCCGCCGCCACGTATCGGCGACACCGGATGCGCAGGCAGCACCGAGCCGTTTTCAACGGCCGTGCGCAGCGGCATGCGGAAATATTCGGCCAACCCGGCACGACTTTTTTCCGGCAGAATGCCCAGCAGCCACAGCACCAGGAACAGTGCCATCATTGCCGTCATGAAATCGGCATAGGCGATCTTCCAGCTGCCGCCATGATGAGCCTTGCCGTGGCGCTTTCTGGATTTGATACGAATGACAGGGCGCTGCAGATCCATGCTGTCCCCTGTGCTCAGGCTGCCTTGTCGGCCGGCGTTCCCTTGGCCTGGCGGACATGCTCTTCCAGCTCGGCAAAACTGGGACGGATATCCGCAAACAGCACCTTGCGGCCGAACTCCACTGCCATCTGCGGCGGGTAGCCGTGCAGGCTGGCCATCAACGTGACCTTCACGCACTCGAGGATCTTCACGGCCTCTTCATTGCGGCGATCGACGGCAGCCGCCAGCGGCGACACGAAACCGTAGGCCATCAGAATGCCCAGGAAAGTCCCGACCATGGCCTTGGAAATCAAGTCGCCCAGCACGGCTGGCGGCTGGTCGATGGCGGCCAGCGCCTTGATCACGCCCAATACGGCGGCCACAATCCCGAACGCCGGCAGGCCGTCCGCCAGATTGTGCAAGGCGGTGGATGGCAGGCTGCGTTCATGACTGTAGGTCTCGATTTCCTCATCCATCAGGGCTTCGATCTCGAAGGCACTGGTATTGCCGCTGATCATCAGCCGCAGGTAATCCAGCAGGAACTCCTGCAGGCGTGCGTCCTTCTGCACCAACGGATACTGGGCGAACAATTCGCTGTTGGCAGGGTCTTCGATATGCGATTCGATAGCCATCCAGCCATCGCGACGCACCTTGGCCAGCAGGACATACAGGAAAGCAATCAGCTGCATGTAGACTGCCTTGTTGTAGGGCGACGGCTTCACGAGGCCGACCAACGCCTGGACCGACAGCTTGAGCGTCTTGCCGGTATTGGCCGCAATGAACGCTCCCAGGCCGGCACCACCGATCACTACCAGTTCGAACGGCTGGTACAGCGCTCCCCAATGGCCTCCCATGGCAGCATAACCACCCAAAACCGATGCCAAGACAACAACAAAGCCAATGACGATGAGCACAATAAAAAGCCCTTAGCTCGAAAAAGCCGCAAGAAAGCCTAATCTTCAACCGGAAAGCATCCGGAGGAAGCGTGAGTCAGAACGATTTTTGCGGCATTCCTTGCCGCTTTGAGAGAGCGGGACGGCTAGACTGCCGTCCCTACCGCGGCGCTAGGCCTGACGGCGCTTGGCGCCTCGCGTCGCGGAAAGCCGCTTGCCGGCCCGCGGCGGCAGGCGGCACAAGCCGCAGACAAAGGTTTCGGCAGGTTCATGCGCATGGTGGACGAACTGGCCGCCGCAACTATTGCAACGGAACATCTGCAGCATGTCCGCCTCGAAAAAACGCACCATCATCCAGGCCCGGGTGAAGCTCAGCACCAGCCCCTGCTCGGGGGTGCCCTCTTCGCCCATCAGGTCCTGGTAGCCCCGGTAGGCCTCAACCAACGCGACCGGGCCACGCAGCCCGGCGTCGCCCGCCATGAATTGATAGATGTTGTAGAAAACCGACGAGTGGATATTCGGCAACCAGGTCATATGCCAGTCCACCGAGAACGGCAGCATACCCTTGGGCGGCGACTCCTGGCGGATTTCCCGGTACAGGCGCGACAGGCGCTCACGGCTCAGGCCAGTCTCCGTCAGCAGCACCTGCAGCCGGGCGCCCAGGCGAATCATTGCCGCAGCCAATTCGATTTCCCGTGCTTCCCGCACCACGCTCTTTGCGTCATCCATGCGGACACTGCCCTTGGCACTGCTTTTCGCCTTGCCTCGTTGCACTGCCATTTGCTTCAACTCCAGGATACCGGAAGACAGCACCGCACTCACGCGATACGCTCGACCGGCTGGCCCGCCATCATGATGGCCATGCGTGCTCGCTGCAGCGCCCCGCCCATCACATCCTTGCCGCTCAACGCCGCCACGACTTCCGGGCTATCCAGCCGCAAGCGGCCCAGCGCCATGTTCAGATTGCTCAGGCGCAGCAGTTGCGGCGGCGAAAGCTTCAACAGGGCATCGGCGACATCAGCAGACAGACCCAGACGGAACAGGCCCACCGGGTAGTCCTCCCGCAGCATTCGCTGCGCCAGCATCAGATAGGAAAGGTTCAGCTCCCTCATATCATCAAGCAGGTTTTGTTGCTGCATAGCAGGCTTCATAAGCAGAGAGACAGACATCATAGGGGTGAAAAAAAGTGCCCGGCCATCCCGTAACGCCAAAGAGACTGAACGGGATACACATGAAACAAGCCCTTCCTGCGGGCATCGGCGCCGGCCTCTACTGCGAGACCACATCCGCTGATCTCCGCGACCGGAAGGGGCTTCATTACCAGTGCTCAAAACGATACAAAACAAAACAAATATAGGACTATTCCGCTTTTTAAACTTTTTTTACAAACATGTCAAAAGTTTAAATATCGTTAATTAAATACAATGATCTGTGTCAAATTTCCTAAATGAAATAACAGATCAAATAGTCAAAGATATTGGAATATTGCGTTATGAACTAAATAAGAAAAATATATTCTTGCCGTAAATAACTCATAAAAATAAAAATAAATAATTGAAAATAAAGTGATTTTTATTATTATTAGATTGTGTTTATATTTTGAATATCTACACAAACAATCGCTTGCCCTAAAGTTTCCGACGCTTCTTCCGTTAATCAGCCTGATAGGCTGGCAGCAAGACGCTGTTACGAGTTCGAGATTGTTTCTTGCTGCCTTCTCCATTGCCCGACATGCAATCTTTCAGGAATCTAGATGGCTGCCGTTTCTTCTTCTACGCTGCTCATTGCGCCGATACCGGCAGCGGTATCCACTGCCGTTCCTGCACCTCGAGGCCTGGAAAAAACCGCCGCGAGCGGCCGCACCGCAACAGACCCGCAAACCCAGCCGGCCGTCACCGCGCCAGACGAAACACCATCCTCGCCCGTGCTGGAAGAAGCACTGGCCAAGCTCAACCAGAGCATGCAGGCCTGGGCCACCAGGCTGAACTTCGTCGCCGACAAGGAAGCCCAACGCATCGTCATCCGCATCATCGACAGCGATAGCGGCGAAGTCATCAAGACCATCCCCAGCGAAGCCGTCCTGCACGCTGCCAGGCTGCTCAATAACCAGACTGGCGCCGCCGCTACGATTGCGGCGCAGGCCTGACCCCGGGAGTACCTGCAGACAGCGCAGGCACACCAACGCATCAAGGAATTTTCATGGCAACTTCTTCTGTCTCTTCCAACCTCGGCGTAGGTTCCGGCCTGCCTCTGACCAAGCTGCTCGAAGACCTGCGCAAGGCCGAGAACAAATCCCTGGAACGCATCCAGGTACAGCAGCAGACCCAGGAAGCGCGTCTTTCCGCGTACAGCCAGTTGAAAGGCGCCGTCGAAACCATGCGCAGCAGTGCCAAGACGCTGGCATCCGGCGACCAGTTCAACGCCACCAAGGCCACCAGCAGCAGCGAAGCCTTCACTGCCAGCAGCACCAACAAGGCCATCGCCGGTGATTACTCCGTCGCCGTGACTGCTCTGGCACAGGCCCAGACGCTCTATACAGGCAGCGCCTTCAACACCCGGGACACTGCCGTAGGCAGCGGGGGTAAAGTGACCTTCTCGTTCGCGGGCAAGGAAAACACGACCCTGGAATTGCAGGGCGAACTGACGCCGGAAAAGCTGGTCCAGGCCATCAATGCCAAGGAAGACCTGGGCGTGAAGGCCAGCCTGCTCAATGACGGCAATGGTTTCCGGCTGCTGCTGACCAGCAGCGAAACCGGTACCCAGGCGGCCGTGACCGCAATCCAGGTCGAAGGCAACGCCGCACTGGGCCAGGCTATCGGCTACAACGACGGCACCGGCGCCGATCCGGCCATGCAGTTGCAGGTCGGCACGGCCGCCACCGATGCAAAGCTCAACATCAACGGCATCGACATCACCAGCCAGAACAACACGGTAAAAGACGTCATCGACGGCGTGACGCTGAACCTGAAAAGCACCACAGGCAACAGCACGGACCCCAAACCTGCCAGCCTGACCATTGCCCGCGACAATACGCTGGCAAGCACGGCGATCCAGAATTTCGTCAATACATACAACAACCTGCAGAAGACCATCGCCAACCTGACAGCCTTTGATGTCGAGGCGGAAACCGAAAGCGTGCTGACCGGCGACTACACGACGCGCCAGATCCAGACCAGTATGCGCCAGCCGCTCAATACCATAGGCACCGGAGAAACCATACGCTCGCTCAGCCAGCTCGGCATCACTACCGACCCTGTCAGTGGCGACCTCAAGCTGGATACTGACAAATTGTCCAAGGCCCTGACCAACCACGGCGCGGATGTCGCCGCCCTGTTCCAGGGAGAAGACGGTATTGCGGCCAAGGTGGAAAACACCACCAAGCAAATGCTGGAAGACAGTTCGGCAGGCAGCGGCCTGTTCAAGAACCTGGAAGAGAACATCAACCGCAACATCAAGAGCCTGAAAAAACAGTACGAGGCTGCCAGCCTGCGCCTGGAAGACCAGATGGCGGTCTATACGGCGCAATTCACCGCGCTGGACGCTGCCGTGACAAAAATGAGCTCTGTCAGTACCTACCTGACCGAGCAGTTGGCGCAACTGAAGAAAAATACGCAATCCTCATAATCCTTACCGCCCGCAGCCCGGATAGCCGCATTCATGAACACTTTTTCCTACTCCGCAGGCCGCCGCCCCGGGCAAGGCGCCCGGGCCTATGCCCGCATTGGCCTGGAAACCCAGGTGGGCAGCGCTTCACCGCAACGCCTGATTACCCTGCTGTTCGACGGTGCCCTGGCCGCCGTCGCCAAGGCCAGGCACCAGCTTGCTGCCCATGACATCGCCGGGCGCGGCCAGTCGGTCTCCAAGGCCGTCGATATCGTCCAGAACGGCTTGATGAACAGCCTGAACCTGGACGCCGGCGGTGAACTGGCAGCCAATCTGCACGACCTCTACGACTACATCATCCGGCAACTGCTGCTGGGCAACCTGCAAGCTGACGACGACGCCCTGCAACGTGCCGCCACGCTGTTGGGCCAGATTGCAGATGCCTGGCGCAGCGGCGTAGACACACCGGCCAGCGGCAGCCATGCCCTGACACCCTGAACCGATGAAAACGCCCTCCTCCCCCCTGCCCACGCCAGACAGCGCCCGCGACGCAGCCGGATGGCTGCGCTGCTGTGCTGCGCTTGCCAGCACGGCCAGCCAACTACTCGAGGCTGCCCAAGCCGGCCGCTGGAGCGATTTCATTGCGCATGGCCAGCACTACGCAGGGCTGGGCGAGACCTTGCGAGCGGGCATTACCCTGGTTGAGCTGCCTGAACCGACGCAGGCCCGCTGCGCTGCCCTGCTGCAAGAAGCCCTGGCGCTGGAACTCGCCGCTCGCCAGATATCCGGCAAAGAGCGCGACAGCCGGCTGGCCGCAGTACACAGCACGCGTCATTCCCAACGCCTGCACCGCAGCTACGGCGCACTGCAGGCTGAATTCAAATGAACGGGCCGTCGGCTCCCAACGCGCTCCTGCTGCAACGGCTGGATGCCGTGCTGGGCGTACCGCTGTCGAAATATGCCCGCCCGGCCACGGCACCTTTTCCCCTGCCGGAGCATCCGGGCCATGAAGCCGCTCTCGGCGCCGGTGGCCGCAGCGGCGATGACGAAAGCGCTATCAAGGCGCCTGGCCGTACCGGCAGGCGTCCCATTGCCCCCGACACATCTGTGCCCGGGCAAAACGCCACCGACAACACGACGGGAAAGCGTTTTCCTTCCTCGCCCACCACGCTGGGACAGGCTGCCCGCGCTATCCTCACATTGCTGCAACAATTACCGCAACAACCTCCGGCAGTTGTGCTGCGCCAGCCCATGCTGCCCGGCGCAGATACCCTGCCTGCAGCCACGCTACTGGCCGCCGCCACTCCTCATCCTCAGCCAATCCTGGCCGACAGTCTGACGTCACGAACAGGACAACCGCCATCACCGGCCAGTCTGTCGGCAACGCCCTTCGCGCCGGGCAATAGTGCTGTGCAGCCCGCCACCATGCAAGCCAGCTCGCCGCTGGTGACCCTGCTGGCACAGCACCTGATGCAACAGGTCAGCCAGAGCGGCATGTTCTATGAAGCCCAGCTGGCCCGGGTGGCGTTCGAAGGCCAGCCGGCCGACACCCTGCGACAACAACCGCAGAGCAACCTCCCGGCCCTGGTGGGCACAGACCGCGGCGCACCACCCTCTGCCGCCGTTCTGGCTGGCCAGGGCGGCACGCCGCTGGCGCCTGAACACGCCATGCTGGTACGCCAGCAACTGGAAGTCCTTGCCACGCAGACATGGCAGGCCAGGGGCGAGGCCTGGCCCGGCGCCCCCATGCACTGGGAAATCCAGCGTGACGCCATGCCGGCCTTGCTGCCGGAATTGCCGGGACGGGAAGGCAACGATGATGACCGCAATGACGGCAATACTGGCGAAGAGGAAGCCGGCAAGGCAAGCGCAGAGTCGTCCGCCAGCGCCTGGAAAACCCGGTTGCGCCTGCAATTGCCGCACCTGGGAGAAGTGAATGTCGCCTTGAGTCTGCGCGGCATGCAATGCGAACTGCAGTTCGAAAGCGCCAGCCATGAAAGCGTGCTGCACCAGGCCAGCCCCATGCTTCGGCAACGTCTGGCTGCCGCCGGCCTGGATATCCTGAGCCTGGACGTCCAGCAAGCCGAACCCACGGCAAGCATGGCACGGCAGGCGGAAGCTGCGCCTGCTGCTACCGCCACCGATGCCAGCCGCGCCCCCCCCTTGCCGGCAAGGCCCCGCAACGGAGAGTCGGCATGAGCACGCAGGGCGCGCCCCCTTCTCCAGGCCCCCGGCGCCCGCGCGCCGCCGTCCTGCGCTATGAAAGTCATGACAGCGCACCACGAGTGGTCGCCAAGGGCTATGGCGCCATCGCCGACACCCTCATCCGTACCGCCAGGGAACATGGCGTTCATGTGCATGAATCGCCGGAACTGGTCGAGCTTCTGATGCGCGTGGATATGGATGCAGAGATTCCGCCAGCCCTTTATCTGGTGGTCGCGGAATTACTGGCCTGGCTATACCAGCTGGATGCAGGAGCGGCGCCCGCTGCCGCAAAGATAATTTTGCCGGACACACTAAATCCTGGCGGCCAGCAGCCGTAAACCCGAGTGTACAGGAAACACAGGGCCTGCCCGGCACCAGCGGTGAAGGGCCAGGATTCCACCCCGAACGGGGTTTTCCTGGTCAACCGGCAGCAGGACATTGCTGCCTTATCCCTCACAGGAGTCATCTATGTCCGTCATTAATACCAACTACTTGGCTTTGGTGTCCCAGAACAACCTGAGCAAGTCGCAAAATGCCCTGGGCACGGCCATCGAACGCCTGTCGTCCGGCCTGCGCATCAACAGCGCCAAGGATGACGCGGCAGGCCAGGCCATTGCCAACCGCTTCACCGCCAACATCAAGGGCTTGAGCCAGGCGTCGCGCAATGCCAACGACGGCATTTCCATCGCCCAGACGACGGAAGGCGCGCTGAACGAAATCAATAACAACCTGCAACGCGTGCGCGAACTGACGGTGCAGGCCGCCACCGGTTCGAATTCCAAGACCGATCTGGAATCCATCCAGGCTGAAATCAACCTGCGCATGTCCGAAATCGACCGCGTGTCGGAACAGACCCAATTCAATGGCGTGAAGGTCCTGGCCAAGGATCAGGCACTGACGGTTCAGGTCGGCGCCCACGACGGCGAACAAATTTCGATCGGCCTGAAGGAAATCACGACCAAGACCCTGGATCTGGACAAGCTGGATGTCAGCAAGATCGCCAAGGCCTTCGATGCCCGGAACTACGAAATGAAGGCTGCGTCCACGACGACGGCCAATGATGCAGTGATGGGCGATGCTGCCACCAAGGTGAGCGTGACCGGCGGCGGCAGCGTGCTGACGCAGACTTCCGGCGCCACGACGACCAACTACATCCTGAAGGATGGCAAGGTCTACGCCGCAGGCACGGTGTCCGCAAACGCAACCGACAACACGATCTCGTTCACCCGCGGCGCGGAAGTCACCGATGTCGATACGCTGGCCCAGGTTTCGCCCCTGGCATCCATCGACAAGGCACTGCAGAACGTGGACAGCCTGCGTTCCGACCTCGGTGCCGTGCAAAACCGCTTCCAGTCGACGATCGCCAACCTGAGCAACACGGTCAACAATCTGTCCGCCGCCCGCTCGCGGATTGAAGACGCCGACTACGCTGTCGAAGTCTCCAACATGACCCGCGCCCAGATCCTGCAGCAAGCTGGCACCTCGGTTCTGGCCCAGGCCAACCAGGTTCCGCAAACGGTTCTGTCGCTGCTGCGTTAATTCCGCGTCAGCAAGGCAGCAAGAAAAGCCTGGCCACTCTTTGGCCAGGCTTTTCGCTATCTGCAAAGCACAACCTGCCTGCGTCCTTTCCTTCTGACGCAAGCCTTGCCCCAGGCACGCGTCCTGCCCCGCCAAAGCACCGCCAGTCGACCGCTATTTATCCCAGAGAGATACCCCATGATCGCCCACGATGAATATCAAGAAGCACTGAAACTCTTCCATCACGAAAACTTCAGCGCTGCGATCCTCTATCTGCAACGGGCACTGAAGCAGCGACCACGCCACCAGCCCAGTATCGTTCTGCTGTTGAAGGCGTTCTGCAATGAAAAGCGGTATGACGAAGCCTGCGAACATCTCGGCCTGCTGGAGCCCGCCGGCCATCCGGAAGCCGAGCAGTTGAAAATCGAGATCCTGTTTTCCTGCCGCAAGTACCGGGAAGCCGAGGAGCTGCTCTGGCAGCGCTACCGCAGGACCAGGCAAACCCTGGACCTGTTCCAGATCCACGAAGTGAAAATCAAGCGCGGAGAAACGTCGGAGGCGCTGGCATTGCTCCACGACATCTACCGCAAGGACCCGAAAAAAGAAGGCGTGCTCGCCAAGATCATCATCAACGAGCATTTCAATCCTGCCCTGGACCAGGACCAGATCCGGTCCCTGCAACAGCAATGGGAGCAGCATTTCGCCTACCGGCGGGCCCGCCGAGCCGAAACCCGGCGCTCCGTGGCGAAAGCATTGAGAATCGGCATTCTGTCCGATGGATTTCATAACCATCCAGTCTCGCGCATGACCAATGCCGGCCTCATCGGCCTGCCCCGGAACGAGTTCCGCCTGTACGCATACAGCAGCAGCGGGGAATCGGACCAGATGACGGACGAGCTCAAGTCTGCCTGCGTGAAGTGGTGCCAGATCGCCACGCTTTCCGACCGCGAACTCGATGCCAGGATACGCCAGGACAGGATAGACATCCTGATCGACATGAGTGGCTATCACAAGGGCAGCCGGCTGCAGGCCCTTTCATTGCAGCCCGCTCCCATCATGGTCAAATGGGTCGGTGGCCTGATGAACACCATGGGGCTGAGCTTCATCGACTACCTCATCACCGACAGGTTTGAAAGCCCGGCGGGCACGGACGCGGACTACGCCGAAAAACTCATCCGCATGCCGCATGGCTATATCTGCTATACCCCTCCCTTCTACGCGCCCGCCGTCGAACCGCCGCCCGCCGCCCGCAGCAGCCGAATCACCTTCGGTTGCTTCAACAATGCGAACAAGATCAACCCGGCCGTTATCAAAGCCTGGGCCAGCATCCTGAACAATATCAGCGATTCAACCCTGCTCCTGAAAGGTTCCCTCTATGAATCCGCCGATTTCCAGGCCCGGATTCTTGAGGATTTCGCCCGCTGCAACATCACCGCAGACCGTATCCTGTTCGAAGGGCAATCCGATCACAGAACCCTGCTGGCCACCTATGGGAAAGTCGATATCACACTGGACCCCTGGCCTTTCTCGGGTGGCCTGACCACCCTGGAATCCATGCTGATGGGCGTGCCGGTAGTCACCTATCCTGGCCGCAGCTTTGCCAGCCGCCACTCTGCCAGTCATGTCAGCAATGCCGGATTTCCCCAACTGGTCGCCCAGTCCTGGCAGCAGTATGTCGCCATTGCCACGATGCTGGCGAACGATATCGACCTGCTTGCACAGTTGCGCAGCGAAATGCGCGATATCTTTCTGAACTCGGCGGTCTGCGACAGCAAGGCCTTCAGCCAGGATCTGCGCCTTGCCCTGCTATCCGTCTGGCACCGCCACTGCGACAGCAAGGCACCGGCAGCCTTGCATTTCGAGCAAGGTCTTGGCGCGCTGTTTGAAGACGAAGCAGTGCCAAGGATCAGCGATGCGCCTGCGGCGGTCTCCGCGAATACGGACTTTGCATTTGATATTGGCAAGCCCGCCGTCGTGATCGACCATGGCGCCAGACTGATCAGCGACAGTACATTCGCCGAACTCTATGAGACGGGCGCAGTGCACGTGGTCTGTCTGGACCCGGCACGCCTGGCCGATAACCTGTTGCTGCCGCTGAACCGAAAAAGGCTGCAACTGGTGCATGACACCGTCCTGGGCAACGGCGATCCTGTGGACTTCCACGCCAACCTGGACAACCAGACCAGCGGAACGCTCACGGCCCCGCCATCATCCGACAATCCCCGGCTGGCGTCACTGGGATTGCCCAGCATCAGGCTGGATGATCTCGGGCGTGACGAAGCCGTGGACTGGGTCATGCTTTCCGGCAACTACGACAACGCCGCCATCATTGAGGCCGGCCAGCGTACCTTGGAAAATGCCCTGCTGGTTTCCGTCCAGCTCAGGCTGGCGGACGCGCCCGCAGGCAGCCTGGGGCTGGATCAGGCCAAGGCACAGCTCGGCCCGCTGGGTTTCGATTTCCATACCTTGCTGGCCTTCGACTTCGACAACCTTGCCGCTCATCCCTGGATGCAGGCTACCCGGCGTGGCAGCAAGCTGCAATCGTGCATAGCACTGTTCGTCAGGAAAGACTTCGCCTCGCTCGATGAGCAGCGGCTGGAAACCCTGCTGTTCCTGCTCCACGCTTATTTCGGTGCCAATGACCTGGTCCAGCAGATCATGGCCGACACCCACCCCGAAAAAGCCGAACGCTACGTCGCCCACTTCCAGGCGGAAGCCGTCCGGGATATCAAGATTCCCGAGCAACCATCCATGAGCGACAACGAAACGGCGCTGTTCGAAAAATACCTGGAACGAGCAAAGCGCTATTTCGAATTCGGCAGCGGCGGCTCCAGCAAACTTGCCGCAAGCTTCGGGCTCACGGTCAACGGCGTGGAAAGCGACAGGAAATGGCTGACCCGCCTGCAGCAGGACCTGGGCAGCAAGGGCAACATCCGGTACGTAGACGTGGGCCCGACGGGTAAATGGGGCGCCCCCACCGACCTCTCGGCCGCAGACAGGTTTCCGGACTACAGCGCCGCCATCAATACGACGGGCGAAGGCTATGATTTCATCCTCGTCGATGGCCGGTTCCGCGTTGCCTGCGCGCTGGAAACCGTGGCCAACATACTCGCCCATCAGAAAGAAAACGAGGCCATCGTTTTCATCCACGATTTCTGGGGACGCGATTACTACCAGCCGGTGCTGAAGTACCTGGACAACATCGAATCCGTGGAATCCGCTGCCGTGTTTCGGGTCAGGCAGAACATAGACAGACAGGAACTGCGCGAAACTATCGCCGCATTCAGCAAGGATTGCCGCTAGGCCGGCTGCGGCGTGGATCAAACCAGGCTCCCCCCGGCTTGGTCCCGCCAATGCAGCCGCCCTGCCTCAGGCCTCCTTCATGCCCAGGTGTTCGCGCAGGGTGGAACCTGCGTAGGCCTTGCGAAACAGCCCCGCCTGGGCCAGTCCTGGCACCACCTCATCAAGAAACAGCGCCAGGCTTTGCCAAGCGCCGCCCGGCAAGGCGATGAAACCGTCCGCCGCGCCGGCCCGAAAGCGCTCGCTGATGGCCGCCACCGCCTGCGCTGGCGTACCGACGACCTGCCAATGCGCGGAACCGGCCACTTCCGGGCGCTGCATGAAATCACGAATACGCGGTGTTTCCCGTTCGATCAGGCGGCGCATCAGTGCCGCATGCGTCTGCCCCTGACCCGGCGCGCCATGGTCAGTCGGCAGCATGTCGAGCGCCAGCGGCGCGTTCGGGTCCAGCTCCGCGAGGTCCACCCCCAGCAGTTGCTGCACGCGCGCATACCTGCGCGCCATATCCTGCTCCACGTGCGTCTCGGCATACAGATCCCGGGCTTCACGCTCACAGGACGCCAGAAACAGGCTGATTCCGGGCAGTACGCGAATGGCGTCAGGCTGGCGGCCATAAGCGCTGGCGCGCGCACGCAAATCGCGGCGCAGTTCCTGGCCGGCCTCGATGTCAGGCGTGGCGGCGAAGACCGCGTCCGCGATACAGGCCGCGAAATCCCGCCCCCAGGGAGAAGCCCCGGCCTGGAACAGCGGCATCATGCCGTAGGCCGGCGCCGGCAGGTTCAATGGCCCCTGCACCGAGAAAAACTCACCGTCATGGTCGATGGGCCGCACACAGGATGCGTCGGCATAGGCACCGGATTCCCGTTCGCAGCGCAGCGCTGCGTGAGGATAGCTGCGCCAGAGTTCGCGCACAACCTGCACGAATTCCAGCGCCTTGCGATACCGCTCAGCGGACGACGGCATGGCCGCCGCGCCGAAGTTCAGGTTGCCGTCCAGCGCCGTCACCACGTTCCAGCCCACCCGTCCCTGCGTCACCCAGTTGAGCGACTGCAGCTGGCGCGCCACGACATAGGGCGGATTGAAGGTCGTCGCGGCCGTGGTGACCAGGCCGATGCGCCGCGTGGCACCAGCCAGCGCCGCCACCAGCACGGTCGGGTCCAGGCTGCTGAATCCGGGCGAATGCCGCAGTGCCTGCCGGTCCAGGAAGAGCGCATCCGGCCGGAACAGGAAGTCCAGACAGGCCGCTTCGGCCCGGCGCGCCAACCCGGCATAGAAGCCGATGTCATAGATGTCTTCGACGCGGCTGTCCGGACGGCGCCAGCCGTTGCCCATCAGCCAGGTCACGGCCAGCGACAGGCCGATGCACAATTGTTTTTGTTGTCCCACCTTGAAACTCCTTGCCGCCTGCCGCGGATGCCACCGGCGGCAGGCGGGCAACCGCTCTTGCGGCTGTGATTACCAGCTGTAGCGCAGATTGGCGATGACCGTCCGACCGGTACCGTAGTAGCACGATGTTGCCGCCGTGCAGGTAGCAACATAGCGCTTGTCCGCCAGGTTGCTGGCGTTGATGGACAGCCTCAGGTCGCCGTTGCCGACATGGGCGATGTCATAGCGCAACGCCGCGTCGAACAAGGTATAGGACGGAATATGCAGCACATTGGCCAGATCACCATAGGTGTCGTCGATGTAGCGCAGGCCGCCGCCGAAGCCCAGGCCCTTGAGCGCGCCACTGCGCACGGTGTAGTCCAGCCACAACGAGCCCATCCAATCCGGTACGCGTATCATTTCATTGCCGACATTGCCGTCATTGCTGCGCATGACCTTGGAGTCCATGCGCGTGACTGCGCCGATCACGCTGAAACCATCAAATGGCGTGATCCGCCCTTCCAGTTCAATGCCCCGCACCCGCACCTTGCCGGTCTGCACCTGGAACGACGCACCGGTCGTCACATTGGTCGGATCGGCCGTCAGCACATTTTCCTGGGTCAGTTCATACGCCGACAGCATCAGCATGCCGTCCACGCCCCGGGGTTCGTACTTGATACCCGCTTCCCATTGCTTGCCCTTGAGCGGCTTGAAGGTATCGCCATTGCGCTGCACGCCGCCCACAGGCTGGAACGACTGCGAAAAGCTCAGGTACGGCGCCAGGCCATTGTCGGCCAGGTAGGTCAGCCCGGCCCGCCCGGTGAAGGCGCGATCGGACGTGACCGTGCGCTCATCGTTGAGGCGGTTCAGCGTGTCGATGCGGCTCCAATCCTGGCGCCCGCCCAGCGTGACGCGCCACTTGCCCCAGGCCAGCTGGTCCTGCAGGTATACGCCCATCTGGCGGTTCTTCTCGTCCGTCTCCATCTGCACCAGCGTCAGCGAAGGCTCGAAATCGTAGTGGGTGTAGACGGGATCGTAGATATCTATGGCAATCGCATCCGGCGAGGCATTGGACATCTTGCGCAGGAAATCCCACTTGTTCTCGCGCCAGTCAAAGCCCGCCAGCAAGGTGTGCTCCAGTGCGCCGGTGGAGAACTTGCCTTCCACCCGGGTATCGACGGTCTTGGCGTTGGAATCCCCTTCCCCCTGCACCGCCCTGCGCTTCAGGATATGGCCGTCGGTCAGGGTATTGAGATCCGTCACCGCCGCGCCGCGCACGCCGAACCCCACCGTCGCGCGGTACAACGAATCCACGTGCGTGTAGCGCGCATTCTGGCTCAGTTTCCAGTTGTCATTGAACTTGTGCTCGAACTGCCAGCCGGCGTACCACTCCTTGCGGTCATAGACATTCCAGTCTGGCTCGCCCAGGAAGGTTTTGTTCTTGATAAAGCCTTGTGCGCCCGGCACCACTGTCCCCTGGTAGGGCAGGAACTGGAACGTGCTGCCGCCGCTGTCCTTCTGGTACATGCCCAGCAGAGTCAGTTTGGTGTTGTCCTCGTTGAACTTGAACGTCACGCTGGGCGCCACGAACCACTGCTTGTGGCGCACGTGGTCGAGCTGCGTCTTGCCGCTGCCATGCAGGCCGACCATGCGCCAGAGCACGCTATCGTTGTCATTGGCGCCCCCCAGATCAAACGCTTCGGTGGGGCGGCCATTGGCGTCTATCTGGGCCCAGACCGTCTGCATCTGCCCGGCACGCGGCACCTTGGTCACCTGGTTGACCATGCCGCCGGGCGCCAGCTGCCCGTAAAGCACGCTGGACGGTCCCTTGAGCACTTCCACGCGTTCCAGGTTCCAGGTGTTGAACGATGCGCGGTTCCAGCTCAACGTGCCATCCGAGGGCGCCCGCATGCCGTCCAGCATCAGGTTGGCCCCCCAGCTGCCAGCATCGAAACCACGAATGTACATATCGTCGACACGGTTATCCATGCCCTGGCTTTCCGGCAGCACACCTGCGGTATAGCGCGTGGCTTCGTTGAGGTTCTGCACGCCCCGGGCATCCATTTCGTCGCGCTCGATAACCGTCACCGTCTGCGGGGTTTCGATCAGCGGCGTTTCGGTCTTGGTTGCCGCGCCTATGGTTTCCGCCTGGCGGTAGGCATTGATGGTGATGCTTTCCAGCATGGCAGGCTGGGCCGGTGAAGCCTTGTTCTCCGGCGTGGGCGGCGGAGCCACGGCGGACTGGGCCGCCGCCTGCCCCCAGACGGACAGCAACAGCGCCGCCAGCAAGGCATGGGTGAATACCGGTAGGGAAGCGGCGTCATGATGACGCTGGCCCTGGCCGATGCACCGGTGCGACAAACGGCTGGGGGAGGACATATGCACGGAATTCTCCTTGGTGATAATAAGATTCCTTACCATTTATGAAATGGTCGCATGTGCGCTCCTGTCCGACCTTCGCCGGAAAGGCAAAAAGCTTCGAGGAAAATGCAATCGAAAATACTCAGGGGAACATGATGGCGCCCACTCCGTACCGGCTCGCCGGGACAAAGCTCAGCGCAGGCGGGCCTGGCTGGGCGACAGACCGAAACAGCGCCGGAAGGCCGTGGCAAAACCGGTAGCATTGGCATAGCCCGCCAAGGCAGCCGCCTGCTCCACACTGATGCCATCCCGCTCCAACGCCACCCTGGCCTGGCGCAATCTTTCCTTTTGCAGGAAATCGAAGACCGTCGTGCCGAACGCCAGGCGAAAGTGACGTTGCAGGGTGCTGGGGGTGGTATGCATCTGGCGGGCGATCTGTTCCAGTAGCAGCGGCTCGGCGGCATGGTCCTGCAACCAGGACTTGAGTTCAGCCATGCGCCGCAGACTGGCGGCGGACAACCGGGCGCCGCCCTGCTCCTGACCGGCAATGCTGCCACCGCGCACCTGGACCAGCGCCTCGGCAATCAATTCGATGGTGCGGCTTTCCTGGTACAGCCCTGCCAGATAGGATTGCAGCGCTGGCGGATTCAGCAACTGTTCCGCCAGCACGCAGGCACGCGGCGAGATAGCCCATTGCACGGTATCCAGATGCCTGGCGGACACACTGCTCTCATGCCCCGGTTCCCCCAGCGTGTCCTGCAGCCAGGCGCGGGACATGCCTATGCTGATACGGCGCGAGGCATCCCCCTGCTGCACGACCCGGCGCAGGCGAACGGGTTCCTGCAAGGTAACGACCGCCCCGTTGCGGACGTTGCGGCCCATGCCGCCGGACGGCCCTTGCAGATTCAGCGGATGCGAGTCGTAGCGCAGATCCAGCGCGCCCTCCAGGACCAGCACGATACGGATATGGTCGTCGATGATGGCTTCGCCCACGCAGGCGTCTGCGTGGGTATCCACCCCGCACTGCAAGGTCAGGCCCGGCCGCAGTTCACGCCAGCCATGGCGCGGCCGTTGCGGCGCAAACGCGCCGCCGCCGATGCTTCGCTGTTCTGTCATATCCACCGGACGCCCTGACCATGCCGCGATTTCCCATTAATGAGAACTATTATATTTAATATATCCCTGGCCAGGGGCGCAACTTGCGACACGGCGGAAGTTCAGTCGCCCAGCACCAGCCCTTCGCGGCGCGGGTCCGTACCGCCGCTCAGGCCCTGGGCATCCAGGACGATGCCATTCAGCCCGCTGGGAAATGCCATGATACTGACCTCATGCCCCATGAGCCGCAGGGGCTCGGCCAATGATTCCAGCGCCGTGTCGGCTTCCAGTTCGGTCTGCCGGTTACGGCTGCCCATATTAGGCAGGGAAATCGCCTGCTGGATGTCCAGATGCCAATCGAGCACGCCGACCAATACCTTCGCCACATAGTTGATGATGGCACTGCCGCCGGGCGACCCCAGCACGATATAGGGCTTGTCGCCGCGATACACCACCATGGGCGCCATGCTGCTGCGCGGCCGCTTGCCGGCCTCCAGACGGTTGGCGACCTGGCGGCCGGCCTTGTCCTCGGGTGACAGAGAGAAGTCGGTGAGCTGGTTATTGAGCAGGAATCCCCGGACGAAAATCTTGCTGCCGAAGGCCTGTTCGATGCTGGTCGTCATGGACAAGGCATTGCCTTGCGCATCCACGGCCACGATATGGCTGGTGGACGGCAGATCAAGCGCCTGGTCCTGCCCCGGTTCCGCCTGCATACCTGGCGGCCGGCCCGGCGCAGCCATGCCCATGGAATATTCAGGGTCTATCAGTGCACTGCGATCATCAAGATAATCCGGGTCCAGCAGACCTTCCAGCGGCACATCGACGAACGCCGGATCACCGACATAATAGTCGCGGTCGGCATAGGCCAGGCGGCCTGCCTCGGAGAACAGATGCACCGCCGCCAGGCTGCCTGGCTCCAGGTGGCGGATTTCATAGGGTTGCAGCACGTTGAGCATCTGCAGGATAGCCAGCGTGCCGGAACTGGGCGGCGGCATGCCACACAGCCGGTAGATACGGTAAGTGCCGCACAGCGGCTCGCGCTCTTCGACGCGGTAGGCGGCCAGGTCTTCCATGCTCAAGTCGCCCGGCACGGGATGCGCCTGCACGGCGGCGACGATGTCGCGCCCGATACTACCGTGATAGAACGCATCGGCCCCCTGGCTGGCCAGCAATTGGAATACCTGTGCCAACTGCGGATTCTTCAGCAGATGGCCGACCGGCCACGGCTCGCCGTCCGGGTCCAAAAAGTAGGCAGCGGCCGCGGGCTGGTCGCGCAACGCCCGGTTCTCCGCAAGCAAGCCATGCAAGCGCGGTGAGACCGGGAAGCCTTGTTGCGCCAATTCAATCGCAGGCTCGAACAACTCCGCCCAAGGCAACTTGCCGTGCTCCCGATGCATGGTTTCCAGCAGGCGCAGGACACCAGGCGTCCCGACCGACAGACCGCTATTGATGGCCATGCGCATGGGCAAGGGCTGGCCATCGGCCATGAAACGATCAGGTGTGGCGGCGGCCGGCGCCGTTTCCCGGCCATCATAGGCATGCAGACGTCCCTGCTCCGCATCGTGGTACATCAGGAACGCGCCGCCGCCCAAGCCGGACGACTGCGGCTCCACGAGCGTCAGCACCAGTTGCGCCGCAATGGCGGCATCGGCGGCGCTGCCATGGCGGGCCAACATGCGATAGGCGGCCTGGGTCGCCAGCGGATTGGCCGTCGCCGCCATGAAATCGTGGGCCCGAACCAAGGTTCTGTCGGCATAGCCAGTAGCAGCCTCAGGATTCTGATCAGCCGCCACCAGCCGTGCAGCGGCAGGCCCCGCAAGCAGCAAGGCTGCCAGCAAGCCCACGCCGGGCAGGAAACGAAATCGAATGGCGCGCAATGAAAATGACATGGCAATGCTCCTCCCAGCCCTGGCAGGGAAGCCGTCGTGAACCCAGAACCGCTCACGATATCACGCATGCGCCAGGGCTCGTCCTAGGAAAAAACGCCAAAATTCGTCATTAACGCAAAATATGCAGCGAAAAGTGCCAATTATCCGGTCGGAACCGCCCCCGGCATATTCCTTCCTGCCGTCGCATCCCCGGCCGCCTGCCCCCGGGCCCGAAGCGAAGCCCGCCAGCCACACCTGAAAGCACCGCCTGCAAGCACAGTCAAATGCCTGTCATGCCACTGCGCCAGACTGTCTGCTCCGAACTTCCAAGGACAGGGTGCCTCATGAATTTCCCCTTGCGCGCATCAGCGTTGGCGTTGATGCTGGCAGGCCTGCTCAGCGCCTGCGGCAGTGACCACGACAAAGACGATTCGACTACGCCGGAACCCTCCGCCCCGCTGGCGCTGACGATCCTGCACATCAACGATCATCACTCCCACCTGGATAGCGAGAGCCGTACGGTCAAGCTGCTGAATCCGGATGGCGATACCGTGGAAGTGAATGTCGCATCCGCCGGTTTCCCTCGCGTCACCACCGCATTCCAGCAATTGTCGGCCCAGCACGACAATGTGCTCAAGCTGCATGCAGGCGACGCCCTGACCGGCACGCTGTACTTCAACCGCGCAGGCAGCCTGGGTGCCGCCGACGCCGCGCTGATGAATACGGTGTGCTTCGACGCCATGGCCGTCGGCAACCATGAGTTCGACAAGGGTGATGAGGGCCTGGGCATCTTCATCGACGAATTGCACAGCGGCGCATGCAAGACACCGGTGCTGTCGGCCAACGTCAAGTTCGGCGCGTCGTCGCCGCTCAAGGACAGCGGCAAGGTACTGCCCTCCACCGTGGTCGAGCGCGGCGGCCAGCGCATCGGCCTGGTTGGCCTGACCATCGCCAGCAAGACCAAACAATCCTCCAGCCCCAATGCCGACACCGAGTTCGAGGACGAAGTCGTTGCCGCCCAGCGCGAAATCGACCAGCTGCAGTCCCAAGGCGTGAACAAGATCGTGCTGCTGAGCCATATCGGCTACACCTACGACCTGGAAGTGGCCAGCAAGCTCAAGGGCGTGGACGTCATCGTCGGCGGAGATTCGCACACGCTGCTGGGCCCCAAGGATAAACTGTCGCGCTACATCGGCGCCGACATCAGCCCCGGCTATGACTATCCCACCCGCGTCAAGGACAAGGACGGCAACACGGTCTGCGTGGTGCATGCCTGGGAATACTCGCAGGTCGTGGGTGAACTGACCGTGAACTTCGATGCCAACGGCAAGGTCGAGAACTGCAACGGTACGCCGCGCGTCCTGATCGGCGACGACTTCCAGGTCAAGGACGGCAGCGGCCAGCGCGCCGCCACCGCCGCCGAAGCCAGCGCCTTCAATGCCGACATCAAGGACAGCGGCATTCTGTATGTCGCCGCCGAGGACCAGAAGGCCGCCACCACCCTGGCGCCATTCAAGGTCGAAGTCGATAAGTTCAAGGCCAAGCAGGTTGCGGTTGTCCCACAGGAACTGTGCTCACGCCGCGTGCCTGGCGGCCCCGATTCCATCGACTACTCCCGCTCGGCCTCCTGCGCCAACGGCCAGGCTTCGGTCAGCGCGCGTGGCGGTGATATCCAGCAACTGGTGGCGCAAGCCTATTACGACATTGCCAACAGCAACTACGGCGGCGCCGACATCGCCCTGCAAAACGGCGGCGGCGTGCGCGTTCCGCTGAAGGGCAACGTCACCGCAGCCAATGTGATCGAAGTCCTGCCCTTTGCCAACATGCTGTGGAAGATGACGGTGAGCGGCCAGGAGGTCAAGGATACGCTGGAAGACGCGATGGACATGGTCTTCGGCGAAATGCCATCGTCCGGCCCCTACCCCTATGCCGGCGGCCTGCGCTGGCACGTGGACACCAAGCAGCCCAAGGGCCAGCGGATCAGCAATCTGCAGGTCTTCAACCGCGACACCAAGCAATGGCAGCCGCTGGACCTGCAACGCCAGGACTACACGCTGTTCCTGCTGAGCTTCGTCGCGCAAGGCGGTGACGGCTACGCCACGCTGGGCAAGCTGCCGGATTCGCGCCGCCTGGACGTGGGCGTACTGGATGCAGACGCATTCCAGGAATGGATAGACAGCCAGGCGGAAAAGGACGGCACGTCGAACCTGCCTATCCTGCGCCCGGTCGACGACGCGTTCTACAGCACCCAGCAGTTCGTGGAGTAACACGGCGGCGGCAGGCGCTGCCAGCCCCGGTCTGCCGCCCGCGCCCTCAGGCGCGGGCCAGGCCGTATCAGGGCAGCAGCCCCCGGGTACGCGCCTCGTTGACCGCACGCACGCGGGAGGACACGGCCAGCTTGTGATAGATATTCTTGACGTGGCAATCGACGGTATAGCGGGAAATGCAAAGCATGTCCGCAATCTCCCGGTTCGTCAGTCCATCGGCAACCCGTGACAGGATCTCATGCTCGCGCGCACTGAGCACATCCATCGCTACCTGCCCTGACGCCTGTCCGCTCGCTGCCGGCACAGGCTTGCCCCCGAGCTGATCAATCACCCGACGTGCGATGAACGGATCAATCGGCGCGCCGCCCCTCAGTACGCTGCGTATCGACAGCATGACTTCCATGTCATCCCGCTCCTTCAGCACGTAGCCTGTCGCCCCGGCACGCAAGGCGGCAAGAATGGCGTCCTCGGTACTCCAGGCGGAAATCACGAGAATCCCCATGTCGGCATCCCTGGCGCGCAATTCGCCGATCAGATCTATGCCATTGCCATCCGGCAGGCCCAGATCCACCAGGGCCAGCGCGTAGGCGTACTTCTGCACCAGGCTGCGGGCGTCCGTCAGGGTGGCGGCGCCATGCACCGAACCCATTTCATAGCTCAATTGCGCCAGAATGGAGGTCAGGCGGGTACGGATGAAAGGCTCGTCTTCAACGATCAGAACCGGTGCTGGCAAAAGAGTGTCGGACATGGGTGAAGCACCTACTTCTATCGAACAATAAATGTCTGCGGAATCATACCGTCACCGCCTGCCAGGGCAGACCGGACCACGGCGCCATAGCCGTTGCCGCCATGCGTCATGGGTTACCTTGCGGCAGCGCCAGGCATTGCTGCAGCAAACGGTCTGCTTCTTTTCACGCCTATAGTACGCAAGCCTGTACGGCATTCGCATCGCCTGAACCGGTTAATTCGCGGTTCGCAGCGTCGCACCGCCCTCTGCCGCACCGGCAGCGTGCAGGTGCAGGCTGGCCTCCAGCCTGGTATGCCCACGCCGCGAACTCACCTGCAGACTGCCGCCTATGCGCTCCATCCTCACGTGCATCGAACGCATGCCGACGCTGAGCCCGGCGTCCTGCACAGCGTCGACATCGAACCCCACGCCATCATCCTCGATGCGCAGGACCAGCATATCCTGTTCCGGCAGTTCAAGCGTAATCAGGGCACGACGGGCGCGGCTGTGCTTGATGACATTGGCCAGTGCTTCTTCGACCAGCCGGGTCAACGCCAGGCACACCCGGGCACTGGGCGCCATACGCCAGGCGGACGGAATACTCCATTCCGACGCAATGCCCAATTCGTCAAACAGGTTCACGAAACGGTGGCGCAGGGGCGCCATCAGGGCTTGCGGCGAATGCACCCCAGCCGATTCGACCTGGGCGCTGCTATCTATGACCTGGCGCAAATCGTTGCGCAGCAGCTTCAGCATGGACAGGAAGCGGGTATTGTCCAGCGGGGTACGAGCCTGCTCCACCACTGCAATCGAGCGCACCAGCGAGCCTCCCAGGCTGTCGTGCAGGTCGCGCGAAATCTGCAGGCGCTCCTGCAAAACGGAATTGTCCAGCGCCAACGCATGCTCACGCGCCAGGGTTGCGCTCAGATCGTCACAGGCCTGGGACACGGCACTGCTCAATTCCTGGTTGAACTGCGCGATGCGGCGCATGTTGCGGGCAATGCGCCGCCCCAGCAGAATGGACAGCGTCAGCATGGTCAGCAAGCTGGTGTAGCTCAGCAAGGGCTGGGACTTGATGAGCTCGGCCACCAACAGAATGTCATGAATGCTGATCGCGATGCACAGCAGCCCGCTGATTGCCAGGACCAAAGGCTCTACCGAGCGTTTGACCAAGCCGTAGCCCAGTAGCAATAGATTGCTGGAGCTGAAGATTGCGGCGGCCCCCAATATGGCGATCTGAGTGACCGGCGACAGCCATTTGTCTGGCACAAGCAGTACGGCAAACGCCATCCCCAATTGCAGCAAACCCAGTACCCATGCCGTGCGGCGCAGACGCAACCGGCAGAAACTCCAGGTAAACATGCAATAGCAGCACACGAACAACAGGCAGGCCACGACATTGATTCGAGCCATCCACAGGGTGCTCAAGAACGGCCAGGGCTCGGTGCACAGCATATTGGCGGCAAACACAATCCAGAAAAATGCCGTCAGCACATACCAGCCGCTGGCATGCTGGGAGCGGTCATGCAGCCAGATGCAGAAAAACAGGCAACCCAGCACAGTGGAAATGGCCAGGTTGATGATGAACATGGTGCGCTGGTGCCAGACTTTGGTTTGCTGCAAGCTTTCCAAAGCTCCAGGCTCGCCCAGGTGCACCCGACCCAGGCCGGCGCCCTGCGAGCTCAGGCCATGCACCCCGATCCATAACGTATTGACTCCATCATGCAGGCTGGACTCCGGCAGGCGCCAGTAACGCGGCATGTTCCAGCTGCGCGAAAAAGGTTCGGACAGGTTGCGGTCGCGCCACAACAAGTCGTCATTGATATATACGATGCCTGCCAGGCTGATCCATTCCATCGCCAGCCCTACGGGCGCAGGCGGCGCTGCACTGTCGCGGCATCCGCGCACCCAATCGACGCGATACCAGACCGCACCGGTATATTCCGGCCAGTGCGCGGCCCAGCGATCCGGCAGCACGGTTTCCTGCCAGCCCTCCACCGGCCGGCTGCCATCGGGCGCTTGCGCCATCTGCATGCTGAGGATCTCCGGTTCGCACGCGTCGGTAGCCTCTGCCCATGCTGGCATACAGAAAAAAACCGCTGCCAGCCACAGCCAGGTCGGCCATGCCGCCAGCCAGCGCATGGCGCCCCGGCGCCATGCCAACGGACCGGCTGCAAACGCGCCTCTGATCATGGCCTGCCCCGGCGACAAGGCCCGCAAACACATTGCACACGGTTGGAACGGCAAGCGCCACGGATACCGGCACACGCGGGCAGAACAGGAAAAGTCATGGGATCAAAAAACGGAATTTCAGGAAAATGCGTCCAATCATACTGGTCAATCAGAAAATGACGCACTCCAGGCCTGAATACCTGCCCCGCATTCTTATGCTTCACCATCACAGACTTCACGCCCGAGATCTTGCTGCAATGATGCGCGCCTGCCACAGGAAAAAGGGCGGCATGGTCCCGCCACACGAGCTGCCTGCCTCAGACTGACTGGCGGCGCACCGGGTGCCTTTGCTGAATTTATGCACAATTTACACAGACCGGCATCCAGGAAAATTACACTGGAGGTATCATTTTCCTATCCGGGATAGTCCAATATCATGGACTCGTTTGAATTTCCTCTACTCCTGATCCTGGCCATGGCCTTTATGTACTCGCTCATCATGGCAGTCATATGGGTGGCCTCAAGGGCGTCGAACAGCGCAACCAGCACCCGACTGCCCGACTCCTGTCATTCCGACAAGCGCCGGGCCTCGCGCAACGTCACATAAGGCTGCGGTCTTTCACCACAAAGCGCAGGCCGACACCAGGCTCGGTCACAATATAGCGCGGCGCCGACGCATCATCCCCGAGCTTGTGACGCAGTTTCCCTACCAGGATGCGCAAATAATGTGCATCGTCTTCGTGGGTAGGCCCCCAGACTTCACGCAATAGCTGGGTTTGCGTCACCAGCCTGCCCGGCTGGCGCATCAACAGCGACAGCAGCGTAAACTCCTTGCGCGTCAGCGCAACCGGTTCGCCACCGAGAGTTACCTCACGCAAGGCCAGATCCACCCGCAACTGCCCATCGTCAAACACCGGGCTGGCCTCGCCACGCGCACCAGCCATGCGCAGCAGCACACGTATCCGTGCCATCAGCTCGTCCACGCCGAAGGGCTTGGTGACATAATCATTGGCGCCCAGGTCGAGCAGATCGACCTTCTCCTGCTCGCCATCGCGCACCGTCAACACGATCACCGGCACCGGCGACCACTGGCGCAGCTCGGCCAGCACCTCGCGGCCGTCCTTGTCCGGCAGGCCCAGATCGAGGATGACGATATCCGCCCCCTTGCTGGCCAGCAGCGTCAGCCCCTCCTGCCCGGTCGCGGCCTGCAGCGTGGCATAGCCCTGCGAGCGCAGGCTGATATCTATGAACTTGCGTATCTGCGGCTCATCGTCGACGATGAGCACCCGCGCCGCCGGCAGGGCGGCATTCGTCTCTATTTGGCTTATCACGCTATGACATTTCCTCTTCGTCATTCCCCAGGGCAGGCGCAGCTTCCCAGGGCAGGGTCATGCGCACGCAAGTTCCCTGCCCGTCCGGGCCGGGCAAGGCAATGACGCTGCCCATGTGGGCGCCCACGATTCCCTGGACGATGGCCAGGCCCAGGCCCGTGCCATGGCGCCCCCGGTCGCCCCGTTCCACACTGTAGAACATATCGAAAATACGTCGCCGCTCGTCTTCGGGTATCCCCGGCCCACGATCGGACACGTCGATCTGCAACTGCCCTTCCTCGCCTGGCCGCACCTTCACGGTAATGGCTTGCCCAGGTGGGGAAAATTTTGCCGCATTTTCCATGACATTGAATAGCGCCTGCTCCACCAGCGCCGGATGTACATGAATGGGTGCCAGGTCCGCCGGAATGTCATGCTCGACGCGGACATGCGGTTCGTAGCGCTGCAGGCGGCGCGAGGCCGACCCCACCAATTCATCCATGCCGATCCAGTCACGCGTGAGGGTCAGCCCTTGCTGCCCCAGACGCGTCATGTCCAGCAGATTCTGGATATAGCGGTCCAGCCGCTCTCCTTCCACATGAATGGTTTCCAGCAGGCTGCGCTGGTCTTCCTCGCTCATGTCCTTGCCGTAGCGCGCCAGGCTGTCGGCAGAGCCTATCATGGAAGACAGCGGCGAACGCAGGTCATGCGACACCGAGGACAGCAGAGCAGACCGCAGGCGTTCGGTTTCGCCGGTCACGCGGGCGGCTTCCAGTTCCGCCACCAGGCGGGTGCGCAATGCCGCCTGGGCGATATCGTCCACCATGCTTTCCGCCAGGCGGCGCTGCTCGAAGGACAGGCGGCTCATGTCTGCCGGAAACCGCAGGCCCACCACGCCCAGCGTGTCCTGGTCCGAGCGCACCGGCAAAAACCACCATGACGATCCCGACAGCGTATCGGTAAAGCGGCCGCTGGCCTGCCCGTGCTGCTGGGTCCAGTCGGCGGCGACCTGTTCCTTGCCGCTCAGCGCCACGCCCGGTGGCGCCTGCGGCGTCACCACATTGCCTATCCGTATCCAGGCGTCTGCCCGCAAGGCCCCGTGCAAGGCGGCAGAGCCGGCGGCAATCACCTGCCCCAAATCTGCCGCCTTGGACAGGCGGCGCCCCAGGTCCTGCACAGCAGCGGCATGGGTATTGGCGGCACGCAGCGCCACCACCTGCATGCGCAGCCGCGACGCCAGGCGGCCGGCAATCAGCGCAGCGGCCAGGAACAGCAGCACGGTGGCCACGCCACGCGGCGCACTGATCATCGGCGTGAAGCGCGGCTCGATGAAAAAGAAATCGTAGGACAGAAAGCACAATGCCGCCGTCATCACGGCGGCCACCATGCGCGTGCGCGAGGCCACCAGCATCACCGCCACCAGGAACACCATGGACAGGTCCTGCAGGCCCAGCAGCATATCGGCCAGCGCCGCCATCACCGTGGCGACCAGGCTGGCCTGCAGCACGAACATTGGCTCGCCCTGTGTCAGCCACTCGCCCGTCACGTCCGGCCAGCGCGGCAGGCGCTTGCGCACCTCGGGCGTGCTCACGATGGTCAGTTCGTAGTGCGCTCCGCGCCGCAGCAGTTGCTGCGTCAGGGTGCGGTTGAACATGCGCGCGATAGGACGCTCGCGTGTGCGGCCAATCACGATGGATTTCGCGCCACGGGCCGCGCCGGCGTCCAGCAGGGCCTGGGTGATATCCGTGTTGTGCAGAACTTCGGTTTCTCCGCCCAGCGCCCGCGCCAGCGCAAACGCCCGATCCAGTTCCATCTGGCGGCGCTGCTCCTGCCGCGCGGCGCGGTCCTGGCGGTGTCCGAGACCACGCTGGCCGGAAGAAATCGTGGCCTCGGCCGAACTGCCCGTGTCCACCGTCACCACCGACCAGGGGGCGCCCCGCCGCTCCGCGATACGCGCCCCAGCCCGTACCAGGTATTCCGACTCGCCCAGTCCGTCGATGGCGATCATCACATGGCGCTGTATCGGAATTCCTTTCAAGCCCCGAGCAGCCCGCGATTCGCGCAGGTCGGCGTCGACGTGGTCGGCCACGGTTTGCATGGCCAGTTCGCGCAGCGCCGTCAGGTTGGAAGGCGAGAAGAAAGCGCGCAAGGCCTGGCTGGCCTGGTCGGGCAGGTAGACCTTGCCTTGCTTGAGCCGCTCGATCAGTTCCCGCGCCGGCAAGTCCACCAGGCGAATGTCCCGCAAACGCTCGAAAAGCGCATCGGGTACTGTTTCCGTGACCCGTATGCCGGTGATCTGGAACACCAGGTCATTGACGCTTTCCAGATGCTGGATATTCATCGTGGTATAGACGTCGATACCGGCGTCCAGCAATTCCTCCACGTCCTGCCAGCGGCGCTCATGGCGGCTGCCCGGCGCATTGCGATGCGCCAGCTCATCAACCAGCACGATGGCGGGCTTGCGCACGAGGATGCCGTCGAGATCCATCTCGTCGAGCGCCATCCCCTGGTGCTGCGTTGCGCGGCGCGGCACCAGCGGCAGGCCTTCCGCCAGGGCCTGAGTTTCGCTGCGGCCATGGGTTTCCACGATGCCGATCACGACATCGAACCCCTGGCGCATCAATTCCCTGGCCCGCGTCAGCATGGCGCAGGTCTTGCCGACGCCTGGGGCCGCCCCCAGGAAAACCGTCAACCGTCCTGCTTTCTGACGCCGGATTTCTCCAAGAATGGCATCCGCCTGTCCGGCTCCCATCATGTTTCTTTCCTTGTTTCCAACTGCGCTATTTTCCACCGGAAACCGTATCGGCATCCTGAACGGGCAATAAGCGGTCGAGCGCTAGGTTCAGCGCCAGTACATTCACGCGCGGTTGGCCCAGCAGCCAAAACTGCCTGGGCTCAAGCTGTCGGGCCAGCAATTCCTGCACGCGTCCCGCCGTCACGCCCCGGGCACGGGCCACACGATACACCTGGACGGCCGCCGCCTGCGGGCTGATGTGCGGGTCTAGGCCGCTGCCCGATTGCGTGATCAGGTCGGCAGGCACGTCTGCCGGAGGAATCTGCTCACGCGCAGCCGCCGCCCGCCTGGCCGCGTCCAGGCGTTGCTGCAAGGCCGGGTTGCTGCGCGCCTGGTTGCTGCCGGCGGCGGCCAGCGGATCGTAACCGGCCGCCGAAGGCCGGGGATGGAAGTACTCTGCCCCCTGGAAAGGCTGGGCCACCAGCGCCGAACCCACGATCACGCCATCGCGCACCAGCAGGCTGCCATTGGCTGCCTGTGGAAACAAGGCCTGGCCCAGCCCCACGCCAGCCAGCGGGTACAGCAGGCCCAGCCCGGCCATGGCCAGCAGCGCCATACCCAACGCAGCCCGCAACCACCCGCCGTCATGGATGAAAATGCCTGCCTGGGGTGCCACGCTTGCCTCGTCCGTGTCGATAGTGGACATATCCGTCTCCTCAGAACTGAAAAAATATGGCCAGGACCGCGTCTATGGCCTTGATCGCGATGAACGGCAGGATCACTCCGCCCACGCCATACAGCAACATGTTGCCGCGCAACAGCCGGATGGCGCTGGCCGGCCGGAAACGCACGCCGCGCAATGCCAGCGGAATCAGTGCCGGGATGATCAGGGCATTGAAGATCAACGCCGACAGCACGGCGCTGGCCGGGCTGGAGAGCTGCATGATGTTCAGCACCGCCATCTGCGGAATTGCCGCACTGAACAGGGCCGGCAGGATGGCGAAATACTTGGAGACATCATTGGCGAGCGAAAATGTCGTCAATGCGCCGCGGGTAATAAGCTGTTGCTTGCCGATCTCCACGACCGACAGCAGCTTGGCGGGGTCATTGTCCAGGTCCACCATATTGCCCGCCTCCTTGGCCGCCTGCGTCCCCGCGTTCATGGCCAGCCCGACATCGGCCTGCGCCAGCGCGGGCGCATCGTTGGTTCCGTCCCCCACCATCGCCACCAGGTGCCCGGCTTCCTGCTCGGCGCGGATACGCGCCAGCTTGTCTTCCGGCCGGGCTTCGGCAATGTAGTCGTCCACCCCGGCCTCGGCCGCGATGCTGGCTGCCGTCAGGCGGTTGTCGCCGGTGATCATGACCGTCCGTATGCCCATGGCACGCATCCGAGCAAAGCGCTCCTTGATACCGTGCTTGACGATATCGGCCAGTTCTATGACACCCAGCACCTGGCCGGATTCGCTCACGACCAGCGGCGTGGCGCCTTTGCGGGCAACCGTGGCCACCATGTCATCCAGCCCGGGCGGCACCGTGCCGCCTGTCTGCCGCACATGCCCGGCCACAGCATCCAGCGCGCCCTTGCGTATGATCTTCCCGTCGGGAAGATCCACGCCTGACATACGCAGTTGTGCGGAAAATCCGATGAAACCTGCCCCGGCGGGCGCTTCCATTTCCAGCCCTTGCTGCCGCGCCAGCGCCACGATGGATTTGCCCTCCGGCGTGGGGTCCGCCAGCGAGGCCAAGACCGCAGCCTGGCGCAGGCGTTCCAGCGAACCGCCAGGCGCGGCATGGAACGCCGTGGCCTGCCTGTCACCGTGGGTAATGGTGCCGGTTTTGTCCAGCAGCAGGACGTCTACGTCCCCCGCCACTTCCACCGCCTTGCCCGAACTGGCCAGCACATTGGCCTGCAGCGCGCGGTTCATCCCGGCAATACCGATGGCAGGCAACAGACCGCCGATGGTGGTCGGGATCAGGCACACCAGCAAGGCAATCAGCAGGACCAGATTGATCTCCACCCCGACCGAGCGCCCGATAAAAGGCAATGTCGCCACGACAATCAGGAACGTGGCCGTCATGACCGCCAGCAGGATGCCCAGCGCTATTTCATTGGGCGTCTTCTGCCGGCTGGCGCCCTCGACCAGTGCAATCATGCGGTCCAGGAAACTGTGCCCCGGTTCCGCCGTCACCTGCACCACGATGCGGTCAGAAAGCACGGTCGTGCCGCCGATCACGCCGGAACGGTCTGCCCCGGCTTCGCGCAGCACCGGCGCCGATTCGCCGGTTACGGCTGCTTCGTTGACCGAGGCCAGCCCTTCAATGACCTCCCCGTCCGCCGGAATCATTTCCCCAGCCTCGACCACGACCCGGTCGCCCGGACGCAATTCTGCTGCAGGCACCGTCCTGGCGTCATCTGCCGCATCCAACCGCCGGGCGCTCAGGCCCTGGCGCGCACGGCGCAACGACGCCGCCTGGCCGCGCCCTCGGGATTCCGCCACCGCCTCGGCAAAATTGCCGAACAACACTGTTGCCAGCAGGATGCCGGTGACCGTCCAGCCGAACCCTGACGGCGACTGGCCGGCGAGGGTCGCCACCGCTGTCAGTACCGTGCCCAGCCAGACAACCCCCATGACCGGATTGCGCAACATATGCTGCGGCGCCAACTTGATGCAGGCATTGGCCAGCGCGGGCAACATTCCGCGGGCAGACAGCCAGCCGCGCGGCTGTGTTTTCTGTGTTTCGTTCATGGCCCTCTCCTCAATGCGCCATCAGGTTGTCAGCAGCCTGCGCTGGCGCCGGCAAATACTGGCCCTGCACCAGCGACAGATGGTCGGCCACCGGCCCCAGTACCAGCACCGGCATGAACTGCAGCAATGTCATGGCGACCACGATAGCCACCAGGACCAGCGCGAATGTCGGGGTTTCAACCTGTAGGCTGCCGCTGCCCTCGGGCATGCGCCGTTTGCAGGCCAGCCTGGCGGCAATGACCAGGGGCACGATCAGGCCCGGGTAACGTCCCGCCGCCAGCGCCAGGCTGGCGGTCACGTTCCACCAGACGCTGTTGTCCGCCAGGCCTTCGAAACCAGAACCATTGTTGGCGAAGGCCGAGGTGTACTCATAGAACACCTGGCTGAGCCCATGGAAGCCGGGATTTGATGTGCCCGCCAGGCCCGGGACGGAAACCGTCACCGCAGTCAGCACCAGCAGCACTACGGGTTGCAGCAACAACAGCCCGGCCAGCAGGCGGATTTCCGGCGCCTCGATCTTGCGCCCGAACAGTTCAGGCGAGCGGCCCGTCATCAATCCGGCCAGGAAAACCGCCAGCAATAGATAAACCATGAACTGCTGCAGACCGCAGCCTATGCCGCCCCAGATGGCATTGACCAGCATATCGCCCAAGGAAACCAGGCTGGTCAGCGGCGCCAGCGAATCATGCATGGAAACAACCGAACCGTTGGACGTCTGGGTGGTCAGCGCGGCGTACAGCGCCGATGGCGCCGCGCCCAGCCTGACTTCCTTGCCTTCCATCAGGGCAGGCGCCGCTGCCGTGGCGGAATAGGCCTCGGACCAGACCGCAAGCCCCGCCGACACCAGCGACATGCCCAGCATCGTGCCGAATACCAGCGCACTCAGGCGCCGCCTGCCGGTGAACGCGCCCACCATGAAAGTCACGGCCACCGGCACGAGTATCAGGGCCAGGGTTTCAAGGAAATTCGACAGCGGCGTCGGATTTTCCAGGGCGACCGTACCATTCGGCCCGTACCAGCCGCCGCCATTGGTACCCAGTTGCTTGATGGCCACCATGGGTGCGACAGGCCCCACGGGAATTTTCTGCGCCTGTCGCTCCATCGAGGCTTCCAGCGGCGTTGCCAGTGGGCCGCCGGACAAGGTCGCGGGCACCCCCTGGCTGGTCAGCAGCACCGACCAGATCAGGCACAAGGGCAACATGAAGCGCAAAGTGGGTCGGATCACATCGACCCAGAAGTTGCCGACATCCACTGCGGTGGGCGTGGCCGGGGTGATCGCGGTAGCCGGGGTCGCCGAGGTAGCCTGGATGGCATCCGTGCCCGCCGGCGCACCTGCGTCGCGACGGCCGCCGAAGAAAGCCCGCAGGCTGGCCGTCACGACAGCCAGGCCCATCATGGGTGTCACCACCTGCAAGGCCACGATGCCAGCCATCTGCGACAGATAGGAAAGCTGTGCCTGGCCCGAGTAATGCTGCTGGTTGGTATTGGTCAGGAAGGACACCATGGTGTGCAGTGCCAGATCCCAGCTCATGTTGGGCGCGTCATCCGGATTCAGGGGCAGCCAGGCCTGCGTCATCAACAGGGCCCACACCAGCACGGCCAGCACCGCGTTGCTCGCCAGAAATGCCATGGCATAGCCTTTCCAGCTCATGCCGCTTGCCGCCCGGACGCCCAGCAGCGCATACAGCGGACGTTCCAGCCGCAGGAATATCGCATCGCCCCACATGGGCGCGCCGCGCATCACGGTCGCCAGATAGCGCCCCAGGGGCCAGCCCAGGATGACAGCCACGACAAAGACCAGGAGGAACTCAGCCATGACAGACCTCCCGGCACCGGCATCCGCACGCTGCAGGATGCCTTCGGCTCAATGAAAAAATGGATTCGAGAAACATGACACAACTCGCAGGACATGGCGAAACAGCCATGGCCCGCAGTATTCCGCCCGCCCCCGTAAAGTATCCATTCACCAAAATGAGCCGTACATAAACTCTACATAAATTCGCTCACTCACCCATCAGGGGGGCTTTCCCGTCCCCCAGGGGACTGCCGGAGATTAGGGGATAACCCTGGTTTTTTACGCAAAACCGCCTTGAATTTACGCCGAATTTACGACCCGCCCAAAGGGGAAGGGCTATCGTATGCCCGCCAGAAGCAAGCGGATATCAGTCATGCCACAAATACTTCAGGACCTCACCTTTATTCTGATTGTCGCGGTGCTCTTCACCGCCCCCCTTTACTGGATCAACCGCCCCAAGAAAAAACGGGACGAGGAATCCGGTCGTGCCTCGCTGCCCGGTTTCTCCGGCATGTCCAAGCAGAAAACGCCTGGCGCCGACTGAACGTGCCGGCGACGGCGCGAACGCCGCAGGCCCGTCCCGAACGGATCTGCTGACTACTGCAACACCCCGGCCTGACGAAAAAAAGCCCAGTTCGCAGTGTGAACCGGGCTTTCGGTTTGCCATGGCCGACGCTGTCGTCAGCCGTCTTTTTCCATATAGAGCGTTTGCGTCGGGAAGGCGAAATCCGCGCCATGCTGCTGCACGATGTCTATGATCTTCAGGTAGACCTCCTGCTGCGCATCCAGCCAGGCCGCCCACTTCGTGGTTTTGGTGAAGCAATAGACCATGATATTGAGCGAAGAATCGGCAAAGGCATTGAAGTAGACCAGCATGGTTTCGGACTGGTCGATATTGGCATCCTGCATCAGCATCTTGCGGATATCCTCGACGATGACGCGAATCTTGCCGGCGTCCTCGTAGCGCAGGCCGATCTCGACATTGATCCGGCGGTTCGTCATGCGGCCCGGATTCTCGACGCTGATGGACGAGAACAGGGAGTTCGGCACGTACAGCGGACGATTGTCGAAGGTCATGATTTTGGTGAGACGCCAGCCTATCTCCACCACCGTGCCCTCGATGTTCCTGTCCGGTGAACGTATCCAGTCGCCGATATTGAATTGACGGTCGAAATACAGCATCGTGCCGGAAAACACATTGCTCAGGATATCCTTGCCTGCCATGCCGATGGCAATGCCGCCAATGCCGCCGAAAGCCAGCAGGCCAGACATGCTCAGCCCGAAATGTTCGCCGAAGAACAGCAGCAGCACGATAAACACGACGAACTTCATGACGCGGGCGATCATGCGTGTGGAAGTCGGGTCGCTGCCCTTGTTGATCTGGGTCTTTTCCAGCCGGTTGATCAGCAGGGAAAGCTGGCGCAACAGCACCCAGGCAATAACAATGACCGCCATCAGGTCCACCATGCGGGGCGCCAGCCACGTCAGGTGGTAATCGTCTATCGCCATATGGGCGTAATGCCGCGCGACAGCCACTGCAGAGAACAGGACGATCACCTGCACCACGTGGACAATAATGCTGCGCGACCAGTTCCGCTTGCGCCGCTCCACCATTGCAATAATGATGGCCCCCAGCAAACAGGCTGCCAGAACACCTGCGCCAACCAGATACTTGATCAACAATTCGTGGCCTTCCACTGTTTCTCCTTGTCAGGCGGTGGTAGCGGCGCGCCCTATGCCTGATACGCAGCCAGAATTATAAAGAGCCGCCCGCCAGGCATTGCCAGCGGTCTGTAACCGACTCTCGCGTCCTTGCTCGACTTGAGCCGCGTGCTTCCTGCGCCGGCCCTTGCCCGGCAATCATGCGCCAGCCCCCCTTACTTCCGCCTGGGCAGATTGTCAGGCGCCGCCGTTCTGCCAGCGCAGGTATGCCGTGCGGGTCACGTCCGACACCGACTCCAGCACTTTCTGCCGCGTCACCTGGTGGCGCACCTGCAAGCGGGCATCGGCCACCAACCGCGATTTGCAGTACCAATGGCAACTGTGCTGGAACAGGTACAGTTCGGCCGACAGGTGATAAGCGCGCTGCTTGGCATCCCAGCCCTCAACATTGTCCACCACGTGGCGCAAGCCGGCGGCATGGATGGCGAGCAAGATGCGGAAATCACGCGTGGCACCCGGCAGCAAGCGCTCCAGATAGGGAATGCAAATGGCGAAATTGCCCATGGCAGTCGCCGCCTGGCTTTCCTGGCGCATGGATTTCGCCAGCGACTGGGCCTGCGCAGCCACGGCCCGCTCTGCCTGCGTAAATGTTTCCAGCACCTGCAGCTGGCGGATTTCGGAAGGCTCGTGGATGGCACGCGCATAGCCTTGCGTCAACGTTTCCATATGGCGTTCCAGCTGCAAATTGGCGAGATGGCTGCCCAGCAGCGCGATATGCGCACGCTGGTAGCGCGCACGCAGCACCTGCAACACCAGTGCAAGCGCCAAAAGGATCAAAACAATGTCCATCGCATCCCTTCACTATTTGACCGGCGCTGCGGCATCAAAGGCAGCGCCTTCCGGCTCATTGCACCGCGGCAGAGCGCCGAAGCATCCCTGTTTCGCTGGCACGCGGACAGCAAACAAAAAGGCCCAAACCGAAGTTTGGGCCTTTTTTGAATTCTGGAGCGGGAGACGAGTCTCGAACTCGCGACCTCAACCTTGGCAAGGTTGCGCTCTACCAACTGAGCTACTCCCGCATTTCGTCTTGCTTGCGCTGCAACGAGAAATAAATAATAACCTGTTTTTTCGGATTTGAGCAAGCCCTTCCAACGAATTTTGTCAGCGAAGGCCGATTCCATTGCACACGTCATGCAATATGTCTCAAAAACACAACAAAACCATGGGGTCCAGCACTGTCTCTGCATGGACGGCTGGACATCCGGCCCGCCGTCCTGCCCAGCGGGTGGCGCAGCAGCCAGGCTGCGCCACCCGCGCTACCCGCGCGCTGGATGCTCGGGTAGCGATGCCATGCCTGGCCTGCCCTACTGGCAGAACAGATTGGCTTCGTTCACCCTGGACACGCGCAACATATCCACCTGCCCGCTGAAATGCTCGCTGGCCGGCGTCGTCGGGCGTGCGCCCAGCATCAGCGCGCTGGCTGTGCGCGAAAGCAGCGGTGCGCCTGCCGTCTTGCCAAAACCGGGGCCATTCTCGCAATTGAGCTGCAAGCTGACATTCTGCCCGTCGGACACGATATACAACTCGTTCCAGCGCTCCGGGCCTTCGAGCGGCAGAAGCAGGCGCTTGCCTTGCACCGGAAACTGCACCACCACGCTGGCACTGCCCGCTTCCACGTTGAATACGCCCGTTCCCAGCGACATGAGGGTCTGCAATGCCTCGCCTGCCGCCGGCTTGAAGCGCAGGTGGATGGCGAAGACTTCGCCGATGGGGGTGGCGGCAAACAGCGAATCCTCAGGCGTGCGCAATTGCGCAGGCAAGGCTTCATCGTCGGCATTGATCTGGATGATCTTGCCGCCGATGTCGCTGTTGCCGCGTTCCATATAGCGCTCTGCCACCGGTTGCAGGCTGGCATCCTCCAGCACCAGGTCATTGCTGTAGGGCGAGTTGTCGTTGATGCAGATGGCAGCGGCGCCGTCCAGGCAGGTTTCCGTCTGCATGATCCAGAAACCCAGGGTATCGCCATTCACCGGCATGGTTTCAACCGATATTTCCCTGTCCTCGACCACGGTATCCGTGCCTCCGCAGGCCGCCAGCGGCAACGCCGCTGCGGCGATCAGGCGTTTGAGCCATTGAGTGTTGTTCATAGTCTTCATTCCTTCAGCGCGCCACCGTGGCGCGGGGTTGCAGGATGACGTCATCGACCACTTGCCCCGCCAGTGTCTTGGTGAGGACATGCATGCGGTCGCCACGGATGGACAGCGTGGTATAGGTATTGACGTTGTCATCGAACAGCACGTCCGCCACGCGGGCAATGCCGTTGCCATCGTTGTCGTAGTACTTGGCCGAATCCGACCCTGCGATCAGATAGGTTGCCCCGCCCAGGCGCGGCACGCCACCTACCAGCGGCACCGAACGCGAATACATGTGGTCATGGCCACTGATCACCAGGTCTATCCCGGCCGCATCGACCACCGGCGGGATGTACTTGGCCGACCGTCCGTTGCCAGACGCCGGATTGCCGTTGTACGGCGGGCGGTGCAGCATCAGGATCTTCCAGGTCTTGGCGCTGGCCTTCATGTCGGCTTCCAGCCACTGCGTCATCGTCGTCCAGTCGGCCTCTTCCAGCATTTCCGTGCTGACCACGGCAATATGCGCATTGCCATAGTCAAAGCTGTAATTGGCACTGTCGAAAGGCGCGGCGCTGCTGCCTGCCGCCATCGGCAGCCGGAACATGGACGCGAACTTGCTTGCCCCTTCGTTGATGACCTCGTGATTGCCCTGCGCCGGCACGAATACCTTGGACGCCAGCGCCCCCTCCCCTTCCAGGGCATCGAAGAACAGGCGGACCAGACGGTAGTCGCTCAGGTCGTCGGTAAAATCTCCGACGTGCAGGATCAATTCGCTGCCGGGCAGCTGGGCCATCATCTTCTTGTACAGGTCGCGCACCAGGCCATTGCCATCGAAAATATTTTCATTGGCCGCCGTTTGCGTATCGCCAAACAACACGATGTCCACCTGGTCGTCGCCGTTATCCGTCAGCACGGTATAGACGGGGCTCATGCTGCCCGCACCGTCACCCACGCTGTAGTGATACGTCTTGCCCGGCTTGAGACCAGTCAGCTTCGCATGGTGCACGCGCACCGCACCCGACTCCGCGCCATAGAAAAACGGCAGGATCTCGGAGTTGCCGGTCGCGCTTTGCGACAGCGCTTCGGTGTCGCCGTAATGCACGACGGACGCCTGGCTGCCCAGCGCGGTATACCAGGTGACATTCAGTTCGGATGGGCTCGCCGCAGGCGTCAGATAAACATGGCGCGGCGCGGCATCCAGACGTTCGACCAGGGCCTGCACCTTGGTCATCAGCGAAGAACCCACACTGTCATAGACCCGGAAAATCAGGTCTTGCGAGCTGGTGCCTGCCGGCAGCTGCACACGCAACATGCCATGCTCGTCCGTCACCCCCAGGATGCGCACTTCCGTCACCGTATCGTTGGCGCTGTTGTAGACCAGTGCTTCGATCGTCACGCCGCGCGCCGGCTTGCCGTCCGCACCGACGACCAGCAGTTCGGTCGCCTGCCCGCCCACGCCCCAATGCGTCATCAGCGTATAGCGCCCGCCCACCGGCTTGCGGATGACCGGGTGATACCAGGTCTTGCCATCGACTTCCGCTGCAGCCGTCACCGAAATATCCGTATTCTGGATATAGTCCTTGACCTTCAGGCGCAAGGTGGCAATGGTTTGCGTATTCTCCTTGAAGCCGTTGAACGTGGCTTTCAAGGTACCGCTGCCGGTACTGACCTGGCTGGGCGTCAGGTCGGCGGGCAGCAATTCCAGGCTGGTCTTGGTGGCGTCATAGCTCAGATGCAGCACCATTTCGCTGAAGTTCGCTGCGCCCACTACGCGGATGGGCAGATCGAAAGTCCCACCCGGGTAGAACTCCACATTGCTGCTTTCGATATGGATGCGCGGCGCACCGGTCACCACGTTGAACATCAGGTCGCCGGCGGAAACGTTACCGTTGATATCAAGAACGCGGTAATCCAGGCGGTGCCAGCCATCGGCGAGGCCGGAGGCCTGGTATTCCAGGCGGTCCGTGCCATTGCTGCTGGTCTTGGCGCTGATATCCTGGCCGTCGAGCTTCAGTTCGAAGTTGTTGAAATCGACGCCCGAAGCATCCGCCAACTGCAGGCTGATCCTGGGAGATTGACTATCCACCGTTTCGCCGCTGACAGGCGTCACCACGACACCCGGCCCCTGCAGGTCGGTGTTGTCGCTATAAACCGCAGTGAAGTTGTCCAGCAGCACATGTGAATCTATGCGCTCGGCAGTCTTCAACACCAGGAAACGGAAAGGCTGGGAAAAACGCAGCGGTTCACGGTAGCCCTCGGGAATTTCGGCCATCATGAAATTCCAGCCGCGCTCTGGCAGCCCTTCGCCATCATTGTTGTAGTTGATGGTGATCTGCTTGTTGTCAGCGTCCACCAACAGGCCGCGTACCCACCAGACCTTGCCGGCAAGCTCATCCGGAATGTAGACGTTCACGCCCAGGTACTTGGGATAGCCCGGTAGCGTCTTGACCTTGCCTGGATCGGTAACATAGGCGCCGAAGGTACCCGGAGACTTCGGATCGGTTTCCCAGGACAGGCGCATCGAATATTCACCCGCAAACACCGGGTCGCTGACGCGTTCCAGCGTCACGGCCTTGTGGCGCGCCCCGCTTCCGGCGTACATGCTCACGTCGCCTTCGAAGTCATCGACAATCACCGGCGGCACGCCAATATCCACCTTGACCGTGGCGGACTGGTCGCCATAGCTGACCGTGACCTGGCAACTGCGGCCCTGCACGGCGCCCGCCGTCAACACGCCGGTCGAGGCATTGATGGCACAGTCTGCAGCGTTATCCACGGTGTACGTCAGCACCCCGCTTTCATAACTGACGGCACGGCCGCCACTGGTCAGAACAGGCTTGAGCACCAGGGTGGCACCGCTGTCCAGCGTATACACGTTGCGCGGAAAGGCAATGTTGTCGATGCTGGACACCACGTTGACGCGCGCAACGCCCTTCTTGTCGCCGGCACGCGCCACAACATAGCCTTCCGCCTGCTGCCCGCCCGCCTTGAATGCGCCGGTGACCTTGTCGATCAGGCCCAGGCCGGCGTCACTGATGCCGTACTCCACCTGAATACCGTCACGCTCCCATTGCCTGGCGTCGAAACCAACACCGCGGAAACGCCGGAAGGTCGAGCCCGCCAGCAAGGTCAGCTCGCGCGGATGCAGCGTCACGCTGTCTTCGTAGCGGGCCTTGTCAGGGTCGAGCACCAGCGCCCATTTGGTCGCTACCGAACGTTCCGTGCCATCCGATGGCTGGTTCAGCAAATGCGTGTAGCGGTCGCCAGGAAAGCGGCCTACCAGCGTGGAAGACCCGCCGCCATCGAAATTGATGGCCTTGACCGCGCCATAGGCGCGCATCAGCTGGGCCAGCTTGGTACGGGTGATGCCGTCGCCAGTGGAGCCCACCGGCTTGTCGGCCACCAGGAAAAAGGCGCTGCCGTCAGCCCGTATGCCAAACCCGGTACGGCTGCTGATCTCGCCTTCGTCGGCATCGCCAGCCAGTTCGCCATTTTCCACCAGCAGGCCGCGCCCGAAACCGGAGCCGACGGCATAGCGCACCTTGGCCCAATCGGCATTATCGGTTTCATAGCGCACATCTACCTGGCTGTTGGCCGGGATATCGGCGCCCACGACCAGCGCGTGGCCGGCGGGGATCACGTAGGCAGCATCGTCCTGCACCACGCCTACTGCCTGCCCTGAAAACGGCACGAACTGGACGCTGCTGCTGCCGTCCGGTTGCGCCAGCACTGTCACGCCATTGGCCTGCGGACGCACCAGTACGCCGGTCTTGCCCTTGAGGTTGACCGGACCCCGGTAGTTTTCCGCCACATACACCGCGACGTCGGAACTGCCGCGCACATAGGCAGCGTTCTTCTGTTGCGAAGCATCGTAGCGGTACACGCTGCCGACTTCACCGGCGAGCTTGCCGCCAACATACAGGCGCAGCGTGAAATCCGGCACCTGATTCGCCGCCAGGATATCGGCGCGTCCATCTTCATAGACCACCACGACTTCTTCGACACGGTCGCTGAAACCGGTATAGGTCACGCCGTCCATCTTGGTCAGGCCCATGTTCCAGCCGTTGACCATGTCATAGGGGTCGGCATTGACTGCCAGTACGATATTGCGGCCCTGGTCGATGGCCTTGTCGGCCGATTGGGTCGTGCGCTCCATCGAAAACTGGCCCCGGGAACGCTCCAGCGGCTCCAGCGACAGGCCTTCGCCGAGCTTGAAGTCAGCCACGATCAACGCTTCGTTGTAGGTGTGATTCAGCTTGCCTTCAATGATGCGCAGCGAGTCATTGACCTTGTACTGCTGCAGGTCGCTGATGACGGTAGGAACCTGCTCCTTGCTGGTGATGCCTTCGACCACAGGGGCCTCCGGCGCCAGGAACTGACTATCGGCATCGGCCGGAGGCGCGATGATATTGCTAACGAACTGCTCGCCGGTTGAGCCGTCGACGACATGTTCGACCGTCTTATCGTTGTAGACGGTCTCCTTGTCGCTACCACAGCCGGCCAGCAATGCGCCGAGCAGCAGGGAGCCACAAGACATTCTTGTGGCCGCTAGGGAACACCACGACATAGATCTAATCCTTGAAGGGGCTTGGGGAGGGGATGGGCACGGTTGCCGACCGGTTGACATGGCAGGCCATAGAAAGCGCGGCAGCGAATACCCAAACAGGAAAAATGCGCAAAGGCTACCGGCGCAAGATTGCAGTTTTATTGAGAAAGAATGACCGTTCTGCCCCGAATGCTGCTTGCCCGGAAGTGATCCTTAATCAGCCCGGAAATCCCACATACCCTGATAAAAAACTCACATCAAATAGGAAAATTAACTAGTTTCAGTGTTGGAATCGTCATATACGCAGTGATACTTTAGGCAGTTACCCATTCGCCCCATTCTTGTTTTTCCCAGGAGCTGTCACCAATGAGCGTGGAAACTGAGCCAACGGTACCCGGCCACTGGCTGGAATCGCTGACGCAACATCAACCGGCGCCCTGGCGCTGGGGCCGCTCCGTCCGCAGCACACTGGGGATTGGCCTGCCGATGTTGATCGGCCTGCTGTCCAATGATTTGCTCGCCGGCATGTGGGTCGCACTGGGCGCGCTGATGCACACGACCAGTGAGCGCGACGGCACCTACGATTCCAGCTTCAGGCATCTTGCCATTGCCACGCCTGTCGCCATGCTGGGTTGCCTGGCCGGTTATCTGGGTCTGCTGCCCTGGCCCGTCACCGTCGCCGTCATGGCGGTGCTGGCCTTCCTGGCCGGCATCCTGAGCAGCTTTGGCGCAGCCCTGTCCGTCGGCTGTCTGCAGGCCTTGCTGCTGGCTGGCATCGCCATCGGCATCCCGGCCAGCGCATCACCGTTGCAACCCGCCCTGCTCTATCTGGTCGGTACACTGTTATATGCCGCGCTGCTGGGCCTGGAGGCCAGCTTCTTTCACCAGCGGCCGGGCCGTAACATGCTCGCGGGCCTGTTCAATGCCATGGCATCGCTGGCCATCAACCGTGCCGAGCGGCGCCCGGTGGACGAACCCCTGCGACTGGTCCGTGAACGTTTCTCCGCCGCCCATGCCGCCCTGCTGCAACAGCGCCGCCGGCTGGCCGGCCGCAGCCTCGAACTGGAGCGCAGCAACGCCATCCTGCAGCGCAGCGATGCCATCCTTGCCATCCTGCTGGCACGCGATGACCTGGAAACGCTGCGCAGCGCCGCCCAGCGCCTGCATCAGATATCCGGTGCGCTGGGATCGTCCACGCGCTTTCCTGCCGCCGCGCTGGGCACGCCGGATTCCGACCTCGACCGCCATCTCCGCGCCCTGACCGCACTGCTCGATGCCCAGGCCATCTTCGACCTGCCCCTGCAAGCCGCTACGGCACCGGCCCTGCCGCCTTCGGCCAGCCGGTTGTCGGTCAACCCTTGCGACCGCCTGGCGCCCAGCCGGGACGTCATGCTCGCGGCCCTGGTGCTTGCGCTGTGCACTGGCCTTGCCTATGCGACGCGCTGGGTGGCGAACGATGCCCACTGGTTCTGGATTCCCGTCACCGTCAGCCTCCTGCTGCGGCCGGATTACGCCTCCATCATGGCGCGCTCCGTTCTGCGCAGCCTGGGCGCTCTCGCCGGCGTGGCACTGGGAACCGCCATCCTGCTGTTCCTTCCCCAAGGAGGGGCCATCGTCCTGGTCATTGCCGTGCTGGCCAGCCTGCTGCCATGGGGCATGCAACACATCTACGCGCTGCAGGTCATTCCCCTGGCGGCAATCCTGCTATTGCTGGGTGATATCGTCATGCCCGGCGACCACAGCGCTGCCTTCGCACTGCAATGCCTGCTGGGTACCGTGGCCGGCGCCATCATCGTCATTGCCGTGGGGGCGCTGGTATGGTCCCGCCACAAGCAGGCAGCGATCAGCGCCCGCTTTATCATGGTGAGACAAGCCCTGGCCGAGTATCTGCAAGCCAGCCTGCCCGATCCGGCGACGGCTTGCAGTCCCGCCCGGAACGGCAGTATCCGGCAGCAGCGCCGCAACGCCTACCGCGAGCTCTCCGGCCTGCGCGCGCAATTGCAGCGCCAGCAATACGACCCGCCGCCCACCGGTCACCAGGCCGCCGCCTGGTACCCCCTGCTGGACGGTGCGGAGCGCTTGTGCGACGACATCACCATCTATTCCTTGCAGGCAGCCCAGGCACCCGATGACAGCACCAGTCAGGTTCTGCTGCAACAAGCCGGACAACTGGCGGGCAAGGATGGCGGCACAGCCATCGCCCTGTCCTGGCCCGGAACGCGCCCCAGCACGCCCGAAGCCCGCCTGATCGAACGCATGGACAACGAACTGTCCTATCTGCGTACGCTCAGCGCAGGACGCTGAGCGTGCACTGCCTTACATGCGGTCGAATGCCGACCCCACGTGGGGCAGGAATAGCCGGTCATAGGTTTTCAGCAAGAAGGCATCGGTCATGCCTGCCATGTGGTCGCAGATGATACGCAGGCGCTCGGCTTGCGGCGCCGCCTGCCAGCGCTGATGCACATCGCGCGGCAGAAAAGCCCTGGGTTCGGACGCCAGGGCCTCGAATACGGCAATGACCAGCCGCTGCCCCTTGAATTCCATCTGCTGCACGCCCGCGCTCAGGATCACCGTTTCCTTCACCGCATTTTTCAGGGTATCCAGGAACACCATGGCGTCGCGTGGCAGGCTGGCGCGGTAACGCAGCAAGGGCGCCTCGAAGTCCGGGTCGGTATGCACGCGGCAATGGCTGATGAAGTAATGCACCAGCCTGCCTATGAAACGCTTGCGCCGCCCGCCGTCGCCGAACAGGCGGTCTACCAGCCACTCGTGGATTTCCGGCAGCGTCTTGCCTGCCATTTCGTCGGCATAGCGCTCGCGCAGGTATTCCAGGAAGCAGGCGCACTTTTCCCAGGGCGCATGCAAGCGGAAATCCTCCGGCTCGATCAGGTCCATGGCCAGCGCATCTTCCAGGTCATGTACGCCGAAAGCGATGTCATCGGCGATATCCATAATGCTGCAATCAAAGGATTTGTGCCTGGCGCGGCCATGTTTGCCCGGCACAGGCGGGTCGAATGCGGTGAAGCGTTCGCGGTCCGCCACGCTCAGGGGCGCCAGTATCCACTCCACCACCTCCTGTTCGCTGTCCAGGTAGCACTTGGGCGGCCGGGACACCTTGCGGTCGATGATGCGGATGGTGCTGGGCCCGGTCTCCAGCCGGGGGGCCAGCTCCGGGTTGTACACCTCGGCGTAAGGCACCGGATACTTGAGCAGGCTCAGCATGGCGCGGCGCGTCAGGTTCGCGCCCGCGTGCTGCGAAAATTTCTCCAGCCGCGACACGATCCGCAGAGTCTGGCCGTTGCCCTCGAACCCCCCGGCCTCGCGCATGCAGTAGTTCAGCGCGACCTCTCCGCCATGGCCGAACGGCGGATGGCCCAGGTCATGCGTGGCGCCCGCGACCTGGATCATGCTCAGGCTGGGCAGGTGCGGGTGGATCTCGCCATACTCGGGATTGCATTCGAACTGGTGCACGATGCCGGCGGCAATTTGCGCGACCTCCAGGCTATGCGTCAGGCGGGTGCGGTAGAAGTCATTGTCCCCTGGGCTCAGGATCTGGGTCTTGCCCTGCAACCGCCGGAACGAAGCGCAATGGATAATGCGCGCATAATCGACATCGTAAGGGGTGCGGACGTCGGTGCCGACGGGCTCCCAGGGTTCGCGGCGCTGCTGCCAAAGCATGACTGCCTCCTTGTCTGGCTGAATGCGGTGATACGGCCCTGCGGCGGCTATCGGGCGCCGACGCGGCCAGGGCCGGGCACTCGGAGTGCCTTGCCTGCGGTACGGTAACATGCGCCAGAACAGGCCACATGCGTCCCGCCACCGCGCTGGCCCAGCTCCAGGAAGAAGAGAGATATGGCACAGGGTCTTTCCCGCTACCCGTCCCACACAGACACCTTCCCGTCAGGCACGATGGACCGCATAGGCTTCATCGGCGCCGGCAGGCTTGCCCGGGCCCTGGCCTGGCATTGCCATGCACGCGGCCTGCACGTCACGGCCGTCGCCAGCCGCACGCCGGCCAGTGCACAGCAATTGGCCGCCCGCCTGCCCGGCTGCGCCGTCCTGGACAGCGCTCAGGCAGTCGTCGACCGTTGCAGCCTCGTTTTCATCACCACGCCCGATGCTGCCATCGAACCCACTGCAGCAGCCATACACTGGCGCGCCGGCGTCCGGGTCGTGCATTGCAGCGGCGCCACGGAAGTCGCCGCGCTGGGTGCCGCGCAGGCCGCCGGCGCGCTGACTGGCGGGTTCCATCCCATGCAAACCTTCGCCGACCCGGAAGCTGCGCTCGAACATCTGCCCGGCTGCACGGTCACCATCGAAGCCGAAGCTCCGCTGGATGCCGAACTGAGCGCCCTGGCCACGCGCCTGGGCTGCCGCATCAACCACCTGCCTCCAGGTGCCAGGCCGCTGTACCATGCCGCAGCCGGCTATGCCTCACAGTTCATCAACGCCCTGCTGCATGACGCCGTGCGCATGTGGCAATCCTGGGGAGCCACCGAGGACGACGCCCTGCATGCCCTGTTGCCCCTGCTCCATGGAACCCTGGCCTCGATTGCCGGCAGCGGCATCGCCGCTGGCATGCCCGGCCCGGTTTCCCGGGGCGACACGCGCTCGGTCGCCGGTCACGTCGCCGCGCTGCGATCCTTCGACCCGGCCACCCTGCCTCTCTATGCCGAACTCTGCCAGCGCACCATAACGCTCGCATTGCAGCAAGGCCGCATAGATTCCCCTTGCGCCAGTCATTTGCACCGTCTCCTGGCCGCACCTCTGCCCTGAGCAGCGCAGCCACCCAACCATGCCGGCCCAGCTGCCGGACACCCAGCGATCACCACAAGGAAATCAATCTGCCATGCCGACCCAACGCGATAACAACCTGCAACAGGCACATAAGGTCCTGGACTGGAACCGAAAATACCTGAACCACGCTTCAACGCTCTCACCCGAACGGGTAGGAGAATGCTTTGCTCCGGCTTTCGTGGTCGATGCCAACGGCAGGCGTTACCAGGCCAACCATCAGAACTACCAGGCCTTTCTGGAAGACATGAAGCGCTCGCTGTCCGGCATCGAATACACGGTAGACCACGAAGTCGCCGATGATCATTCGGCGGTCTTTGCCATGCGGGTCGGCATCAGCAAGAAAGACGGCAGCACCGAACACTTCAATGCCGTGCTGCTGACCCAATTCGATGCCGATGGCAAAGTGACGCTCTGGCACGAAGTCTACGTCCCCCAACCCGGCCGGGCCTGATGCGCATGGTCGTTCCGGCCGGCCTCGTGGCCTTGCCCCCAGCCAGCCGGGCGAGCAGGCACAGTCATGATTCCGTCACACTCGCTTGGCATACTGGGGCGCGGCGGAGAAGCCTTGGCAAAGGCGCGGCTCCGCTTCCGTTCGAGCCTCAGGCTCCCGAAAAGAATCGCTGGCCTTCACCGGAACCCCCTGCATGTCTTCGTCCTATCCGACTTCCTGCCTTCCCGTCCTGACCCGGCGCCTGTTGCCCGCCACTTTCGTGCTGGCAGTACTGGCCGGCTGTGGCAGCAGCCATGACAAGAACGATACCGAACCAGCGCCGGAACCCACACCGACGCCCACGCCGGTTTCACCCTATGTCGATGCCCGCGCCGGAGACGTCCTGAAAGTCCAGATCAAGGAATTGCACCCGACCCAGCCGTCGGTAGGCTACGACCAGATCTACTACCACCTGGGCCGCAAACAGCCTGACCTGAACCGCTACCAGCCTACGGAAGCCGGCTACCTGGGTGATGAGGACGAAGATAACTACTCGCGCTACATCTACCGTACCGAGCGCAAGCGCATCGACGACTATTGCGCCGACAACGGCCAGGGTGGCGTGGCCAGTTTCACGCAGACCGGCACGCGCCTGATAGACAGCACGAGCTACACCTGTTCCCTGCCCGAGCCCACGCCCGATGCCGCTGCCGACATCCTGGCGCAACTGAAGACGGTGGTGGTGGGCCCCGGCGGCACCCTTTACCTGACGGACGGGCACCACACCTTCACCACCCTCAAGGAACTGGCGGACGGCGGCGAAGAGCTGCCGGTCTGGGTACGCGTGGCAGCAAACTACAGCGGCGCCGAAACCCAGGCCAGCTTCTGGCAACAAATGCAGGACGCCCGCTACGTCTGGCTGGAAGACCCTGAAGGCAAGGCCATCACTCCCGACCAGCTGCCGGATCGCCTGGGCCTGGATACGCTGAGCGACGACAAGTACCGCTCGCTGGTCTACCTGACGCGCGGCATGGGCTACGACAACGGCGGCATGCCGGAATTCGCCGAGTTCTACTGGGGCAGCTGGCTGCGTGAAAACGGCCCCGACCTGTCCCAATACAAACTGACCGACCTGGCGCGCGCCCGCATCGAAGTCAAGAACGGTATCGTCAGCGCCCGCAGCGGCGACAGCACGGACAGCTATGTAGCCGCCGTGCGCGATGCAGCGCTGCGCATGGTCGCGCTCGACGATACCGCCACCGTATCCGGCGGCCGCCTGGCAGGTGAGCTGGGCCGCCTGGACGCGCCCGCCGCCGCCAAGGATTGGAACGATTTCATGGAAGACGAAATCTGGCGCGCGGACACCAACAGCAGCGGCCGCTACCGCACGGCCGGCAAGGCCTGGTACGCGCTCAAGTATCGCGAATGCGGTGGCGCGGCCAACACGCAGCCGGCTTGCTGGCTGCAACCCTGAAGCCCGGCCTCCGGGCCGTCCTGGCCGGGCCGGGGCCATCAGGCCACCGGTTCAGGCCAGGTCACCCAGCTGGCGGTGCAGATCCTCGATATCCTGCAGCCGCCCGCGTACCTCGGCCGGATAGGCCGATGCCATTTCGACCGCCAGGAAATGGATCAGCGCAAAGGCCGCCAGGTGTGAATCGAAAACATGCCGCCTGGCATTCGGGCAGCACAACGTGAGCGCCGCCCGGGGCACCAGGTCCGACATGGCGGTGTCGGTAATCAGCAACTGACTGACCCGGCGCCGCGCCACGGCCTCCATCAAAGGCAGCAACTGGCTGGCCCGCCGCCGGAAATCAACGACGACCAGCAAATCTCCCGACCGCAACTGGCTGAGCAGTTCACTGGGCCTGCCAGCGGCATCTCCCAGCACGAAGACATCCTGGCGCAACTGCAGCCACAAGGCCTGCGCATAGCAAGCCAGCACGTGGCTGGCACGCAAACCCAACACAAACACCCTGGGCGCACGGAACAGATGCCCTACCGCCTGGGCCAGTTGGCCCGGGGGCAGGCTTTGCCGCAGTAACCCCAGTTGTTCCTGCTCCGCTTCGATATAACTGCTCCAGGCGGGTTCCGTGCCTGGGTTTGGGCTTGGGGCGCTACCCAGCTCGCGCCCAATGGCCGCAGCCGTGCGGTCCAGCGGTGAATTGCCATCCTGGTCACGCGCCTGGCGCCGCGCCTGCTGGAAGCCCTCGTACCCGAGCTTCTGGAAAAAACGCGCGGTGCAGGCACGCGACACGCCGGCCATCGCCGCCAGTTCTGCCGCCTGGAAGCCGGCCATGGAAAAGCCCGGCTGCATCAGCAGGCTGGCCAGCTTGCGCTCGGACACCGACAGTCCGTTCCATTGGCCCAGAATGCGTCCCCGCAACGACCCTGGCGCGGCTCCGCCCCCCTCCGCCTCACGCCCAGGCTCCTGGCGTCCGCCTGGTCCTGCATGATCCCTGCTGTCGTGCTCCATATTGCTCTCCATCCGCCATGCCTGTTGTCATTCAAGCGCGCACCATTCCAGTGCCTGATGCCTGTCAATGCGGTGCAAAACGCACCGCCATGGGCCTCGTCCAGGCGGCTCCGGCCAAGTGTTTCTCTCTGGCCCGGCACGAGCGTCACGCCTACCCGCCCTGGAATTTCCATTTCACCCACAAGGAGAAATGGAATACCCATTCCATCCACTAGCACGATGGATGCCAGTTTTTTTCCGGAGTTGGCACGGCATTTGCTTGTGTCCTGTCATCAGCAAACCTTTCCTCACCCTCGCTTCAGCAAGGAACTCTGCCATGACAGCCCGCCTCACTTCCCGGACCGCCGCCTTCATCGCCACCCTGGCCGCCAGCTGCGCCATGCTCATGCATGCCGGCAATGCCAGCGCCGACGACTCGCTGAACCGCGTCCTCGACAAGAAAACCCTGGTCGTCGGCATCGCGGGAGACTTTCCTCCCTATGGTTTCATTGGCCCTGACTTCCAGCCCCAGGGCCTGGAAATCGACCTGGCCCGGCATATCGCCGGAAAAATGGGCGTCGCGGCGGAGCTGGTCACGGTAACCAACCCGAACCGTATTCCCTACCTCCAAACTCGCAAGATAGACGTCATCATCTCAACCCTGGGCAAGAACCCGGAACGCGCCCAGGTCATAGATTTCGGTTCGTCCTATGCACCCTTCTTCCAGGCTGTGTACGGCCCTGCCGACCTGAAAATCGAAACCATCGAAGACCTGGCAGGCAAAAGCGCGGCCGTCACGCGCGGCACCATCCAGGACGACCTCATCACTCAGCTCGCCCCCAAAAGCCTGAAGATCCAACGCTTCGAGGATGATGCATCGACGGTCCAGGCCTTCGTATCAGGACAGAACCAGTTGCTGGTCACGGGGGCATCCATGGCGGATGTCGTGCTGAAGAAGAACCCTCAGCTGAACGCTGAGTACAAGCTGCTGCTGAAAGACTCGCCTTGCTTCATCGCCGTGCGCAAGGGAGAGGATGCTTTGCGCGCACAGCTCAACGCCATCATTCTGGAGGCCAAGCAGGACGGCACGCTGGAAACGCTGTCACAGCAGTGGCTGGGCCGCAGCACCGGCGAATTGCCGCTCTGATCCCGCCAGACCATGCATGGCAGGCGGCCAACCGGCGCCAGCCATGCCCCCTCAGGATGCCTGCCACGCAGGCCTCCCGCCGCCAGGAGCCCCGCCTCATGCTTTCAGATTTCCTGCCCGTCCTGGCCCAATGGCCGCTGCTGCTCCAGGGCCTGCTGCTGACCGTGTTGCTGACAGCCATTTCCACGCCGCTAGGAGTCGCGATCGGCATTGCCGGCGGCTGGCTGCGCGTGCATGGCAATACGCCAGCGCGGGTAGCCACCAGCATCTACCTGGAACTGACCCGCAACACTCCTTTCATCATCCAGCTCTTCTTCATTTTTTTCGGATTGCCCGCGCTAGGCGTAAAACTCAGCACGGAAGCCGCCTGCGTGCTCGCACTGAGCCTGAACCTGGGCGCCTACTGTACGGAAATCGTGCGTGCCGGCATCCAGGCCACGCCCAGGGGCCATATCGAAGCTGCGCAAAGCCTGGCGCTGAACCGCTGGCAGGTGTTTGCGCATGTTGTCCTGCCGCCCGCGCTCAAGCGGGTCTGGCCCGCCCTGGTGGGGCAAATCATCCTGGTCATGCTCGGTTCTGCCGTATGCAGCCAGATCTCCATGGAAGAACTGACCTACAGCGCCAACCTGATCTCCAGCCGGACCTTCCGCAATTTCGAGGCATATATCCTCATTGCCGCCATCTATCTGCTGCTGGCCATCCTCTTGCGCCAGGGGCTGAACTGGCTGGGTCCGCGCTGGATCTTCGGCCGCTGAGCGCCAGAACCTTACAGGTGCCGCCATCATGATCGACTTCCCTTTTTCCGCCATCGCCTGGCAACTCCTGCTGGCCCTGCGCTGGACCGTACTGCTGTCGCTGCTCGCCTTCATCGGCGGCGGCGCCCTGGGTTTGCTGCTGCTTGTGCTGCGTCTAGGCGCAAACCCTTGGCCACGCCGCTGCATCCAGCTTTATGTACAGATATTCCAGGGCACACCGCTGCTTATGCAGCTCTTCCTGGTCTATTTCGGACTGCCCATGCTGGGCCTGGATACCCCGCCGCTGCTGGCCGCCGGCCTTTGCCTGGCGCTCTATGCGGGCGCCTTTCTCTGCGAAATCTGGCGCGGCTGCGTGGAGTCCATTCCCCGGGGCCAGTGGGAAGCTTCGAGCAGCCTGGCGCTGAACCGCTACGAACAACTGCGCCACGTCATCCTGCCGCAAGCGGCCCGCATGGCCCTGGCGCCTACCGCCGGTTTCCTGGTCCAGGTCATCAAGGGAACTGCGCTGGCCTCCGTCATCGGCTTCGTGGAAATCACCAAGGCCGGGCAAATGATGGCCAATGTCACGCACCAGCCCTTCCTGATCTACGGCTGCGTCGCCCTGCTCTACTTCGCCCTGTGCTACCCGGTATCGCTCTGGTCGCGCCATCTGGAACACAGCATGCGCCGGCCAGCTCCCGGCCCTTGAACCCATCCCTGCAGCCGACAACAGGAGCCCCTCATGCCTACCCCCAAGCTACCCCATCCAGCCACCGGCAACAGTTCCTCCATTCCGCTGGTTGCCATCCAGGGCCTGCGCAAAAGCTACGGCGACAATGAAGTGCTGAAAGGCGTGGATCTGGACATACACCGCCGCGAAGTCGTCACCATCATCGGCAAAAGCGGTTCGGGCAAAAGTACGCTGTTGCGTTGCATCAACGGCCTGGAAAGCTTCCAGGCCGGCAATCTGACCGTGCATGGCCAGGCCCTGCGTGCCCACGACCCGGCCGCGATGCGCGAACTGCGCAAAGATGTCGGCATGATCTTCCAGAACTTCAACCTGTTCCCGCACATGAGCGTGGGCCGCAACGTCATGCTGGCACCCATGCTGGTCATGAACATGCCGCGCGCGCAAGCTCGCCAGCGGGCCCAGGTGCTACTGACGCGCGTCGGCCTGGCCGACAAGATCGACAGCATGCCTGACCAGCTTTCTGGTGGTCAGCAGCAGCGCGTGGCCATTGCCCGTGCACTGGCCATGGAGCCGGAAGTCCTGCTGTGCGACGAAATCACGTCGGCGCTGGACCCGGAACTGGTGGGTGAAGTCCTGCATGTCATTGAAGACCTGGCTGGACAAGGCATGACCATCATCATGGTGACCCATGAAATGAATTTCGCCCGCAAGGTCAGCGACCGCGTCGTCTTCATGCACCAGGGCCGCGTACACGAAACCGCCGCGCCGGCGCAATTGTTCAACGCACCGCAAACACCGGAACTGCGTCAGTTCCTGTCAGCCATGGCCTGACACGCGCTTCCGACCCGCGTCCGTCCGGCCCCGGAGGACTTGGCCGGGGAGGGATGGGCTGACCGGCCTGGTTCAGGCAGGCCTGCCGCGCAAAGGCTAGCGACAGGATGGCGCCAGGCGGCTCTGCGCCATGGCGATCAGCGCTTCGATAACAGGCTCGGCCAGCCGCTTGTCTATCGGCTTGCCCAGAATCACGAACTGGGTCGTCAGGAAACTGAGCACAGCATCGAACAGGATGCCCGCCACCACCGCCTTGGGCGCATCGGCCCGAATCTGGCCCTTGCGTTCCTGGATGTCGAAAAGCCGCATGAACACATCGAACCACACCATGGGGCCATGCTCGTACCAGGTCTGCCCGGCTTCGGGGAAACGCTTGGAACCCGCGATGACGAGGCGATAGAAGGCGACGTGGCGGGCATTGGCCACGACATTGACGAGTTCCTGCAGGATGGTGCGCAGGCCATCGGCCAGCGTGACACCCGATACGTCTATGGCCCGAAGCTGGGCCAGGAACTCAGCGCAGAGCTGTTCAATGACGGCGGCAAACAAAGCCTGCTTGCCGCCGAAATGATGATAGACCGCAGCCTTGGAACCGCCCGCCTCGGTCACGATGGCATCGAGGCTGGTGGCGGCATAGCCATGCTTGAGAAAATGCTCGCAGGCAACGTGCAGCAATTGCTGCTGCCGCTGCCTGCCCCGCTCTGTCGCCGGGACTTTCTTGTGTTGGGATTTCGTGGCGACAGAGACTTTGGGCATGGCAGGGTCAGGGCAACTTATGGCTTCTTGGGAAGCGCATAAGCTATCACGTAATCGCCACGATCTGGCGATTGCCGCGCACCGCCTGCCGCGATGACCACGAACTGGCGGCCACTCTGCGGCACCACGTAGCTCAGCGGGGTGGCCTGGCCTCCCACCGGCATGCGGCCCTTCCACAGCTCTTCGCCGGTGGCGATGTCCAACGCGCGCAGGTAGTAGTCCTGGGTGCCGGCATAGAACACGATACCGGAAGCCGTGCTGACACCGCCGCCCAGCGTGGGCATGCCCAGAGGCACCGGCAGATTGGCCTTGACGCCATTCACGACGGCATCTTCGACCGTACCTGCCGGCGTCTGCCACACCAGCTGACGGGTATTCAGGTCAACGGCAGCGAACACGCCCCAGGGCGGCGCATTGCAAGGAATGCCCAGCGGCGAATTGAAGGCCTCGTGGTCGATCACGAATGGCGTACCCTGCATGGGATAGGTACTGCCTACGCCATGGCCTGCCACCAGCTTGCTTTCGTCCACTTCCGAATGCGGGATCAGCGTCACAACCTGCGGAATGCGGATATCGTTGAGGAACAGATAGCCACGGTCTTCATCTATGGCTGCGCTGCCCCAGTTGAAACCGCCGTAATAGCCGGGATACAGCAGGGTCGGCTTGGTCGACGGCGCAGTGAATTCCCCTTCGTAGTTCAGCTTGCGGAAGGCAATGCGGCAAGCCAGCTGGTCAAAGAAGGTGGCGCCCCACATATCGGCTTCGGTCAACGGCTCGGCGCCCAGGGCGGGCATGCCGACCGAGTACGGCTGGGTCTTGGCGACCCAATCCCCGGCGGCAACCGTTTGCGGCACGGGACGTTCTTCCACCTCAGCCAAGGGCCTGCCGTCACGGCGGTCCAGCAGGAAGATCTGGCCACGCTTGGTCAGCTGCACCAGCGCCGGCGTCACGCCGCCCTTGCCATCCGGAATGTCATACAACGCCGGCTGGGCCGCAATGTCGTAGTCCCAGATGTCGTGATGCACGGTCTGGTACGTCCAGCGTTCGCGGCCGGTCAGGATATCCAGCGCCACCACGGCAGACGAATGCTTCTCGGTGGTTTCCGGACGATGGCCGCCCCAGAAATCAGGCTGCTGGTTACCTGTCGGCAGGTAAACCAGGCCCAGTTCCTCGTCAAAAGCCGGCGTGGACCAGACGTTAGGGGTCGAACGCGAATAGCTGCCGCCCTCGGGAGGCAGCTTCGTGATTTCCGGCTGTCCCATGTCCCAGGCCCACAGCAATTCACCGGAATCGGCGCTGAAAGCGCGAATCACGCCGGAAGGCTCATCCACCGACCGGCCGTCAAATGTCCAGCCGCCGATGATGATCATGTTGCGCACAACGGTCGGTGCGGAGGTCAGGTAGTACCAGAGCACGTTGTCGTAATCGACCTTGCCCATGCCGACGGTGAGGTCGACCGCGCCATTCTGGCCGAAATCCTCACACAGCTCGCCCGTTTTGGCGTCGATCTGCAGCAGGCGGGCGTCGATCGTGGTCATCACGATACGGCTGGCGCAAGTACCATTGCCGCCAGGCGCCGCCGGATGCGACTGCTGCCAATCCAGGTCTTCCGCAAACGCATAAGGCTGCTCGACCTTGGCAGGCTCGTAGTAGCCCAGGCCGCGGCAACGGTTCCAGGTCTTGCGATCTTCGACCTTGGGATCGAATTTCCAGCGCTCCTGACCGTTCTCGGCATCCAAGGCGATGACCTTGTTGAGCGGTGTGCACACGAATACCGTGTCATCCACCTGCAGCGGCGTATTCTGGAATTCCGAGGCGCCATCCGCAATTTCGCCCGTTCGGTAGGTCCAGGCGACCTCAAGCTGGTCGACATTGCCCGGGTTGATCTGGTCGAACGGGGCAAAGCGGGTACCTGCCGGTGTCCGGCCATAATGCTGCCAGTCCCCGCCCACGCCGGCCGTCGCGGAGTTGCGCTGCACTTTGGGCGCAGCCGCGGCCTGGATCACGCCATGCGGCTGGAATACAGCCACCCCGCCCGCGACCAGGCCCAGGCCCAGTACGCCCGCCAGCAGATGCGGCACACGACGCGAGCGCACGCCCGGCAGTTGCGGCAACAGCAGCGCCAGCACAAAGGCCAACACAAGGAACGGCGCCAGGCGCGGCACCAGCATCCAGAAGTTCAGGCCGACTTCGGCCAGCGCCCATACCACGGTCGCCACGGCGGTCAGGCCGAACAGCCAGGCGCCTGCCACTCGGCGGGCCGCCAGCAAGCCGCCCGCCACCAGCAGGGCTGCGCCCGCCAGGATGTAATACCAGGAACCGCCCAAAGCGGCGAGCTGGATACCGCCCACCGCCAGCACCAGGCCGATCACGGCCAATATGGCGCCAAACAGCGCCAGCGGCCAGCGCCGCTGCTTAGTGCTGGTCTCCGAATCAGCTTTAGCTGTTGTCATATTCAAGATCACCAATGAAAAGGGAAACGTCGTAAGGACTCAGGGGCACCATTGCCCCTTCCCGTGAAGCACCTGCCAAATGGCTGCTGCGCCAGGCTGCAAGCCTCGTGCAGACGCTCTTGCAGACGATGTGCCCGGCCACGACCGGTGCAAAAAACCAGTTGCCGCTTGCGCAGCAAATCCTGTACTGTACCGTACAGTACTATTTTGTGTCATTCAGAACCCATGACGCAGCGCGGCAATACCGGGCCTGTAAAACCGTGAAACTCAGCGTGGCATTCCATGGACAAGACAGCCGGGCCGGAACAGCGCCTGCCGGACGGCCGCCGCAAGACCCGCCAATATGCATGGCCTTGCCCAGCCCGATGCCGTACGGCATGGTACCGTGGCCTGCACGCTTCACATGTCAAAGCCACCACTGGCATATCGCCTATTTCCCAGGAGCCCCGTCATGGATTCCCAGCCGCGCATCGTCCTGAATGACCAGAATCGCATTCCCCAGCTAGGCCTCGGTGTCTGGCGTACACCGGATGACCAGGCCGGCCCTGCCGTGGAGGCTGCCCTGGCCGCGGGCTACCGCCATATCGACACCGCCGCCGTCTACGAAAACGAAACCGGCGTGGGCGCAGGCATCCGGGCGGCAGGCCTGCCGCGCCGTCAATTATTCATCACCACCAAACTCTGGAATCCCGACCAGGGCTATGACAGCACGCTGAAAGCCTTCGACGCCAGCCTGGCACGGCTGGGCCTGGACGACATCGACCTCTACCTGATTCATTGGCCCTCTCCTGCTCGCGGCCTGTACCTGGAGAGCTGGCGGGCCATGCGGCGGCTGCATGAAGAAGGCAGGGTGCGCTCCATCGGTGTTTCCAACTTCGCCGCAGAACACCTGGAGCGGCTTATCCAGGACAGCGGCGTGGTGCCCGTGCTGAACCAGATCGAACTGCACCCGCGCTTCCAGCAACGCACATTGCGCGACTTCCATGCCCGGCATGGCATCGCCACCCAGTCCTGGAGCCCGCTGGGCCAAGGCACGCTGCTGGACGACCCGGTCATCACGGCCATTGGCAGGAAACACGGCCGCACGCCGGCCCAGGTCATCATACGCTGGCACCTGGACAACGGCCTGATTGCCATCCCGAAATCCGTGACGCCCAGCCGCATCGCGGAAAACTTCAATGTCTTTTCGTTCCGGCTCGACGCCGATGACAGGTCGGCCATCGCCGCGCTGGACACCCCCGACGGCCGCATAGGCCCCGACCCGCTGACGGCGGAGTTCTGACATGCAGGCCGCTCCGTCCACCCAGGATTACCTGCCGGAAAAGCTCACGGCACAGGCTGCCGCGCAATTGCCGGGTGCCGTCGTGCTCGATTTCGGTACCAACTGGTGCGGCTACTGCCAGGCCGCACGCGCACCGGTCGATGCCGCACTGGCCGGCTTTCCATCCATCCGGCATATCCGCGTCGAAGACGGCAAGGGCCGGCCGCTGGGCCGCGCTTTCGGCGTCAAGCTCTGGCCCACGCTGGTCTTGCTGCGCGACGGCAAGGAAGCGGCGCGTCTGGTCCGCCCCGACAGGCAGGCGGAAATCGAGCAATTGCTGCATGCGCAGGTGCCCTGAGCCGAATCCTTTTTCCTCACCCTAGTTCCCTATAGCGATGTCCAGGCAAACACCCCTTACGCTGACTCTTCTGTCCCTCATGGCCGTGCAGGCGGCTCAGGCGGCGCCTGCCGCCGACGCCGACAGCCCGCCGCCGGCCAGTACACCGGCAAGTACGCCGGAAGTGGCGCAGTTGCCTGCCATCGAAGTCATCAGTACCTTGGGGCCACGCGCTATCCTCGACGCTCCCGCCTCAATCAGCCAGCTCAACGAATCCGACCTCTACACTGGCAGGCCGGCGCTCAAGCTGTCCGAAGGGCTGGCCAGCGTGCCGGGCATCCAGGTGCAGGACCGCAACAACTCGGCCCAGGACCTGCAGATTTCCATTCGGGGTTTTGGCGCCCGCTCCACCTTCGGGGTACGCGGCGTGCGCATCTACGTGGACGGGATTCCGGCCACCATGCCCGACGGCCAGGCACAGTTGTCCAATATCGACCTGACATCAGCCAGCACCGTGGAAGTGCTGCGCGGCCCGTACTCGGCGTTGTACGGCAACTCCTCCGGTGGCGTCCTGATGGTGGAAACCGCCAAGGGCAGCGGCACGCTGCGCCCGGCCGCGAGCCTGACAACAGGCAGCTATGGACTGCGCCGCTACGGACTGCAGGCCGGCGCTGCCACGGAAGCCAGCGTGGGCCTGACCAACTACAACGTCAGCGCCAGCCGCCAGACGCTGGACGGATGGCGCGACCATAGCGAAATGAGCAAGAACCAGGGCAACGCCAGGCTTGATTTCGCATTCGCGGATGCCAGCCGCCTGAGTCTGCTGGCCAGCTATGCGCTGATTCATGCCGACGACCCGCTGGGCCTGAGCGCCGAAGACGTGGAAAACGATCCTCGCGGCGTCACGCCCAATGCACTCAAGTTCAATACCCGCAAAAGCACCCGGCAATCCCAGATCGGCCTGCGCTATGAAAAGTCGCTGTCTACTGACACGCAGTTGCAGGCCATGGTTTATGCCGGCGAACGCCACACCGTCCAGTACCAGGCGATCCCTCCTGCAACCCAGAAACCTGCCACGCACGCAGGCGGCGTCATCGACCTGGAACGCGGATTTGCCGGTATCGACCTGCGCGCCACGCACCAGGCCAGCCTGCTGGGGCAGCCGCTGTCCGTGACCATCGGGGGCGCCTATGATCATATGAACGAAGACCGGCGCGGCTATGAAAACTTCCAGGGCAGCGCCACCGCCCCGACTGACCTGGGCACGCGTGGCGAACTGCGCCGCAAGGAACGCAACACCTTGCGCGACATGGATGTCTACCTGCAGGCCGGCTGGGACATCAGCGACCGCTGGCTGCTGGAAGGCGGTCTGCGCCGCAGTGAAGTGCGTTTCCGGTCCCGCGACCGCTACCTGGAAAATGGCGACGACAGCGGCAAGAGCTCCTACAGCGCCTGGCTGCCGGTCTTTGCGGCACGCTATGCGCTAGGCGCGGACAGCAGCCTGTACGCGTCGTTCGGCAAGGGTTTCGAAACCCCGACTTTCAATGAGATTTCCTATCGCCCGGATGGCTCCGGCGGCCTGAATCTGGCGCTGCGCCCGTCCACCAGCCGCAACTACGAGATCGGTGCCAAGACCGGCAGCCTGGGCGGTCTGCTGACCGCCGCGCTGTTTCGCATAGATACACAAGATGAAATCGTCAGCGCCGGCAGCAGCGGCGGCCGCGCCACCTTCCGCAATGCCGGCAAGACGCGCCGCAATGGCGCTGAACTGTCCTGGCAGGCTTTCCTGGTGCAGGATCTGCAATTCACCTTGAGCTATACCTACCTGGATGCTGCCTTCCGCCATTCCGGTCAGGGCAGCGACGGCAAGCGCATTCCAGGCGTCGCCCGCCATAACGGCTATGCCGGGCTGCGCTGGATGCCGGAACAGGGCTGGCAGGCCGGTGCGGAATGGCGCGCCATGGGCAATATCGAAGCCAATACCGCCAACAGCGCGCACGCACCGGGATACGCCGTAGCGGCGCTCTACACCGGCTACAGGATCACCCGTAACGCCTGGGACCTGGACCTGCTGGCCCGGGTCGACAACCTGTTCGACAAGCGCTACATCGGTTCGGTGATCGTCAACGAAAGCAACAGCCGCTATTACGAGCCTGCGGCCGGCCGCAACTGGACCTTCATGATCAACGCGGGATACCGGTTCCAGTAGCGGCAGCGGCGCAAGCGCTTCAATCCTTCAGCGCTTGCGCCAGCAGGGTATCTAGCAATTCGTTGACACCCACGCCCTCGGCCTGCGCCCTGGCCCGTAACGCGTCGATGACAGGCTGGCGCAACTTGACGGGGAAGGACACCAGTCCGGCAGCCTGATCCAGCCGCCGCTGTTCGCGGCGGTCCAGGACAGCAGCGCCAGCATAGCGCCCAGGCGGCACGGCCGCCTGCATTTTGCCCATGAGCTTCAGGGCCTTGTTTTTTTCTAGGTCGGTTTTTTTCATCGGAGATCCGCAAAAGTGGCGCATTCGCCACCGGCGCACTGTAGCTCAAGGCGCCTGGGCGCGCCATGGAAATAAACGGCCCAGGCCGTCCCGCCCGGCCACGGACTTGCCGATACCACGCCGGATGCGACAATTCTGGCCTTGCCCCCCAAGGAACATCCCTTCGATGATTGCCATCCGTCCAGCAGACACGGCCCTCGTGCCCGCGCTCCAGGCCATAGAACGCTCGGCCGCCCAGGCCTTCCTGCAAATTCCCGATCTCGCCTGGCTGGCGGACGGCGATGCCATGCCTGAGGAGCGCCACCGAGCATTCATCCGCCAGGGCACGGAGTGGGTGGCGCTGGATGCCGACGGCCAGGCTGCCGGTTTCCTTTGTGCCGAAATTACAGGCAAGGAACTACACATCTGGGAGCTCTCTGTCAGCCTCACTCACCAGGGCCAGGGGCTGGGCCGGGCGCTGCTGGCCCATGCCATCGACACCGCGCGCAGCCGCGGGCTGCGCTGTCTCACACTGACGACATTCCGCGACGTGCCCTGGAACGCACCGTTCTACCAGCGCCTGGGCTTCGATCCCGTGCCAGCAGCGGCGCTGGACACGCGGTTGGCGGCAATCCTGCAGGAAGAAGCCGCCCATGGCCTGCCTGCCGGCCGGCGCTGCGCCATGCGCCTGGCGCTGTCCGGCCAGGGCTGAATCACGCGCCCGCCGCCCTGGCGGTATCCTGGCGGCTGCCGGTACTGGCGATGGGCACAACCATCGGCGTATGGGTCACGGGGTCGTCGATCACCACCGAACTCAGGCCGAAAACCTCCTCGACCACTGCGGGCGTCACGACCTCGTGCGGATGGCCCGATGCGACGATCCGCCCGGCCTTCATCGCAATGATGTGATCGGCATAGCGCGCCGCCTGGTTCAAGTCGTGCAGCACCATGACCAGCGTGCGCCCTTCGGTACGGTTGAGCCGCTGGCAAAGATCCAGCACCTCGATCTGATGCGCGATATCCAGATACGTCGTCGGTTCGTCCAGCAACATGATGGGCGTGTCCTGCGCCAGCACCATGGCCAGCCAGACACGCTGGCGCTGGCCGCCCGACAACTCATCCACCGCACGCTCCGCCAGCATTTCCACGTGTGCGGCTGCCATCGCCTTGCTTACCGCCGCTTCGTCTTCCACGGACCATTGCTGCAACATGGTCTGGTGCGGGAAACGCCCGCGCGCCACCAGGTCCGCCACGCAAATGCCCGAGGGCGCCACCGCGCTCTGCGGCAGCAGGCCCAACTGGCGCGCCACGGCCTTGGGCGCATAGCTGCGGATATCCTTGCCATGCAACAGCACCTGGCCGCTCACAGGAACCAGGAGGCGCGATAACGCGCGCAGCAACGTCGATTTGCCGCAGGCATTGGGGCCGACGATCACCGTCACCTTGCCGGCCGGAATATCAACGGTCAGGTTTTCCGCGATCAGGCGCGATTCATAGCGCAGGGTCAGGGCCTCGCCGCGCAGCGGAGACGTGCCGGCCGCAGAAGCCGCGGCGGCAATGCCGGCAGATGCCGGTGACGAAGAGAAATGGCTGGCGCCCTGGCCTGTGGTCATAGAGTCCTATCCTGCCGGACCAGACGCCCCGCAGCCGGTCCATCATAATGAAAAACATTACAATTATAGATACTGCAAGTGCCTGCCGCCCGGCGCCAGGCTTCCTGATCCTATTGCCCGGAATATCAATGCGCACGAAGAAATCCCTTGCCGCATTCGGCCTGATGCTGATGGCCCTGCTCATGCTGCTGGCTCGCCCGGCACAGGCCGGAACCGAGGCTGCGGCCGAAGCCGCCACGGCGTCCCAGCCCTGGCCCCGTGACTTCCACAATGCCGACGGCAGTATCACGCATATTCCTGCCCAGCCCAAGCGCATTCTTTCCACCACGCCCACCATCACCGGCACCCTGCTGGCCATAGATGCGCCCGTCGTGGCCAGCGCCACGGCAGCCAATGGCCAGTTCTTCGCCCAATGGGCCGAGGTAGCCAAGGCACGCAACCTGGAAAAAGCCTGGCCCGCCGGCCGTGTGGACCTTGAAACCGCCTATGCCTACGCACCCGACCTGATCGTGGTAGCGACCAGCGGCGCCGATTCCGCGCTCGAGCATATCGCCAGCCTGCGCCAGATCGCCCCGACCATCGTACTCGACTATGGCCGGCGATCCTGGCAGGACCTGGCTCGTCAGTTGGCCGAAGCCACCGGCCTGGAACATCAGGCCGAAGCCAGAATCGAGGCTTTCGATCAGCTTGTTGCCGACGCGCGCGACAAGATCAAGCTGCCGGCAGGCCAGGCCAACATCATCAGCTATAACGGCGCCTCCATGGAAAACCCGCTGGGCACCCGCACCGGCGCGCATGGCCGCCTGCTGCAGGCGCTGGGCTTCGACATCGAGGCCCCGAACCCGGCCTGGCAGAGCAATGCCGACGTCAACCACGACTTCATCTGGGCGCCCTATGAAAAGCTGCCCCAGCTGAAGGCGGAAACCACCTTCCTGTTGCGCGTGGGCGATGAACGCCGCGATGCCTTCCTCAAGGACCCGGTGCTGGCCAACCTGCCCTCGGTGAAATCGGGCCAGGTCTATGGCCTGGGCGCGAACTCATTTCGCATCGACTATTACAGCGCCACGGAAATCGTCAACGACATGGTGAAGCGGTTTGGCCAGTAACCACAGCCTGCGGCGGCAGCGCCAACGGCGCAACGGCCTGCTGCTTTGCGGCGCCGTACTGCTGCTGTGCTGCATTGCCAGCCTGGCGGTGGGAACCCAGATGCTCCCCCCGGCCCTGGCCTGGGACGCGGTGTTCCACCTGGACCCCGCCGACAACAACCAGCTCATCATGCTGCACCTGCGCATTCCGCGCACGCTGCTGGCCATCCTGACGGGCTGCGCCCTGGGCGTCGCCGGCGTCATCATGCAGGCGCTGACACGCAACCCGCTCGCCGATCCCGGCATCCTGGGCGTCAATGCCGGTGCCGCCGCTGCCATCGCGCTATGCATTGCCGTGCTGGGTATCGAGGATATTTCCATCTATATGTGGTTCGGCCTGCTGGGTGCGGCCCTGGCGGGCGCCGCCGTCTATCTGCTGGGCGGCGTGCGCCACGGCGTCAACCCGGTACGGCTGGTGCTGGCCGGCGCGGCACTGACCTTCGTGCTGATGGCGATCACCCAGATCATCACGGTCAACAGCACGGACGAAGCCTTCAACCAGTTCCGCCACTGGGCGGCAGGCTCGCTGCAAGGACGCGGCTACGCAGTGCTGCTACCGGTGTCGCTGCTGATTTTCGCGGGCCTGAGCATCGCCATGACGCTGGGCAAATCCCTGGACATCGCCGCCCTGGGGCAAGACCTCAGCCATGCGCTGGGTGCGGCCACCGGGCGCGTCTGGGTCCTGTCTTCCGCCGCCGTCATCGTCCTGGCTGGCGCCGCGACGGCTGCCGTCGGCCCCATCAGTTTCATCGGCCTGACCGCGCCCCACCTGGCCCGTTTCATCATCGGTCCCGACCATCGCTGGCTGTTGCCCTACGCCATGCTGCTGTCCGCCATCCTGATGCTGGCGGCAGACATCCTGGGACGCCTGATCGCGCCGCCCGGGGAAGTCGGCGTCGGCATCATGATCGCCCTCATCGGCGGCCCCTTCTTCGTGGCGCTGGTGCGCCGACGCAAAATCGCCCAGCTATGAACGCAAGCTCCCCTATTTCCCGGACGGCGCGCAGCGTGCTCAGCACGCCGGTCTGGCGCACCCGCCACGCCTCATTCGTCATGCAGCCCCGGCTGGCCGTCGTGACCTGCCTGCTGCTGCTCCTGATCCTGGCCTGCGCTGCCTTCGCCATGAGCAGCGGCCGCGTCGCGCTGTCGCTCGGACAAGTGGCGGATATCCTGCTGGGCCGGGGCGACGGCGGCATGGGCGAGCGCATTGTGCTGAACATCCGCCTGCCGCGCGTGCTGACCGCGATCTTCGCAGGTGCCGCGCTGGGCATATCGGGAGCGGTGTTCCAATCGGTATCCCGCAATGCGCTGGGCTCACCAGACGTGATCGGATTCACCACGGGGGCTGCCACGGGTGCGCTGATGCAGATCATCGTCTTCGACCAAGGCAGCCTGGCCGTTGCCTTGTCGGCCGTGCTCGGCGGCCTGTTCACCGCCGCCGCCGTCTACCTGCTGGCCTTGCGTGGCGGTGCCGTTGGCGGCTACCGCCTGGTGCTGGTCGGTATCGGTGTCGGCGCAATTCTCAATGCGCTCAATGGCCTGATGCTGGTCAAGGGCAAGCTGGACAATGCCGTGATGGCCAATCTGTGGCTGGCCGGTTCGCTGGATGCCCGTACCTGGCAACACGTACTGCCGGTCATGATAGGCACCCTGGTGCTGATTCCGCTGATCCTGCTGTCGGCACGCACCCTGCACCTAACCGAGATGGGCGACGACCTCGCCAGCCAGCTGGGCATACGCGTGGAACGCACCCGCGTATTGATGATCACCTACGCCGTCATCCTGGCGGCGCTGGCCACCGGGGCGGCCGGCCCCATCGCCTTTGTCGCCCTGGCGGCACCGCAACTGGCGCTGCGCCTGACCCGCGCACGCCACCTGCCCGTCATCAGCGCTGCAGCCATGGGCGCATTGCTACTGGTGGTCGCCGACCTGCTGATCCAGCATATCCCGCTGGCCATGGCCATTCCCATCGGGCGCATGACAGGCATCGTCGGCGGCGTCTACCTGCTCTGGCTGCTGACGCGTTCCCGGCAGGTGTGACCCAAAAACAGCCGGGCCGGGCAGGATAATTATCCTGCCCGGCCCGGCGGAACGCTTGCCGCCGCTGTCGCCAGCGCATGGCTGCTTAACGGATTACCCGCATAACGGGGCTGCCTGCTTGATGGGATACCTGCTTGATGGGATACCTGCCTAATGGGCTGCCTGGCGCGCCGCCTCGTCATAATCGGCCAGGACCTGATTCATGAACTCAGCCCGCGTCACCTTGCCATCACGATTGACATCCATGGCAGCGAACTGTTCATCAGTCACGTTGGCCGGCAATTCGCTGCGGTCCAGCACGCCATCCTGGTTGGCATCCAGGCGCGTGAACGATGCTTCCATGAACTCCTGGTATTCCTGCCGGCTGACATCCCCGCTTTTGTCCTTGTCCAGCCTTTGCATCTGTTCCGGCGACAGTTTCAGGCCCGGCGCCACGGCAGTCTGTGCCTGCGCTGCCGTGCCGGCAGCCAGCAACACTCCCGCCAGGGTACTCAAGACGATACGCTTCATGTGAAAGTCCTCCTCATTGAACATGCCTGCCTGTGGCACCGGCCTGGCGCCACCGCCCGCAAACAGTGGGGCTGCTAATCACGTTAGCACAGCCAGCCCGGGCAACGGTTTCATTGTTTTACTGAACCTGGGGGATGGCCGCCCCTGGTTTCCCGGCGCTTGCCCGCCGCCGGAAACGGGCTATAGTCCGGATAACAAGCCCCGGCGCCGTCCGTTGGCCCGGCAAACCGATATTTCCCGCCCTGACTAGGAGCCCGCCATGAAGACAGCTACGCCTCGCATGACCAACCTGTTCCTGCAACTGGGCCTGGATGCCAGCGAATCAGGCATTGCCGACTTCATCGGCAAGCACCAGCTCCCCTCCAGCAAGCATCTGGTCGATGCCTCCTACTGGAACGATGCCCAGCGCCAGTTCCTGTCCGAGCAATACAAATCGGACGGCGACTGGGCCATTATCATCGACCAGTTGAATGAATCCCTGCACGAGGATTCCGTACGCCGCCAGACCGGACTATGACGCCCGGCATCCTGGCAGGCTGTGCCTGTTCCTGTTGAAAGGCAGTCGGGGGCGGACCGCTCATCATGGACCCGCCCCTGATGGATTCGTCCGCGCCGCCGCCTGGCGGCTTCAGGCCAGCAAACGCGTGCGCAGACGGTCCTGCGTCGCCTCATCCAGGCCCAGGCCCTGCCCGAGGTATCGGGCAACCGACCCGAAATCCTGGCGCAGTTGGTCCAGGCCTGTCATCAGGAAGCTTTCGCGCACGCTCAGCGCGGGCAGGATGGCCTCGGCGGCAGCCTTGCCGTGCTCGGCAGCCACTGCCGCATAATTCTGCTCGATGAATGCCGTCATGCGCTGGTTGGTCAGCAGATAATCGTGCATGACGTCGTCCTGCGATACTCCGGCATGCAATTGCAGCAGCGCCGATACCCAACCGGTCCGGTCCTTGCCGCCCGTGCAATGGTAGAGCTGGGCGTCCTCGCCATTGGCCAGCGCGCCGAATAGCTCGCCCAGGCGCTCGCGCATCCTGACTTCCGTCACCATATCGCGCTGCAACTGCTCCATCGCCGCCACAGTATCTGCTGCCGAGGACAAGGTGCCGAACACCACGTTGTCTTCCCCGAGGACATTGATCTGCACGTAAGCCGCACCTGCCGGCAGGACATCCGGCTGGCGCGCCACTTCCGAGGGCGTGCGCAGGTCATAGATGGCGCTCAGGCCCAGGCTGTCCAGCAGGCCGGCCCGGCCGTCTGCCTGAGACAGCGCATTGGAACGATAGAACACGCCACGCCGCAGGCGATGCCCGCCTGCGGCGACATAGGTACTGGCGGCATCCACGCCGGCCACATCACGAAGGTTATCCACGGAACCACCCTGGAAAAAAGAAGAAACTTAACATAGCCTGATGACCTGCCTGCCCGACAGGAATCCAGGCAGCATTGACCCTGCTCCGGGAGGGCATCAAGAACGCCCGCTGCGAAAACATGCGTTATGCTCCCGCCTTCGTTCCCGGATATTTGAATAAGGAATAAAGATGACCCAAGCCAGCGCCCGCCACATCCTCGTGGACTCCGAAGCCAAGTGCAACGAACTGAAGGCCGCCATCGAAAACGGCGCCGACTTCGCCCAGGTGGCACGCGAGAACTCCAGCTGCCCGTCCAGCCGTGACGGCGGCAACCTGGGCACTTTCGGCCCGGGCCAAATGGTGCCGGAATTCGACCGCGTGGTGTTCAGCGCTCCGGTCAACGTGGTTCAAGGCCCCGTGCGCACGCAATTCGGCTACCACCTGGTTGAAGTGACCAGCCGCCAGTAAGGCGCACGCCATGTCCGCAGGCAGCCCTGACGGACGGAATGACGAAAGAAGGCCTGTGCACATGCACGGGCCTTCTTTTTTCACCGGGCGGCGCTCAGATCCCCAGGAACGGGAACGGCTTGCTTTCCTTGAAGCTGGCGTTGGCCTTGCCGGAGAAGATATTCTTCTGGTCCGGCCCCAGGTCCAGCTTCATGACCTTGCCGGTCTTCTCGGAGAAATCCAGCTCGTTCAGCTCCACCCAGAAGGTATTGGGCGTCAGCGCCGATTCGAAGTAGTAGTGCAGGCGCTTCTGGTCTGCCACGGTACGCCAGCGGGTGGACGAAATATTCGGCTGGTCCGGGGTAGTCAGGCCATAGGGCACGGAGACGTTGCGGATCACGCTGAACACGCTGGCGATGGTTTCGCGGCGGTCGGCCGTCTTGGGAACGGCATTGATGTAGAACGACGCACGGGCAAAGCGGTCGGAGGCGCGGTTAGTACCCGGCAACATGATGGTGCCTCCAATCTGCTCCCAGTACTCGTTCATCGCCAGCTGCTTGTCGAAGGTCGGTGAGTTGGTCATCACCTGATATTCGCGGCTGTGATGGATGACCTGCTTGCCATCTATGTATTCGACGATGGCGCTGTCCCCGCTGGCGTCGGATATAGACAGGTGCAGCGTCGCCAGGCGGCTCTCGCCAGGCACGTTGTCGGTGACCAGCGTGAAGGGTTCGGTTTCCAGCACCTTGACGGCTTCTTCGACCGTGGCGAAATTATCCAGCACGTATTGTGCCCATGCCGCGATGGACAGCCCGGGCTTGTCGCCATCAAAGGTCGGGTATTCGGACTCCACCAACCACAGCACGCTGGCCGACAGGCCGGCTTCGTTCAGACCGTCCGTGGTGGAGATGTCATAGCCCGAGGCAATGACGCTGCCGTACCTGGATTTCCATTTCAGCGAGTTCGGCCCGGCTTCGCCAGAGCGCTCCATTCCTCGTGGAAATACCCACAGGTTGGTCGCGACGTCCGTTTTCCAATCCATGGAACGGGCCGTCACGATCTGACCGTCGATGCCGTGATACACCACCCGCGTGCAGGCGTCGGCGTCCGGCGCTGCGGCGGCGCCTGCCGCAAGTAGCGCGGCGGCCAACAGGGCGGCCAACGGTTGCCTGGAGAATTTCATGGGTGTTCCTCCTGTGTCAGAAATCCATTGCCGACGCTGATGCCGGCGACATGCCTCCATTATGCCCGCAGGCGTCCCGGATCAGGCGGAACATTGACAGGACTTGACCTCGCTCAAGCGCCTTGCCCCGGACCGGGTGCCTCCTGCATGCGCTGGCGATTCTGCATACAGGCGCATGCAATGCCCTATCACAAGTGTGACAGCACACTTGCCGGGCCTGCCGTTAGAATGCCGTCGCAATCCTGCCCCCAGCCTGCGCCAAACCGGCAAGGCGGCCGCCGCACTCACCGCGCAGGCGGCGCCGGGCCGTGAACTACCCGCTGCCGTGCAGCAGCTGCCTGTCAGTCCCCATGCACTGGGCACTTTTCCTTTCCTGAACGCCCCCGCCAACTATTCCTACCACTTTTCCGATGGCATTCCAGGCGATGCCATCAGCGAGTTCGGACGCGAATACTTTGCCGTGGATGGCAAGCTCTACCGGCAGGAAGGCAAGGTATTCAAAAGCACCCTGGAGAAGGCACGTAATACCTCCGGACGCTTCAACCAGGCCCAGGTCGAGGCCAGCTACGAACAAGCCATTCATTACCGCACTGGGTGGCGTGAAACTTCACGACGGCAAGATATCCAGGAAGGAACGGGACCGGATCGGTAATGCCGAGCTGGTGGACAAGCAATATGGTCATTCGCTGCTGATTCCCGACCACGTGCAGACCTATGTGATTCGCCAGCCCAGCGCCGATGTATGGATTCAATTCTCCACACTGGATGAGGAAAGCGGCGCCATCACCATCCTGGAAACCGCTGCGCTGGCCCCGTTGAACATCACGACGGTCAATGCGGAACAACTGGGTCAGACGCTGGATCAGGACGGCCGGGCCACACTGGACATCCTGTTCGATACCGACGAGGCCTCCTTGACCCCGGCAGGAGCCTTGCTGGCGCTGGAAATCGGCAAACTGATGCGCCAGCAACCGAGCCTGAAACTCAGCATAGAAGGCCATACCGACAATACCGGCACGCAGGCCCACAACCAGGCCCTGTCGCGGCAACGCGCAGAAACCGTGGTAACACTGCTGCGCACGCTGGGGATAGCAGCCTCCCGCCTGCAAGCCGTCGGTCACGGGGCGTCGCAAGCCCGCGTTCCCAACGATACCCCCGAAAATCGAGCGCTGAACCGACGGGTCGTGCTGGTGAAAATCACCGCGGCGAAATAACGGGGGCAGCAGCGGGTGCAGTGACGAAGAAAAGCAACGTCGGCAAAAAGCCAGGGCGACGGCGGCCTAGTCAGCAGCCGTCAGGCGCATCTCCTGCAAAGGTGGCCGTGCGGCAGTGCAATACCGTGCCAGACCCGGCTATTCCAGTGCCGCCGCCAGCGCCTTGCCATCCACGCTGACCGTCCCGGCATTGAGCATTCCGTCCAGGTAGGCCCGCGCAGCCTGTTTCTGGCGCTGCGCCCGCAAGGCCGCGCGCAGTTCATCCTCGACCTCTGCCAGCGCCGGCGTCCCGGCCGCCTGGATTTCCTGCAACTTCAGCACATGAAAGCCTGCCGGCAACTGCACCGGCCCGGCAATCTGGCCAGCCTTCATGCCTGCGATCACCTCGCGCAGCTCGGGCACCACCTGTGCCAATGGCAGCAAGCCGATCTCCCCGCCCTGCCCGGCCGAGGCCTGGTCCTGCGAGAACTCGCGCGCCAGGCTGGCGAAATCCGCCTTGGGCTGGGCTGCCCGACGCGCCAGATCCGCCGCCTGGCGGCGCGCCTGCTCCACGGCGCCGGCATCGCCGTAGGGGGCGGCAATAAAGATCTGGCTCAGGCGGTAACGCGCCGGCACCTGCAATTGCGCCTGGTTCTGCTCATAGGCCACCTGCAGCTCCTGCGCGGACGGATAATCCGCCGGCGCCTGGCTGACCGACTCCAGATACGTGCTCAAGACGATGCGCTCGGTGGCGGCCTGGATCATCTCGCTCACGTCCGAACGCTCCAGCCAGCCCTGGTTGCGGGCCTGCTGCGCCAGCGCTTTCTCTGCCAGCCGCGCCTGCAGCAGGCGGTCCAGCGCCGGCCGGTCGGCGGCCAGTTGCTGGCGCTCGGCTGGCGGCACGGCAGCCAGCAGGCCACGAACTTCATCAGCAGTCAGGACGACCGTACCCAGGCTGGCGACCACGGGTGCAACCTGGCTCGCCGGCCCGCTCACAGGCGCACTGACAGCATGTTCCTGTGGCGGGGTGTCGGCCTTGCCTGCGGCATCGCCGCAACCGGCCAGCACCAGCCCGCCCATCGCCGTGGCAACGGCAGCCACCCTACGTTGCATTTTCATGGGCGTCGAAAAAATTCCTGCAAACCGTTTCATCCTGGCTTCCTCGTCCTGTTCCTGTCCAGGCCTGGACCGACCTGGCGCATGATTCGAACTGCTGCCGGTCGGGCCGCTCAAGCAGCTGTTCCGGCAGCAGCGGCCTCTGCCGGGGTCGCCGCAATGGCGGCCTCGGGATCGCTATCGGCCTTGGCGGCATCCGCCTGCATCATGGCGAACTGGCGCAAGAACAGCACAAACTCCTGCAGCAGCCTGTCCCACAACTCGATCATGGCGCGCACGTGATTGCCGGATACGCCCCCGGCCACCACCACGTCCATCTCCATGACCAGGAAGTCGCCCTGGGTACTGAGACGCGCGAAACGCTTGCTGCCGTTCCAGCGCCCGACCAGGGTGTCGGGCAGCTCGCCCTGCACACGCAAGACGCAGGCGAAGGTGTAGTCGACAAACTCGCCAACGGCGGGCGCCTGGTTACCGGGCCGCACCGAAAAGCCGATGCCCTGGGCCGCGCTCAGCAACTGCGCCTGGCCGTTCTGTTCTGAATGCGTGACCCGATAGCCCATGTCCTGCAGCAATTCCTGCAGACGTGCGGTCGACATGGCCTGGATGAGGGAAAGATCGTTCATGGGAGAAAATCCATCAGTCTGGAAAAAAGGGGTTCCCCGCATCCATGCGGAGACAGGAAGGGAGCAACCAACAAAAGAACCGCTGCCGCTGCCATGACGCTAGTCACCGGCAGCCCGGGCTGCCGCCTGTCCGGGATCGAATCGGCCGTCGTACAGCTGGTCGCCATATTCCTGCGCCTGGTTTTCGAACATGACACGGGCCTCGCGCGAGAATGGCTGGCGCAGGGAGAACACCGCGCCGGTGCTGAACGACTCGTAGGCCGCCAGGATTTCCTTGCCGGCGGCATACAACTGTGCATTCTTCTGCGTGCAGGCCAGAAGCTGGCCCTGCGTTTCCTCCTGGCTGGCCAGCAGGGCCTTGCGCTGGGTTTCGGCAGCACGCGCCATGCCCAGCAGCTCTTCGTAGGCTTGCCTGTACTTGTCTAGCTGTTCGTGGCTGGCCGCAACCTGTGCGCGGGCGCTGGCGTAGGCGGCATCCTGGCGCGATTGCAACTGGCCAGCCTGCTGGCGCGCCTGCACCAGCTCCTGCCTGAGGCTATCGCGCTCTTTGTAGGCCGCATCGCGCTGCGCCTCGGCCGCGCCTATCGCCGCATTCAGCTGCGCCTGCTGGCTCTGCAATTGCTGCAACTGCTGCGTCGTGGAACGCAGCTGGGTGCGCAGGCGCTCTTCCATGCTCTGCGCATTCTGCGCCTGCGCCGGCAACGCGGCGCAGAACAGCGCCGCCGCCAGCACGCGCAGGCCGGCGATCAATGGGGCTGGACGTTTCATCATGATCAGAACCGTGCGTTGACTTCAAGCTGCAGGACGTCGATGGACAACGGTGCGCCCGAGACTTCCTTGGAGCTGCTCCAGCGCAGCTGGCCATAGACGTTTTTCTCGAAGGCATAGCCCGCGCCGATGATGTAACCGCGCGCGTTGGTACCGCCCAGGTGGAAGCTGGAATCGTTGTAGGCATCGGGCAGCGCATCCGGCTCGATGTAGCGGTAGCTTGCGAACACCTGCCAGTCTCCCTTGTCGTTCAGGCCATAGCCGTTGCCCAACGCTGCCTGAACCAGCCAGGCGTTCGGACCGCTGTCGATTCCGACGCGCACATCGTTGTCGTTGTAGATACCGTTGGACGCGATGAAATCCGTACCATGGCGAGTACTGCGTTCTTCCATCCGGCGCTTGCTGAATGCCAGGTTGCGCACATAGTTGCCAGTGACGCGCAGGCCCAGGCCATTGAGCACGCGGGTGTCCCAGCGCAGGTTCAGGTCCAGCAGGTTGAATTTGGAAGCCAGGCCCACATACTGGTATTCGTTCCACGACTTGGTGCTGGATGGCTGCCAGTCGCGCAGCAGCATCAGGGTATTGCCCTTCTGCATGAAGGCGGGACGCGACCAGTCGGTATCGCAGGCGGATTCCGTCAGCGGGTCACAAGGGGAGGAAAGCTGCCCCAGCGTATTGTCATAGTAGTAATAGGCCAGCGCCCCGCGCAGCGTGTTGCTGGCATTTATCTTCCAGTCCGCGCCGGCCTGGGCGCCGAACAGCCATTTGTTCTCGCTGTCGCCTTCGCTCATGTCGCTCCAATTGAAGGGGCCATGGGCATACTCGAGCGCGAACGCGCCCAACGTACCGAACCAGGTCACGGGACGGCCCGCCGGCGCATGCCTGAACACGGCCGAAACGCCATCGAAATTCAGGTCGCCGGCATACAGCATATCGGTGGACACGAAGGGATTGGCGGCACGCCCTGCGGTCAGCGTGACCCAATCGGCAGGGCTGTACTTCAGGTAGGCCTGGTCCAGCCAGATGTCTTTTTTCTCCATGCCGCCGCCCAGCGTCGTCGTGGTGGAAACCGGGCTGCTGGTGCTGCCGCTGGCCAGGCGGATACCCGCCTGCCACTGCTCGGCGAGCTGCACCTTCACACCCAGCCCGGCGCGGATGCGCCATTGGTTGCGACGGTCCTTGCGTGCGTTCAGATAGGGAATGTCGTGCGCATAGACCGGCTTGCCGCTGTCGTCATAGACGTTGAACAAGGTTGGGCCGGCGGAATTGAACTTGGCGAAGTTGATGATGAGATCGCTGTTGCCGCCATCGAAAAAGTGGGATTCGTCGCGCACTCGCATGTCGCCTTCCACGGTAATGCGCGACACCCAGTCCGGGAAGGTATTGGGCTGCGCCCAGTTTTCCGCCTGGGCCTGCGCCATGACATCGGCGCGCACGTCCTGACGTATCTGCTCGCGCACGGTTTCGGGGATATACGGCACGCGTACATCGCCAGGCTGGGCGAGGGCCGCACCCGTAGCCGCCACCGGCACGCCTGCCGCCGCCGTGCCGCGCGCCTGCGCGGCTTCTGCCTCGGCCTGCCGGACCAGCGCTTCGGCCTGGTCTTTCTGGATAACGCCCTGCTCCACCAGCAGGCGGATCAGATTGATGGTGGCATTGTCCGAGGGAGCCGCTACCTGGGCCAGCGCCTGGCCGCTGCCCAGCGCCATGGCGATCGCCAAGGTGCAGGCCAGCCGGGTCGGTTGCAATTTCATTTTCAGAATCTCCGGAAGGAATATCTTGTTGCGACGGAATGACAGCTTCATGAAGGCCGCCTGCTGTTGAGAACGGCACGCACCGGCATGGCCAGCGAGGCCGGCGGGCGCTGATCCAGGGCAGGCACGTCGCGCAAGGCGGCAATCACCTTGGCGTCTATGCCTGCGTCGCCGCTGGAACGGACCAGCTCGACACGCGCCACCTGCCCCGTTTCCGTCAGCCAGATGCTGACCTGTACGCGATAGGCCAGGGTGCGTGTGCGTTCGTCTTCACGCAGGATCTTCTGCAGCGCGTAGCTCATGTACTGGCCGTAGGTAGCATTGCCAACGCGCCCACCACCACCGCTACCAGCCATGCCACGACCACTGCCGGCGGCGATATTGAAGGCGTCGCTGCCGGCCTGCGCGCTGGCATCCATTTCCATGGCCTGAGCCATGTCATCCGCAGGGGAAGGCGCTTCTTCCGGCTGTGGTTCCTCGGCCGGCACGGGTTCGGGTTCAGGCTCGGGCTCTACCAGTTCTTCGGGCGGCGGTTCTTCCGGCTCCGGAGGCGGCGGCTCAGGCTCGGGGGGAGGTGGCGGCGGCGGTGGCAGCGGGATGATCGCCGTCATGTCCGGCGCCTTGCGCTGTACGCTGCTCAGGCCGCTGGCCCACTGCCAGACGGCGTAGCCCAGCACGCCCACGACCACCAGCGCAACGACCAGCTTGCCGGCGCGGCGCCGGCGCGCACGGCGTGCGTCATCCTGCGCGCCAGTACCCAGCAGGTCGGCGAATTCATCGCGGGGCGCCGGCGCAGCTTGTTTTTTCGGCTCAGTCACAATGCCTCACCCCGTTATTGCGGCTTGCCGGTCACCAGGCCGACCTGGCTCAGTTCCAGCCGGCGCAACAGATCCAGCACTTCAACCACCTTGGCGTACTGCACCACCTGGTCGCCGCGCACGATGACCGGGAAATCCGGGTTCAGTGCCTTTTCCGTGCGCAGCCTGTCCTCCAGCTCAGGCAGGGTCACCGGGTAGGCATCCAGAAACACCTGGCCGACGTCATTGATGGAAATCGCCTTGGTCTTGGCCTGCGATAGCGACACCGATGAACTGGCCTTGGGCAGGTCCACCTTGATGCCGGACACCTGTGCCGTGGCCGTCAGGATGAAAATCACCAGGACCACCAGCAGGACGTCCACCAGGGGCGTGATATTGATGCCGTCGACCAGCGCGCCGTCGTCGTCATCCTGGGAAGAAGCGGAAGCCATGTCCATTCCTCCTCAGGCAGCCTGCGGCTCAGGGGCGGCAAAGCGCACCTGGCCTGCACCGCTGGTTTCGGCCAGGCGCGTGACGAACTCGTCGACAAAGACACGCATGTCCGCATTGACGTTCCGGTTGCGCGAGGCCAGCCGGTTGTAGCCGAACAAGGCGGGAATGGCGACGAACAGGCCCATGGCCGTTGCCAGCAGCGCAGCCGCCATGCCCGGGGCAATCGCATTGATGTTCACGTCACCGGCCATGGCCGTGCCCAGGAACACCACCATGATGCCCAGCACCGTGCCCAGCAGGCCGATATAGGGGCCGCCGGCAATGGCGTTCGATAAGGTCCCCAGCCGTGCCCCCAGTTGCTGGTTTTCACGGGTGCGCGTGGTTTCCATGGATACGCGCACGGACTCGATGGTGGCCGGGGAAATCGCCGACATATCCATGCCCTGGCTGCGGCGCACCCGCAGCTCGTTGATCGCCGTTTCATACAGGCGCCAGAGCGACGCATCCTTCAGTTTGGCCGCCAGCGGTTCGTTGTCCGCCATCATTTCCAGGCGGCTGCCGACCTTGGAGAAGGCTTGACGGAAAGCGTCGTTGGCCCGCTCGACGCGGCCCACGCGGCGGCTCTTGGCAATCATGATGATCCACGACTGGATCATCATGAACACAAGCACGGCAATCACGACCCAGGCGTCTATAGGCACGGATTTCACCAGAAAGGCCAGGCCGCCCAGGTTGAAGCCGGACTGCTCTTCGTCCGCACCGTACTGCACCAGGCGCGATTCGCTGCCCTGCGCCGTGGCATCGGCCAGGATCAACGCGGCAGGACGGGCGATTTTCGACAGGCGGATTTCATCCAGCGCACCGACAAACGGCGCATAGGCCGATACAGCCGGTGCCACCGGGCTGCCTTCCGCAGACAAGACTGGCACGGTGGGAACCTCCCCGCCCAACGCGGCGGCCGTGGCCAGCGGCGGCAGGTTCGCGGCCAGCGCCGTGCTCTGGCGGCCATTGACATAGAGCTTGACCTGACCGTCTTCGGCCGTCACGGCCAGATGCTGCCAGGCCCCGGCAGCCAGCGGCTGGCCGGGCTGTGAGCGCTGGCCGTTGACCTCTACGAAAGGGATGCCCTGGCTGCTGCCGATCAGCAGCGAATTGCCGGCGTCGCGGCGTGCATAGATCAATTGTTCGCCAGCAGGCTGGTCGGCCCGCACCCAGGCGCTGAAGGTAAATGCACCGGCTGCCGGAATGGCCAGTGACGGACTCGCGGGCAACATCAACGGCGCACCGCCGACAAACTGCGCGGCGCGGCCGACCACGCCATCGACCAGGCCTGCGGCCGGGGTCTGTGCATGGTTGCCGTAAGCCGTGGTGTCACGCGCCGGCGCTTCGGCCGGACCGTTGAAATGATAGACCAGCGTGTAGTTGGGGTCGAAACTCAGTTGCCCGTTGGCAACCGCCGGCGCCGCCGGGTTGCCGTAATACATCCAGATGTCCTGGCGCTGCGCGCCAGCAACTTCAGGCACGTCCACCCAGACCAGCGCCATACCCAGCAAGGGATCGAAGGTTTCGATCTGGTAATTCAGGACAGTGCGGTCATCGGCAGCCACAAAGCGCAGGTCGGCACCGTTTTCGGCCACGCCATCAAAAATGAAATTGCCCGTATGCAGGCGCACCAGCAATGGCGTGCGGCCGACGTTTTCCGTTATCGCCGCGCCCTGTGGCGTGGTATCCACGGCAATCTGCTTGCGGAATTGCCAGTCTGGCTGCCACCAGGCGCTGGCCACCGCAGGAAGGATACTGGCCAGGCAGGCCAGTACCAGCATGATCAAGCGTTGCATGATAGTCGTACTCCGAAATCCGTCATCCGGATGGTTGAATCAAAGAAGCCTAGAAATTGGCCCGCAGGTTGAAATGCAAGCGCGGGTGATATCTGCGAGTCTCGGAGCCGGCATAGAGCGGATAGGCCCAGTCCAGGTTGGCCGACAACCAATCCATGACCTGCATCCGGGTGCCCAGGCCGACGCTGCCTAGGTGGAAAATGCGCTGCTGTTCAGGCAACGGGTCGCGCAGGCGCAGCCCGGCCCACTCGGCAAACACATGCCAGCGCCAATCAGTGACGGCGTTGCCCAGCCAAGCGCCCAGCGACGGCGTGCGCAATTCCATGGAACCCAGCAAGCCTTCATCCGCACTGGCTTCCGCCGCAAGATAGCCGCGCACACTGTTGGCACCGCCGGCAGAGAACTGCTCGTTGGACACCAGGGCCCCGGAAGCCACCTGGAAGCTGCCACGCAGATACAGCTGCCAATCGCGTCCCAGGCCCTGGTTGTGCGTCATATCCCCCTTGAAAACAGCGAAGCTCGGGCTGGCGAGATAGCGCTTGTAGTCAAAGTCGCGCCAATCGCTGTTCAGGCCGAACATGGAACGCGTGGCGGTCACCAGGCTGAGCCCCAGCGTGCTCTGCGCGCTGTCCGCATAGCGGTAGCCGTTATAGGAAAGCGTGATAGGTACGTAGGTCAGCGGCACCGTGTCGTCCACATTGCCGAAACGCACGGTTTCGTCGAAATCCTTGTAGTCGGCCCCGATTCCCAGCGAGTGATGCCAATCTCCCTGGCCTGGCACGGTATAGGTAGCGGCAACGCCAAAGGAGTGGCCCTTGCCCAGCACGTTGGTGCCGCCCACCGTGGCGACCTTACTGTCGGAGCTGTAGCCCGCCACCTGCAAGCTCCAGTCACGCGACAGCGGCAGGGAGTAAGAGCCCGAAAAAACCTTGAGCTTGCTGATTTCCTGGGGAGCCGTGAAGAAGCTCAGGGACACGGAATGCCCGCGCTGCCACAGGTTGTCATGCCCCACGCTGAGCACCGCCCGCAACTTGCGGGTATCGGCACTGTAGTCATTGTTCAGGCCGGCACTGACATACCAGGGGCGCTTGTCTTCGACTTGCAGGTCGACATCCATGGTGCCGGGTATCCGGCCTTCCCGTACCAGCGGCAGCACCTGGCGGCTAGCCGTCTGGTTAAGTTCAGTCAGCTGGGCCTGCGCCGCATTGAAATCGGGCACCTCGCCTTCACGCAGCGCCGGCACTTCGTCACGTATCGCCAACGGTGAATAATGCCTGGCGCCCACTACCTTCAGGCGCCCGACTCGGGTTTCGGCAACCTGCAGGATGACCACGCCGCCCTGAACGGATTGCTCGGGCAGGTCCACATACACAGACTGGTAGCCGTGCTCGTGATAGACCGTCTGCAGCGCATCGCGTGCCGCCTCGATATCTTCCAGCGTGCGTTGCGGCCCCATATGCGGATAGACGGCCGCTTCGATGGTCTTGTTATCGAGCACCGTATTGCCGCGCACGATGAATTCGTTGATATTGACGCGCCGGACGTCATCCCCGGCAGGCGCCGCATCCTGCGCTTGCGCGGCCATATGCACGCCCAGCAGCAGCATGACGGCACAGGCCCCCCGCTGGCACGCCGAAAAGCCGGTAATGTTGGAGTGATGCATGGAAAAGCACTCGTCCTCGTGAAATAGCCCTCCATGCGCGATTCGCATGGGTTTGGCTACTAGACGTTCCAGCGCCGTCGAACCGATGCAATGTCATAAAAAATTCATCAGGCGCGCCTGGCTCCACGGGCACACTTTCCCTACTTTCCCCTCTTCGCCCATTGCTTGCCGCCTGCGGTGTCCCCGGAACCCCCGCAGACCAGGAGCCCCGCCATGCCCGTTCGCCGGCTACCCTGCTTTCCCTTTTCCCCCAGCCATGACGCCTGGCTGCGCCTGGCTGCCAGCGTGCCCTTGGCCTGGCTGCTGGCCGCCACGCTGCCGGTTGCCGCGGCCCAGCCCAGCGCGGACGACACCGCCACGCCCGCCACAGCCAGCGAATCCAGGGCCTGTGTGGAGGTTGAGGTCGATGGCTATCGCGGGTTGTCATATGACTGCCTGAGCCAGCAGATGACCCCGCCCCCCTCCAACCAGCCCCCCGCCGCGGACACCACGCCGTCAGAAGCGCCGCTGCGGCAAGCGCCCAATCAAATCGGTATTCCCACGCCGGCCACGCTGAGCAACCGCATGGGCAACCAGCTCGGTCATTCCATCACGCCCCAGCGCCCGCCACGCTCGCCCGACGCCCGCTGACAGACAACCAGGGCCCCTGCGGAAACGGCAAGCGGGCTGCCAGCCTCGCAGAGCAGTGCGTGAAACACACTGCTAATGTGCAAAACATCAACTTTTCGTCATCCATCGGCACTCCTACACTTGCTCCATCAAGAATCAACGAGCGAATGAGAAAGTGTCTCAGCAATTGGCTTCACCGGCTTCCGCCAGCCCGCGCCTTTCCCGCCCGGTCCAATGGCTGGACCGCTGCGCCGGACAGTTCTGGCTTTTCACCCCACGCAATGGCTATATCCTGCGGTCCACCCTGGCCGCAGCCCTGGCATTGGTGGTGGCCTATCTGCTGGACCTGGAAATGCCCTATTCCGCGGCATCCACGGTCCTGCTGGTGATCAATCCAGTCCAGGGCGCCGTGATCGGCAAAGGCGCCTGGCGCATCATCGGTACGATTGCCGGCATGCTGGTCGCATTCATCCTGATGTCCGTGGCCGGCCAGATGCCCCTGCTTTTCCTGCTCGGTTTCGGATGCTGGCTCGGGCTTTGCGTCGCCGGCATGACCTTGCTGCGGCACTTCCGCGCCTCCGGCGTCGTGGTCGCGGGCTACACCATCGGCCTGGCCACCTACGGCGCCATGGGGCACCCTGAAGCGACGTTCGAGCATGTCATGGGACGGGGTTCGACCGTCGTCATCGGCGTCATGTGCCTGGGCCTGGTCACGGCCTTGATGAGCCGGCGCAGCGTGCGCGGCCGCCTGGCAGCACTGTATGCAAAACTGGCTGGCAACGCCGCTGGCGCCATTGCCAGCCAGCACGGTGACGCCACGGCTGCGGCGACGCGCCGCCTCGGGGTCCTGGGCGACATTTATGCGCTGGACGACCTGCTCGCCGTAGGCAAGGCCGAATCCGAAGAACTGGCCCAGCGCGCAGCCGGTGTACGCCATGGCATGGCCTCGCTGTTCGGCGCGCTGGCCGGCGGCGCCATGCCGCTGGCTGCCGACAGCGCCAGCGCCAAGGCTGTGCAGCGCCTGCAGGCGCCGCTGCAACAAGCCTGGGAACAGGCAGCCGCACGGCTGGAACAAGGTGCAGAAGGCGCCGGCGCGGCGCGTACACTGCTGCTGCAGGCACGACGCCAGTTCATTTCGGCGCTGCAGGACACAGACCTGCACCACCCGGCCCAGGAAGCCGCGCTGCTTATCGCCGCAGACCGCCTGCTCGAACAGCTTGATGCCTACCTGGGGGCGCTGGCCGGGCTTTCCGCGCTGTCCAGCCGCCCCGTGCAGGGCCGCCTCGCTCCCGTGCGCTTTCATCGCGACTGGGGTGGCGCGTTGCGCAACGGCGTACGCTCCATGCTTGCCATCGTTCTGGCGGGATTGTTCTGGCTACAGACCGGCTGGAGCTACGGCGACATGATGCTGCTGGTACTGGCCCCCTACTGCGCCCTGCTGGCCACGGCAGGCAATCCGGCAGCGGGTGCCTGGCAATTCGTCAAAGGCACGATCTGGGCCGTGCCTGCCGCATTCGTCTGTTCCTTCCTGATCTTCCCCCTTCTCGACGGATTGCCCCTGTTGCTGCTGACGCTGGCGCTGTTCTGGCTGCCCGGCATCCACGCAACCAGCGTGCCCCATCGCGCGCTCGCAGGACTGGCCTATCTGGTGGCTTTCAATACCCTGGCTGCAGCCGGCAACCCCATGCACTACGGCCTGCTCGACTTCCTGAATTTCTCGGCCGCCTGGATACTTGCAACCCTGTTCGTCGTCCTGGTGTTCCAGCTCATCCTGCCGCGCAATCCAGCGCGGGACCAGATCCGCCTGCGCCATGCGATCCGGGACGACAGCCTGGCGCTATTGCGCGGCCGGGGTGCGATGGCACAAGCCTGGCAACAACGCCAGCAGCATCGTATCGCCCAGCTTGGCGCCCAACTGAAAGGACACCCCGAGCTCATGCTGCAGGCCGTCAGCGATGCCATCGCCGCCCTGCATACCGGGCGTGAAGTACTGCGCATCCGGCACCAGCTGCGGCATGCCGCCCTGCCAGCCACCGCTCGCAAACAAGTCCATAACGGTTTGGCAAAGATGGCCCGTACCGCCAGAAGCGCACGCCACCCCTCCCGCTGCGCCATCCATGCGCGCCGTTGCGCCCGCCAGCTCGCCGCACTGCTGGCGCATTGCCCGGTCACGGCCCGCCGTGATGTGCAGCGCGCCCTGGCGGCCTTCACCGACATGGACGCGCTATTGCGCCGCCATGCCGCCTACTTCGACACGACGTCATGACCTGGAGCCACTCATGCTGAGTGAATTCGCCCTGGCCGGTATCTACATGCCGCCCTTTTTCTTCTATGCCTGCGTGACCATCCCGGTCTATCTCATCATGCGCTCCCTGCTGGCCCGCAGCGGCCTGCTGCGGCGCGTCTGGCACCCTGCACTATTCGAATTCGCCGTCTCCCTGATCCTGCTCGCCGCACTGATCCTCTATCTCTGACCGCCCCGCTTTTCCGAGCTGTTGAACCATGATGAAACCCCTGTTCCGCAATCTCTCGCGCATTCTTCTGACCCTGGCCATCCTGGTGGCGGCAGCCTTTCTGGTGCGCGCCCTCTGGCAAACCTATGTACTGGCGCCCTGGACCCGGGATGGCCGGGTCAGCGCCCATGTCGTGCAAAGCGCGCCCGAAGTCTCGGGCACGGTCGTCGAGGTCGCCGTCCGCGACAACCAGTATGTCCGGCAGGGAGAAGTGCTGTATCGCATCTCCCCGCAACGCTTCGAGCTGGCCGTGGAAGAAGCCCGCGCCAGGCTGGCTGCGGCCGAAGAAACCCTGCGCCAGCGCCTGGACGAGTCGCGGCGCCGCCATGGCCTGGACGATATCCTCCCGCGCGAGGACATCCAGCGCGCCGGACGCTCCGTCGCCATTGCCCGCACCCAGGTACGCCAGGCCCAGGCCAGCCTTGAAGTCGCCGAACTGGATCTGGCGCGCAGCGTCATAACGGCGCCAGTGGAAGGCTATATCACGCACCTGCGTCTGCAGGCCGGAGATTACGCGGTCTCGGGGCAGCCGAACCTCACCCTGCTGGACGCCAACAGCTTCTGGGTCACGGGATACTTCGAGGAAACCAAGCTGCCCAGCATCCGCAGCGGCGCCACCGCCCGCATCCGGCTGATGGGGCACGACGAAGAGATCGAGGGCCATGTCGAATCCATAGGCCGCGGCATTGCCGACGAAAACGATGTGCCGGATTCCCATGGCCTGCCTGCCGTGAATCCGACCTTCAGCTGGGTGCGCCTGGCCCAGCGCATTCCCGTGCGCATCGCGCTCGACAAGGTTCCGGAACACATTGTTCTTGCTGCCGGCATGACCTGCAGCGTGGCCGTTGACGAACCTGGTGCAGGCCCGAGCGCCCATGGCAGGCTTGCCTCCTGGCTGAGCACCATCCTGTAAGGAGCACGACGTGAAACACCTGTCCCTGCCCCGCCGCGCCCGTTTCCTGGGCCTGCTGCCAGCCGCCACCCTGGCCGCCTGCGCAGCAGTTGGCCCGGATTACCAGCCCTATGTCCCGCCTCACCCCCAGACATGGTCGGCCACCACCGCCACAACGGAGGATGCATCAACGCTGCAGCGCTGGTGGCAATCCTTCGAAGATCCGGTGCTCGATACGCTGGTTCGGCTGGCGCTGCGCCACAACCAGGACCTGGCCATGGCGCGCGAGCGCCTGGTTCAAGCCCGTGCGGAACGCGATCAGGTCGCGGCCGGACTGCTGCCATCCATCGGCGCCGGTGCGGACGCCACGGCCCAACGCTCGGCCACCGCGCTGGATTATCCGCCCGGCATCGGCGAATCCCGCGCCTATCGCCTGGGGCTGGATGCCAGTTGGGAAATCGACATCTTTGGCGGGCGCCAGCGCGCACTCGAATCCGCCGACGCCTATGCCGATGCCGTCAGCGAAGACAGCCACGCGGTGCTGCAAAGCCTGCTGGCGGAGCTGGCCAACGCCTATGCCACGCTGCGCGCCACCGAAGCGCGGCAGCACATCGCCCACGCCCATGTCGCCACGCTGGCAGAAACCGAAACCCTGACCGAACGCTTGCTGGAACATGGGCTGGCGACAGGCCATGAAGTCTCGCAAGCCCGCGCCGAGCGTGAATTGGGTGAAGCCAGGCTGCCGGCGCTGCAGGCAAACGCCACCCGCCTGCGCCATGCCATTGCGGTACTGGCCGGCGGCTACCCGGCGGCGCTTGATGACCTGCTCGCCCCGGATGCCGCGCCTGCCTCCCAACCGCAGGCGCCGCACCTGCCTGCCATACTGCCGTCAGAGATGCTGCGCCAACGCCCGGATATCCGCGCAGCGGAACGGCGGCTGGCAGCTGCCACGGCAGATATCGGCGTTGCCACGGCGGAACGCTTCCCGCGTTTTGTCATTCCACTGGGCCTGGATACGACGGCCAGCCTGGTGCACCAGCTGTTTTCCCACGCCAGCCTGGCATGGTCGGCTGGCGTGGCGGCAAGCCAATCCGTCTATGACGGCGGCCATGCCGAAGCCGCTGTCCGGGCAGCGGCCGCACGAGCGGAGCAGGCCCGCCTGGGCTATGAGAAGAGCGTGCGCCTGGCATTCAAGGATGTCGAGGACGCTCTGGTTGGGCTGGATGCGGAAACCCGCCGGCAGCAATCCCTGAGGAATGCCGTCAGCGACAGCCAGGATGCGCTGGCCCAGGCCACCCGTCGCTATCGCAGCGGCCTGGCGACCTATCTCAGCGTGCTGTCGGCCCAGCAATCCACCTACCAGGCCCAGGATGCGCTGGCCTTGAGCCAGCTGGCCCATACCAGGCACGCCATCGGCCTTTACAAGGCGCTGGGCGCTGGCTGGCAATCCATTGCCGAAGAAATGCCGGCAACCCGGCCTATCGCAGCGATGCCCGGCCAGCAAGAAGCCTTCCCCGCAGGCCGCCTGTCCGTGGCGCGCCAGCACTGATCCCTGGTGTTTTGTGAATGGAGCCCGACATGCCCGCCAAGCCCGCTGCCTTCCATCTCCACGACGTCTGGCAGTTTCCCTTGTGCCGCCTGCGCCCAGGCCCATGCATGCCTGGCTATGCCCGGCAATGGGGGGATGAATTACTCGCCTTGATGCAGCTGGCGCACCCTTTCATTCTGGTCTACCCCGATTTCACGGGCGAGGAAACGGCGCCTGACCGCCAGTATCGCGAACAATGGCTGCGCCACCACGGCGAACTGCTGTTGCGCTGGTGCCTGGCCCTGATCGTGGTCCGCAGCGGAAAGAAGCAAGCCGATGATGCCAGCCCTCGGGCGCAGTCCTCCCTGCAGCTGTTCGATGGCCTGGCGCTGCACCTGCATCACGCCGATTCGCCCTACCATGCCGCCCTGATCAGCCACCGACTGGCCGGCATGCAGCCGGCCCTGGTGCGCCGCAACCAGACCGCCGCCAGTGAGTGGCACAACGTCGGCTGACGCGACGCGTCTCAAGCGCCCCGGCTGCGCTTGAGACGTTCGATCAATAAGGGGTCATAGGCCGGCGAACGGACCCGGCGGCGATCGGCTTGTACTTCGGCCAGCGGCGCTTCCAACTGCACCATACTGTCGGGCGCCTCCAGCGCCAGGCGCTGGTAGATCAGCGTACCCTCGCGTTTCCAGGCGATATCCTGCTCGGAAAGCTGGCGCACCACCCGCGCAGGCGAACCAAGCGCCAGGTGCCCGTCCGGGATTTCCATGCCGGCCTTGACGAAAGCCATGGCACCGACGATGGCATTGGCGCCTATTACCGCACGGTCCATGACCACCGAATTCATGCCTACCATGGCATTGCGCCCCACGGTGCAGCCGTGCAGGATGGCACCATGGCCGATATGCCCCTCCTCCGCCACGATGACGTCGGCATCGGGAAAACTATGGGCCACACAGTTGTCCTGGATGTTGGAACCAGCCTCCAGAACAATGCGGCCAAAGTCGCCGCGCAACACCGCGCCCGGCCCGACATAGCAGGCAGGCCCGATGATGACGTCGCCAATGAGCGTGGCCGACGGATGCAGCCACGCGCTCGGGTGCGCCACCGGCACCACGCCATCGAAAGAAAATATCTGTGCCATGGCTGCGTTCCGCCTTATTGCCAGGCCTTGGCGACCATGGTCAGGACGTCATACTGGGCAACCAGCTTGCCGTCCTGATTGGTCACGATGCAATCCCAGCGAACTTCGCCATGTTCGGCGCTGCTGCGCGGGTTGATCTCCTTGCAGGTCAAGCGCACGCCCAGCGTATCGCCCGCGTATACCGGCGTCAGGAAGCGCAGGTTGTCCACGCCATAATTGGCCAGGACGGGGCCCGGCGCCGGGTCCACGAACAAGCCGGCAGCGAAGGAAACGATGAGATAGCCGTGGGCGACACGGCCATCGAAGAAGGGGTTGGCCTTGGCTGCCGCTTCGTCCATGTGCGCGTAGAAGGTATCACCGGTGAAATTGGCAAAGTGCTCGATGTCATCCAGCGTGACCGTGCGCTTGGCCGTCACCAGTTGATCGCCGATCTGCAGTTCCGCCAGCGACTTGCGGAACGGATGGCGGCCGTCGTTCTGCGCCGGTGCGCCGTCAAGCCAGCGTCCGGTCACGGCAGCCAGCAACGCCGGCGCACCCTGTACGCCGGTGCGCTGCATGTAGTGCATGACACTGCGCAGGCCGCCCAGTTCCTCGCCGCCGCCCGCGCGGCCCGGTCCGCCGTGCACCACGCCAGGCACGGGCGAACCGTGGCCAGTGGAGCTGCGCGCGCTGGCACGGTTGCCGATCATGACCCGGCCATGGTACGGGGCGATGCCCAGCACCACGGTCTCGGCCACGGCGGCATCATTGGTGAAGAGCGAGGCCACCAGGCTGCCCTGGCCACGGCGCACCAATTCAATGGCTTCATCCAGCGTGTCATAAGGCATGATGGTGCTGACAGGTCCGAACGCCTCGACTTCGTGCACCTTGCGGGCAGCCAGCGGCTGTTCGCACAGCAGAACCACCGGTGCATAGAAAGCGCTGCCAACCGTATCGGCCTGTGCGGCATCGCCCACGACGACGCGAGCCTCGGCCAGCAGTTCCTGCACGCGTTCCTGTACCTCGACGCGCTGATCGGGGCTGGCCAGCGGGCCCATGGTGACGCCTTCGGTCGTAGGATTGCCCACCACAACCTTGGCCAGCGCGGCACGCAAGGCCTCGACCACGGCTTCGGTATGGGCGCGCGGCACGATCACGCGACGGATGGCCGTGCACTTCTGCCCGGCCTTGGTGGTCATTTCGTTGACGACTTCGCGCACGAACAGCTTGAACTCTTCCGAATCCGGTCCGGCATCGGTCCCCAGCACGGAGGCATTCAGGCTGTCGGCCTCCATGTTGAAACGCACCGAATTGGCCACGATGGCGCGGCCGGTCTTGAGTTTGTGCCCGGTTGCCGCCGAACCGGTGAATGTCACGACGTCCTGGCAGGCAACATGGTCCAGCAGATCGCCGGTGCTGCCGCAGATCAGTTGCAATGCGCCTTCGGGCAGCAGGCCCGTATCGAGGATGCGGCGCACCATCAGCTCGGTCAGATAGGCCGTCTGGCTGGCGGGTTTCACAATGGCCGGCATCCCTGCCAGCCAGGTCGGAGCCAGTTTTTCCAGCATGCCCCAGCACGGGAAGTTGAACGCGTTGATATGCACCGCCACGCCTTGCAGCGGCGAGAGAATATGCTGCGCGCTGAAACTGCCATCCTTGGACAGACGCTCTACCGTGCCATCAACCAGTACGCGAGTGTTGGGCAATTCACGACGACCCTTGGAGGCGTAGGACAGCAGGGTGCCAATACCGCCTTCGATGTCCACCCAGCTATCCACGCGCGTCGCGCCGGTACGCGAGGAAAGCGCATAGAGTTCTTCCTTCACTTCCAGCAACGCCAGGCCGATGGCCTTGATCATGCTGGCGCGCTCGTGGAAGGTCATGCCGCGCAGTGCCGCGCCACCCGCCTTGCGGCCATGCGCCAGGATGGCCTGGTAATCAAGGCCAGTGGCGTCGATCACGGCAACCGGTTCGCCGGTCGAGGCATCCAGCAGAGTCTGGCCCGTACCGGTGCCGGCGGTCCACTTGCCGCAGACATAGCTTTCCAGCCGGCGCGGGGAGTGAGTAGATGTGCTCATGAAGCTTTCCTTCTTAATCCTGTTACAGGAAAAGCACAGGCAGCCAACGGCTGCCCATGCCTTGTCAGTATGTGTCGTCGCCACGCAACCGGAGCAGGCCCATGGGCGGCCAGCCCCGTCGCATGGCTCGGCCCGTGGCTACAGTTCCAGCGCCGCCAGGCATTCGTCCAGCCGCTGCTCCCAGCGCGTGAGCAGGACTTCGTTAGGCTCGTGGCGCAGCCCGAAACGGGCCAGGGTGTCATAGCGCGCCGAACCGGCGTGGCCAAAGGTGGCAGCCACCCGCGGGCGCCAGTAGGCGATGGATGCCAAGGCATCGGCCCGGCCTTCGGGGTCGGCCACGATGCGTTCCAGGCCTTCCAGGCCCAGTTCCGCATGGCGCCGCTCACGCGGCTCGATGTCACGGAAGACCTCGGCCAGCGGGCCGTAGGACACGCGCGTAAATTCCTCGAACTGGATGCCGGCCGCCAGGCCTTGCAGCACGTTCATGACCACGGCATCGGTCCAGCCGGTGAAGGGGTAGTGGAACACCGACAGGCGCATATCGGCGCCATGGCGCGTCGTGCCGAGATCGGCGTCGCGCGCCACGCGCGCCGCCCAGTCATGCTGGCGCTGGTAGCGTTCGACATCGGTGCCGAAGGTCTGCATGACGTTAAGCACGCGTTCGGCGTGGTCTGCCTTTTCCAGCGTGATGCGGCTAGCGGCGATGCGTTCGCGGATGCCGGGCGCGTAGTTGATCGACGCGGCAAAGCCTGCCGATGCCGCCAGTTCGCTATCCACGAAAGAGGACATCAGCCGCATCAGCTCGCCGCGGTAGCGCGGCGGCGCATTGCCTGGCGACGTCAGGACACCGCCCTGCGCCAGGTAGTCTTCGATATTCATGGTTTCGGACATGGATTGTCTCCTCCCGCCGCTCATTTATTCATCGAAACTGACGACCACACGGTCGCTCAGCGGGAAGCCCTGGCAGCTCAGCACATAGCCCTGTTCGACTTCGTAGTCTTCCAGCGCATGGTTGATCGCCATTTCGACTTCACCTTCCAGCACCTTGCACTTGCAGGTGGAGCAAACCCCCGCCTTGCAGGCATAAGGCGCATCCATGCTGTTTTCCAGCGCCGCATCCAGGATGCTCTGGCCCTGCTTGGGAAAGTTGAAGCTGCGCACCACGCCATCCAGCGTGACTGTGGCGTCGCATACACCGACATTGGCGGTCGCCGCAGCCGAATTTTCCTTGCGGCGCGCCTTGCCCGGCTGGGCCGAGGCGAACAATTCGAACTTGATGCGTTCCTTGGGCATGCCGTTGCCCGCCAACGCATCGGCGATAGCCAGCATCATGGGCTCCGGACCACAGATGAACGCAGTATGCACCGACTTCAGGTCGATCCAGCGACGGAACAGTTCGTCGCATTTCTGGCGGTCCAGGTGACCGGTGAACAGGTCGATTTCCTGGCCTTCGCTGTTGAACACGTGAATGACTGAGAACCGGCCCAGGTATTCATTCTTGAGGTCTTCGAGTTCCTCGCGGAACATCACCGTGCTGATCTGGCGATTGGCATAGACCAGCGTGAAGCTGGACTTGGGTTCACGCGCCAGCGTGCTCTTGATGATGGACAGCACCGGCGTGATGCCGCTGCCGCCTGCAAAACCCAGGTAATGGCGGGCATTGTCGGGTTCGAGCGGAATATGAAAGCTGCCCATCGGCGGCATGGCTTCCAGGACTTCGCCCGGCTTGAGCTCGGTATTGGCCCAGCTGGAGAATGCCCCGCCATCCACGCGCTTGATGCCGACGCGCAAGGCGCCTTCATCCAGCCCGGAACAGATGGAATAGGAGCGGCGCAACTCATCGCCGTCGAATGCGCGACGGAAGGTCAGATACTGGCCCGGAATGAAATTGAACAGTTCGCCGTCTTCCGCGCGCGGCTTGAGCGTCACGACGACGGCGTCACGCGTTTCGCGACGCACGTCGACAACTTGCAAGGGATGAAAGCGTGCCATGGTCTCCTCGCTGGCTAGGCTTCTCTATGCATTTGGTTCAAATGCACTTGAAATAATCAAAAGGCTCCAGGCAATCCAGGCAGCGGTAGCTGGCCTTGCATGGTGTGGAGCCGAACTGGCTGACCCTGGCGGTGTGTTTGGAACCACAGTGCGGACAGGTAACGGACGGGCCGTTTTCCTGGCGCAGCCAGATCCGCTTGCCCGCGCCGGCCGCAGCCGCATCGCCGGCCTCTTCCACCGGCGGCGCGATGCCATAGCCACGCAGGCTTTCCCTGGCCTTGTCACTCATCCAGTCGGATGTCCAGGGAGGCGAGAGCTGGCGCTCCAGACGCAGGTCAGTCACGCCATGGGCCCGCAGCGCCGCTTCGATATCTTCATTGATGACGGTCGTGGCCGGGCAACCCGAGTAGGTCGGTGTCACCACCACCACCAGGGTCTCCCCGTCGTAGCGGACGTCGCGGATGATGCCCAGATCCACCAGTGAAATCACGGGAATCTCGGGATCAGGCACGCCTTCCAGCCACTGCCATACCTGCTCGATTTCGGGACGCGACAGGATATCCATGGCGCGCTCCGCTACCAGGTGCAGCCGGGGTAGGCGCGTTGCAGGAACTGCATTTCCGCCAGGATGAAGCCCAGGTGTTCGGTGTGGCGCCCCTGCTTGCCGCCACGGTGGGCATAGGTACTGTCCGGCACCTTCAGCGTGGCCTGCTCCATCACGTCGCGCACGGTCTGCATCCAGGCGTCGCGCAGCGATGCAGGCGCCGGCGCAATGCCGGCCTGCGCCACTTCGTCATCACAGGCATCGCCCAGGAACATTTCCCCGGTGTACGACCACAGGTCATCCAGCGCGGTCTGCATGCGTTTGTGGCTTTCGGCCGTGCCATCGCCCAGGCGGATCACCATTTCACTGGTACGGTCCAGGTGATAGCTGACTTCCTTGATGGCCTTGCCAGCAATTTCCGCGACGCGCGCATCACTGGATTCCAGCAGGGCTTCGAGTTGCAGGATGTGCCAGGCATCGAACAGGAACTGGCGCATCAGCGTATGTGCGTAGTCACCGTTGGGTTGTTCGACCAGCAGCAGGTTGCGGAATGCCACGGCGTCGCGCAGGTAGGCAAGATCGTCTGCAGTCCGTCCTTCGTCTTCGACTTCAGCAGCCAGTCCCAGCCAGAACTGCGTCTGCCCGATCAGGTCCAGCGCCACGTTGGCCATGGCGATGTCTTCTTCCAGGACGGGCGAATGTCCGCACCATTCCGAAATGCGGTGCCCGAGAATCAGCGTGCTATCGCCCATGCGCAGCAGGAATTCGCGCAGCGCCTGGGTCGAGGCTTGTTGGACGATGGTAGTCATTACATGTGCCCCACTTCTTCAGGAATTTTGAAAAAGGTCGGGTGACGATAGACCTTGGAGTTGGACGGTTCGAACAGCGGGCCCTTCTTGGAAGGAACGCTGGCGACGATGTCGTCCGACTTCACTGCCCAGATGCTGACGCCCTCATTGCGGCGCGTATAGACATCGCGGGCGTTGTTGATCGCCATCTCGGCGTCCGGCGCATGCAGGCTGCCGACGTGACGATGGTTCAGGCCGTGCTGGCCACGGATGAAGATTTCCCACAGGGGCCATTCTTGCGACATGATGATTTGCTCCAAATAGTTTTTTCGATGTATCCGGGGCTGGCGCGTCAGGCGGCCAGCTTGCGCAGGCGTTGCTTGTCGGCATGCGCAGCCAGGCCCTCGCGGAACCAGGCGCCGTCTTCCCATGCCTTGACGCGCGCGCCCAGGCGTTCGCGGTTGCACGGGCCGTTGCCGGCGAGCACTTCGAAAAACTCATTCCAATCGGGCTCGGAGAAGTCATGCGCACCGCGCTCTTCGTTCCAGACCAGGTTCTCGTCCGGAATGGTCAGGCCCAGGTACTTGGCCTGCGGCACGGTCTGGTCAACGAATTTCTGGCGCAGCTCATCGTTGGTATTGATCTTGATCTTCCAGGCCATGGATTGCGCCGAGTGGACCGAATCCTTGTCGGACGGCCCGAACATCATCAACGCCGGGTACCAGAAGCGGTTCAGCGCATCCTGGGCCATGGCTTTCTGTTCGGGGCTGCCGGCGCACATCTTCATCATGATGTCGTAGCCCTGACGCTGGTGGAAGCTTTCTTCCTTGCAGATGCGGATCATGGCGCGGCTGTACGGGCCATAGGACGTGCGTTGCAGCGGCACCTGGTTCATGATGGCGGCGCCGTCAACCAGCCAGCCCACTGCGCCGATGTCGGCCCAGTTCAGCGTCGGGTAGTTGAAGATGGAGGAATACTTCATCTTGCCCGCGTGCAGCAGCTCGACCAGTTCGTCGCGGCTGACACCGAGCGTTTCGGCCGCACAGTACAGGTACAGGCCATGGCCGGCCTCATCCTGCACCTTGGCCAGCAGGATGGCCTTGCGCTCCAGCGTGGGCGCACGCGTGATCCAGTTGCCTTCAGGCAGCTGGCCCACCACTTCCGAGTGGGCGTGCTGGCCAACCTGGCGGATCAAAGTCTTGCGATAGGCTTCGGGCATCCATTCCTTGGGCTCGATTTTTTCGCCACGCTCGATGCGCGCCATGAACTCGCGTTCCTGTTCCGACATTTCTTCGACGCTGCGCACGCGATCGCTGTCGGTCTTAATCATTTGTGCATACATGGTCTGGCCTCCGTACCTTGATAGGCTTTAATTAAGGGGCTTTCAAACACGCTCGATAATCATCGCGATACCCTGCCCCACGCCGATGCACATGGTGCACAGCGCATAGCGGCCGCCCTGGCGGCGCAGCTGGTAGGCAGCGGTGGTCGCCAGGCGAGCGCCGCTCATGCCGAGCGGATGGCCGATGGCAATCGCGCCGCCGTTCGGGTTGACGTGCCCGGCGTCATCGGGCAAGCCCAGCTGACGCAGCACGGCCAATGCCTGGGAAGCAAAGGCTTCATTCAGTTCGATCAGGTCCATGTCCTTGATGGACAGGCCGGCGCGCTGCAGCACGCGGCGGCTGGCCTCTACCGGGCCAATACCCATGACGCGGGGCTCGACACCCGCGGCCGCCATGGCGACCACACGCGCCAGCGGGCGCATGCCCTGCTGTTGCGCTGCCGCCTCGGAAGCGATGACCAATGCACAGGCGCCGTCGTTCACGCCCGAGGCGTTGCCTGCGGTGACGGTCAGGCCGGCGCCATTGACGCCCTTGAGGCGCGCAAGCTGTTCCAGGCTGGTGCCGGGACGCGGATGCTCATCGCGCTCGACGATGATGGCGTCGCCCTTTTTCTGCGGAATGGTGACCGGTACGATTTCTTCGGCAAAGATGCCGGCTTCGTTGGCCGCGGCCCAGCGGGCCTGGCTGCGCACGGCAAAGGCATCCTGGTCGTCACGGCTGATGCCGAAGTCTGCCGCGACGTTATCCGCCGTTTGCGGCATGGTATCGACGCCGAACTCGGCCTTCATTTTCGGGTTGACGAAGCGCCAGCCGATGGTGGTGTCATAAACAGCATTGGCACGGGAGAAGGCGCTTTCGGCTTTGGGCATGACGAAGGGCGCGCGGCTCATGCTTTCAACGCCGCCAGCAACGACGAAGTCGCAATCGCCGGCACGAATGGAGCGCGCGGCCAGGCCGACCGCATCCAGACCGGAGCCACACAGGCGGTTCACGGTGGTGGCCGGAACGCCGATAGGCATGCCCGACAGCAGGACGGCCATGCGGGCGACGTTGCGGTTGTCTTCGCCTGCCTGGTTGGCACAGCCGAAGATGAGATCGTCAACTTTGGACCAGTCGGCATTCGGGTGGCGTTGCATGAGCGCCGCCAGCGGTACGGCGGCCAGATCATCGGCGCGGACCGAGGACAGGGCGCCGCCATAGCGCCCAACGGGCGTGCGTACGGCATCACAGATAAAAGCTTCCGTCATGGATTCCTTCTCCCTGGTTGGCCGGAGCAGCCATTCGCTGACCGACCGGACGGTTATAGTATTCTCTATGTGCTATTAAGCACCGAAAAGCATCACAATTCAATAGGGGTTTCCGATTAATTTGTAATGTTTCAGTATGATGAAGCTGTTGTGGATGTGGTGTTTACGGGAGAGGCGCTGGTTGGCTGGTACAGGTGACCGAGGCAAGGCGTAGTGGGTCATCGGGGACAGGCGGCAGATCGCAAGCGCACATGGTCATGCCAGAACTGATATAGGGACAAGTGCCATAGGTGCAAGTGCCCAGCCTGACTGTGAGTTTTTCAGCCCGCTTGCGCATGGACGCGGTACGCTATCGCTATCCTCCCATCCAGGTCGTGCCGCTACACAACCCGAATATTCTGCCCGCTGACGTTTCCAGCAAACAGATTATTCTGGATATCCTGGCCAAAGATGCCTGCGGCAGCTTCTTCAATGTCGAAATGCAATTGCGGCATTACCCCCCAATGGCCGCAGCGCAATCTGTTCTATCTCGCCCGCATGCTGTCCGACCAGCTCGACACCGGGCAGGAATATCAAGCACTTAAGCCTGTCGTCAGCATCAGCCTGCTGGGCCATGACCTCTACCTCGACTACCCCGCACAGGCCGACTGGCACTTCACGCTACGCGACTCGCAACGTCCGGCCGTGCAGTTGCAGCCCGGTTTGGGACAGGCCATGCAGGTCCATATAATCGAACTCACCAAGGCAGAAACGCTGCATGCCTTTCCCCCAGCACTCTCTGCCTGGATCGCCTGCCTCCAGGCTGGCGGTGCACGGCAAAACAGGCAAGCGAGCAAAGCGTGGTGGCCTGGTTAAGCCAGACGCCATGGCAGGCCCAGGTAGGCATGGACATGGTCTTGGGCCAGCCGTGTCGTCAACCTTCAGCCTGGCGGCGCCGATATCCCTATCGCGCGCTTGCATGCTGCCCAGCCGGTTACTGCATCTGCCGCAGCTGCAAACTACGTTGCCTGACGGTCTGGCCCGCCTCCGGCAAGGCACCATCGCCATCAATAAAATGATTGGCGATGAAGCGCTCCGCAGGCCGCGATAAGGCCAGATAGAGGGTAGCAAATAACCGCCGGGCTTCGTGGCCGGCCCAGTCTGACGGCAAGGCTTGCACCGGCAGGCGCGGTGCGCGCAGGGCAATGCCCCGGTATTGATGCACCAGTAGCAGGCGCAAGGTCAACGCCATGGCGGGCTCGACGCTAGCGGCAATTTCCTGCACTGGGGAAAAACGCTCGATGAAAGCGCTGAATGCATCGGCATAACTCTGGAAATCCCAGTATTCCGTTGCAAACTGGCGCATGGCTGCCCCACCCTGCACGACACTGGCATCCCATACCAAGGCATCGTCCGTCAGTTCCGGCGCGCCGTCCGGCCCGATCGCCAGGCGTGGGTTGAGCGCGGCATAACCCAGCCGCTTAAGCCTGCGCATGGTAGCGTCCGGGTCGTTCCCCCCCAGATAAATCAGCCGCCATTGGCTGGCGTCGTGGGGTTCATAAAGAATGCTGGCAGCGTAGGCAAATTCCGCACGGGCTTCCGCCGTCAGACGATAGAAGCTGCGCCGACCCACCCGTTCCCCTTCCAGTTGCCCGGCTGCGACCAGGCGCGACACTGCCGTACGCACCAGGCTTTCGCTGATACCCACGGCAGCGCAGGCTTCGATCAGGTTGCCCATCCAAAGCACGCCGCCACGCGGCTCCACGACGTCGCCATAGATGGTGACAATGAAGCCCGCCCCCTTGGGAGGACTGGCAGCCAACAGACGTTGCACCAAGGTTTCCGGCAGGGAACGGGCGGCAGCCTGCAAGGCAGGCTGGCCAGTTTCAGAGTGGGGATTCGCGTTGCTCACGGGCCTGGTATGACGAATGCTGGAAAATGTCCGACACTCAGAATGTACCAGTTTCTGCCGCTTGCTCCAGCTTGCGGCACGGTTCAGGCGCCAACCCGGCTGCCGCCAGCTCGCGCAGGCGTGCCACCACCTCCTTCAATCCCCGCGCCTCGGCATCATGCAGCAGGCCGCCGCGCCAGCGCGGGAAGCCATAGCCGTGGACTTCAACCAAGTCGACATCCACGGCACGCCGGGCGATGCCTTCTTCCAGGATCAACGCCGCTTCATTCACCATGGGCAACACAATGCTGTCGATGATTTCCGCTTCGCTCCAAGCACGCTGAGGCACACCGGCAGCCGCCTCGGCGATCACCTTGGCTACCGTGTCGGACGGCAAGGGACGGCGCTCGCCCGGCGCGTAGTCATACCATCCCGCCTGGGTCTTCTGACCCAGACGGCCTTGTTCACACAGCCGGTCCGCCACCGGCGCAAAAACGGCTTCGCCGCGTTCGCGCGCCGCCTTGCGCTGGAAGGCGGCAATATCCAGCCCGCCCAGGTCCTGGGCCTCGAACGGCCCCATGGGCATGCCATAGGCGCGCATGGCCGCATCCACCGCTTGCGGCGTGGCGCCTGCCAGCAACAGGCGTTCCGCCTGCGCGCGCAGGGTACGCAGAATCCGGTTGCCAATGAAACCATCGCAGATTCCAGCACGGACCGGAATTTTGCCCAAGCGGCGCGCCAGCGTAAAGCCGGCAGCCAGCACATCGGGCGCCGTTTGCGGAATCGGTACGATTTCCAGCAATTTCATGATCTGCGCCGGGCTGAAGAAGTGCAGGCCGATGAAGCGCTCGGGCGCGACCAGGCCTTCGGCGATCAGCGCCGGGTCCAGATAGGACGTATTGGTAGCCAGAATGGCGTCGTTGCGGCACACCTGGGACAGGCGGGCGAAGACATCGCGCTTGACTTGCAGGTCCTCGAACACCGCTTCGATGACCAGGTCGACATCGGCCAGGTCTGCATCGACAATCGTACCGCGCACCCCGCCGATGCGCTCGGCAGCCGCGCCCTCGCTGAGGCGGCCACGCTTGACACTGCTCTGGTAGATGTCGGACACCCGCTGCAGGCCGCGCTGCAAGGCAGTGTCATCACGCTCCAGCAGGATCACCGGAATACCGGCGTCACGCAAGGCGACGACAATGCCCGCGCCCATGGTGCCGCCGCCGACCACTGCTGCGTGATTGACCGCGCGGGCCTCCACGCCATTGAGTTCGGGTGGACGGGCAGCGCCGCGTTCGGCGAAGAAGATATGGCGCAAGGCGCGCGCCTGGTCGGACGCACGACGCTCCAGAAAGCTGGCCCGCTCGAACGCCATGGCATCCTGCACGCTGCCTTCGCATGCGCGGCGCACACACTCTAGCGCCAGGCCTGGAGCGACCTCACGGCCAGCACGCTTGCGCAGATCCGCCTGGGCTTGCTCCCAGAAACCGGCATCCGCCGGCGCTACCTCGCGTTGCAGCAAAGGCAGGGGAAAGGGGCGCTGCAACGCCGCGCGCAGGTAAGCCAGGGCCTCGCCACGCAAATCACCCTCGACGACTGCATCGAACAAGCCTGCCGCCTGCGCCTTGGCCGTGTTCAGCGGCGCGCCGCGCGTCACCGCCTCCACAGCCAGCGCGGCGCCAATCAGGCGCGGCAGCCGCACGCAACCGCCAGCGCCCGGCACCAGGCCCAGCTTGACTTCAGGCAGCCCGGCCTGGGCCCCCGCCAAGGCCACCCGGAAACGGCAAGCCAGGGCAATTTCCAGGCCGCCGCCCAACGCGCTGCCATGAATGGCCGCCAGCCAAGGCTTGGCCGCATTTTCGATACGCGCCACGACATCCGGCAGATGCGGTTCCTGCGGCGGCTTGCCGAACTCGCTGACATCCGCCCCGGCGATAAAGGTGCGGCCCGCGCAAATCAGGACCACGCCCTGCACGCCAGGATCGGCATCCAATTCTTCTGCCGCAGCGATCAGGCCGCTGCGCAAAGCCTGCGACAAGGCGTTGACGGGCGGAAAATCGACGGTGACAACGGCCAGGCCGTCTTCGCGTTCTATCGTGATGCTCATTTCTACATTCCCAGGTAAGCCGAACGGATGCGCGGGTCTTCGATCAGTTGCTGTGCCGGTCCGGACAGCGTGATCTTGCCAGTTTCCATGACATAGCCGCGATCCGCAATGGATAAGGCGCCAAAGGCATTCTGTTCGACCAGCAGGACGGTGACATCCAGGCTCTTCAAGCTTTTGACGACATCGAAGATCTGCGCCACCAGGATAGGCGCAAGACCCATGCTGGGTTCATCGAGCAGCAGGCAGGAAGGCCGGCTCAACAGCGCGCGCGCCATGGCCAGCATCTGCTGCTGCCCGCCGGACAGGCCTCCGGCGGCGAGGTTGCGCTTTTCGCGCAGGACCGGGAACATCTGGAAGGCATCTTCCATGTCCCGGTCGACTTTATCATCGGAATACAAATAGGCGCCCAGGCGCAGGTTTTCCTCTACCGACAGGCTGGTGAAAATCTGCCGCCCTTCAGGAACCTGCGCCAGGCCGTGCTTGACGCGCCGATAGGCAGGGACATCGTTGAAACGCTGCCCCCGGAAGACAATGCTGCCGTCCTGCACCGGCTGGATGCCAGACAGGCAGCGCAGCAGCGTGGTCTTGCCGGCGCCGTTGGCGCCGACCACCACCACGATCTCGCCGGCGCTGACTTCCAGGTCCACACCATGCAGGACTTCGATGCGCCCATAGCGCGACCGCAATTGATTAACGCTCAGCATGTTTCGCAGCCTCCTCCTTCGCCGCCGCGCCCAGATAGGCTTCTATCACCCGCGGATGGCTGGCAACCTCTGCCGGCAGGCCTTCGGCGATTTTTTCCCCATGGTCCAGCACCACGATGTGATTCGAGATACGCATAACCATCTTCATATCGTGTTCGACCAGCAGGATGGAAATGCCGCTGGCGGCGACTTCCGCCACCAGATGCTCGATTTCCTCGGTTTCGACCGCATTGCAGCCTGCCGCCGGCTCGTCCAGCAGCAGCAGGCGCGGCTTGAGCGCCAGCGCGCGGGCGATTTCCAGGCGCTTGAGCGAACCGTAGGACAGCGATGCCGCCTCGAAATCCGCTGCCCGCCCCAGGCCAACGCGCTCAAGCAGCTCACGCGCCTGCTCCTCTGAGCGGCGGGTGCGCCGGCGTGCCGACGGCAGCCCCAGCAGGTCCGCCAGCAGGGAACCGTTTTCTTGCAGGTGAAAGCCGGTCGCCACATTTTCCAGCGCCGTCATGGCAGGGAAAATCTGCAGATTCTGGAACGTGCGCGACATGCCGCGCCTGGCCAGCAGGTGCGGCGCCATGCCGGTTACCGGCTCGCCATCGAGCCGGACTTCGCCCGAACCCGGCTGGTACACGCCGGACAACATGTTGAACAAGGTGGTCTTGCCGGCCCCATTGGGGCCGATAACCGAAACGATTTCGCCGGCGCGCACATTGAAGCTGACATCATGCACTGCGCGCAGCCCGCCGAAAGATATGCCGACACCGGCCACTTCCAATAGACTCATCTCAGCCCCTCCCGCGGATGATGCGCGCAAGGCTGGGCAAAACGCCGCCGCGCAGGAAAATCATGACCAGCATCATGATCAGGCCGAGCACGATCTGCTCGTACTCCTGGAAGAATGTCAGCACCTGGGGCAGGGCCGTCAGCACGGCCGCACCGAAAATGGCGCCCAGCACCGAGCCAGCGCCGCCCAGCACCGCCATCGTCACAATTTCGACGGAGTGCATGAAACTGGCGGCATCCGGCGTGATGAAGCGATTCTGCATGGCCAGCAGGGAGCCGGCCAGCGAAGCGTAGATGGCGGAGATGACAAAACCGCGCAGCTTGAAGCGCGCCACGTCCACGCCGACAGTACGCGCCGCCACTTCGGAACCATGCAGCGCCCGCAATGCGCGCCCCGTGGCACTGTATTGCAAATTGAGCGCCACCCAGGCCCCCAGGACCAGCATGATGCCGTTGAACGCGTACCAGAACTCGGCATTGTTCAGGCTCAGGCCCATGTCCTTGAGCGCAGCGCGCATGCCGGGGTCCTGCACGGCGATGCCGTCCGGGCCACCGGTCAGCCAGGCTTCATTGGTCAGCACCATGGCGACCAGCACGCCGAACCCCAGTGTGGCGACCGACAGGTAATAGCCCCGCAACCTGAGGATGGGGCGTCCCACCACCCAGGCCAGCAAGCCGGAAATCACTGCGCCCAGCAAGGCCGAAGGCAGCACCGGCAAGCCCAGGTACTTGGGTGCCAGCGCGCAGGCATAGGCGCCTATGCCCAGGAACCCGGCATGGCCCAGGCTGATCTGGCCCACGAAGCCCGTCAGCACCACGATACCCACCACCGCCAGACCATTGACGAAGATCAGCGAGCCGACTCGCAGGTAATAGGAAGAAGGAAAAAATAGCGGCGCCACGGCGATCAGGATCGCCAGCACCAGCAGCGTGGCATGTTTCGGAGACAGTTTCTTCATCATTTACACCCTCTCCGCCGCACGGCGTCCGAACAGGCCCTGGGGCATGAAGAACAGCACGCCGAGGATGACCACGAAAGCCGCCGCATCCTTGTATTGGGAACTGATATAGCCAGCAGTAAAAGCTTCCAGCAAGCCCAGCAACAGGCCACCGGCCAACGCCCCCTTGGGATTGCCCATACCGCCCAGCATGGCGGCGGCGAACCCCTTGAGCGCCATCGTCATGCCGATGTCGTAGCTCACCAGGGTGATGGGCGTGACCAGCACCCCGGCCAGCGCGCCGATGGCGGCCGACAGGGCGAAGGACAGCGTCATGATGTATTTGGTATTGATCCCCACCAGCAACGCGGCGATGCGGTTGTTGGCTGTCGCCAGCACGGCGCGCCCCGTCAGCGTGCGCGTGAAGAACAGCCACAAGCCGACGAAGATCACCAGCGCCCCGACGATGACCCACAGGCTTTGCGGCAGAATGGTCGCACCCAGCACACGGATTGGATCATCCCCGGAGAATGCGGGGAAGCGGTGCAACTGTTTGTCAAAGACCACCTGCGCCACGCCCCGGATGAAGATGGAGGCACCGATGGTGATGATGATCAGGCTCGCCACGGGCGCACCGCGCGCCGGTTCGATGGCCAGTTTGTTGAGCGCCACCCCGATGGCTGCCGTCACCACGATGGCGAGCAGCGCTGCAAGCGGCAGCGGCGCGCCTGCCATGTAGGCGAAAGCGGTGATCATGCCGCCGAGCATCACGAACTCGCCCTGCGCGAAGTTCGCCACGTCGGAAGCGTTATAGATAATGGTAAAGCCGAGGGCGACGAGCGCATACACTGCGCCGACTGTCAGCCCCGACAGCAAAAACTGCATGAATTCAGGCATGTGTGTCTCCGGATGTGAAGAATCCCCGCCACGCCTCCCGAAACCGGGACCGGGCGGGGGAATCTTCGGCGCTACGATGAGCCGCCGCCGCGCATGGCTCGACCGGAAAGCGGTCGGCAAGCGGCAGCCCAGCTCGTCTTGCCAGACGGTGGCGGCCCCCTCGCCGCCCCGCGCTGCAAGCGCCGGAATGTCGGTCAGTTATTCGACGATCTTCCAGCCGCCATCACGGATTTCCAGCATGCGGAAAGCGCTCAGGTCCAGGCCCAGGTGATCCTGCGGCGTTATGGTGAAGCTGCCGGTCGTCCCCATGTAGCCAGTGGTCGATTCCAGCGCATCGCGGATGGCTTCGGGTTCGGCCTTGCCGGCGCGATTGATGGCGTCGACGATCAGGAACAGGGCGTCATGGGCATAGCCGCCGAAGGTCGACACCGGCTTGCCGGTCTCTGCTTCGTAGCGCTTCTTGTAGTTCTGCACCACTTCGCGCTGGGGATCGGCCTCCGCCAGTTGCTCTGCCACCAGCAAGGAGGTGCCGGGCAGACGCACGCCTTCGGCCGCCTTGGCGCCCGCCAGTTCGATGAAGGCATCGGATGCCACGCCATGCGACTGGTACAGCGGCAGGTCGACAGCCAACTGCGCATAGTTGCGCGTCACGATGGCGGGGCCCGAACCCATGCCCAGGTTCAGGATGGCCTGAATGCCGTTCTTGTTGCGCAGGTTGGTCAGCTGCGGCGTCATGTCGGCGTCGGCCGGGCCGAAAGTTTCATCGCCCACGATGGTGATGCCATAATCGCCCACGATGTCCAGGCACTGCTTGCGCATAGAAGCGCCAAAGCTGTCGGAGCCAGACAGCAGGCCGATCTTCGTCAGGTTGCGCTGCTTCATGTCTTCGAAGATCTTGGCGCAGGCCATGCGGTCGGTATGCGGCGTCTTGAACGTATGCTTGCGCACCGGCTGGATAATTTCGATGGCGCCGGCCAGCGAAATGAAAGGCACGCCCGCTTCTTCCACGACGGGAATGATGGACATCGTGGTGCCGGTGGTGGTGCCGCCGATGACTGCCACGACCTCGTCGTCCTCGATCAGCCGGGTTGCGAACGTGCGCGCCTTGTTCGGATCGCCGCCATCGTCATAGGCGATCAGCTTGATTTTCTCGCCTTGCACGCCGCCTTTGGCGTTGATGTCGTCAACCAGCATCTTCAGGGTGCGTGCCTCGGGCTCGCCCAGGAAGGACGCAGGGCCCGTCGCGGACACGGTAGAGCCGATCAGGATATCGGCGCTGGCCGTGCCGGCCGCACACCAGGCCAGCGCCACGGCGCCAGCCAGCTTGAATACATTCTTTTTGTTGAATCGCTTCATGTTGTCTCCCTCCAGTTTATGAAATGAACTGCTTGCCGGTGCCTGGCTCTTGAAGATGGCCCAGGCTGCCGGATACAGAAACCCCTGCATAACCACGATGAACACGGTCTGTCGCCATGGCGCCTCTTGGCGGGCGCCTGAAGCCACGAACAGTGATAACCACTGCCGGTGATGACCACTCCCGGCGATGACTTTAGGCGCTGGTCGGCGCGGGCTGGCGCCACATGGCGACGCGAAAGCGGTTGGCGACGAAAGCGCTGTCGGCAAAGCAGGCATTGCCTGCCGGATTGGCGCCGGTCACGTGGAAGTCGCTGTATGCCGCGCTTTGGTTCACATAGATGCCACCCAGCAAATTGACCGAAAGGTTCACGCCGGCTTCGGCAAAGGCGTCAGCCGCGTCCAGGATGCCGGCTTCGCTGGTGTCATAGAGCGCGGCGGTGATGGCGCCCTTGCGCCGCGCCAGGTCGGCAGCGCGGCGTACACCCTCGGCGGCGTCAGCCACGGCCACGACCAATGCAATGGGGCCGAAGCGTTCAGCCTCGTAAGCATCGGTGGCCACCGCATCCACCGCGACGATCAGCGGCGTCGCAGTACGAGCCGGACCGGCGCCCGCCAGCTGCGCCGAATCACGCACAATGCGGCCCAGGCTGCGTGCCGCATCGACACGCGCCAACGTATCCGGGTTGGCGATGGCGCCCGCCACCGCGGCGGCACGCGCCGGGTCGGCCAACAAGGCATCCACGGCTGCGGCAATGCCGGCAGCCACCTCGTCGAAAGACTTGCGCTCGCCACCAGCCAGGATGCCGTCACGCGGCACGAACAGGTTCTGCGGCGCCGTGCACATCTGGCCGCTGTAGAGCGACAGAGAAAAGGCGATGTTCTGGCACATCGCATCGAAATTGTCCGTGGCCGCAATCACGATGCTGTTGACGCCGGCCTCTTCGGTATAGACCAGCGGCGTAGCCGCATGGCGGCGCAGCCATTGACCGAACTCGCCGGAACCGGTGTAGTCGATCTGTGCAATGCCGGGATGCTCGGCAAACACCTTGGCCTGGCCCGAGCCCGGCTCTTCCGCTGCCAGCAGCACGACATCGGGCGGCAGGCCCTGCTCGGCCAGAACCTCGCGCGCCACCAGCACCGTCAGCGCCATGGGCAGAATGGCGGCAGGGTGCGGCTTGGCGATCACGGTATTGCCCGTCGCCAGGTTGGCGAACAGACCGGAATAACTATTCCAGGTCGGGAAAGTCTGGCAGCCGATCAACAGGGAAACGCCACGAGGCACGATGCGCCAGTGCTTGTCCATAATGATGTCGCCCGCCTTGCCTTGCGGCTTGACCCAGCGGGCACTGGCGGGAATGCGCTGCATCTCGTCCCAGGCATAGGCCAGGGCTTCGAGGCCGCGATCCTGCGCATGGGGGCCACCAGCCTGGAAAGCCATCGGAAAAGCCTGGCCGGAAGTATGCATGACGGCATTGGCCATTTCGAAACTGCGGCGGTTCAGACGTGCCAGGATCTCCAGGCAGATTCCCACCCGGGTTTCGATACCGGCATTGGCCCAGGCTGCCGCGGCTGCCTGCGAATGCGAAACCAGCAGCTCAGCGTCTGCCGCCGGGTAGCGTATGCCCAGCGCGCCCTCGGCTGCGCCAAGGAAAGGTGACACTTCCGCGCCTACACGGCGCTGCTCGGGATGCCCCGGCAATTCGAAGTCGCCATTCAGGTGCGACTGGTAGCTGGCCAAGCCTTCCTGCTTGGCGTTTTCACCGTAGATCTTGCCGCTGGGAACCTCGGGATAGGCGCTCCAGAAGCCCCGTTCACGTATTGCTGCAAGGGCCGATTCAAGCGTGGCGCGGTGCTGTTCAAACAGGCTGGACATTCTGGTTTTTCCCATGTTGAAGAGTGCGAGGGAATTATTGACCGACCGGACGGTTTATGCAATAGTAGGAACCCGAATACCCAAGCGCCAGCAAGCTGCAACAATGGCGCCCCAGGATCACCGGAAAAAATCCGGCGAGAAAAAAATACGGCCCCGGGCCCCTCTTCCGTCTGCTACCGTCCCTGGTAGTCAAAGGCCGGAGCAGGTGGACCGGCGGTAAAAAACGAAGGAGACAACGTGGAGCAATCCTCTCACGACACCGTGCTCGTCAGTCTGGAGCAAGGCGTACTGCGCCTGACCCTGAATCGCCCCGACAAACTGAACTCGTTCAACGAAGACATGCATCTGGCGCTGCGCGCCGGGCTGGATCGTGCCGAACAGGACAGCGCCGTGCGCGCCGTGCTGCTGACGGGCGCCGGCCGTGGTTTCTGCGCCGGCCAGGACCTGGGTGACCGCGATCCGCGCAAGAGCGGCGGCAGCGCCCCCGACCTCGGCGCCACCATCGAAAAGTTCTACAACCCCCTGGTCCGCCAGATCCGCCGCCTGGAAAAACCCGTGATCTGCGCGGTCAATGGCGTGGCTGCCGGCGCCGGCGCCAATCTGGCCCTGGTCTGCGACATTGTCCTGGCAGCGCGTTCAGCCCGCTTCATTCAGGCCTTTTCCAAGATCGGCCTGGTACCGGATTCCGGTGGCACCTGGAGCCTGCCACGCCTGCTGGGCGAAGCCCGCGCCAAAGCGCTGACGCTCACCGCCGCGCCGCTGAATGCCGAAACGGCGGCCGACTGGGGCCTGATCTGGCGTGCCGTGGACGACGAAGCCCTGCAAGACGAAGCCCTGAAACTGGCGCAGCAACTGGCGCAAGGCCCAACTCGCGGCCTGGGCCTGACCAAACTCGCCATTCAGGCGGCCGCCACCAACAGCCTGGACCAGCAGCTCGAACTCGAACGCGATTGGCAGCGCGAAGCCGGCCGCAGCCAGGATTACGCCGAAGGTGTTGCCGCTTTCCTCGACAAGCGCCCGGCCGTTTTCAAGGGGAACTGAGATGGACATCAGCACCCTGAGCCCGCAAGCCCTGGCGCGCGCCTGCGCCGAAGCCATGTGGAAGGACGACCGCGCCACCCAGCATCTGGACATGAAGCTGGACCTGGAGCAAGTCGGCCCCGGCACCGCCGCCATCCAGATGCGCATAGACGCCAGCATGCTCAACGGCCACCGCACCTGTCACGGCGGTTATATGTTCACGCTGGCCGATTCGGCCTTCGCCTTCGCCTGCAATACCTATAACCAGCGCACGGTGGCGCAGCATTGCTCGGTCAGTTTTCTCGCCCCTGCGTTCGAAAACGACATTCTGACCGCGACAGCGCGTGAAATCAGCCGCAGCGGCCGCAGCGGTATTTATGACGTGGTCATCCGCAACCAGGATGGCGCCCATATTGCCGAATTCCGCGGCCATGCCCGCACGATCAAAGGCACTTTGCTGCCGGAAGCCAACCCCTGAATACCCGCTGCCGGCATCAGACCGGCACGAGATAACCAGACTGCGGCGCGGCAGCGCGCCGCCAACTAGTGCAAGAATCAGAAGCCATAGCAGGAGACAAGCATGGAAAACCTGGCGCCTCGCAAAGAGGATCTCGATCCGATTGAAATCGCTTCGCGCGATGAACTGGCCGCGCTCCAGCTGGAGCGCATGAAATGGTCGCTGACCCACGCTTACGAGAACTCCCCGTTCTACCGCAAGCGTTTCGATGACGCCGGCGTCCATCCGTCCGACCTGAAAACGCTGTCTGATCTTTCCAAATTCCCCTTCACCTACAAAACCGACCTGCGCGATACCTATCCCTTCGGCATGTTCGCCGTGCCGCGCGAACAGCTCGTGCGTATCCATGCCTCGTCGGGCACCACCGGCAAGCCCACCGTGGTCGGCTATACCCGCAATGACATCGACACCTGGGCCACCGTGATGGCGCGCTGTATCCGCGCAGCCGGCGGCCGCCCGGGCGACGTCATGCACAACGCCTACGGCTATGGCCTGTTTACCGGCGGCCTGGGCGCTCACTATGGCGCGGAAAAACTGGGCTGCACCGTGGTCCCCATCTCCGGCGGCATGACCGAGCGCCAGGTGTCGCTCATCAATGACTTCCAGGCCCGCATCATCATGGTGACGCCGTCCTACATGCTGTCCATTTTGGATGAATTCAAACGCCAGGGCATGGATCCGCGTGAATGCTCTCTGGCCGTCGGCATCTTCGGCGCCGAGCCCTGGACCAACGACATGCGCACCGCCCTGGAGAAGCGCCTGGGCATCGACGCCCTGGACATCTACGGCCTCTCCGAGGTGATGGGTCCGGGCGTGGGCATGGAGTGCCTGGAGACCAAGGATGGCCCGACCATCTGGGAAGACCACTTCTACCCCGAGATCATCGACCCGGTCACCGGCGAGTTGCTGCCGGACGGCGAGTACGGCGAGCTGGTCTTCACCACCCTGACCAAGGAAGCACTGCCGGTCATCCGCTACCGCACCCGCGACCTCACCCGCCTGCTGCCGGGCACCGCCCGTCCCATGCGCCGCATCGACAAGATCACCGGCCGCAGCGACGACATGCTGATCATCCGCGGGGTCAACGTCTTCCCGACCCAGATCGAGGAGCAGCTGCTCAAGATCGACCAGCTCTCGCCCCACTACGAGATCGAGGTCACCCGCCAGGGCAACATGGACATGGTCCGCGTACGGGTCGAGGCGTGCAGCAACGACGTCGCTCGAGACCCGACCACCTGCGAGCAGCTGGGCAAGCGCCTGCAGCACGCCATCAAGACCTACGTGGGCATCAGCACCAAGATCGACGTCTGCGGCGTGGAGGAGGTCATGCGCTCCGTGGGCAAGGCCAAGCGCGTCAAGGATCTGCGCTGATACGCGCCCCTTTGCAGCGCTCGCTCTCGACTGCCTTTCAGCCCCCGCAAGGGGGCTTTTTTGTGTCACCTTTCCGCGGGCTTGCAGCGGGTATGCCCGCCGCATCAAGGCGTTATATGCGGCTTCGGCCATCCCGGCAGTACTGCCTTCCGAGGCCTTAGCCTATAGTATAAAGTGACACACAACATTGACCCTTGCCAAAAAATCATGTGTCACTATACTGCAGTACATAGGAAGCAAGACATGGCAGTAAAGAGTGTCACCCCCCTGATTGCGACGACGCGGAGGTCACCATGTACGCGCAGCTAGTCGAAACCGGCACCAAGAAGCTCAAGACCCTCGAAGAAATGGATCCTCAGGAGCGCGCCTTCCAGGAAAAGATCAACGACGAGATCAAGATCGAGCCCAAGAACTGGATGCCCGAGGCGTATCGCAAGACGCTGATTCGCCAGATCTCACAGCACGCCCACTCCGAGGTGGTCGGCATGCTGCCCGAAGGCAACTGGCTGACCCGCGCGCCGTCCCTGAAGCGCAAGCTGCAGCTGATGGCCAAGATCCAGGATGAGGCGGGCCACGGCCTCTACCTCTACAGCGCCATGGAGACCCTGGGCGCCGACCGCGACGAGGAGATCCAGAAGCTCCACGACGGCCGCGCGAAGTACTCCAGCATCTTCAACTACCCGACGCTGAACTGGGCCGACATCGGCACCATCGGCTGGCTGGTGGACGGCGCCGCCATCGTCAACCAGGTGCCCCTGCAGCGCACCTCCTATGGCCCCTACTCCCGCGCCATGATCCGGGTGTGCAAGGAGGAGAGCTTCCACCAGCGCCAGGGCTACCAGATCCTGCTGACGCTGATGCGCGAGGGCACCGAGGAGCAGAAGGCGATGGTGCAGGACTCCATCAACCGCTTCTGGTGGCCGGCCCTGATGATGTTCGGCCCCTCGGACGACAACTCTCCCAACAGCGCCCAGTCCATGGCCTGGAAGATCAAGCGTCACAGCAATGACGAGCTGCGCCAGCGCTTCATCGACCAGACCGTGCCCCAGCTGGAGCTGCTTGGCTGCACCGCGCCGGACCCGGACCTGAAGTGGAACGAGGAGACCGGCCACTACGATTTCGGCGAGATCGACTGGCAGGAGTTCTTCGACGTGGTCCAGGGCAACGGCCCCTGCAACCGCGAGCGCATCGACGCCCGCCGTCGCGCCATCGACGAGGGCGCCTGGGTTCGCGAAGCCGCCGTGGCCCACGCCGAGAAGCAGCGTCAGCGCCGTCAGGCCGCCTGAGCCATCCGGCATCGCGCCATCCGACACAGCGGGGAGCCGTCCCACGGCGGCTTCCCCACCGACACCGCATTGAGGTAACTCCCCATGGCAGACTGGCCCCTCTACGAAGTCTTCGTGCGCAGCAAGCACGGCCTGAACCACAAGCACGTCGGCAGCGTGCATGCCGCCGACCGCCAGATGGCCCTCGAGAACGCCCGCGAGCTCTACACTCGCCGCAACGAGGGCGTGAGCATCTGGGTCGTGCTGGCCAGCGACATCACCGCCTCGGCCCCCGACGAGAAGGAGCCGCTGTTCGACCCGTCCAACGACAAGGTCTACCGCCACGCCTCCTTCTATGAACTGCCGAAAGAAGTCGGCCACATGTAAGGGGGCTCCCATGCAGAACGTTTCACAGACCACCCGCACGCCGCTGACCGAATACCTCCTGCGCCTGGGCGACAGCGCCCTGGTGCTGGGTCAACGTCACGCCGAGCTGTGCGGCAAGGCGCCGGCCCTGGAAGAGGAGATGGCGCTGATGAACGTCGGCCTCGACCTCTTCGGCCAGGCCCGTAACTGGCTCACCTACGCGGCCGAGCAGATCAACGCCGAACAGGCGGGCAGCGAGCTGGACGCCGACGCTCTGGCCTTCAAGCGCGACGCCCAGGACTTCCGCAACCTGCTGCTCGTCGAGCAGCCCAACGGCGACTTTGCCGACACCATGGCGCGCCAGTTCCTGTTCGACGCCTGGCACGTGCCGCTGCTCGAAGGGCTGGCCCAGGCCAGCGACCCGCGCATTGCCGAAGTGGCCGCCAAGTCCCTGAAGGAGGCGACCTATCACCTGCGCCGCTCCTCCGAGTGGGTGGTGCGTCTGGGCGACGGCACCGAAGAGAGCCGTGCGCGCATGCAGCGCGCCATCGACAATCTCTGGCGCTTCACCGGCGAGCTTGTGCAGTTCGACGAGGTCGACCAGGCCATGATCAATGCCGGCCTCGCACCCGACGCCGAGACCCTGGTGGCACGCTGGAAGGCCACCGTGGAGAAGGTGCTGGAAGCGGCCACCCTGAGCCATCCGCCCTTCGACGCCTGGATGTACACCGGCGGCAAGACCGGCCATCACACCGAGCATCTGGGCTTCCTGCTGGCGGAGATGCAGTACCTGCCGAGGACCTATCCCGATGCAACCGTCTGGTAACGCCCCCCACTCCGATTCCCGGCGGCTCGAGGGTCAGAACGACTGGCCCTCCACCGACCTGATCGGCAGCGACCGACGCGGCCTGCCGCCGGCGGGCCCCGAAGGCGACGTCGATGCCGTGCTGGCGGTGCTGCAGGAGGTGCCCGACCCCGAGGTGCCTGCGGTCAGCGTCGTGGAGCTGGGCATCGTGCGCGATATCGACTGGGTCGAGGGTCGCCTGCGGGTCCAGGTCACGCCCACCTACTCGGGCTGCCCCGCTACCGAGGCGATCGAGCAGCATATCGAGGAGGCGCTGGTCACCGCCGGCTATGCCGACCCGCTGATCGAGCGGCGCCTCTCGCCGGCCTGGACCACCGACTGGATCACCGCGGAGGGTCGCGAGAAGCTGCGCGCCTTCGGCATCGCGCCCCCGGTGGGCAGTGCCGCCAAGCGCAGCCTGCTCGGCGAGGACCCGGTCGTCCCTTGCCCGCTGTGCGGCAGCGAACACACCGAGCGGGTCAGCGAGTTCGGCTCCACTGCCTGCAAGGCGCTCTACCGCTGCCGGGACTGCCTGGAACCCTTCGACTACTTCAAGTGCCTGTAAGCGCCGCCGCGGCCTTCCAGTGATGCGACCCTTCAGCGAGGGGGCGCCCGGCGCGCCCCCTCGATAGCCGACTGACGAGACTAGCCATGAGCCGATTTCACGCCCTGACCGTTCGAGACGTCCGCAAGGAGACCAGCGACGCCGTCTCCATCGCCTTCGAGGTTCCCGAGTCCCTCCACGATGCCTTCGAGTTCACCCAGGGTCAGTACCTGACGCTGCGCCGCGAGATCGCCGGCGAAGAGGTGCGTCGCTCCTACTCCATCTGCACCGGGGTGCACGAGGGCGAGATCCGCGTGGCGGTGAAGCTGGTGCCCGGCGGCGCCTTCTCCACCTTCGCCAACCAGGAGCTCAAGGTCGGCGACACCCTGGAAGTGATGCCGCCCCAGGGCAAGTTCTTCGTGCCCCTGGACCCGAGCCGCAAGGGTCACTACCTGGCCGTGGCCGCCGGGAGCGGCATCACGCCGATCCTGTCGATCATCAGCACCACCCTGGAGAGCGAGCCCGAAAGCCGCTTCACCCTGGTCTACGGCAACTTCTCCACCTCCACCACCATGTTCCGCGAGAAGCTGCAGGATCTGAAGAACCGCCACATGGAGCGGCTCAACCTGATCCACATCTTCAACCGCGAAGAGCAGGACATCGAGCTCTACAACGGCATCATCGATGTGGAGAAGTGCCGCACCCTGTTCGAGCGCTGGCTGGACGTCAAGGAGCTCGAGGCGGCCTTCCTGTGTGGCCCCCAGCCCATGTCCGAGGCGGTGCGCGACACCCTCAAGGAGTTCGGCATGGCGCCGGAGCGCATCCAGCTGGAGCTGTTCGGCAGCCGCCCCAACGCCAGCGCCCGGCGCCCCCAGGCCAGCGGCGTGGGCCAGGTCGCGCCGGAGAGCTCCCATATCAAGGTGATCATCGACGGCCGCACCCTGGAGTTCGAGCTGCCGAAGAACACCCAGAGCATTCTGGATGCCGGCAACGAGCACGGCGCCGACCTGCCCTACTCCTGCAAGGCGGGGGTCTGCTCCACCTGCCTGGCCAAGGTGGAAGAGGGCGAGGTGGAGATGGATGCCAACTTCGCTCTCGAGGACTACGAGATCGAGGCGGGCATGGTGCTCAGCTGCCAGTGCTTCCCGATCAGCAAGAACGTGACGCTCAACTTCGACCACTGAGCCATCGCAACACGGCAGGACGGCGGCCCCGGGCCCCGTCCTGCTTTTGCGTTGGCCGACGGTAATGACAAGTCCTCCTTCCCTGACCGACGAGCGTGTATCCATGGCTATCAAGCGTGAACACGGCGCCGTGCAGCCCGGCATCCAGTGGGGTCCCTTTACCCTGCGGATTCCCGGCGTGCACGTCGGCCTGACTCCCAGTGTCCACTTCCAGGGCGGCCTGCTGCTGCTCGCCACCGGCGGCGCCACCGCACCGCTGCTGATGCAGTACTTTGGCGTCTCCTTCGAGATCGCCTGGACGGTGATGCTGGTGATGTTCTTCTGGGTCTTCGCCCAGACCTTCCTGTTTGGCGACGTCTATTCGGCGGGCGGCATCGCCGCCGGCCTGCCGCTGACGCTGGTATTCCTCAACGGCTTCGACCCGGGGCCGGAGGCGATCCGCGCCATGATCGCGGTGACCCTGGTGGTCTCCTTCCTGTTTCTCTTCTTCGGCCTGACCCGGCTGGGGGAACGCTTCAATAACCTGGTGCCCTCCACCATCAAGGCAGGCGTCATCATGGGCGCGGCGGTGGCTGCCTTCCAGTCGGAGTTTGACCGCCTGCCCAGCATGCCCTTCACCCTGATCACCGCCTGGGTGGTGGTGCTGGGCCTGATGTTCTCCACGCCGTTTGCCCGCCTGCCCAATACCCGGCTCAAGACCCTGGTCGCGGCCAACGCCATGCTGGTGGCCTTCACCGCTGCCGGCGTGGTGGGGCTGATCGCCGGCGAGCTCAGCTTCGAGATCGAGTGGGGGATCTTCGTGCCACCGCTGGGCGAGACCCTCGACACCCTGGCGCCCTGGGCGGTGGGGCTACCCTCCTGGAGCGTGATCCTCTCGGCGGTGCCCATCGGGGTGATGATCTATATCCTCGCCTTCGGGGACCTGCTGGTGGCCGACACCCTGCTCAAGGACGCCGATCGGGCTCGCCCGGATGAGAAACTCGACATCAACGCCACGCGCAGCCACTACGTGCTGGCGATCCGCAACCTGGCTCAGCTGGTCACCGCCGGCCCTCTGGTGATGCTGCACGGTCCGATGTGGACCGGCGTCCAGGTATTCCTGATCGAGCGCTACAAGAAGGGGCGCAACGTCATGGATTCGCTCTTCACCGGCACCACCAACTTCTACCTGATGGCGATTCCCATCGGGCTCCTGATGCCGGTGCTCGGCATCATCATGCCAATGCTGCCGGTGGCGCTCTCGGTGACCATCATTCTCACCGGCTTCGCCTGCGCCTACGTGGCCATGTCCATGGTGACCACCAATATCTCCCGGGGGCTGGTGCTGGCCATCGGCGTGCTGACCGCGGTGATGGGCCCGGCCTGGGGCATCGGCTCCGGCGTGGTGCTCTACTTCCTGCTGCTGGGCCGCGAGGAGAGCGCGCCAACCGGCGAGCCCCACGAGGAAGACATCACCGACGAACTCACCGCCCGGGACAGCGACTCGGCCTCCCCCTCCCACAGCCTGCAGCGGAGCTGACCATGAGATTCGAACGTATTGTTGCCGCCCTGGACGGCTCCCCCCACAGCCAGCGGGTGCTGGATGCCGCCATCACCCAGGCGCGCCAGGCCAGCGGCGGCCTGACCCTGGTGCACGCCCTGCCCGGAGACAGCCAGGCACCGCTGATGTTTGCCGACATGGCCGGCAGCGCCGCCCAGATGCGCAGCGAGCAGCGTGAGCAGGCACGGGAGCGCGGCAAGGCAATTCTGGCCCATGCCCATGAGCTGGTGGTTCGCGAAGGGCTAGAGTGCCGCACCCTGCTGCTGGAGGGCGACCCCGCCCGGGCCATCTGCCGCCACGCCGAGGAGCACCACGTCGATCTCATCGTGATCGGCAGCCGTGGTCTCGGCACCGTCAAGGAGCTGATGCTCGGCAGCGTCAGCCACAAGGTCGCCCAGCTGGCCGCGATGCCGGTGCTGATCATCAAGTAGCCGACCGCGACCCACCTCGCCTCAGGAGGCCGTCTCGGCCTCCTCGATGCTGCGGCCCATGAAGGCCTCGGCGTTGGGGCAGAAGCCGCGGCACGCCTCGGCCTCGGCGAAGGCGCGCATCGCCTGCCAGCAGCGCCCCACCTCGGTGCAGCGGTTGCACTTCTCCTCCAGCCCGGCCAGCGCCTCCTCGGCGATGGCCGCCGCCTCCACCGCAAAGGTGTTCATCATCGCCGGCATCAGCACCTCAGAGGCGGCGAAGTCGGGCACCCGACGATCATCCAGGCTGCGCGCCATGGCCTTCTCCAGCGGCGGGCTGAGCGGCTGCTCCAGGTCGCGGGCCAGCGCCTCAAGGGCCTCGGGGGCGTGGCGGCGCAGCTCGCGAACGACCCGCTCGCCCTGGATATAATCTGACAGCCTCTCCATAACGCTCTCCTTTCTCCGGTATCACCTCATAACATGCTGTCAGCATAGTGGAAAGCAGAAGCCCCCGGTTTGACTGAAGTCAAACCGGGGGCTTTTTGACACAATCTGAAAACTTACATCATATAAATCGTGTCGCTTACTGCCCCACTCGATGCCGAGGCCCGGCGTCAGGAGCGGCCATCAATAGAGCAGCTGGGGCAGAAAGAGCACGATGGCCGGGAACAGCAGCACCAGCAGCGCCCGTATCGTACCCGCCACCCAGAAGGGCGTCACACCGCGGAAGATGGTCCCCGTGGAGACGTCCGGCAGCACCGCCCGCAGCACGAAGACGTTCATCCCCACCGGCGGCGTGATCAGACTGATCTCGATCACGATCACCACCAGGATGCCGAACCACACCAGGTCATAGCCCAGCCCCGCCACCACCGGGAAGAACACCGGCACCGTCAGCAGCAGCATCGACATGCTCTCGAACACGCAGCCCAGCACCACATAGATGGCGATGATCGCCAGGATCACCACGAAGGGCGCCACGTTCATGCCGTTGACCAGCGCCAGCAGGTCCCCCGGCAGGCCGGCCCGGTTGACGAAGTTGGCGAAGATCAGCGCCGTCAGCACCACCGCGAACAGCATCGCCGTGGTCCGTACCGTGTCCATCAGCACCGCCATCAGCACCTTCGGCGTCAGCGCGCGACGCGCCAGGGCGATCAAAAAGGCGCCCATGGCGCCGATGCCCGCCGCCTCGGTGGGCGTGAACACCCCCAGATAGATGCCGCCGATCACCAGCACGAACAGCGCCAGGGTGCTGCCCACGCTCTTCAGCGCCGCCATCCGCTCCGACCACGGCACCTTCTCCGCCGCCGGCCCGGCGCTCGGATCGCGCCACAGCACCCACTTCACCGCCCCCAGGTAGAGAAATATCCCCAGGATGCCGGGAATGAAGCCCGCCGCAAACAGCTCGCGGATGCTGGTCTCGGTGAGAATCCCGTAGATCACCAGCATCACGCTGGGCGGAATCAGGATCCCCAGGGTGCCCCCGGCGGCAATCGACGCCGAGGCCAGGGAGTCCTTGTAGCCGTACTTGCGCATCTGCGGCATCGCCACCCGACCCATGGTGGCGCAGGTGGCCAGACTCGAGCCGCAGATAGCGCTGAAGCCGCCGCAGGCCACGATGGTGGCCATGGCCTGGCCGCCCTTGCGGTGGCCCAGGAAGCCGTTGGAGGCCCGGAACAGCGCATCCGAGAGCCCCGCATGGGAGACGAAGTTGCCCATCAGGATAAACAGCGGGATCACCGACAGGCCGTAGTCCATGGCGGTATCCACCACCCGTCGGGCGGCCATCGCCTCGGCGGCGTTCCAGTTGCCGGTCAGCAGATAGAAGCCGAAGAAGCCGACGATGCCCATGGCGAAGGCCAGCGGCACCCGCAGGAACACCAGCAGCAGCAGGGCGGCGAAACCGTAGAGTGCTTCAGTCATGGCCGCTTCCCTCCTTGGCCGCGGGGCTCAGCGGGCCGCCCCGCTTGACCACCTTGACCCCCTCGAGCAGGTAGAGCACCGCCCGCGCCAGGGTCAACAGCGCCGAGAGCGCCAGCATGATGGCGATCAGGCCGATCAGATAGCCCCGCGGGATACGCAGGAACTCGGTCACGTCCCCCCACTGGAAGGCGCGCTCCGCCAGCGTCCAGACCCGCTGGGCCATGACCCACAGGGCCGCGGTGACCAGCAGGTTGACCAGCACCTCGCGCACCCACACCAGCTTCGCGGGAAAGACGGCGTCGAGCAGGTCCACGCTGATGTGCTCCTGGCGCCAGCACACCACCGGCAGCGACAGGAACACCAGCGCCGCCAGCATCAGCTGGGTCAGCTCCACGGTGCCGAGAATCGGGGAATTGAAGAAGTAGCGTCCGGTCACGTCCGCCGTGGTCAGCAGCATCATGCCGAAGAGGGTGGCACCGGCCACCCCCTCCAGCATCAGCTGCAGAACCCGGCCGACGCGCGTCGCGCGTGTCGTCAGGGTGTGCATGGTCGCCCTCCGTGTGGCGACTGAAAGGGCTTACTTGAACTCGTCGGGGACCAGGTCGCCCACGCTGTCATCCCCGGCGGCAGCGGAGAGCTGCTCGCGGAAGAACTCGATGGCGGCCATGGCATCGACGCCGCGGCTGGAAGAAACCGACTCAGCCCAGTCGGCGATCATGTCGTCGCTGATGCCGCGCAGGGTCTCGAGGTCGTCGGCGCCGAGCTCGGTAAAGGTGTGGCCCTGCTCCTCGGCGAAGGCAACGCCGCGAACGTCCATGGTGTCCATCATGTAGCCGAACAGGCGCGACAGGCGCTCACCGGAGACCTCTTCGATGGCCGCGCGATCCTCCGGGGAGACCTGGTCCCAGAACATCGGGTTGACCGCGATGGTGAAGCTGCCACGGTAGAAGCCACCGTCGACCTTCAGGGTGTAGGGGAAGACTTCGGCGACCCGGAAGCTGCGCAGCCCCTCGGGCACCAGCATGGCACCGTCGATGACGCCCTGCATGGCCCAGGACGTGATTCGCCGGATCCGCGAAATCACCGACCTGCCGATCAAGCATGTGGTGCTGACCCACTATCACGCCGTGCGCGTCCTGGGGGCCTCTGCCTACAACGCCGAGAACATCTATGCCAGCCAGCACACCTACGACCTGATCGTGGAGCGCGGCCAGCAGGACTACGAGTCCGAGGTCGGCCGCTTCCCGCGCCTCTTCAAGGGCGTGGACTCGGTGCCCGGCCTGACCTGGCCCAACATCGTCTTCCAGGAGGAGCTGACGGTATTCATGGGCAAGCGCGAGGTGCGCATCATCCACCTCGGCCGCGGCCACACCAAGGGCGACACCATCGTCTGGCTGCCCGAGGAGAAGGTGATGTTCTCCGGCGACCTCGTCGAGTATGGCGCCACCCCCTACACCGGCGACGCCTACCACGAGTACTGGCCCGCCACCCTGGACCGCCTGCAGGCCATGGCGCCCCAGAAGCTGGTGCCGGGCCGCGGCGACGCCCTGCAGACCCCCGAGAAGTGCCAGGAAGCCATTCAGGGCACCCGCGACTTCCTCAACGACATGTACGAGAGCGTCAAGGCGGGCAAGGCCGCCGGCAAGTCCCTCTCCGAGTGCTACGCCGAGACCTACGCCCTGCTCAAGCCCAAATACGGCCACTGGGTGATCTTCGACCACTGCGTGCCCTTCGATATCACCCGCTGCTACGACGAGGCGGGCGGCGAATATCCGGACCCCCGCATCTGGACCGCGGAGCGCGACACCGCCATGTGGCACTCACTGCAGGAAGTGGTCGAGAACCAGTAAGCGTCCCGCCGGGGACGCCCCTCCAGACCGTGACCCGCCATCGGGCCTTCTGCGCCCGATGGCTCATGGGAGCTATACGCATGCCAACGACCTACAACAACCCCGTCTACCCCTACCGCCGCCCGCCCGAGCTGGACAGTGGCGAGGTGCGCCACTGCCCGGTGGTGATCGTCGGCGCCGGCCCCTCTGGCCTGGCCGCCGCCATCGACCTGGCCCGCCAGGGCATCGAAAGCGTGGTGCTGGACGACAACAATACCGTCAGCGTGGGCTCACGGGCCCTGTGCTTTGCCAAGCGCACCCTGGAGATCGTGGATCGCCTGGGCTGCGTGGAGCCGATGCTCGAGAAGGGGGTGACCTGGCAGCACGGCCGCGTCTTCTTTCAGGAGCGCGAGGTCTACGACTTCAACCTGCTGCCGGAGGATGGCCACCGCATCCCGGCCTTCATCAACCTGCAGCAGTACTACTTCGAAGAATATCTGGTAAACCGCATCCATGAGTTTCCGGCGCAGATCGATCTGCGCTGGGAGCAGAAGGTGGTCGAGGTCGACGCGAAGCCCGAACGCACCGCGATCACCGTCTCCACCCGGGATGGCGACTATCGCCTGACCTGCGACTACCTGCTGGTGGCCGACGGCGCCAATAGCAGGATTCGCGACATGCTGGGCCTGGAGAGCCGCGGCCAGGTGTTCCAGGACCGCTTCCTGATCGCCGACGTGGTGATGAAGGCCGATTTCCCCACCGAGCGCTGGTTCTGGTTCGACCCGCCCTTCCATCCCAACCAGTCGGTGCTGCTGCACAAGGAGCCGGACAACGTCTGGCGCATCGATTTCCAGCTGGGCTGGGACGCCGACCCGGAGGAGGAGAAGAAAGAGGAGAACATCCGCCCCCGCGTCCAGGCGATGCTCGGCGAGGAGGTGGAGTTCGAGCTGGAGTGGGCCAGCGTCTATACCTTCCGCTGCCGCAAGATGGACCGCTTTATCCACCACGGCGTGATCTTCATGGGGGACGCCGCCCATCAGGTCTCTCCCTTCGGCGCCCGAGGCGCCAACGGCGCCCTCCAGGGGGTCGACAACCTGGTCTGGAAGCTGGCCCGGGTACTCAAGGGCCAGGCACCCCCGGCCCTGGTCGACACCTACGATACCGAACGCCAGCACGGCGCAGCGGAGAATATCCTCAACTCCACCCGGGCCACGGATTTCATCACGCCCAAGAGCCGCGTCAGCCGGCTGTTCCGCGACGTGACGCTGGAGCTGGCCGAGCATTACCCCTTCGCCCGCAGCCTGGTCAACAGCGGCCGCCTCTCCCTGCCCTGCCGCTATGACGGCTCGCCCCTCAACGGCGCCGATAGCGAAGGGGCTCCCCGCGAGCTGCGTCCGGGCAGCCCCGCCAAGGATGCGCCGGTGCGTCGCGACGGCGAAGCGGCGTGGCTGCTTAACCAGCTCGGCGACCGCTTCGTGCTGCTGCTGGACGGGCGAATGGATGAGACAAGCGCCGCGCCCCTCGCCGCGGAGCTGGACGCGCTGCTGGCCCGCCAGCCGGATCTCGATCCGGTGATCATCGGCCCCGCGCCCGACGCCCTGGCCGCCCTGCCGCGCAGCCGCGTGCTGGAAGACAGCGAGGGCCTGGTGGGCGAGCGCTACGGCCTCACCGCTGGCGGCGGCTATCTGCTGCGCCCCGACCAGCACGTCGCCGCCCGCTGGCACGCCGTCACCGCCGCCGACGTCGACGCTGCCCTGGCCCGCGCCCTGGGCGCCCATGTCGCCGCGACCGCCACCACCACTCAGGGAGGCCGCCATGCCACGGCTTGAGCTGAACCCCAACTTCACCGACCCGGACGCCTTCTACGCCGCGCTCACCGAGACCCACCGGGAGCGCAGCGACGAGGAGAGCGAGCGCATCAACGCCCGGCTGGTCCTGTTGTTCGCCAACCATATCGGCGACCAGGCGGTGCTCGAGGAGGCCCTGGCCATCGCCGGCCGGACCGAGGCTCCCACGGCGGAAACGGCGGCTCGCTGAGCGGCCGCCGACTAACAATAGAGGATAATTCCATGACCACCGAGACACTTGCGTACCAGAGCGGCTTCGGCAACCACTTCGCCAGCGAGGCGCTGCCCGGCGCCCTGCCCGAGGGCCAGAACTCGCCCCAGCGCTGCGCCTACGGCCTCTATGCCGAGCAGTTCACCGGCTCGGCCTTCACCGCGCCGCGCCACCAGAACTTCCGCAGCTGGCTCTACCGCATCCGCCCATCGGTCTCCCAGAGCGCCTACCGGGCGCTGCCCGACCGCGCCGTGGCCACCGCCCCGCTGGCCAGGCCCGCCGCCGATCCCAACCAGATGCGCTGGGACCCGGCACCCCTGCCAAGCGAGCCCACCGACTTCATCGACGGCCTGCTGACCGTCGCCGTCAACGGCGACGCCGGCACCCAGGCGGGCTGCGGCGTGCACGTCTACGCCTTCAACAAGGACATGACCGAGCGCTTCTTCTACAACGCCGACGGCGAGCTTTTGATCGTGCCGCAGCTGGGCACCCTGCGTCTGCGCACCGAGATGGGCGAGCTCGAGGTCGCCAGCGGCGAAATCGCCCTGATCCCCCGCGGCATCAAGTTCCAGGTGCGCCTGGGCGCAGGCGTTGATGCGGCTCGCGGCTATGTGTGCGAAAACTACGGCAGCCCCTTCGAGCTGCCCGGCCTCGGCCCCATCGGCGCCAACGGCCTGGCCAACCCCCGTGACTTCCAGAGCCCGGTGGCGGCCTATGAGGATGTGCAGGGCGATTTCGAGCTGGTGGCCAAGTTCTCCGGGCGCTTCTGGGTCACCAACCTGGATCACTCCCCTCTGGACGTGGTGGCCTGGCACGGCAACGTCACCCCCTACAAGTACGACCTGGCCCACTTCAACACCATCAATACGGTGAGCTTCGACCACCCCGACCCCTCGATCTTCACCGTGCTGACCTCCGCCTCCGACACCCCGGGCATGGCCAACATCGACTTCGTGATCTTCCCGCCGCGCTGGATGGTGGCCGAGGACACCTTCCGTCCGCCCTACTTCCATCGCAACCTGATGAGCGAGTTCATGGGCCTGATCCATGGCGAGTATGACGCCAAGGCGGAGGGCTTCCTGCCCGGCGGCGCCAGCCTGCACAACTGCATGTCACCCCACGGTCCGGACGCCGAGACCTTCGAGAAGGCCTCCAACGCCGAGCTGGTGCCCCAGTACCAGGGCGCTACCATGGCCTTCATGTTCGAAAGCCGCTATGTCTACCACCCCACCGAAGCGGCGCTGGAGGCGGAGTTCCGCCAGCGCGACTACGTGGACGTCTGGTCGACCCTGCGCTCGCACTTCGATCCGAAGCAGCCCTGAACGGTCACAGCAGGACCTGAACGCAACAAGACGCATGAACGGACGAGGCCCTCAGGGCCTCGCCTCTGACGACAAGGATTGAACCATCATGAAACTCGCCACCCTCAAGAGCGGCCGCGACGGAGAGCTGATCCTGGTCTCCCGCGATCTGACCCAGGGCGTCTCCGCGACCGACATCGCCCCCACCCTGCAGCAGGCCATCGAAGCCTGGGACGCGGTCAGCCCCAAGCTCGAGACGCGCTACGCCGAACTCAACGCGGGCAACGCCGAGGGCGCCTTCCCGCTGGACCAGGGCAAGCTGCACTCGCCGCTGCCCCGCACCTACCACTGGGCCGACGGCTCCGCCTACCTCAACCACGTGAAGCTGGTGCGTCAGGCGCGTAACGCCGAGATGCCCGAGACCTTCTGGACCGACCCGCTGATGTACCAGGGCGGCGGCGACAAGTTTCTCTCTCCCACCGAGGAGATCGAGGCCATCAGCGAGGAGCACGGCATCGACTTCGAGGGCGAGATCGCGGTGATCACCGACGACGTGCCCATGGCGGTGACTCCGGAACAGGCGGCCGGCCACATCAAGCTGGTGATGCTAGTCAACGACGTCAGCCTGCGCGGCCTGATCCCCGGGGAGCTGGCCAAGGGCTTCGGTTTCTTCCAGGCCAAGCCTGCCTCCGCCTTCTCGCCCATCGCCGTGACCCCGGACGAGCTGGGTGACGCCTGGCAGGAGGGCAAGGTCCATCTGCCGCTGACCGTGCATCTGAACGGCGAGAAGTTCGGCGAGCCCGAGGCCGGCCCCGACATGATCTTCAGCTTCCCGCAGCTGGTGGCCCATGCGGCTAGGACCCGTTATCTCGGCGCCGGCGCCATCATAGGTTCCGGCACCGTCTCCAACCCGGACCCCGACGGCGGCCCCGGCAAGCCGATTGCCGACGGCGGCGTGGGCTACAGCTGCCTGGCCGAGGTGCGCATGGTGGAGCAGATCCTCCACGGCCAGGCCAAGACCCCCTTCCTGCGCTTCGGCGACCGGGTACGCATCGAGATGTTCGACCGCGACGGCAAGAGCATCTTCGGTGCCATCGACCAGCAGGTGGTGAAGTACCAGCCCTGAGGTATAACACCCAGCAAGGAGTCAGCATGACCACCCTCTACGGCTACTTTCGCTCATCGGCGGCCTACCGGGTGCGCATCGCCCTGAACCTCAAGGGCCTGGCCCATGATCAGGCCCCGGTCAACCTGGTGAAGGGCGAGCAGCGCGGGGAGGCCAACCTCGCCCGCCACCCCCAGGGGCTGGTGCCCAGCCTGGTGACAGGTGACGGCCTGGTGCTCACCCAGTCCCTGGCGATCTGCGAGTACCTGGACGAGACCCACCCCGAACCGCCGCTGCTGCCGGCGGACCCCGCCGGCCGCGCCCGGGTCCGCGCCCTGGCCCAGCTGGTGGCCTGCGAGATCCATCCGCTCAACAACCTGCGAGTGCTCAAGTACCTGGTGGGCACCCTGGATGCGGACGAGGCCGCCAAGCTGGCCTGGTACCGCCACTGGGTCGCCGAGGGCTTTCAGGCCCTGGAGGCGATGCTGTCGCGGGAGGCGGGCAGCGGCGACTTCTGCCACGGCGACACCCCGACCCTGGCGGATCTCTGCCTGGTACCCCAGGTGTTCAACGCCGAGCGCTTCGAGTGCGACCTCACGGCCTATCCGCGGATCCGGCGCATCACGGCCAACTGCCGGGCCCTGGACGCCTTCGCCCAGGCCGCGCCGGGAGCGCAGCCCGACGCCGGCTGAGCTATAATAAGCAGGCTCACGATAAGCGGGCGCCTTTCCAGCCGGAAAGGCGCCCGCCTCGCGTTCTCGCCCCTGTGCCCACCGGCACCGCCGCGGCTCAGAAACCACAAGCAGAAGGAGCTTCGGGTGCTCAAGCTGACCTCTCCCGCCACCGTGATCCTGCTGGCGGCTCTCACTGCCCTGGGCCCCCTGGCCACCGACATGTACCTGCCCGCCATGCCGGCCATGGCCGAGGCCCTGAACACCGGCCCCGACCAGGTGCAGCTGACGCTCAGCTTCTACATGGCCGGCTTCGCCCTGGCCCAGCTCTTTTGCGGCCCCCTGGCGGATCGCTTCGGCCGCAAGCCGATCATGGTGGGCGGCTTCGCCCTCTTCCTGGCCGCCAGCCTGCTCTGCGCCTTCGCGCCCAGCATAGAATGGCTGCTGGCCGGGCGCTTCCTGCAGGCCCTGGGCGGTGCCGCCGGCCCGGTGTTGGGACGGGCCGCGGTTCGTGATATCTATGGCCCCCTCGAGGCCGGTCGCATCCTCTCTCACCTGGCCAGCATCATGGCCCTGGCGCCGGCCCTCGCCCCCGTGGTGGGGGCGGGCCTGCTGCTGGTCTTCGGCTGGGAGGCGGTCTTCCTGGTACTGGCCCTCTATGCGGCCATTGCCCTGGCACTGCTGATCTTCGCCCTGCCGGAGCCCCTGCCCCGGGAACTGCGTCAGCCCCTCAGCCCCTCGGCCATCGTCGGCAACTTCCGCATGCTGCTCGGCCAGCGCACCTTCATCGGCTATACGCTGACCAATGCCGCCGCCTTCTCGGGGCTCTTCGCCTACCTCTCCGGCTCCGCCTTCGTGCTGATCGAATTCATCGGCCTGCATCCCACCCGCTACGGCATCCTCTTCGCCCTGATCGTGGCAGGCTTCTTCGGCGGGACCCTGATCAGCGGCCGCTTCAGTCACCGCCTGGGCCGCGACCGCCTGATCTTGCGCGGCACCCTGCTCTGCACCCTGGGGGGGGCCAGCATGGCGCTGCTGGCCCTAGCCGGCGTCTATCAGGCCTGGGCGGTGGTGGGGCCTCACATCGTCTTCATGATGGGGGTGGGCATCCTGATGCCCCAGACCATGGCCGGCGCCCTGGCACCCAACCCCCAGTGCGCTGGCTCCGCCTCCTCGCTGTTCGGCTTCCTGCAGATGGGCATCGCCGCCGTGGTAGGGGGCCTCGTGGGTCAGCTGCACGATGGCACCTCCCGCACCCTGGCCCTGACCATCGGCCTTGCCAGCCTGCTTTCGCTGGTCGCCTACTGGCGCCTGGTGCGCCCCGCCGCCCGCCTTGCGGCCGTTGGCCAGCCAGCCCAGGAGTGATTTCGCCATCGTGAAGCGGCGCCGCCCTGCTGGGCAGGGCGGCGCCGTGTCATGGGCCGAACGGAACCCTCAGGCGGCCTCGGCGGCGATGGTCATGGGGCGGCCGCTGCGCAACTCCTCCAGCAGCTTGGCCTGGCGAGACCTGGCCTGCTCGGCGGCCTGCTCGCGAACCGGACCATAGCCGCGGATCTCCTCCGGCAGCTTGGCCAGGGCCAGAGCGGTGGCGTGGGTGCCATCGCTCAAGCGCGTCACCAGCTCGTCGAGCAGCGCCTCGTACTCCGCCAGCAGGCGGCGATCCAGCCTGCGGTCGACGCTGAAGCGGAAGGGGTCGAGAGGGCCATTGCGCAGGCCGCGCAGCCGGGCCAGCCCCTTCATCGCCTTGAGCATCCAGGGGCCGAAGCGGCGCTTCACCGGCCGGCCGCGGGCATCCTTGCGCCCCCCGAGCAGCGGCGGCGCCAGGTGGAAGGTGAGCCGGTAGTCGCCGCCGAAGGTGGCGTCGAGCTCCTCGAGGAAGTCGCTTTCGGTATAGAGGCGCGCCACCTCGTACTCGTCCTTGTAGGCCATCAGCCGGTAGAGCTGGGTGGCCACCGCCTGGGTCAGGGCCTCGCCGGCGCCGAGGCGCGCCTCGGCCTCGCGGACTCTGGCCACTCTCTGCACGTAGCGCTCGGCATAGGCGCTGTTCTGGTAGCGTTCCAGCAGGCGAACATTGCGCGCGATCACCGCGTCGAGGCTGGCATCGGCGGCCAGGGGCGCGTCGTCCAGGCGGCGCTGAAGGTAGTCGGGCTCCACCGCCGCCAGGCGTCCCCAGGCGAAGGCGCGCAGGTTCTTCTCGATGGCCACGCCGTTGAGCTCGATGGCGCGCTTGAGCGCCGCCTCGCTCACCGGCAGCAGACCCTGCTGCCAGGCGAAGCCCAGCATCATGACGTTGGAGAAGACGGTGTCGCCCAGCAGCTGCTCCGCCAGGCGGTTGGCGTCCAGGGTGGCGAAGTTGGCCGCACCCACGGCGTCGCGCAGCAGGCCGAGGCGCTGGTCCGCCTGCATGTCGGCGTCCCGGTAGAGCACGTGGTCGGCGGTGGCCAGCTCGGCCAGGTTGGCCACCACCCGCGTGGTATCGGCTTTCAGCACGTCCAGGGCCTTCCTGGAGCTTGCCACCACCATGTCGCAGGCGATCACGGCGTCGGCCTGGCCCGCCTCGATGCGCACCTGGTGGAGATCGGCGGGCGCGGGGGCGAGGCGCACATAGCTCAGCACGGTACCGCCCTTCTGGGCGAAGCCCATGAAGTCCAGCACGCTGGTCCCGCGTCCCTCCAGGTGGGCGGCCATGGTGATCAGCTGGCCCACGGTGACCACGCCGGTGCCGCCGACGCCGCCCACCAGCAGATCGTAGGGGCGGGTCAGCATGGGCGCCTGGGGCAGCGGCAGCGCCTCTACCTTGCGCCAGAAGACGTCATCCACGCTGACCCCCTGCCCCTTGCGCAGCTCGCCCCCCTCCACGGTGACGAAGCTGGGGCAGAAGCCGCCCACGCAGGACATATCCTTGTTGCAGGAGGACTGGTCGATCCTACGCTTGCGGCCGAGCTCCGTCTCGCGGGGCACCACGGAGAGGCAGTTGGACTGCACCGAGCAGTCGCCACACCCCTCGCAGACATGGTGATTGATGAAGACCCGCTTGGCCGGATCCTCCATCAGGCCGCGCTTGCGGCGGCGGCGCTTCTCGGCGGCGCACACCTGGTCGTAGATCAGTACGCTGCAGCCGGGCATCTCGCGCAGCTCCCGCTGCAGCGTGTCCATCTCGTCGCGGTGATGGAAGGTCACGCCCCTGGGGAACTGGCCCCGGTGACCGCGATACTTCTCGGGCTCGTCGCTGACCACCGCGATGCGCTTCACCCCCTCGGCGGCGGAGCTCTGGGCGATCATCGGCACGGTGATCTGGCCGTCCACCGGCTGGCCGCCGGTCATCGCCACGGCGTCGTTGAAGAGCACCTTGTAGGTGATATTGACCCCGGCGGCCACCGCCTGGCGAACCGCCATGGAACCGGAGTGGAACCAGGTGCCCTCGCCCAGGTTCTGGAAGACGTGGCCGTTGCCGGTGAAGCGGCTCTTGCCCACCCAGTTGACCCCTTCGCCGCCCATCTGGATCAGCGATTCGGTGTTGCGCCCCATCCAGGAGGCCATGAAGTGGCAGCCGATGCCGGCCAGCGCCTTGCTGCCCTCCGGCACCTTGGTGGAGCTGTTGTGGGGGCAGCCGGAGCAGAAGTAGGGCAGGCGGCGCACGCCGCGCAGCTCGCGCGCCTCGGCGCGGCAGCGGTCCAGCTTGGAGAGACGCGCGGAGAGGTCGATAGCGAAGAAGCTCTCGAGCCGTTCGGCCACATAGCCGGCCAGCAGCCGCGGGCTCAGCTCGCCCACGTAGGGGATCAGCGGGCGGCCCGCCTCGTCCTGCTTGCCAGTGATCAGCACCTCGCCGGGGCGGTCCGGCTCGGACATGTACTCCTTGATCTGGCTCTCGATGATGCCGCGCTTCTCCTCGATGACCAGCACCTCCTGCTTGGGGTGCACGAACTCGAGGATGCCGCGGCGGTGCAGCGGCCACACCATGCCCACCTTGTAGAGCTCCACCCCCAGCTCGCGCAGCTCCCGCTCGCCGAGACCCAGCAGGCGCAGCGCCTCCATCAGGTCCAGATGCCCCTTGCCGGTGGTGACGATGCCGAAACGCGCCTCCTCGTTGGCGTAGAGGCGTCGGTCGATGGGGTTGGCGGTGGCGAAGGCCTGCACCGCCGCCAGCTTGTGCTCGATGCGGGCCTCCAGCTGGGGCCCGGGCAGGTCCGGCCAGCGGTAGTGGAGGCCATCCACCGGCGGCGTGAATTCCGGCGGCTCGAACTCGGGCAGCGGCGTGACCTCGAGGGAGGCGCCGCTCTCCACCGTCTCGGAGACCGCCTTGAAGCCGATCCAGCAGCCGGAGAAGCGCGACAGGGCGTAGCCCCACAGGCCGAACGCCTCGTACTCGGCCAGCGACGCCGGATTGATCACCGGCATGAACCAGGCCATGAAGGCCACATCGGACTGGTGGGGCATGGAGGAGGAGACGCAGCCGTGATCGTCGCCGGCCACCACCAGCACGCCACCGTTGGGGGAGCTGCCGTAGGCGTTGCCGTGCTTGAGGGCATCGCCGGCGCGATCGACGCCGGGCCCCTTGCCGTACCAGAGGCCGAAGACGCCGTCGACCTGCCGGTCCGGGTCGGTCTCCACCTGCTGGCAGCCGAGCATCATGGTGGCCGCCAGGTCCTCGTTGATGGCCGGCACGAACTCGATGCTGGCCTCGGCCAGGGGCTCCCTGGCCTGCCACAGGGCCTGGTCGACGCCGCCCAGGGGCGAGCCGCGGTAGCCGCTGATCAGGCCCGCGGTGTGTCGCCCCTGGCGGCGATCGAGCTCGGCCTGGCGCAGGGCGATGCGCACCAGCGCCTGGGTGCCGGTGAGGAAGATACGCCCGGTGTCGCGGGTGTAGCGGTCGGCCAGGGTATAGTCGTCGAGAGCGTCGTCTCGGGCATCGCCCGGAACAGCAGCGGGAATAGGAGCGTTCATGGTCGCCACCTCGGTCAAGGGTTCGTTATCGTTGTATGCTGCGAAGTCTAGACCCGATGGCGACAAAGGTGCTTTCAAAATCAACCGATTAATCGCTACTATATGAGACAGGCTTTCTTTTTTGCTCCAAAAAAGAAATGATCTTTCCTATAACGACAAGACGTGAAATCCCCCCATGCAAGACGACCAGCTCGACGGCCACGATCGCCGCATCCTGAAGGTGCTCCAGCAGCAGGGCCGCATCACCAACCAGGAGCTTGCCGAACAGATCGGCCTCTCCCCCGCGGCCTGCTGGCGACGGGTCAAGGCGCTGGAGGCCAGCGGCGTGATCAAGCGCTTCGCCGCCCTGGTGGACCCGGCCCGGGTCGGCCAGCCGCTCTGCGCCCTGGTGATGATCACCCTGCGCCGCCACAGCATCGACAGCACCACCGACTTCGAGGAGCGGGTCACCCGGTACCCGGAGGTGCTGCAGTGCTACGCCACCACCGGCAACGCCGACTTCGTGCTGCGGGTGGTGATCGAGGACATGGCCGCCTACGACCGCTTCCTCAACGAGAAGCTCTTCACCCTGCCGGGCATCTCCCAGGTCCACTCCAACTTCGTGCTGCGCGCGATCAAGGACGAGACCGCCATCCCCATGCCCTGACCCCGGACGCGACATGCCCCCTACGAACACCCGCGTGATCCTGCTGCTGGCCCTGGCCGGCTTCGCCAGCATGGCCTCCATGCGCATCACCGACGCCATGCTGCCGGCGCTATCCCAGGCCTTCGAGCGGCCGGTGGCGGACGTGGCCCAGAACATCACCGTCTTCGCCATCGCCTACGGCCTGATGCAGCTCTGCTATGGCCCGCTGGGAGATCGCTACGGCACCCTGCGGGTGATCGGCCTGGCCACCCTGGCCTGCGCGCTCGGCGCCATTGGCTCGGCGCTGGCCGGCTCGCTCTCCTCCCTGCTGCTGTTTCGCACCCTGAGCGGGGCCACCGCCGCGGCGGTCATCCCGCTCTCCATGGCCTGGGTGGGGAATAACGTCGGCTATGAGGCGCGCCAGGTGACCCTCGCCCACATGCTCTCGGGGGCGGTGATGGGGCTGATCACCGGCCAGGTGATGGGCGGGCTGCTCGCCGACACCCTGGGCTGGCAGGCCGCCTTCCTGGTGCTGGCGCTGCTCTTCCTGCTCGCCGGAGGCCTCTTGACCGGCGCGGTGCTGCGCGAGCCGGCGCTCGCACCGCCGGGAGAGGCCAGCGGGGGCATCGCCTTTATGGCGCGGCTCTCCGGGGTACTGGCCATCCCCCGCGCCCGACAGATCCTGCTACTGGTGTTCCTGGAGGGGATCGCCGCCTTCGGCGCCCTGGCCTTCGCGGCGAGCCACCTGCACGAACGGCTCGGGGTCTCGCTGACCATGGCGGGGCTGCTGGTGGCGCTGTTCGGGGTCGGCGGGCTGCTCTTCGCCGCCCTGGCCAGGCCCCTGGTGGCCAGGCTCGGGG